>Ga0207646_10000030_pt1 | contig 219473 bp, 185 predicted proteins | sample KBSK5502metaG_FD_184343 | JGI IMG/M metagenome (GOLD analysis project Ga0207646, IMG submission 184343) | Corn, switchgrass and miscanthus rhizosphere microbial communities from Kellogg Biological Station, Michigan, USA - KBS K5-50-2 metaG... | ecosystem: Host-associated > Plants > Roots >... | reverse complement strand
TGCGACACTGCCGCGACTCGCGCCCATAGACCCGCAGCATCTTTTCCAGGCCCTGGAACCACCATTGGGGATTGCGGAAGTCCGGGGCTGGATGGAGGCAGCATTCTAATGCACGGCGGAGAACGTAAACAATGGATTTGTGAAGACGGCGGGCCTCGCTGGGCGCCAGGCCGGCGGCGTCGCGCCGCGGATCGAGCTGCGCATGCCACAGCGCCTCGTTGGAGTAGATGTTGCCAAGGCCGGCGAGCCGCGCCTGGTCCATCAGCAGAAGTTTCACCGGCCGCCGCGCTCTGGCGAGCAGCTCCTGCAACTTTTCCGGCGTGAATCTCCTCGAGAACGGGTCCAGTCCAAGGCCTCGGATGCCCCGCGAGTCCTCCACATGGGCCAACCACTGCACACGGCCGAAGTGCCTGCGATCAACAAAACCGAGCGTGCCGCTGCGCAGCTCAAACGCCACATCAATGTGTCCCCCCGCGGCGCGCCGCGGACGATTCGAGAACGCCTCGGGCGAATCGAACCAGACCAGTAGCCCGTCGAGCCGGAAGTGCAGCGCCACGAAACCCCGGCTCAGACGCAGCAGGAGATATTTTCCGCGGCGCTCGACGCCCTCGATCCGCTGGCCTTCGACGCTGCGTCTCAGCCTTGCCGGGCCCTGCGGGCGGGCGGCGATGGAATGGATGACGCGACACCGGGCAATCGTCTGCCCGCAGACCAGCGGCCGCAAGGTGCGCGCCACAGCCTCGACTTCGGGCAATTCCGGCACAGGTGCGTGACTAAGGTTGACTGACCGGTGACAGTCGCAGTCGATGCAGGCGAACTTTTTCTTCGGCCGCGTCGCTAAACGGAGCCTGCAGGCCGCGGCCCTCGAACCAGGCGGGGAACTGGTCGCGGTAGTGCGGGCTGCCCTGCTGCCCGGACTCGCCCAGCGTGATATTCATCAGGGAGTTGTCGAGATCGGCGAGGTCGGCCACAAAACGCATCGCTGGGCCATGCGCCGGCTGGGCCGCTCGCACCGAGTACACTGTGCCGGGCTGCTCTGTGGGCCCGACACTCAGCAGGCGTTGCCGCCAGCCCGACCGCCCGAGCAGGTGCAGCATCACCAGCGCGTTCAGTCGCCCCCATCGCCACGCGGAGTTGTCCGCTTTCCCGGTATCGGCAGCAAGGCGCTGGACCGCCTGGTCGGCGCTGGCCATCAGCAGGTCGTCGAAGCTGTGGAATTCCGGGGGCAGCCATTTGGCCGGCCGCTCGCGCAACACACTCTCGAGGAAAACGGCATCGCGCCACTCGTAGAGAACTGCGGCATCCCCCAGGTGCGGCTGGAGCAGGTTCTGCATCAGCGCGCGCCGCGTGTACTCGACGAACGCCGTTTCCGTCGAGGCGACCTGCGCGCGCCCGTCCCAGCCCGTGAGGTGCGCAATCAGCTCCCGAGCTCGCGTGTCCTTCGGCTGGGCAGCCCGGCTGGCTCCCACCAGTTGTTCAGCAAGAAAACGGTGCGGCATGCTGACAATGTCGTTCTGAATCGTCAGGAAGTCGCTGGGCCGCAGCCTCGGGTTTTGCATCAGCAGCTCGTAGATCCGGGCTGTGCGGTAGGGCGATGCCCAGCGGTCGGTCAGATAGTGCGGATAGCCTGGCCCCACTACGCGCGCATTGGCGGTGGCGATCACGCCGCCCGGCGGATTCAGCACCTGAGGCAGCTCATCGAAGGGAATGTAGCCGCTCCATTCGTAGTCATCTGTCTCGCCGGGCACAGGCACTGCGCCGGTGCCGTTCTTGCGCACCGGGATGCGCGCCGCCACGATGAAGCCGATGTTGCCGTCCACGTCGGCATAGACCGCGTTCTGCGCCGGGCCGGTTACGCTGCGCAGCGCTTCGCGAAATTCATTCCAGTTTTGCGCGCGTCCCACAACGCCGTAGGACGACCCCAGCCCGCCGGGCTCGAGCGCCGTCCACCGCAGCGCGTACCCCCGGCCGCGTTCGCGGTATACGATCGGGCCATGTCGCGTCACGATCACGTCGAAGAGCACGTCGTCGCGACCTCTGACGTGGACGCGCTCGGTGCGCACTTCAGCGGGCACATAGGTGCCGTTAGCCAGGTATTCCCGCGGACTATCGGGGTGGAGCGTCTCGATGTAGAGGTCCTGCACGTCGGCGCCGTTATTGGTGAACCCCCAGGCGATCCGTTCGTTGTGCCCGATGATCACTCCCGGCGCGCCCGGCAGCGTGAACCCCTTCACGTTCAGTCCCGGGGCCGTCAGATGAACGATGTACCAGATGCAAGGTTCGCCGAGCTGCAGGTGGGTGTCGTTCGCGAGCAGCGGCTTCCCTGAAGCGGTGTGGTTGCCGTCCACCACCCAGTTGTTGCTTCCCAGTCCAGCGCGCACCTCTTCGTCAAACTGCTCGAGGACAGCCTCGGCGGCTCTCCACACCGCGGGCTCGGCTCGAACTTCTAGCCGGGCCCGCGTCCGCTGCTTCGAGGCCGGAGATCTCGCCGGGGGCGCGCCCGGCAATGGCGGCGCCTCTCCCACAACGAAGTGATCGAGCGGCGAATCCGGCGCGTAGAGATCGCCCGCCCGCTCCGCGTCCAGGAGCTCGGTCACCTTGGCGCGTTTCAACTCTGCTTCCCAGGATCGCGTAAGCGTCTGATACATGTAGCCGGCGATCAGCAGCGAATCGGCGGGCTTCCACGGGCGGGGCTCGTAGCGCATGTAGACAAATTCCCAGGGCAATTTTCCGCGACGCTCGGCAATGTAGCGGTTGACGCCGCGAGCGTAGGCCTCGAGCGACGCCCGCATCTCCGGATCGAGCCGTTCGATCTCGCGCTCCGCCGCGACGTACAGCCCCAGCGTCCGATATTCGCGGTCGCGCTCGAGCGCCACCAGCCCGAACACCTCGGAGAGCTGGCCTGCTGCGGCGCGTCGCAGGACATCCATCTGCCACAGCCGGTCCTGCGCCAGGACATAACCCTGCGCCGTGAACAGGTCTTCGGGCGAGCTCGCCCGGATGTGCGGCATCCCCCAGGTGTCGCGGTCCACTGTGACTTCCTGCTTGAGCTCAGGCAGGGAAGCGGCGCCATCGTACTGCGGCAGAGCGCGGTGCACCACCCACCAACCCACCGCGAAAAGCAGACCCGCCGCCAGGGCGACGGCCAGCGCCACATAGCCAAAGAACCGGAGCAAAATTCTCACCTCGTTGCAAGAATGCGCGGGCGGAGTCTAGCCCACTAACGGGGATCGCGCAACCCGCGCCGCGGCTCCGAACAGGCCGGCGCCTCGCAAAAACTTCCGGGACGTGTCCGGGGCGTCCTGCTAGAATCGCGGCGATATGATTTCCGCCGCAGTACTGGCACGCCCGGATGGCCGGAGCCGCCGCGCTCTGGGCCTGCAGGCTCCCCCGGCGGTGAAGCCGTGATTGGGCTGCGCCTGTTCGTGGTGTTTGCGCTGGTCGCCATTAACGGCTTTTTTGCCGCCGCCGAATTCTCGCTGGTTGCGATCCGGCTCTCTCGTGTCCGCCAGTTGGTCGAGCAGGGAAGTGCCCGCGCCCGGATCGTCCAGGGGCTTCTGGGCGACCTCGACCGCGTCGTTTCCGGCGTGCAAGTGGGCATCACGCTGACCAGCCTGGGCCTGGGCGCGCTGGGCGAGATCACCTTGGCCGCGTTGCTCGCGCCGCTGTTCACCTGGCTCCCCGGGACGCACGCGGTGGTGATCACCCACGCCCTCGCGCTGGCGCTGGCGTTCCTGCTGCTGACCGTGATGCACGTCGTCCTAGGCGAGCTGGTGCCCAAGAGCATCAGCCTGCAGCGCGCCGAGCGTGTCGCGCTGCTGGTGGCGCGGCCGTTTAGCTGGTTCCTGCACACCTTCCGTTGGGCGATTGATTTACTCGACCGGACCGCTCGTCAGGTCACCCGCGCGCTCGGTGTAGCCGCCCCGCACAGCCATACCCTGGTCCATTCCGCCGAAGAGCTGCTGATCCAGATCCAGCAGGCGCGTGAGCGCGGCTTGCTGGCCCCCGGCCAGGAAAAGTTCATTCAGAGCGCCATCGAGCTGGCGCAGTTGCAGGTGCGCGAGATCATGGTGCCGCGGCCGGACATGCACTTGCTGCCGGTCGAGGCCGGCCTGGAAGACGTGATGAAGATGTTTGCCACCACGCAGCGCTCACGCATCCCGGTCTATGAAGGTGCGGTGGACCACATCCTCGGATTTGTGCACGTCAAGGACATCCTCTGGGTGCAATTGGACCGCGGGCGCCGCGCCGAGGAAGGCCTGCCGCCGCCGGAGTTCAATCTGCGCCAAGTGCTCCGCGAAATCTTGATCGTGCCCGAAAGCAAGCCGGCCGGCGAATTGCTCCAGGAGCTGCGCGCGCGCCGCGCCGGCCTGGCCATGGTCGTGGACGAGTTCGGCAGCATCCTCGGGCTGGTGACGCTCGAAGACATCCTCGAGCAGATGGTCGGCGAGATCCACGACGAATTCGACGTCATCGAGCGCCCGCTCACCCTCGCCGACGGCGCTATGGTCTTTGACGCCTCGTTGAATGTGCGCGACCTCGAGACCCAGTACAATATCGCGCTGCCCGAGGACCCTGCTTACGCCACCGTCGGGGGGTTCGTGCTCAGCCAGTTGGGCTTTATCCCGCGGGGCGGCGAAAGCTTCGAATACCGCGGCTACCGCTTCACCGTCATGGAGATGGACCGCCGGCGGGTCGCCCGGATCAAAATCCAGCGCGTGAAGCCGGCTCCTCAGGTTACAGGCGCGAGCCAGTCGCCGGAGACTGCCCAGACAGCAATGCCCCAGGCGCCTCACGTCCATAAAGCCCGGAAAGCACCAAGAGAATGATTCGCCACCTGCTCCTGCGGCTTCTGTTCACCCTCCCCGCGCTCTGGCTGATCCTCACCATGGTCTTCCTGCTGGTGCACATCGTCCCCGGCGATCCTGTCCAGCAGATGCTGGGCGAGGGGGCTCGCGGCGAGGACTTGGAGCAGCTTCGCCACTCGCTGGGCCTCGACCGCCCGCTGCTTTTCCAGTACGGCCGCTACCTCGCCGGGCTGGTGCGCGGCGATTGGGGACAATCATTCCGGTTTCAGAGGCCGGTGCTGCGCGCCGTGCTGGAGCGCTACCCGGCTACCCTCGAGCTGGCTCTGGCCGGTATGCTTGTCTGCGTCGCCATCGGCATCCCCGCGGGCGTGCTTGCGGCGCACCGCCGCGGCCAGGTAGCCGACCGTGCCGTGGGATTCTTCACCCTGCTGGGACTTTCTGTGCCGAATTTTGCGCTGGGGCCCGTGCTGATCCTGCTCTTTTCGATTCAATTGGGCTGGCTGCCGGTCTCGGGCCGGGAAGGCCTGGCGAGTCTCCTGCTCCCGGCCGTCACCCTCGGCGCGGCACTGGCGGCCATCCTGACGCGGATGGTGCGCAGCTCGATGATCGAGGAGCTTTCCAGCGATTACGTGCGCACGGCCCGCGCCAAGGGCCTGCCGGAATCCGCCGTCCTGTTTCGCCACGCCTTTCGCAACGCGCTGATACCCATCGTCACGATCCTGGGCCTGCAATTCGGCACGTTGCTTGCTGGCACGATCGTCACCGAATCCATTTTTTCCTGGCCCGGCATCGGTCGGCTCGCCGTCCAGGCAATCGCGGCGCGCGATTATCCCCTGCTGCAGGGCTGCATCCTGGTGATCGCCTTCTCCTACGTGCTGGTGAACCTGGTGACAGATTTGATCTACGTCCTGGCGGATCCGCGGGTGCGCCTGCAATGAGCCGCCCCGCTCAACTCTTGCAGTTTCTCCGGTCGAGCGGCCTGGGCCGCTGGGGCCTGACCATGACTCTACTGCTGGCGGGCGTGGCGCTTTTCGCGCCGTGGCTTGCGCCGCACGACCCGGCGGCGCAGGATCTCCCCCAGCGCTTACTCCCGCCCAGCCCGGCCCACTGGATGGGCGCCGACCAGCTCGGCCGCGACATTCTCTCCCGCGTTCTCTACGGCGCGCGCATCTCCATGCTCGTAGGCGCATCGGTCGTGCTGGGCAGCGGGATGCTGGGCCTCGTGATGGGCTCGCTCGGGGGCTATTTCGGCGGCTGGTTCGACCGTGTGGTCAACGTCGTCCTCATCAACGCGTTTCTATCGTTTCCCGGCATCCTGCTGGCCATCGCCTTCGCCGCGTTCCTCGGCCCGGGCCTCGGAAAAGTTGTCCTGGCGCTGACCATCACCGGCTGGGCGGGCTATGCGCGCTTGGCCCGTGCCCAGGTCCTGAAGGTGAAGGAGATGGAGTTCGTCCTCGCGGCGCGCTCCCTCGGCGCCTCAGCGCCCCGCATCCTGCTGCGGCACCTGCTGCCCAACATTCTCCAGCCGGTGCTGATCCAGGCCACCATCGGCATGGCCAGCGCCATCCTCGCCGAATCCACGCTAAGTTTCCTGGGGCTCGGCGTGTTGTCTCCGGTGCCGAGCTGGGGGGCCATGCTCAACGACGCCCGCAGCCACTTGTTTGACGCGCCGCACATGGTCGTGTTCCCGGCGCTGGCAGTGATGACCGCGGTGCTGGCGTTCAATCTGCTCGGCGACGCCTTGCGCGATTGGCTCGACCCGCGCACACGTGCGTACCTCATCACCCTCGACCTGACCCGCTAGAACTTGGATTTCTGTTTGGAAGCCGTTTGCCAGGAAGGTGTCGTCCTGAGACCGCCGCGGGCGAGGAATCTGTTTGTGACTGAGCGCGGAGGTCCCTCAACAAGCTGCGTCCTCCTGAGCCCGCTACGTCGAGCGAAGGTCTCAGCGGAAATGCTGCGCAGCGCTGATTTTTTTGAGTGAATCCACAGGAGGCGTACCGCTGGCCCCGCAGGTACCAGCCATTTCCGTGGATTTAGGCCAACTCGACCGTGACTTCCGCGCCGCGCTGCACGCCCAGCACTCGCGCCGCGCTGCCCTTGTTCACCGATATTTCCAGGAAGCCGCTCGACCCCAGGATGGCAAACACCTCTCCGGGTGCTCCCTGCGCGTAAGTCTGGGCGAGCTGGTGGATTTCCTTGCTGCCGACCAGAATTTTGATCTTCCCGCCGGAAGCCGTCAATTGCGGGACGTTTTCAGGAGCGAAATTGGTCATCAGGTTGCCGAAATGGTCGATCCGCAGGACCACGCCTTTGACGGTGTTGTCCGAAGCTTTGGGCTTGGGCAGGCTGAAGCGGGAGAAATCGCTCACCTCTTCTCCAAAGCTGGCTGCCTGGGCCGTCTTCGCCAGCCACGCCGCCACCGGCGCGAAGATGTCGCGCCCGTGGAAAGTATTGCTGATGGGGCTAAGGAAGTAGTGGTCCGCGGTGATATGGCGCACGCTTAGCGTGGACATTCTTTCGTACACCAACGAGAGCACGCCGTTGTCCGGCGCGACAAAATATTGTTGGTCGCCGCTCGCCAGGATTGGCCGGCGCTGCGTGCCCACGCCCGGGTCGACCACCACCAGGTGGACCGTCCGCGGCGGGAAGTAGCGGTAAGCCGCGCCGATGGAGAGCGCGCCATCGAGCACGTCGAACGGCGCGACGTGGTGATTGATGTCTACGATTTTGGTGTCAGGGTTGATCTTCAGGATGACGCCCTTGAGCGTCCCCACAAGGTGGTCGTCGGTCCCGTAGTCGGTCGTGAGCGTGATGATGGGTTCCGGCAAAAGCGTCTCCCGGGGAAAGGGGCTCCACCGGCGGCTCCCGGTCCTGCAGTCAGCAGACCGGCGGCCGATTCTGAAGCTATCGGTCGTGCCGGGGTTTGTCAAGACAACGTGCCCGAGGCGCTACGCTCCTCATGGTAGCGCCGGCGCCGCGCCGGTCTCTCGGAGGTGGCAAAGAAACCTGTTGCGATTCCTTTTCCCCTAGCATCTAATCATTTCGCCATGCTCATCCGCAAACCGAAACCCGGGGAAGTCCCCGAACGAGAAGTCGCACCCGAATCCATTTATCTCGGCCGACGCCGCCTGCTCCGCGCCGCTGCGCTCGGCGTCAGCGGCATCGCTTCAGGCCTGGGCGCCGCGTTTTCTTCCCCGGCCGCGGCCGGCGCCGAGGCACTGCGCGCGCTGAACGCGCCCCGCAACCCGAAGTTCAAGGTGGAAGGGCGCGAGATCTCCCCTGAAGCCATCACCGGCGGCTTTAACAACTACTACGAATTCACCGTGGAGAAGCGGCGCGTAGCCCAGTTGGCCGAGCAGTTCCAGCCGCGCCCGTGGCAGATCGAGGTCCGCGGGCTGGTGGAAAAGCCGCTGAAGTTCGATGTGGATGACCTGCTCAAGCGCTTTCCGCTCGAAGAGCGCGTTTATCGCATGCGCTGCGTCGAGGCCTGGTCAATTGTGGTGCCTTGGACGGGCTTCCCGCTGGCCAAGTTCGTGGCGTGGGCCAAGCCCACGGCCAAGGCCAGGTATTTGCGCATGGTCAGCGTCCTGCGGCCGGGCCAGTGTCCCGGCCAGCGCGAGCAGACCTGGTATCCCTGGCCCTATTTCGAAGGGTTGCGCATGGACGAAGCCGTGAACGAGGTCGCTTTCCTTGTCGTGGGCAGCTACGGCCATATCCTTCCCAACCAGAACGGCTCGCCGCTGCGCCTCGCGACGCCCTGGAAATACGGCTACAAGAGCATTAAGGCCATCACGCTGTTTGAGTTCACCGACAAGCAGCCGCGCACTTTCTGGAATGAGCGGGTGCCCAACGAATACGATTTCACGTCCAACGTGAATCCCGCCAAGCCGCATCCGCGTTGGTCGCAGGCCACCGAGGAAGACGTGCCCTCGCGCACGCGCATCCCCACGCTGCCGTTTAATGGCTACGGCGACTACGTCGCCCATTTGTACAAGTAGAGGCCAGCTTTAGCTGGCCCACCTTCAGGATGGGACCTCGGAATTCGCTATCCTTCGCAACGTTTGCCAATGAATCGCGGTCATCTCAACTGCCGAGAATAGAGAGACTCCCGACGCGCCTCCTTCGAGCGCATTCTCGATCAATTTGCGAAACTGGGCTTCATTTGTGTTCTCGACATACAACCCGCTATAGACGGGTTTCTTGACCGTGGATACTCCTTCCCGGGTCTGCCGCCTCACCCACTCTGGCCCTTCGTTATAGAAAACGTTGTAGAGCATGGGCAGGAAGGCGTCCAGGTCCCATCGGCCCCAGTCCTGCCAGACCATCTCCCGCGCCAGCGTTGGCCCAGGGAAGACTGCAGCACTAATCATTTTTCCTTTGTGATGCGCCGCCGGCACCAAGTACTGGTTCACAAGATCGGTCACCATGTCCCAGCGGAACTGCATCCAGTCCTGGTTTTGGGTCGGATCCTTGATATGCAGCGGGTCGATGCCATATTTCTCTTTGAATCGGTTCCGCTCGTATTCGCTGTAACCGTAATCATAGGCTGGGTAAACCTTGTCCTGGATAATGTTGTACTTGGGCCATAGCCCACGAGCCAGAATGGCGTCTGGATGCCGAATGTAATCGAGGTGAACACCCGTAAGCTCAGGGATATTCGCTAACTCTTTCACAGTGCCCTGAACAAACTCTCGAACCTCAAGCCGCCCCGGGTCGAGGAACTTGTAATAATTCACGTAGGCGGGCTTCGTCGCCGCCGACTCCCCCTTGGCGTTGACGTTGTACCAGTCTGGATGCTTCTTGAGAACGTCATCCAACATGCAGGGCAGGGACCACATCCATGCGTGGACTTCCAGATCTTCTGCTTTAGCCAGAGGCAACATCTTTCCTAAGAGGTCAGTCTTTACCGGCAGCCGCGTACTGGCGAAGTAGGCGTGTCTCCCATCATAGATCTCCGGGACGATCGCCCGTATGCCGGACTCGCGCATGAGCGGGAAGAGGCGCTTCCAGGGGTCCAATGATCGCTCCGGGTCAGCCGGGATCCAGATCCAGTTCTTAAGATCGCTGGTCCGGGGCTCGCCGCGGAATGGTTCATTTAATATAAAGCCTGTGGTACCCAGCACCGCAGAGCCTAATCCAACTGTCTTCAAGAAAGTTCTTCTATCCATCAGCTGTCTCGTTGCTCGCGGCCTCGACCAGTTTCGCGGCCGTCAGGTTCTCTGCATGCAGTTTGTTGACAATCGAGCATATCGGCCTATGGTCATGCGATGAGAGCCCCCTCGGGCAAAGAGGGTGTCCAGCGGACAGTTGAAGGTTGAAGCGGCAGTTCATTTCGCATGTTACGCGAACTTCTCCTGATTCCGGAGAAGTGATCGCAACCCTCAAGACGTGCTCGCTGAAGGCAATCTATAGGAAATACATAAGGAAGGCTCCGCGCGAGGATGAAAAACGCAAGCGGGGCCGCGAGGGCTCGCCCGCGGCCCCGATCGCAAAAAGTGTCTGCCTCGCCGCTGCCTAAACCGCCCGTGCCTTTGCCGCGCCGAGTTCGTAGGCCCCTTGCCACGTGGCCTCGACTTCGGTGGGCGAACTCAGGCGAGTCGTGAAACTGCCCTTGCCAGTGATCTTGCGGAAATCTCCGGTCCCGCCAGTGTATTGCCATGTGCCTTGGACGGTGACCTGCCCCCCGGCAGTGGTGACTTTCCCTTCGAAGGTGCCAAAGTCGCGTCCGGCATTGCCGTGGTCGTTGACGAAATAGCCGTGTTGTGTGCCGTTGCCGCCCACGGTGTCCGTAATCCCCCAGTACGTGACCGTGGAGTTGTTCCACTTCTCGTCGGCACTCTTCTGCGTGCCGCTGATTCCGGCGAGACCCAGGATATGGTTGGGCTGATCGAATGCAGAGACCATGGATTGTCCTCGCACGGTCCCGGTAAATGACCCTGAAAACGCAGGCATCAGTTTGCCCCCTTTGAGTTTTCCGCGTAGAAAGCCCCGCGATTCTCTCCGCTCGCCGCGTCCATGTCAAGTGGGTGTACTGCTGCAGGATGCCGCGATTCAGCCCCGCGAATGCTCACTCTGGTACGAGCCGGCTTGTTGTGGCGCTTCTATCGGCTTGGGCGATGCCGGATTCTAGTCTAATAACCCGAGATTGCTGACATTCTCGTTTGTACCTGTGCCGCTTACCTGGGCCACAGCCACCCGAACGTGCCTGCAGTGAGCAGCCCGTAGATCAGGCCGTCGAAGACGTGCTTGAAGGTCACGCTCCACGACTGGCCTTTCCAGATCGAGTCTTGAATCTGTGCGGCAGCATATCCCAGGAAAGCCGTCGTGCCGGCCACCCGGAAAACCTCGAGGTACCGGGTGCCGGGGATCAGCGTGCGTCCGGTCAAGTAGGCGACAAAAACTCCGATCACCGCGCAGTAGAGGAACCACTGCCCCAGAAATTTCCCCATCGCCGGCGGTCCGCTGGGGATCACCGTAAGAAGGCCCACCGGTCCACGTTTGAACCTCTCTACCGCCTCGGGCGATTTCATCTCTTTGTGTGTGGTGTGCGGGAAATGGTAGACCGGCCCCGGAGTCACCCCCGCCGCCCGCAGGGTGTCGAGCACTCTGTCTTCCTCCGGAAGCTTACGGTAATCGCTCTTGTGGATGGGGAGCACCATATGGATGATCGAGCTGGCGACGAACACAATCACAGCCGAAAGCAGGATCGGAAGCCATAAGGCAGTGATGGGGACCATCGTTCCTCCTGGTGAGCCGCCGTTGGGCAGCCGGAAGTACCTGTCTAGGACTCGCAAATCCTACGCTTGGGCCGCGGAGCGAGTCAAACCTGCGGCTGATCCCGTACTGGCAGAGGAAGGGAGCGTGTGGAAAGGAGCTTGCCGAAAGGCCCTCTCTGTCGTGTCTGTCATGCTGAGCCCGCCACGGCGGGCGAAGCATCTCAACGTTGACGCGCTTCGCCCGCGTTCGATTTGCCGCGGAGCCACCCTCCCCTGGTCTCAAAGGTTTGCTGGAGAATCGCTTTGAAAGTGGTCCAGAAAGGAACTCTATGCGGTTTAACCACCTGGTTTCGACACAGAGCGCCACTTGTCCCGCTAGCCGTTACACGCCCATGTTATCTTTGTGGTGGCTGGCGACAACGAGGCTGGCACCGTACATGAAATTCTTAAGATCGGCCGAGCCGGTTCAGGCTGAGAGTGGAAGCGTTCATTGGCGGTTCGATGGTTTTGCTGAAACTCACCGTCAACCAAGTCTCTTGAGCGGGAATCAGCGATGCTAGAAAACAGTTAGCGTTGGTGATTCGTCAAAACTGGATCGCTGGAAATCGTATTCATGGACGTTCTCAAAAGGCTTTTCGAGCAGCATTTCCACTCACCGGTCGGGCGGATGCAGCCGCTGCACGGCGAGCTCGGCGGTTCAGGGCGCAAGATCATCCGGCTTGCCAGCGAAAAACTGAGCGCGATTGGCATTCTGTATGACGTACGCGAAGAGAACGTCGCCTTCCTAGAGTTTTCTAGGCATTTTCGTCGGCACGGTCTGCCGGTGCCGGAAATTTATGCTGAAGATTTGAGCCACGGCGCTTATCTCGAAGAAGACCTGGGGGACACGACGCTTTTTGAGTTTCTCTCGAAAAATCGTGTCGGCGAGAACATTGCTCCCCAAGCAGTTGAAGCCTATCGCAAGGTTGTGGCCGTGTTGCCACGGTTTCAGATCGAGGCCGGCCGCGATTTGAATTACAAAGTGTGCTATCCGTGTGCCAGCTTCGATCAACAGTCCATCGCCTGGGACTTGAACTATTTTAAGTATTATTTTCTTAAGCTCGCCGGCATCCCCTTCAACGAACAGGAGCTGGAAGACGATTTCGGCCGCTTGACCACGTTCTTGTTGGGCGCCCGCCGCGACTACTTTCTCTATCGGGATTTCCAATCACGCAACGTCATGTTGCGCGACGCCCAGCCATTTTTCTTGGATTATCAAGGCGGCCGCAAAGGCGCGCTGCAATATGATATCGCTTCTCTTTTATATGATGCCAAGGCCGATCTGCCGCCGGAATTGCGCCAGCAATTGCTGGATCATTTCATCGACAGGTTGGCTGATTTCATCGAGCTTGAGCGCGAAGTTTTCATGCAGCACTACTATGCCTACGTTTACGTTCGCATCATGCAGGCATTGGGCGCTTATGGCTTTCGCGGATTTTATGAACGCAAAGCTCATTTTCTGCAAAGCGTGCCCTACGCGTTGAAAAACTTACGCTGGCTGCTTCACCACATCGAGTTGCCCATCGCGCTTCCTACGCTGATGGACGCGTTAAGAAGTATGTTGGCCTCGGAGAAATTGCAGAGCCTGGCTTCCGAAGCAGAAAATCTGATCGTGCGGATTTGCAGTTTTTCATTTCACCGGGGCGCGCCGAAAGACGAGGCCGGGCATGGGGGCGGATTCATTTTCGACAGCCGCAGCCTTCCGAACCCCGGACGCGAAGAGCGGTTCAAAACTTTCACGGGCAAAGACATACCGGTGATTGATTATCTGAATCAGCAGGAAAGCGTACAGGAGTTTCTCGCCAGCGTCATATCGCTGGTGGATGCCAGCGTGAGCAATTATCAGCATCGGGGCTTCAAGAGCCTGATGGTGTCGTTCGGCTGCACTGGTGGCCAGCATCGGTCGGTCTATCTGGCGGAGCAACTGGCGAAACGGTTGCGCGGCAGGAACGGGGTGGATGTGGTGGTGCGGCATCTTGAGTTGGAGAACTTGGGCAAATGAAAGCGATGATCTTGGCCGCGGGCCTCGGTTTGCGCTTGCGGCCAATCACGGACGATCGCCCCAAGGCGCTGGTGGAAATCGCTGGCCGCACGCTGTTGGAGATCACACTCTCTCGCTTGCGCACCTTTGGGATCCACGAGGTGATCATCAACGTGCATCACTTTGCTGACATGGTTCTCGAGTATCTGAAAGCCAACCATAATTTCGGCATGCGTATTGAAGTTTCTCGTGAGGAGGTCTTACTCGATACTGGCGGCGGCCTGAAAAAGGCAGCCTATTTTTTCCTCGAGCATTCCAACGGTTTTGACGATCCGTTCATTCTGCACAATGTCGATGTGATCAGCACGATTGATCTCCGGCGCATGGTGCAATTCCATACTGAAAATCGGGCTCTCGCCACACTGGCGGTGCAAGACCGGGAGACGACTCGATACCTGCTCTTCGACGAGCAACTTCAGCTTCGCGGCTGGCGATCCGGGCGCGATCAGAAAAGTGAATTGGCTCGATCTTCACAGCAGGTGCAGGCGCTGGCTTTTTCCGGCATCCACGTTATTTCTCCTCGTATTTTTGCGCGGATGACTGAAGAGGGCATTTTCTCCATCATTGACTTCTATCTGCATCTCGCTGCCCACGGAGAAAACATCCTGGCCTTTCGGGCCGATGAGTATTATTGGCGTGATCTCGGCAGGCCAGAGAATTTGATGGAAGCCGCTCAGGACCTGAAGCAAAAAGTTCTTCTGTAACAAGCTCAGTGCGTCCAGAAGCCTGAGGGGCCGAGTGGACGTATAGTCAGACAGGATTCCGCAACACCGCTCTGGATCGCACCGCCCGATGACCCACCCTTGCCCGCCTGCTTGTGGGCAATGGTGGGATTCTTCATATTGGCCAGCATCCTCCGCCGCGGCTTCATCCGGGGTTCTCATGCCCTACAGTTCTGAAAGCACAACCATTCGGCGCAAGGGAGCTGACGGTGGGAGGCCGACGCGGCGCGTTGGGTCTCGGGGCCAGACCTCCGATCGAATTTATTCCTCGGTAGGTCTCAAAAATAGTTGCGCGAATGCTCTACCCTTTTCCTCTTTTCTTGTGACAGAATCCGGCCCTAAAGGGGTAGCGTCCAGAATCGAGATTCTGAATGCGAGGAGGAAAGTATGCGCCGCCTGCTGTTTGTCATCCTCTGCGTTATTCTTGGGGCCGGAACCGCCGCAGGGCAAACCACGGCGACACCCGCACCAGTGGAGACCATCAAAGCGCTACTCGAACGGATCAACCGACTCGAAGCGCGTCTCGGCGAACTGGAAGGGAAGCTCAGTTCGCAGCCTGCGGCTTGCTCAATGCCCGCTAATTTCAGCGCCGGGCACAACGCGGTCGAGCAGAGGGGAGACATGGGCGTTGAGCCGCCGCAAGAGCCCAAGATCCCTACCGAGGTTGCTATGGCCGAACAAGAGAAGGCCACCTATCCCTCCTTGCAGATCCGGGGGTTCGCTGACGTGGACTTCTCCGCCACCGACCAGCGCGGGTCCACCAGCGGCTTCAACCTGGGCCAGTTTGTGCTTCACCTCGCCTCGCCACTGTCCAAGAAGGTCAGCTATTTTGGCGAAATCAGCTTGACCGCCCAGCCCACTGGATTCAACGTGGAGGTGGAACGCTCGGTGATCCGATACGACTACAACGACTACTTTAAGCTTTCCTTTGGCCGTTATCACACGCCGATCAACTACTGGAATACGGCGTTTCACCACGGGCTGTGGTTGCAGACCACCATCAGCCGTCCCGAGATGATCCAGTTCGGGGGGCGCTTCCTGCCCGTGCACTTTGTCGGATTTCTGGCCGAAGGCAACGTTCCCTCCGGCGGAGCGGGTCTAGGCTATAACGTGGGCTTGGGCAACGGCCGCGGCTCGATCATCAGCCGCGCCGGCGACGCGGGCGACGTCAATAACAACCGTGCCTGGTTGCTTAGCCTGTTTTCCCGGCCCGCGGCGGTGCGCGGGCTGCAGGTGGGCGGGGCAGTGTATCGCGACAAACTCACTCCTGTCAGTCGTCCGGAGGTGCGCGAATTGATCACCTCGGCCCACATCATCTGGGCTCGCGAGAAGCCAGAGTTTCTCGCTGAATTTGCCAATGTTCACCACCGCAATATTTCCACCGGGCAGGTGTTCAACAGCCAGGCGTTCTATGTGCAGGTCGCTTACCGGCTTCCGGGGCTGGACGAGCGCCTCAAGCCGTACTACCGTTTTGAGTACATACACACGCCGATAGGCGAGCCAGTGCTAGCTGTGCCTGACCTGGTAGGCTCGACGGTCGGCATCCGTTATGATATTTCTGAATACGCGGCCTTCAAGGGCGAGTACCGCAACACGCGTCGCCAAACAGGGGAACCCCATGTTAACGGCCTGTTCATCCAGACTAGCTTCACCTTCTGACGAGACCGGCGGATGAAGAACGCAAGCAATCGGTGGCGGTCGGCCTGGCTGTTGGCGAATTTGTTCTGCCTGCTGGTTGTGAGCCAACCGGCTGCCCAGGCCCCCCAAGGCTCGGATATCGCCGTGGTGGTTCATCCGGACACCCCCATCAGCAACTTGAGTCTCGAGGAGGTCCGCAAGGTTTTCATGGGAGAGCGTCAATACTGGAGCACAAAACTTCCCGTGGTTCTCCTGGTTCGCGCGCCGGTAGCTCGTGAACGGGATCTCGTGTTGAATGTGATCTACCAGATGAGCGAGGTTCAGTTCAAACGCTTCTGGATTGCCAAGATCTTTCGCGCTGAATCTGCCACCGCACCGAAGATTGTCTACTCCAATGACATGACCAATGAGCTCGTGAGAGCCATTCCGGGGGCCATTGCTTTTGTGGCCGCACGGGATGTGCGCTCGGGACTCAAAGTGGTGCGTGTGGACGGCCACTTGCCCGGCCAGCCGGGCTACCCACTGCGATAGAGTTCAAAGCAGCCGGTTTGGGCGTTCTGTCTGTTCAGCCCGCCATACGTCATTCTGAGGGGGCTCATCACCACGTTGGGCAATCACTGCGGCAGGCCAACGCGCTCCATCAGGTTTCGAAACCGTGGGTCGGCCCGCATGTTATCGAAGGCGGGCTCGACCTTGAGCAATACGAGCCCGGTGTCACGCTCCTGGTAGGCTCTTTCCAGCCAGGCGAATGCCTCTTCCTTCTCACCGAGTCGCGCATAGACTTGAGCGACGCCGTACGACGAGACGTACTCCCGCTTGGACAGTTCTTTCAACCCTTCCACCCAATTCAGCATAACCGCCTTATAACCCGACTTCGCGTAGTCCTCTCCTACGGACGCCGCGAGTTCCGGGTTCCCAGAAAGGGTCAGCGCCTTTTGCCATTCAGCTACCGCTTCTTTGTACATCCCTCTTTGCTCATAAACCGCCTCGAGGGCGCGACGTGCTGGGGCGAAGTTTGAATCGATCTCCAGCGTTTTGCCGAGTTGCTCGATCGCCCGGGTAGGTTGACGTACGACATAGAACTGCCAGCCCAGAGTTGTATTGATTGTCAGCGAGAGCGGGTCCAGCTCCTGGGCTTTTTTAAGCTCGCGCGTGGATTCGTCGAATCGGCCCATCTTTGCCAGAAACCCGCCGTACCAGTGGTGCGCTTCCGACGAGTTCGGATTGAGCTCCATCGCGCGCCTGAATTCCCGTTCGGCGCCGGGCAAATCCCAGTCGTAATACTCTTTAACCAGCGCCAGCGAGGTATGCCCCTCGGCAAGGGTGTCGTCAGTCGCTAGAGCCTCCATTGCCGCAGCTTTGGCCCGGGGCCCAGCATCCTTCGGCGCAAGATAACCGGAATCGCCCAACAAACTATAGGTGTTCGCCAGGCCGGCACGAGCCAAGGCATAATTGGGATCTTTTTCAATCGCCCGATTGAAATATTCGATGGCTTTCTTAAAGCCGTCCTCAGTCCCTCGGTTCCAGTAGTAGAGGCCATTAAGATAAATCTGGTAAGCCTCGGGGCTTTCGGTATGACGCTTGGTGAGTCGCTTGCGCTCCTCTCCGGTTAGTCGGAGCCGCAACTTTTCTGAGATATCTCGCGCGATCTCTTCCTGCATGGCAATCAGATCCGAGGCCTTGCGGTTGTACTGCTCGCCCCAAATGTGCGTATTGTTGCGCACATCCACGAGCTCGACGCTGATGGAAAGGTTGTCGCCTGACTGTATGAGGCGACCGGTTAGCACGGCACGGACGCCTAATTTGCGGCCCACCTCCTGCGGGTCCGTATCTCTTCCCCGGAAGGCAAAGGCCGAACTTCGGGACTTGACCGTAAGGTGTGGCAACTGGGCGAGGCTGTTAATCAGGGTTTCCGTGATGCCATCGCTCAAGTATTCAGTCTTGGGATCGGCGCCGACGTTGGCGAAGGGCAACACGGCAACCGATTCGATAGCGTCGCCACCCGCGGATTGTGCGGAGCGGTAAAGTCCATAGCCCGCACCGGCCACCAGTAGCACAAGCACCGCAAGCGTCGCCAGCACTCCCTTCTTGTGTTGTTTCGCATAGTCAATGGCGCGCGCGATGCGGGCAACTGGCTCCGCGCCGCGGCTCGCCTCCACTGCGAGGTCCGTTGACGACCGCAGCGCGCGCACCGAGACCGAGCGGCTGGAATCGGTATCGCGCTTCACACGCTTCAAGTCGGCGTGCAGCTCTGCGGCGCTCTGATAGCGCAGCTCGCGATCCTTCTCGAGCAGCTTGTTGATGAAGTATTCCAGCTCCTCGGGGAGCTCCGGATTCAGGCGCACCGGCGCGATTGGCGCCTTGTGGAGAATGGCGTCAAACAGCGCCCCGGTGGTGTTGCCTTTGAACGGAAGCCTGCCGGTGGACATCTCGTAGAGCACCACGCCGAAGGAGAACAGGTCGGTGCGCGCATCGAGTTCCTCACCCATGGCCTGTTCGGGCGACATGTACGCCACAGTGCCCAGCGTGACTCCCGGGCTGGTCAAGTGCTCCTCCACTGTCGCCGAGGCGGCGGTCGACTCCGCCACTCCAACCGCTTCCGCCACCGGCTTTTGCTGCGGCGCCAGCTTGGCCAGCCCGAAATCCAGGATCTTGGCCCGGCCGCGCTCGGTGATAAAAATATTCGCTGGTTTAATGTCTCGGTGAATAATCCCTTTTGTATGCGCTCCGTCGAGGCCGTCCGCAATCTGAACCGCCCAATCCAGCAGGCGGTCAGTTTTGACCGGCCTCCCTTCGATCCGGTGCTTGAGGGTCAGGCCTTCCAGAAATTCCATGGCGATGAAATACTGGCCTTCGTACTCATCAATCTCGTAGATCGTGCAGATGTGTGGGTGATTCAGTGCCGAGGCAGCGCGGGCTTCGCGCTGGAACCGCTCGAGCGCCTGACGGTTCCTGGCCAGCTCTTCCGGCAGGAATTTGAGCGCCACGAGCCGGCCAAGCTTAATGTCCTCTCCCCTGTAGACTACGCCCATCCCACCGCCGCCCAGCCTTTCGAGAATGCGGTAGTGGGAGATGGTTTTGTTGATCATAGAAGTAAATCCGGCATTGAGCGAACATCTTAGGCTCCACTCGTAGGCAAGTCAACGCGCCCGGGCTTGTGCCGGAACCTTTTCTTTCGGCGCACACTCTTGCGATTCGTTGTCATGCTGAGGTCCCGATCTGTTCGGGAACGAAGCATCTCCAGGTTGACGTTCTTCCGGGAGAAGGTAACTTTAGGTTCGACTAGTTTTCGGGGGAGCTCAGGCCCGCCAAACGTTTCCGTCAGGCGCCGCGCAGTTACCTCGCTAAATGACTAGGATCTCGATTTCTAGCACACCCGCAGCGCCGAAATGCCTTTTGCACCGCTCCCGGAAGTAACTGATCTTAACTGCGTTGTTTCGGGGATTTTGGCGTGCAGAAACCACACCCTTCCCACACGCTGATTTAAGGCGGGAGACCGACGCGGCGCACGATCTCGGCGAAGCGTGGGTCTGAGCGGAGGAGATCCAGCATTGGTTTCACCTTGAGCCAGGATAGCCAGGGGAAACTGCATCGCTGTGGCCCAGTGCTGTATTCTCCCTGGAGAGGTCAATTAAGTCCGGCTGCTTTGGCGATCGCCTGAAACCTGGGTTCCGAACGCAGGGAATCGTAAAAAGGTTCTTGCAGCGCCATTACCTGAAGTGACCGATCCTGGTATGCTTTTTCTACGGCTTCGAGCGCCCGTGGCTTGTCGCCAAGTCCGATGTAGGCCAAGGACTCCAGGCCGGCAGACAGGTATTTGCCCTTGTGATTCTGCTGCATCTCGCGCAGCAGCTTGAGAGCTTCACTCCGACGTCCGTCCATGCCGAGAGCGTAGCAAAGCCGTGCCACGATGTAGGGATTGCCTGGAGTGATGGCAAGCGTCTCCCGATAAGCGGAGACGGCCTTATCGTATTGCCCCGTAAATGCATAAAGGTCCGCCATTCCCCACAGCGCATAGTACGAGTGGGGATCCATCTCAAGCTGCTTGCGAACCTGCTGAAAAGCCTCCTCGTATCTTCCTAGCTGACTGAGAGGTCCGTTGACTGCGACCATGATGGCTGGATTGAGTGGGTCAAGGCGGGACGCCTTGAGGAGTTCCTCGTAAGCCTCTGCCGCGCGCCCCCGCCACATTAATGTATACCCATACCAATGGTGTGCGGTGGCGTAGTTGGGATCGCGGTCGAAGGCTTTCTGAAATTCCGCCGCTGAGCCCGGCCAGTCGTATTCTTCTACTGCTTTCACGATCCCCAGCGCTGCATGCGGCTCTGCGAGCCCGTCATCCACAGAGACGGCCAGTTCCGCTGCGGCCCGGGCTTTCGCTTCCATTTCTCGCGGAGGAAAGTTCTCGCTGGCCAGCAGCGTGACGTAAGCGCTGGCCTTGGCCGCATACGCCCCCGCTGAGTTCGGATCAATACGGGTCGCCCTGTCGAACAGCTCCAGACTCTTTACTATCGCATCCGGTGTACGCCGGTTCCAATAATAAGGGCCAAGAAGATACGCTTCGTGCGCTTCCGGGTTTATCAGGTGTACAGTCCTGATCCGCAGTTGCTCCTGAGAGGTCAGGTTCACTCCTACATGCTCGACGATTGCCTGTGCCACCCGGCTTTGCAGGTCCAGGAGGTCGCGCATGCTGCCATCGTAGGTTTGGGCCCAAAGATGGGTGTCGGAGGGGGCTGCGACCAACTGCGCCGTCACTCGGACCCGCTCGCCCGAGCGCACCACAGAACCCTCCACCACTGCCTCTACATTCAGCTCCCGCGCGATTTCCGGCAGCTTCTTGGTTGTGCCCTTGTAGCTCCAGATCGAAGTCCGAGAGATAACCCGCAGCGCATGGATTTGCGCAAGGTCGGTGACCAGAGCCTCGGTAAGACCATCGGCGAGATAGTCTTGCGAGGAGTCGCCCGAAAGATTTTGAAACGGTAGCACGGCTACCGAATGGATTTGGACTGATGGGGTAAGGGAAATTCTCCCCCGGCTGAGCCCCCGGCCAATAAAAAGAGCGACAACGCAGACTGCCAGCGCCAGCATTGCCAAGCCGACGATCCTGGAACGGGTGACCCGCCGGGGCAGAGCCAAGGGGACCGGTGAGCGTGTCGCCTGCGGCTCCGGGGGAGGGGTTGCCCTGAAACTCGCCGCATAGCCACCCTTTGGCACGTCTATACGGAGGGCATTCCCGCGTCCTTCATTTTCGTAGTATTCGCCGAGCTTGGAGCGCAGGCGACGAGCCGCCATCCTGACCACAGGGTCTATTCGCGGATCGAAGGAGGAATCACGCCCGAAGACCTCAAGCCCCACTCGGTATTCCTTCAACTCCTCCCCGTGTCCAAGCAGAGTCTGCTCGACAACGTAGCGAAGGAAGCGCTTCAATACCTCGGCTGCTCGGAACGCGCCGCTGGACAGGACAGCTTCAAGTTCGCTCCGGACTGCTATATTCGAGGTCCCTTTGGCTGGAGCGACACCTGCTCCTGAGGAATTCTTGAGCCCGGAAGACCCCATCGCCATACCTCGCACGCCCTCTGCAACCTAGTCCAAAGTTCTGCTTTTCTGGGGGACACGCGCTGCAGCGGGCGCTTCAGATTACCGTAACTTTACCCCAAGATACTTCCCTCCCGCAACTAATTCTACCAAGATCCCACCTCGAAGAAGAAGAGAATGAGAGACCCTATCTTTCACCAAACCGCATGGATACGGGCGAAAACCCTTCATGCAAAACCAGGAGGAAGCAGATGAACGCCAAAAGCAAGTTTACGAAGGCTATGACTAAGAAGAGTGCGGTATTGTTTGCGGTTTCGCTGTTGGTCTGCGCCGCGATCGGCGTCGAATTGGCAATTGCCTTTACGGCGGCGCCCGGCTTTGCGGCAAGCAATTTCGCTACTGGTTTCGCAACAGCACCACTCGGCAGTAGCTTCTTTGGCCCAATTGGTCTTGCTTTTGATGCTTCGGGCAACCTATTCGCGGGGGACGTTGCAAATGGTTTCCTGTACAAATTCGGCCCTACGGGTGGTGCCGCCTCCACGACCACGCAACTGAACGCAGCGGCAATCCCCGGGGGCATCCTGGGCTTGGCCTTTACCAAAGACGGCCGCCTCTATCTTGGCCGTCGGAATCCTGGGGACGTGGTGGAGATCGATCCTTCCAACGGGACGGTAATTCGGACCGTAGCCTCAATAGTCGGCGAGACAGGTCTCGCGACAGACCCCGTGAGCGGCGACCTGTTTGTCTCACGGGCAGGAATTCCCCCTAACGAGATTTCCCGAATTTCCAACTTCGCCAGCGGGACGGGGACCGTGACCACGTATGCGGCCATCCCAGCCGATGGAATCGCGTTCGGTCCGGACGGCACACTCTATGCTGCGGTCTTCGGCTTTGTTGCGAAGATCGCGGGAACGAATGCGCCGACCCCCGGCGCAGTGACCTTGATCAATGCTATTGTTCCCACAATTGATGGGATGGCGGTGTCGGCCAATCCCAATACACCGTTTCTATACGGCAACCGGAACGACGGGATCATTACGAAGATTGACCTCACCACTAACCCTCCCACGCTGACGAACATCTTTACGGGCGGGACCCGCGGTGACTTCGCTGCGGTGGGCTTTGACGGATGTCTATATGCCACCCAGTCAGACAGGGTCGTGAAGGTGACAAATGCAGACGGTACCTGTGTTCCGCCGCCGCTCGGCCCGCTTCTGCCAACGAGCCCCACGGCTGTTCATATCGCGGTAGACATCAAGCCTCAGAGCTGTCCGAATCCAATCAATGTTGGAGCACAAGGGGTTCTTCCCGTTGCCATCCTCGGCACGGCGAGTTTTGATGTAACTACGGTTGACCCTTCATCCGTAAAGCTGCAAGACGTGCCGGCTCTGCGGTCAGCCCTAGAGGATGTAACGACACCGTTCACCGGGACGCTGATGAATGCCACCGATTGCACGACGGCAGGGCCCGACGGCTTCACCGATCTTCTCCTGTCCTTTGACAATCAAGCCGTATCGGCTGCCTTGGGCCCCGTGACGGACGGCCAAGTGCTCATCTTGACGCTAACCGGCAAACTGCTGCCGCAGTTTGGAGGCACAGCCATAAGGGGTCAAGACGTTGTAATCGTAAGGGAGAAGTAGAAAACCCTTTCAGGGCTCTTTGGGGCCTTAGCAAGGCCTCACCAAGCGCCGAAAAGTTTTCCTTTCGGCGCACACTGGCCGTTGACCACCTGGGCCAAGTAGTTCGTAAGGCTTGGCTGTGTGCTGAAACGAATCAGGCAGGATTCCGCAACACCACTCTGGATTGTGCAGCGGAGTGCCCCACCCTTGCCCGCCTTGTAGGCAACCGTGGAATTTTTCGTATAGGCCAGCATCTTCGCCGCGTTTCCCCTGTTTCCCCTGAGCCAGCCGCGGCGCGCCCTCGCGGTATAATAGATAGATTGTAAAGCTCGTCTTGTGCGTCCCGCAGGGCGTGCGGGGCGCGTGTTGTGAGTCCTGAGCGCAGTCGAGGAGGCGGAAGCCCTTGCGTGGCCAATCTTTTCGAATGCCTTCTTTCCTAAGGCGAAAAAAACGCGCAAAACGACGAGAAAATGCGCAAAACGCGCAATCCGCCCATTCATTTTGGTGTATACAGGAATTGTTCGGCAGGGAACTCAGGGCTCCCTCTGCTATGCGCATATTTCGTCGCAGGATGTTGTGGTCGCCGGCTGGCCCCGAGCGAGGCCGAGGGGCCGCTGACTGCCGGCCTCTACTCTTGCCCCTGCCCGTTCCCGCCTGTCCCGACCGTAGCCGAGGGGCTCCCCGAGCCCGAAGCTTCCATGTGCGGGCGCTCCCGTCAGGCGGCGAGCTGGGCGCTCAACTGCGCAAGTCTCTTGCAATGGGAATGTGTGAGTACCAAGAGTGTCCTCAGAGCCTGATAAGTCCTCTAGAATCTGCAGATCCGAAGAATTCGCTTCGCAAGTCCTTTGCAATCTGCAGTTACACAAAAACCCAGGGGTACCCCCCGCTTGCCTACGCTCTGCAGCGCGAGCCGTTGCCTTGACCCATCCTGGAGCGAACGCTATTCTGGATGCTGCCGAACCGGCCACAACCGGTTTGAGGGATTCTCTGATGCGCCGCGCATATCTTGACCACAACGCCACGACTCCCGTGGACCGCGAGGTCCTCGAGGCCATGCTGCCGTTTTTTGCCGATGAGTTCGGCAACGCCAGCTCGATCCACTCCTTCGGCCAGCGCACCCGCGCTGCGGTCGAGCGCGCCCGCGAATCGGTGGCGACTCTCGTCGGCGCAGAGCCCGCGGAAATTGTCTTCACCAGCGGGGGCACCGAAGCAGACAACCTCGCGGTTTTTGGCGTCGTCGCGGCCGCGCCGAGCGAGAACAAGCACGTCATCACCACGCAAATCGAGCACCACGCCGTGCTCAACGCCTGTCAGGCGCTCGAGCACCGCGGCATCGAAGTCACCTACGTGCCGGTGGACCGCGAAGGGCGCGTTGACCCGGACGACGTGCGCAGGAGCATCCGCCCGGAGACGGTTCTGATCACCGTCATGCATGCGAACAACGAGCTGGGCACGCTCCAGCCAATCGAAGAAATCGGCCGCATTGCGGCCGAGGCAGACATTTATTTTCATTGCGACGCCGTGCAGTCGGCCGGCAAGGTCCTTGTCAGCGTCAATCGTCTGGGTGCGGACTTGCTCTCAATCTCCGGCCACAAAATCTACGGCCCGAAGGGCGTGGGTGCGCTGTACGTCCGCAAAGGCACACGCCTTGAGCCGCTGCTCTACGGCGGCCATCACGAGCGCGACCGCCGCCCGGGCACAGAAAACGTGGCGGGCATCGTTGGCCTGGGCCGCGCCGCCGAGTTTGCCCGCGAAAATCTCGCCGCGGGCGCGTCGCGGCTGGCCGCCTTGCGCGATCGCCTCGAGCAGGGCCTGCTGGCGCAGGTGCCGCACGTCCGTGTGAACGGAAGCCGCGTCCATCGCACGCCCAATACCACCAACATCAGCTTCCCGTTTGTCGAGGGCGAGGCGCTGGTCATCGCGCTCGACTTGAAAGGGATTGCGTGCTCCACCGGAGCGGCGTGTTCCTCGGGCGCGATCGAGCCGTCGCACGTGCTGACCGCCATCGGCCTGCCGCCGGAGGACGCTCGCGCCAGCCTGCGCTTCAGCCTGGGGCGCGAAAATACAGACGCGGACGTCGAGTTTGCGCTGGCGATGGTTCCCGGCGTGGTGGAACGCCTCCGCGACCTCTCGCCCGTTTACAAAAAGGCCCATCGCGGCCCAGTGACGCTCGGTAAGTGCCGGCGCTGAGTGAGTTTTTCGTTCGTTGGAATGAAATGAGAGCAGAAAACGACAATTCCGCAATCACCGCCGTGGCCATGAGCGGCGGCGTGGACAGCTCAACTGTCGCCGCCATCCTGCGCGAGCACGGCCAGCCCATCGTCGGCCTGACGATGCAGCTCTGGAACCAGCGCCGGCTGCCGCAGTTACACGGCGACGGCCCGGTGCAGCACCGCTGCTGCTCGCTCGATGATGTGTACGACGCCCGGCGCGTGGCCGATCATCTGGGCTTCCCGCATTACGTCGTCAACTTCGAGCGGCGGTTTGAGGACACCGTCGTGCGCCCTTTCGTCGCGGATTATCTGGCCGGCCACACGCCAATCCCCTGCACGCTCTGCAACAACCACGTCAAGTTCGACCAGTTGCTGGTGACCGCCCGGCAGATTGGCGCCGAGCGCCTGGCCACCGGCCACTACGCTCGCATCCGGCGGAACCCCGAGACGCGGCGCTATGAGCTGCTGCGCGCCGCGGACGACTCGAAGGACCAGTCCTATTTCCTGTTCGGCCTGACGCAGGAGCAGATGGCGCGGACGGTCTTTCCCCTCGGCGAATTGAGCAAGGACGAAGTCCGCGTGATCGCCCGTCGGACGCACCTGCCCGTCGCCGAGAAGCCCGAAAGCCAGGAGATCTGCTTCGTCCCCGCTGGAAACTACGTGCGCTTTATCGAGTCCTACCTCGCAGAGCAGGGAAGCGCGCTGGCCGCCGACCCCGGCGAGATGGTGACGACCACCGGAGAGGTGATTGGCCGCCACCAGGGTGTGCATCGCTACACCATCGGCCAGCGGCGCGGACTCGGCGTGGCCGTGGGCCGCCCGATGTACGTCGTGGGGATTGACCGCGGTGCAAACCGCGTCATTGTGGGTGAGGACAGCGAGCTGCGGCTTGGGACGTGCGAGGTCCGCGACGTCAACTGGATCGGCATCGCGGGTCCTGAACAGCCCGCCCAAGTAATGGTGAAGATCCGCCACCGCCACGAGCCGGCCGCGGCCACTCTCGAGCCCCTCGACACAGCCCGCGCTCGAGTCTGCTTCGACGTGCCGCAGCGCGCCGTCACGCCGGGCCAGGCCGCGGTGTTTTATTCCGGTGAGCGCGTTATCGGCGGCGGCTGGATTTGTTGACTTTTTCCCGCTTGAATTTTTTCAGGAATCGCGCCAGCGCCGGCGCGCGTGTCGCGTCCCGGCGGAGGAGTTCTGCGGCGCGCTCAAGGTCTTCCGGCCGGTCGAGATCGAAATCTCGCGGCAGCAGACGATAGCAGGCGTGGATTTTTTCGAGCGCCTCGAGCGTCTTTCCGAAAGCCTGCGAGGTGCTCCACGGGATGCCGCGAAACATCTGCGGGCACAGCCGCCGCGCGCCAACCAGGTAATATCCGCCGTCGGAGGTGGGGCCGATGACAACCTCGGCGGCGTCGAGCAGCGCGAACGCTCGGGCGATTCGCGGGCTGCCCATCCACGGCGTGTCCGTGCCCACAATCACAACGCGACCGTAGCCCGCGCCGAACAGGGATGCAAATGCCTGATGGAGTCGCTCGCCCAGGTTGCGGCCGCGCTGGACGCCGACCTGCCAGGGATGCTGGATCTCGAGCGCGGCCGCGAGCCGCTGGGCCGGCTCCGGCCCCGCAGCGACCTGCAACCATTTCCGGCAGCCGGGAACGTGCGCAACCAGCGCAATTGTGTCTTCGAGGCACGCCTGGTGGACTTCGACGGCCTGCCGCGGAAGAAGCATGCCCACCAGGCGCGTTTTCACGCGCCCTGGCTCGGGGACTTTGGCGAAAATCACTGCCGCGCTGGGAGCCACGCTACATTCCGTGTGCAAACGATCGATATTGTTCCTGAGGAAAGCTTCGCAGGCAAAAAAATAGGGTGGAATCACGCCCATTCCACCCTGCAACTCCGAAAGTCTAGATAAAAAGCCCTTCGTCCTGGTGCTCGCCGCTTTGCTCCGGCGGGCGGCGCCGCGAACGGAAGAAGTCCAGCCCGGTCTTAACTCCCTTGATGAACGCCGAGGCTTGGTGCACCGGGCCCCAGATCGTCCGGCGCACCTTCCAGCCGGTGTCTTCGATCGCTTCCAGCGCGCCGGCCAGGATTCGATCGGCTTGAATCAGTTGCACGCGCAGCCGGTCCACCGCTTCGGTGAAAATCCGGTCCACTTTCTGAGCCTGGCTGCGCGCCAGGTGGGTGATCTCGGTGGCGTCGGAGATCATGCTAGCGATCCGCGGTTGGGTATCCTCGACAAGGATCTGCAGGCGCGTCAGGATCGGGTTGATCCGCGCGTGCAGATCGGTGGCAATGTCCGTCATGCGCCGGTTCATCTGGCGGAACTGCACATAAATCGCCGCCAGAATCGCCATCTGCAAGACCACCGCCAATGCAGTGACGATTACGAAGAAGGGGAGCCAGCTATCCATTCAGCCGCCTTTACTGCGCCTTGGCCTTTTCGCGCTGGTAAGCATCCCGGCCCGCTTCGACCGCCGCCGTGATGGACTCTTTTTGCCGGGTGGCCACGTCCTTGCCGCGCTCGAGCAGATCCTCGGCGCGCTCGCGCAACTCCCGTGCCTTCTTCTGCGCGTAATCGCGGCCCTCGTCCGCCTTCTTCGAGAGATACTCGCGCGTCTCTTCGCCCGATTTCGGGGCAAACAGGATCCCGATCAGCGCGCCGATGCCCAGGCCAACCATGAAATAGCTTACCTTCGATCCAACATTGTCGCCCATGGCTAAACCTCCCACCCGTGAAACTAGCACACCTCTAGTGCCCTTGCAAGAAATCCCTCGGCCGCCCTTCATCGCTGCTCTTTGACGGCCCCACAAAGGGTCACCCCGACGACGCGCCGCGCAGATGCTCCACGATGCGCTGCGCTTGGGTTCGTGTGACCACCCGGCAGAGCTCCTCGACCCCGGCCTCGCGCAGGTGGGCGACGCTGCCGAACTCCCGCAGCAGCTTTTGCGCCGTGCGCTTGCCGATTCCGGGGATCTCCACCAGCGCTGAGCGCAAAGTGCGGCCCTCGCGGCGGTGCCGGTGGAAGCTGACCGCGAACCGGTGGGTTTCGTCGCGGATCTGCTGGACCAAGTGGAGGACGGGCGAATGCCGCTCGAGCACCACCGGCTCGTCCTCCTGACCGAAGACGTAGATCACTTCGTTTTCTTTCGCAATGCTGGCCAGCGGCTGGTTGATGATCTCGATTTTCTCGAGCGCCGTGGCGGCCGCGTGCAGTTGCCCGATGCCGCCGTCAATCAGGATCAGACTGGGCAGCGGCCGGCGTTCTTCCTGCAGCCGGCGATAGCGCCGCTCAACCGCTTCGCGCATGCTGGCGAAATCATCGTTGCCCGCGACGCCCCGAATGATGAACTTGCGATAGTCGGATTTTTTCATCCGCCCGTCTTCCCAGACGACCATCGAAGCGACTGTGTCCGACCCCTGGATGTGCGAAATGTCGAAGCTTTCGATCCGCCGCGGCAGTTCGGGAAGGCTCAGGGCGTTCTGGAGTGCTTCAGCGATCGCCTTCGAGCCTGGCTTCAGCACCCGAAAGCGCTGGTCAAATGAATGCCGGGCGTTTTTCTCCACCAGCTCCAGGAAGGCGCGCTTCGGTCCGCGCTGCGGCGTCAGAATCTCGACCCGCCGGCCAGCGCGCTCGCTCAGGATCTCTTCAAGCAGGGTGAGGTCCTCGAAGTCAGTCGGCACGTGGATCGCTCTTGGTAGGTAGGCGGCATCTAGGTAAAGTTGCTTCAGAAGGGAAGGAAGGAATTCGGCAGGATCGAACTCGTCCAGCTCCTCCCAATAGAAGTCGCGCCGGTCCACGACACGCCCGCCGCGCAAGTGAAACAGGTTGACGGCCACCTGAGGCGGCTCGGCGTGCCAGGCGAGCACGTCGGTATCGTCCCCCTGCGCCGCGGCAATTTTCTGTCGTTGTTCGATCTCCGCGAGAGTGCGCATCAGGTCGCGGTACGCTGCGGCCTGCTCGAAGCGTTCCTCTTCGGCAGCCTTCTGCATCCGCTCCTCGAGGCTTTTTCCCAGGTCCGCCCGGCGGCCTTCGAGGAACATGCGCGTGTCGCGAGCGGCTTCGGTGTAGCGCTCGTCGGTGGTTAGGCCGGCGACGCAGGGGCCCAGGCAACGCTTGATGTAGTACTGCAGGCAGGGCCGAGGATGCGCGCGGGTCAAGTCCACCGTGCACGAGGGCACCAGGAAGCGCTTGTGGATAAAGTGCACGATTCGATGGGCCAGGCTGTGAGGGAAATACGGCCCGAAATAGAGCGAGCCGTCTTTCTTCAGCCGCCGCGTCACGTAAACGCGGGGATATTTCTCAAAGGCGGTGTAGCGGATGTAGGGATACGTCTTGTCGTCGCGCAGCAGCACATTGAACTTCGGCTTATGCTGCTTGATCAGGTTGTTTTCAAGCGCAAATGCCTCCTTCTCATTGTCCACCACGATGTAATCGAGGTCAGCGATCTCGCGCACCAGCGAGCCCGTCTTCGCGTCAACGCTCTTCGATTCGAGGAAGTAGGATTTCACTCGATGTCGCAAGGATTGCGCCTTGCCCACGTACAGGATCGTCCCCAGCACGTCCTTGAACAGGTACACGCCCGCTTCGGCGGGCAGGCTGGCGACTTTTTGCTCTAGTTCCATGCCGAGAGTAGAATGATGCGGCCCGTGACCAGGTGCACCAGGGCAACTTTCATGATAGCAAAGCGAATCTAACCCCATCCAGACCGATGCGATGAGCCTCCGATGCCATCTTCCGATGCTCGTGCTGCTGCTTCTGGCCTACGCCGCCGGCGCGCGCGGCCAGTCGCCCCCGGAGCCGCCGCCGTTTGATCCCCTGCACGCCGAGAAGAACATCGAGGTTGGCAACTACTACATGAAGAAGGGCAACTACGACGCGGCCATCGAACGCTTCCAGGAAGCCGCCCGTCTCAAGCCGAATTTTGCGCGCCCCTACCGGCTCTTGGGCGAGGCCTACGAAAAGAAGGGCGACAAGGCCGAGGCGGTGAAGGCCTACCGCAAGTATCTGGAGATTCTCCCGGCGGCGGAGGATGCGGGCAAGATTCACAAGCGGGTCGAGAAACTCTCGCGAGAAATCGAGCGCGCCGCCCGGCGCCGCTCAGGCTAGCCGCGCCAGGAACCGCCGCGCCCGGTCGAACCCCGCAAACCGCTTCTCCTCGCGACGGAACTCCGCCGAATGCGCCTGCAAGCCGCAACTTGCCGCCCGCATGGGGTGCTTCACGTGCAGCATCTCGTGGAACAGAACGTATTCCACCACGAATTGTGGCACCCCGGCACGGTCCAGACGCGCGTTGATGACGATCTGATCGAGCCCCGGGTCGAAGCAGCCGAGCTGCGTCCGCCACACCCGCGCGCTCCAACCAAGCCGCGGACGGTGGAGGCGTCCCGAGAAGTACCGCCGGTTCAGCGCTGCGAAAAGCCGCACCAGGTGATGAAAAGTTCCGCGCGCACCAACCTGCAAACGCTGGCCTCGCGCCCGGCGCACGCGCAGGACCCGGTGGCGGGTGCCGCGAGCGAGCGAAAAGCTGCGGTAGGTCTCGAGCAGCGCGCGGGGCGGCCGGCGACGGTAGAGCCGGCCGAGCAGAATGGCGGCCGCCGCCTCGAGCGCAGCCAGCGGCGCAGTGCGCAGCACGTCGGACATGCGTACGTGAGCGACGTCTTCGCGCAGACGAATGGTGTGGACCAGGTTGGCGTAGGGATAGAACTCCACCACGAAACGCGGCGGGCGCCCCTGGCAGCCGAGCCGCGTGTACATCCGGTGAAAAATCCGCGCGCCACCCGGAAGGGCCATCCGACCTGCCGCGGGCGGCTTCACGGCTTTCTCCGCGCCGGCGGCGGCGCAATCTCCTTGGCGGCCTTCTCGGCGTCCTGCAGCGCTTCGCGGGTCCCTTCGATGGCATCGTCCAGGTTTGGCTTGTAAGAAGCCAGCTCCGGGCCATTCTTGGCGAGCTCCTCGAGATAGGCAAGGAACTCCTTGGCCTTGGCCTGCATCTCCTTGATGCCCCCGCGGATGTCTTCCTGCTTGTCAAGCCCCAGTTCGATTAGATTGGCCGCATCGTCCACGCAACCAATGTAAGCGTTGAGCAGCCCGTTCAGGCGACCTGCGCGGTTCCGATCCTCACCGGCGGGCCTGCTGAGTTCGTATTGCAATTTCTTAATGCGGTCGGCGGCGAATGAGAGAAACAGCTTGATCCTTTGCGCGGAGGACTCGCCGTTGCGGATCTTGTCGGCTTCGACCACGCTCAGGTAATCCTTCTTCTGCTGTGCCGCTGAAACACTCACGCCGGCCAGGGAAGCGATGGCGAGCAACAGACTAGATGCAATGATCGTGGCGCGCATTTTGGCCTCACTCTTTCTGTTTGGTCTGGGTTGGGTTCTTCACCGGTTGGCGCGGGAAGAGCCTATCAATCAATTCCTTCTCAATGCCGGCGAGTTCCTGGCGGATGTCCTGGAAGGGCGGGCGCTGGTCGTCCGGCAGCACCAGGATGGTTTGGTCGAGCTCCCGCAGGCTCTTGCGCAGGTGGATCTCGAGTTGCTTGAAGCCCGCAGGCTTGCGCTCAGCGTCCACCCCGGTGGCCTTCAAAGCGGTCTCGGCGGTCTTGACTTCGTTGCGATAGTCTCCCAGGATGCGCAGCGCCTGGACATAGTCGCGTGTGTCCGTCTGCCGGCGCAACTGGTCGAATTGCGCGTCGCCGAGTTTCGGCAGAATCTTGGCTTTGCGGACGGGATCGGTCTCCCGGTTGAACTGGGCCTGCAAGTCGGCGACGCGGTCTTGCGCGCGCGCCGCTGGGAACAGGATGGCGGAGAGTGCCGCAGCAACGATTACGCGCCGCGAAGGGAAACCGGGCCTGGCCATCCTACCTCTTTTTCTGCTGGAGCTCCCGCGTCAGCAGGCGGACGCGCTGCCGCGCCTGAATTTCATGGACTTCGTTGTGGCCCTGGTCAAGGGCCAGAAACTTTTCGTACGCAGCCACGGCTTCCGCCTTCCGCTCTAGTTTATCGTAGCAGGTGGCGCGGACAAACCAGGAACCTGCGTTGGGGGTTTCGCGCCGGGCCAGCAGGTCGAGCGCATCGAGCGCGGCCTGATATTTCTCGCCCAGGTAATACACTGTCAACAGGTCGCGCAGTGCGTCGGTGAGGCTGGCGTCGAGCTGCAGCGCCTGTCGCAATTCGCGCTCGGCCCGGGCAAAATCGCGCTTCTCGAGCCACAATCGGCCCAGCCAGCCGTGCAGCGCGGCGTCCTGCGGCGCAAGTTGCAGCGCCTTTTGCAGGGTGTCCGCCGCCTGGGTCAACTGTTTTTGCAGCAGATAAATGTTCGCCCGCAGCTTGTAGCTTTCTAGACTGGGCGGCGCGCCTGCGTCGGCATGGTTGAGTTCCTCGAGCGCCTCGTCGTTCCGCTTCAGTTCACTTAGAATCGCAGCTAGCTGCAGCCGGGCGCTCCGGTCCTGCGGTTCGCGGGCCACATAGGACTTGAGTTCTTCCGCCGCCCCGTCCAGGTTCTTTTGCGCCAGCAGGCTATTCGCCAGCCCCAGGCGTGCCGGAGCGGAATCGCTGTGCAGCGCCAGCGCTTCACGAAAGCGCGCCTCTGCCTCAGCCGGGCGGTCTGTGCGGAGCAGGGTCCGACCCAGGGCAAAATGGACCTCGTAATCCTTTGCGTCGAGACTCTCGGCCGCCTGGTACTGTTCAATCGCGCCGGTCAAGTTCCCGCTGCGTTCCAACGCCAGCCCCAGCAGGAATCGCGGACGGCTCTGGGCGGGCAGCAGCTCGGCCGCCTGGCGGAGAGGCTCGGCGGCGGCGGTCGGGTCGCGCTTGAGCAGTACCAGGCCCAGATTCAGTTGGGCCGCGGCGAGTTTCGGATTGAGCCCAACGGCCCTGCCGTACTCGCTTTCGGCTTCCGCCCAGCGCTCGAGCGCCGAATAGGCGTAGCCTAGCTGGAAATGAGCCGTGGCATCCTCGGGGCGTTGGGCGAGATAGCTCTGGAGCAGCGGCACCGCCGCCGCATAGTCCTTATTATCCACTGCCTCTTGAGCCTGCCGCAGCAGCAGTTCCAGGGGATCGAGGGGCGGTTCGGCCTTGCGCACCGGGGCCTTCTGCCGTTTTGGCGGGGCCTGTGCGGCGGCGGGCGTTGCGTTGCAGGCCACGACAAGCATCAGGACTGCGCTGCATTTCGCAAGCGACATCATCGGATCGCGTTTGGCCGCGCACCAGCGTGATTGTTCAGCACGCGCGCCAGGAATTTTCCGGTATGCGAGTGCGGGTTCCGCGCCACTTGCTCCGGCGTGCCCGTCGCCACCACGCGCCCGCCGCGCTCGCCGCCTTCCGGGCCGAGGTCAATCACCCAGTCCGCCGATTTGATGATGTCTAAGTTGTGCTCGATGATCAGCAGGGACGAGCCGCCCTCGAGCAGCTTGCGGAAGGCAGTCAGCAGCTTCTGGATGTCGTCGAAGTGCAGCCCAGTGGTCGGCTCGTCGAAGATGTACAAGACGCCCTCGTTCGCCTGACGGGTAAGATGCGCCGCGAGTTTGAGCCGTTGTGCCTCGCCGCCCGAGAGCGTCGTGGCCGACTGGCCCAGCCGCAGATAGCCGAGCCCGACCTCGTCGAGAATCTTCAGCCTCGCGGTGATCCTCGGCACGCTGGCGAAAAACGCCAGCGCCTCGCGTACGGTGAGCTGCAGCACTTCGTGGATGTTACGGCCGCGGTAGCGCACATCGAGGACGCCGGACTTGAAGCGGGTGCCACGGCACTCCTCACACACCAACTCGACATCGGCCAGAAACTGCATCTCGACGGTGACCGTGCCGTCGCCCTGGCAGGTCTCGCAGCGCCCGCCGGGGATGTTGAAGGAAAAGTGTCCCGCACTGTAGCCGCACTTTTTCGCTTCCGGGGTGGACGCAAACACTTCGCGGATGGCATCGAAGGCCTTCAGGTAGGTCGAAGGGTTCGAGCGCGGCGTCCGCCCAATGGGCGATTGGTCCACGAGCACAACTTCGGCGATCTGATTATCGCCTTCGATGCGCTCGCAGAACTCTTTGATATTGCCTCCGGCCTTTTTCGCCTGTAGCGCCTTGTAGAGGACATCGTGGACCAGCGTGGATTTCCCCGAGCCGGAGACGCCAGTAATGGCCACGGTCATGCCGAGCGGGATCATCAGGTCGATGTTCTGGAGATTGTGCATGCGCGCGCCAAAAATGCGCAGGAACTTGCCGTCGGGCTTGTGTCGCAGCGACGGTACGGGGATGCGCAGCTCGCCGTTCAGGTAGCGCGCGGTGAGCGACCGCGTGTCGGCGAGCAACTCTTGGCGTGGTCCGGCAAACAGGATGCGTCCGCCTTGCTCGCCGGCGCCGGGGCCGAGGTCGAGCACGTGGTCCGCCGCGGCGATGGTGTCCGGGTCGTGCTCGACCACCAAAATGGTGTTGCCCAGGTCGCGCAGCGTCTTCAGGATGTCGATCAAACGATGAGTGTCGCGAGGATGCAGACCGATGGAGGGCTCATCGAGCACGTATAGCGCGCCCACCAGGTGTGAGCCGAGCGAGGTCGCGAGCTGAATGCGCTGGGCCTCGCCGCCCGCCAGCGTCGAGGTCAGCCGGTCGAGCGTCAGATAGTCGAGCCCCACCTCATCGAGGAAGCGCAGCCGCTGCCGGATCTCTTCCAGGATCTTGTCCGCGACTTGAGCTTGCGATTCGGTCAGTTTCAGGCCGTCGAAAAATGGGCGTGCCTGCATCACGGTCATGCCGCAGACCTCGGTGATGGGTTTCCCTTCGATGCGCACGGCGCGCGCCTCTTTGCGCAGCCGCGTGCCGACGCAATCCGGGCAGGTGGCATAACCGCGGTAGCGGCTGAGGAAGACGCGCACGTGCAGCTTGTATTTCTTGCGCTCGAGCCAGTCGAAGAAACCCTTTACGCCGGGAAAGCCGGCCTGCGGATCGCCTTGCAGGACGAGCGCTCGATGCTGCGCCGAGAGCTGGCGGAAAGGCGCGTCGAGCGGGATGCCGCTCGAGCGGGCGTAGCGTTTCAAATCCTGCCAGAGGGAGCGGTAACGCGGCTTGGTCCACGGCTCGATGGCACCGTCATCGAGGGACTTGCCGCGGTCGGGGATCACCAGGTCGAGGTCGAAGTCAACCGTATTGCCGAAGCCCTGGCAGCGCGGGCACGCCCCGTAGGGGCTGTTGAAGGAGAACAGGCGCGGCTCCGGCTCCTGGTAAACGCGGCCGCAGCTCTTGCACTCGAAGCGCTCGTTGAAAACCATTCGCTCCGGCTGGCCACCGGGGTTTTCGCCAACAAATTCCAGGATGGCCTCGCCCTGTCCTTCGCGGTAGCAAATTTCAATCGAATCCACCAGCCGCGAGCGCGCTTCCGGCTGGATAGTCAGGCGGTCCACGAGGACGTAGACGGGCTTTGCAAAATCGAGATCGAGCAGAGTTTCGGGTGAGGAAAACTCATAGACCCGCCCGGCCTGATAGAGGCGGTTGAAGCCGCGTTTCTGCAGCTCGCCCAGCGCCTGCTTGACAGTATCGCCGGACGGCCGAGCAGATTTGCGGGGGGCGCCCTTGCGCCCTACCGCGGCGAATGCCAGCGCATAGAGGACGTAAAAGCGCCGGCCGGCCGGGAGCGAGAGCACCCGGGCGGCAATCTCGTCCATGGAGTCCTTGCGGACTTCCCGGCCGCACTGAGTGCAGAGGGTTTGCCCGACGCGGGCATAGAGCAATCGAAGGTAATCGTAGATTTCGGTGGCCGTGGCGACGGTCGAGCGCGGGTTGCGCGTGGCGTTCCTCTGCTTGATAGCGATGGCGGGAGCAATGCCGGAGATCTCGTCCACATCCGGCTTCTCGATGCGTTCGAGGAACTGCCGGGCGTAGGTGGAAAGGGACTCGATATAGCGCCGCTGGCCTTCGGCGTAGATGGTGTCGAAAGCCAGGCTCGACTTGCCAGAACCGCTTACGCCGGTCACGACGGTGATGGCATTGTGGGGGATGTCGAAATCGAGGTCTTTCAGGTTGTGGACTCGTGCCCCGCGCACTCGAATCGATTCGCGCTCTGCGGTTGCGGCGTGGGCCTTCTCAATCGGCAAGGGAAGCCTCTACAGTGGGCTCAGCGTCACTCAGCCAAACCTTGGATTATACGTTGCAGAGCTCACCCGAGCAACGCCCGCTCGAACCGTCATTTTTTGTGTGACAGGTCCAGACCGCCGCCCGGCGCTACTCCGCGGTCAATGTGGTAGATTGGCACCGGCACCCCGTCAGGAGAGAGTCGTGGCGTTTACGCGGGTGATCTGGATCGTGCTCGACAGCGTGGGCATCGGCCCGCTGCCGGACGCGGCCGAATACGGCGACGTCGGCCGCGACACGCTCGGCCACATCGCGCGCTCACGCCCGCTGCGCTTGCCCAACCTGGTGCGGTTGGGCTTGGCCAATATCGCTCCGCTCGCGCACCTGACGCCTCCAGCGCGGCCCGCCGGGGCCTACGGCAAGGGCGTCACGCACTCTCCCGGTAAAGACACCACCACGGGTCACTGGGAGATGGCCGGGATCTGGCTCGAGCAGGCATTCCCGGTCTATAAGCAGGGCTTCCCCGAAGACCTGATTGAGAAATTCGAGAAGGCCATCGGCCGGAAGACGATCGGAAACAAACCAGCCTCCGGCACAGAAATCCTGAAGGAGCTGGGCGAGGAGCATATGCGCACCGGTTATCCGATCATTTACACTTCCGGCGACAGCGTTTTCCAGATTGCGACGCACGAAGAGGTGATCCCCGTCGCCGAGCTCTATCGCATGTGCGAAATCGCCCGGAAAATGCTAGACGGCCCCCACCGAGTCGGCCGCGTCATCGCCCGGCCCTTCCTGGGGACCCCGGGCAACTTCCGCCGCACCGAGCGGCGACACGACTACGCTGTCGAGCCGCCGCGGCCGATGCTGCTGGACGTGCTGGCCGGGCGCAAGGTGGGGGTGCTGGGCATCGGAAAGATCCACGACATCTACAACGGCCGCGGCGTAGAGAACTACGCTACTACCCGAAACAATCCCGACGGGATGGAGAAGCTCCGCGCGGCGTTGCGCCAGCAGGTGGGCGGGTTAATCTTCGCCAACCTAGTTGATTTCGACATGCTCTATGGGCACCGGAAAGAAGTCGAGGGCTTTGCGCACTCGCTCGAGGAGTTCGACGAGCTGCTCGGCCCGCTGCTCGCGGAGATGCGCCCGTCGGATCTGCTGCTGATCACCGCCGATCACGGCTGCGATCCCGACGATTGCTCGCCTTCAACCGACCACTCTCGCGAGTACGTGCCCATCGTGGCCTACAGCCCCGGCGGGAAGCCGGGAGTCAACCTCGGCGTGCGAAAGACCCTCGCCGACATGGGGCAGACTGTGGCGGAGAATTTCGGCGGTGCCATCCCTCACGGCACAAGTTTCCTCTCTCAAATCTCAAGCTAGCGGCCCAGTCTCGCCGTTTCGCGCTGACCCATCACCTCCGCCGCCAAAGGATCAACACCGAGGGACACGGAGAACACAGAGCGCACAGGGAAGGCAAAGGCCGCAAAGAACTCACAAACGATGTAATGGCTCCGGACTCTCCGAGAGCCCTGTGCGTTTTTGCGCCCGCTATGTTGATCTTTGTCTTTCGCTTGAGAGAACGCCGCCGCAGTTCGCGCCTGCGCCCGTCCAGGGCAACCACAGGGGGTTGCCCTGCAGGCTGGATCTCACCCGATTTGCGGGTGGCAGAGCGGCTAGTTGCCAGCAGCGGACCGTTGGGCGTAGTAGCCGCTGCGCGTGCGGACGAAGAATTTCCCCCGGCCCCTGGGTGGCAGAACCTCGACCTGCACGGCGCGGAATGAGCCGTCCCGGCGCGTGTTGGTGGGGTAATAGGCCAGCGTGTACTGGTTGCGAATGTCGTGGGCGATCTGCGTGCAGATCGCCTCAGCGTCCTGCGCTCCCTCGGGGAAGAACGCCAGCCCGCCGGTGGCCTGGGTGAGCATGGTGAGCGCCTGCCGGGCGCGCTTGGCGGCGCGCTTGCTCTCCTGGCTGAGCAGTCCGACGGCGTAGATGAGCGCATCGGAGCGCTGGGCTTCTTGCACGGCGACTTCCAGACTCTTGCGGCTGGCGTTGTCTTCGCCGTCGGTGATGACGAGAAGCACCTTCTTGTCACGGGTGCCTTTCTTCAGGTGGTCGAGCGAGCCGATGAGGGCATCGTAGAATGCGGTTGAGCCGCGGGAGTCGATGCGCTCGAGCGCTTCTTTCATCTCATTGATGTTGCTGGTGAAGTCTTTGTCCAGGTCGAGATAATAGTCGTCGTTGAAGTTGACGATGAACACCTCGTCCTGGGGATTGCTGGTGCGGACGAAGGTGAGCGCGGCAATGTTTACCCGCTCGCGTTTGTCGCGCATGCTGCCGCTGTTATCAATCACGAGGCCGACGCTGACCGGGATGTCTTCCCGCTTGAACAGCGAGAGCTTTTGCTCCACCTTGTCTTCCAATACGCGGAAGTTTTCCTGCTTCAGGTCCGGCACGAAGCGCCCGCGCTCGTCGAGCACCGAGGCGTGCAGCACGACGAGGTTGACGTCGCGCCGGATGCGGTAATCCTCGTTCTTTTGCCCGGCCGGTGGCGCTTGCGGTTGTTGGGCCTGCACGCCGTTGCCGCTCCACACCACTGCCAGGGCCAGGAGGGTGATGGTAGAGAAGAGAGAAAGCAGGCTCAGCCTAGTGGCTGGGCGCATAGTAGCCGGTCTTGGCGTACACGTTGAGGGGAGGGAGCCCTTTCGGAGGACGCAGCTTGACCTTGACCTTCCGCCATTTGGCGTCGCGCTGGTGGTTCGATGGTTTGTATCCCAAGACATATTGGTTACGCAACTCCATGCTGATCTTTGCTGCCGTATCCGGCAGGTCGTTCAGGTTTTCCACCGGGAAAGCTCGCCCGCCGGTCATCTCGGTCATCTCGGACAGCAGGGTCGGTCCGTTCAGTTCTTCCGAAGTGCGGGAACGGGAGCCGAGCGCGTCGTAGATGCCCACGGCATAGAGCTGGACGTCTGCCTCCTTGACGAAATTTTTGATGTCGTTCTCATTGAACCGGCTATGATTATCCCCCCCATCCGATATGATGAGCAAGGCCCGTTTGGCGTTGCGTGCACCCCTCATCTGGCTCAAGCCCAGGTAGATGGCATCGAGCAGCGCCGTGCGCCCGCGCGCCGCGGTGTACATCAGCCGGTTCTGCAACTCTTCGACGCTGGAAGTGAAACTGCTGATCAGCTCCGCCCGGTCGTTGAAGCTCACGAGGAAGAATTCGTCCTGCGGGTTGGCCGTCTTGAAAAACTGCACTGCCGCCAGGCGCGCCTTGTCCACTTTGTTGGACATGCTGCCGCTCATGTCGAAGATCACGCCGATGGAGATGGGCACATCCTCGCTCGAGAAGTGCACGATCTCCTGTTCCACGTTGTCTTCGAGGACGCGGAAGTTCTCTTGCTCGAGGCCGGTTACCAGGCGATTAAACGGATCAGTCACCGTGACATTTACCAGCACCAGGTCTACGTCTACACGGATCGTGCGCTCGGAGCGCTTCGGTTTGTCCGCAGAGGGTTTCGCGGGGTCATTAGGGGGAATCGAAGGGCCAGGTTTTTGACCGATGGCAGGCGCGGCAATCAGGGCGCAGGCGATCAGCAAATTCCATAGGGCGCGAAGCTTGCCAAGCTTTGCTTTCACCGCTCCTCCAGACGACCCGCTCGGCGGGGCGGATGCGGTGCCGAATGAACTCTTCGATTTCATTCTACCACCGCTCCAAATCAAAGCAAGCCCCGCATCGGTGCATGAAGTCTCGTCGGGGCCTCGCGCCATACGCTTCTACTGTGCCAGCGTCGCCCGAGGTCTGGATGTGATAGCATGCGCGGCGTTGAAGCTCTCCGCTCGCCGGGGTGGTGAGGTCTGATGTCGATCGTTTGGGCAGTGATCCCCGCCCGCTTCGCTTCGAGCCGCTTGCCCGGCAAGCCCTTGGTGCCGCTGGCGGGGAAGCCGATGATCCAGCACGTTTGGGAACGAGTGCGGCGAGCGCAAGAAGTCTCGCGGGTGCTGGTGGCGACCGATGACGAGCGCATCCGGCGCGCCGTCACCGAATTTGGCGGCGAGGCGGTGATGACACGTGCCGAGCATCGCTCGGGCACCGAGCGCCTCGCGGAAGTGGCCGCGAGTGCCGCGAGCAGCGGAGCCGAGATTTTCGTCAATGTGCAGGGCGATGAGCCGCTGATCGAGCCCGCTGCGGTGGATGCCGCCGTCGCAATCCTTCTCGAGGATTCCTCTGTGGAAGTCGTCACGCTCGCGGTCCCCATCGCCACGCCCGGCGACGTCATGGACCCCAACGTGGTTAAGGTCGTGCTCGATTTCGAGGGCAACGCACTCTATTTCTCCCGCGCCCCCATTCCCTGGATCCGCGACACTGCAGGTGGAGGAGCAGACTTTAGCCCGCCAGCCGGTTCGACCCACCGCAAGCATTTGGGCCTCTATGTCTACCGCCGGAGCGCCCTGCTCGAATTCCCCACCTTCCCCCAGGGCGAGCTCGAAAAGCTGGAGCAGTTGGAACAATTGCGCTGGCTCGAGAATGGCTACAGGATCCGCGTCGCCGAAACTTCTTACGATTCGGTTAGCGTGGACGTGACCGAAGATATCGCCCGCGTCGAGAAGCTCCTCCAGTTGCAGGAGGCGCGCCAGCCTAGCTGACCAGGACGATTTGACACCGTCGCCGATTCCACGGATAATGCGGTGTACGCCGACATTCCAGGAGGATTGAACCAGTCCTGCGTCCCCGAATCCTTTGCGGGCGCAAACTGTGCGGATGGGCCCGAAGTATATTTTTGTAACCGGCGGCGTGGTTTCCTCTCTGGGTAAGGGAGTGGCAGCGGCATCCATTGGCTGCCTGCTCGAGAGTCGCGGGCTCAGGGTTACCCTGCAGAAGTGCGATCCCTACCTGAACGTAGATCCCGGCACGATGAGCCCGTACCAGCACGGCGAGGTGTACGTCACCGATGACGGCGCCGAGACCGACCTTGACCTGGGTCACTATGAGCGCTTCACCTCGGCGCGTCTGACTCGCGACCACAACTGGACCACCGGCCGCATCTACGAGGCCATCATTACCAAGGAGCGCCGCGGCGATTACCTGGGCAAGACCGTCCAAGTGATCCCGCACGTCACGGACGAGATCAAGGCCGCGTTCCGCAAGGTGGCAGATGGCGTGGACGTGGTGATAGTGGAAATCGGCGGAACGGTCGGTGACATCGAGTCGCTGCCGTTCCTCGAGGCCATCCGGCAGATGCGGCTCGAGCTGGGTCCAGAAAACGCCATTTTCGTGCATGTGACGCTGGTGCCGTTTATCTCCACTGTGGGCGAACTGAAGACTAAGCCAACCCAGCACAGTGTGAAAGAGCTGCTGAGCATCGGCATCCAACCCGACCTGCTGCTCTGTCGCAGTGATCGCCGGCTGCCGCGGGAGCTGAAAGCCAAGATCGCGCTGTTCTGTAACATGGCCGAGGCCTGCGTCATTTCGGCGCAGGACGTGGACACCATCTACGGCGTGCCGGTGGCGCTGGGCCGCGAAGGCCTTGACGCGCAGATCCTGCGCCTGCTGCGGCTTGAAGCGACGCCGGCGGACATGAGCCGCTGGACCGCTCTTCTTGACCTCATCCACAATCCGGCGGACGAAGTGCGCGTCGGCGTGGTCGGCAAGTATGTTCAGCTCGAAGACGCTTACAAGAGCCTCCGCGAGGCGCTGGTCCACGGCGGGCTGTCGCACAAGCTGCGCACGGTGATCGAGTGGGTCGAGGCCGAAGAAATTGATTCGTCGGCGACAGCCAAGCGGCGCCTGCGCCACGTGGACGGCATCCTGGTGCCCGGCGGCTTCGGCAAGCGCGGCATCGCCGGGATGATCTACGCCATCCAGCACGCCCGCGACACCAAAGTGCCCTTTTTCGGGATCTGTCTCGGCATGCAATGCGCCACCATCGAGTATGCGCGCAATGTCAGCCGGCTGGCGCAGGCCGACAGCACTGAATTCAATCCCCAAACGCCCCACCGGGTGATTTACAAGCTCCGCGAGCTGCTGGGTGTGGACGAAATGGGCGGCACGATGCGCCTGGGAGCCTGGCCGTGCCGGCTCGAGCCCGGCTCGTTCGCGCATCGCGCCTACGGACAGCTCGAGATCAGCGAGCGTCACCGCCACCGCTACGAGTTCAACTGCGATTATGAGAAGGCACTGGTCACGGCGGGCCTGCGGATCACCGGCCGAACGCCCGACGGCGTCTACGTGGAGATCGTCGAAGCGCCCGAACACCCGTGGTTCCTCGGCTGCCAGTTCCATCCCGAGTTCAAGTCCAAGCCGCTGGCCCCGCATCCGCTGTTTGCGGCGTTCATCGGCGCGGCCCACGAGCATCGCCGTCGCCCTGCAGCCGCTGCGGAACAGCGCCGCGTTGCTGCCGAGGTTGATTCTGCCCCCAAGCGTTAGCCGGCCGAGCGAATCCGTTGAAATCCGCGGACTTCGCGCATAGGCTAGGGCGTTCGGCCGGAGGCTGGTCCTCTCTATGCAGCCCTCGCAGGAAATATTGGTTGGAGCGGTGCGGGTCGGCGGGAAGCAGCCGCTGTTCCTGATCGCCGGGCCGTGCGTAATCGAAAGCGAAGCGCATTGCGCCCGAATCGCCGAGCGGCTCGCCGGGCTGGCCGCCGAGCAGAAGATCCCGCTGATCTTCAAGGCCTCCTACGACAAGGCGAACCGCTCCTCGCTCTCCTCCTACCGCGGCCCCGGCCTGGGCGAGGGGCTGCGCATCCTCCGCCGCGTCAAGGAACGCTTTCGCCTGGCGATTCTCACCGACGTCCATGACGTGTCGCAGGTCGCGGCGGCGGCGGAGGTCTGCGAAGTCCTGCAGATCCCGGCGTTCCTCTCGCGGCAGACCGATCTGCTGGTTGCGGCGGGGAAGTCCGGGCGCGTGGTCAACCTGAAGAAGGGGCAGTTCCTTTCGCCCTGGGAGATGACGAACGCAGTCGAGAAGGTCACCAGCTCCGGGAACGACAAAGTGATGGTCACCGAACGCGGCACCTCGTTCGGCTATCAAAACCTGGTCGTGGATATGCGATCGTTCCCCATCCTGCGCAAGCTCGGCTGCCCGATCGTATTTGATGTGACCCACGCTGTGCAGCTTCCCGGCGGGGAAGGGAAGTCGAGCGGTGGCCAGCCGGAGTTCATCGAGCCGCTGGCGCGCGCCGGAACCGCAATTGGAGTAGACGGGCTTTTCCTCGAAGTTCACGACGATCCGTCGAGGGCGCTCTCCGATGGCTCAAACGCGCTGCCGCTCGATCGGCTGCCCGGGCTAATCGAGCGCTTGAGCCGCATTGCCGCATTGGTGCGCGGCTGGAGTCAGACGTGAGTCTTGAAACGGCCAAGCGCGTCCTGCGCATCGAGGCCGAGGCCATCGAGGGCATGGTGGCGCGGCTCGACGCGCGTTTCGATCGGGCGGTCGAGCTGCTGTTCCGGTGCAAGGGCCGTGTCGTCGTGACGGGAATGGGCAAGTCGGGCCTGATCGGGCGCAAAATCGCCGCCACATTTTCGAGCACGGGCACGCCCTCGGTGTTCCTCCATCCGGCGGAAGCGGTCCACGGCGACCTGGGGATGCTGGTGCGGGAAGACGTCCTGCTAGCCTTCTCGTATGGCGGCGAAACCGAAGAAATCATCGCGCTGCTCGACACTCTCAAGCGACTCAGCATCCCCATGGTCACCCTCACCAGCAACCCGCGGTCGACGCTGGCGGCGGCGAGCGATGTCGTGCTCGATATCAGCGTGAAGGAAGAGGCCTGCTCGCTGAATCTTGCCCCCACGGCCAGCACGGCGGCCTCGATGGCCATGGGCGACGCACTGGCCATCGCGCTGCTCGAGCGGCGCGGCTTTGGGCCGGGAGATTTTGCCGCGCTGCACCCCGGCGGGCGGCTTGGCAAAAAGCTGCAGCGCGTGGAGAGTTTGATGCACGCCGGCGCCAACTTACCCCGCGTCCACGTCTCCGCAAAGATGCCCGACGTCATCTACGAGATGAGCCAGAAGGGCCTGGGAATGACGACGGTGGTCGAGGACTCCGACCGCTTGGCCGGCATCCTGACCGACGGCGACCTGCGGCGGCTGATGCAGCGGCGCAAGGGTGCAGCCTTTGAGCTCACCGCCGGAGAATGTATGACCCGCGACCCGGTCACCATCGCCCCCGGAGAACTTGCCAGCGCCGCGCTCAGTCTGATGGAAGGACATAAGATCACCGCCGTGGTCGTTGTAGATGCGGAAAAGCGCGTGCGCGGCGTTGTCCACGTGCACGACCTGTGGACCCTCGAGCTATTTTGAAATTCCTCACTGTCCGCTTTGTTTCGTAGCGGCGTCCGCCGCGGCGGACGCCCTGCAAACGCGAGCCGGCCCGTGGTACCTTGGCACAGGGGAAATCGACTTGGGCTCTGCTTCGCGAAAAATCTCGCCGGCGCTGAAGAGGCGTGCGGCGCGCGTCCGGCTGCTGCTGATGGACGTGGACGGCGTGCTCACCGACGGCCATATTTATCTCCAATCGCTGCCCGACGGCACCACCGCGGAGATGAAAGTGTTCCACTCGCAGGACGGCGCTGGGCTCAAGCTGGCTGGGCTCGCGGGCTTGCGCACCGGCTTGATCACCGGCCGCGATTCAGCGGCCGTCACACGACGCGCGCAGGAAGCGGGAATGGACTTTGTCTATCAGGGCCAGGCAGAGAAGCTCAGCGCCTACGATGAGATCCTGCGGCGAGCCGGCCTGAAAGATGAAGAAGTGGCCTACGTCGGCGACGACCTGCCGGACTTGCCCGTGCTAGCGCGTGTGGGCCTGGGCGTCGCGGTTGTAAATGCCGTGCCCGAGGTGAAGGATGCAGCGCACTACATCACCACGCGTGCGGGCGGCTCGGGTGCAGTGCGGGAAGTGATTGAGCTGGTGCTGCAGGCCCAGGGCAAATGGTCCCAGGCAATCAGAATAGCTCGCGCTTGATTTTCCTCGTTCCGTGATTGCGCTCTAGGCTGGGTTCATTTCGCAGCGATCCAGCCATCGACACCAGCCAGCTGTACCGCCACGTCGGTGAACCACACGCGAAAATTCCTTTCTGTGCCGCGGTGATTCAGAGAGACCATAAGAGGCCCCAGGTGGCGGTACTCCTCCCATGTGGCCACAAGCGTCGGCTTGGCAGCGCCGCCGCGACGGTAAGTCCATTGGACGATCCGGCCGTCTCCGCCGACGAATAGCTCGTAAATATCGCCCGGCGTATATCCGCCGCTCGGCGGGTAGGCGACCACAATGCGCCTTGCGCTTCCCGGACTGATGGGTAGTTTGTGAATCCCGGTGTCTTCCACCATGGCGGCCTGATCCCACGCCACATGGAAGGGGAATAGTAGCCAGTACTGGTCATTGATGAAGTCGGCGTCAATCCACTTCGTCTGCTCCGCGGGCTGGGTGCCCATCTCGCTGCGGAGATAGGTGAGCTTTACCGGGTCGCCCTGCTTGTCCACGCCTGCGAAGCTGACGCGATCCGCCTTCGTCTCCCATACCCAGGAGCGCGCCAGATGATCCTTGCCGCGTTGCACATTGAAGGTAAAGCGCAATTGTTCGACCTGATCCCACGATTGGAATCCGTATGCCTTCGCGATGCGCAGTCGGGCTTCCGGCTCGGTCTGTGAGCCGGACATTGCAGCGATCGCAAGACCAGTCAATAGCCCTGAAACGATCCTTAGCAATCCGCAGTGGATTTTCATCGAACAACTACCTCCTCAGCAGTTGGGCAACTCCGAGAGTTGCTGCCCATTATAGCCAAGATCGCGGGGCAGGGTAGCAGGCTGTGTTTTCGGCGGCCCGTCCGTCAGGCGCGCGTTGGCCCGCCAAGAGGAGCGAGGATTGTTTCGTACGACGGACGTGAGGTTGCGTGGCGCTGTCCAACTAATGAATGAATTCGCTGTTGACCTGGACGCGCTGGACGTAACGGACACAACGGAGGGACGCACGCATGGGCTACCAACTGAGAATACGAACCCCTACCCCTAGGCGGCCGTTCTCGAGTTGCTGAATGTGCACCACCTCACCGGTACACTCCGAACCAGAATAGGGTAGAGTCAATCGCAATTCCATCCCAACCTGATAATGATTAGACCGGGCAATGAAGTTGAGACCATCACGGGTAAGGTTCGTTAGGGTGCCCAATTCCTCATGATCCGAGGAGTTCACATGGCAAATACGAACATGTTTTAGGATCTTGACACGCGTGCTGCAACGACGATCCTCAGCAAGGAGCACAACCGGCGCCGCATCTTCGCGCTTTAGAGGCTTTTCTTCTGAGCTCATAAGCACCCCGCGCATATGCCACATTATTGGCTAAAACGGCCGCGATCAATGGTACGACAGTCCTAGCGTGCGCCGGGGGCGGCATCCTGGGGCTCTGCCCCGCCGATATATATCAGTCGGAAACAGCTTCTAATGATACGGAGTTTCTTGTGTTTCCATGAGTTAGAATCACTAGATGCTTTGATTGTGAACGTGCGAGCTTGGTGTCTTCTACGCCAAGGGCCCCGCGAGGAAGCATGTAAATGAATCCTTTGGCCCTGGCGTTTCGCGGCATGGACGATGATTCGGGATGCGAACTTCTTGGCAAGTCGGTGATCAGATTCAAGGTCGCTGGGAGATTTACAAGATCCTCCAGGGCGGCGCCGGGGTCGTCTACATTGTTTACGACCATCTATTTCACGAGCCATTTGCCGCCAAGACATTTCGGGACGAAGTCTTCGCGCTGAGCCCTCTCATCGCGGACCGTTTCATGCAGGAAGCGTTGGCTTGGGTAAGACTGGATGTCCACCCGAACGTCACCCAAGCACGCATGATGGAGAGAATCGAGGGCAGACCGTTCCTGTTTCTCGAATATGTGAGTGGGGGTGACCTGGGAGAGTGGATTGGCACGGTGAGGCTAACGGAAGACCTTCGTCAGACGCTACTTTTCGCCATTCAGTTCTGCGACGGTATGATTCACGCGTTGTCGAAAGGAATTCGGGCGCACCGGGACGTCAAGCCGCGGAACTGCTTAATCACGCGCGACGGGGTGTTGAAGGTAACAGACTTCGGACTGGCGAAGTTGATCGAAGGAGAAACGCTGGCAGAGATCCCCAATCGGGCGGCTAGAGCCCAGAATTTCGATCTCACGGCGACGACTGTGGGAACTTGCACGCACATGGCACCCGAGCAGTTCGACAATGCCAGACAAGTTGATCTGCGGTCCGATATCTATTCCTTCGGGGTGATGCTCTATCAAATGGTGTCTGGAGAATTGCCATTCATCGGAAAAAGCTGGGAAGAACTCGAACACTCGCACAAGAATCAGCCCCCGCCCTGCCTGACCGGGACCGACCCGCGTCTTGCTGAGGTGATCCAAACCTGTTTGGCGAAGAACCCCGTCAGCCGCTTTTCAGACTTCACGGTGTTGCGTGCACGTTTGGGCGGCATCTACGAGAATATAGTGGGCTCGCGCCCTCCGGACCCTGCACGGGGAACAGCGCTTACCGCGGCTCAATGGACCAACAAAGGCTCAAGCCTCGACAACTTAGGACGGCGTACGGAGTCAATCGCCTGCTATGACGTCGCCCTTCGACTTGACCCTCAGCTTGTGTCTGCTTGGTTCAACAAGGGCGTGGCGCTGTTTGCATCTCGGCGAGTAGACGAGGCCATCGCCTGTTATGAGCAGGCCCTGAAGCTGAACCCGGCGTCGGAGCAGGTTTGGTCCAACAAAGGAGTAGCGTTCAAAAGTCTAGGAAGAACCGAGGACGCCATGGCCTGTTATGACCGTGCTCTCCAGCTCAATCCCCGGTATGCAAACGCTTGGGTGAACAAAGGTGTCGCATTGAGAGCATTGGGAAGGACCCAGGAGGCCCTAGAGCACTATGAACGCGCTCTTCAGCTTGATCCAGGCGATGAGCATGGGTGGACGAACAAGGGTAACGCACTTTACGCCATGGGGCGGCTGGAAGAGGCCATCGTTTGCTACGACCGCGCTTTGGCACTTGACTCGGACTTGGAGCTTACCTGGCTGAATAAAGGAATGGTCTTAAACGCATTGGGAAGATACGAGGAGTCTTTGGGTTGTTATGACATCGTCCTTCAAATCAATCCGGGCCTCGAACAGGCTTGGTTTCTGAAGGGAACGACAATGGTGAACGCCTTCCAACTTTATCGGGAAGCGCTCCCCTATCTTGAGGAAGCCGAGCGTCTAGGCTTGAAGGAAACGGCCCAGGCAATTGCCTTGTGTCGAAATGCGGTGGGGAAACTGTAGAGGATGCCGTCGGCGGGAATCTGGAAATCCTCCTGATCTCGGGCGCAAATCACAAGTCTTGTCAAATTTAGAGGAACTGCCGCACTCTTATTCCTCACCCTTCAGGATAGATAGGAGGATCTAAAAGGGATGGGGTCGCAGCTCCTCCTGGGAGGTCCGTGATGACACATACCATGCAAACCCAGGCGTTGACGGTTTGTATATGCTCAGATGCGATGCGGCACTCGGCTGGGGCAGAATAAGAGTACCTGTGAACAGCAAAGCCACGCGCCATCGCCGAACAACCGTGCGCACGAGGAACTCGGCATGACAATCTCCAGGATTCTCGTGGTCGAAGACGACCTCGACATCCAGAAGGTGATACGGATGAGCCTGAAGTTTAAAGGTGTGGACGAGGTGGTGGTTGCAAGGGATGGAGAAGAATGTCTAGCCGTGGTGAATCGCGTAAGACCCGATCTTATTTTGCTCGATGTCACAATGCCCAAGATGGACGGCTATGAAACATGTCGCCTCCTGAAGGCGAATACAGAGACACGGAGCATTCCCGTAATTTTCCTAACTGCCAGAACGCAAAAGTTCGAGGAAGCAATTGGCATGGAGGTGGGAGCCTCAGGTTACTTGACCAAGCCATTTGATCCCATGACCTTGTACGAGCAAATCCTGGCCCTATTGGGGGAAGCGAGGGCCTTGAGGAACTCATGATCCATCGCTTTTCCACCATGATCCTCGATTCGCTGACGTCAGGCATTTTGGCGGTCGACCTGGAGGACCGGATTTTGTTCGTGAACGAGGCTCTCTGTCGCCGCCTCGGCATCGACCGAGAAGTATGGCCGGGGAGGCCTGCACCAGACCTGTTCAGTGTGGTCGAGTCGCATGTGTCCGGAAAGCGAACCTTTTTATCCCGCCTCAACGCTCTGCGGGGCAGTGTAAGGACACATTCCCGAGAAGTAGAGTGGAGCCACGGCAAGCGAATTGTGCACATGCGTGAAGATAGCGGACCGTTGCGCGACGAATCGGGACAATTGGTAGGTCGACTGTTCGCGTATCACGACCTGAGTTGGGAGAAAACCATTGATCAGATGAAATCGGAGTTCATTTCAATCGCTTCGCACGAGTTGCGCACGCCGATGACTTCGATAAAAGGCTCGGTCGATCTGATCCTCGGCGGATGTGCGGGAGCAGTCAGCACGGAGGCCCTCGAGCTTCTCGAGGTCACGCAATCGGCATGCGACCGGATGATCCGATTGATTAATGACATCCTTGACCTCTCGAAGATTGAGGCTGGCCAGATTCAGTTGAAGCTGGCGCCGATCGACTTGATCGACACCGTCGAGCATTCCCTGCGTAGCCTGAAGTCTCTTGCTGACCAAGATGAGATCACTCTGAGGCTCGAGCACCCCCAGAAGCTTCCTTGGGTCGACGCCGATAAGGACCGTATTGAACAAGTGATGATGAATCTGGTATTCAACGCCATCAAATTTTCTCCCGCCAAGGGCGAAGTGTGCATACGCCTGTCCGCCGACAACGACTGGGTCCGTTGCAGTGTTTCTGACCAAGGTTGCGGCATCAAAGAGGAGGACCTGGATAAGATTTTCGGCAAGTTTCAGCAACTAGATACTCCCCAGCGCGGAGGGGGCACGGGTCTGGGTCTAGCGATTACACACGCCCTGGTCACCGAACACAGGGGAAAAATCTGGGTCGAGAGCCGCGTGGGCGAGGGTTCCCGGTTTGTGTTTAGTCTTCCCGTAACCACGGGGCTTATGTCCCAGGCAAGCGGGCGCTAAGAAGAGATTTGTGCCCATTCCAGCAGTTGCTCGAATCGCTTTTCACGTATCTGAGTGCCAAACCGCAGGGCGCGACCGTGCCCCATATCGAGCAGGACGATCCCCGCAGGGGCACGTGACAACTTCGCACGGCTCTCCTCCGTAACGAACCGCTGGCACTGGGCAGACACCAATTCCCATTCGCTCAGATGTTGGAACGGAAGCAAGAAAAGAAAGTAACTTTTCCTGATGTGGCGCTTGCAACGTACCATCGCTATCTCTGAATAGTTGATGAGTTTTTTCGTTGTCGCCGAATTGACTGCAGTGAAGCCGCGGAGCGCCACGCAGTAGTGGGAGGACCAGAAAAAAGCCTCCAGTGCCCAATCAAATCCCTCCAAGTCCTTCGCTCGCCATGAAAAAGCCTTGCGATGGGCCAAAAATGTGGCGCGGAGGTGGTTCGAGAAATCGCTCACCATCGTTGAGATGACTTCGGGGCGTTGCCGAACATGGAGGCGCTGGGCCTTAGCCGGGCTGGCTTTTGTCCCCGTTCCACTCGTGGCCGAAGTATCTTTCGGAGTTAGAATTTCTTGGAGACGCAGTTTTTCGTCAAACTCTCGCCTCCGCTTGGAGTCGGAGAGAACAGCATACGCCTCATTCAACTGTGCCATGCGTAGGGAAAGCACGACTTTCTCGGCTTCGGTGGACTGCATCTTTTGATCTGGATGGGTGATGCGTGCCAATCGGCGGTAGGCAACTTTGATGGATTCCGCCGAGGCCCCTGGATCCAGACCGAGGATGGTGTAGTAATCGTCCAAGCTAGAGGCCGTATGTTCTTCGAAGTAGCCGCATCACGCGAGCAAGGAAATCGGGCACGGCGAAGGGTTTGCTCAGGAAATCGTCTGTTCCGACCAGAAAACCCTTTGTTCTGTTGTTTTCGTCGGCGTTGGCCGTCAGCATCATAATCGGCAGAAAGGCGGTTCGGATGTCCTTGCGCAAACGCTCGCAAACGCCAAACCCGTCCATCCGTGGCATCTTAACGTCAAGAATTACGAGGTCCACTTTGCTTTTCTCGATTGTGTTTAACGCCTCGACACCATCCGCTGCCGTGAAGACTTCAGCATCCATGGGTAATTGCGCCAGCGCTTTTTGAATCACTCTGGTAATCCCCAGATCATCATCGACAACCAAGATTTTCGGCCGTTTCGCGACAGGCAAGGCGGCAACCTGCGCCGTCGTACCGAAATTCCTACTGGAGAAGGGCACCAGATCTGTGGAGCCCTCCGCGAGCATCTTGTCCGTTTCTCGTGGGCGGGCTTGCTCACTGACGGGTTTGGTACAATACGGGCAAATCTTCCACTCCGGTTTGAGCTCCTGTTCGCAAGACTCACAGGTATTGCGCAAACTGAACGTACAATAAGGACACGTCTTGAATTCCTGACGGACCGCCGCACCACACTTCGGACATTGATAAGTTTCTTCGGGCGCGACCTCGATGACCCTGACCAATTCGTCCAGACTCGTCAATCCCTCACGCACTTTGGAAAGTCCATCTTCCAATAGGAAGCGCGTTCCTGCCGCAGACGCTGCTCTGCGCAGTTCGGTTTCGTTTGCTTTTTGCCGGATGAGTTCCTTGAGAGCGCTCGTCATGCGAAGCATTTCGTAGATGCCGATGCGTCCCGCATAACCACTCTTTGAGCAGGCTGAGCATCCTCGTCCCCGATAGAAAGTCAGACCTGGATCTTCAATCCGCAGCCTCTGCAATAATTCCCGCGGCGGCGTGTAGGGCTCTTTGCATTGGCTACAGATGCGCCGCGCAAGCCGCTGGGCCACGATCATATTGACCGAGGAAGTTACCAAAAACGGGTCGACTCCGAGGTCCAACAGGCGTGTGATTGCGGCCAGCGAGCTATTCGTATGGAGTGTACTCATCACAAGATGGCCGGTCACTGCGGCCTGGAAGGCGATTTCGGCGGTCTCCAGGTCGCGAATCTCGCCCACCAGAATCACATCGGGGTCTTGCCGCAAAATGGACCGCAGGCAGCCCGCAAAAGTCAGCCCAGCGCGGACATTCACCTGGACTTGATTTATCCCGGCCAACTGGTACTCAATCGGATCCTCGACGGTCACAATGTTTATTTCCGGTGTCTGGCGTCTCAAGATCATCGAGTAGAGGCTCGTAGTCTTCCCGGACCCCGTAGGACCGGTTAGTAGGATCATTCCCTGAGGTTGGCTCAAGCACTCCGTCAGTGCCGAGAATTGCCACTCCGAAAGTCCCATCTCCTCCAAAGTTGGAATAGCCGTTGTGCCCAAGATTCTCAGGACGACCTTTTCGCCAAAGTGAGTGGGCAGAGTAGAAACCCGGAGGTCCATGGATCTGTTCTGGAATTTCGCTTTCATCCTTCCATCTTGGGGTAACCGGCGCTCAGCAATATCGAGGGCTGCCAAGATCTTCAATCGTGAGACCAGCGGATGATGCAGCCATTTTGGCACATTGATGTATTCTCTTAGAACGCCATCCACGCGCATCCTCACCTCCAAGCAATTCAGTCCTGGTTCGAGGTGCACATCGCTCGCCTGCGATCGGATGGCCTCCTGAAGTATCAGATTGCACATCTTCACCACTGGAGCCAATGCAGCAGCACTCCGGGAGTCTGACCTATCCAGATCTACTTTTTCAATTTCTTCGCTGACAATCGTAAAATCGGGGCTGTCGGCAACTTTGGCCAGGAAGTCTTGCATGCGGTCCTCAGCGGAGTAGATTTCATGGATGCCGTCCAGGATTTCGGTGCGGGTGGCGACGACGGGACGTACGGTATAGCCAGAAATGAACTGTACGTCTTGGATCGCATCGTAATCGGAGGGATTGGCCATGGCCATTACCAGTGTTCTCCCCTCGATCTTCAGCGGCAGGCATTCGTGTTTGAGCGCTATCTTTTCACCAACCGCATTGGCCGCCTCGGGTTCCAGCGTCAAACTGGCAATCCGCACCCGCGGCAGTCTCAACCATTCCGCGAATCCTTCGGCGAGGGCTTCTTCCGAGTATCGTTTCTCTCTTACCAGCAGGTCGATTGGCGAGATGCCTTTCTGCCGAGCCAGCGCGATACCCTCCTCGAGTTCGCTCTGCATGGCTCTGGGAGATTGCAAAGACATTGCCTGGGTCTTCTGCGTCATAGGGCATCCTCTCGTGGCATGGCAACACCTCTTCGGCTGGCGGTCGACCTGGAAGATCGCGGCTCGCCCCGCGCCTTTGTTATGCTATCTGGTGCTCCGTTTTGGTTTCAACCAGATTCGCGAAGGGAGTTATACACCTGAGCAACTTGCCTTCGCGCTATGCCGGCCAGGGACGTCACCTGACACCGCTGCATGAGCGCGCCTGTCTGACAACCAGAATTGAGTTTAGGCCGACCGGCTTGACGAGATCTGAGAGCAGCCAGGCTAAGAAGGGCTAGGCGCCACAGTTCAATCCGTGGACTTGGCTTTGGTCGGCGCACGGGGGGGCATGACGCCCTCGCAGGGGCTCCGCCTCGAGCCTTCACAATACTGGATTTGATTTTCTCCGGACGTGGCGACGGGAGAAAACCAAGCCCATTGGCCAGCATTGAGGATTGGGCCCAGGCCACCCATAACCATGAGATCTGGCTTCGCAACGTAGGTAACTGGTTGCACGCATCCCCTTGAACACACTCGACCTGTTTGTTAGGCTCCCTTTAGGCTTGGGTTCTGTCCACGAATCGAGTACATGCAAGATACTTGCACAGCTCCTGCTCCGGCGGGGGAGGCACGCAGCAGCCCGTGGCCCTGGACAGACCATTCCACGTGCGCTATCCCGGTGGGTAGCGGAGGTCGCCACTTGCGCGTTGATATTGGCGCACGCACCGACGTTGGGCGTGTTCGCAACAACAACGAAGACTCCTACCGCGTGGTGCCCTCCTTGAACCTGTTTGTGCTCTCCGACGGCATGGGCGGCACTGCCCATGGCGAAGCCGCCAGCGCGATCGCAGTGGAAACTGTGGCTGCGCATTGCCTGCAAGCGGCGCACAATGTGTATCCTCCTTTTTTCAGCAAGCCACGACGCGAATTCTCCGAGAAGACCAATCGCCTCGCGAGCGCGGTCCACTGGGCAAACCGCAAGATTCATTTGGACGCGGCCAGAAATCCCAGGTACCGTGGCATGGGCGCCACGGTGCTGGCGGCCTGGATCGACGGCCAACGTCTGAGCTTGGTGCATGTGGGCGACAGCCGCGCCTACCTGCTTCGCGCGGGCGCGCTCAAGGTGCTTACCGCGGACCATTCCCTTGCTGCCGAGAGAGCGCGCCGCGGGTATCTCACGTCCCAGCAGGCCGACACCAGCGCGCTGCAGAGCGTCTTGCTCCGCGCCCTGGGCACGAACCAGGAAGTCGAGGTGGACGCTAGCGAACATCGGTTGCGGGATGGCGATGTCGTGCTGTTATGCACCGACGGCCTCACGCGCATGGTCCCCCACCCCGAAATCGCCAGCACCTTGATCACCTGCCCCAGCGCGCAGGCCGCCGCGGATTGTCTGGTCGCGCTGGCCAGCGACCACGGCGGCAAAGACAACGTGACCGTCGTGGTGCTGTTCATCGAAATGGGCGGGGAGGGAGCGCTGGGCCGGGTGCGCCGGTGGTTCCGCGGCTCGAGCAGGCCGCCGGACGCGACGTTTTCCGCAGGAGATCCCTAAGATGGCACGGCTGATACTAAAATTCGACGCCGCGGTGCTCAAAGAAGTGCCCATCGGCGCTCGGCCCGTAAGCATCGGCCGGGCCCCCGACAACGACATCCCGGTTGACAATCTGGCGGTGTCGAATTATCACGCCCGCGTGTATGCGGAAGCCGGCCAGCTGATGGTCGAAGACCTGAACAGCCTGAACGGGACGTTCCTCAACAACAAACGAGTCGAACGCGCCGCAGTACGCTCCGGAGACGCCATCCTCATTGGCAAGCACCAGATCCTCGTAGACGAAGAGCACGACGCCGCGCTGCCGCTTGACGCTAGGCGCAAAGTCGCTGCGCCAATCGTGAACGAGACCGTAATGCTGCAAACGAAGCAGCGCCGCGAACTGCTCCAGCAGGCTGCAGCCGCCGGGGAGCCTTCGCAGTTTGCCCCTGCCCGCGGGCGCGTGGCGAGCCTGATCGTCCTCAGGGGCAAGACCGACCAAAAAGACTACCAGCTTTCGAGCAGACTCACCGTCATCGGCAAATCGGAGATGGCCACGGTGCGGCTGCGCGGCTGGTTCGCGCCGCAGGTAGCCGCGCAGATTAGCAAGCGCGAAGACGGGTACTACCTCGGCCTGACTAACCGCGTGCCAAAAGTCAACGGGAAACAGATCTCTGGCCCTACTCGGCTGAACGACGGAGATCTGATCGAAGCCGGGGGCGTCCAATTGATGTTTCTGTATCGGGACTAGTTTTTCCCAAAGCTTCAGGAGTGAGTCCATGCAGCGGGCCCATCGTGGGGTTGTATTGTCTGTGCGCGGTGGGCATATGGAAAGCGCATTATCCCCCCACCGGAGACGCCTGCGCGATCATTCGGCCCTGCCCAATCCCCAATCGGAGTAAGAGATACGTTCCCGCTGCGCGTGGCTGCCACGTGCCGACGCGTTCCCGCATTCCGTCTGAATACGCCAAAGTATTCTTGGTCTCTTCCGCAGCTGGGAATCCATGTCAGATGCGCCAGGTGTTCGCCGTAGGCGCAGGAGCCTGAGAAATTCTCCGGCGATCCCGCGGTCGTGGTCTTGGGCGAAATTATACTGGGTCCAACCCGGGATGTACGCAGTGAGTCGAGTCACCTGGCTTGTCCGCAACGCCAGCGGCACTCGCCGGAAATTAGTCGATGGCAGGTTCACTGGCAGGTGGCGCATAAAATGTCTCAGTCGAGGAACTCATCGAGCAGAGCAGCGCACTCCTGATCGGTTAGAATGCCCTTGTGGTTCAGCAAGCGCACAAGTTCAATCGCCAGCACATGGTCTACCGGGGAAACCGGTTCGGGCTTCGCCGCCTCCATTTGTTCCGGCCGATGCCGGTTCTCTTCAACACCGTGCTCCGACAGCCAATCCTCGAGTTTCGCTTGCTGCTCGGCCTCTAAACCTGTAAAGGCAAGGCCCATCCCGAATCCTGCTTGGCGATAGCTCACGATGGCCCGGACTTCAAAGACATCCTTTCCTTTGAAGAGCCGTAAATTGACGGCTGTCCCCGCCGCATAAGGGTTCAATGTGTCGATGAAGCAGCCTTTCAAGCTCAGGTCGGAGACTCGCGCCGAGAGCTTGAGCCCGGAGCGCAGGTCGGCGACCTCCACCTCAGCGCTGAACTGGTGGCGGGGGGTGCCGCGACGATTGGCCTCGAGCGTTTCTTGGTCGGAAGCAGAGCTGCTCTTTCCAGAGGGCTTCCAGGATGTGTCCTTTGACATTTCTTGTTACCAGCCTCGGACGACTCAATGGTCGGCGTCGATCCGGTTGCCGCGGAGGCGGAGGCAGAACCCCGCTCCTGCATTCCGAGTTTGGGTCTCAAAGCTGGGTCGGAGCAATAGCCGCCTCTCGATGTGTGTCCTTGCGGATAACTTGAGCTTGCAAAATGCACCTGGGATCCAGTGAGGAGCCTGATTTTCAATTTGGACACTCCGTTTCCATTTCCTCTGTTCCAGCCCGGTAAAAGGGGCGACAATACAGCTCTAGTCTACTCCCAAGGGTCGTGGGGGCACGCCTAGTTTTTCTCGTGGGGGATCCGACAGCAGTGGCGGAGTAAGCCAGAGGTCCCGGTGCAGCAAATCGTGCACAGTGGAAGGCTCGCAGTGGCACTGAAGCGGCCGCTAGCAATCAGTGGCGCTGTGCTTGCATGCGTGCTTCTGTTCGGCGTGACGTTGAGTTTTTCTCAAAGTCTTGGCGACATTGCCCGACAGGAGCGCGCCCGCAAGGAACGCCAGCCTCGTCGTGCCACACGGATCTATACGGAAGAGGATCTGGCGCGTCCGAAAATACTTGACCCCGAAGACCATGCCCGCTTCGAGGCCGCGCGGAAGAGCTGGAAAGCCCCGACGGGTGAACAAGCAGCCGAGGATCCCCGGGGCGGACCGCAGTCAACCGAGACTCCGCTTGGTGATATTGCGCGCCACTACCGTTTGCTGAAGCCGGCTCAGGAGACGCGAGAGTCGAACGGAGCGCCTCGACTTCCTTCGCAGCCCGCTCTGGCCCGGCCTGTTTTTTCCAGGCCGCCGGCGGCGCCACCCGCCGAACGGGTTTCTGAAGTCTCAAAGCCCCGGGCCATCGGCTCACGTGAGCCGCCCGAGGGTAGCGCCCTCAATACACTCTTTCGTGTGCGGGTACAGCGGGGCGACTCCTTGTGGAAGCTGGCGAAGTGTTATCTGGCTCGCGGGGCGCTATGGCGTCAACTCGCCGTGCTCAATCCCGAGATCATCAACCCAGATTTCATTCGTGTTGGCGAATGGATACGATTGCCGCTCGGTCTGTCAGGCACTAGTCCGGCAAATCAATTCCGTGTGAGGAAGGGTGATACCCTGTGGAGCCTGGCACGGGCGGCGTTTGGCAGAGGAGAGGCTTGGGTTTGCATTGCCGAAGCAAATCTCCATCTCCAGAACGTCGATCTCATTTACCCGGGACAGAAGATGGTCATCCCTCCGGTTTGTTCTGCCGCTCCCTAGCATTGTGCCCCCACGGAATCGCTGCCATCGTCACCCGCCGCGTACGCTGAGCGCGTGGCCGAAAATCTCTTTGCCTGATGAAACCAACGAAGCGACGACCGAGCTGATTGAGCAGGTTTACTGGAGCGGGCGATGGGAGTCGAACCCACGTCCGCGGCTTGGGAAGCCGCTATTCTACCGTTGAACCACGCCCGCTCGAATTCCTAAGCTAGCACCACACTTTCCAACTTGGCAAGAGTTCTTTGGCGGCCGCTCTTCGTGCTAGAGTGAGCCGTCTTCAGTCGAGATAAAACCGAGGCGAGGAGGAGGCGTGGCGTTCAGGGATCTGCGCGAATTCATCCACCGGCTCGAAGAAGAGGGCGAGCTGAAGCGCATCAGCGTCGAGGTGGATCCGGTGCTCGAGATCACGGAGATCACCGACAGGGTGACCCGGGCGGGAGGCCCGGCGTTGCTGTTTGAGCGGCCGAAGGGCTCGCGCATCCCGCTGCTGATCAATATGCTCGGGAGCGAGCGGCGCATGAACCTGGCGCTCGAGGTCCAGCAGCTCGACGAAGTCGCGGCGCGCATCCGCTCGTTTCTAGAGTTCCAGTCGCCCCAGGGATTGTTTGACAAGCTCAAGATGTTGCCGAGGCTGGCGGAGCTCGGCTCGTTCTTTCCGAAAACGATGAAGGGCGGCGCGTGCAAGGAAGTAATTCGCAGGCAGGATTTTTCGCTGCTTGAGTTTCCCATCCTGAAATGCTGGCCGAAGGACGGCGGGCGATACATCACCTGGCCGCTGGTGATTACCAGCAACCCGGAGACAGGCAAGCGGAACGTCGGCGTCTATCGCATGCAGGTTTTTGACGAGCGCACCACAGGCATGCACTGGCAGACGCAGAAGCACGGCGCCGAACATTTCCGCCGCGCTCGGGCTCGCGATTCTAAGGGAAGGATTGACGTCGCAGTCGCGATCGGCGCCGACCCAGTGACCTGCTTGGCGGGCATCCTGCCCATCCCGCCGGACTTGGACGAAATGATGTTCGCGGGATTCTTGCGGCGCGAGCCAGTGGAGATGGTGCCCTGCGAAACTTCCAGCCTGGAGGTGCCCGCCAACGCCGAGATCGTTCTCGAGGGGTATGTGGACTTGAGCGAGTTTCACATGGAGGGGCCGTTTGGCGATCACACCGGCTTTTACTCGCTCGAAGACGAGTATCCCGTCTTCCACGTCACCTGCGTCACTCACCGCCGCGAGCCCATCTACCTGACCACCATCGTGGGGCCGCCGCCGCAGGAAGATTTCTTTATGGGGCACGCCGTCGAGCGGGTCTTCCTCCCGGTGATGAAAATGCAGTATCCCGAGATTGTAGACATCGCCATGCCCGCCGAAGGCATCTTTCACAACCTGATGATTGTGGCCATCCGCAAGTCCTATCCCGGCCATGCGCGGAAGATCATGAATGCCATATGGTCGCTGGGTCAGGCTATGTTTACCAAAGTTCTAGTCGTGGTGGACCACGACGTCAACGTTCAAAATTTTCGCGAAGTGGTTTGGAAAGCCCTCTGCGCGATTGACCCGGAGCGCGACGTTCAAATGCTTCTGGGGCCGGTGGACACTCTCGACCACGCCGCCCGGATGCAGGATTTCGGCTCTCACATGGGCATTGACGCCACGCGCAAATGGCCGAGCGAGGGTTTCCAGCGTCCTTGGCCCGACGAAATCATTATGGACGGTGAGACCAAGGCCAGGATTGATGCCCTGTGGGGTTCATTCGGCCTTGGGCATTCCGGCCGCTGATTCGGCGAAAAAGTTTGCTCGAACCGGCGCCATGATGAATGGTGGTTCTATCTGTACGGTTGCTCCAGGAATTGAGCCGCTTTCCCCCATTGCCTATAATCGCCCCCGAACTGTCGGTATTCTTAGGACAACTGCGGCCTCAGTTTGATTGACGCCTTCCTTCTGGAATGCCATAACCAACGGTAGGGAATTGCCCGGGTTGGCCGGGCAAGGGCGTGTCATCAAGAGTGGCGAGGGCGTCTCAACGGTCCAAGCGTGGGGTGAGCAGTCCGATGGTTGAGGCCCGTGAGGTCATGAACATTCGTCAAGCCTCGCACTATCTGGGGGTTTCACCCGATACGCTTTACCGCTACATCTGCGAAGGCGAGGTGCCGGCGTTTAAGCTGGGCAACCGCTGGAAATTCAAGAAATCCATCCTGGATCGCTGGATGGAACGCAAGATGAGACAGGTGGAGGGGGAGAAGAACCGCTAGCCCGCGGCAGGCGGAGAGCGAAAAGAGGGCGCGCCATGTTTGATTTGGGAAAACAGAAACCCGTGGTAGGGCTGGATATCGGCTCGAGTTCGATCAAGGCCGTGGAGCTTCGGGGCTCCAAGCAAGGTTATGAGCTGCTGAGCTTCGGCCTGGAGCCGCTGGCGCAGGATACGGTGGTGGACGGGGCCATCATGGACGCGCCACTGGTGGCCGCCGGGATCAGCAGCATCTTTGACAAGCAAAAGGTGAAAACCAAGAACGTGGCCACTTCGGTTTCGGGGCATTCAGTGATCGTCAAACGCGTTACCCTTCCGGTGATGAGCGAGGAAGATCTCTTCGAGCGGATCCAGGCAGAGGCCAGCCAGCACATCCCTTTCGACATCGCCGACGTCAACCTGAGCTACCAGTTGCTCGAATCGGTGGACGCGCAGATGGACGTGCTGCTAGTGGCAGTGAAGAAGGACAAGATCCTCAACCACACGAATGTGCTGGCCCAGGCGGGCAAAACGCCAACCGTAGTCGACATCGACGCCTTCGCGCTGCAGAACTGTTATGAGGTGAACTACGACCCCGACCCGGGTCAGACCGTGGCGCTGCTCAACGTCGGCGCCAGCGTGATGAACATCAACATCGTCCGGGGCGGTGTGCCGCTGTTCACCCGCGACGTCTCGGTCGGCGGCAACCAGTATACCGACGCGCTGCAGAAAGAGTTGGACCTCAGCTTTGAGGACGCCGAGCGGCTGAAGCATGGCGATAGCATCGCCGGTGTCGCCGAGGAGCAGCGCGCCACCATCCTGCGCTCGGTCTCCGACATCCTGATCCTGGAGATCCAGAAGACGTTTGACTTTTTCCGGGCCACCGCTAGCGGGGAAAGCATTCAGCGGATCTACGTCGCCGGGGGCTCGGCGCGCGTCCCCGGGCTGGTGGACCTGTTGCGCGAAGAGTTTGCCATGCCTGTGGAAGAGATGTATCCGTTCCGCAAGATTGTGATCAATCCAGGGCGGCACAACGAGGAGCAGATCCGCGAACTGGCGCCTCGCCTGGCTATTGCCGTTGGCCTCGCCCTGAGGAGCTTTGATACGCCATGATCCGGATCAACCTGCTCGGCCAAGCTCGACCGAAGGCCCCGCGTCGTGCCGTGCCCCTGGAGGCCACGCTCCAGATTGTCTTCTTCGTGGCTGTCTTGGCGGCGGCCGTGGGATTTCTCTTTATTCACTGGGGGCTGATGAACCGGGACGTGAAGAAAGTGCAGGGAGAGATCACCCGCCTGCAGAGCGAGAAGGCGCGGCTGGAGGAGTTGAAGCAGCAGGTGGACAGTTTCGAGCGGCAAAAGGGGGTCCTGCAGCAGCGCATCGCCGTCATCGAGGAGCTGCAGCGGAACCGCACGGGCGGCCAGGAACTGCTGGATACGGTGGCCACCACGGTGACGCGCTCCGATGCACTTTGGCTGACCTCGATGACCCGCAAGGGTAACGCTCTCACCTTTGAGGGTTCCGCCGCCTCGATTAACGCGGTGGCCAACTTCATCACCCAGCTCAAGCGTTCCGGCTATTTTCAGAAGATCGAAATCAAGGAATCGCATCAGGATGAGCGCAACGCGGCGGTGCAGACCTTTGTCTTTACGCTGATGGCCGAGCTTGCTCTGCCCCAGAACAAGCCCGCCACGCCGGCGCCGCCGAGGAAAGGCTAGGGAACCGATGGCCATCTCCTTTCGCGAATTTCCCTGGTACATCCAGTTCCTCCTGTTTGCGGCGCTGGGGCTGTTGATCGCCGGCGCAGGCGAGTTTGTACCATTCTCGCCAGTGGCGCAGACACGCACCAACCTAGGTCGTCTGAGCGACCAGCGAAGCGCACTCGAGCAAGAGGTGAAAACATTGCAGGTGTACGAGCGGCGATCCAGCGACCTCCGGACGGAGATGGAAGCCCTGCAGAAGCAGCTCGACACCCTGAAAACGATTGTGCCCGAGGAAAAAGAGCTGGACGAGTTCATCCGCATGCTACAGGGCGCGGCGGCTGCCTCAGGGGTGCAAATCCGGCGTCTGACAGCCCAGCCGGTCAACGCCAAGGAATATCACTACGAGATGCCTTTTGAGATCCAGGTGGACGGACCTTACTACTCCCTCCTGGATTTCTTTTCTCGCTTGAGCCGGCTCTCGCGCATCATCAACGTCGGCGATATTACCTTCAGCGGGCTGGGCGAGGCCCGCAGCGCGAAGTACCCCGTCCGGCCGGGCACTACGGTCACCGGCACGTTCACGGCAACGACTTTCTTCACAAAGGCCGGAGCAGAGCCGCCGGCGAAACCGGGAACCAAGCAACCCGGCAAACCAAATTAGCGGATCGAGCTGACGATGCCACTGGCAAGGTCATTCGGAACCGTAGTTGGGCTGCTGGCCCTACTAGCGTGGGGCGCCTCGCACCTGCGGGCGCAGGCCCCGCCACCGGCGAAGGCTTCGCAGACGAGCAAGCAGCCAGACAAAAAGCCGGGAAAGACCCCTGCTGCGTCCAAACCAGCTGTTCCGGCGCAGGCCAAGGCCCAGCCGCCGGGCAAGGCCCAGCCGCCGGCCAAGGCGCCCGGTGACAAGCAGTCGGCGAAGAAGCCGGCCAAAGCCAAGTCGGCGAAGCCTCAGCCAGCCGCGGGCGCGCAGCCTCGTGTGGCCCGGCGCGACCCGTTTGACCCCCTGGTGGGCAAAGACCGGCCCGGCAGCGGATCTTCCGAGCGCCTGCCGCCGGGGAAGGCCGGGCTAGTGGTGAGCACGTTGCGGCTGGACGGAATTGTCCGCGGACCGAACGGAATGATTGCCGTGGTCTCCAACCCGCAGCAGCGCGTCTATTTCCTCCGCGAGGGCGACCAACTTTACGACGGCAAGGTCGAGCGCATCACGATGGAAGGCGTCGTGTTCCACGAGATCGGAAAAGATGCTTTTGGTAAGCCCGTGGACCGCCAGGTGACGAAACGACTTTACCCCAGTCCAGGAGAACTGCAATGAAGACGAACTGGCCGGCATTTCTGCTTGCGTGCCTGCTGCTGGCGACCGCAGCCTATCTTGCCTGCCCGATGAGTGCGCAGACCGGACCGCTGCCGACGGACTCGACCGCGCTGGCGACGACTATCGGTCAGGTCGAGGTCGGCCGCTCCGGCCAGGAAGCCATTGTGCGGGTGCAAGGGAACGGCCGACTCTCTTACCAGGCGTCGCGGCTGAATGATCCCGAACGGTTGGTGCTGGACTTTACCGGCGTGCAAGTGGCGCTCGACCGGACGAGGTTTCGCGGCAACAGTCCGGTGCGCGGAGTCCGCATCGGCCAATTCAAGCCTAATGTGGCGCGGGTAGTGATTGATCTCGAGCGCCCAGTACCCTACAGCGTCAAGGCAGACGGCCAGAGCGTACGGGTGGCTTTCGCCGCCCCGACTCCGAGCCCAGAGGTCCTGCGGAACAGCGTTGCGCCGACGGCAAGATTGGTCCCGCGCCGGCCCGCGACGACCACTCGGGCGTCCGCCGCCCAGCTAGCAGCGTTCGAGTCCACCAGGATGCCGCTGCCTGCCTGGCTGACCGAACAGACGGCCGTGTTCGCTACGCCAGTGCGCAAGTGGGAGCCGCCGGCGCCTCCGGAACCGGCGCAGCAAGCCGAGGCGCAGGCCCCGCCGCAACAGCCGGCAAAGAGATATTCGGGCGAGCCCATTTCGGTAAATCTGAAAGACGTGGATCTGAAGGACTTTTTCCGCCTGATCCACGAGATCAGCGGGCTCAACGTGGTTGTGGATCCCAGCGTGAAAGGGACGCTGACGATCGTGCTGGACGACGTGCCGTGGGACCAAGCGCTGGACATCGTCATGCGCAACAACAGCCTCGACAAACAGCTCGAGGGTAATGTCCTCCGCGTCGCCACCAAGGAGACGCTTAAGAAGGAGGCCGAGACGCGGCGTGACCTGGCCAAGGCCGAAGCCGAGGCCGTCGATCAAGTCACTGCAACCCGCGTCCTGAGCTATGCCAAGGCTACGAGTATGCGCGACACCCTCAAGCGGTTCCTGTCGTCACGCGGCGATATTCTGGCTGACGAGCGCTCCAATACACTGATCATCCGCGACATCCCCTCAGTGATCCCGGGGATCGATAACCTGATCCGACAGCTTGATCGCAAAGGCCAGCAAGTGGAAATCGAGGCTCGGGTCGTTGCCGCCTCCCGGTCGTTCGCCAGGGATATCGGCACCCAGTTTGGGTTTGCCACCAGCACTACTGGCGGGCGATCAGTTTTCGGCGGCTTAGTGGGGGCTGCCGGCTTCACCAGCCCGTTCAGTCATAATCCTCCGCTGCCGCCGCCTCCGCTGGTGGTTTCAGGGACCAACTCGATCCCGCTCAATACCAACCTCGGGGCACAGGCGCCGACCAGTGGGGTCAGCTTCGCCCACAGCTCACGGAATCTGGCGTTGGACTTCATCATCAGCGCCGCAGAGGCCAAGGGCGTGGGCAAGCTGCTGTCGAAACCCAAGGTCATCACGCAGAATAATGAGAAGGCCACGGTGAAGCAGGGGACGAAGATCCCCGTGCAGACCACCATCAACAACACGATTTCAGTACAATTCATTGACGCGGTGCTGAAGCTGGAGGTGACGCCGCAAATCACTGCCGAGGGCACTGTCTACATGGAGGTGGTGGTCGAAAACACCCAGATCGATGCCGGCATACCCCGCGTCCAGGGCATCCCTGCACTGGACACGCAATCGGTGGAGGCCAAGGTATTGATCAACGATGGCGGCACCGTGGTGATCGGCGGCATCATCATCTCGTCGCAGCGCACCGATATCAGCCAAGTGCCCCTGTTCGGCAGCATTCCGTTGATCGGCCATCTGTTCAAACGGACAACGGTCAACGTCCAGTCTCAGGAGTTGCTCTTCTTCCTCACCCCGAGGATCATCCAGGGCTAGGGCTGGAACGCGACGTAGAGGTCCAGGAGGAGATTTCGGTCTCCTCCTTTTTGTTTATGGAACCATGGCACCGCGAGCGTCTGGCACTGCTTCGCCGGCGTGTGACCAGCGCGGGCGCACACGCCATGCTGGTCACTCACCCGCTCAACATTTTCTATCTCTCCGGCTTTTCCGGCTCCGCCGGCGCGTTCCTGGTCGAGCCGCGCCGCGTCACCCTGTTCACCGACGGACGATATGCCCTCCAGGCGCGCCGGGAAGCACCGGGCGTGCGCGTGCGCATCAGCCGCGGACCGCTGCTCGCCGCGGTGGGCGAGCTTCTACGGGAGTGGGGAAAAGCGCGGGTCGCATTCGAGCCCGTCCGGTTGAGTGTCGCGCAGGACCGCGAACTCCACCGGGCTGCCGGAACAAAGATTCGCTGGCTGACCGTGGGAAACGCGGTCGAGGAACTGCGCGCGCGCAAAGGCCCCGAGGAATTAGCGCAAATGCGGCAAGCCGCCCGGTTAGGGTGTGAGGTGTTCGCGGAGGTCCTGCCACTGGTGAAGCCCGGTGTGCGGGAATGGGAGCTGGCGGCGGAGATCGAATACCGGATGCGGCGGAAGGGAGCCAGCGGAGCCGCATTTGAAACCATCGTCGCCTTCGGGACACGCACGGCGCTGCCGCATGCGCGACCCACCGGGAAGCGCCTCAGGAAAAATGAGTTGGTCGTCCTCGACCTGGGTGCTATACTCGGCCACTATTGTTGCGATTTGACGCGCACGGTCTATGTGGGGCGCGCCCCCTCCCGGGTACGCCGCTGGCACCAGGCGGTCGGCGAGGCACAGGCCGCCGCACGAGACACCCTGCGCGCCGGGGTGGCCGCTGGCGATGTGGACGCCGCGGCGAGGCGAGTCCTGAAGGGGTTCCGGCTGGAGCGCCATTTCGTGCACAGCACAGGGCACGGTCTGGGTTTGGAAGTCCACGAAGAGCCCCGGCTGGCCAACGGGCAGACAAGACTCATCCAGGCGGGGAATGTGGTCACTTTGGAGCCTGGTATTTATGTAGAAGGCGCCGGCGGGATTCGGATCGAGGACGACGTGGCGGTGCTGGCTAACCGCACCGAGGTCCTGACCAGCGCTCCGCGAGAATTCCTCGAACTCTGATTCTCCATGAAGGGCAAAAAGAAACCCGCCAATCCGACCGACGCGGGCGTGCCGGAGGTTGATCTGGCGCGGGTTGAGCAGTTGCTCGCCTTCATGACCGAGCACGGGCTGGAGGAGTTCGAGTATGCGCGGGGAGACCTCCGCATCCATCTGAAAAGGCCCATCGCCAATTCCAACCCAGTGGCGCCGCGCTCCTTCTCGCCTGATATTGTTGTGGCGGGCCCGCCCGCCGACCCGGCAGAATCCGCCGCGACGATCCCGCGGGAAGATGCCGCAGAGACCGGGCGCGCCGAAGACAGCCACATCGTGAAGTCGCCGATTGTCGGGACTTTTTACGGTTCACCCAGCCCCGGCTCCGAGCCCTTCGTTAAGTTGGGCGAGACTGTCGAGGCGGGCCAGGTGCTCTGCATCATCGAGGCCATGAAGCTAATGAACGAGATCGAGTCGGATGTGGGCGGAGAAATCATGCGCATCTTGGTGGAAAACGGCCAGCCGGTCGAGTACGGCGAGCCGCTGTTTGCCATCCGCCCCAGCCGGAAGAAGTAATCGGCTCTCTCGCCCTCGCCGCCAGGATGATGTTTCGTAAAATCCTCATTGCTAACCGCGGGGAGATCGCACTGCGCGTCATCTGCGCGTGCAAGGAGCTCGGTATCCTCACCGTCGCGGTCTATTCCGAGGCCGACCGGAATTCCCTACATGTCCGCTTTGCCGACGAGGCCGTCTGCATCGGGCCGGCCCGGAGCAGCGAGAGCTACCTAAATATCCCGCACGTCATCAGCGCCGCGGAAATTACCAATGTGGACGCCATTCATCCGGGCTACGGCTTCCTCTCCGAGAACGCTAATTTCGCCGAAGTCTGCGAGGCCTCGCATATCACTTTCATTGGGCCGACCGCCGAAATCCTGCGGCTAATGGGCGAAAAGGATCGCGCCCGACGGGAGATGGCCGCCGCCGGAGTGCCCATCCTGCCCGGCACTGAAGGCGTGGTCGAAGACGAGGCGGCCGCGCAGGCGGCCGCCGGCCAGATGGGCTATCCGCTGATCATCAAGGCGTCCGCGGGCGGCGGCGGTCGTGGCATGCGCGTTGTGCGCGCCCAGGACGAACTGGTCACCGCGTTCCAGACCGCCCGGAGCGAGGCCCAGCAGGCCTTCGGGATACCCGACGTGTACATCGAAAAATTCATCGAACGGCCGCGGCACATCGAATTCCAGGTTCTGGGCGACCGCCGGGGCAACGTCCTGCACCTGGGCGAGCGCGAGTGCAGCATCCAGCGACGCCACCAGAAGCTGATCGAGGAGTCTCCCTCCCCCGCTCTCGATCCCAGCACGAGGGAACAGTTGGGGACGCAGGTGGCGCAGGCCCTGAAAAAGATCGGGTATAGCAACGCGGGCACGATGGAATTCCTGCGGGACGAAGACGGCAACTTCTATTTCATCGAGATGAACGCCCGCATCCAGGTGGAGCATCCAGTCACCGAGATGGTCACCAATGTCGACCTCATCAAGTCGCAGATCCGCCTGGCGGCGGGAGATGAGCTCGGCGAGGTCGTGGGACAGTTGGAGTTTCGCGGGCACAGCATCGAATGCCGCATCAACGCCGAGGATCCCGAGACCTTCGTCCCCTCCGCTGGGCGTATCACTGCTTTCCAGATGCCCGGCGGGACCGGGGTGCGCGTGGATACGGCCGCCTATGCCGACGCGGTCATCCCCCCCTACTACGATTCGCTAATCGCCAAGCTGATCGTCCGCGGCCGCGACCGCCCCGAGGCCATCGCCCGCATGCGCCGGGCTCTGGAGATGTTTGTCATCGAAGGGATCCAGACCTCCATCGCGCTGCACCGCCGCATTCTTGCAGACGAGGATTTCGCTGCGGGCAACTTCGATACCCATTTCCTCGATCGCTTCACTCCTGTGCTCGTGCGATGACCCCAAATGAAACTTGTCTTTCCATCGCTCTATGCAATAATGGACGCCAGTTTGCTCAGGACGTCGGAGCTAGCCTTCGCAGAAATGTTGGCAGAATCCGGGGTCGAGCTCATCCAATACCGCAACAAACAGGCATCCTCCCGCTTTCTTTTTCAGGTTTCCAGGGCCCTGGCGAGTTCTTTGAAGTCTCGTAAGGTGCGGTTTGTCCTGAACGACCGTCCCGACGTCGCCGTGCTGGCCGGGGCGGACGGCGTGCATGTGGGCCAGGAGGATCTCGGCGTGGAAGAGTCCCGGGGCATCTGTGGGGTCGAGCGCTGGGTCGGCGTCTCGACGCACACCTTGGAACAACTCGCGCGCGCCGACAAGACATCGGCTGACTACATCGCCGTTGGCCCTATCTTTTCAACTCATACCAAGGAGAACGCGGACGCGGTGGTGGGATTGGAGTTCCTCGAGGGAGCGCGTGCGCTGACCCGGAAGCCGCTGGTCGCGATCGGCGGGATCTCGCTGGAGCGCGCCGTCGACGTGTTTCGCGCCGGCGCCGACTCGGTGGCGGTGGCGCGCGATCTGCTCTGCGCCGCCGAGCCCGCCCTGCGTGCGCGTGAGTTTCTGAACGTGGCCGCCCAGGTTTCAGATAGGGCAAATTAAGGGGGGTGCGCTGATGTCTGATACCCCACGAACAATCGCGGCCCACGAAAGACCGGCAGACAGCGGGCTTGTAAAGGGGCTCGGCCTGCTCGATGCGACAATGATCGTCGTCGGCTCGATGATCGGCTCGGGCATTTTCATCGTCTCCGCAGACATCGCCCGGCAGACTGGCTCGGCCGGGGGCCTGCTCATGGCCTGGGTCATAACCGGAGTGCTGACAGTCGCGGCAGCGCTGTCCTACGGCGAACTGGCAGCGATGATGCCAAACGCCGGCGGACAGTACATCTACTTGCGGGAATCGTACTCTCCGCTGTGGGGATTTCTCTACGGCTGGACGCTTTTCCTTGTGATCCAGACCGGCACGATTGCAGCGGTCTGCGTCGGCTTTGCGCGCTTCCTCGGTGTGCTGGTCCCTGCCATATCGCCCACAGCCTGGATCATCAAACCCATCATCCTTTCATCGAAGTATGCGCTCAGCCTGTCCTGGCAGCAGTTGATCGCTATCCTGCTCATCGTGTTTCTCACCGCGGCGAACACGCGAGGGCTCCGGCTGGGCAAGCTCATCCAGAACATTTTCACTTCCGCCAAAACGCTTGCTTTGCTTGGACTCATCCTGCTGGGCATCTTCGTGGGGCGCAATGCGGAGGTCGTAGCAGCCAACTTCAGGGATCTCTGGACGCCCCACGGAGCGCAGACCATCGAGCCTGGGGCCGGCGCGCTGCGGTCGCTCTTCCCAGCGGTCTCGGCGGCCACCGGCGCGTTCGGACTGCTGATCGCTTTCTGCGTGGCGCAAGTGGGTTCGCTGTTCTCCGCGGACGCTTGGAACAACATCACGTTTACCGCGGGTGAGGTGAAAAACCCTCGGCGTGACGTCCCACTTTCCCTGGCCCTCGGCACGGGCCTGGTGATCCTGCTCTATATTCTGGCCAACGTCGCCTACCTGGTCACTCTGCCGCTGGTCCAAATCCAACAGGCGCCCGACGATCGCGTCGCCACAGCGGCGCTCAACGCCATCCTGGGCGGAGGTGGGGCGACAATCATGGCCGTGGCCATCATGATCTCCACGTTTGGCTGCGCCAACGGGCTGATCCTGGCCGGCGCACGCGTCTATTACGCCATGGCTCGCGACGGCGTGTTCTTCAAGGCCACCGCGAAACTGAACGAGAAGCGCGTGCCAGCGATGGGGCTGGTCCTGCAAGGCGTCTGGACGGCGGTGCTGGTGCTGCCGCGCACCCGGATCATCGATCCGGGCACCGGGGTAGAGCGGTACGGCAATCTCTACAGCGACCTTCTCGATTACGTTGTCTTTGCCGTGCTGATCTTCTACGTGCTGACCATCGCTGGGTTGTTCGTCCTTCGCCGTAAACGGCCCGACGCCGAGCGGCCGTACCGGGCGTTCGGCTACCCGGTTGTTCCCATCCTGTATATCGTTGCGGCGACCGTAATTATGCTCGCGCTGATCCTTTATAAAACGCAGACGACTTGGCCGGGTCTGGTCATTGTCTTAGTCGGCGTACCGGTCTATCTGCTGTGGCGGGGAAAGTCGGAGCACAGGCCCGCGGGCAACGCAAGCTGAATCCCAGTCCAGCGGACTGGCAAATCTCAAAAGGGAGAAACGGCGCATGGGTAATCCACTATTCGCGAAGAAACCCATGGAGATGCTGCTGAACGAATCCCAGGAGTCCGGCGAGCACACGTTGCGCCGCACCCTCGGCCCGGTTTCCCTCACCGCTTTGGGAATCGGCGCCATCATCGGCGCCGGCATATTTGTGCTATCCGGGCTGGGCGCCCATTACGCGGGGCCGGGGCTGATGCTCTCGTTCGTGCTTTCGGGGCTGGGCTGCGCCTTCGCGGGGCTCTGCTATGCCGAGTTCGCCGCCATGATCCCGCTGGCCGGGAGCGCTTACACCTACGCCTACGCGACACTGGGCGAGCTGTTTGCGTGGATCATCGGCTGGGACCTGACTCTGGAATACGCGATGGGCGCGAGCACGGTCTCCTCGGGATGGTCCAACCACTTTATCGAGTTCATGAAGATCCTCCACATCAAGATCCCGCTCTGGCTGGCCTACGACCACTGGACCGCGCTCCGGGTCGCCGAAAAGACAATCGCCCGTGACATGGCGCACGCCGCGGACCCCAGCCTCGTGGAGGGCACGCAGGCGTTTCTTCAAAGAGTGGATGCCCTGATCAGCGCGCACTCCGCCGAGCTCGTCCAACGCGCGCACGACCTGGTCGGCGCGCCGCAATTGTTCGGGATGGACATGGGCTTCAACCTCCCGGCGTTCTGCATCGCCCTGGTCATCACTGCGATCCTGGTCATCGGCATCAAGGAGAGCGCTAGGTTTAACGCCGGCATCGTAATGCTGAAGGTCGGCGTCGTGCTGTTCGTCATTGCGCTGGGGATGCGCTATATCAGCAGGTCCAACTGGGGACATGACTGGTCCTCGTTCGCGCCAATGGGTTTCTCAGGGATTGGGGCGGGCGCCGCGTACATCTTTTTCGCCTATATCGGATTCGACGCGGTGTCCACCACGGCACAGGAGGCTCGAAACCCGCAGCGAGACCTTCCGATTGGTATCATCGTTTCGCTGCTGATCTGCACCGTGCTTTACATTCTCGTGGCCGCCGTGCTGACCGGGATGGTTCCGTGGAACGATGTCAATATTGAAGCGCCCATCGCCAGAGCCTTCCTGGACCGCGGGTTGACCAAAGCCTCTTACCTGATTACTGCCGGGGCGTTGGCCGGGCTGACCAGCGTGATGCTGGTGATGCTGCTGGGCCAGACACGGGTGCTCTATTCGATGGCCAAAGATGGACTGCTGCCCAAGGGTTTTTTTGCCGCAATCCATCCAAAATTCCGCACGCCCTATAAGAACACCATCTTGGTCGGCCTGCTGGCGGCGATTGTGGGGAGCTTGACGCCCATCGACGATATCGGAAAGATGGTGAATATCGGGACTCTTCTGGCGTTTGTGATCGTGTGCATTGCGGTGTTGGTCTTGCGCAGCACCAATCCCGGCCAGCCTCGCCCGTTTCGCACCCCGTGGGTGCCCGTGGTTCCGGTGCTCGGTATCGGTTTCAACGGCTACATGATGTACAAATTGGGATGGATCAACTGGGCGCGCCTCATCATCTGGCTGGTCATCGGCCTGGTGATCTATTTCACCTATAGCCGCCATCACAGCCGGATCAGCGGTCGGGCGGGACACTAGGTTTTCAGACCTGGGAGTTGTGCTGGGCGGGGAGTGCGGGGCGCTCATTCGGTCGGACACGATGTGCGAGGTCTTCTCTCTCCGCACTCCCTAAGTCGAAACGCGCCGAAGTCCTTTCAATTGCTCTATGACTGCGTATTCTCTTGGCCGTGTGCGCTCACTGTGGCGGCGGACGACCCGCCTGGACCGCGTCGCCTTGACATTTGTCTTCCTCTACGCCCTGGCCAGTTTGACCCCCGCCTTCCAGCGGGAACTCCCCCTGAGCCGTTTTATCGGATTTCTCTTCTTTCTGTCGCTGGGCTACTTTCTCTTCCGGGCGTTGGCCTGGGCGCGCACCGGGATGCTCTGGAGCCTGCGCAACCGCTTGATTGTCGCGTACCTGTTCATCGCTGTTGTGCCTGTCTTGTTGCTGCTGGTGATGGTGGCGCTCTCCGCTTACATCCTCTACTGGCAATTGGGCGCCTATCTGATCTACGACGACTTGCAAAAGCGCATTGACAAGGCTGCCGTCGTGGCCGATGCCGTCGTGGCCACGTTCAGCGTCCGGGGCAGCGCGCCTTTCGCAGGCCGCACCGCTGCACGGCCCTTATCCCCCATGCTCGACGTAGAGCGGGCGGAGCTACCCGGCCTCGAGGTGGAATTCAATTCGGGCGAGGAGCTGCTGAGAAGGCAGGCCGGGCCGAATCCCCAGCACTTTGCCGGGCTCGTACAGTCGGGAGAGAAAGTGTGGCTGCGCGCGGTGGCGGCACGCCCCACGTCGGGCGGTCCTGTTGTGGTCTCTGTTTCGGTCCCGGTAACTCCGGAGCTATTGGAATCGGTGGCTCCGGAATCCGGTCCCCTGCAACTGACTGTGACCCGGCCGGCTGCCGAGGGTGAGATCCAGGGCTCGATCGGGATCGGCGACCGGCGTTTCTTGCTCCTGCGCGCGGGCCAGGTTTCTACCCGGCGACGCGCCCCTCCGCCCCGGGCCAATTGGTTCGACTATCTGGTGGACGGCGTGGCCAAGCTGGATGCGGTCGCGCTCGGTCCGGGCGGCGCATCTCAGGGCACCAATCCGGTGCTGGTCTTTTTTTCAGCGCGACCTTCTCATTTGAACCGCCGGCTGTTCAGTTCGCTGGGAGAAATCGGCAGCGCGACGCTGACCAGCCTGCTCTTCATCGGCGTTGTTTTCCTGAGCCTGGAGGTGGCGGCCCTGGCGGCCGGCATCGTGCTGACGCGGACGATCACCCATGCGGTTGCCGACCTGTATCGCGCCACACAGGATGTACAGGCTGGAGACCTGACGCACCGCGTCCGCATCCAGCGCCAGGACCAGCTCGGCGCGCTGGCGGAATCCTTCAATACCATGACCAGCTCCATCAGTACGCTAATTGAGGAGCAGCGCCAGCGCCAGCGCATGGAAAACGAGCTCTCGATTGCCCGCGAGGTGCAGGCGCAACTCTTTCCACAGGTCCTGCCGTCCCTGCCGGGGATCAAACTGGAGGCGGTGTGCCGCGCCGCACGCGTGGTCAGCGGAGACTATTACGACTTTATCCGCTTGGGACCGACCCGCTTGGGCATCGCTATCGGGGATATCAGCGGAAAGGGAATCTCAGCCGCATTGCTGATGGCGAGCCTCCAGGCGGCCTTGCACAGTCAAGTGCTGGCGGACGGCGGGTCAGCGCAGAGCACAGCGGAATTGGTTGCGCGCCTGAACCGCTACTTGTTTCTAAATACATCGCCGGAACGTTACGCAACATTTTTCTTTGCCATCTACGATGCGGCGACCCGCACCTTGCGCTACACCAATGCAGGCCACTTGCCGCCCCTTTGCATTGTAAGGGAGCGGGTAATCAAGCTGGAGGATGGCGGCATGGTTATCGGGCTGTTCGACGACTGCACCTACGACCAGGGCACAATGCAAATCGAACCGGGGAGTGTGCTGCTGGCCTATAGCGACGGCTTGGTCGAGCCGGAGAACGTCTATGGCGAGGAATTCTCCAGCCAGCGGCTTGTCGAGTTGGCCGTGCGCCACCGCCATGCCTCGCCGCACGCCTTGGCCGAGACCCTGATCACGGCCGCCGAGGAATGGGGCGGCTCGCCCGAGCAGGCCGACGACATGACAGTAATTGTCGCCCGGTTGGAATAGGGGGGCCGCTGGGGAACGCTTCGGATATACTGGCAGGCTTTTCCGAAGGAGGGCGGTTGTCTCTGCGACAGAAGGTGGCGCTGGTGACCGGCGGCACGCGTGGCATCGGGAAGGGAATTGCCGCGGCGCTGGGGCGCGAAGGAGCGCGACTGGCCATCGCCTACCGCTCGAACAAGGCCGCGGCACAGAATACCCTGCGTGAATTGCAAGCCTCGGGCGCCGAGGGATTCGCCATCGAGACCGACGTCACGGAACCCTCGAAGGCCGGTTTTCTGGTGGAGACGGTTGCCGAACGGTATGGCCGGCTCGACATCCTGGTCAACAATGTCGGGGAGTTCCGCTGGCGGCTGCTGGCCGAATCCAGCCTCGAGGAGTGGCAGGAAATTCTCAACTCGAATCTGCTGAGCGTGCTCTACGTCAGCAAGGCGGCGCTGCCCACCATGCGGCGCCAGCGCTGGGGACGCATCATCAATCTGGGGGCGGTGGGCGCCGAGCGGGCCTTCGGCCAGGCCAAAATCTCCGCCTATGCCGCGGCCAAGGCTGCTGTGGTGGCCTTTTCGCGTTCGCTGGCCATCGAGGAGGCCAAATACGGCATCACCGTCAACGTGGTCAATCCATCGAACCTGGATGAAAGAGAGCTCACACTCGATGAGGCGCGACGCATCCGCGATGCCCGCTTCCCGGTCGGACGGCCTCCGACGGCCGAGGATGTGGCTGCTGCCGTCAAGTTCTTTGCTTCGGAGGAAGCGGACTACGTCACCGGCCAGGTCCTTAACGTCAGCGGCGGATGGATGCTATAGAGAACTTCGTTCGGCCCGGCCGGGAATGTGCCGGGCCGCTTCGAACCAGACCTAATTCGGGCGGAAGGCGCATGAAAGTCCTCACCGCGGCGGAGATGCGCGAAGCGGACCGGTTGACCGCCGAGCGCCTCGGCATCCCCAGCTTGGAATTGATGGAAAACGCCGGCGGAAGGGTAGCCGAGTTCCTCGAAGCGCAGTTCCCGGACCTGCCGAAGCGCAGGGTGGTGATCCTGTGCGGGAAGGGGAACAACGGTGGCGACGGCCTGGTCGTTGCCCGTCTGCTTAAGCAACAGGGCGCCCACCCGGCCGTGTATCTGTTCGCCCAGCCAGAAGCTGTTCGCGGCGACGCTGCCGCGAATCTGAAGCGCTGGCGGGAAAACTCCGGTGCGCTTCACGTCGTGACGCAAGCCTCGGATTGGGAAGCCGCCAGGGGCTCAGCGGCGACCGCCGAGATCATTGTGGATGCGCTGCTCGGAACCGGCTTGAGCGGGCCTGTCGAGGGTTTGCTCGCTAGAGTGATCGAGGACGTGAACAACCGTCCTCGTGGAGTACAAGTAGTGGCCGTAGATACTCCCTCCGGATTGCCGTCAGACGCAGTCACCGCGCCCAATCCCGGCGGACCGGTGATCGCGGCTAACTATACGGTTACCTTCACCGCCCCAAAGGCGGGGCAACTGCTTTCTCGCGATTCCGCCAGCGTCGGAAAACTGGTGGTGCGGGGCATCGGGACGCCTACCCAGTTGCTCGAAGAGGTGGCACAGTTGAAGTTTCACTGGCTCGAGGCCGGCGAGTTCCGCGCGCTGCCGTTGCGCCGCCCTCCGGATGCGCACAAGGGCGACTACGGCCACGCGTTGATCGTGGCCGGCTCGCTCGGCAAGTCCGGCGCCGCCGTGCTGGCTGCCTCGGGCGCCTTGCGCGTCGGCGCGGGGCTTGTGACTGTGGCCACTCCCGACGCAGTTCTCCCGATCGTAGCCTCAGGCCTTCCGGAAATGATGACGGCGCCGCTGGCGGCCACCGAGGTCGGCAGCATCGCCCTGCGCAACCTTGATTACGGCCGCTTCGACGAGTTAGTCAGGGGCAAGAATGTTCTTGCCATCGGTCCGGGTCTTTCGACCTACAGCGAGACGCAGCAGTTTGTGCGCACAGTGTTGGCCGAGTGCGCGCTGCCGGCGATCCTCGATGCCGACGGCCTGAACGCCTTTGCCGGGCGCGCCGACGAGCTGAAGAAGCGCAAGTCTGTGGCGCTCGCCTTGACCCCGCATCCGGGCGAGATGGCCAGGCTCCTCGGAGGCACGGCACAAGAAGTGCAAGCCAATCGCCTCGAGGTAGCGCAGCAGGCTGCCGCGCGCTGGGGCGCGTATGTGGTGCTGAAGGGCTATCGAACCATTGTCGCTACGCCCGATGGGCGCGCGTTCATCAACTCCACTGGCAACCCCGGAATGGCCACGGGGGGGACGGGTGACGTCCTCACCGGGATGCTGGCGGGCCTGACCGCTCAGTTCGGCACCGAGCACTGGGAAACAGTGCTGGGCTTTGGCGTTTACCTGCACGGGCTGGCAGGTGATCTGGCCGCGGCGCGTTCGGGTGAGGCGCCCATGATCGCCTCCGATCTGCTCGCAGCCATACCGCAGGCGTTCCGGCAGGTTCGGTCGGAGCTCGACCGTGGCTCGTAGAGAATTCATCACCCGCTCGGCCGAGGATACGATCAAGAAGGGCAGGGAGTTGGCGGCGCAGCTTACCCCGCCGGTCGTCGTGCTGCTCTCAGGCGAACTGGGCGCCGGCAAGACCACTCTGACCAAAGGCATCATCAGCGGGCTGGGCGCAGGCGCCGAGGAGGAGGTCACCAGCCCGACCTTCACGCTGGTGCACGAGTTTCACAATCACTGCAAGGTGTACCATGTGGACCTCTATCGCGTGGAGAATTCCCATGACCTGGAGACACTGGCGCTCGAGGACGTACTGTCGGAACCTTCGGTGGTGGTCGTGGAATGGTCCGAACGGTTTTCGCTGCGCACCGATTGGCCCTCGGTGCACGTGCGGCTCGAGCACCGTGGTGGCGACACCCGCCGCATTACCATCGCAGATTCTCCCGGCGAGCTTGCGGACAGGGTGCCCGAGCCCGGAAACCAGTCCTGAATAAGGAGCGGAACGTGACCATGTCCAACCTACTCGCTGGTAAGACCGCGCTGGTGCTCGGGGTGGCCAACAAATGGAGTCTCGCTTACGCCATCGCCCAAGCATTTACCCGCGAAGGCGCCCGGCTCATCCTCACCTATCAGGGCGAGCGGGTGAAGCAGACAGTTGAAGAGTTGGGTCACGAGCTGAAGGCCGCCCGGCTCTTCGCCTGCGACGTCCAGCAGGAACAGGAAATCGGCCAGCTCACCCATTCCCTCAGAGATGATGGCGGAAGACTGGACGCAGTCGTGCACAGCATCGCCTTCGCCGCCCGCGAGGACTTGAGCCGGCCGTTCCTGGAAACTTCCCGCTCAGGCTACCTGCTGGCGCAGGAGGTCAGCAGCTTCTCGCTGCTGGCTGTCTCGCGGGCTGCGGCGCCGTTGATGACCGCCGGAGGCTCCATCACTACGCTGACGTATGTCGGTTCCACCCGCGTCGTGCAGAATTACAACGTGATGGGCGTGGCCAAGGCGGCGCTCGAGGCCACCGTGCGCTACCTGGCGAGCGACCTGGGTCCGCAGCAGATCCGGGTGAACGCCATCTCGTCGGGACCGGTAAAGACCACCTCCGCCCGCGGGATCAAGGACTTCTCGAAAGTGCTGGAAGGAGTCGCCCAGCACGCGCCTCTTCGGCGCAACACCGATCCGGCCGAAGTGGCCGACGCCGCGGTGTTTCTCGCCAGCGACCTGGGCCGGGGCGTCACCGGCAATATTCTCTTCGTGGACGCCGGGTTTCAGATCATGGGCTTATAGTCATCCCGGGGAGGGCTCCCGCCGCAATCCGCGACACTTCTTTTCCCGAATGTCACTGCTCAACAGCGAGCCGCTCCGCTATTAACGGGTTGGACCAGTCTCCTTGTTCGCCGGGAATCGGGTTTGTTACATTGAAAGCAGGAGATTCCTGCGTCAAGCGCATGGCGAACCGTCCCAGTGTGCCTTTGTCGGGGCAATTTGCCCGGATCGAGCTGAAGACTTACTCCGCCGAGCTGCTCCTCGGCGCGCTGACCATCGGTGTGGATAACATCCACTACGATGTCTTTCTCAGCCAGCGGTTTGTCGAGCTAACCCGCACATACCTCCTGGAGCTGATCCGGCAGACGACCGGGTTGACGCAGCTCTTAGGGAGGGAAAAGCGCTCGTATAAGTTGCACGAGGTCGGGGCGTGGAAGAAGCAGCTCGCCGAATTGCTCCAGGCCTCGCTAACCCGCGCCAAGTACGAGAAGAACATCGAACTGGACCTGCTGCTCCGGTTGTCGTTGCTGAAATTCCTTACCCAGGAGATCGGCAACCAATTTTCCAACTTGGTGCTCGAGGGCAAGGAGTGGATCCGCAGCCGGGGCAGCCATTTCGAGCAAGGCGAGCAGGGCCACCTGATGAAGGCTCGCCTGGCCGAAGTCCAGGCGGACCGCCGCAATATCTTCCGCCAGGTCGGCCAGCAGATCTACCAGGCTCTGGTCGAGATGGAAGAGAACATCCTGTGCAAATCGAGACGCGCACTGTTTGGCGAGGAGTTCAGCGCGACCTATGATCTGCTCAAGAACCGCTTGATCTTCGTCGAGGGAGGGAAGGACGATTTGCTCTACCTGGAGCAGTACGTCCTGCTCGGCAACTACGTGCGTGACCAGGATCGCTTCGAGACGATTGACGCGATGCTGCTCGAGTTCCTCCGTGAGTCGGTTCGGGCTGGCGGCCCGGGCGAGGGGATCGGCGACGCCGGGAAGACCCACAACGAGTTGGTAGAGGCCGCCCTCACCACACGCAGCGAGCTCGCTCGCCTGGAGGAGGAAAAGGAAGCTCTGGCGCGGCGCCTGGAGCGCGGCGATGGCCTGCTCTCCCGCCTGCCTTGGCGTTCCGAACCAGCCAGTTTGCGGGCCGAGCTCGCCGAGATCGAGCGCCGGCTCAAGCATCTCCAGGACAAACTCACTGAGCTGGGTCCGCGGCTGGAAGCGGCCAAGGGGAAGGTGGAGTTCCTGAATCAGGAGGATCAGAGTCGGCTGGGCGGTTACCTGAACGAGCCGGAGAATGCGCGACGGTTGTTCGATCCGCAGTGGGTAGGCGGCCAAAGCGGCGAGGCGGCGGAGACCCGGACACGACTGCTGGACGAGTGGATGAGCCGCCTGGAGCGGCGCGGTCTTCTGCTGCACATTCTGGCCAGCTACGAGCTGCGCAACCTCTATCTCGACTTCTGCCCGCCGGTGCACTTGCAGCAGCTCAAGAAGGCCTTGGTCTCCCGCGACGAGCTGAAGCGCGTCGAGGACATCCTCAGGCAGTTTCCCGCCCGACGGTTTTCGCTGAAGCGCATCGAAGATCTGGCCCGCAAGCTCCGCCGCTATCCGCGGAACGACACCCGCGCCCTCGCGGTCCGGTTCGCCGAAGACTTTATGCGCTTGCGCCGCGACCTGCACGGCTATCAGCGCCTGGCCACCAACATGGAACGCATCAACCTGATCCGCACCGAGCGCACCCGCGAGCTTTCGCGCCTGAACAACAGCCTTTACGAATTCCTTCTTCTGGATGAGTCGCGGCCCGTCGAAGACCGCGTCGTTTCGCACGCGGTAATCAAGGCCGACGTGCGCGGCTCGACGCAAATCACCAAAGACCTGCTGGCCCGCGGCCTTAACCCGGCCTCGCACCTGAGCCTCAACCTCTACGAACCGGTGAAACGCATCCTGGGCCGCTACGGCGCGGCCAAAGTGTTCATCGAGGGCGACGCCATCGTCCTGGCCATCTTCGAGACCGAATCCAACCGTGAGCACCAGCGCGCTGTGGCCAAGGCCTGCTTGCTGGCCCGCGAGATCCTGGCCGTCTCCCTGGCCTATAACGACCGGGCCGAGTCCAGCGACCTGCCACGCCTGGAGCTGGGCGTGGGTATCGCCTTTCAGGGCTCCGCGCCAACGATCTGGATGGACAGCGAATCCCGGATCATGATTTCTCGGGCGTTGAATCTCTCGGACCGGCTGTCGAGCTGTTCCAAGGTGGCGCGCCGGCTGATGGCGCAGTACGCATCACTCTTCAAGCTCTTCCTCTTCCAGACGGTGATGGAGGGCGCTGACGAAGAGGAGATTGACGAGTTCCTGATCCGGTTCAACTTGAACGGCGTGGAATTGAACCAGGAGGGTTTCGCGAAACTCGCCGAGGAGATCTCCATGACCTCGGTCGAGGCTGACTGCCCGATGCCGTGGGGCACCGAACGCGTCACGTTTTACTTCGGCGAAGCGCCCATTGGCGAAGGCCTCGAGCCCATCGTTGTCCGCAAGGGGTTTGTCCGGCAACTGCTTCCGGACGGAAGAATCGGCGGTCCGGGCAGCCACGCCTACTACGAGGTTTGCACCAGCCAGAAGGTTCTCGAGTTGGTGGAGTCGCAAGTCGGAAGCGCCGTCCGTCGTGATTGAACCCCGCGCCGCCCGCCTCTATAATCTGGGCGGAGGCGAAAAGGGTCCGGTGACCTTCCCGGCCTTCAAAGCCGGCGATCCGGCCCTTCGCGGGTCGGATGGTGGGTTCGACTCCCACACGCTTCCGCCAAAGTCCCGTTGAATCTGCTGCCCTTGCTGACTGGAACCTTCGATTTGCACTCTGGCAGCCCGCGTTTTGTGCCCAAGTTGTGCCCACGTTTTTCAGTTGAATTGATTACCCGCTAACGCGGAGTTTTCGCTTCGAATGCCCGAGCTCGTCCGCACATGTCTCTCAAGGATGTAGCACGTTGGCGTTCATAGCCTCCCTAAGCTCACAGGTGTTGGTTTGAAGCTCGCCGGCGCAACCATAGTTCTCACTGAACCAAGACGGCCAGGAGATCAGCACCGAGCAGGCGGAACGTGACGCACGGTTCGAGACGCGGCTCAAACGCGGAACACATTTGCTGGAGAGCCCTTCGACTGGCTCCTACGACCACTGGCGAAAGGACGAAATCTGGTACTCGGGAATCAGTCAGGAGCTCAACGACCACGACAGCGGAAAGCACATGAACTTCGCCACGTTTCTGCTTGCCCGAGACCCGCTGCACTTCCACCAGAACTCCTGGCTCTACCGCCCGAGGAGCGTAACGGCCTGATGAAATCACGTTTACGCCTGTTTTACGGTCTCCGTTACGCTCTCCTGCAGTGTATGTAGCTGAATCTGCACCCAGTTGCGGGCTGCGGAACCCATTTCATGGCGGCGGCACAGACCATGTTTTGGCCGGGAGCGACCCCACTTCGAGGGTCGCTCCCGGCCAACTTTGCTGCGTTGCTGCATCTTCGCGCGCTGCATTCTTTCATGCACGTCTTGCCGCCGCCCTTGCGAAGGCCTTAGCGAACAGGCTGCATCGACGGATTTGAGGTAACGACCTCGTAAGGGCGATTGGTCAGTGATGTTCTGGCCCGCGGTCGAAAGAATGCAAGGGAAGTGCTGGGCAAAGAACCAGTCCGATGGGCCACCTCCGATCAAGTTGAATGAGCCTTGGTAACCCAGCGTCCACAGGATGTGGCCATCCCCCCTGGCCGCCGGCGTAGTCCAGCTTCATAACCCAACTCTGAGCTTGCGAGGAAAGCAGCAGGTTGCCCCCAGGTGTCTGGACGACGCAATTGCAGTGGGTCCAATCAGGCAAACCCAGGGATGGCGCTCGACATCCAGGTAATCGAAGGCCGACCAGACCCACACCGGTTGATAAGACTCGTCCAGATCCACCAGCGCATCCCCCAGACGTCTGCGCCGTTCACCGTCATCCTCTGCTGCACCACAAGAATGAGGTGCCCATTGGGTAGCGGAAGCACATCGTGGTGATAGTAGGTGGTCTGTACGACAGTGTCCTTCGGAGTTTTTAGTTGCAGCAGGTAGTTGTTCAGCGTGGCCAAGTCCAGTTCGCGCAATCCGTTTCCGTCCGTGACCGTATTGCCGGCCAGATCCACCTCACGTACAACGCACTGAGGATTCGGATTGTCGGTATAGATGTTGGTCACACTAGCTAGCATGTTGCCGTTGGGCAGGGGCTTGATGGGGAAAGCAAACCCGTTCCAGGCGTCATCAGTGGGGTTGTGGTAGCAGATGATATTGCCTTTCAAGTGCGCCACCACGGAAACATAGCTCGGCGTAATCACATTAATCAGTTCCACCCCGGGATTCGCATTCTGCCCCGGGCAAGTCACGGTAAGGGCGGGCAGGACACTTTGAGGCAAGGCTCCGGTCTCGAAACACTGTAGTACCCTTCGACAATTGGACCTGCGCTCGCATGTGATAAGTGGAACCGGCCAGCATGCCCGCCACCAGGATGGAAACCTGCCCGCCTCTCGAGGGGCGGAGCAGTTCTACCAAGTTCTTCCCCGCCTGTTCATGTTCGACTTTCGACCCTCGATCATCAACTGAGGGCTGGCGGTGGCCCACGGTAGCCCCCTCAAGACGTCGGTTGAGTTGGGTTACATCTTAAATGGCGCGATAACACCCCCTACGGTTACATTTAGCATGGCGCGATACGGGGACTTGTATTCTCGAGCCAAGAGCGGTATCCTGCTTGGGCCCTCGGTCTTCCGGAAAAGGATAGAGTGAATGTGACGCGGGGGAGCGTGTCCCCGAAAGCGGCTGAACCGAGAATCTAGCAAGCGTCTAGGTGTCTCGAGTCGTTGACCTGCAGAGCTACTCCGCGGAGAAGGTGCAAATGGCTATACTCAGAAAGCCCTCCGGAAAGGGTCCACGTGTCTATCCCGGGCAGCCGGGGTTGGTTCTCGTCGATTCCACTTATGAACCTGTTTATGCCAACGACGAGGCCGTTCGTATCCTCTCGTATCCCGTAAGCGTTGGAGAGAGCGGATCCCTGAGCGCGGTCTTGGCGAAAAAGTTTCAATCTACCGTCCTCAACCAGGCGCGTTCCCGGAAATCGGCGACTTCGAGAGAGATCATGTCCGGCAGAAGGCATTACGTGTGCCGCAGCTTTCAACTCAAGCCGCGCACAAGGAATTCCGACCACGCGATGGTGGCCGTTCTAATCGAGCGGAACCCTGAGGGCTTGGACGACATTTCGCACTTCATGGACCAATACCATCTGACGCAGCGAGAACGCGAAGCCGTCGAGCTGCTGATACCAGGGATGACAAGTAAAGAGATCGCAGGCCGGATGAATATCAGCCCGAATACGGTAAAGGCTTTCCTCAGGGTTGTCATGATCAAGACCGGAGTTTCCACCCGCACCGGGATTCTCGGCAAACTGTTTCAACGCAGGTCGGGGCGGGCGCCAGCCCGCTATTAATTTAATTATTAATATTACAAACGAGGACTAATCCTTTCGGAGAGTAGTGTTTGAGCCGAGGCGCATAGTAGCTTGAGTGCACGATGAAGCGTCAAAGGTCGCGCGAAAGGCGAGACCATCCTCGACACCCGACAACCTGCCTGTTCCAAGGCAAAGAACTTCCTTCCCTCGGTGCCCGGAGAAGACTTGCCGTCCGAGGGCGCCTGAAAGACCTGAGCGGAGGTGGCATGTGCCTGATCACCGATCAGCCGCTCAAGCCGTCTCATCTGGTGCAATGCGAGCTCCATTTTGAGAATCTCCCCGTTGCGATTCCTACGCTCATGCTCGTTCGCTGGACCGAGAAACAGGCCGACCCTCAGGAATACGCGAGCGGTTTGCAGTTCGTTTTCTAACATCCGTGGGTCGTCCTTCCACCCTCCGGGCACTGGTCTTGCTCCGAATAGCCGAATGGATTAGCCTAAAGGATTAATCCATCAAGAGAATTGTTGAAAAGACCGCCGACCGGTATAAACACTTAACCTGGTCGGTTCACTTCCCTCACCCAAGGGGCGCAGTGGTGTAAGCTTTGGGGACGCGGAGCCGTCAGGTCTCTGTTCGCTCGGGATAACTAGGCGCCCCAACTCTTTCTCTTTTCTGAAGACTGATGCGTGTACTCGTCGCTGGGGGCGGTGGTTATATCGGCAGCCACACTGCACGGGTCTTGGCGCGCTTCGGCTTTGACCCCGTCGTGTTCGACAACTTATGCACGGGACACCGATGGGCAGTGCAGTGGGGGTCCCTGGTTGAAGGCGATCTGGCGGACGGCAGGCTGATTCGCAGCGCGATCAAGGATTACCAAATCAAAGCAGTCATCCATTTTGCCGCGAGCGCCTACGTCGGCGAGTCCATGAAAAGTCCGCGGAAATACTTCCGCAATAACGTTACCAACACACTGAATCTACTTGACGCCGCAATCGATACCGGAGTGAATTATTTTGTTTTTTCCTCCAGCTGCGCGACCTACGGCCTTCCAGAAAGACTCCCCATTCCGGAGGACCATCCTCAGCACCCTGTAAGCCCTTACGGCGAATCTAAACTCTTCGTCGAGCGCGCGCTGCACTGGTACGGCGCAGCCTACGGATTGCATTGGACTTCGTTGCGTTATTTCAACGCAGCGGGTGCAGATCCAGACGGAGCAAACGGCGAAGACCACGATCCGGAAACCCATTTGATCCCGCTGGCGATCTTTGCTGCGCTCGGCCAAATTCCTCCGCTAAACATTTTTGGGACCGATTATCCAACGCCGGATGGCACGGCGGTCCGCGACTATGTTCATGTGACCGACCTGGCAGAGGCCCACGTCCTAACTCTGACTTATCTCCTGGAGGGCGGTGGAAGCAGGGCCCTCAACCTGGGCACAGGAAGGGGACACTCCGTGCGCGAGGTTGTCGCGGCGGTCGAGCGAGTGAGCGGGCGTAGAGTCCCGACGCGGGAAGCTCCTCGCCGGCCGGGGGACCCGCCGATTCTCGCAGCAGACGCGACGACGGCTCGCCGGTTGCTCGGATGGCAGCCGCGTTTTCTGGAGCTTGACGACATCGTTGAGACAGCCTGGCGCTGGCACACATCGCGGGCAGTGACTCGGAAGATTCCTGCGTTTGCGGCGATACGGCAAATCGCCGTAGCGGATTGATGCGGACCTAAACGGATGGGTGCGAACACGCCACGGTGAAGACGGTGAGTCTCCCTCAGGAAAACCGGAGGTCTGACTCCGTGGCGACTAGAGCGACGAAGCGCTTGCAACCGTCCGGCCTTACCGGCGACCGGACGTTGTAGGCGGAATTCTGGCATGGTGGCAACCGCGCGAAGCCTCGTATCACCAATCCTAAAAGCAGGCACCAGACCGCGCATAAGCGGCAAATTCGTTTTTGCCGGTGAAGAGAAGCTCTACATTCGTGGCGTCACGTACGGGCCGTTCCGTCCCGACGAGACGGGCTGCGAATATCACGATCCCGCCCTCGTCGAGCAAGATTTCGCCCAGATAGCGGCGAACGGCATCAACGCCGTTCGAACATATACCGTGCCGCCGCTTTGGCTTCTCGATGTGGCGCAGCGATACGGCCTCCGCGTCATGGTCGGCCTGCCCTGGGAGCAGCACATCACGTTTCTCGATAACCAGAAGGTTGCACGGGCCATCCAGCGGCGCGTCTGCGCGGGAGTGCGTGCCTGTGCCGGTCACCCAGCCGTTCTTTGCTACGCCATCGGCAACGAAATCCCCTCTTCCATCGTACGCTGGCACGGCCGTCGGCGCATCGAACGCTTCCTCGAGGAGCTTTACTGGGCAGCCAAAGCTGAGGATCCCGAGGGGCTGTTCACCTACGTGAACTATCCCTCGACCGAGTATCTCCAACTCCCTTTTGTTGACCTCTTCTGTTTCAACGTCTTCTTGGAATCGCAGGAGCGCCTGGCTGCTTACCTCGGCCGCCTTCACAACCTCGCGGGTGACCGGCCATTAATCCTGGCGGAGATCGGGCTCGACAGCCTGCGAAATGGGGAGCAAACCCAGGCCCGCGTACTTGATTGGCAAGTGCGCACCGTTCTTGGAGGAGGCGCAGCGGGGGCTTTTGTCTTCAATTGGACCGACGAGTGGTATCGGGGAGGCTTTGACATCGAAGACTGGAAATTCGGCCTCGTCTGCCGGGACCGCTGTCCGAAACCCGCACTCGAAGCAGTGCGAAAGGCCTTCGCCGACTCGCCGTTCCCGACTCATCGGCCCTGGCCGCGAATCTCGGTGGTCGTCTGCTGCTACAACGCCGAAAGCACCCTGCGCGATTGCTTGGAGAGCCTGCGCCAGCTCGAGTATTCGAACTTCGACGTGATCGTCGTTGACGACGGCTCGACCGACGCCAGCGCAGACATTGCGCGAGAATGCGGCTTCCGGCTAATCTGCACGAAGAACCGCGGCTTGAGCGCCGCCCGCAATAGTGGCCTGCAGGCGGCCCCGGGCGAAATCGTCGCCTACACCGACAGCGATTGCTGCCCCGATCCACACTGGCTGACCTATCTCGCCGCCGCGTTCCTAGACTCGAAGCACGCCGGGGTCGGCGGGCCAAACATTGCGCCACCTGGCGATGGCCTCATCGCTGAGTGCGTCGCAAACGCGCCCGGAGGACCTGTTCATGTCCTTCTCTCTGACGAGGTGGCCGAGCACATCCCCGGCTGCAACATGGCTTTCCGGAAATCTTGCCTTGAGGCCATCGGCGGATTTGACCCTCAGTTCCGTGCGGCGGGCGATGATGTCGATGTTTGCTGGCGTCTTCAGCAGCAAGGATGGACGTTGGGTTTCAGTCCCGCGGCTATGGTTTGGCATCATCGCCGCAGCTCAGTCCGCGCCTATTGGAGGCAGCAGGCAGGTTACGGTAAGGCTGAGGCGCTGCTGGAGAGGAAGTGGCCCGAGAAATACAACGCCGCTGGCCATGTCACGTGGCTGGGCCGGGTTTATGCCACCGGGCACCCACGGATTCTTGGGTGGGTTAATCGCATTTATCACGGTACTTGGGGCACCGCGCCCTTTCAGACTCTCCGCCAGCCCCCGCCGAACACAGCCCTTTCGTTCCCGTTGATGCCGGAGTGGTACCTGGTCATTCTCACCCTGGCTGCGCTCTCCGCCCTCTCCGCCGTTTGGAAGCCATTGCTCATAGCTACGCCGCTGCTTGTTCTGGCTATCGGCGCGCCGCTCGTCCAGGCTGCTCTAGCAGCGGAGCGGGCTTCCTTCTCGAGCGCGTCTTATTCCCGCTTGCATAAGTTGAAACTGCGCGGATTGACTGCATTTCTGCATCTGCTTCAACCACTGGCGCGCTTGTATGGACGCCTCCGCTGGGGTCTCACCCCGTGGCGGCGCGGCGCGCCCGGCCCTTGGCTGCCCTGGCCACGGCGGTTCGCCATTTGGAGCGAGCAGTGGCAGTCCCCGGAAGCCAGGCTCGAGGCCACAGAAGCGGCGCTGCGGGCCGAGGGCGTAATTGCGCCTCGCGGAGGCGATTACGATCGCTGGGAGTTGGAAGTCCGCGGAGGATTGCTTGGCAGCGCCCGCCTGCGTATGGGTATCGAAGAGCACGGCGGAGGTAGACAACTGGTCAGATTCCGCGTCTGGCCCAGATGCACCCCACTGGGAGCCTCGCTAGTTCTCTTGTTTGCCATACTTGCGGCGGGGGCGGCGCTCGATGAAGCCATGGCTGCCTTCGCAATTACTTGCGGGGCGGCCTTGCTCCTTGCGCTTCAAACTTTCGCGGAGTGCGATGCCGCCATGGCTGTGTTCTATCGCACGCTGCAACCCGCAAGAGCTCCCGATCCGCTGCCGGCAACAGCTCCGCCAGCCTCCTTGATGTCCAGTCCTATTGGTTTCGGCCCTTTTGTTCAGACCGATGGAAGAGTTGCAATGAATCGCTCCGCTGCAATCGCCTCAAGCCCCAGCCACCGAGATTTGGGAAGTGAGAAGACGCCATGAAGAGCGGTTCTCCTTTCAACCTGCTGCCTCCTTCGCGCAAAGTCACTCGATGGCTTCGGCCGCCTTTCGCGCGCGGGCCCTGTAGAAAGCGTAGGATGGGATGAGAATCCTGGTCACCGGCAGCAAGGGTCAGCTCGGCCGTCAAATCCTGGCTCTCCCAGGGAATGTGCACGAGATTGTCGGAGTGGATCTCCCCGAAGTTGACGTGGCGGATCACCAGCAAATCGCTGCAGCTGTGGCCGAAGTGCAGCCGGACGTCGTGATCCACGCGGCGGCGAATACGGATGTGGATGGCTGCGAACGGAATCCCGATCTGGGTTGGAGAAACAATGCCTTGGCCACGCGCAACGTGGCCATCGCTTGCAGACAATTGGATGCTTCTTTGACCTATATCAGTACCGATTTCGTTTTCGATGGGACGAAAGGCAGCTCCTACGATGAATTCGACACTCCTCACCCGATCAATGTTTATGGGAGGACCAAACTCGCGGGGGAGTACTACGCAGCGCAGATTGCCCCTCGGTTCCTTATTGTGCGGACGGCTTGGCTGTTTGGCCACCACGGTCACAATTTCGTCGAGGCCATTGTCCAACAGGCCCGGAAGGGCGACGCGTTGCGCGTCGTGGATGATCAAGTCGGCTCCCCGACTTTTGCCCTCCACTTGGCCGGCAAGATTCTCCAATTGGCGGAAAGAGACTCGCTCGGGGTCTGCCACGTCACGAATTCGGGGATCTGTTCCTGGTTCGACTTCGCGAACGGAATACTTGAAGCGGCTGATCTCGAGGCGCCGATGGAACGTATCTCCTCGTCTACGCTCCAGCTCCCGGCCGCACGCCCGTCGTTTTCTGCCCTGAACAATTTGGTCCTGAGGCTGGACGGCCACGAGCTTCTTCCGGATTGGAGAGCAGCGTTGAAAGAGTACTTTGCCGGAGTCCCTGTGACGTTGCACTCGTGAAATAGGGCCGGCGGAAAGACTTGGGCTCGGGAGGCGCCGATGAAAGGGGTGGTACTAGCGGGCGGGACTGGCTCACGGCTGAATCCCCTCACTCGCGTCACGAACAAGCACCTCTTACCGGTATTCGACCGGCCGATGATTTTCTATCCGATCCAAACCCTGGTGAGCGCGGGCATCCGCGATATCTTGATCGTTACAGGAGGACAAAACGCCGGTGACTTCCTGCGTTTACTGTCCAACGGAAAAGATTTTAACCTGAAACAGCTCCACTACGCCTACCAAGAAGGGGAAGGAGGAATCGCAGATGCCCTGCATCTTGCCGAGCATTTCGCCGACGGCAACAAGATCTGCGTAATCCTGGGCGATAACATCATTGAGAACAACATTTGCGACATCGCGGAGCGTTACCGAAACCAGGAACGCGGTGCTCACATCATCCTGAAAGACGTGCCTGACCCGGAGCGCTTTGGCTGCCCAGAGATCGAGGACGGGTGCATCGTGCGCATTGAAGAAAAACCGAAGAAGCCAAAGTCGCGGTACGCGGTCACCGGGATCTACTTCTATGACCAAACGGTTTTCGGAAAGATCCGCACCCTGCGTCCGAGCGTTCGCGCCGAGTTGGAAATTACCGACGTAAACAACATGTACCTCCAAGAGGGCACGCTGACTTATAGCGAGCTGGAGGGCTGGTGGACCGACGCGGGCACATTTGAGTCGCTGCACCGGGCGACGAATCTGGTCGCTGAGACTGGAGCGAACAAGCTCAGCACCGCCACCACTGCTGCGGGGCGCAATTAGAGAGGCTGAATCTTGACCCAGGGCATGTGTGCCAAACTTCCTCGCGTCATTCGGTCTCGACCCCTTCAGCGGGGAGGTGCCCTGCGATTGGGCCATCAAAATAAAGTTAAGGGCAAAAGGTAGCCGTCAATCATGAAGATCTTGGTCACCGGAGGCGCCGGCTTTATCGGCTCAAATTTTGTCCGGTACTCGCTTGCCCAGGACAATGGCTTTGAGGTATTCAACCTCGACAAACTGACCTATGCCGGCAATCTCGAGAACCTGGCGGATATCGATTCGTCGCCGCAGTTCGAGAGTCGCTACGCGTTCCTGCGCGGCGATGTCGTCGGCGCGGAGGGAATACCGGCGCTGCGCGAGAACAGATTCGACGCCATCGTCAACTTCGCTGCAGAAACCCATGTGGACCGCAGCATCGAATGCGCTGAGCCGTTCCTGCACACGAACGTCCTCGGCACGCACGCCTTATTGGAGGCGTGCCGCAGATACAGGATCGAGCGGTTCTTGCAAATCAGCACCGACGAAGTTTACGGCAGCGCCCCCGAAGGCGTTTGCTTCACCGAGGGCGCGCCTCTGCGACCTTCAAGCCCTTATGCCGCAAGCAAAGCCGCTGCAGACTTGCTGGTGCTCAGTTATGTGCGCACCTACAAGCTTCCGGCCATGGTTCTGCGCTGCTCGAACAATTACGGGCCATACCAGTTCCCCGAGAAGCTGATTCCTTTGATGATTGCCAATGCCTTGGAGAACAAGCCGCTGCCGGTATACGGCGACGGCCTTCAAGTTCGGGACTGGATCCATGTGGAAGATCACTGCCGGGCCATCTGCGAGGTCTTACTTAAGGGATGCCCCGGAGAAATCTATAACGTTGGCGCCGGCGCTCATCGGACGAACCTGGAGGTCGTGCGGACTCTTCTGCGCACGCTGGGCAACGACGACTCCCTGATCACCTTTGTGGAGGACCGGCCGGGCCATGACCGGCGGTATGCGTTGGACTCAGCGAAGTTGCGCACCGAATTGGGTTGGTGTCCACTGTACACCTTCGAAGAGGGCCTGGAGATGAGTGTGCTTTGGTACCGCAGCCACGAGAAATGGCTGGCTGGCTGCCGCACCGGAAGCTATCGCGACTATTACCAGCGCCATTACGTGGACCGCGCCGAGATGTTGAAGCGCCTGGAGGTTCGTGGGTAATGGTAACGACGCGAAACAGCGATCTGCATCTCTACAGACGGCTGTTAGGCCAGGCGCGGCCGTACTGGCGCCATATCGGCGGTATCTTTCTGCTACGCCTACTTTCAAGCCCGCTGGGGCTGCTGGCGCCCCTTCCACTCAAAATTGCGGTGGACAGTGCCATCGGGGACCATCCGCTTCCCCGCTTCCTCGAGCCGTTGCTCCCTGCGGGAGCCATGCACTCGCGCACGGCCGCGTTAACCCTCGCCGTAGCGATCCTGGTGGGCCTAGCTCTGGTGCGCCAGGTTCACGGCATGGCCAGTTCCTTACTTTATACATTTACCGGTGAAAAGTTGGTGCTGGATTTTCGTGCCCGGCTTTTCGGCCATGTCCAGCGCCTGTCCGTCGCTTACCACGACATGAGCGGCACGACCGATTCCGTCTACCGCATCCAATACGACGCCGCAGCCATTCAATATATTTCTCTTGACGGGATCATCCCCTTTGTGACCTCGGGGTTCACATTGGCCGGCATGCTTTACGTTACTATCCGCATCGACTGGCAGTTGGCCCTGGTCGCCTTGGCGGTCTCGCCCGGGCTGTACTTCGTCTCGCAGGCCTCTCGTCGGCGCTGGCGCACGCAGTCCCGAGAAGTAAAGACAATGGAAAGCCGGGCCATGGCCGTGGTGCAGGAGGTTCTCTCAGCCGTGCGCGTGGTCAAGGCTTTCGGGAGGGAAGACCATGAACAGCGCCGCTACGTTCGCCATTCGACGGAGGGCATGCGAGCCCGGATTCGACTGAGTTTGGCCGAGGGGCGCTATAGCTTGGCGATTGGCCTAATCACCGCCGTGGGGATGGCAGCTGTTCTCTGGGTGGGAGCGTCGCACGTGCGTGCAGGCGTATTGACTCTGGGTAATCTTCTCCTGGTGATGTCCTACCTCGGTGGGCTCTACGAGCCGATACGCACCATAGGCAAGAAGGCGATCAGTCTGCAAGGTTACCTAGCGAGCGCCGAACGCGCGTTGACGATTCTTGATCAGGCGCCGGATGTTGTGGAACGGCCGGACGCCCGGCCGCTCCCACGCGCCGCAGGCGCCGTGGTTTTCCGAAACGCCGGTTTCGCCTACGAAGAGGGTCACCCGATCCTTCACCATATTTCCTTCGAGGCGTCCGCCGGGACTCGCGTTGGAATCGTGGGCCGGACAGGCGCGGGCAAAACGACTCTGTTGAGTCTCTTGACTCGCTTCTACGATCCGACCTCGGGCCAGATCCTTCTGGATGGTGTGGACCTGCGCGATTACAAGCTCGCGGACTTGCGGGACCAGTTCGCCATTGTTCTCCAAGAGCCCGTCCTGTTCTCGACCAGCATTGGCGAGAACATCGCCTATGCCCGCCCCGAGGCCACCGAAGAGGAGGTTGTGAAGGCGGCGAAGCTGGCTGATGTTCATAATTTCATTCTGGGCCTCCCCGATGGCTACCAGACCCGAGTCGGTGAACGCGGCATGCGCCTTTCGGGCGGAGAGCGCCAACGCATTTCGCTTGCCCGGGCCTTCCTGAAGGATGCCCCAATTCTTCTGCTGGACGAGCCAACTAGCTCGGTGGATCTCAAGACCGAGTCCGCGATTCTGGAAGCGATGGAGCGCCTCATGAGGGGGCGCACGACCTTCATTGTTGCCCACCGGCTCAGCACGCTCGGAAACTGCGACTTCAGGTTGGAGTTGGAAAATGGCTGCGTGGTGATCCCGGCACGCGCCATGGGGGCGACCTCAGGCGTTCAGACGGCAGTGCTGGCGTCTCCTGAGGCGAAGATTGATGCCTGACTACGCCACCATCGAAGCGGAGCAGGCCAATCTTCTCGAACATCCTGCCTCAAAGGCATGGGCAAGACTCCGGTCTAGGCGCGTTGAGCCAGCCAGGGTGCTGATCCTAAAGCCGGAGAAGAAGAGATCGGCCGTGTATCGGTTGGAGAATGCAGGATCTTCAGGTTCTTCACTGATCGCCAAACGAGGCCGTGAAGCCAACTTGGCCATTGAAGTCGCCATCTACCGGGAAGTTCTTTCCCATCTGCCCTTTCGTACTCTGCAGTGCTACGGATACACGCCGGATCAGGATCCTGGCTTCGGCTGGTTGTTTCTGGAGGATGCTGGCGACGAGAAGTATTCATCTGGCAGCGAAGAACATCGCGCATTGGCTGCTCATTGGCTGGCAACGCTGCATGTTTCGGCCGCGTCGCACGCAGGGGCAAAAGCTTCTTGGCCGGACCGAGGAGTAAACCACTACCGCAGAATCGTGTCGCTGGCGCAGGATACCGTCCAGCAGAGCATGGACAATCCTGTCTTGAGCCTTGGCGATCTGACTATCCTCAAGTCGATTTTATCCCACTGCGAGGTTTTGCTGTCGCATTGGAGTCAAGTGGAAGAGGCCTGCAACGTCATGCCGCAAACCCTTGTTCATGGCGACTTCTCGGCAAAGAACGTGCGAACTCGGAGGGGCCAGAACGGGCTTGAGCTCTTCCCCTTAGACTGGGATAACGCGGGCTGGGGTGTTGCTGCCGCTGACGTCTCGCAAACGGATGTTGCTGTTTACTGGTCAGTGGTTCGACAGCATTGGCCCGGTCTGGGCTTGGAGGACTTGGAACATTTTGCAAATGTCGGGCGAATCTTTTGGGCTTTGGACCCTATTACCGGAGAGCAAGAAAGCCTTGCCAGTGATTGGGTGGGGAACGTCATGCGAAAGATGAGAGCCTACGAGGAGGAAATTGCCGCGGCCCTTCGCGCCGCCGGCTGGCCAGGAGTTTTCTAGGACCAAGGCTAATGCCTAAATGCGCGAAAACTCGATTCGCTCTCGTCGCACGCGTGAACTGCCGAAGATTCTATTCGCCAGTGCTTCCACGTGGTGGCCTTGAACTGAACCGCAGAGGAGAGAGGTAAAGGCAATGAAACCGCCTCCTTCCCGATTGCCTGATCTCGAGGCTTTAAGTGTCGGCCTAAATGCCGTGGTGGGCGGCAATGGGTCTAGACACCGGATCTCTATACTTGATCGAACGCCTGCTATTTACGCCAGCACCTACCCCAGCGAAATCGTGACGTGCCAGAGGGGGAATCACCGCGAGCTCAAGCTTTATTGCAAGTATATGGCCGGGCTCAGTTACGACAGCTACGGCCATCGAGGAGCTGTGCCATACGAGATCGAAGTATATCGCCATGTGCTGCAGCCTTTGCCGATCTCAGTGCCCAAGTTTTATGGCTCATACAACGATGTGGCGACAGACGACACTTGGCTCATTCTCGGATGCGTAGACCCGAGCTTACGTCTAGGCAAGGGGCCTCAGCCGGAGACCATGCTCCGAGCAGCTGAGTGGATTGGACGATTTCATGCGGCCAATGAGCCTCGGGTTTCTATGGCCGCGCTCTCGTTTTTGAATAGATATGATTCCGAGTACTACCTCGGTTGGGTGCGCCGTACGTCACTATTCGCCGGTAGCTTGCACCAGCACTTTCCTCTGCTCACGACTCTCTCCGAGCGCATTGAGGAATGCATCGATATTCTTCTCTCGGCGCCACCAACGGTCATTCACGGCGAATACTACCCCCACAACGTTCTTGTTAGCGACGGCGTGATCTATCCCCTGGATTGGGAGTCGGCCGCAATTGCCTCGGGCGAAATAGACTTGGCCACACTCACCGAGGCATGGGGTCCGGAAATCATGAGGCAATGCGAACTGAAATATCAGCAGGCCCGCTGGGGGGTGACAACTGCCCCAGAGTTCAGTCGCAGGCTGGCTGCCGCACGGCTTTACTTGTGTTTCCGCTGGCTTGGTGACCAGCCTGATTGGACGGTCGGAGAAGGGAGTCGCTGCTATTTTGAGCAATTGCATTCTCTGGCGGAAGAATTGGGGCTCCTCTAGCGATATTTACCTGAGTGGCCCCTGAAGGATACTTTTTTCTGAGTGAATGTCAGTCTTCTGTAACGCACAAGAGGCATAGGATGGGCAGGCCATTGCGACTGATCATCTTGGGTTCCATCGGTCGAATTCCATTCGCGGGCATGGCTTGGGAAGCCTTGCACTATTTGGAGGGCTTCCGCCGCCTGGGCCACGAGATTTACTACATCGAGGATACCCAGAGCTGGCCTTACGACCCCGAACAAGACGCGAGCAGCCCGAATTGTCAGCCTGCGGTTAAGTACATTGCGCAGGTCATGGACTGGGCTGGCCTTGCAGACCGGTGGGCCTATCGCGCTGCTGAACCGGACGGCCGCATCTATGGCCTCTGCGAATCCCAATTCGCAAAGGTTTTCCAAGAGGCCGATGTCCTCATCAACTGGGGAGCGTCGACGAGGCTCCGAGACGAGCACCTCAATGTACCCATACGGATATTGCTTCAGACTGACCCGGGTGGTGACGAGATCTTAGTTGCGCAAGGCGATCCGGATACCGTCGAGATGCTCGGCGCTCATACCCATTTCTTTAATTGGGCAGAGAACCTTGGCGCTCCCGATTGTGGCCTTCCGACCGGCCGATTTCCTTACTGGACCACGCGCATGCCGGTGGTTCTGGATTGGTTCAGTCCCCCTGCCAACAATGGAACCCGGCCAGCTCAGTTGCGCTTCACAACAGTCGCCAATTGGCAGCAGCCCGGAGAGATCGAGTGGAACGGAGAGGTCTACTCTTGGAGCAAGCACCACCAATTCCTGAAATTCATCGATTTGCCTGGCCGCATCGGGCAGCCGATTGAATTGGCCCTGGGCTCGGTAGACGAGGAATCCACCCAGTTGCTCGTTTCGCATGGGTGGCAGGTCATCGATGCCAGCCCCGTGGGGACCGATATGCTTCCCTTCCGCGACTACATCTTTGGCTCAGATGGCGAGTTCACTGTCGCCAAGGATCAGTACGTGCGTTTGCGTACCGGCTGGTTCAGTGATCGCAGTGCCTACTACTTGTCCGCCGCTAAGCCGGTGATCACCCAAGATACCGGATTCGGCAGGATTCTTCCGACGGGGGAAGGCCTATTCTCGTTCAACACGATGGAGGAGATTATCACGGCATTTGAAGCTATTCGGTCCGACTACAAGAGACACAGCCACGCGGCGCGAGCCATCGCTGAAGAATATTTCAGGGCTGAGACCGTTCTGGCCAAGTTTATTGACCATCTGGGGCTTTGAGCGATGACCAATCAGGAAGAGAGGCGCTATTTGATCGTCAACGCTGATGACTTCGGCCAAAGCCGCGGTATAAACCGCGGAATTATCGAAGCGCATGAGCGTGGAATCGTAACCAGCGCCAGCTTGATGGTGCGCTGGCCAGCTGCGGCAGAAGCTGCTGCGTATGCCCGCGAGCACCCCAGTTTGAGCCTGGGGCTTCATTTCGATTTCGGCGAATGGCGGTGCCGTAACGGTAGCTGGATCAAATTGTACGAAGTCGTTTCAGAGGAAAGCATCGCAGCCGTGTCAAAAGAGGCTTCGCGGCAGCTCGCCGCATTTCGGCGCCTGGTCGGCAAGGACCCCGTTCACCTCGACTCCCACCAGCACCTCCACGGCCGGAAACCGCTGAGTTCGGTTTTCATCGGCGCCGCGGAAAGGCTCGGAGTTCCTCTGCGAAGCCATAGCCCGCAAGTCCGCTATTGCGGGGGTTTTTACGGGCAGACTCGGGACGGCGAGCCCCTGCCAGACTTCGTCAGCCCCGCTGCTCTGATCAAACTGCTGGCGGAACTGCCGCCCGGTTTCACCGAACTGGGTTGTCACCCAGGCTACGCTGACGATTTGGATTCGATGTATCGCCTGGAGCGTGCCACGGAAATAGAAACGCTGTGCGACCCAAGCATTCGCGCAGCCATTGCCGACATGGGCATGGAGCTTTGCTCCTTCCGCGAAATTGTTTCCGCGCAGAACGAAGGTTCTCGTAAGTGATGATGCCGCGTCGCATTGTCGTCATAGGCACCATGGCATCCGATCCTTACGCTGGGATGGCCTGGATGCATATGCAAATCGTTGTTGGGCTTCTCCGCCTGGGCCACGATGCCTACTATTTTGAGACGACTTCCTCCTGGCCCTACGACCCGATTCAACAATCGAGGGTCTGCGAGTCGGAGTACAGCGTTCGTTACCTAGCCCGAGTAGCGGAAAGCTTTGGGCTCAGAGACCGATGGGCTTACCGGCGCAGCTTCGGAGACAAAGCATGGTTTGGTTTGGACCGAGTTCGAGCAGAAGACTTGCTGGCGCATGCCGATGTGGTTCTGAACGTTGCCGGAGCAACGCGGCTGGCTGAAGAAGGATTGAAGGTGGGCCGTCTGGTTTATTTTGGCACCGATCCCGTGTACCACGAGGTCGCTTTCGCCAACGGGGATGAAGACATTCGAACTCTGATCGAAGAGCACGACGAGTTCGTCACCTATGGGGAGAACATGGGTACCAAGGACTGTCCGGTGCCCCCGTTTGCTCCTCTCCGGGCGAAGACTCGTCAGCCCGTGCTCCTCGACCTATGGGAGAGCGGGCCGCCTTGCAAGGATGCGTTCACTACTGTTTGCAATTGGCAGCAGAATGGCCGCGATGTCGAATACGGGGGAGAGACTTATTCTTGGAGCAAACATCAGGAATTTCTCAAATTCCTTGACCTGCCGGGGCGCATCCCCCAGCCGCTGGAATTGGCCACCGGCTTGATCAACGTAGACCCTTCGGTCCAGCGCATGCTGGAATCCCATGGCTGGCGCCTGGTGGATGCTCACCCGTTTACGACGGACCCGTGGCTTTATCGGGATTACGTGCGAGCCTCACGAGGGGAATTCACCGTTGCGAAGGACCAGAACGTGCGTCTCAACACTGGCTGGTTCAGCGAGCGGAGTGCCTGCTACCTGGCCGCCGGCCGGCCAGTAATTACGCAGGACACCGGGTTCAGCAAGTTCGTGCCCACAGGCGAGGGCCTATTCGCCTTCAGGAGTCTCGAGGACGTCTTCGCGGCCTTTGAAGCTATTCATTCCGACTACGAGGGGCACAGCCGCGCGGCCCGTGCCATTGCTGAGGAGTATTTCCGGGCGGAAACGGTCTTGGCCAAGCTCGTTGATGATTTGGGGGTCTGATCTATGATTGCTATTGTTCCACGTCATCTAGTCGGCGCTGCTTTTCTGGCAGCGTTGCTCGCAGGGGTGTCACCTGTCTCCTCTCAGACCGAACCGCGCCGCGGTGCTATTGCCTCCAGGCCGGCGCGTGTTGAAAGAGTACGCTCTTCGCCCCATGCGGACTATACCCGAGTCGTGGTGGACCTGGACGCGCCGGTTCGTTATAGGAAGGGTGAACTCGGTCCCAAGCAATTGTATCTTGACCTTTTCGATACGCAGATCGATGCAAAGTTGATCCAGACTCAGATCCAGGTCGGTGGCGCTCTGCTCAGGTGGATCTGGATCACACAGCCACAGGCCGGTGTAACACGCATCGGTTTAGATTTGAACGCAGCAGCAAGTCTCCAAGCTTTTGTTCTGGCTGAACCACCCCGGTTGGTCGTGGATGTAAGAGCACGCTCCGGCGATGAGAAACCGGCGAACGCGGCCGCGAGGCCGCCGACGCTTTCTTCGGTGATGGGAAGCCAGCGGGCGCCAAGCCCCGCTTCGATCCGAGGGGTGCTTGAAGACGCAGCTACGGCCCGCCAGGAACCATCACCAGCGCCAACAACTTCGGTGCGTTCTCGCGTGACTGCGGTCGAACTCGCGCAGAGATCCGATGGGCAGATAGCGGAACAAAGCCCCCCCTCTCAGCCGGCGGCTTCACAGACCGCATCCGGCATTTCTGTTTCGGGCACACTGCTCGACCCGAGCGGGGCCGTCGTCCCGGGCGCCAAGCTGACCCTGCGTCCCGCCCACACTCACCAGCAACAATCCGCAACGTCCGATGCGGCAGGCCAGTTCCGGTTCGACGGCGTCGCTGAAGGTCACTACGAACTGCAGGTAGAACATCCCGGGTTCAAGGAATACAAAGCCCGAGTGAAGGTCCGTGCGCGGCCCTCGGCCCCGCTGCGCATCGTCCTGGCCATTGCGGAACTTCAAGAAACTGTCACAGTGGACAGTTCAGAGAAACGGGCGAGTAGCGTTGTGGGCGAAAACGTGGACGTCATCAAGTTAGATCGCCAGTTCCTGGATAGCCTGCCCCTCTTGGATCAGGACATTGTCGCCACTGTTTCTTCGTTGCTGGACCCCGCGTCGGTTGGGTCGGGTGGCGCCACGCTGGTCGTGGATGGAATGCCGAGTTCTGTAGTTGGGGTGCCGGCTGCCGCGATTCAGGAGGTCCGGATCAACAAGAATCCTTACTCGGCGGAATTCGCACGCCCGGGACGGGGCCGCATTGAGATCATCACGAAGTCTGGTTCGTCGAAGTACCATGGTTCGATCTCCTTCGGCCTTCGAGATTACCGGCTTGACGCGAGAAACGCCTTTGCCGTGGAGCGGCCGCCGGAGCAGCGCCGTCAATGGGACGGGTACCTCTCTGGGCCCGTGGGGAAGAGCAAGAATACAACCTTCCTGCTCAGTGCCAGTCGAAAGGAAGACAACCTCCAGGCGATAGTCGATGCACTTGGGCCGTCGGGGCCGATCCTCGAGAATTTTGCCCGGCCCCGACGCAGCAGGTATTTCTCCGCGCAACTCACCCATCAAATGGGGAAAGACACCTTGTCGCTTCGATATAGCCTTTTCGATTGGTCGGATCATGGTGAGGGAGTAGGTGGGTTTGCCCTCCCGGAGGTCGCCGCGGATTCAACCAGCCGATTCCACCAGATGCAGTTGAGCTACAAACGCGTGATCAGTCCCACGCTGCTCAACGAATTCTCGGTCCGCGTCCGGACGGAAGATAGCCTGACGCGAAGCAGGCAGCCCGGCATCCTCAAGACCGTCGTGTTGGATGCCTTCACCGGCGGCGGGGCGCAAGCCGACAGGCATGAGACTGATAGTCGCATCGAGCTGACGGACATTCTCTTCTGGTCGCGCGGAAAACACTTTGTCAAAACGGGCGTCAATATTCCGGCTCTTAGCCGCCACGGCTCTAATGATAGAGCGAATTTCGACGGAACTTTCCATTTCTCTTCCCTGCAGGACTTCGCCAACGGCAGACCCTTTTCCTTTGTGCGAGACCAGGGGGATAGCCGCCTGGCTTTCTGGGAGAAGGAATTCGGATTGTTCATCCAAGACGATGTTCGGCTACTGCCGAATCTTTCGGTGGCGTTTGGCTTGCGCTACGACTGGCAGAATTATATTCCCGACCGCTATAACTTCGCGCCGCGCCTGGCCTTTGCTTACGCTCCGGGGAAGGGACAGAAAACAGTTCTCCGGGCCGGGGCGGGTTTTTTCTACGATACAACGGGTCCGACAGCGATCGCCGACGTCCTTCGCTTCGACGGCCTAAGGTTGCGCCAGTTCGTGCTGTCGAACCCCGGTTTTCCGGACCCTCTTTCTCTCGGCGGCTCGTTCTCGGCGCTGCCGACCAGCATCGTCCGCTTTGATTCCCATCTCCGCTCTCCATACCTTGTGCAATACAGCTTCGGGGTGGAGAGGCAACTGCTGAAATCGCTGGCACTGAGCACCACCTACATTGGCACGCAGGGCGTCAAGATGTTTCGCTCGCGCGATATCAACGCTCCCCCGCCCCCACTCTTCCTGTCGCGACCGGATCCCTCGCTCGGCGTTTTGCGTCAGATTGAATCCTCCGGGCGTCTGCAGAGCCACGCGGTAGAAGTGGGCCTTAGGGGCAGCTTTAGCCGCTTTTTCGATGGGCTGGTGATGTACAAATGGCAGCGGGCCTATAACAACACCGACGGCATTGGCGCGTTTCCCGCCAACAACTACGACCTTGCCAGCGAATGGTCTCGAGCCAGGTTTGACGTGCGCCATTCCTTTTATCTCTACGGGGTATTGAACCCCGGGAGATTCTTCAAGCTTGGGATGGTGCTGTCAACCCACTCTGGGCGACCGTACAGTCTTACGACGGGCCGCGATGACAACCGCGACGGTTTTGCCAACGATCGCCCGCCCGGAGTGCCCAGAAACAGCTTGGAGGGACCGGGGTCAGTTACGCTCGATCTGCGCTGGTCGAAGGATTTTCTGCTGCACCGCAGCGGTAAGGACAAGGGAAAAGAAAAAGGACCGAGCGCGACGCTTGCAGTGGATGCGTTTAACGTGCTGAATCACGTGAACTTCGGTCAATTCGTGGGCAACTTGAGTTCGCCGTTTTTTGGACGTGCGGTTTCCGCCGGCCCGGCGCGCAAGATGCAAGTCTCTCTGGGTTTCAAGTTTTAGCCAGGCCGAAGGAGCGCAATGCGGGAGCACGGCACAATACGGACTGACCTGATGGAACACCCCGCCGTCAGAGCTTGGTCTGAACTGCGGCCGGCCCGTGTGGTGCCCGAGGCGATCGAAATCTTAAAGAGTCGGAACGATTCGAAGGTCTACTGGCTGTCTGGAGTTGGCCCGGGGGGCTCTAACGTCGTCGCCAAATGGTGTCCGAGAGCAAACGCCTTGGCGGAACGCACCATTTACGAAGGAGTGCTCCCGCATTTTACCTTCAGCACGCTCCGCTACTACGGGCTTTTAGAGGAGCAGGACGCCCCATTCAGTTGGGTTTTCATCGAGGATGCGGAGGGCGTGCCATATTCCCCCTATATCGAAGAGCACCGCATTCGGGCCGCAGAGTGGTTGGGTGTCATGCACACATCCGCCCCGGAAGCTATTGCGGAGCTTGGTCTGCCTGACCGCGGCCCTGAATGCTACTTGGGTTGCCTGCGGTCGGCACGCGAAGGAATCCACCGGAATCTCGCCAACCCCGCTCTCACCGATGACGACCAGGCTATTCTCTATGGCATCGTGTCGCAATGCGATGTTCTGGAACAGCGCTGGGGCCAAGTAGAGGAATGTTGCGATGGGATACCCTGGACCTTCGTGCACGGCGATTTTAACGGATCTAACTTGCAATTCCGAGTCACCCCTCGCGGGATCGCTCTCGTGCCCTTCGACTGGGAGTGTGCAGGATGGGGCGTTCTGGCCGTTGACCTTGTGCTCGCAGGACTGGACCTCCCTACCTACTGGTCAGTTGTGCGGAGGTCCTGGCCGAGCCTGGACCTAGAAACCTTTCAAAGGTTTGCCGTAATAGGAAGAATTTTCCGACTGCTTGGGTTTGTCGAATGGGAAAGCCCGAGCCTTGCATCTAAATGGCTCCACAAGCCCATGAAGCACATGAGGTGCTACGAGGCTGAGATCGCTCGTGAGATCCAGGCTGCAGGATTGGAGCAGTGAGGGTTTCGTAGAAAGAATCCATCGGAAGTTGACTGACTCGATAGGCGCCTTTCTGAAGAGAGGGTTGTGGCAGCTCCTGTTAAGGTCAGTATCATCGTGAGTAGCTACAATTATGGCCGTTTCTTGACAGACGCCCTCGACAGCGCCCTAAACCAGTCCTACCCGGATGTGGAAGTCATCGTGGTGGACGACGGCTCCACCGACCACTCACGGGAAATCATTGCCAGCTATGGAGACCGGATCATCCCGGTGCTGAAAGAGAATGGAGGGCAAGCCTCAGCCCTCAACGCAGGCTTCGCGATCAGTCATGGGGATGTTATTTTCTTCCTCGATTCAGACGACGTGCTGCTTCCCGAGGCAGTGGAACGGGTGGTTCTCTTCTTTCAGAACCCAGATGTTGTTAAGGTGCACTGGCCGTTATGGGAGATTGATGAAAATGGCAGGAAAACCGGCGACCTTATCCCTCGAGGGACTCTGCCGGAAGGGGATTTGCGTGAGACAGTAGTTCGGGAAGGCCCTGCCAGCCATAAGTATCCACCGACCACGGGCAACGCGTGGGCTCGGTGCTTCCTTGAAAGAGTCTTGCCTATGCCTGAGTCAGACTATATGGTGTGCCCAGATTCTTACTTGGTTGAGTTAGCTCCGTTCTTCGGGCGGATAAAAAGGATCTTGGATCCGCAGGGGCTTTATCGTATGCACGGCCAAAACAATTCCGCGCTTATTCGCTTCGATGGAATGGTTCGACTGGAAGTTCAGATGTACGACCGTCTTATAAGCGTCATGGGCAGACGTAGCGATGAGTGGGGTCTGCACATCGATCTCGAGGCTTGGAAGCAGAAATCTTGGTGTCATCGGCTTGAGCGGGCGATGCAGGAGATGGCGACGGTGATCGCCCCTGAGGACGCCTTTATTCTGATCGACGAGGACGAATGGGGGATGACTGATGGAGCCATTCATCGGCCGATCCCGTTCCTAGAAAAAGAGGGTCAGTACTGGGGAAGTCCACCAGATGACGAAACCGCGATTCGAGAATTGGAGCGACTCCGGCAGGCAGGAGCCAGGTTCTTGGTTTTCGGGTGGCCGGCCTTCTGGTGGTTCGATCACTACTCGGGGCTGAACCGGTATCTTCGTTCGCAATTCCGGTGCTTGCTGGAAAATGAATGTTTAGTTGTCTTCGATCTGCGACGATGCGTCCCGGAGACTTAGGGCTTGCATTGGCGGGGGATGTATTCCAACTGCTTGCGGTCATTGACCGGGGAAGTCGGAGCCTTGCTTGCGAACGGCTCCACAAGCCGATGAAGGAGATGCGGTGCTACCTCAACGAGCTTTCTGCTGTGATGCCAGCAGGCAAACTACCCTCCCCAGGAGACTGAAGAGCTTCCCTTGAGCAGAAGCAGAAACGGCTGTCGAACTAACAGGAGTGGGCCGACTATAACGCAGGGAGATTCTAATGACGGATGAAGGAAGCCAGATCTTGTCCCGCGAGCCCATACCTCCAGAATTCGCCGCCTGGATAGAAAGGCAAGATCTCCTGGCGAACCTGGCCAAGGTACAGCCCTTCACTATGGTGTCCCAGGCGTCACTAGTTGACCTCGCGCACCAAGTGCACACGGTCCTTGCGGAGCAGATCCCCGGCAACTTTGTGGAGTGCGGAGTTTGGCGCGGGGGCGCTTCCTTCCTCATGGCCGAGCTTCTACGAAGGGCGGGAGCGGGCGATCGAAAGGTGTGGCTTTTCGACTCCTTCGAGGGATTGCTGCCGTCGCTGGAGCAGATCAGCGACGCAGGGATCGTGGACTTCAATGGGAACGCTAGCGGTCCTTGGTATTTTGACCATTGCCTCACATCGCTCGAGGAAGTACAGTCTCGCGGCGCGAAGCTTGGCTTGGCAGCTTACACGGAGTTGGTCAAAGGCTGGTTCGACCAAACGCTACCTGCATACCGAGACCGCGTTGGCCCTATAGCGATCCTCCGTATCGACTGCGACTGGTACTCGAGTGTTAGATGCTGCCTCGATAATCTCTACGACCAAGTGGTGGACGGCGGCTTCGTGATCTTCGATGACTACTACACTTTTGACGGTTGCGCCATCGCTGTACACGAATTTTTGGGCGAGCACCGACTTGCACACCGGATCGAGAGCGTAGTGGGCGATTTGGAAGTGGCCGTCTTCCGCAAGGGGAAAACGACCTGGACATGGGTGCACCGCGTGTATATGGCGGCCCAGGATATTGCAGCCGTGGTCCCGCAAGAGGCCAAGTTCATCCTGGTCGACGAGGACAAATGGGGAACTAGTGAGGTTGTCGCAGGTCGACATCGTATCCCTTTCCTGGAACACGATGGGGAGTACTGGGGAAAGCCGAGTGATGACCATTCGGCGATCCGAGAACTTGAGCGCCTGTGCCGGGCAGGAGCCAGGTTCGTGGTTTTCGGGTGGCCGGCCTTTTGGTGGCTGGACTACTACTCTGAGTTCCATCGCCACCTGTGTTCGCAGTTCCGCTGTGTACTGGAGAATGAAAGGTTAATTATTTTTGATCTGCGACCAGATGTACCGCTGAGTCAGTCGAAACAAAGTGGCCCATGAATTGGAGGGGCGAGTTTATCCAGGGAACAGATTTCAGAATGCTCGCGCGTCCCCGACTCATGAGCTTTATCCGGATGATTCATGAATATTTGTTTCGTCTCCCAAGAGTATCCGCCTGAGACGGCTCGGGGCGGGATTGGCACACAGACTTGGAATAAGGCTAGAAGTCTGGCTCGTCTGGGGCATTCCGTGCACGTTCTGTCCTGCGGTGCTGGCGAGGGGCCTGACCTGAGAACAGAAATCGAGAATGGAATCACTGTGCACCGCATGCGGCCTCCCGGGCAAGAATGCGGGGAGGAATTCCCTGTCTATAACGCACCAACGTATTCGCTGGGCTACACGTGGTCTGTTCTCCGTCACCTCAACAAGCTGATGCAGATCACCACCTTTGACGTGATCGACTTTGCTGAATATGGGGCCGAGGGTTTTGCCTATCAACTGGATCGTGTGCCCTGGAATTGGGTCCCGGTAGTCGTCCAGCTTCATGGGCCGCTGGCCATGTTGGCAAAGCACATTGGCTGGCCGGAGGAGGATAGCGATTTCTATCGGGTTGGTGTCTTTATGGAGGGGCGTTCGATCCAGTTGGCCGACGGCCTGATGGCCTGCAGCGCCAACGTCGCAGATTTCACAGCCGGTTTCTACGGCCTGCCGCGGGAGTCGATCGATGTGATTCATTGCGGTGTAGATGCCGAGGCGTTTCGGCCCTCCAAAGAAGACGCGCCTGCCTCGGCTCAGCCCACTGTCCTGTTTGTTGGCAACATCGCGGCCAATAAGGGGGTCGAAACTGTTTTCGAGGCCGTGTTGCGGCTTCGGTTGAAATATCCGCATATTCGGCTTCAAGTCCTGGGCAAGTGCGACGATGGCCTTGAAGAAGAATTGCGCGCAAAGGCCTGCGCAGCAGGTGGGGGGCCCAACGTGGAGTTCCACGGTTTTGTCGACCACGCGCGGCTACCGGAGTTTTACCGGCAGGCGGATGTCTTTTGCTCCCCGGCACAGTACGAAGGCGGTGTGGCCAATGTTTATATCGAAGCCATGGCCTGCGCCTGTCCGGTCGTGGCCAGCACGGCGGGAGCCGCTCCTGAGGCAGTAACCGATGGAGAGACTGGAATACTTGTGCCACCTGTTGATGTCGGAGCTGTGACCTCAGCGCTCGCTCAAATTGTGGCCGACGCCTCCTTCCGCCAGCGGATGGGTGAGGCCGGCCGCCGGCGCGTAGAAAACTACTTTGCGATGGACAAATACATCCTCCGGGTCTTGGCTGCCTATCGAAAGGCCATCGATTGCTCCCGGTCCAAACTTCATGAGCTCAAAGTTGCAAAGTCTACTGACGGAGACCACAGGCATTGAAACAGGGCAAATATTTTCGCATTCCTGAAGGGCCAGTGGATATTGAGCGTCTGTGGCGCGAGGCTGGACCGCTCAAGGCGGGCGAACTGCCCTCATGGCTCACTCCCGAGGAGCTCGCCGACTATCGTTGCACGGGCCTTGCCTCATGTGCTGGCTTGTCCACGGACCAGCGCGCGGACTACCTCGCTGAGCTCGAACAGCTCGAAGCCGCCGGATTGATTGCTGAGCCACACCCGGAGGATTCCTGCGCCCGGCGCCTTTACATCGCCGAAAGGGAAAAGAACAAATATGACCTGTGGTCCATCGGGATTTACGTCGGCGAATCCCCTCTCAAGCTTGCGCCTCCCGAGAACGCCCAGAATCCTGTTCTCACCCGCGACCATGTGTCCGATGTGCCTGCAGTTTTTGTCGCCGACCCGTTCCTTCTCCAAGTGCGCCGCACCTGGCATATGTTCTTCGAAGTTCTGAATTGGCGGGCGGACAAAGGAGAAATAGGGCTCGCCACCAGCGAAAACGGATTGAATTGGACGTACCGGCAGATTGTGCTCTCAGAACCCTTTCATCTGTCCTATCCCTATGTCTTCGAGTGGGCCGGCGATTTTTACATGATCCCGGAATGTCATCAGACAGGCTCGATTCGATTGTACCGAGCGCCCCAATTCCCCACGCAATGGTCGCTCGAAGTAACCCTACTTAGAGGACCCTACTTCGCGGACCCCTCCATTTTTCGGCTTCATGACAAATGGTGGTTATTTGTCGAAACCAATCCGGACCAGAAGCATGACACGCTTCGACTCTATTATGCGGACGATTTGAGGGGGCCTTGGTTCGAACATCCCAAGAGCCCCGTCGTAGAGGCCAATCCGCGTGTTTCGCGACCGGGCGGCAGGGTCTTGGCGCTCGGGGACACGGTCATTCGATATGCGCAGGACTGTTATCCCCGTTACGGCACTCGCCTTCGCGCCTTTGAAGTCACGGATCTGACGACAACGCGGTATCACGAACGGGAAGTACAGGAGAGCCCAGTCCTGTCCCCGAGTGGCGCCGGCTGGAATGCTTGCGGGATGCACCATATCGATCCACATCGCCTCGCAGATGGAAAATGGATCGCCTCGGTGGATGGTTGCTCCAGCGCTCAGACAGGATGAAAAGCGGGGGCATCGCCATGGCCAAACTGCTTCCAGATCTTTTGAAGGACCTGTGGCAAACAGTCGATGAGGTTCGCTTCACAGGTGAACAGTTCTACGACGAAAAGGAACGCCTGCTCGATGAATACCGACATACGTGGTCCCAGGCCCTCATCCTCAACGGACACCGGAATTTGAAAGAAAGCCTGCTCTGGGAGCTTGGGTGTTACGTCGGATGCGACGATCTAGCCGAAATCGAGCGCCGATGCAGTATCGGGTGGAAGCAGGTCGAAGATGAGTGGCACGAGAGGGTTAACCCTGGTATCAGCCATTCGATCGAGCGGTTTTATGACCAGACGGAGGCGTATCTCTACAATTTGATCTGGTGGCACACCTTCAGCGAGGATGACACGCCGCTCGCCTACCTCACTGCCCTTCATTTCGCCAGACAGCGTGAATGTTGCAGCTATCTGGACTTTGGCGCTGGCATAAGCTCGGGCGGTGTTTTGTTCGCTCGCCATGGGTTTCAAGTTGCCTCGGCGGACATCAGTTCATCGCTTCTGGCATTCAGCGCTTGGCGTTTTCGCATTCGTGGCTTGCCCGCTCAGATGCTGGATTTGAAACGAATGGCGCTGCCTAATGGAGCCTTCGACCTTGTCACCGCTATGGATGTATTCGAGCACCTGGTCGATCCGGTGGGCGCGATCGATCAGATCTCGGACGTGTTGAAGCCGCGAGGGTTCCTTTACGGCCGGTTTGCATGCAGAGAGGACGATGATCGGCCGCAGCATATAGTTCGCGATTTCGAACCCGTATTTCAGCGTCTCAGCGCACTCGGTTTCGTCCAGGTTTGGGAAGACGAGTGGCTGTGGGGGCACACCGTCTTTCAGAAACCATAGACGCAACGCACGACTCTGCTTCGGCGAGAAGAAGAAGATTTTCAGCATTTGTCGGTTGGCAGTGAGTGATGCAGGCGCAAAAACATTGTTGGGCTGATCTGGCCATCTTCGGAGGCGAGCCTGCCTTCGCTGAGAAACTCTATGTGGGCCGACCCAACATTGGGAATCGGGAACGATTGTTTGAACGGATCAATGAGGTGCTTTCCCGGCGTTGGCTATCCAACAACGGCCGCTGTGTTCAGCAACTCGAGCGGAGGATCTCCGAATTGCTTGGAGTCAAGCATTGCATTGCGATTTGCAATGGAACCGTGGCGCTGGAGATCGCTGCCCGGGCTCTTGGCCTCACTGGGGAACTAATCGTGCCGTCTTTTACTTTTGTCGCCACGGCCCATGCCCTTCAGTGGGTCGGCCTCACGCCGGTTTTCTGTGACGTAGACCGCCGTACCCACAACATTGATCCGTGCCAGATAGAACCACTGATCACTCCCCGCACAAGCGGGATCGTCGGCGTCCACTTGTGGGGCCGGCCCTGCGAAGTCGAAGCCTTGACCCGGATTGCAGAAAACTATGGCCTTTCGCTGATATTCGATGCTGCGCATGCGTTTGGCTGCTCGCACAAGAGCCGCATGATCGGCAACTTCGGCCGTCTTGAGGTCTTTAGTTTTCACGCCACCAAGTTCTTCAATACCTTCGAGGGTGGAGCAATCGTTACGAATGACGACGCCCTGGCCGCCAAGGTTCGTGCAATGAAGAATTTTGGCTTCTGTGGTCAGGAAGATACCATCGCGGTCGGAACCAACGGCAAGATGAGCGAAGTCTCTGCGGCAATGGGATTGACCGGCCTGGAGAGCCTCGAAGAATTTGTCGCGGTCAACCACCGAAATTACCTACGCTACCAGGCTGAACTGGCGGATGTTCCGGGAATGCATCTCATGACTTTCGACGGCACACAAAAGCAAAACTACCAATACATCGTCTTAGAAGTCGATGTGACGCTTGCCCAAATCAGCCGCGATCAACTCCTTCAGATCCTGCATGCCGAAAATATTATGGCGCGGCGGTATTTCTATCCGGGTTGTCACCGCGTGGAGCCTTATCGGTCGCGATTCACCGAGTCGGCGTTGCCAGTAACGGAGATGCTCGCAAATTGCGTCCTCGTCTTGCCCACCGGCACTGCTGTGAGTACTGACGACGTGGATAGGATTTGCGAGATCATTCGGCTGGCTGTCAGAGAGAATCAACAGATTGGCGAAGAGCTACTGCGTCGCACTGCGGAAGTCAGTCGGTAAGAAGTGCCAGCAAGAAAAACCTGGCGGAGAGGGTGGGGTTCTTATACGCATTGGGGTTAAGTTGGTCCTGCCTGGAACTTTTCTCTTCCTAGGTGTTTCATCCGTTCACTCGATGACGGTCGCCCCGTCTTAAGGAGCCTAATCCGCATTTCTCACCAGATTTACAAACATTTGTCACGCACCTGTCGCAAACGGCCTCGCGGAAAACCGTTCTCAACGTTCTGGGTACACTCTCGTCCATGCTGGCTACAGCGCGGAAGTGGGGTTATGTATGCGGAGCAGTGAAGGTGAGCGAGTTGGCGTTGCCCGACGAAGGGGTAAAGCCAGAGGCACGCTTCTTTACTCCCGAACAGGTGCGTCAGATCATCGCTTTGGCTGAGCAGCCATTCCGCACGATGTTCTGTGTCGTCGCTATGACTGGGATTCGCTCAGGTGAGCTCCTGGCTCTTACTGTGGACGACCTTGATTTTGAGGCGCGGCGAATCTTCACCCGCCGCTCTGTGAACTCGGGGAAGATCCAGTCTGTAAAGAGCAAAGCTAGCCAGAGACCGCTACCAATGCCGGAACCACTCACCAGTATTCTGGAAGAGTATTTAGAAAACTGGCGAGAAAATCCGGCGCGGTGGCTCTTCCCAAACCGTCGGAATAAGCCGTACGGAGCTGACAAGGTCGCAATGTCTAAGCTCTGGCCGGTGTTTGACCGACTGAGAATTCCGCATTGCGGGTTGCCCGCTTTCCGGCATACACATGCGAGTTTGTTGCTCGATGTCGGCGCACCACCACAAGTGGCGCAGGCGCAACTCCGTCACTCGGAACCGCGAATAACGTTGGGGATCTACTCGCACGTGATTGGAGATTCTCAACGGAGCGCAGTTGAGAAGGTCGCTCAAATGTTGTGCCCAGTTGTGCCCAAGTCGGCGGTTTCCAGCGAGCGTATTCACTAACTTAGGCCGATGGCGTCGTGGGTTCGACTCCCACACGCTTCCGCCATTTCTTGCGTAGCGTTCTCTTCTGCGGTTGACACCTTGGCCAAGAAGAAACCCAGGAAGAAGTACAGCTTGGGGAAGGAAGCGCGGCGCCGCGCTCGCGAACGGGCCGGGCTGCCTCCGGCCGAGCGCGTCATCCCCGACAAACGCCGGAAGCCTCCCAAACACAAGAAACAGCTATTCGAGCAGGAGCTTTGCTGAGCCGCTGCGCAGGTTCCGCCGGAACCTAATTCTTTGACCCTCAACCCGGCTTGTCGTCCGGTACCACTTCATCGGGACGAAACACCAACGCGGGAGCGCGCCCCAGGTGCTGTCCCAGCTCGGAGGAGATCTGCTCCAGATCAGCCTTCGAGAACCCAACGCTGCTCACTCGCACAGTGCCGTCCGGCGCGATCAGGAAGACGGTGGGAACGTTCGTCAGGCCATACTGGTTCGAGACCGGATAGCCGTCGTCGTCAATTAGGGCCGGAAACGTGATGCCGTACTCGCTGCAGAACTCTTTTGTATCGCGTGCATCGTCCTGCGAGATGCCCACGAAGCTAACCCGCTCGCCTCCGTAGGCCTTATAGAGCCGCTCAAGGAAGGGAAAGGCGAACTGGCAGACGGGGCAACTGATCTTGAAGAAGGCGGCGACCACCGGGCCCTTTTTTAGCGCATCGCCGAGCGAAAACGGCTGACCACTTGTGCCGTTCAGGGCGAAGTTTGGGGCGTGATGGCCGGCCAGGACCTTGGTCATGGGCCTCCTCCCAAAGACCCGCTGCAAGAGCCGCAGCAGCCTCACCCCTACATGTTAGCGCAAGTGTCGCGGATGACCAAACGCGTGACCACGCCAACAGGGTTTGTCGTGCTGAGCCCACCGTCCGCAGTGAGCCCGCCCCGACAAGCTCACCGTGGCGGGCGAAGCATCTCAATGTTGAAATTCCTCGCCACGTCCGCCGCCGCGGACTCCACTCAGAATAACGGCCTGGGCGAAACCGCGATTACGAGCGTGATTTTCTTCTGCGCTTCGTTAGCTGCAATCAGCAGCGGATCCCAGACCGGCGCAAAGGGCGGGGCGTAGCTCAAGTCGAGGTGCAGCATCTCCGGAACGCGCATCCGGGCGTGCAGAGCCATCGCGGCCACGTCAATTCGTTTGGCGATACCCTCTTCTCCGGCCATCTGGCAGCCCAGAATGCGGCCGGTGGTCCGGTCCCACACCAGTTTGACCAGGATGGGTTTTCCGGCAAAATATCTGGCGCGCGAGGTGGAAGTGATGGTCACGGCATCCGGCTGAAACCCGTGTGCCCGTGCCTGCTCGACATTGAGCCCGGTCTTCGCCACCGCCAGGTCGAACACCTGCGTCACCAGGGTACCCACTACGCCCTCAAATTGCGCATGGCCCCCGGCAGCATTCTCGCCCGCCACGCGTCCTTGTTTGTTCGCCGTCGTACCGAGCGGCAGATAAGCGGGCTGGCCGGTAACCAGCTGCCGCACTTCAACGCAGTCGCCCGCCGCAGAGATACTGTTCACGCTGGTGAGCATGCGTTCGTCCACTGCGATGGCGCCGGTCCGGCCGATGCGGACTCCCGCTGTCGCCGCAAGCTCGACTCGCGGCACAATGCCGGTCGCGAGCAGCACCAGCTCGGCCGGCTCGGATCCCCCGGCGCCGTATTGCACCGTCGTGGCCCGGCCCAGGGCATTACCTGAGATTGCCGTCGCAGCGGCATTCTTAATCAGTCTCACGCCGTGCCGATGGAGCACGTCCTCCACGCACTCGCCAATTTCCGGCTCGATTCCCTCGAGCACGCTCTCGGAGCGCTCCAGGATGACCACTTCCATCCCGCGGTGCACCAGCGCATCGGCCACTTCAAGCCCGATATAGCCGGATCCAATGATCACGGCGCGCCTGGGTCGTTGCTCCTCGATGAATGCGCGCAGGCGAATGGTGCCGGCCAGGTCGTTGCAAGTGAATACGTTGACGAGCTGCACTCCAGGAATGTCGAGTGCCGGCGCCCCTCCGGTTGCGATCACCAGTTTGTCGTACTCCACCACGACCGGCTGCGCCCTGCTGCGGAGCGCGTGAACGCGTTTGCGCCCGGGCTCGATCTCGGTAACTTCATGCTCCAGGCGAACGTCAACGTTGCGTTTTTCCCGAAAGAATTCGGCAGTGTAAACAATCAGCTCACTTGCGTCTGCCACCTGCCCGGAAAGATAGTAGGGAAGCCCGCAGGTGCCGTAGGAGACGTGCCGGCCCTTTTCGAGAACGACGATTTCAAGCTGGGGATCGAGCTTGCGGGCGCGGCTCGCCGCGCTCATCCCTGCCGCTACTCCGCCGATGATGACCAGTCGCTGCTGCGGCATCGCTTTCCCCGCCGGGCGCAGTTGGTCGGTCGAGCGGCCATCTTAAGCGAACCACGAAGGCGGTCAAGCAAAAGAGTCAGTGAATATGACGGGTCTTGCGCTGCATGTAGTCCATCAGCAGGTACTGCCCGAGGGTGTAGGGCGTAGTGAAGTAGGCTTTCCCGCGGCAGAGTTCAGCCACTTTTTGTACGAAGTGCACCAGGCTGTAGTCGGTCGCCAGCATGAAGGTGTTGATCAGGACGCCTGCGCGCCGGCACTTGGCGACTTCTTCCAGGGTTTGCGTGACCACCAGCGGGTCCAAGCCGAAGGCGTTCTTGTAGATTCGGCCGTCCGGCAGCGTCAGCGCCGAGGGCTTGCCATCGGTGATCATGACGATCTGCCGCATGTCTTTTTTCTGCCGGGCCAGGATCCGCCGGGCCAGCCGCAGGCCTTCGCGGGTATTGGTGTAGTACGGCCCCACCTGCACGCGCGCCAACTCGCCCAGCGGCACCTCCTCGGCGCTGTCGTGGAACAGGACCAAGTGCAAGGAGTCGCCCGGATATTGCGTGCGGATCAGGTGCGACAGCGCCAGCGCGACCTTCTTCGCCGGAGTGAAGCGGTCCTCGCCGTAGAGGATCATGCTGTGGCTGCAGTCGAGCATCAGCACCGTGGCGCAGGAGCTCTGGTACTCGCACTGGTGGACCATCAGGTCGGGGTAATCGAGCTCGACGGGCACGCGCGCGCCGTCGCGGCGAACGGCGTTGAACAGCGTGGCGCTGATGTCCAGGTTGAGCGTGTCGCCAAACTCGTAGCGGCGGGAGACGCCGCCCGATTCGACCCCGGTGGCCAGGTCGCGAGTGTCGTGCCGGCCGAAACTGCTCTTGCCGAGCGAGGCCAGCAAGTCTTTCAGCGTTTTGAAACCGAGAAAATCAAGCGTTTTGTCGGTGATCTCAAACCGCGCCTGTGCCTGGACGTCCTGTTGCGCGCCGACCTGCCCGCGGGGTGTCTTCTCCGGCGGCGGGGTCACCTGCGGCGGTTGAGGCGAGATGTATCCCTCTTCGGCGAGCCGCTCGATCAGCCGGTCGATCATCTCGCGGAGCTTTTCGTTCTGGCTGAGGTCGGCCTGGCTGAGATCGGCGTTCTCGAGCAGTTCCTTCATCCACTCCTCGGGCAGCAGGTCGCCCTCCTGCAAGGCGCGCAGAATCGCCTGGCGGAGTTGCTCCATGGTCTGTTCCGGGTCCATTTCCGAGATACCGTAGTACTGCGACTCGAAGCCACTCTGCAGGAAAAAGTCGGAGAGGTGCTTGACCAGCTCCTGGAGGTCCACGGCGTCCCAGGGCTCGCCCGTATAACGCGACCAGCGGATGAATTTCAAAAGAGATCCCTCGCTTCGCTCGGGATGAAAAGCGCTGCGACGCGCGCGGCGCCTATTAGTTAAATTGCCGGCGAGGCGGCCGCACGTACGGCTCGCGAGCCTCGGGCGCCTTGGGGCGTTCGGCGTAGTAGCCGCGCTCTTCATTCCGGCTGATGCGCTTGTGCGCCCAGAGACCTTCCAGGATGAATTCCGCCGCCGAGGCCTTCACGGCCGGGTCGTCCTTGCCGCCGACGCCCAGGCGCTCGATCTGATCCACTAGCCCCTGGATGCGCTTGAGCTGCGTCAGAGTCTCGGTGGCAGCGGCGGATTCCGGGAACTTCAGCTCGCCGCCCATCTCGAACCATTGCACCACGGGCTGGAGGTTCGCCTCGCCCAGATACTTGCTGAAGACCTTGCCCACCGCGGCCCGGATCAGCTCGCGGGCGATGTTATCGGCGCCCCGCAGCTCGCCTTCGTACTCCAGTTCGATCTTGCCGGTCATCGAAGGGATGGCAGCATAGACGTCGGCAATGCGTGCTGCGACCACGGCCTCCCGGTTGCGCGCGGCGCGCTGCTCGGCGTTGCTCACCACATTCTCCAGGCAGGCAATCGGCAGCCGCTGGCTGACGCCCGAACGGCGGTCGATGCGCTTGTCCTCACGCGCTTGGAAGGCCACCTCTTCGATGACCTCCCGGACGTACGCGGGGATCTCCAGCCGCCGGTTGCCGTCGCGGCTGATCCAGGCCTCCTGCGCGGTGATGGTCAGGCCGTCTTCGATCGAGGTCGGATAATGAGTGCGAATCTCGGAGCCCAGCCGATCCTTCAGCGGCGTGATGATCTTGCCTCGCGCTGTGTAGTCTTCGGGATTGGCCGTGAAGACCAGCAAGACGTCGAGCGGCAGACGGATGGGATAACCCTTAATCTGAATGTCGCCCTCCTGCATGATGTTGAACAGCCCCACCTGGATCTTGCCGGCCAGATCGGGCAGCTCGTTCACCGCGAAAATGCCGCGGTTGGCGCGGGGCAGCAGGCCGTAATGCACCGTGAGCTCATCGGAGAGGTTGCGCCCGCCGCGGGCCGCCTTGATGGGGTCAATGTCGCCGATGATGTCGGCGATGGTCACGTCGGGCGTTGCCAGCTTCTCGACGAACCGTCGGTCCCGCGGCAACCAGCCAATGGGGGTTGCGTCGCCCCGCTCCGCGATCAGGTCGCGGCAGCCGCGGCAGATGGGACCGAAGGGGTTGTCGTTGATCTCGCAGCCGGCAACGACGGGGATTTCCGGATCGAGCAGCGGCACCAGGCCGCGCAGGATGCGGCTCTTGGCCTGCCCCCGCAGGCCGAGGAGGATGAAATTGTGTCGCGCCAGGATAGCGTTGATAATCTGAGGGATGACGGAGTCTTCGTAGCCGTGGATTCCCGGGAACAGCGCTTCCCCTTTGTCCATCTTGCGCAAAAGGTTCTCCCGCATCTCGTCTTTCACGCTTCGCTCGGCCATCCGCGGTTCCGCCCACGGGCTGCGCCGCAACTGCCCCAGGTTTTCAAGTCGCGTCGTCATCGGGTCCCCGAATTGTGGCGCCGCTCGCCGGCGCTCCCCTTCCTTCTCTTCATTATAGATGATTCAGACGGCCGCCACGACTGTGCTTTGTCCTGTGGTCTTGATTCTGCTTTGAGGCAGGAAGCGAGCAACCGGGTTGCCATTGTGAGTCGGCCCCAGGCAGACGAAGGATCTCTCTGTAGAAATTGCGCAGAGAGATTCATCGGTCGTCCGCCTCTGACAGACTCCCTCAGATTGACCTCTATTCATCCCAGCCCGTGACCGTTGCCGCCCGCCTTCCCTCGCACGCGCTCCAGGTTGGCGAGTTGCGGCAGCCATTTCTCCAGCCGCTCAATCAGCCGGCTCTGCCGTTCCGGCTCGCTGCGGATTTCCAACAGTTCTTGCTTGAATTCGAGGTCCAGCGGCACCTCGGCGGTGATCTGAAACGCAAGGGAAAACTCGGCGCCGCGCGGGCTAGAGGCGCGGCCGAAGAGAAGCGTGTGGCAATCATCGAAGAGTTTCAGGAGCTTCTGCTGCGTTTCCGGTGCGGCCCGGCCCGGCCCATCTTCCAGGAATTCGACGGCGGCTTCCAGATAGGGCTGCTGATCGAAAACCTCGAGCACCCGGTAAGGCGTTTGGCCCATCGTCAGGATGTCCATGCGGCCGTCCTCGTAGCGTTTGACGACCTTGATAATTTCGGCAGTACATCCCACGCCGGCAGTACCATCCGACCGCGCCAGAATGACGCCGAACTCCCGCCGGCTCTCCACGCACCGCCGGATCATCAGTTTGTAGCGCGGCTCGAAGATGTGCAGCGGCAGCGGCGTGCCGGGGAACAGCACGACCTCAAGTGGGAACAGCGGAATGCGCTCCGCGCTCATCGTCTCCGAATGAAACGATAGTAGCAGAATCGATGGTGAGATTTAGACGCTGTATACCGCCGCGAGGGGCGCTGCCAAAGACAACAGACAGTCATCCGAGCTCTTCGAGAGCTGCCTGCATTTCCGATCCGGCGTGCTCGTCGCCGACCTTCTGTGCCACGGCGACGCCGGACGCCAGGATCTTCTTGGCTTCTTCAGCGCGCGCCAGCCGGACCAGAAGCTGGCCGTAGTGAAAATAGCCCGCCACGTAGTCCGGGTGGGCGGCCAGGAGTTGGCGGAAATGTTCGATGGCTGCATCCGGGTCGCCGCTGTTCGCGCACTCGAGCGCGAGGCCGTAGCGCGCAAACGCATCGGCGGGATGGGCAGCGGCGAACTCTTCCAACATTTGCCGGCGCGTTTTCTGTAGTTGGGTCATACCCGCAGACGGCGTATTATATCCGCCTTGCCGGAGCAACGCCAACCCTGCCGGAGTGACGGGATCGCATCGTGGCAAAGAGGAGAAAGTCGCAAAGAGCAGTACAACCGGGCCGGGCGCTTGCCGGGAAGCGCGTCCGCGCCTCGCGAGTGGACATGGTGGAGGTCGTGCTCCCGCAGGACGCAAATGTGTTAGGCAACATCCTCGGCGGGCGCGTGATGCACCTGGTGGACATCGCCGCGGCCATCGCCGCCCACCGCCATAGCAGCAGCCATGTGGTGACGGCCTCGGTGGACTACGTGGATTTTCGCAACCCGATCCGCGTGGGGGAGTTGATCATCCTCCGCGCACACGTCAACCGCGCCTTTCGCACCTCGATGGAAGTGGGCGTGAAGGTGTTTTCTGAGAACGTGCTGACCGGCGAGCGCAAGCACACCACTACCGCTTACGTCACTTTCGTGGCCATAGACGAAAATGGCCGGCCCAAGCCCGTCCCGCCGTTGATTCTGGAAACCGCCGAGGATCGTCGCAGGTTCCGCGAAGCCCTCGGACGCCGGCGGATTCGCCTGGCGCTCCGCTTCAAGCGGTCCCAGCGCCGTGGCACCAAGCGATAGAAGCTACAGCGATGAATCGCAAGGGCCACCTTCTGGCCGCTTTGGATGGTCCAGCCCGATTTCTTTTCCGTCAACCGGCTACATGCGACAGTTTCGAATTACGACCATAGGGCCTAACTGAGAGGCCCGACCCAAAGGATTTTGTCTTTGGTGGGCTGCGACCGCCCTCCGGCGGGTTCTTCGCTGATGGCGAGGGCGGCGGTCTCGGCGATCTTTCCTTCCGGGGTAGCCACCAGCAGCACCGTTCCCGACGCATCCGGGCGGAAAATTCCGGCGCTGACGGGGTCGCCCTTCTTGGGCACTACCCAGAGCTGGAAGGTGCGGTCGCTGGCGGGGAGGGGAATCTGTTGCCCGGCCAGGACGAGGCCGAGCTGCGCGTTCCAGTAGGCGCGTACCTCGGGCAGCGAACCAGCGGCGGCCTTCAGGTGGGTCTCTTTCGTGCTCGGCGCCTCGAGAATGGCGAGCGCCTGCTGATAGGCTTTTCGATTGGTTGCCAGCGCCTGGTTCTGGCTGCGCTCGGTCTGGACCTCGGCCTGTAGCTGCGCGAGTTGTCTCTCCAGCCGCCGCGTCTCACGAACGGAATAAAGCGTGAGCAGCACCAGCGCCGCAGCGCTGGCCCAGGCCCACACCGGAATCCACCCGCGTCGCTCGCGAGGCTCCGGCGCAGCCACGGCCTGGAGCACCCTGTCGCGCAGAGCGAGCGGCGGCTGCGCATCGGGCGCAAGATACGCGAGCTGGGCCACCACCCAGCGCGCCCGCTCGAGCTCCGCCGTACAGATGGGGCAGCCGCGGTTGAGGTGCACGTCAATTTCGGCGCGCTCCTCCCCTTCGAGGGCGCCCAGCGCGTAGGCGTCGTAGTGCTGCTTGAGTTGTTCGCAGTCGCTCACGAGGCCCCTTCCAGTGCTTCCCGCAGCCGCATCAATCCGTTTCGGATCCAGCTCTTCACCGTGCCCAGCGGCTCGCCGAGTGTCCGGGAAATTTCGCTGTGCGTCATGCCCTCGAAAAACGCAAGCTCGATCGCTTGCCGCTGCGGTCCGGGCAGCGCACGCATCAGCTCACGCACGCGTTCGGCGCGCCGCTCGCGATCCAAAGTGTACTCGGGGTTCAGCGCGGCCACCGCCACGGGCTGCTGCTCGAGTTGATCTTCGCGGCGCCGCTGTTTCTCCCGTTTCAGCCGCATGTGGTCTAGGGCGCGGTTGCGCGCCAGGGTGAACAACCAGGGCTCGAGCGACCCGCGGGAGGGCTTGTAGAGGTGGGCGTTGCGCCAGAGCTGCAGAAACACATCCTGCACGATCTCCTCAGCCGATGCTGCCTGCTGGGCGATGCGAAGCACCAGGGAATACACGGCTCGCGAGTGCCGGTCATAGAGCCGCTCCAGGGCCCCTGGTTCTCGATGGATAAGCTGCTCCATCAACGCCGCGTCGGACGGATGTTCGTGATCGCGCAAAGATTCGAGAACCGCCAGAAACACGGCTGCTAGTGTTCTTTCTTCCGCACTAGTAGTACGGTGGGCCAGGTTGCCCGGATGATGAAAACCTCCGGGCCCTTGCCTAGCCGGTCAGGGTGGACAGTCATTTCCGCTCAAGATCGCTTTACATGACTCCGTGGAATGAGCTCCGCTCGAGTTCCCGTGCGCTGCCCGCCATAGGGACGGTGCGAAGGTGGCGTTGCACAGCTTCGGAAGTGCGCAAGGCCTGCTCGACGCAGGCGCCAATCGACGGCCCCTCGAGATAGTTGCCAGCCAAGTGCAAGCCCGGCAAGTCGGCGCACGCCCCATGCAGGGCGGCGACGATCCGCTCGTGGCCCAGATTGTACTGAGGCAGGGCGCGGGTGTGGCGGCGCACGATGCGCGTGACCGGCGGGCCGCTGATATGCAAAACCCCGGCAATTTCCCGGTCAACGGTTTCCGCGATACGCTCCTCACTCCATTCGCACATGCCGGGGTCGGTGGCGCCGCCGACGAAGCTGGTGATATTCACCATTCCCTGCGGAGCACGCCCCGGAAAGAGCGATGAGTTCCACACGCAGCCCAGCACGCGGAGTCCTTCTTTGCGTGCAACAAGATAGCCGAAGCCCTGGAGTGGATGCCGCACCTGCTCGCGGCGGTAGCCGGCCCCGACAACGGCCACCGGAGCATATTCGACCTGTTCGAAGTACATTGGGAATTGCACCGAGAGGCCGGTCATAAGCCGTCCAGCCGAGGGTGCATCGGTAGCGACGATGACGGCCGGGGCATCCAGCAACTCCGTCCTGCCGTGGTCGTCCACATGCACCTCGAATGGCGCCCTCGGGTTCGCTTTTCGGCTGGCAACGCTGTTGACCCGGACGCCGCAGCGCATCGAGTCTGCCATCTCCTTGGCAAGGGCGCAGACCAGAGCGGCCACTCCGTTGCGGAACGAGCACAGGCTGGGGCGCGGCTTCCCCCCGGACGACCGCGACTTGATGGCCCCGCGGAGAACGCTCCCAAACTGCTTTTCCCACTGGTGAACCGAGGGGAACGCGCTTCGCAAGCTCAGCTTTTCCGGATCGCCCGCATAGACGCCTGAGACGAACGGCCCGGCCAGATGGTCCAGCAGCTCGCTGCTGAACTTCCTGCGAACGAAGTCGGCTACCGATTCATCCTCTTCTGGCGGCTTGGAGCGGCGAAAAGGCTCGGTAAGCAGGCGCCACCTCGCGCCGGCGCTCAGCAGCGAGGTAGTCAGTATCTCCGATGGAGTCAGCGGTGCCAGCCGGAGCCGCCCGCCAACCAGGACGTACCGCGGCGCCCGCGAATTCGCCCGCAGGAGGTCACCACTTAGTCCCAGCGACTCCATCAATTGGAGGAGCGTCTCCGTGGAGGTAAAACTTTGCGGCCCCAGCTCAAACAGAAAGCCGTCCTGCTCGATTGACTCGATGACGCCGCCGGTCCGCGGCGATTGTTCGAGCAAGAGGACGGGAAGGTTCATCTGGCGCAGGCGATAGGCGCAGGCCAAACCGGAGATCCCGCCTCCGATGACAATGGTTTGCACAGACGCCGCGCCTCAGCCGCAGGTCATCTAAAGGGTCCTGGAGAACAACGGGCGGCTCTCCAGCTTCTGCTGCTCCAGATACGGGTCGAAGACCATGGCCACGTTGCGGATGAAGATCCGGCCGAGCATGGTAACCTGGACCTCTTCACCGCTGCACAGCACCAGGCCGTCGGCGCAAAACTCCCGCAGGCGTTCGAGTTCTTTCGAGAAGTAGTCGTCGAACGAGAGCGCGTACTCCTGTTCGATCTCGGCCTTCCGGATCGCCGCATGGCAGAGCAGCCTATTGATGACGGCGCGGCGCACGCGGTCATCCGCCGTCAGCCGGTAGCCGCGCATCGTGGCGATGCCTCGGCGCGCCACCAGCGACTGGTAGTTGTGCAGGTCGCGGTAATTCTGGGCATAGGCGTCGCCGATCCCGCTGATCGCGCTCACCCCCATGCCGTAGAGGTCCGCGCCAGCCTTGGTGGTGTAGCCCTGAAAATTGCGGTGCAGCGTGCGGCCCTTCTGCGCCACGCTCAGCTCATCGCTGGGCCGGGCGAAGTGGTCCATGCCGATGTAGATGTACCCCGCCTCGAGGAACTTTTGCAGTCCGGTGCGGAAGATGCGGAATTTTTCCATTCCCTCGGGCAGGTGCTGCTGAAACGAGCCCTGCTGCTTTTTCAGCCAGGGCACGTGGGCGTAGCTGAACATGGCCACCCGGTCAGGCTCGAGCTCGAGGACCTGCTCGACCGTCGTCGCGAACCGCTCGGCGGTCTGGTGAGGCAGGCCGTAGATGAGGTCCACGTTGAGGCTCTCAAACCGAAGCTGCCGGGCGGCCTGCATAATGTCGCGAGTCAGCTCAAACGGCTGGATGCGATGGATGGCCTTCTGCACCTCCGGGTGAAAATCCTGGATGCCCATGCTCAGGCGGTTGAAGCCCAGATGACGCGCCGTCTCCAGATGTGCTCGGCTGGTGACCCGCGGATCCACTTCGATGCCGACTTCGGCGCCCGGAGCGAACCAGAACCGCTGCTGCGCATGACCGAACAACTCTTCCATCTGCGCCGGCGTCAGGTAGGTCGGCGTGCCTCCTCCCCAGTGAAATTGAATCACCGGCCTGCGGCGCGACACAAAACGCCCGACGTGCTCGATTTCGCGCTTCAGGATCGCCAGGTAGGGCGGCGCCACTTCCTTGTTTTTCTCGATCATCACATTGCAGGCGCAGAACAGGCACAGGCTCTCGCAAAACGGGATGTGCATGTAGAGTGAGATCGGTGTGCCAGCGGCATCGGCCTGCCCGAAGACCTGCTCGAGATCATCCGGGCCGAAGTTTTCCTGCCAGATGGGCGCGGTCGGGTAACTTGTGTACCGCGGCCCGGGTCGGTTGTATTTCTCGAGGAACGGCTCGGAGATGCTGAACTGTTCCTCTTGGAGATCGAGATGGACGTCGGAGTCGGGCATAGCTCTGCTTCCTAACTCACTCGGCCGAGCGGCACCCGAGCGGGCAGGGGAGTGGTCTGCCCGGCGCGCACAAATGCGCGCGCATTTTCCACCGGAGTTGCGGGAAGGATGCCGTGTCCCAGATTGAGGATGTGACCCAGTCCGGCGGTCTTCTCGATGGCTTCTCGCGCGGCGGCGCGTACGCCCGCTTCCGGGCCCAGCAGGACGCTGGGATCTACGTTGCCCTGTAGCGCCACGCCATTGCCAAGCTGGTGCCGCAATTCGCCCAGGTCTACGCGCCAGTCGACGCTCAGCACATTGGCGCCGACCTGCGTGACGCTGCCCAGCAGGTGGGCGGAACCCTTCGTGTAGAGGATCACTGGGACCGACCCGGCGTCGAGCTCCGCAAGCAGAAGTTGCGTCGTCGGCAGAGCGAATTCATCGTAGTCCCGCTGGCTGAGTTCCCCCGCCCAAGTATCGAATAATTGGACGGCTGCGGCGCCGGCGGCGGTCTGAGCCTGGAGATACGCGGCGGTGTTCCTGGCGATCGTTTCGAGCAGCATCCGGAACAGGCGCGGCTCCTGGTACATCATCTTCTTGACCATGGGGAAGCCCTCTCGGGCGCGGCCTTCCACCATGTAACACGCCAGCGTCCACGGCGCAGCGGCGAAACCTATCACTGGCACTTCGGGCCCGAGCGCCCGGCATAGCTGCCGGATAGTTTCCGCAACAAAGCCGGTTTCTTGCTCCGGGTCGAAATTTCGCAAGGCATCCACCTGAACGCGCTCCCGCACGGGATTCGCGAGCATCGGCCCCGCGTCGGTCAGCTCCAGCGCCATCCCCATGGCTTCGGCTGGTATGAGGATGTCGGAGAAAACGATGACCGCGTCAACCGCGATCGCCCGGTACGGTTGCAGGGAAACCTCGGCGGCGAGCTCCGGCGTCTTGCAAACTTCGAGAAACGCGTGCTTCTCGCGAACTGCCCTGTATTCAGGAAGGTAGCGCCCGGCCTGGCGCATGATCCACACCGGAACGCGTTCGACAGGCTCCGAGTGGCAGGCTCTCAGAAAGAGCTCTTTGCGGTTTTCGCGAGCGATTTTCTCCTGCATCTTCACGCCATTCGACGCCACATCATAACAAAACTCGTCGGGAGGCGCACGGCTGCCCGGCGGGCCCTCCGGCGTGCTTTCTCGCAGCGGAATTGGCTATAATGATTCGCCGTCAGCACGGCAGCTCGCCGAAGACTCCAAAACTCGACCTCCGGCTCGCAGGTCCACTGACGGTGTTGCTCATGACGACCCACATCGGCTTGGAGACGCTGGGCATCTATTCGATGAGCCTGTGTCTCTACGTCTGGTACTTATACGCGAATAAGCTCCCGATTGGACGTGCCGCCACGCTCACTTTGGCGGGCGGCGTGCTGCTGCACTACTTGGCCCTGCTCCAGCGTTCTCGATGGGTCCATTCGGTCCCCTACGATGACCTCTACGGCTCGATGTCGCTGTTTGCCTGGCTGCTGGCGGTCACCTACCTGGGGCTGGAGCTGTTTCACGGTCAGCGTTCCGTGGGTCCATTCGTGCTGCCATTTGTGATCCTCCTGCTCGCGTTCGCAAACTTTGCCCAAGCGACGCCTCCGGTTCCGCCACCGGCTCGCGGCGCCGAGTTCGCGCTGCACGTCACCCTGAACATTCTGGCCTACTCTGCCTTCGCGCTCTCCTTCGTGCTCAGCTTGATCTATCTGGTACAGAATCGCCTGCTGCGGGACCGCCGCCTGGGAACAGTCTCCTGGCGTTTTCCGGCGCTCGATGTCCTGGAACGCATGAGTCGGAGCAGCGTGCTGGTCGGCATGGTCTCGCTCAGCATCGGAATTGTACTGGGCTTCGTATGGGTAAATAGGATCCGCGGGCGGTACTGGAACGCCGACGCAAAGGAGATCGCCACGCTGCTGGTGTATGTTTCTTATGCTGGTTACGTCTGGCTGGCCCGCACCACCGCCTGGCGCGGCGCTCGGGCGGCGCTGCTGTGCGTTTTCAATTTTCTCTTTGTGGTTTTCAGCTATACGGTTGTGAATCTGTATCTATCGCGGTATCACAGGTATTTCTGATGTTAGACCGACGCAGCCTGCTTCCGGACGGCCGGCGCTAGGGGAGCCCGTTGGAGATTCTTCTCGTCGGACTCAATCACCGCACCGCCACAGTCGCGCTGCGCGAGCGGGTGGCATTCAACGCTGAGCAGGCCCGCCGCGCGGCAGCCGATTTGCGCTCTCGCGGAATCCTGGAAGAGACCCTGGTGCTTTCGACCTGCAACCGCAGCGAGCTATATGGCGTTCCTCCGGAGGCTTCTGAGGACGCCGTCTCCGCGGTGGAAGACTTTCTGGCGGCCTTCCACGAGCTTTCGCCCGCCGACCTGAATGGCTGCCTGTACCGGCATCGGAACACCGACGCCATTAGGCATCTCTATCGGGTTACTTCGGGGCTCGACTCCATGATGCTGGGCGAGGCGGAAATACTGGGCCAGGTACGCGAGGCCTATCGGCAAGCTTTCGAGCAAGGAGCCACCGGGCCCGTCCTGAACCGAATGTTCCAGGGCGCCCTGGAAGTGGGCAAGCGGGCGCGCGCCGAAACGGAAATCGGGACGCGTCCGATGTCGGTAGCGTTTGCCGGAGCAAAGCTCGCGGAGAAAATCTTCGGCAGCCTGCGGGGCCGTAAGGCGCTGATCCTTGGTGCGGGCGCGATGGGCGAGCAGGTGGTCGGATACCTGCGCGACCGCGGCCTCGCCCGCATTCTGGTCGCTAACCGCTCCGAAGAGCGCGGCGAGCAGCTGGCGCTGCGCTTCGGCGGCGAGGCCGTCGCTTGGGATGACCTTGCGAATGCCCTTGAAGTGCCGGACATCGTCGTCAGTTCGGTCGGCGGTGCAGACCGTGTCCTGACGCGCTCGATCGTTGAGCGCGCCATGGCCGCACGCGGCAATCGCGCCATGTTCATCATTGACCTGGGCGTGCCGCGAAATGCCGAGTCTGCGATCGGAGAGCTCTACAACGCCTATCTCTACAATATCGACGACCTGACGGAGATCGTGGACCAGAACAAGAAGGCCCGCGAGGAGGAGGTCCCTCGCGTCGAGGCCATCATCGATGAGCATGTCGGAAAATTTCAGGTCTGGCAGGCCAGCATGCAGGCGGTCACGCTCCTTGATCAGCTCCGCACGAAGTTGCGGCATGAGCGTGAGGAGTTTCTCCGGGAACGCCTCGGCCAGATGCAGCATCTTTCCGACGAGGATCGCCAGAAGGTGGCGCAACTGACCGAGGACCTGCTCGACCGCGTCCTGCTGGAACCCGCCGAGCGTCTCCGCAGCGAGCGCGGGCTGCGGCGCAGGCTCCAGGGCCTGGAAGCGCTGCGCGACCTATTCGGTCTGGACAGAGAGAAACCTTGAGGCCACTCCGCATCGGCTCCCGCGGCAGCGTCTTGGCCATGTGGCAGGCCAACGCAGTGCGCGGGCGTCTGGAGCGGATGGTTGGCGTCGAGACCGAAATCGTCACCATCAAGACGTCGGGCGACCGCTTCCAGCAGGCCAACGTCGCCCAGATCGGCCTGAAGGGCGTGTTTATCAAGGAACTGGAAGACGCGCTGCTCGAAGGATCGGTGGACTTCGCCGTCCACAGCATGAAGGACGTGCCCACCCAGATTCCCGCGGGGCTCGCGTTCCCGGCCATCTGCGAGCGCGAGGACGTGCGCGACGCGCTGCTCTCGCGCTCCGGAGCGAAACTGGCCGCGCTTCCGGCCGGGGCTCGCATCGGCACCAGCAGCCTGCGCCGGCAGGCGCAGATCCGCCACATCCGGCCTGACCTCGGCTTGGGAGACCTTCGCGGCAACGTGGATACCCGGCTGCGCAAGCTCGAGCGCGGCGACTATGACGCCATCGTCCTGGCCAAAGCGGGTTTGGACCGGCTCGGCTGGAGCAGTAAGATCACCGAAGTGATTCCACCGGAGGTCAGTTTGCCGGCGGTGGGCCAGGGCGCTCTGGGGATTGAAGCCCGGGCGGACGACCGCGAAGTGCTCGAAATGCTGGCCCAGCTCGAGCATCCGCCGACGCGCGTAGCGGTGACTGCCGAACGCGCGCTGCTTGCCGAGCTCGAAGGCGGCTGCCAGGTGCCGCTGGGCGCCTGGGCACGATTCGAACAGGGCGCGCTGGTGCTCGATGCCTGCGTGTTCTCTGTGGATGGGATTGAATCGGTCCGCCAGCGAGGTGTGGGAATCCCGAGGGACGCCGAAGCCTTGGGCCGAGAGTTGGCGCAGACCATGCTCGGCGCCGGCGCCGACAGAATTTTGAAGCTTGCAGGAAGGGACATTGGCACTGGCTAGCGCAGCGCCGCTCGCTCGCAAGCGCATCGTGGTGACCCGTGCGCCCGAACAGGCCGAGGACCTAGTGCACCAGCTCGAACGCCTCGGCGCCGAAGTCCTGCTCCTGCCCTCGGTGGCCTTCGCCGAGCCCGAGGATCCGGGGCCACTCGATCGCGCCATCGAGTCGCTCGGGGATTTTGATTGGGTTTTGTTTACCAGCCAGAATGCCGTGCGATTTTTCACCCAGCGCTGCCGGGTGCTCGGCCGGATGCAGGGCAACGACGGCTGGAATTCGGCTGGAGCACGGCCTCTGCTGGCTGCCGTTGGTCCGGCGACCGCCGACGCGGCCGCGAATCAGGGCCTGCCAGTGGAGTTCATCGCCAGCCAGTTCCGCGGGCAAGCCTTGGCGGAAGAGCTGGCGGGGAGAGTGGTCGGAAAGAAGGTCTTGCTCCCGCGAAGCGACCGCGCCGGAGCCGATCTGCCCGCCGCGCTGCGGGCCGCAGGCGCCGAAGTCGCGGATGTGGTGGCGTATGGGACCTCGTTGCCCGACTCGCTCGCACCAGACGCTGCTGACGCTATCCGCCGCGGCGAGGTGGACGTCGTATCATTCTTCAGTCCCTCGGCTTTTCACAATCTCGTGGAGGCCATCGGATTGGAAACTCTGCGAAACCTATCGGGGCGTGTGGCACTGGCGGCTATCGGCCCGGTGACAGCCGGAGCCATCCGCGACGCCGGGCTGCTGGTGGAGATCGAAGCGCGAGAGGCGACCGCGGCCTCGCTTGTCGCCACCATGAGCGAGTATTTTGCCCAACGCCTGCCGTCAGGAGTTAAGTAGCCATGACTTTTCCCACTCAGCGTCCTCGCCGCCTGCGTCGCTCGGAAGCCATCCGCAGCTTTGTGCGGGAGACCCGGGTGAACGTCCGCGGGCTCGTTTATCCGATGTTCGTGTGTCCCGGCGCAAAGGTACGCGCCGAGGTCAGCTCGATGCCCGGGATCTTTCAGCAGTCGGTGGACCAGTTGGTGGAAGAATGTCGCGAGGTGGAATCGCTCGGGGTTCCCGCGGTGATCCTGTTCGGCCTGCCAGAGCTTAAGGACGAGCGCGGCTCCGAGGCTGTCGCGGCGAACGGCGTGGTGCCGCGGGCGATCGAGGCCGTCCGCCGCGCGAAGCTCAATCTGCTGGTGATGACCGACGTCTGCTTGTGCGAATACACCAGTCATGGCCATTGTGGCGTGGTGAAGGACGGCGTCGTGCTCAACGACCCCACACTGGGAATCCTCGCCGAGGAGGCGCTCGCCCATGCGCGCGCCGGCGCGGACATTGTGGCGCCTTCGGATATGATGGATGGCCGAGTCGGCGCTATCCGCAGGACTCTTGACCAGCACGGCTTCACCGACGTGGCCATCCTGTCCTACGCGGCGAAATACTGCTCGGGCTTTTACGGGCCGTTCCGCGAAGCGGCGCAGTCGGCGCCACAGTTCGGCGATCGCCGCAGTTACCAGATGGATCCCGCCAACGCCCGCGAAGCCCTGCGCGAGGTCGCCCTGGATATCGAAGAGGGCGCGGACATGGTCATGGTCAAGCCGGCGTTGCCCTATCTGGATGTAGTGCGGCAGGTGCGGGACCGCTTCGATGTGCCGGTCGCGGCGTACAATGTGAGCGGGGAATACGCCATGGTCAAGGCGGCGGTGCGCAATGGGTGGCTCGACGAGCAGCGCGTGGTGCTGGAGATTCTCACCAGCATCCAGCGTGCCGGCGCGGATATCGTGCTCACCTATCATGCCAAGGACGCCGCCCGGTGGTTAGACAGCCTGCGTCGACGCGGGGCTTGCCCCGCCTTGACATTCTGAGTCGGCCGCAGGCAGCAGAAGTATCTAAACTGAAGCGAAGAATTTGCAGTCTTTTTTCGTGGGGGGGGAAGGTAGTGACCATGCGATCTCGCACGCGCTCGCAAGCGATCTTTCGACAGGCGGAACAGGTGCTGGTCGGCGGCGTGAACAGCCCGGTGCGCGCCTTTCATGCGGTGGGCGGCGAACCGCTCATCGTGTCGCGAGCCGAGGGCGCGCATCTTATCGACGCCGACGGGAACGACTTCATTGATTACGTCGGCTCGTGGGGCGCGATGATCCTGGGCCATGCGCATCCTGCCGTGACGCGCGCCGTCGCTGAGCAGGCCGCCCGCGGCACAAGTTATGGAATGACCACGGAACTCGAAGTCGAGCTCGCCCGCACCATCTCCCAGGCCCTGCCCTCGCTCGAAATGCTCCGCTTTGTCAGCTCGGGCACGGAGGCGACCATGAGCGCCATCCGCCTGGCCCGAGCGTTCACGGGGCGCGACCTAATCCTGAAGTTCGAGGGCTGCTATCACGGCCATGCCGACAGCTTTCTCTCCCTGGCCGGCTCCGGGCTGGCCACACTTGGCATCGCGTCGAGCCCGGGCGTGCCAAGAAGCGTGGCGGAATTGACCCTGAATGTCCCCTACAACGACATTGCCGCTGTCGAGAAGGCTTTTGCGCAGCAATCGGGGAGGATCGCGGCGGTGATTGTCGAGCCGGTGGCAGCCAACATGGGCGTAGTTCCGCCCTCACTGCAGTTTCTGGAATATCTGCGTGAGTCGACGCGTCGCAACGGCGCCCTGCTCATCTTTGATGAAGTGATTACGGGCTTCCGGCTGGCCTATGGGGGCGCGCAGACAGTCTTCAAAATCGAGTCCGACCTCACCACGCTGGGGAAGATCATCGGCGGCGGGGTGCCTGTCGCCGCCTACGGAGGCCGGAGAGACGTCATGCGGCAGGTGTCTCCGCTGGGGCCGGTCTATCAGGCGGGCACGCTTTCGGGAAATCCGCTCGCCATGCGCGCGGGCCTGGAAACGCTAAAAGTGCTCGCGGGACCCGGCTTCTACGACGACTTGAACCGTAAAGCGGCGCGCCTGATTGAAGGTTTCCGCAGCGCCCTAGACGACACCGGCGCGGCCGGGCAGGTCACTTCCGTCGGGTCCTTACTGACGATTTTCTTCGCCAAGCAACGGGTCCGCGATTACTCGGGCGCCAAGAAATCCGATACACGCCGCTTCGCCTCCTTTTTTGCCGAAATGGCGGACCGGGGAATTTTCCTGCCGCCCTCGCAGTTTGAGGCGCTGTTTGTCTCTTCGGCGCATACCGAGGACGACATCGACCGCACGGTGGCCGCCTGCCGCGAGAGTCTTAAGGCGATCTTGGCCACTGCGCCGGCCATCTAGCGAAACAGCCCGCGCCGCCTGCTTTCTGCGCTTGCAATCGTTGTTACACTTGTGGTTATATCGAGATAATTTACCGGGGTTCTGCTTCCAGCGGAGGTGGGTGTGTCGAGCGCGGACCTGCGGCCCTTGAGCCTGGGCGAACTGCTCGACCGGACCTTCACGCTTTACCGGAATCATTTCTGGCTGTTCGTCGGAATCATGGCGGTTCCACAATTGCTAATCCTTGCGATAGGTCTGGTCGGAGTCGCGATCGGCTCGATCGTCCAGCCAACGATGCGGCAGGGCTCCTTGGACTCGGTCCCCGGTCCCGGAATGGCGGTGATTGTGGGAGGGGTTCTTTTTGGGATCCTGCTGGCGTTTGCATTCCTGGCAGTTTACGTCTTGGCTCAGGCGGCGACGGTTTCTGCCGTATCGGAGATTTATCTGGGCCGCAGCACGAGTGTCCGTCAAGCCTACGCCCAAGTCCGCCGGAAGGTCTGGAGGCTGATCGGGGTGCTGCTGCTAATCTCCTTGATGGTTGGAGCTGGCACGATTTTCCTGATTGTCCCTGGAATCTTGGCCTTGCTGGCCACATCGCTTGCGGTTCCTGCTCTGGTCCTGGAAGACTGCTCGCCCACCGTCGCGATCGGCCGAAGCATGGACCTGACAAAGGGGCAGTGGGGCCGCATTTTTTTGATCTTTGCACTCTTCATCCTCCTGAGCTGGATAGCGTTGCTGATACTCGAGTTTCCATTCTCGATAGCCCACGGGATTCTCCTGAAGCAAGGCGAACAGTCCTCCGTCCTGGCAGCGCTCAGCCAATTGGGCAATGCCTTGGCGAATGTCCTGGTCGGCCCCATGGGCACCATAGCGTTTGCGCTGGTGTACTACGATGTTCGCGTGCGCAAAGAAGCTTTTGACCTGCAAGTGATGATGGCCGCCCTCGGGCCTGCGACGCCGGGCGAGCCCGCTTCGATAGGGCCGGACTAAAGGTATGGTGTGATGGCGAGCGACTTGCGGCCGCTGAGTCTGGGTGAAATCCTGGACCGCACCTTTACGCTTTACAGGAGTCACTTCCTGCTATTCGTGGGGATCATGGCTGCGCCGCAGTTGATTGGCGTCGCCCTCAATCTTGGGTTGCAGGGGATGATCGGCCCCATTTTTGCCCTGCCGCCCGGCCTGGATCCTGCCAAGGCTGGAGTCAATGTGAGTGCGATAGCCGGTAGATTCTTTTTCGCCATCTTGGTATCTGCCGCCATAAATTCGATTCTCTACTCAGTGGCGCTTGGTGCCACGACTCTTGCCCTGTCGGACCTCTATCTCGGCCATGCGACAACCATTCGGGGCGCCTATCAGCGAGTCCGCAGACGGTTCTGGGGGTTGATGGACGTAGTCTTCTCTGTGACGCTGCGATTTTTCGGTCTCCTCATGCTCTTCATTTTCGGTTCTGCAATCTTGCTCGGCATGGCTGCTGCCACATTCGGGCGAGCCAGCCCTGCTCTATCCCTGATCATCGGCCTCGTCTTCTTCCTCCTGCTGATTGGGGGCATTGTGCTGGCCGTCTGGGTTGTCTTGCGGTATGGTGTAGCCATCCCCGCACTGTTGCTGGAGGACCTCAAAGCCCGGCCGGCCTTGAAGCGAAGCGCCTTGCTGACAAAAGGCTATAGGGGGAGACTCTTCTTGACTTCCCTTCTGATGTCTTTCGTAACCTATGTTGTCATACTGATCTTGCGGGGGCCGTTCTGGATCGCAGCGGGGCTGCTGGCCGCGAAAACCGGACAGATCCCCAACTGGGTCAGCAGCCTTTCAGTCGTGGCAGCGGGTGCTGGGGCAGCTCTCAGCGGACCTTTACTCATGATCGGGTTGACACTGCTCTACTACGACGTCCGCGTACGCAGAGAAGCGTTTGACCTCCAGGTGATGATGGCCGCGCTCGAGCCTTCCGGGCCGGTGCCGTCTCCGGAGACCTCGGGCCCACCGGCAGTAACCGGGGCATGAGATTGTCGTGCGCTGTTCTGCTCGCTCGGCGCTTCCTCCTGCGATATCTGGTTTTCCTCTCGACTCTTGCCGCAACAGGATTGTGTGCCGCGATTCTGTCAGCCCAGCCGCCGCCTCCGACGCCTGCTCTGAGCGGCGAGATGGATCTCGCCGCCTACCGGAATGAGCTCGACCGCCTCGCCGCCGCTGTCGCTGATCTCGACAAGCACCCCGCCGGGATCGAGCCGCTTCGCCAGTCTCTGCCGAAGTCCTGGCCAGTCCGTGCGGTCGGGCAGCGGTTTGAAGTTTCTACGGGGTGGCTCGACTCTGCGCTCGACACCATGGGGATGAATGCTGTGGTCCGGGCATCGCTGCAAAAAGACATCGAGAATCGTCTCCAGGTTTTGCGGCAGCAGGCGCTCGAGTTGGAGCAGGCGCCCTTTGGCCCGCGCCCCGAGGAGGCGCGCGCCCGCCTCGCCGACATCCTGCAACGGCGCGAATTCCGGTCCATCCGTGGGCCGAGTTGGTGGGACCAACGGGTGGGGCGGTTCTGGAGCTGGCTGGGTAGAGTCTTGCGGAAGCTCTTCGGCGGGCTTCGAGTGATTCCGCGGACGCGCGAAGTCATGATCTGGTGCCTGATCGCGTTGGCGTTCATCCTTCTGGCCCTGTGGGTGAAACGCAGCCTTCTGCGGGGGGAGCGCGCAGGGAGCCTGGAGCTCCGCGACACCCTGCCCCCGGGTGAATCCTGGCACGACTGGGCCAAGCAGGCGCTCGCGGCTGCGGCCCGGCATGACTATCGCGAGGCGGTGCACGCCGCCTATTGGGCCGGGGTCTTTCGCCTGGCCGAGCTCGGCGCCTGGCAGCTCGACCGCGCCCGCACGCCGCGAGAGTACCTGCGTCTGATGGCGCAGGGCGCGCAGGTGACAACGCAGCAGGGCGTGCGCGAAGCACGCGTCCTGGGCGAGACTTTTTCGTCGGGCGCCGCGCACGACGAACCCCCGCTCTCGCCGGCTATGCAGGCGGAGCGCGCTGCTGCGCTCGCAGCATTAACGCGACGTCTGGAGAACACATGGTATGGCTGCGACCCGGCCACGGCGGGAGATTTTCATGAGGCTGTTCTGCAACTGGAGGTGCTTGGATGCCGGTTCCCCTTGAACCTGGCGACCGCAAATTCTTGATTGTAGCTGGCGGCCTGGTGCTCGTTATCCTGGTCGTGGCGCTTGCGTTTTCACCGCCGCCGGCGCAGCCTCGGCAAGGCTTCCCCTCGAGTCATTCCGCAGCCCCGGACGGCGCTAAGGCCGCCTTCCTGCTGCTGAAAGACCTGGGCTACCCGGTCGAGCGCTGGGAGCGGTCTCCGACCGAGTTGCCCTCTGAGCCGGCGTCCGCGCTGCTGATTCTCGCCGAGCCTCTTTTCCCCAGCAGCGCCGAGGAGCGATACGCCCTCCGCGCTTTCCTCCGAGCAGGCGGCCGCGTGCTGGCCGTGGGTTCGAGTGCCGCCTATCTGCTTCCGGAAGGCGGCGCGCTCGAGCACGAGCCGCCCGAAACGGACTGGAGGAGATACACTGCGGTGCTGCCCAGCTCGCTGGCCCGCGGCGCTCAGGAGATTAGCATGGAGCCGCGGGCGCGCTGGCAGATGGCGCACTTCAACCATCTCGCGATCTACGCCGCAGGTCGGAATTCCGTCGTGGTCAGCTATAACCATGGCAAGGGGAAGGTGATCTGGTGGGCCGCGGCGACGCCGCTCGCCAATGCCGGCATCGCTGAATCGGGAAATCTGAATCTCTTGCTGAATTGCCTTGGCCCGCCCGGGCAAACGCGCGTGCTCTGGGACGAGTATTTCCACGGTCAGCGCGGCTCGCTGTGGTCGTATTTCGCGGGCACGCCGCTTCCGTGGGGGCTGGCTCAAATAGTCGTCGTGGCTCTGGCGGTGCTGGTGACGTTTGCGCGGCGCGCCGGCCCGGTGCACGCTCCGGTGGCCGAGTCGCGGCTTTCTCCACTCGAGTTCATCGAGACCCTGGGCGATCTCTATCACCGAGGTCACGCCGCCTCTGCGGCGGTGGAAAGCAGTTTCCAGCGATTCTGCTACCTGCTTACGCGGCGGCTGGGCGTGCCGGGCACGACCGGCCTGGTGCGGCTGCACGAAGCCGTCTGCGAACGGCTGGGATGGCGCGAGCCCGGCTTGTTCGAGACGCTGCAGCGAGCCGAGCGCGGCGCCCAGGATCCCGCCTTGACTGACGAGGAGGCTTTGCAACTGGTGCAGGCGCTGGAGCAATATTCCGGGCTGCTGCAGCTCAAACCGCGGCAGTCAGAGGAGAAACGCGCATGGCCGAGCAGGTAGCCCGAGTGGCGGCGCACGCCCGCACGGAGCTGGCCAAGGCCATTGTCGGCCAGCGCGAAGTGCTCGACCAGATGGTGCTGGTGCTGCTCTGCGGCGGACACGTGCTGGTGGAAGGAGTCCCGGGGCTGGCCAAGACGCTGGCCGTCAAGACGCTGGCGCGCATCGGGCAGTTGCAGTTCCAGCGTGTGCAGTGTACGGCAGACCTGATGCCCGCCGACATCGTCGGCACTACGGTCTTCAACCTGGCAAGCGGCACCTTTTCGCTGCACCGCGGGCCCATTTTCACTGACCTCCTGCTGGTAGACGAGATCAACCGCACGCCGCCGCGGACCCAGGCGGCGCTGCTGGAGGCCATGGAGGAGCGCCAGGTAACCATTGACGGCACCAGCCATCCTCTATCGGGCTTTTTCACTGTATTCGCGACACAGAATCCCATCGAGTTCGAGGGCACCTACCCGCTGCCCGAAGCGCAGCTCGATCGCTTCCTGATGAAGATTCGCATCGGCTACCCCGCCGCCGACCAGGAGGCCGAGATCCTCCAGCACTATCAGGAGGGCTTCGATGCGCGTGAGCTCGACCGGCTGGGCCTGCAGCTGCTCGAGACCGCCTGGCTCGCCGGCGCGCGCCGCGAGGTCGCCCAGGTGCGCGTCGAGCCGGCGCTGTTCCGCTACATTACTTCGATTGTGCGGCGCACCCGCGACTGGCCCTCGCTGAGCCTGGGCGCGAGCCCCCGCGCCGCCGTCAGCCTGCTTTTTGTCGCCAAGGCCACCGCCGCCATGGACGGCCGCGAATTTCTGATCCCGGACGACGTCAAGACCTCGGCGCACCCGGTGTTGCGTCACCGGCTGTTGCTCAAGCCCGAAGCGGATCTGGAAGGCCTCACTGCCGATCAGGTCATCACCGAAGTGTTGGCGGCAGTCGAAGTGCCTAAGTAAGAGAGGATGGATGCCCGCGCTGCGAGAGCCGACGCCGCACCTAGTACCGCAGACTGTCTCTGCGTGCGCCGCCCCGCAGAAGCGTTTTGGGCTGGGCTTCGGCCTTCGTTTTTTCATGGTTCTGCTTGTGGGGCTGGTGTGGGTGGGCCCGGCGTGGTGGGAGCCGCGATTTCTGTGGGCGCTATTGCTCTGGGACCTGCTGGCTCTGGCCGCATGGGCATGGGATTTTCGACGGCTCCCGGGCCCCGAGCGGCTCGAAACGCGCCGCGTCTGGAACTCGGCTGCCGCACTGGGCACGCCGAGCCTCGTCGAGCTGGAGCTTGCCAATGGCGGGCGCGTCGCTCTGTTCGCCGAGACGGTGGACGACGTGCCTACGGCGCTCCGGGCCGAGCCGGCGAGGGTTGAAATCAAGGTTGCCGCAAGAAGCGCCGGCCGAGCCGCATACTCGATTGCCCCGGTCGAGCGTGGCGACGCGCGTCTCGGACGGGTCTATCTGCGTTACCAGACCCCGCTTCGACTGGCCGAACGTTGGGCCGTCGCCGACCTCTCCCAAATCGTCCGCGTCTATCCCAGCTTGGAAGAGTCCAAGCGCCAGACGATCTATCTGATCCGCAGCCGCCAGGTGGAACTGGAGAAGCGCCTCAAGCGCCAGCGCGGCGTGGGGCGGGAGTTCGAGAGCCTCCGCGAATACCGCCAGGGCGACGAGTGGCGCGAAGTCTGCTGGACCGCCACCGCCCGCCGCAATCACCTGATCACCAAGGTGTACCAGGTTGAGCGCAGCCAGGTGGTCTGGATTGTCGTGGATGCCGGACGGCTGTTGCGCGCCCGCGTCGGGCAACCGGCGACGGCTTCCGCATCACCGGGCGCGACGCTCACAAAGCTCGATTTTGCCGCGAATGCTGCGCTCAGCCTGGCACGCGTGGCGCTTCACTCGGGCGACCGCGTCGGCCTGCTGGCTTACGGCCGCAAGCTGCAGCAGCGCCTGGCGGCAGGACGCGGCACAGCGCACCTGCGGGCGCTGGTCGAACAATTGGCTTTGGTTCACACCGAGCCGTTTGAGGCCGACCACCTCCGCGCCGCCGAAATGCTGCTCGCCACGCAGAAGCGGCGCAGCCTGATTGTCTGGCTCACCGATCTGGCCGAGACCCCGGCTACGCCTGAAGTCATCGAAAGCGCCCTGCAGATGACTGTGCGCCACCTGGTGCTGTTTGGCGTGATCAGCCAGCCTGAGCTGGCGCAACTTGCCTGGCGATTCCCCGAAACCAAAAACGAAATGTACCGGCACGTCGCTGCCCAGGAGATGCTGCAACGGCGCGAACTTCTGCTAAGGCGGCTGCGCCAGCAGGGCGCGCTGGCAGTGGAGTTCGAGCCCGGCCGGCTCTCTACCTCGCTCGTGAACCACTACCTCGAAATCAAAGAGCGTAGTTTGCTGTAGCTCGCCTAAGTTTGGGGGGCGGGGCTTGCCGCCCTCATCTGTGTAGCCGGCCTCTTCAGAGGCGGGGTTTTTCTGCGATCGTGGCGGAAATTCTCGCGGCTGAAGCGCACTTTGTGTGTCCCGGCGTGGCCGGGGGCGCGGGCTACAGCCTGGACTGAAGGCTTTCAATTCGAGGGCCCAGGGCGCGCGACTCTGGTAAGGTAAAAAGCGAGCAGGCTGCCCAGCGCTGCGGCCAACAGAAACTTCGCGACGGGAGCGATGTGAGTCGGGGAGACGAATCCTTCGATTACGCCTGCGATGACCAGCAGCGGGATCATCCCGAGAAGCAAGCGCACTGCTTGGCCGCCGGCGCGCACCAGCGAATCGCGGCGGGGCAACAGGCCGGGGAACAGCAGCCCGCGGGCAATCAGCAGGCCTGCGCCGCCGGCGATGAAGATTGCGGGGAGTTCGAGCACGCCGTGCGGGGCGATGAAACTGAGCAGTGGCAGGGCCATGCCTGCCTGCCAGCACGCGGCGGTGATCACCCCGAAAAGCAGCCCGTTGAAAAACAACATGTAGATGGTGCCGAGCCCCGCGGTGATGCCGAGGGCGAAGGCGGCAAAGGCCACCGTGAGGTTGTTGGTCATGATGCCGCTCGACGCCAGCGGCCTGATGGCCAGAATGGAATGCGTCCACATCTGCCGGCGCTCGATGGTGTCGCTCATCGGCCCGCCAAGCACGCGCCGCGGAAACGCGGGGTCGTGCAGGGAGAGCAAGAATCCGCAGACCGTGGCTGCCAGGAAGATGGCGAATGCCGTCACCGTGTAGGGCAGAGCAGTGCGGAAGATCTGCGGGTACGTCTCGACGTAAAAGCGCAGGAGGCCGCCGCGACGCCCGCGACGTCCCATGTAGATGAGGTTGTGTGCGCGCCCCAGAAGCTGGTTCAAGTAGCGCGCCAGTTGCCTGCTGAGGGGATCTTCACGGACGGTGGCGAGGTCCGAGGCAGTCTGGCGGTATAATAGGCCCAGTTCTTGAAGCTCCTTATGGGTCAGCGCTCGAACCCCGCTGCGCCCGGAGCGGTCCACCAGCTCCGTGAGACGTGCCCAGAGGGGCTTGCGCTTTTTAAGCCAACGCCCGGAGAGCATCTGTGTCCTTGCCCGACCCGTCGCCTGAGCAGTGGATCGACAAGCTTATCATTGATACTCCCGAGCAGACGTCGCTGGACTTCCCTCTGGCAGGTATCGGCAGCCGATTTCTCGCCCTGGCGCTGGATACGCTGATCCAGGGGGTCGCCCTGGTTGCGCTGGGGCTGCTGGCGCTCGCTTTGATGGCAGGCTCGTGGTCGTACTGGCGTGAGGGAGGGGTCTGGGTAGCGGCCGTGTCGTGGCTGGTCGGGTTCGTGCTCTATTTCGGCTACTTTGCGGTTTTTGAGGCTGTCTGGAACGGTCAGACGCCCGGGAAGCGCTTCACGCGCTTGCGGGTGATCCAGGAATCTGGCCGGCCCATCTCTGTCTATCAGGCCATCGCGCGCAACCTGCTGCGCCTGGTGGATCAGTTCCCCGGCTTTTACGCCATCGGCATCGTGAGCGCATTCCTCAGCCGCAAAAACAAGCGCCTCGGCGATTACGTTGCCGGCACCGTCGTCGTGCACGAGATGTCCCTTGCGGAAGTGCAGCCGGAATGGGGCTCATCGGAAACAGCGGCGCTAGCTCACTACAACGCCAAACGGCTGGGCGCCGAGGAATTACAGTTGATTGAGACATTCTTGCAGCGGCGGTCCCACCTCAGCGTGGAAGTGCGGACGCAGATGGCGCGGCAGATCGCTGACTGCTTGGCCCAAAAGCTGCGGATCTCGCCAGAGCAGCGCCGCGGGCCCGTGCTGCCGGGCGGCGACGAGGCGTTTCTGGAAGCCTTGGCGCAGGAACGCCGCGGCACAGCCGGGTATCGCTGACCCTGCGAGGCAGAGCCGCTTGCGCGATGATGCGCCTCGACCAAACAGGAGGATGAGCCATGAGCCAGGAACCTCATGAACTGCATGAGCGGGCTGAGCGCGGGCGCGAAGACACGACCTTGGCGCCGGTGACGATTACCATGGCGATCCTGGCGGTACTGGTGGCGACCGTGTCGCTGCTGGGCCATCGCGCCCATACCGAAGAGCTGCTCCAGCAGACCAAGGCCACCGACAACTGGGCCTACTATCAGGCCAAAAACATCCGCCGACACACCTACGAATTGTTCCTCGACCTGCTTTCGGTGGTGGAGGTGAAAAACACCGAGGGGGCCGCCCAGGTCAAGGAGAAATACGGGCGCGAAATCGACCGGTACAAATCGGAGCAGAAAAAAATTGAGGAACAGGCGCGGGACTTCGAGAACGATACGGAGCGGGCCCGGAAGAGGGCGGACCGCTTCGATCTTGCTGAGGGGTTTCTGGAGGCCGCGCTGGTGATCACTTCGATCACTCTGCTGACCCGGCGCCGGTTCTTCTGGCAGTTCGGGATTGCCCTGGGGCTGGTGGGTGTCGTCGTGGCTGCGACGGGTTTCCGCGTGCACTGAAGGGGTCTTCCGTTCGGCGGCTAGGCTGGCGGGGCCGGCTGCGTCGTCCTGAGTTGTGCCATTTCGAACAACATCGGCGGCGAAAACGGCCCTAGGACTTGCTGAAGCCTCAAATTCGATAACGCTTTAGCCACAGCACATTCATTCCAACTCGGCTCTGCTTATCCCGCCGCGTAGAATGGACATAGTCCTTCTGACTGCAGACAAGCGGAGTGACATGCACAAAGACGTCCAGCCCCGAGTGCGCAAATTCTCGCCGCGTCTGGATGCGTCTTTTCGCTCCACAGATCCGGCCCCGACCATTTTTTGGTCCACGGACGCGAAGCTCCGCGTCACCTCCTTGCAGGGCACAGGCCTTGAACTTCTGGGCTTGCAGCCCGGTGCGCTCGACGGCGCAAGCTTGTCGGATTATTTCGAGAGACAGGGCCCCGACATCCGCTTCCTCGACGCGCACCGGCGCGCGCTCCAAGGCGAGACCTCGTGTTTGGAAGCCGGGTGGGGCGGCCGGATATTTGACGCGCATCTGGAGCCGCTGCGTGGCTTCCAGGACGAAATCCTTGGCGTTATCGGAGTCGCTAGGGAACTCGCCGGGAGCAAGCGGTCGGAAGCCGAGATCCGCGCCAGCGAGCGGCGATTGCGCGCGCTGATTGAAAACAGCTCCGACATGATAGCGCTGATAGACGCCGGAGGGACCATTCTCTACGCTAGTTCATCCACAACCCGAATCCTGGGCCACGTTCTGGAAGAGTTCATCGGCCGAAACATATGGGAGTTGATCCATCCTGACGATCGCCAACATACGCGAACGCTGTTTTCCGAACTGCTCGAGAAGCCTGGCGGCAATGTCGCGGCAAAGTACCGCCTTCTCGCCAAGGACGGGTCCTGGCGGTATATCGAGGGGACGGGGAGCAACCTGCTTGCGGAGCCAAGTGTCCGGGCTATCGTCGTGAACTACCGCGATATCACCGAGCGCAGGCAAGCGGACGAGGCATTGCGGCAGGCCGAGGGGAAATACCGAAGCATCGTGGAGAATTCGGTCGAGGGCATCTTCCAGACCACGCCCGAAGGCGGCTACATCAGCGTGAATCCCGCCCTCGCGCGGATGTATGGCTATGAATCGCCCGCGGACCTGATGGCCAGCGTCTCGGATATTGGCTATCAGGTGTACGTCGATCCGGGCCGCCGAGCGGAGTTCAAGCGCCTGATGGAAGAGCACGATGTCGTGCACGAATTTGAGTATCAGGTTTACCGCAGAGACGGGAAGAAGATTTGGCTCTCCGAGAGCGCGCGCGCCGTCCGCGACCACAACGGCGCGATCCTTTTCTATGAAGGGACCGTCGAGGATTTCACCGAGCGCAAGCGCGCGGAGCTCGAGCGGCAGGTGATGTATGAAATCATCCATGGGGTCAATGTCACGGCTAACCTCGACGAACTGTTCCGTTTGATCCACGGCTCGCTCTCCAAGGTGCTCTATGCGGAGAATTGCTTCGTCGCAATGCACGACCCCCGCACCGGGCTCTTCCAGTTTCCCTTTTTTGTGGACCGATTCGACACCGTCCGGGCACCCCTGCGGCTGGGGAAGAGCTGCACCGCGTACGTCTTCCGAACGGGGCGCCCCATGATCATCACCCAGAGGACTTTTGACGAATTGGCGGAGCAGGGTGAAGTGGAGCTCGTGGGCACGCCGTCTCCCACCTGGTTGGGCGTCCCGCTCCAGACTCCTTCGCGGACCATGGGCGTGCTCGTCGTCCAGCATTACGAGGACGCGGACGCCTACAACGACGGTGATCTGGAGTTTCTGGCCTCAGTTGGAGGCCAGATCGCTCTGGCCATCGAGCGCAAACAGACGGAGGAAGCCCTGCGGGCCAGCGAAAACCGGCTACGCGCCATCGTGGAGGCCGAACCCGAGTGCGTGAAACTCGTCGCTCACGACGGCACCCTGCTCGATATGAACCCGGCCGGCCTGGCCATGATCGAGGCCGACAGCTCGGCGGAGCTGATCGGCCAGTCGGTCTATCCCTTGGTCTGTCCGGAACACAGGGAGAAGTTCCGCGAGTTCACCGAAAGCGTCTGCAAGGGCCACCGGGGTAGGCTCGAGTTCGAGATCACCGGCTTGAAAGGCACGCGCCGCTGGATGGAAACTTATGCGGTGCCCCTACCCAACGAATCGGACTCCTCGCTGATGCTGCTCGGTGTGACCCGGGACATCACCGAGCGCCGGCGCGCCGAGGAGGCCCTGCGCCGGTCGGAGGCGAACTACCGCTCCCTGGTGCAGGGCGCGCCCTATGGAATCTGCCGGCTGAGCATGGACGGCAGATTCCTGGACGTCAACCCGGCGCTGGTCGAGATGCTGGGCCACAGTTCGGAGGCCGAGGTAATGGCTGTGTGCACAGACCGCGAGGTCTTTCGTGACCCGGGCGAACACGCGCGCATCCTTCAGCGCCATCCCGAGAAGCTCGAAGGCGTCGAAGTGGGCTGGAGACGCAAGGACGGCACCCCGATTACCGTACGGCTAAGCGGGCGGCCGGTTTGCGACCCGGGCGGCCCGGCGGCCTGTTACGAGTTGATCGCCGAAAACGTGACTGAGCAGCGCGTGCTCGAGCACCAGCTTCGCCAGGCGCAGAAAATGGAGGCGGTAGGGCGGCTGGCGGGAGGCGTGGCACACGACTTCAACAACCTGCTGATGGTCATCCGGGGCCACACTGAGCTGCTGATGGAACGCGTCCGAGAGGACGCCTGGCAATTCCGAAAAGTCGAGCAAATCGAGAAGGCGGCCGACCGCGCCGCCGCTTTAACCCGTCAGTTGCTGGCCTTCAGCCGCATGCAGGTGCTGCAGCCCAAGGTGATCGACTTGAACGCGGTGGTCGCAGAGATGGGCAAGATGCTCCCGCGGCTGATCGGTGAGGACATCGAATTGTCCATCGTCACTTCGCCGAAACTCGACCGTGTCAAAGCCGACCCCGGCCAGATCGAGCAGGTGATGCTCAATCTCGCCGTCAATGCACGAGATGCCATGCCGCAGGGCGGCAAACTCGTCATCGAAACCGGGAACTGTGAGCTGGACGAAGCCTATACCCGGCGGCATCAGCCGATGACCCCGGGGAGTTTTGTCATGCTGGCCGTCAGCGATACCGGCACAGGGATGAATGCCGAGATTCAGGCCCACGCCTTCGAGCCGTTCTTTACCACCAAGGAGAAGGGGAAGGGCACAGGCTTGGGCTTGGCAACCGTCTACGGCGTGGTGAAACAGAGCGGCGGCTTTATCTGGCTGTACAGCGAGCCTGGGAAGGGAACTACGTTCAAGATTTACCTGCCCCGAGTGGAAGACGCGGTGGAGACGACGCGCCGCGAAAATGTTTCCGCCGAAACTCTTTCCGGAACAGAGACCATCTTGCTGGCGGAGGATGAGCGGGAGGTGCGGGTTGTGGCCCGTGAATTCCTCCAGCTCGGCGGCTACACTGTCCTGGAAGCGAAGGACGGGCACGAAGCCATTGAGATCGCCATGCGCTGTGCGGGCCCCATCCACCTGCTGGTCACCGACATGGTCATGCCCGGCATGGGCGGTCGGGAGCTGGCGGCACGCCTGTCCGCGCTGCGCCCGGGAATAAAAGTTGTGTATATGTCGGGCTACACCGAATACGCCACTGTCCGTCAGGGAGATTTAGAGCGGAGCGCGGTGCTGCTCACCAAACCCTTCACTCGGACCATCCTCGCGCGGACGGTGCGCGAAGTGTTGCAAGGCGAAAGGGTCCACTAGATCCTGTGAGCGCAGGTTTTCTATCGCAGGGATTCCCGGCTAGAATTTCTAGAATTTACAAAACGCGCGAGGGCAGGCTTGCGCATGGAATCGAGGGCGAGAAACACCTGATAGGTTCCGCCAGATCGGGAAGCGCGCTCGTGAATTCATCGAGCGCTCCACCCGCTCGACCGGCCAATCAGGCGTGATCCGCCGCCGTATTATTGCTGCGGCAGAGGCCCGTTCAGTTGCCCTGTCGCGCGGCGCGGCGCCGCCGTAGATACAGAAAACCCAAAATGACCACCACAGTGGCGGCCACAGCGCCGGCAAGAGACAGCTCCGGAGCTGTTAACGATCTGTAGTAGCGTTTGTGATGCTCTGCCAGGGCAAGGCTCGGGAAGGCAAGCACCAACGACGTCAGCAACAGGCGAATTTTATTCACTGAATCCTCCGATTAGGCTGCCGCCTCCTCACTCCAATTCCGCCCAGAAAGGTAGAGCGCAATTAGCTCGCCAAACCTGCTTCTCTCTTGTCTTCGTATCATTAACATAACAAGTGGCTTATAAGCTCGGTCAAATACCGTGCATCGGCCCGCAGAACCCATTTTGCATAAACTTGTCCCTTGCATGCCGGGATTCTACCGGTCACATTTTGTTACGGAGCGGGGCACCGGAATTCAAGACACTTGACGGACCCTGCATTTTTCGTTAGATTGACAGTCGAAATGAGCCGTAGGGCACATCGCCACCATCATGGTTTCCACGGTGTCGAGCCGTGCCCGCGGAAGCCTGTTTAGGCAGGACTCAACTGCACTGATCAGCCCGTTGGCGCGGCAAGCGCCAGCGGGCTTTTTGTTTCTTGGAGGCCTGATGGAACTGCAATTCAGCAAGCTTGACGGACTGGTGCCGGCCGTGGTCCAGGACGACGCGAGCGGCGAAGTTCTGATGCTCGGCTTCATGAATGCCGAGGCGCTGGCGGCCACCTTGCAGAGCGGCGATGTCACCTTTTACAGCCGTTCGCGCCGGCGATTGTGGCGCAAAGGGGAAAGCAGTGGCCACCGGCTGCTGGTGCGTGAGCTGCGCGTGGACTGCGATGCCGACGCCATCTTGGTGCGAGTGGATGTCCTGGGGCCGGGTGTCTGCCACGAGGGTTACCGTAGTTGCTTTTACCGGCGCTTGGGGCGCGACGGCAGCGCCGTGGTTGTGGCCGAGCGCGCCTTCGACCCGGGCCGCGTTTACGGGGAGGTGCAAAAGCCATGAATCAGCTCCGCCTGGGCATACCCAAGGGCAGCCTGCAGGAGACGACCCTGCAGTTGTTTGCGCGAGCCGGCTGGCGCATCTCAGTCAGCTCGCGCAGTTATTTTCCGACGATCGACGATCCCGAGATTCATTGCATGCTCATCCGGGCACAGGAGATGGCCCGCTATGTCGAAGACGGCGCGCTCGACGCCGGGATCACCGGGAAGGATTGGATCCTCGAGACCGGCGCGAATGTGGCCGAGGTCGCCGAGCTGGTCTACGCCAGGCAGCGCCTCGCGCGTGTGCGCTGGGTGCTGGCCGTGCCGGAGCAATCGCCCTATCAGTCGGTGCGGGATCTCGAAGGCAAGGTGATCGCCACCGAGGTCGTGCGGTTGACCGAGCAGTACCTGGTCCGGCACGGCGTTAAGGCCCGCGTTGAGTTCTCCTGGGGCGCGACCGAAGTCAAGGTGCCGCAACTCGCCGACGCCATCGTCGAGGTCACCGAAACCGGCGAGTCGCTCCGCGCCCACCACCTGCGCATCATGGACACCGTGCTCGAATCTGCGACCACGTTCATCGCCAACCGAAAAGCCTGGGAAGACCCTTGGGCGCGGGAGAAGATCTCGAGCCTGGTCCTGCTGCTTCAAAGCGCCATCGCGGCGTACAACAAGGTCGGGTTGATGCTCAACGTGCGGCGTGAGAACCTGCCCGCGGTGCTCGAGATCCTGCCGGCGCTGAAGAATCCAACCATCTCGGCACTGAGCAATCCCGAGTGGGTGGCGGTGAACACGATTGTGGACGAAGAGGTTGTGCGGCAAATCGTCCCCCGGCTGAAGGCCGCGCAGGCGCAGGGAATCGTTGAATACCCGCTGAACAAGATCGTGCTGTGATGCGGATCCTCCGATTGACCAACGCGACCGCCGAGCGGCTCCTCGCCAGCCGCCGTCGGCGCGACCTCCATGCCGAGCGCGTCGCCGCCCGAATCCTCGCTGATGTCCGGCGTCGCGGGGATTCCGCCCTGCTCGGCTGGACGCGACGGCTGGAAGGCATCGCGGTCGATGCCGCCTCAATCTGGATCGGCCGTCATGAGCTTGAGCAGGCGCGCCGGCAGGTCGGCCGTAGGTTTCTTCGTGCCTTCGAGCGCGCCGCTCGAAATATTCGCCGCGTCGCCGAGCGCCAGTTGCCGCGGCCATGGAGCTTCGAAGTCGAGCCTGGCGTGCGCGTCGGCCAGCGCGTTGAGCCGATAGAAACCATCGGTTGCTATATCCCCGGCGGGCGATTCTCGCTGGCCTCCACCCTGCTCATGACGGTCGTCCCGGCACAGGTGGCCGGCGTGCGGAGGATTGTCATTACCTGTCCAAGACCCAACGCGGCGGTACTGGCTGCGGCCGGGCTGCTTGGCCAGAGCGAGATTGCTCGTGTGGGCGGCGCGCAGGCTGTCGGAGCGCTGGCCTTCGGCACGAAGACGTTCCCGAAAGTCGAGAAAATCTTCGGCCCCGGCAACCGTTATGTCGCCGCGGCCAAGCGGCTGGTCAGCGGCGACTGCGCCGTGGACCTGCCCGCCGGGCCCACCGAGGTCCTGATCCTGGCTGCCCTCGGCAACCCCCGCTGGATTGCCGCGGACCTCCTCGCACAGGCAGAGCACGACGCCGACGCAGTGGCGCTATTCGTCACCACCTCGCGACGCCTGGCCCACGCCGTTCTCGAAGAGGTGGCCAGGCAGCTCCGCAGGTTGCCCGCTTGGAACCCGGCGGTGCGGTCGCTTGAGAAGAACGGCGCTATTCTGCTCGCTCCGAGCCTGGAAGCTGCTGTGCGGTTCACCAACTGTTTTGCGCCGGAGCATCTCGGCCTGCCCGGCGGCGAGCCCCGCGTGCTCGCCCAGGTTCGCTCGGCCGGGAGCATTTTCCTGGGCGCGTGGAGCGCACAACCCGTGGGCGACTACGCTAGCGGCACAAATCACGTCCTACCCACCGGGGGATGGGCGCGCGCCCGCGGCGGGCTTTCAGCCTGGGACTTCGTGAAGTGCATGAGCGTCCAGCGCATCTCGCGTGCAGGTCTGCGACGCCTGGCACCGGCGGTGACGGCGCTGGCCGAGGCGGAAAACTTGGCTGCGCATGCGCGCGCCGTGGAGATGCGGCGATGAGCCGGCGGGTCGCTGTGCGGCGCGCCGTTGAACGCATGCGCGCCTACCATCCGCCGCTCGAAGGCCGTTCGCGCAAGCTGCGCCTGGACTTCAATGAGAACACCATCGGCTGCTCCCTCGCAGTGTGTCGCGCGCTGGCAGGGCTGACCCCCGATCAGGTGGCTATGTATCCGGAATACAAAGCCGCCGGGCGGCGCCTGGCGCGGCATTTCTGCGTCCGCCCGGACGAGTTGCTGCTAACCAACGGCACTGACGACGCATTGCGGCTGATCGTGGACACGTTTGTCGAACCGGACAGCGCCATTCTGCTGGTCGAGCCCACCTTTGCTATGTATCGCTTCTACGCCGAATTGGCGGGCGCGCGAATTGTCGCGCTGCGCTACGACCGGGAAATGCGGTTCCCGCTCGAGCGCCTCCTGCGAGCGCTTCGCAGAGTTCGGCCGCGTGTGCTTTTTCTCGCCAATCCGAATAATCCCACCGGGACGCTGCTCGAGCCGCCTGCCTTGCGGCAAATTCTGGGGGCTGCGTCCCATACGCTCGTTGTGGTGGATGAAGCCTACTATGAGTTTTCCGGCGTCACGGTGCTCCCGTGGATTCACCGCTTGAGTAATCTGGTCGTGACGCGCACTTTCTCGAAGGCGGCCGGGCTGGCGGGCCTGCGCCTGGGCTGTGTGTTTGCCAATCGCCGTGTCGCTGCCGGGCTGCGCAAGGCCCATTCACCCTATCCGGTGAACGCAGCGGCGCTCGCAGCCGGCGAAGCGGCAGCGCGCGACGGCCGCTCTACCGAGCGGTATGCGCAGGAAGTGCGGCGCAGCAAGCGGGAACTCGAGACGGCGCTGGCTCGGCTGGGCGTATCACACTATCGAGGTGCAGCGAATTTCGTGCTTGCTGATTTTGGCCGGCGCGCTCCGGCTCTCCTCGGAGCCCTGCGCCGGCGCGGTATCCTGTTGCGAGACCGCCGGACAGATTTTGGCCGGGTCGGGTATGTGCGCATCACCGCAGGCACACGCGAGCAGACGCGACGGCTGGTCAAGGCGATAGAAAAGCTATGGTAAAACCTGCAGTCGAACTTGTGATTTTCGATGTGGACGGCGTCCTGGTGGATGTGAGCGAATCCTTCCACCGGACGACCATCGAAACGGTCCGGTATTTTACGGGCCAGCGCGTTTCCTACACTGAGATTCATCGCTGGAAGAACCGTTCGGGTTACAACGACGATTGGAAACTCACCACCGCTTGGATCCGCTCGCTTGGCCGACATGTGGCATACGAGGAGGTTAAGCGCCAGTATCAGCGGTTCTATTGGGGCAAGAACGGCAACGGGAACGTGGCCCGCGAGCGGTGGCTGCTGCCGCAGACGCTGCTGCGACGGTGGTCGCGGCGCGCCGAGCTTGGGATCTTCACTGGGCGGACGCGGCGCGAGCTGCGCCACACGCTCGAGCGGTTCGGCGTCGCGCGCCATTTCCGAGGAATCGTCACCCTGGACGATGTGGAGCGTCCCAAGCCCGCTCCGGAGGGGCTGCTGCGCATCCTCGACGGCCGCGACCCGACCCTGGTGCTCTACGCGGGTGACAATGTTGACGATGCCCTCGCCGCCCGGCGCTGTGGTATCGGTTTTATCGGCGTGTTGCCCCGCAACAGCGAGGCCCGGCGGCTCCGTGCTCGGCGCCTGCGCGAGCTGGGCGCGAAAACCATTCTCGGCCATGTGAGCGAACTGGAGAGTTGCTGGCCATGAGACAAGCGCGGCTGCGACGCACCACCACCGAGACCGACATTCGTGTGCGGTTGAACCTCGACGGCCGCGGCCGGGCGCGCGTGCGCACCGGAATCCGCTTTCTCGACCACATGCTCGAGCTTGTTGCCCGCCACGGCGCGCTCGACCTGGAGCTGGTGGCCCGCGGCGATCTGGACGTGGACCAGCACCACACCGTGGAGGACGTCGGCTTGGCGCTCGGCGAGACTACCCGGCGGGCGCTCGGCTCGAAGCGTGGCATCCTCCGGGCTGGCTACTTCCTGATGCCGATGGACGAAACCCTGGCCTCTGTGGCGATAGACCTGAGTGGGCGGCCCCACTGCGTCTGCCGGTGGAAATTCGCGTCACGCCGCGTCGGGGATTTAAAGACGGAGTTGCTCGAAGACTTCTTCCGCGCCTTTGCGCAGGGTGCGGCCGCCAACGTACACCTGCGACTGCTTTATGGCCGGTCCTCGCACCATCAGGTCGAGGCGCTCTTCAAGGCGTTTGCCCGGGCGCTGCGGTTCGCCGCGACACGCGACTCACAGCTCAAACGCATCCTGCCGAGCACGAAAGGTCTGCTATGAATGCGGTGCGGGTGACGCTGATCGAATATGGCGCCGGCAACCTGCCCTCGGTCGAGCGGGCCCTGCGCCGGCTGGGCGCCGAGACCCGCTGCGCCGCGACGCCCGCCGGGCTCGCCGGCAGTCAAGCGATTATCCTGCCCGGCGTTGGGCATTTCGGTGCGCTCATGCGCACGCTCGCCGAGCGTGAGCTCGTTGTGCCGCTGCGCGCCGCCCTGGCGGACGGCGTGCCGTTCCTCGGAATTTGTCTCGGCTTGCAGGCGCTTTACGGCTCGAGCGAAGAAGCACCTGACGAGGACGGCCTCGGCCTCCTTGCTGGTACGGTCCGACCGCTGCCGCAGACGGTCAAGCTGCCACACATGGGCTGGAACCAGCTCCGCCGCCTGCGACCGAGCGTGCTGCTGCGCGAAGTGCCGGCAGCCGCCTACTTCTATTTCGCGCATTCCTATGCGGCGCTCGATGCGAACAGCGCTGCTGTAGCCCTCTGCGACCATGGCGCTCCCTTTGTGGCGGCCCTCGAACAGGGGAAAGTCCTAGCCGTCCAGTTCCACCCTGAAAAGTCGGGCGAGGCGGGCGCGCAGGTGCTGCGCAATTTCCTCGAATTTGCGCGCCGGGAGTCGCCGCCGTGACCCTGGCACGGCGCATCATCCCGTGCCTTGATACCGATGGCGAGCGCGTGGTCAAGGGCGTGCAGTTCGTCAATCTTCGCGACGCGGGAGACCCGGCCGCGCTCGCAGCCCGGTACAACCGCGAGGGCGCCGATGAACTGGTCGTGCTGGACATTGCTGCGTCCCGCGATTACCGGCCCACGTTCCTCGACACCATCCGGCGAGTGGCCGAGCAATTGGCCATCCCACTTACCGCGGGTGGCGGCATAGGCACGGTCGAGGACGGCCGGGCCATCCTCCGTACCGGGGCCGATAAGCTCACCGTGAATACCGCGGCGGTGCGCCACCCGGAATTGATTGCGGAGCTTTCAGGCGAATTTGGCGCGCAGGCCGTCGTGCTGGCCATCGATGCGAAACGCTCCGGCGGGACCTGGGAAGTGATGATTCGAGGCGGGCGCGAGGCCACTGGTCGCGACGCGGTCGCCTGGGCGCGGGAGGGAGTCGCCCGCGGCGCAGGCGAAATCCTGCTGACCTCGATGGACCGCGACGGCACGCGCAACGGCTTCGACTGCGCGCTGACCGCCGCGGTTTCCCGGGCCGTCAGCGTCCCCGTGATTGCATCCGGCGGGGCCGACAGCCCCGAGGACTTCCTCGCCGTGTTCGCCGAAGGCCGAGCCGATGCGGCGCTGGCTGCCTCGATCTTTCACGACGATGTCCAGCGCCTTGGTGAGCTGAAGAAGTTTTTGGCCGCGCGCGGCGTGCCCGTACGCCTGGATCGCTAGAGAAACCTTGCCATGATAATCCCCTGCATCGATCTCCAACGCGGCAAAGCAGTGCAACTGGTCCGCGGGCGGCGCCGCCTGCTGGAAGTGGACGATGTCCTGAGCCTGCTCGAACGCTTTCGGGGCTATCCGCTGCTCCACGTCATTGATCTGGACGCAGCGCTCCGGTGCGGCAGCAATGGCCGTCTAGTGCGGGCGCTCTGCCGGAGGTCGAAAGCGCGGGTGCGCGTCGGCGGGGGCATCCGCAGCGTGGCGCGGGCGGAACAGATTCTCCGCTGGGGCGCGGAAAAGGTTATCGTCGGCAGCGCCGCATTCCGCCGCGGCAGAGTCCATCATGCATTTCTGCGCGGCCTGGCGGCGCGCGTGGGCCGACGGCGCATCATCCTGGCGCTTGATAGCGAAGGCGGGCGCATCGTGGTCCGCGGCTGGCGGGTTAAGCTGCGGCTTCGCGTAGAAGAGGTTATGCCTCAGCTCGAGCAGTACTGCTCGGGATTCCTGTGCACCTACGTAGACGCTGAGGGCACCATGCGCGGCACCAACCTCGCGTGGTTCCACAAGCTGCGGCGCGCGACGCGCCTGCCGATCACCGCTGCCGGCGGCATTCGCAGCCGTCGCGAAGTGCGTGCGCTCGAGCGCCTGAGCATGAATGCAGCCGTCGGTGTCGCTCTGTACCTTGGCCGCCTAACCTCGCGGTCTACGACGGGTTGACACTCATTCCGCCGAGGTATAGGCTGCCAGGTGTACTGGGGAGCCAGAATCTCCGGAAGCCCAGGGGAGGAGCTGGTTCAGGAGTTTGGGCCATGCAAGACCGGCGTACTGGTGCGGCGGCTGCGCGGAAGCTGGACCCTGGAGCCCGAAAGCAATTGGAGGAAGTGCAGCTGCTGCTTGCGCAAAGGATCCAGCAGGCTCTGACGATCGGGGAATCGCTGATCGAGCTCGGCAAACGCCTCAGAGAGGACCCGTGGAGATGGGTAATCGGGAGTTCGGCTGTCGCGCCCCCGCCCGACTGCGTTGCCATGCCGGTCGAATTTGACATTATGGCGGCGCTGGACAAGGAACGGTTGAAGCGTCTGCTGGACGAGATCCGCTGGCTGAAACGGGAAGAGGGCAAACTGACCGAGCAGGAGGTTCGGTAACCGAGCGCCGCCTGCCGAAAGCTCCTCTACTCTTGTTGCTTCTTGAGACAAGATTCTTTGCATCTGAGGAGCCTTGATCGCCAATTTCACAGCCCGGCCCTTTCTTCTGCGAGAGAATTGTTCGATCATTTACCATCACGTTAAAATTCCACTGCGTTGATCGCAATTCCGCGTAATTTGAGGCGACCGGGCCTCTTGGCCTCGAGCCCGCCACTACGAGGGTTTCCACTACGCTAGGTCTGTCCGCTGTGCCATCGTTTTTTGTGATTTTAGCTTGACAACCATTCGCGTTCTGCTAGCTTCTGCTCTCTGATGAGGAGGAACATCTATGAACTCTAGCAAGTCAAAGTGGTTGCCCGTTCTGTGCTCCCTGGCTCTGGCTGCGGCGCTTGTATGCCCGGCCGCAAACCCGGTCATGGCGCAGGAACAAATGGCGAAGAAGGCGGCCAGCACGGCCAACATGGCCTCGGACAAGGCCGGAAAGAGCAAGTCCGGCGCTGACGCCAACGTCAAGAGCACCTCGGCGCAAAATGACTCGAAGAAGGCCGCCGAGCCTGCGATCCAGAAGGGTGGCAAGACCCGCGGCTACGGCCCTTACACCTGCGTTGTCCATGTGGACAACCGCACGGGCTGGATCATCAATGTGTGGATTGACGGATCCTTACGAGGTGTCGTGGGCGGGGGCGGCGATCTCTACGTCGCAACAGGCAACGGCGCAACAACGTTCTATGCGCGGGCGGATTTCGATAACGGCACCTACGTCCCCTGGGGTCCGCGCTCCTTTACTTGCAGCGGGAGTTACACCTGGACGCTCTGGCCGTAAGGAAAAACCGTTCTGGTTTTCCGGCGGCCGTGTCGCCCAGCGTTTAGCTTGATCGTTGCTGCTTGAACAAACTCTCAGGAGGAGGCTCCATCCTTGGGGTCTCCTTCTCTAGTCTATGGGTTCCCCATTCTTCTTTACTGCGAGAGCAGAATTCTTGGATCACCTTGCTCTTTCCATACGCTCGACCCAGTTGAGTTCCGGCAACCCGGGTCCTTCAGCTTGAGTCAGCTCACTCCGATGGGAGTGCTACATGGTGACAGAAGGGCTCTAGGGGCTCCAACCGGATTGACACAAACTAATCTTTTTGTTAGTTAGGCGCCTAAATCAGTCATACGCCTGCTTGTAGTTTTACCTGCATCTTATGCAAGGATTTCAGAAACAAAGGGGACGACAAGATGAAACCTAGCCGGAGGAAGTTTCTGGGCACGCTGGTGGCCGCCGGGTGCGTGCCGGCCGTGGGCGAACGCACTTGGACATTGGTGTCTGCCGCGATGGCCGAGACAACTGCCACGCCTGAGCAGAGCGAAGAATTTGGCCGGAACGCGCTGGATTTCTGGCAGCACAAACACCTGACCAGACGGAAAGTCCGCGGTCAATCCGAGGATCCCACGGCCCTCGCCATGGGTGGCGCGCGGGCACCGGAGTTTCTCTTGTTCACACCGGAGGAGGGATTCCGCGTCGCCTCCGAAATTCCGGATAAGGAGCTGTATTCGCTCGGCGATGTCGGCATCAGCCTGCAGGTGGAGGCATTCAAGCCATCAGGAGGTGCGGCAGCAGCCAGAGTTCGCCAACGGTGTACCTGTACGCACGGGCGACTATATAGTCGTTCCTCGAGGCCATCTGAAGCGGTTTGGGGACGTGATGAAGAACTACGAACTGAAGCGTGGCGTAGTCGTGCCCAAGGGCACCAAGCCCCACGAGGTCTACGACGCGGCGAGTGCGGGCTCTGCCTGACGTCACCTATCTCACGCTCTCAATGGGGGTGCGGCGGTATGAGTGCTGAGCGAACATAGCTGTTCGCCAGGCGGCCGCAAAATCCGCTGCCCTTCGCTGTGCCAAGGGGTAGATAGGGCGGGGAATTGCCCGTAAGTCGGGAGGTGGCGTCGGGCCTCACCCCGAGACGTCTTCGAGAAGATTGGCGGTCGATAGACTACCCTGGATGTTCACTGGCGCGACGTCGGCATCACCACCAACTCATCCACCGTCCGGTTCGCCCCCAGCATCATCGCGACCCCCAGGAACGGGTAGTAGCGATAGGGAGTCCACGTGTCTCCCAGGCTCTCGAACCGGTAGGCCTGTGCTTGAAGAATCCTGTCTACGTCCTGTGCGGTCATCCCGACGCGCAGCAGGTCTGTCCGGGTATCCGCCCCGATGCCTTTGACGTTCACGGCCGGACCTTTCGGGTCACGCACAATCATTGCCAAGACTTTATCGTCTACAAGCACATCGAGGCCATTATCGGCAGAGCGCAGGCGACGGATCCGGGTCCCGCTGACCGTGGAAATCTCCCGCCACGTCCCGCCGGCGGTTCTCAGATTGGCGGAGGATTCTCCCAGCGTGACGTTCTTACCGGGGCCAAGTTCGATGGTGGAGACCTCGCGCAAGGCGCGGCGGGTGGCTCGCTGCAATTGCGCTTGGGTCTTCACTGCCATGTTCATTTCCCGGCAGACCTGCGTGTACCGCTCGTAGGCCAGCGGCCACCACGCCGAAGTGTCGTTGGCTTCTTTGAGGTAAACCTCCAGATAGCCGAGGCCTTCACCGCGCTGCTGCGCGTCTGAGCTTTCGACAAGGAGCATGCCGAAGTTGTAGCGCAGTGCGTTCAACTGTAGGACCCCGGGATCCGCGTCAGCAGACACATACTTGGCGCCCGCCTGAACCAGTTTGAACGCCTCCTGTTTTCTTCCGGCGGCCGCGAGCGCCACGGCGAGATTGTTGGCCACTGCCACAACCGGTGTAGCTGTCTCGCGATTAGGCGTCGCCGCCAGCGTGGGGTCTACCTGTAACAGGCTTGCGGCCTGCTGGAGATAGGCGATCGCCTTCTCCAAGTCTTTCCCGGCCGGACGGAGAAGGTATGCCAGCCCCAGGTTGGCCTTGACAAGGGCCAACTTGGGGTTGAGGTTTTCGGCTTGCTGGAGAGAAGCCACCGCGTCTCCCCAGAGCTGCGCATTGATCCCGCGCACCTTCGCGGCCACCGATGCGGGCTGGCTGTAGAATGCGCCCGCAGCAATATGGCCGATCCCAAATTGCCGCAAATCCCCCGGCCGGAGCCCATCAGCGTATTCCATCAACTGCGCATAGCCCAGATTCGCCCAGGCCTCGTACGCGCTCGGGAATTCGACCGTCACGCCGCGGAAGCAGCGCTCGGCCAGCGGATAGTTCTCGGCGTTCAAAAAGTAGACGCCGTCCTCGAACGCGCTCATCACGTGCCACACCGGAGCCTGTGCCTGATCGAGGCGCGCCAGCCGCTCCGACCAGGAAGGATGGTCGGCCGAGAGCGCTTCGAAGGAGGAGTAGTTTGACATCTGGCGCAACCTCTGCAGGCCTTTTAGTCCATTCCGTACCGAATATCCCGCGGCGAGACCGAGTTCCCAGCCCTTGGCGTCGGCGGCAAATTCTTTATCGCGGGTGAAGGAGAGTCTGGAGATTCTGGACAGGTCGCGGCTCTCCGCGCAGTCCACATGGCCGAGCAGGACGTGCCCCAGCTCGTGGCCGAGGATCAGCGCCAACCGGTCCGGGTCGCCCTGAATCACATCCTGGAGAAGCGGTTGCGTGATCCGCACGATGGGGTAACACAGTGGCGCCGCGGCGAAGGCGTTGTACTTGCCCACCGATTCGGCCACCTCGGGATCCTGCGCGGGATCGATGACCGCCACATCGGGCGGCCAGCCATCGTAGGCCTTGATCGGCTTGGCGGCATCGGGAACAGTGAGCAGTCTACTGAAGACGTCTTTCACCATAGCTTCTTGCTGAGACTTGGCGGGATCCTTGCTAGCTGCCGGCGGCCCTTGCGCCCACAATTCAACGCTGGCGAGCAGCAGGGCCGTCAGGACGGTGAAGCGAAGCGTATTCTTCATTGCGTACTCCTCTGAATCAATCTCATCCGGCATTCAAACCTTGGGTAGCTCTCATTTTTTTGCTGGGGTGGCGGCGACCGGGATCTTCCGCACGCTGGGAATCGGGAGCCGCTGGATGGACCAGTCCGTCGAGGGCGGATTGCCTCGGGAAAGGGCGTTCGATCCGAGCTCCGAGAGAATATCGGCCACCGAGTTGGCGCCGCCGCGGCTGCCGGCAGCCACCACTGGTTCAAACTCGAAGACACCCAGGTCCGCGACCGGCTCGGCGCTGGTCACCAGGAAGTAGGTGTCCATCCCAAAAGGTTTGTCTACGATGAATGCCTGCTCATCAGCCAGCAAGGGGATTTGCGCACGCCAGGGACCTCCATCCGGCGGCTTGGTGGGGAGGTGGTTGGCTGCATTTCCCTGGCGCCGACTCGGGAACCAGAGCTGGGCCTGGCCGGTGCAGCTTAGGGAAAAAATGTACACCCATTGCGGCTTGAGTGTGGCCCCCAGCTTTTCGGGATCGGCCACCAGTGCAAAGCCAATGTCGTCGCCCTCAGTGATCGGCCCTTCCCGGACGAGTGCCTTGGTTTTCCTGTTCAGCAGCGCGAGCCGATAAGGGAATTCGCCGTCCGAACCCCCGGGATTGATCGCGTACAATGCCGAGATCCTGCCCAGTTGCATGCTGAGCCGCTCGAGCTCCCGGGCGGCCGACTGCAGGGATTCTTTGTTGGGACCCGGTTTGATCCAATTCGTTCTCATTGGCAGGGGAGAAGACGGAGAGCAGAAAGTTCCTTCTTCCAGGTCCGGTGCCGTGACCGGGACTTTCGGGTCTTTGACCGAGTTGGGTTGCAGCCAAGCGTACTCTATTTGTTTCTCGCCCAAACGGCCCACGAGTACGTACTGTGCATCCCCAATCTTCACGCGTCCCACGGCGCTGTTATCCGTACCCTCACCGAGCTTCAGCTCGTTCACGAGCTCCGCGCTAGGCGGAACATACGCAAACAGCTTTGGTTTCTCCGCCCGCTCTGCGCCCACGAGAGCCAGCACTCGCTCCGCTGTGAGCTGCGCGCCCAGCGGGTCGCTTTTCCCATTCGGCGAGCGCAGCGTCCAACCGGATTCGCCCCACTCCAGGATGTGGCTCGGCGAATTCCAGATGGGATCAACGACCCACTCGATGCGGTCTGATAGTCGCAGTTTGGCCAGCTCCGTTGCGGCCTCGACGAGCTGCTCGTTGGACAGGCCCTTGGGGATCCATACGCGCAGGCGGGCATCGGCCGGCACCACCCATCGATCCAACTCAAACGCGTCTCCCTCTTTGACGGTGCTGGCATCACCACTGATAAGCTGACCGGTGGACGTACTCAGGGCCTCGACCCTGATCAAGCGGATGCGGACATCAGGAGCGCCCTTCTTCACCAACTCCGAGCCTACGCCCAACCGCAGCGCCAGCCCGCCGTCCAGGTCGAAGGTGCCGTAGTCGTTGACGCTTTGCACCAGGAGGGTAAGCCGCCCGGGCGACCTGGGCATCGCGCCGAATAGAGGGCGATCGCCCGGACCGTCAAGCGCCGGGTGCTGCACCGGAGGTTGCTCGAGAGTCATCAGGGCCGTCACCCTTCGGAATACATCGTTGGCTGGCGCGTCAGTGGCCAGCGTGTTGAGCGCATTCATGAGCGCCCACGTGAAGGCACCATGAGCTTCGGGCGCAATGGTGGTTTCTGCGGCCAACTCATCTGGCTGCGCGGCGGACAGGATGATGGCGCCATTGTCGCCCGGTTTTGGGCCTTTCTCTCCTTCATCCTTCGCATCCCTGGGGTCATAAGCCAGGAACCGAACCTTCTTTGTTTTCTCCGGTAGGCCGCGAGCGATCCCTCCGCTATGGCAACTGTCGAAAATGGCCGTCAGGGTGACCTTTTTCCGGAGAATCTGATTCAAGACCCGTGCGATTTCTTTGTCGCGGATGTCGTCCACGCCCAGGTAGGAGTCCGCCGGGACGAAGGTTGAGTCCAGGAATTCCGATTTCGTGGAGAGAGAATTTTTCCGCCGGGAGCCGTGTCCGGCAAAAACGAACAGGCTGACGTCGCCCGGGGCCGCTTCCTTGAGCAAGTAGGTGTCGATCGCGGTGAGGATATTCGCCCGAGTCGCCTGCGGCCCCTTGAGCATATGGATGTTTTTCGGGTCGAAGTCATAGCGCTTGATGAGGATCAACCTCAGGTCTCGGATGTCGTTGATTGGACCGTCCAAGGGAGGAAGTGGCCCCCGGGCCTCTTTGGCGGTGGCCGGCTCGCCGTGCTTCGTCGCCTTGGCAGGGGCAGGCGGGGCGGCCGTCTTCGGTTCGTAGATGTTGATGCCGACCAATACGGCCCGGCGCGTTTGGCCGGCCGCAGCAGTTGCCGTGCAAAGAGCCGCGACCAGGATCGTCAGCGCGCAGACAATCCATTCAGGGGAGATTCCGGCATTGGCTTTCCTCCCCGAGAGAATTTGAGCGTGGGCCGTGTTCACCTTACGTCTCCTCCCTGGGTCTCCCCAAAGGCTTGCTTGCACTCGAAGGTGCCCCCTGCGAATGGGAATTGGATCTCAAGGAATTCGGTCATCGGACGACAAGGGGCTTCAACGCCATGCAACGCAGGGGAACCTCCAGCGTCAGTTTTCCCTCATAGAATTGCCCGGCGAGCGGAATGGACATTATCAAAGGGGTTTTGTGCTGTAAAGACTAGATTCACCGTCACACGTATTGCCGACAGGCGCCAAGAAGTGGGACATCCTTCTCCTCGTGGGTGGCTTGCCGCGAGCTCAACGCCGGTGAGTCGTCGGGTTGTTGCTCAATTGCACTGCGCCGCTGGATAGCTCAGGCCAGCTCAGTGAGAAGATGCCGAGCGCGCCCGGGAGGTTGGATATTCTGCTCCATCTTTTCGAAACCAACTGTCCAGGCTGCGCGGCGCGGACCCCGTGGCTGCGGGGTTGGGCTTGTTCAGTGCACCAGCATTTCGTCCGGAGAAGGCGGGGTGTCTCTGGAGATGCTCCGTGGTTCTGAAGGTCCGGGCCGCATTCCAATGCGATAGCTATTATGTGGTCTAGCTAGCGGCCCAGAAGGACGAAGGCTCCCCACAAAGCGGGTCGGTCTCCACCGTAGCGAGCTTTGACGCGGGCGCGCATCTCGAGCTGTGCTTCGCGCAGCGCCTCATGCTTGTCTTTGCCGGCGAGCCACCTCTGGTAGAACAGCGTCATCAGCTCCTGCGTTTCTTTGTCGGGGACGTTCCACATGCTCACCAGTACGGCTTCCGCTCCCGCCTCCAACAAGGCGCGGCGCAGGCCAAACACGCCTTCTCCGGACATTGCCTGGCCCAGTCCGGACTCGCTGGCACTCAGAACCACCAACTCCGTGCCGTGCAAGTCAAGCTCCGCAGCCTCGTATGCCGTCAGGATGCCGTCGTCCACGCCAGGGCCCACAATTCCGCCGGCCAAGGTGCGGTTGGCGCCGGCGAAATAGAGCCCCGAACGCAGCATGGGATCTTCCAGGACGGACGGCCGGTCACTTGCGCCTGCGTTGGGCTTCTCTTTTGGGAGGGGCAAGTTGAAGCTCTGGGTGGCCACGTGCAGGACCCGTGGGTTCTTCACTCGCTTCAGGGTCTCTTTCAGGGCCTTCTCCCGGGCGTAGACCTGAACGGTCCAGTGATGCTTTTGCAGCATGGAGGCAAGAGCGTCCACCTCCGCCTGGGTCCCGCCCAACGGCTCGATGCGCCGTTCTCTGCTGTGACGCACGGTAGTCGCCGTGGTGATCGCGCGTCCCGAATTGGCCTCCTGCTCGAACGATTGGGGAGCCTTTTGTTCGGCCGCGCCGAGATCAAAGCTGGGGTTCCCGATCAGTACGGCAGAGTTCTCCGCGGGTTTGCGCTTCTCGCGCAGGAGCTCCCGCGTGCTGGAAACCAGGCGTAGATCATATTTTTCCATCAGCAGCCGTCCGCTCTCGTCCGCCGCCACTGCGAACGAGACTTGGTCGAGGATGCCATCGGGGGAAAGATAAATCCGCCGGGCACCTGCCAGGGTTGGTTCCAGCGGTTTCCAGAACGCCTCGTACAGCCCCGGCCCGCTGGCGGGCGCCGACCCTCCCTTTGTGGAGGTACGCATGTGATATTCCTCGATGGGTGCGACCTCCAGCTTTCCGGCGTCGCCCAGCGCCACGAGCATGGGGGCAGTGGCGCTCCCGGGCCGGACAACCAGGGCGGCGTACTCGTAGGTATCGGTCCACTTCTTGCCATCGTGGAATTGGAAATGGGCGATTTCGATCGCGGTCTCGCCCGGTCTCAGCAGTTTCTGGACTTCGCCCCAGGTGAATCGTGCCAGCGCCTTCGGTTCGCCTAGAGCACCGGAGCGCTCCGCCAGCTCTCGTTCGAGGTAATTTGCCTCCTCGTTCAATCGCTCCAGAGTCTTGCGCCACTGCTCGCGCTCGGCGGGCTCGGCTCCGGACAGCGCAGCGAGTTCGGCCCGCTTGACCGTCAACTTTTCCAAGAGGTCCATGGCCTTCTTATCGCCGCTGGCTGCAATCCGCTCTCGCATCGCTCCGATGGTCCGCGTCACCAGGCCCTTCTCCCAGAGCAGGACGTCGTACATCTTCCCAGCCAGTCCGGGGTTTTGGTCCCGGTAGCTGAAGCAAAAGCTGAAGTACGTCGGAAAGGCCGTGGCCACCTTGTTGAGGAACGCCAGCCTTTCCTTCTCGCTCATGTGGCCGAAGTGTTCGTCAAACTGTCTTGCGAGGTTCTGGAGTCTGCGGTCGAAGTATTCCTCGGCTTCGCGAGGTCGCTTCAGGCCGTAGTAGGCGAGACCCAGGTTTTCCAATATGGTGCCTGTCTCAGCGTGGTCGGGCCCCAAAGCCTTGGTGCGGATGGCCAGGGCGCGCTGCAGCAGCGGTTCGGCTTCGGCGAGCTTGCCCTGAGCCAGGTAAACCTCCGCCAGGCTGTTCAGTGACGTGGCGACGCTGGGGTGGTCCTGCCCCAAGTGTTTGGTCCCGATCGCCAGGGCGCGCTGGAACTGCTTCTCGGCCTCCGGGTAGTTGCCCTGCAGTTTGTAAAGCTCTCCCAATGTGTTCAGGGGAATGACCAGAGCAGGGTTGTCAGATCCCAGGGCCTTCTCCTGGATACTCAGGGCGCGCTGGTAGCCCGACTCGGCTTGGGAATACTTACCCTGCTCCTTGTACATCTGCGCGAGGTCGTTGAGCGAGTTGGCCAGGTAGGGGTGGTCGGGGCGGCCCAGGGACTTCTCGAGGATGGCCACGACCTGCTGGAGGAGCGGCTCAGCTTCGGCGTACCTACCCTCGGCCTTGTAAACCGCGGCGAGGTTTTTCCGCGAGGACACCGCGTCCGCGTGCTCCAGTCCGAGGACCTTTTCCCGGATATTCAAGACGCGCAGGAAAAGCGGCTCGGCTTCGGCGTACTTGCCTCGGTCTACGTACATCTCCGCCAGGTTGCTCAATTGAGTAGCGAATTTGGGGTCATTCGGCCCCAGGGTCTTCTCCCGGATCTCCAGGGCGCGGAGAAAGAGCGGTTCAGCGTCGTCGAACTTGCCTTGGGAGTTATAAACCACCGCGAGGTTATTCAATGAGGTAGCCAGCTCGGGGCTGTCGGAGCTCAGAATCTTTCGCCGGATGGCCAACGCGCGCTCGAGCAGCGGTTCGGACTCTGCATACTTACCTTGCGCCCTGTAGAGCATCCCCAGGTCGTTCAGCGAGATAGCCACCGGGCCGGAATAGGCCCCCAGGGCCTTTTCACGAATGGCCAGGGCGCGGCGCAGCATCGGCTCCGCATCAGCATACCGGGCCTGATCGACGTACATCGTCGCCAGGTCGTTCAGCGTATTTGCCACTGAGGGGTGCTCCGGCCCCAGCGCCTTCTCCCGGATGGCCAGCGCGCGCTTGTAGAGCGGCTCGGCATCGACATACTTGCCCTGCGTATCGTAGAGCACCGCCAGGTTGTTCAGCGAAGTGGCCAGGTCCGGGTGGTCGGGACCGAGTGTTTTCTCCCAGATGGCCAGGGCGCGCCGGAGGAGCGGTTCGGCGTCGGCATATTTGCCCTCGGCCTTGTACAGGACGGCCAAGTCGTTGAGCGACGTGGCCACCGCGGAGTGCTCAGGTCCGTAGGCCTTCTCGCGGATGGCCAGGGCGCGCTGGAGCATCCCCTCCGCCTCGGCGAACCGGCCCTGGTCGGTGTACATCGTCGCCAGGTCGTTGAGCGTCGTCGCCACTGCCGGGTCGGTTTCACCGAGAGCTTTTTGCCGGATTTCTAGGGCTTGCTTGTAAAGTGGCTCGGCTTTGACGTATTCGCCCTGCGAGTCGTAGAGAATTGCCAGGTTGTTGATCGCCGTGGCCAGCTTGGGGTGATCCTTTCCGAAGGTGGCTTCGGCGACGCGGATGGCCTCCTCGGCCACCGGGACGGCCTCGAGGAATTTTCGCGCTCGATAAAGCTCGATCACCCGGGCATTTAATTCGTCCAAGTTTCCCTGCTGCGCAGCCAGAGGCACGGCGATTGCCAGCGCGAGAAGCATAACTCCTGCCAGTCCCACAAGCTTCCTAGCGTTGATTGCAGGTGACTCCTGTGCGTGGACACCGGCGGTCCGGGTGCTTGCCGGAGGTATTCTTGCTCTTTGGATCTCACGGGATAATAAAGCTTTGGCCACGCTGTAATCCGGCTGTTTTCTGCGCTTCGTTGGAGTCTTACGACGGATGGCAGCCATCTCTTAGCACCGCGCTTGAATCTGAGTAATAGTCTTGGCGAGCAGGAATGTCAACTTCCATCCATTGACTAAATGGGCGCACGGTGACGATAGGATGCAGGGAGCGAGCCATCGGGTTAGCTCGATCACTGGCGGCGCTCGCAAAAGTGAGTTACCGCTATCCTTGGAAAGGCTCTCGAAAAACCGGAGAGGCACTCGCAGCCGAGGATGTGCCGTGAGAACAAACAAACATTCCTGCAAACTCGGCGTCACTACATCTGGTGTTGACGTCGGCAGGCGATTGTGGTAGAAATTCTACACAAAGATGAGGAAGTCGGGCCGTGAAGACTGAACCTGCACCGCTCAGCGTGTTAGGTTTTCCGCGACCTCTGCGGCCCTCCCACCGAGGCTGTTGCGGGCAGCTTGTGTCTCCTTTTTCCGACCGGTGGAACAAGTTCACTCGCAAAATTCCGGCTTGTGTCCTTCGAGTGACCATTGCCCTCACCTTGGTCTTCTCCATGGTGGCTCCTCCGCCCGTCGCGGCTCAGAGCAGCGGCCTGGAGGGACACTGGGAAGGGAAGATTGATCTTCCCGGGAAGGCGCAGGCCATCAGCGCGGATATCGCTAAGCTCAAGAAGAGATGGGATGGAGTAATTGACATCCCCGACCTGAACATCGCCGATAAGCCGCTACAGAACATCCTGCTGTCTGAAGCGGGGAGCGTTCAGTTCGAGATGCAGCTGGTCGTGATGGCGGTAACCGTAACCGTCAGCTTCAAGGGCAAACTGGATGGCGAAAAAATTACCGGAGAATTCTTACAGGCTGGCCAAGAGTTTCCTTTTGTACTGGAGCGCAAGTCGGGCACCGTAACAGCGCTGGCGTCGTCACCTTCCGAAGGGTTGGGCAGGGGCGAGCCAGCCGCGAAGCCTCCGCCGCGGCCCGTCTTCTTAAGTGCCCCAGCCGGCACCAGGGGGCAGCTAGCATATGTCAAGGAAGAAGACACACATGCCAAGAGAGTCACCCGGAAAGGCAAGGACTACGCTCTGCTCTTTGGCTGTCAACATTATGAGAAGGGCTGGCGCGAGCTGAACAACCCCGTATCTGACGTGCAAGCGATTGCCGACGTACTCGAGAGATTCTATGGGTTTGAGAAACCTGAGGTGCACCCAAACCCGACGAAGGCGGAGATCCTGGCTGCTCTTCGCACCTGGAGGGACAAAGATTACGGACCACAAGATCAACTTCTGATTTTCTTTGCAGGCCATGGCACCTATGATAAGGACGGCAAGGTCGGTTATCTTGTGGCCAGGGATTCCGATAGAGAAAAAATGGTTAAGGAAGAAGACATGGGTACCTTCGTGGAATTTCCCAAGGTGGAAACGATGCTGGAAGATTCCAAATGCCTTCACATTTTCTTGGTGTACGACACCTGTTATTCGGGCACAGCTCTGCGCACGCGGCCGGGGAGCCGCGATGGAACCGATCCCGTGTCGCGCCCGCCCATCAAGAACGTTGAAACAGCCATCATGAGACTCGAAGCGAATACAACCCGGAGGATCCTCACCTCGGGGACTGACAAACAGCTCGTTGGCGACGGAGAACCTGGGAGCAATTCTCCGTTCGTGCACAATTTTTTGTTACGCCTCAAGACTTTTGGAGATGCGGGCTCATTCCTGAGTACCGATGACGTAGTTGGTTTCGTGAAGAACTACAGGAATCCCAAGGACGCTGAGCCTCGGTCTGGGCCCTTCGGAAGAGACGACGGGTTCGGCGATTTCTTCTTTTTCGTCAAATTCAACTTGCCCAAGAACTGAGCTATCTAGCTGTACTTCAACTTTAAGACGGTAGCTACGTTCAGCCTCGGGCCTCGCGCGCCGGATCAAGTCAGCAATGCTTGTGGCACGGATCAGAATGGCGGAGCAATTTCACGACTGGGGGACCTCGTGAACTTTGTTGATTTCTTTGATTCTGACGGGCACACAGAGGCTCTCCTCGTGCGCAGGAGTGCTCCGAGAATCTTCTCGAGCAAGAGTGAACGTGTAGAGCCACGAGAGCGGGAGCCACATGCCTAGAATTGGCGGAATGAGTTTGTAGATTCCCAGAGACGGAAACATATAGCGCAACCCGTAAACGACTGCATGCGCGCTGAAGAAGATCCCCAAGGAGAGGACAAACAGGGTGATCCTCGTGGGTGTCTCGTGTAGTTTCAATACTGCTCCCCACAGCGGATAGATAAGGAGGAGTCCGGCGAAGTAAAGATTTTGCGTCAACTCCACGACGAATCGATTGGTCAGATGATTTGCGCTTTGCCGCACGATCAGATAGGAAACGAAAGCGATCGTGAATAGAACGGCAATCGCCAAACCGCGGACATACTTGCTGGCATGCATCTCCTGGAAAACACGGAGAAACAAGCTGACCACAGAGAAGTACAGCAGGATGATTCCCAAGGCTTCTGAGTAGTAGTAAAAGTAGAGATACTCCGAAGATCCGAAACCGTAATGAAGGTGCGTCAGGAAGCGACCCGCACTGATTGCGAATGTTCCTATCATGAAAAGGTTAAGTGAGAAATAGCGGAAGAAGGAGCCGCCCCGAATAGAGCACACCACCACAGCGGCTTCTAAAGGGAAGCCAAGGCACCAGAGAATGTACTGCGCTGGACTGAGCACGGTGCCCATTCTACTCTCCACCGCAACCGAGTCCAACGTATTTTCAGCTTTTCAGCGCAACCCCGAGAGCGCCTATCTATTCCAAGGCGTTGGCGGCACCGGGTCGGTCCCAACCGCGACTTCAACGGGTCCTGCCTTTGCGGTAAGGTTCCGGACTGCCACAGCGCCCGTCACAATCAAGAGCGCCAGAATGATAAGCGTCAGTAACTTTTTCAATTTGTCCTCCTCGCGGGAAAACTGGGATGGCCTCGTTCCAGATGAGGCACAGGGGATGGGTTACATCATAAGTTATATCAAGTCAAGTACGGCGAGTTCTGCGAAGGAGAATTTGGGGTGCGGGTACAGCCGCGAAGCTATGGTTGATGTCGACGCATTCCCTCTAAGAGTGCGCGGGCGAAAGTAATACGTCTGTCGAGGGTGACGGCCGCGAAATGGGAGCAGCGGGTCAGTTCGTGGCCTGCCCACTTGGCTACATTGGGAACCAGGGAATGAGAAGCCGCTTTCAGGAACTTAAGTATGAAATAGTATGCTCGAACCGCGTGGATCTGGACTCGATCTCCTTTGGGAAAGGGGCACAATCGGGCCAATTGCAGCAGGCGTTTGAAATTGTTTAACTCTTGTCCATGGGTGGTACGGCTCTCTGCCTGCACCAGCTGCTGGATTTCCTCGGACAGCTTCACTCGAGAGCAGGACGAGAGGAGGGAATGGCAATAGGCAATGAAGAACCGGACGAGGGCCACGAGCGCGATTCCAACAATGAAAACATTGACCACTGCCCCCCCTTGCCTGGCGGATTCTACGTGAAATGTTGAGATTCATCTAGTCATATAGTTAACGAAGTGGGATTCGCCAACCTGGGTGCCGCGCGCCGCACGGTGTCTGCACCAACCGCTAACTGCTCGCCGACCTTGGCCTGGGCATTGGAAACCAGGCGGTCAAGCCAGGGGCGCTTTTCCGCTCGTCACTCTTCTGCGCGCGTCACGTTGGAGACTGCCATGCACACGACCCCCCAGCACCGGCGCGATGCGGAGTGATTGGAACAGGTTTTCGGACCCGACTGGATCCAAACTCAGGGGGGCGAGAAACAACCGGCCCGCTGATTCAGTGAAGCATTGGAGGATAAATAGCGGGGCCGAGGAGACTCGCACTCGCGACCTCCTGCGTGACAGGCAGTCTGAAAATAACTATCTCTCGGAACAAGATTTGTTTCCGGCTACTCCCGATGCTACCTTTCAGCTTCGGGGCGTAGCTCGTAGCTCCTCGAGAAACCAGTTCTGAGTACATTCGATCCCCGCCGCTCCTACCAGAATCCCGTTGAATCAGCTGCCCTTACTCACCCGGCCGAACGATTTCGGCGCATTCCGGAGCGATCCCTCATCGCCAGTTGCCGAAAAGGATGAACGGCGCCCAGAAATGTGGATTTGCGAACAGGGTGTCGGAGGGGCTTTTCACTTCACCGCGCAACAATGCGAGCTGGGCCTGTCGCAGAGCTTCCGCTTTGGGCAATCCGGCATGCCCAGTCCAGATTTCATAGAATCTTCATCAGCAGGCCCGTGCTTTCATCGTCTACCTCCCACAGACTGGCGAGCACCGCCTTTGCGCCTTTTAGTTGAACAATGTCACCCAAGCCGTCCACTTCTCGCCCTCGTGCCGTCCCGCTCATGGCCGTGGCGCAGGCCGAAAGCGTCAATAGTTCTGTGTTTCGGAACATGATGTTTGGGTTTGTTCGGATTTGGGCCAGGCTGAGGAGTTCCGCGTCGCTTCCTTGTCCTTTGCCTCCCAGGAGCAGAAATGACTGCGACTCGTCCCCCGGCTGAAATGAAAAGTGGCTGGCGATGTGTACCAGAGGAAAGCGCAATTGAAGCGATCGGACCATGTCCGGTTCGGTGAAGGTGTCATCCAAGAGAAGCGTTCCGGGCAAGAGGCCTCCTGTGAGAGAGCCCTCGGTGCGGACGATCCCGTGGAGTTCGTTCGGGACTGCGGGCAGCGGTCGCATGTTACCACGTGACTTCGATACTCCCATGGCGAGCGCCCGCCAGGTTCCGACCCTTGGGGGGTCCTTCAGCTTGCTGATGCTGGCCGCGTGAAAACCTCGTTCCGATATCTTTCTACCAAGTAGGTTTTTCCATCGTGGAGAGCAGCCATGGGGATGTAGCGCAGGACATCGTCAAGAGACCACATCAGAGTTTTCGCGCCGTAGACATCCAAGTCCTTCTGAACCGGACCGATCAGGATCCGGTACAGCTCCTGGGCGGGGGGCAAAGGATCTTCATCTCCCGAGCGGAGCACCTTCCAGAATTTGAACACCTTGTCGCGAAGCTCGTGAGCCGAGATCGTGCTCTGACGAGCCACCTGCGCATCCGGTGTGACCACGAGCACGAAAATGCGTTCCGGCGCCACGAGGGTGTAAAGAGCTACCGTGCCCGGCTCCAGTCCCTGCAGGATCGACTGCATGTCACTGGCATTTCGCTGTAGATCCTTTTGTTCCTTGTCCGCCTCCCTCGATTTTCCGAATGCGGAGTAGAGATCTTCAAAGAAGCCTTGGAGGGCCCGGTTAGCCGAGTCCAGCTTAGCGGAGAGATCCTGAAATCGCCGCTCCTCTTCGGGAGTTCGGGAGGCCTTGCTGCTCAATTCACTCCACTCTCTGCCGAGGGCGGCGATCTGGTCGGTCGCTGCCTCATAGCGTTTTCCGAAATCGATTTCCGTCCTGGTGAGCGCGATGGAACTCGTCGCGGACGGAGCCTCTGCCCGAGTCGCGCGGGTGAAATCGAGGTATTCCTGCACCTTGAGCAATCCCAGGACTTGCTGTGCTTCAAAGAGCTGGCCCTCGGAGATCAGCAATTCCACCAGATCCCGGTAGATGCCTTCCTTGGATTTGAGAAAGCTTCTCTGTGTTTCTTCTTCGAGCCCCGTAATACTGCGGCGGATTTGCTGCACCGCGTTGACCGCCTGCTTGCCAAAAAAGATCGCCAGCGACGGGTTGCCGAGGCTCCTCCAGTAGTCCATCAAGTTGCTGAGGACGTTGCCCTCACTCAATGGGTCTCGGACTTCGCGAGCCAGGCCAGAGCCCGCAGGTAATTGTCAAGTGCCTCTTTGTTCTGCCCGAGAAGGGCCTGGTTGATCCCAATGTTGGCGAGGGTTATGGCTTCCCCGGCGCGGTCCCTCACCGCTCGGCGGAGCGGCAAGGCCCGGCTGTAGTAGTCCAGCGCCTTCTGCGTTTCCCCGAGAGCGCCACAGACCGCACCAATGTTGTTGAGGGTTACAGCTTCCCCGGCGCGATCCCCGACCGCTTGCTTGAGCGGCAGAGCCTGGTTGTAGTAGTCGAGCGCCTTTTGCTTCTCCCCGAGAGTGTCGTAGGCTAGGCCGATGCCGTTGAGGGTTGTCGCTTCAACGGAACGATCGCCCACTGCTCGCAGGAGCGGCAAGGCCTGGTTGTAACGGTCAAGGGCCTTCTGATTCTCACCCAGCATGAAATGAGTGAGGCCCATATTTTGGAGTGTCAGGGCTTCCCCATAGCGATCGCCCACGGCATGCCAGTTCAACAAGGCGCTTTCAAATTGCTTGAGTGCTTCCTGCTTTGCTTTCGGCCCTAGGAGGACCCGCCACTGTAACCCCTTCAAGAACGCATCTTCAGCGGCCAGGCGGGCCCTGTCTTGTTCCGTGGGGGAACCCAGTTTCTTGATTTCGACTGCGTAATTTCCTGCGGGTGCATCCTTTTCTAAAGCGTGGACCTCTAGGCGGTAGTTGCCGGAGACCTCGGCGAGCACTGAAACCGGCTCCAAGCCGTAATTGCCGCTGACTGTGAAGACGGCGCGGACTAGCTTGCCGTCTGGATCGTAGGGAGCCACATACACACTCACGCCGCGGTGAACCACATCGGTATGAAGGAATTGGCCGGCTTCCATCCGCACCTGATAAACATGCGTCTCGCCGCCTCGCAGTGCCCGTTCGATGGGCTTGCCGGCTTCCAAAAGGCGCGCTTCGTCTTCTTGTCTGGCCGCGCTGTCAGCGGTGGGGGATTGCTGCGTCGGCGACACTCGAGGATTCGCGTACGTGAGCGTGGGAGATAACGACACGCCGACGAGAAGAAGGCTTATAACCAGGGCCGACCGGCCCGGCATCATCGCCACCTCCTTCGCCCCACTTCGGGATCTCCTCCCGGGTTGGGAGTTCCGCGATCCCGCGTAATTCGCAGCGGCTTTACTGGATTGCGTCGAAGATGGACTTCACCGCGGCTAAGTCCAACTTGCCGTAGCCCCATTTCGGATTGGGGACACTGCCGGTGTAGGCGTCGGCGGTGGCATAACGCTTCAGAAGGTTCTTGATTTCCCCGGCGGTGATCGTCGGTTTCTTCTCCATTATCAACGCGACGATGCCGGTGACGTAGGGCGCAGCGGCGCTGGTGCCGTTAAAGCCCACGTAATTGCCGGAGGCATCTACCGGGAAGATATTCCCGATTTCGCTTCCGGTTCCATCCGGCAGCCTGGCGAAGCTGGCCGTGTACCACTCACCGGGGGCCACAATCTCCGGCTTGACGGCACCGCTGCGGCTATAGCCCGGGCTCGAATAGCAGGAGAGGTCGTGAATCTTGACCGGAGGGGGCAGGTTGTCCGGCGGACGTCGATAGCACGGAGCCGGCCACGTTACGACTTGCCCGCTTTTGTCGAGCTGGTCATTCCAATCATAACTTCCGACGGTGATCGCCGCCGCAGCGGTTCCGGGGTTGCCCACGATCTCCAAGAACGTGGCAGGCGCGACCGCGTTACCCCAGCCCGTGTACAGATAGACTTCGGCCTGGGTGATCTGGCCGCTGTCATCCCAGATGTAAGCGGCTCCAAATCCAGGCGTGACGTATACGGGGATCTCGTATTCGCTCGCAAAGGGGTAAGGGTAACCACGACCAGCAGGCTGGGCTGTCGATCGGGGCACATTCGGGTCTGGAGGATTCACATTCTCCGCTGGGGCAAGTCCCAGCCCTCTCAGGTCTATCTGCTGCATGTTCGGAATCCTGAAGAAGACTTGCAGCCGCGTGCCATCCTTTGAAAACCACTTCAACAGGGCGGGCGCCTGGCTGTTTCCGAAGGTCAGGTGCGCGTGCAAAGCCTGTTCCTGATCATTTCCGGCAGAGATGACGATGGCCCTACCCCTGACGCCGGGCGCGAAGCGCGCATTGATTTCACGTTCCTCGACGCTATTGCCATCGTGGGCGCCCGAGTGGCCGCCGAAGCTGCAATTGATCACCACAGGTTCGTTGGCGGCACGCGCCACCGAGTCAATCCATCCGGCAGCCGCGTTCAAGAGATAACCATTCTGGAGGCTCCCACCCGCTCCGCCGACCCGCACAGCGATCAAGTCAGCGTTTGGAGCGACGCCAATTGCAGGGGCCAGTGATTTCTTTGCGTTGTTGCCGTTGCCTGCCGCGACGCCGGCAGCGCCGGTGCCATGACCGGCCTCGTCGGTGGTGGGAATGCGGCGCGAGCGGGAACGGAGTTCGGCGGTCAGTTGATCCCGTGTGTAGAGAGTGCCCACGGACGCGCCGTTGGGATATCTGATCGGAGGCCTGCTACCCAGTCCGCTGGCGTCAAATGCCTGGCTGGTCGTATCCCAAAGATACAGGAGTCGCGAGGTGGGCTGCCCGGAATTGTCGTAAGTGATGAAGTCCGGATTCCGGAAATCGAGACCTGAATCTACGACGGCGATGATAACGTGCTTGCCGGTCAGGCCGGCGAAGCCGTTGCGAACAATTCCCTCGGCCAGCGCGCGCGTGGGCCGGGCCTCCTGCAATACGGTCGGCGGAGGCAAGAGAACCGGTCCCGCCTCATCCATCCAGAAGAAGCCGCGCGACATTATGATCGCAGAGATCACACGCATGTCAGGACCCTGTCCATCCGCGCTCGGAGGGACAAAGACGTCCGCAAACCGGTCGTAGGCGGCAAAGACCGTCGCGCCGGGCACTCGAAAAGCCTGGCGCGCGGCCACGTTCTGGAATTCAACGTACGTGACGAAGTACAGCGTCTTCTCGTCCGCGCGTGCCTGGGCATACTGCGACGCGGTGCTCGCGCTCGAGAAAGCGCTCCAGGCGGCCTGGGCTCGCGCGGAGGCATTGGCTGGCAGCCCGGGGGGCCCGGCGCGCGGGAGCGGTTTGGCCTTCCCCAGCTTCCAAGCGCTATCTGGTGGGAACGTGATGGGACCGTCGCCAGTCTGCTGTTGAGGCGACTGTCCCGAGGTCGCGCTCATGGTTTGTACGGCGTGTTGGAGGTGTTGGAGAAATGAGTCAGGGTTAGCGGTGAAGGATTGCCACACTTTGAGCATCAGCGGGAGCTCGGCTTGAAAGAGTTCCTTGGGCGCAGACACACAGGAGAGATAAAACGTCCAGGGGTCGGAGTAGTTGGGCGAGGCAATGACCACGCCGTAGCCGAGTGTCGGGCGGCCCGCGACCAGAAGCTCAACGAGGATGAACGCGGCCTGACCGCGACCGGGAAATTGTGCGGGCTGAGTCTCGATGATCCTCTGGAGTTGTTGCACCGGGCCGCCCATCTTGGCGATCCCAGCAGCAATCTGGGGGAAGAGGATCTGGTATGCCAGCACGGGGTCGCAGCAGGGGGCCTCGAGCAAGTAACCCGGTGGCAAGTACGGCGCGCGCGGCGCCTGCGAGTAAACCGGCGCTGCCGCGCCGAGCGAAATCCCCTCACCGTTCGGCCCGGTTAGGTCCACGGAGCCTCTCCCCTGGGCCGAGATTGTCCAGCCTTGCGGCACGCCAATCGTACTGCCGTCGCCGAGCCTGATCGTATGGAGCGGCGCGTCGGCGCCCGCTCCCGCGTTTTGAGCGAGGCTCTTCAGCAGATGCGTAATGGAATTCAGGAAGGACCCTTGGCCAAACGTCAGGCCAATCGGGAAAAAGCATAGAACGGCAAAGCACACCATGGAGCCCAGGGCAGCTCCCGCCAGATGCTTCCGAATTATGGGGATTGACATGACCGGAACCATCCTTTCATGTTCTGGAGGGCGCCTACTGACCCTCATGCCGAAACGTTATAATCGAAGATGGGCACGAGCTCCAAGAACTTTTCTGTGGAATGAGCCTGGGTTTCCGACATAAGGCTCAGCTAGTTCCATGATTTGTTCTTGATAAATGGCGGGGCCGACGAGACTCGAACTCGCGACCTCCTGCGTGACAGGCAGGCGTTCTAACCAGCTGAACTACGGCCCCGCTTGACCCTGAATGGCTGGTGGGCAGTGTCCGATTCGAACGGACGACCTTCCGGGTGTAAACCGGACGCTCTAACCGCTGAGCTAACCGCCCCGCATCATCCTACAGGAAGCCCCGCGAAGCGTCAACGCAGCGGCTTCCTTGACACTTCTCGACGCGAAACAGTAGACTTTTGTGTTTGCCCATTCGCGGAGGAGCGCGCCGAGGATGCTGCTGTCGCGGGACTATGTCGGATACATGGCCAGCGAGGTGGTCAAGCGCCTGGTGGCTGCAGAGATGATCGAGGCCCGGGCACCCGAGGCGCTGGTCCAGCGCATCCGCCAGATCATGCTCGAGGAACTGACCGTGGAGGACCGGCTGAACGAAGAGGTGCGCCAGATCCTGAGCCAGTATGCCGACGAGATGCGCCGCTCCGGCGCGTCTTACCAGGAGATGTATAAGAAGGTGAAGTCGCAGCTCGCCCGCGAGAGGAAACTGATCCTGCGATAAGAAATGCCATGCGCCTGAGCCGTGAAAAAATCGTCCGTCTGTCTCATGCGGTCACCGATCTCCTCGTGGCCACCGAGGAGGTCGAGTTCATCGAAGACCGCGAAACCATCCGGCGGGAGATTGTGCAGGTCCTGCAGGCGATTCTGAGGGAAGAAGAGCAGGTGGATGCGGAGGTCCGCCGCAAGATCGGCTCGCAGAAAAGGGAGATCCTGGAGGGCAGCGAGGAATGGGACATCCTCTACCGGAAGTATTACAACGAGGAGCTCAAGCGCATGGGAGTAGTGCACCTGACCGAGCGAGCCTAAAAGGATTCTAGCGGAAATAGAAAGGGGGCGACCCGCCCGGGTCGCCTTTTTGTTTCACGAAACGGGTTATGGACGGCGCTTGAGTGTCGGCCGGTCCTCGTCCTGCTGGTCGTCTCCGGTCTGCTGGCCCTTGCCCTTCTTGTCTTTGTCCTGTTGTTCGGTGCGCGTCCGCAGCGTGGGCTTATCGGCGCCCTTGTCCTGCAGCTTGCGCCCGGACTGCAGCGCCCGCAGCCGTGCCTTGACCAGGTCAAACTCGGAGGTCGAAACGATGTATTGCTCCCGGGCCGGCAGAATCGTGGCGATTTCCTTTTGCGTATTCTGGATGCGCTCGGGCGTGGGCGGGTGCGTCGAGAAGACCTTGGGGATGCTCCCTGGCTTGCGCCGCTCCTCCGCCTGGATCTTCTCGAAGAAGCTGACGTAGGAGTTCGGGTCGTAGCCCGCCTTGTACATGTATTGCAGGCCCAGGAAATCGGCTTCGCGCTCGGCGTCGCGGGAGAATTTGAGATACGACAATGGAATCAGGAAATTCAGGCCCTGGTAGATCCCGTACCCGGCCCAGCCGCCCGGCCCCAGCAGGATCAGCGGGATCATGGCGAGCTGCGCGATCTCGCCCTTGGTGGCGTTCTTAGTGCCGTGGCGCGCTGTGACGTGGGCGATCTCGTGCGCCATCACGCCGGCCAGCTCGGACTCCTCATCGGCGCGCAGCACCAGCCCGCTGTTCACATAGAAGAACCCGCCGGGCAAGGCAAAGGCGTTGATCTCGTCCGAATCGATCACCTTGATGGTGAACGGTACTCGGGCGTCTGAGTTCCGCACCAGGTTTTGACCCACGCGGTTGACGAACTCCACTACGACCGGGTCGTCCACCAGCTTGGCCGACCGCTCCACGTCCTGCGCAAGCTGCTTACCGATGGCAATCTCTCGTTCGAGCGAATAGAAGTTCACTCCCCGCCCGACCTTGCGGTTGCCGATCTGGTCCACATCGTTCTTGGAGTCCTTTGGCCTATCCTGCTTGTCCTGTGGTTGCTGCTGCGGTTGCTGTTGCTCCTGCGGAGTAGCAAACGCCGGGCCGATTACAAGCAGCGCAGCCAGCAGGCTGGCCAGGAACCGTGCGGTGAGCCGACTCATTTCCTCCACCTCCGTGCTACCCTGCCGAAGATTATACACCCCCCGGATAGCTGGATCCCCTCAAAGCATGTGATGTTGCCCGCGCCCCGGGGGTTTCCTTGTAGTTCGGGCCGGCCGTGCGCCCCACGGTTCTCGAAAAGTGGGCGGGAATCGGCCGATTCCAAGAAACCGGGCTTCCGCGGCGATTGACAGGGGGGCAGCTTCCCTCTACAGTTAAACCAGCGCTATGAAAATGCCGGTGCAGCGAATCCAGATCGGCCAGGTGTGGCGGAAGAATGAAACCGGCGAGACCTACCTGGTCACCAAGCTCTACACTCAGGCGCTGGCCACTTTTGCCGTGTTGCGCAAAACCGGAGCCGAGACCGAGGCTCTGCTCCGGGTGAAGGTCGAGCGAGCTGGCGAGGTGCAAAACCTGCCCGGCTTTTCCTTCACGCAGGAGACCAAAGAGTTTTAATTCGCCTTCCGCCTCGGCTGCCCCTCAAATCGAACGGACCGCGAGACGCACGACGTCTTCCACCTGCATCACCTCGCGCACCAGAAACGGCTCAGCGTACTTCACGCCGATCATCTGCCCATAATGACGCGCAATCAGGTGGACCTCCTGCTCGAGCTGGTCGAGCGGCAGATGGACTTTCGAGCGGCGCTCAAGCTTGGCCGGCGCAAACTGCGAGCGATAGGCGAGAATGGCGCGCCGCCGGCGGTCAAATTGCGGCGTGATGTCAACCACAAAAGTCGGCCGCACCGGGTAGTACACAGTCGAGTAGAGTACCTTGAATGGCCGAAAGGCTTCGCCCTCGAGCGGCAGCCGCTTGAGTCCCGCCAGAAAGCAGCCTTCGTAGGCGATCCTGGACGCGTTGTAGTGGTCCGGATGGCGCCCTTCCCAGTAGGGAAGTATGACGGTGTTCGGCCGCAGGGCGCGAATCTTCCGGGCGACGCCCAGCTTGTTTTCCTCTGTGACTTCCAGCCGCGCATCCGGCAGGCCGAGGTTCTCGCGGTGGCGCACGCCGAGGATGCGCGCCGCGGCCGCGGCCTCGCGCCGGCGGATCTCGGCGGAGCCGCGGCTCCCCATCTCGCCCTCGGTCAGGTCGAGGATGCCTACCTTGTATCCGCGCTGGACCATGCGGATCAACGTCCCGCCGCAGGTCAGCTCGACATCATCGGGATGCGCCGCAATGGCGAGCAGATCGAGTTTCATCGCGCCTCCGGTGTGGCGCCGGCGCCTGCCCCGAGGTCGCCGAGGCGACCCGATGGGTCTCGCCGGGGATTTGTTGCGCCGCCGCAGTGCAAAAAGCGTCGCACGCCAGCGCTGATTGTAGGCAGCCGAACTGCTGCCGTCAAAGGGAGCTAGGAGCTAGAGGCTCGATTGACAGTGCCAGCCGGGGTACACTGCTCGGCGTCGGATTCCATCCGGGAGGTTCGCTGTGGCTGGATTGCCGTTCGAAGGGCGGGTGGCGCTGGTGACCGGTGCGGCCCGGCGGATCGGGCGCAGCATCGCACTCAAGCTGGCGGCCGAAGGAGCCGATGTCGTGGTGAACTACCGCAGCTCAAAGACCGACGCAGAGCAGCTGGTGGCGGAGATCACCTCCGGAGGGCGGCGCGCCCTGGTGTGGCAGGCGGACGTCTCGCAACGCGACGAGGTCGTGGGGATGCTCGCGGCTGTCGAGCGAACTTTCGGCCGGCTCGACATCTTGGTGAACAATGCGGGCATATTCTTCCCCGCTAAGTTTGAGCAGCTCACCGAAGACCAGTGGGACACAATCCTCGACACCAACCTGAAGTCGCAGTTCCTGTGCGCGCAGGCGGCCGCTCCGCTGCTAAAGCGCACCGGTCGCGGACGCATCATCAATCTCTCTTCGCTCGGCGGCCTGCTGGCGTGGCCGCTATACACTCACTACTGCGTCTCCAAGGCGGGAGTGATCATGCTGACGCGCTGTCTGGCGCGCGCCCTGGCACCCGAGATCACCGTCAACAGCGTGGCCCCGGGCACCATCAACTTCCCCGGCGAGCCTCCTGATGAGGACTATGTCCGTCGCGCCCCACTGCGGAAGACAGGCACGGCTGAGGATATTGCCGGAACGGTCGCGTTCCTCGCCCAATCTGATTTCATTACCGGGCAGGTGTTTGTCGTGGACGGCGGTCGCGCGTTGACGTAATAGTTGTGCGGGGGCGACCGTCGTCGCGGGCTGCGCCCTCGCGTGTCGGAGAGACAGTCTGGATGCTATCCGCTGATTGATTTCCTCTTTTGATCAGAAATTGCGGAGGGCATTTCCGGCGAATACATAGTGATTGTGAAATCCCCTCGGACGAGCGCATTCTGAACAGGAGATTCTGCGATGTACGGGCGACGCACTCTGAGGTATATTGTTTTCTCTTAGGATTAGCCGGGACGTGGCCCCACTGAACAACTGTATAGTGGGGGGCATTGAACGTGACGGATGAAGGCGAAACTATGAACAATGGTGGTCAGGTAAGAATTTCTGAGTTGGAATCGGTCGAGCTCCAGGAGTGGGTAGAGTCGCTCGATGAGGTGCTTCGGGACGGCGGCCCCGAAGTCGTGAGCCACATCCTCGAGCGGCTCCGCGCCCATGCTCAGTCAGCCGGAGTCGCAACTCTTTTCTCGGCCAACACGCCTTACACGAACACGATCACGGTCCACCAGCAGCCTCCATTTCCCGGAGATCAGGAACTCGAGCGAAGGATCAAAAGCCTGATTCGCTGGAATGCTCTGGCGATGGTAGTGCGCGCGAATCGAGTGGAACACAACATTGGCGGTCACATCTCCACCTATGCCTCGACAGCGACGCTGTTCGAAGTCGGATTCAATCACTTCTTCCGCGCGCGCACGGATCACTTTGAGGGAGACACGGTTTATTTTCAGGGCCATGCTTCACCCGGCGTCTACGCCCGTGCGTTCCTCGAGGGCCGGCTCACGATCGAACAAATGGAAAATTTTCGCCGCGAACGGAGGCCCGGCGGCGGGCTCTCCTCCTATCCCCACCCCTGGCTGATGCCGGACTTCTGGGAATTTCCCACGGTTTCAATGGGCCTCAGCCCCATCATGGCGATCTATCAGGCGCGCTTCAACCACTACCTGACCGACCGCGGTCTGAAGCCGGAAACAGACGCCAAGGTCTGGGCATTCATCGGCGATGGAGAAACCGATGAGCCCGAAGCGCTGGGTGCCATCACCTTGGCTGCGCGCGAACAGCTCGACAATCTGATCTTTGTAGTCAACTGCAACTTGCAGCGACTGGACGGCCCTGTGCGCGGCAACGGCAAGATTATCCAGGAACTCGAGGCCGTTTTTCGCGGCGCCGGCTGGAATGTCATCAAGGTCATCTGGGGCAGCGATTGGGATTCGATCCTCGAACGGGATACCGAGGGCCTGCTGGTCCAGCGAATGGGAGAAATGGTTGACGGCGAATACCAGAAGTTTGTCGTCGAACCCGGCGCGTACATCCGCCAGCACTTTTTCGGAAGCGATCCGCGTTTGCTGAATCTGGTGGAAGAAATTCCCGATGAGACACTTCGCAAACTGCGGTTGGGCGGGCACGACCCGCGCAAGGTTTACGCCGCGTACAAGGCGGCCGTCGAGCACAAGGGATCACCGACCGTCATACTGGCGCGAACCATCAAAGGCTATGGGCTCGGTGAAATCGGCGAGGGCAAGAACATCTCGCACCAGCAAAAGAAGCTGAACGAAGACGAGTTGCGCGAATTCCGGTCGCGCTTCGGCATTCCTCTCAGCGATGACGAAGTCACCGAGGCGCCGTTCTTCCGTCCTCCCGAAGACAGCCCGGAAATCCAATACTTGCGTGCCCGCCGGGATGGGCTCGGTGGATACGTGCCCAAGCGCTCCATGCGGGCAAATCCTCTTCAGTTGGCTCAGCACGACGAATTGTTCCGGGAATTCTTCGAAGGCAGCGAGGGCCGCGAGGTTTCAACTACGATGGCGTTTGTCAGGATGCTGCACAAGATGCTCCGCGATCCGGAGTTCGGAAAACTGGTGGTGCCCATCGTTCCAGACGAGGCTCGCACCTTCGGCATGGAATCGCTCTTCCGCCAGGTCGGCATCTACTCCCACGTCGGCCAACTCTACGAGCCGGTGGACGTGCACACCCTTCTTTACTACAAGGAGGCCAAAGACGGCCAAATTCTCGAGGAAGGAATCACCGAAGCCGGCTCCATGTCTTCATTCATGGCGGCCGGATCAGCCTATGCCACTCATGGACTGAATATGATTCCTTTCTTTATCTTCTACTCCATGTTCGGCCTCCAGCGCATCAACGACCTGATCTGGGCCGCGGCAGACATGCGTTGCCGCGGATTCCTGCTGGGCGGCACGTCTGGCCGCACCACACTTGCCGGTGAAGGCCTGCAGCACCAGGACGGACACAGTCACGTTCTGGCGCTCGGCATCCCCACACTTCGTGCCTATGATCCGGCCTTCGCTTACGAGATTGCGGTAATCATCCAGGACGGCATCCGCCGCATGTACAAGGAGAATGAAAACATCTTTTACTACATCACCGTGATGAATGAGCCCTACGTGATGCCGCACATGCCGGACGGCGTTAAGGAAGGCGTCCTCAAGGGCATGTATCGCTTCCGTGTGTCAGAGAACAAGAAGCTCAAACTGCGAGCCCAACTCTTCGGAAGCGGGGCCATCCTGCGGGAAGCTCTGCAGGCTCAGGAAATCCTCGAACAAAAATTCAATGTCGCCGCCGACGTCTGGAGCGTCACGAGCTACAAAGAACTCTACCGCGACGGCCTTGAGGTCGAGCGCTGGAATTTGCTCCATCCGGCCGAAAAACTGCGTCTGCCCTACGTGAAAGAATGCCTCGCCGATGCGCCGGGAGTGTTTGTGGCCGCCTCGGATTACTTGAAGGCCTTGCCCAACCTGGTCGCCAAGTGGATGCCACGGCGCCTGGCCTCTCTGGGCACGGACGGATTCGGCCGCAGCGATGGCCGGGCAGCCCTGCGCGACTTTTTTGAGGTGGACGCGCGCTTCATCACCCTGGCCACGTTGACCGAGCTCCTGCGCGACGGTAAGATCGAGTCGGCGGTGGTCAAGAAGGCGATCAAAGAGCTCGACATCAACCTCCGAAAGCCGAACCCGATGGCCTCCTGAGCGCTTACTCTTTGGAGTTCACTATTCTCTCTGCAGCGGCGCTTACCCTGTGCGGGGCCGAAGGGTACTGCCACCTTCATTAAGGCGCATCCAGCTCCTTCATTGCGAATAATGTAACGGCGCGTTTCAGCACGTCGCCGAATGTGCCTAATTCGAATGAAAAATGCGGCAAAGCTCCCGCGCTCCTTCGACCAGCGGCGGCCCGGGCGTATTCAGTAATTCATCGCGGACCACGTAGACGCGGCGCTGCCGCACCGCCGGCACATTTTGCCAGGCGGGGTTGGCGAGCGTTGCCGTGATTCGCGGGCGCGCGCCGGTGGCGGCCCAGGCGATCACGATGATCTCGGGACGAGCGCGGGCAATCTCGGCGTCGCTGACCCGCTGCCCCGCCGGCACCACCATTCGCCCGCCGGCAATCTCGACAAGCTCGCCGACCCAGGGAGGGGAACTGATCCGCGGATGCGGCCACGCCTCGCAGTAGACGGGTAAGCTTTTCCTCCGTGTTCTCTGCGCTTCTGTGCTTTCTGCGTTAGAGCTCTTTCGCCTTATTTCAGCGAACCCCTGCCTCATCCTGGCAACGAGCCGCTCGGCGGCAATTTTTCTCCCCACAATTCGCCCCAGCAGCCGAATGTCGGCCTCGATGTCCGCCAGCGTCCGTGGGTTCATGGCCAGAAACGTCAGCGGGTTTTCGAGCAGCCTGGCCACGGTCTCCTGCTTGTACGGCACCGAGCCTATTACGAGCGTCGGCCGCAGCTTCACCACGCGCTCCGGGTCGAGCGACCAACAATCTCCCAGCTGTGTTTGCCGGAGAGGAAGTTTGCCGGCGGGAACGACCTCCGCGCACCATTTTGTGACGCCGACCAAATCACGCCCCACACCCAGCGCCACCAGTATCGACGTGGCGCTCGGCGCCAGCGACACAATGCGCTGCCGGCCCTTGCGATTCGCCAGTCTCATCGGAGGTTTCGATTCTAGCGGGGATGGTACGGTCGCACAACCGGACGCAAAGCGGCGCGCGCTAGCGCGAGGCCATCGAAGACGCTTCCGGCGAGTGAAAGCAGCGGACATCGTCCACCGACAAGCGCGATGCCCGCGACAGCCGATGCTTCAAGTACGACCACGGGATGTGAAACAGCAGCACCTTCGGAGCGAACTTCATACTGTCGGAAATGAAGCAGCTGTGTGTGCACCAGCAGTTGGCCTCGGGGATGGCGCGGACTTCTTTCTGCATCTCGGCCGAGCGCAACGCTGCGCCGAGATCGAACTGGAAGTCCTGCAGACGGCCAATGGCCGGACGCAGCTCGCAGGCGCGGAATGCGCCGTTGTGATCGATCACGGCGCTGGTGATTCCTGCGGTGCACGGCATGGGCCAGCGATGCGGCCGCGTAAAACACTCCTCGTGAATATCGAAATGCAGGCGCAGCGCCCCCAGATAATACATTCGCGCAAAGAATCGGGACGCTGGGGAAAGTTGCGCGAAGAGCTTCCCGGCGTAGGCCTCGTGCAACGGCATGAGCTTGCGGTGGACTTCGCACACCTGCTCCAAAGTGAGTTTCCGCAGGCCCACATCCATGGGGTTGCCGCGAATAATCTCGAAGTACTGGCCCATCACCTCGGTGTTCTCAAACAGGTGCGTGCCGAGCTTGACCAATTCTTCGTAGTTCTCCCGGGTGATCACGGTGACGACGTTGCGGCGCAGGCGTCGCACCCCCTTGAACTCGCTCATCCGCTCGATAGTTCCGAGCGTCTTCTCGAAATTGTTGGGGACGCCGCGAATGGTGTCGTGCGTATTGGCCAGGCCGTCGAGAGAGAAGTTCAGGTCTATCGTCAGCTCGGGGCAGTCGCGCAGCACCCGAGTAATCACGGCATGGATTTTGTTCGGTAGCAGGCCGTTGGTGGGCAAGTTCAGGTGGCGGATGTGGTTGTTGCGGTAGAAGAGGTAGATGATCTCCCCCAGTTCCGGCCGCAGGAACGGCTCGCCGCCCGATAGCCACAACTTGGCAAACTGCGGCGCCGTGCGCGAGATGGTCTCGAACTGCTCGAAGCTCAGGTCCTGGTTCTTGTTCAGGTTATCCCAGTAGAAGCAGGTGCGGCAGAGCGAATTGCACCGCGAGGTGACGAACAGGAATAGCGACTCGAACTCTTTTCGCCGGAAGAGTTTTCTGACGTATTGGCCTGGGCCTGTGACTTGTTCACGCATGTGCGCGGCCTGGGAGTTCTTCGGGCATTAGAGCATACCGGGTGGTTCTGGGCAACGGCTCTGCAAAACGGTGAGGCGGCTAAACAACGGCGGTGGCAACCTGCCCTACGGTTCGTCCTTCGGCTTCTTCAAGCGATAGACCTCGAGCTTGCCATCGGCGTACACGAGTTCTCCAATGGCCGCCAACTGGTTGGACAACCGGGAGACGTTGTATGCCCAGACGTAGTCGTAGTCTTCCTGCACGTCGGGCCAGTCAAATGGGTCGTCGTAGGAGAGAACCCAGAACCCATCGTTGGTATAAGGCTGCTGGCGGGTGCGCAGCGGCGTCACGCCCGGGAGATACCACAGATACGGAGCGAACCAGCCGCGTTCAATGATGCCGTAGGCCCAGAAATGAGCGAAGGGGTGGCGCGCGTGCTCCTCGCCGGGATCGTCGGCCTCGACGATGGGCAACACACGCGCATTCTCCGTGGTCGCGGCGAACGAGCGCGCCAGCCCGGCCAGTTCCGGCTGCGCTGCGATAAAATTTTGGCCCAGACTTGCCGTGCGCACCAAAAACAGCGCGAGGGCCACCAGAGCGAGCCGCTGGCCGCGGCGGCCCGTCTGGGCCGTCACCAGAAGCAGCACAAACAGGACCGGCAGAACACGGATGTCAATATAGGCGCCCCCGCCGGATGCCTCGGGCAGCGCCCAATAAACCGCGAATATGCCGCCCGCGACGCCCGCCCAGCGATAGTTCCACTTGAATTCAGGGTTGCGCCACCATGCAGCAAGAAAACAGGCAGCCAGCGCCAGCATCGTGATTAGATCCAGCCGCGGCGAATAGCCGTGCATGAAGGCCGAGAGCGTGCGGATCTTGTCTGCAAAACTGCGGAACGCGACCTCTCCACCTACGCTTGCCCGCAGCCTCCCCGCGCGCAGATATAACAACGCACCGGGCAGGAACAGCACGCTGGAAAGCAGCAGCGTGCGAATTCGCACCCTGCTGATGAGGGCATAGCCCGTCACCAGAATTGCCGCGATACAAAAACCCATCAGATGTGTGAGATAGAGAGCTGTCATGGCCGCGAGCGCAGCGCACCAGCGCAGCAGCCCGGGTCGCGCCAGGTAGCGCAGCCATAACCCTAATGCCAGAAAGCAGACCGAAAGACTCAGATAGAAGTTCAAGAAGGCGTAGAGGAAGAAAATGTTGTGCGTAATGACCAACGCCCAGAGCCCCATGTGGTCCTGGCCGGGATTGGCTTGGCGGATGAAGAACCAGGCGGACAACGGCAGAGCCAGCACGCAAAAGCTCAGGAATATTCGCCCCGCCAGCTCCGCCGGCAGGACGCGGTTCAGTCCGACCAGGATTACATCCGCCGAGAGATAGGGATAGAGGCCCCAATCGGCCTGATAGAACTGGTGAAAATGGGATCCCGGATCGTAGAGCCGGGCAAGAACGTAGGTACGCGCCAGAGTGTTGGGATAGTCGAGCAGCGGCGGGTAGGCAACCAGCCAGATGGGAGCGACCAGCAGCACCCCAAGGAGCATGAAGAACAAAGCGGCTCGAATGTCGCCTCGGATCACCGGATTGACTCACCCTGCCTTACCAGCGCGCTGCTTCTGCGAACAGCGGATTGTACCGAAAAGGTCTTCGAAGAGGCGCTTGCTTTCTATGTTTTTCATAGGCATTAGAGAGCACGAGTCGAGGCAAGGAGCGCGGCGGTTCGCTTGACATCGCTATTCCTCCGGGCATACCTTTTCGCCAGCAGTTGGCTGGACCCGAATGTCTCCGGCCTTTGATCGAAGGTCCACCGCGGTGCGGAGTCGGCAGGGTCGCGATAGATTTTCACCCTGAGTGTGAAAGGCGTCCCCGAGCCGGCGCGCCAATTTCCAGAAAGGAGAATCTATCCATGCCATCCAAGGCGGGAAGCAATCGACGCTCGTTTATCCGGAACGCGGGCCACCTCTGTGCTGGAGCCATTGCGGGCAGCGCAATGGGCTTGGCTGCCGCGCCGCCTGATGCGGAAGGAGGGCAGAAGTTCTTGCTTGTCGGGTTGGTGGGCTCGGAAAACCCAACGCGTGCCAATTTCCCCTTTGTCTGGGCCGCGGCGTTAAAGGAAGCGGGAAATGATGTGCGTATTGAGCTGGCCGGCGACGCGACTGTGCTGATGCGCACGGCGGTTTCGAACAGTGTGACGCCCGTTGGCTGGCCGCCGTTCAGCCAGGCATTGGCGAAAGTGGTGGAGCTGAAGATTCCCATTTTTGTTTGAAGGGCATGCGCAACCGCCCGTGGGGTGGGAGATCCCGATTTCGTTGGAAAAAACGCGCAATTCACAAACCCAAAGATCACCGCCGAAACAATGGGCTGGGCCACAAAGATTCTCGTGGTGTAGCGACCGGCTCCGCCGCGCTCGGCGTCCGGTCGTTGCGCCGGAGCGGAAGCCTTGGGATACTGCCGGCATGTACAGCGCGGCGGTGCTCGACCATTTCAAGAATCCGCGCAACGCCGGCGAGCTGGTCGGCTCGAGCGCGGCGGTTGAGGTCAGCAACCCCGTCTGCGGCGACATCATGCAGCTCGCCGTGCGCTTCTCTGAAGGTCGCATCGCCGAAGCGCGCTTCAAGACCCGTGGCTGCGTCACGGCCATTGCCTGCGGCTCGCTGCTCACCGAACTGATCCGCGGGAAAACGCTCGCAGAAGCCCGCCGCATTACCCATACAGAAATCTCTGACGCGCTCGGCGGCTTGCCTCCGGCCACGGTGCACGGCAGCCAGCTCGCCTGTGACGCCCTCGAAGCCGTCCTCGCGGTCTTGGGGCAAATGAGCCACTGAGGTTCCGAGGCAGAGAGAAAAGAAACAGAAAAGGAAAAAGAGGAAGCGCTTGCCTCCGGGAGTCTGTGATCTTGTGGCTACGATTTCTCCAGGGCGCGATGGAGAGCTACCGGGTCGTTCAGATTGAGCACAACGCCTTCTTCCACCGTAGGGACCTCGAGCAGATCGGCGGTGTGCGCCCAGACGACGACCCGTGCGCCGGTCTCGGGCGGCGCGGCGAGCAGCTCCGGATAGAGCGCGCTTGAGAAGATGACCGGGTGCCCGCGCTTGCCCTTGTAGGTCGGCAGGACGATCGGTTTGCCGCTCTTGTAAAAATTCTCGATCAATTCGCCGACCAGGTGGGCAGTGATCAGCGGGTGGTCCACCAGGTAGAGCATCATGCCGTCGGTTGCTCCTGCCGGCAGGCTGCGCAGGGCAGCATGGATGGATGAGAGCTGCCCCAGTTTCCAGTCTGGATTGACGATCACCATCGCCGGATCAAGCTTCAATTGGCTGCTGATCCCCTCGGCGTTTGCGCCGAGCACGATGCGCCGCGGCCCAACCCTGGGGTGCTGCGTTACTTGGACCAAGTGTTCGAGGAACGGACGGCCCTGGAAGGTCAGCACGGCCTTCGGCGAGCCCATGCGGCTGGATTCGCCGGCGGCCAGGATGACGGCAGCGAGCACGCGGCTCCTCAGCCGGCGGTGGTGGCTTGGCCGGCTTTCGCGAGCGTGCCGGATTTGTGCGGCACCTCGGTGGCTTTGCGGCGAATCGCAATCAGCTCGGCGGTGATGCTGATGGCTATCTCTTCCGGGGTGAGCGCGCCGATCTCGAGTCCCACCGGCGCGTGGACACGCTCGAACTTCTCGGCCGGCACGCCCTCTTTTTCGAGCGATTTGTAAACCGAGATCACCTTGCGCTTGCTCCCGATCATGCCGATGTAGCGCGCCGCGGTGGCCACGGCCCAGCCGAGCACGCGCATGTCGTCCTTGTGGCCGCGGGTGACGATCACCAGGTAGCTCGAGAAGTTGGGTTTCAGCCGCTCGAAGGCGTCTTCGTAGCGGGTATAGATCTCCCGCGCCATGGGGAAGCGCTCGGCGTTGGCAAACGATTCGCGGTCATCCACGACCCCGATGGCGAATCCGGCCGTATGCGCCGCTTGCGCCAGCGCCATGGAGACGTGCCCGCCGCCAAAGATATACAGCGTCGGCTGGGGCAAGATGGGCTCGACGAAGATTTCCAATGTGCCGCCGCAGATCAGTCCATTGTCGTAGCTCGCCTCGTTGTTCAGGTTGAAAATCATCTTGCGCGGCGCCTCGGCACGGATCACTTCCTTGGCCGCGGCCCACACCTCGGCCTCGACACAGCCGCCTCCTACCGTCCCGGCGATGGAGCCGTCCTCGCGCACTAGCATGCGCGAGCTCTCGTAACTCGGGATGGAGCCGTTGGTGTGCACGATCGTGGCGAGCGCGGCGCGCTGGCCTTCGCGGCGGAGACGCACAATTTCCTCGAACAAATCCACGACAGGCTCCTGCTCGAACTAGGTTACGGCGAGCCGCCGATGGTGTCAATCGGCCTAGCGGCGGAACGCCCGCCTGCTAGACACGTCTCCGAGCCGATGCTAACGTAGGCGCTTCCGAGATTCTGCCGGAGGAGCCCCGATGAAAGCCGTCATCCATTCCGAGCATGGCGGGCCGGAAGTGCTGCGCTACACCGAAGTGGCCGAGCCAAGAATCAACGCCACCGAGGTGCTGGTGCGCGTGCGGGCATGTGCGCTCAATCATCTGGACCTCTGGGTGCGCCACGGCCTGCCCGGCATCACCATCCCCATGCCGCACATCCTCGGGAGCGACATTGCCGGCGAAGTGGCGCGCGTCGGCGAACTGGCGACTCGCGTCAAGGTAGGGCAAAAGGTGCTGCTGGCGCCGGGGATCGCCTGCGGGCAGTGCGCGGCGTGCTCGGCCGGGAATGACAACCGCTGCCGGCGGTACACAATTTTCGGGTATATGGTGGATGGCGGCTGCGCCGAGTATGTGAAATCCCCTGAAGCTAACGTGATCCCCATTCCCGGGGACCTATCGTTTGACGAAGCTGCCGCCGTACCGCTCGTGTTCCTCACCGCCTGGCACATGCTGTTCGGCCGCGCCGCGCTCCAACCGGGCGAGGACGTGTTGGTTCTTGGCGCCGGCAGCGGCGTGGGCAGTGCCGCCATCCAGGTCGCGAAACTTGTGGGGGCGCGGGTGATCGCCACCGCCGGCAGCGATGCCAAACTCAGGAAAGCCAAAGAGCTGGGCGCCGACGAGGTGATCCACCACGGCAAGCAGAACATCGCTGACGAGGTCAAACGCCTGACTGAGCGGCGCGGAGTGGACGTTGTGGTGGAACACGTCGGCGAGGCCACCTGGGACATGAGCATGGCCAGCCTGGCCTCGAGCGGGCGCTTGGTGACCTGCGGCGCCACCACCGGCTACGAAGCCAAGCTCGACCTCCGCCACCTGTTCAGCCGCCAGTTGACACTGCTGGGTTCATACATGGGCAGCCGGGCCGAGCTCTATGCCGTACTGAAGCTGATCGGGCAGCGCAAGTTGCGCGCCGTGATCGACCGCACCCTCCCGCTGGCGCAATGCGCCCAAGCCCACGAGCTGCTCGAACAGCGCGAGCAGTTCGGCAAGATCGTCCTGAACCCGTAGGTCACTCCGCGAGCATCATGTCACTTGGAAGTCCCCCCAGACACGAGACGATGATCTCCATTGAGAAATGCTTTGTCTCCCGCGGCGGACTCAGCTGACAATTCATCCGGGACCGAAGATTCTTTCAGGATTTGTTCGCGCTGGTGCAATTGTGGGAAAATGGAGTTGCTGAGGAGAGGGCAAACCGGTGAGCACGTCGTTGCGCAAAAACGTGACGCTCGAGCGGCCCGAGGATCTGGGGAAGCTGCTGGCCGACGAAGGCATCATTTTCACACAGCTCGACAAGGCCGTGAACTGGGCCCGCAAGAACTCGCTGTGGCCGCTCGGATTTGGCCTGGCCTGCTGCGCCATTGAAATGATGTCCATGGCCGCCTCGCGCTACGACCTTGCCCGGTTCGGCGCCGAAGTCTTTCGGCCCTCCCCGCGCCAGGCCGACTTGATGATCATCGCCGGGCGGGTCTCGCAGAAGATGGCGCCCGTGATCAAGCAGCTCTACGAGCAGATGCCCGAGCCGAAGTGGGTGATCTCGATGGGCGCCTGCGCCACCTCGGGTGGGGTCTTTAACAACTACGCCATCGTGCAGGGCGTTAATCAGATCATTCCGGTGGACGTGTATGTCCCGGGCTGCCCGCCGCGGCCTGAGGCGCTGCTCTACTCCATCCTGCAATTGCAGAAGAGAATTACTGCTGAGCGCGGAAGCTTCAGGAAAGCACTGAACCTGAGTTAAGACTCGAAAGCTGAGATCTTTGAGACTTCATGGCGCCGGTTGGCCAAGCGCCGCTTTCACTCCGGTCAGGGGCAGCTCGATGACCTCGGCCTCTCCACCTGACCACTGCAATCGGCTGCCGGTAGAATTGTGCTCCCGTCGGACATAGCCCATGCCGATGGCGCCACTCGCCGCAGGCGAGAACGCCGCGCTGGTCACCTGGCCGGCTTCTTTTCCCTCCGCTGAAAGTTTTGCGCCCGGCTCGGGCAACACATTCCCCGAAAACTGCAGGCCGACGCGGCGGCGGTTTACGTGTCCTCGTGAGCGCACCCGCTCGACGATCTCCTGCCCAGTGTAACACCCCTTGACGTAGCTGATGTGGCTCGTTTCGAGTGCGGCCTCGTGCGGGATGTTCTTCTCGTCGAAGTCGTAGCCAAACCAGGGGACGCCCGCCTCAAGCCGCAGCGCATTGAGCACCGCGTAGCCGATGGGCCCGCCGCCGTGGCGGCGCGCCGCCTCGACCAGCGTCGGCCAGAGCGCGCCAATCGCGCCCCGGTCGGCAATCAGCTCGGCGCCCATCTGGCCAAACTGCGAGCGCCGGACGATCCGGCAGCTCACCGAGCCGACCACCGCCTCGGTGTGGGCATGGTTCGCCAGCGCTTCGAGCTCGAGCCCGCCAAGCTCGCGCAGCAGCGCAGCGGCCTGCGGCCCTTCGAGCGCCACCGAGCCCAGGTGGTCGGTGGCGTCCTCGAGGATGACGTCATCCATTATGATGAACTTTTCAAGTGTGCCGGCGGTCTGCTCACGCACCCTGGCATGCGTCACCGCCAGCAGACGCCGGTCGAGGGCGTAAACCTCGATCTCTGCGAGTATGTGGCCCTGGGGATTGAGCAATAGCGAGACGTTGCCCTGTCCCGCGACCAGATCTCGTATGTTGTTCGTGAGAACCGCATTCAGGTAGCGGGCGCGATCCGGGCCATCGAAGTAAAAATAAGCGCGATAGTTGGCGTCCACCAGGGCGACCGCCTCACGCGCCATACGATATTCGGCAATGGCGTCGGTGAAGCGTTCGGGGAGCAGGCAATCGAAATAGACACCGAGCTGCGCGCCTAACTTCTCGTGCTGTTCGCGCAATGGCGTGTCGGTCGGCATCGGTCACGAGCTCCGAAGATCGAATGGCCTCTCAAGCTATCTTAGCAGATGCCGTTGGCCCGGGCGCGCGCTCGCGCCACAAGCCCAGCGAGGACGAGGATGCTATACTGGCCGCGGGTGGCCGCTGCATGGCGGAAAACATCATCCACGAGATCCTGCCTGTCGGGTTGCTCCAGTGCAACTGCTCCGTGGTCGGCGACCCGCAGACTCGCGAGGCCATCGTCCTCGATCCCGGCGACGAGGTCGAGCGCATTCTGGAGATTATCGCGCGACATAAGCTCACCGTCCGGGCCATCCTGAACACGCACGCGCACATTGACCACGTCGGCGGCCTGAAGAAGATGCGGCAGGCCACCGGCGCGCCGGTGCTGATGCATCCCGACGACCTCGAGCTCTACCGCCGGCTGGATACGCAGGCGGCCTGGCTCGGCATGGAAGCGCCGGCGAGGGTCGAAGTGGATGAACTGTTGCGGGAAGGCGATGCGGTGCGCTGGGGCGGTTACCAGGCGCGCGTGATGCACACACCCGGTCACACCCGCGGCAGCGTCTGCCTCTACCTGCCTGCTGATGCGCACCTTGAGAGCGCCGAACAGCCTGCTAAACTGTTTGCCGGCGATACGCTGTTCGCGGGCAGCATTGGTCGCACCGACCTGCCGGGTGGCTCTTTCGACCTGATCATGCGCTCGATCCACTCAAAGCTGCTCGCCCTGCCCGACGACACTCTGGTCTATCCCGGCCACGGTCCCACCACAACGATTGGCGAAGAACGCGACTCCAACCCGTTCCTCCGCTCCCTGTAACTGGGCTCTGTTGATCAGTTGATCTTCTTCTCGTTCTCGCGCTGCGCCCGCAGCTCTTCCATTACGCTCTGGATGAGCTCTTTGGCCTGGCGAAGCTCCTGAGTGATGAGCTGGATGTCCATGGTGGGCTTCTCGGGGTCGCGATTGCTGTGACAATAAACCCCATGCTGGCCCACCAGCACCATGGCGTTTGTGAGCCGGTCCAGCGTCACCGCCAACCTTCCGCGGTGCGGCCCCAGCATCTTCTCGTAGTGCTCGAGCTCTTCCTGGTGTTCTTTGAAGGCGGACATCCGATGGCTCCTTCTGCAGATTTGGGCTTCGAAGTCCAACTTACTCGCTTCCCTCCGGTGCCGCAACCGGTTCCCACACACAATGAGCCTTCAAGTCCCGTGCTCCCCGCGCTGCAGCTCCCCTAAGTCCGGCCCCCATCCTTTCTAACCTGCAGATAACAAGTATTTTAGAAGGAGATTAGTCAAAATTGCATGAGTGCGCCAGCGCCTCCGCTGAGGGGGTACTAGTGCCGTCTATTGCCACTGTGGAACTCTGTTCGGGGGGCCAACTTTACTCCGCTGAAACTAGGATAGATAATCCGACGTGGCCTACGAGCTGCGGTACGAACGATTTGAAGGTGTGGGTTCGGACGGGCAGCGGTGGGCCGTGGAATTCAAGAAGGCCGGCTTCCTGGCCTTGGGAGATCAACCCGAGTTGTACTTCTTCGAGGTTGCGGGCGCAGAGGCCATTGTGGGCATCTCGGGCGATGCGCTTCGACGGTTCCAGCAGGGCCGGCGCTACCTCAGCCGCGAAGAAAAGATCGACTTGGCCGGGCTGCTGTTGAAACGGCGAATCGAAGCGGGTACGCCGCTAGTGTCGGAGTATCTCTTGATCCGGGACGAGGATCTGGCCGGGCTGGCTAGTGACCTCGGCCTCACCACGTGAGGGTACAGATGAGACGGTCGGATCTGGTGCAGACCCCGCAAAAGGGTGCCACGAAACGCACAACGCAGATCGTTTTCGGCGAGCGCCAGCATTTGCTGCGCGTGCTCGACTCGCTCGAGAACAGCGACCTGCCCAACGGCCGCATGAGCCAGGAGCGTCGCGTCCTTGAAGAGCTGATCCACGCGCGCACCAAGGAGTTGAACCACATTAACTCCGCCTGGGACGAAAAAATCGGCCAGGTACTGAGCGCGGATGCCAAGCCGGAGATGCTCGACAGGCTCGCGCGAGAGGCGCCCCAATCCGATTACTATCTGTTGCGGCTGATCAGCGAACACCCCAAGGTTACTTCACGGACGCTGGGACGACTGGCCAAGCATCCGTACGCCGCGATCCGCGAAAACGTTGCGCGCCATCCCAACGCTGACGCCACCACGCTCGCCTGGATCAGCCGCGACCGCAGCCAGCCGCTGTGGTACCTGGTCGCATTCAATCCCAATACTCCCGCCACGCTGCGGCGAAAACTGCAGGAGCGCCTGCGAAAGCTCGGCCAATCGCAAGCAAGCAAGTAGAATAGGGGGATGTCGCTCGACATCCCCTCCCGGTTCAATCTGGCTGCGCACTTCCTCGACCGCCCGGCCGCGGCGCACCCCGATCGCGTCGCCATTCTCGGCGAGCCCGTCGTTGTGCGCTACGCCGAGCTCGCTGCCCTCGCAAATCGCGCCGGCAACGCTTTTCGCGCGCTCGACTGCGCGCCCGGTGACCGCGTCCTGATCGTCCTGCCCGACTCGGCGGAGTTCATCGCTGCCTTCTTCGGCGCAACGAAAATCGGCGCTGTCGCCGTGCCGGTCAACTCCATGACTCGAACGGCCGATTACGCCTACTATCTGGCCGATTCTGGAGCACGGGTGGCTATCGTTCATCCCTCCGCGCTCGGAGAGTTCTTGCCGGCCGCTACAGGGGCGCCCGTGGAGCACATTGTCGTAGCCGGCGTGCGGCCCGACACAATCCCGGGCGGGACCTTCCGTGAGAGACTTCAGTCTTGGAGTGCGGGGATTGAAGCGGCGCCCGCAAAGTTGGAGCCGCACCCCACATCCGCCTATGACACGGCGTTTCTCCTCTATACCTCGGGCAGCGGCGGCCAGCCCAAGGCTGCGGTGCATCAGCACAAAGACATGCTCGTCACCAGCCGCAGCTTTGCGCACGGCGTACTGGGGCTGCGAGCGGACGATCGCACCTTCTCAGTCTCGAAACTCTTCTTCGCCTACGGGCTGGGCAACGGAATGTATTTCCCATTCTCGGTGGGCGCCGCCACCCTGTTCAACCCGGAGCGGCCGCGGGCAGAGAGAGTGCTCGAGATGGTCGTGCGGCACAAGCCGACGGTGTTTTTCGCCGTGCCGACATTTTATGCAACGCTGCTGCGTGAGGCCGACCGCGGTGCGCCGGCCGACTTTTCCTCCCTGCGCCTGGCGGTCTCGGCGGGGGAGACGCTCCCGGCAGAAATTTTCGAGCAGTTCCGCAGGAAGTTTGGTCTGGAGATCCTCGACGGCATCGGCTCGACCGAGATGTTGCACATGTTCATCTCTAGCCGCCCCGGGCTGGCCCGCGCCGGGTCGTGCGGGACCGAGGTGCCGGATTACAAGGCCCGCATCGTGGACGACGCAGGCCAACGCGTTTCATCGGGCGAGATCGGTAACCTGTGGGTGAAAGGCCAGAGCGCGTTCTCCGGCTACTTGAACAAGCCCGAGTTAACCGCCCGCACCAAACGGGGAGATTGGGTGGTCACCGGTGACAAATTCTTCCGTGATGCCGACGGCTACTACCATTACTGCGGTCGCACCGACGATATGATGAAGGTTGCGGGAATGTGGGTTTCGCCCGGGGAGGTGGAGAATGCGCTGCTGCGCCACCCGCTCGTGGCCGAGGCAGCTGTGGTTGGCTCGACCGATGGAGTTGGTTTGACCCGCCTGGTGGCTTACGTGGTGCTGCGCGCCGGCGCCGCGGCCAGCCCCGAGGTGGCCATCCAGATACAGGAATCGGTGCACGCCCGTCTACCTTCCTTTAAATGCCCCCATGAAGTGCACTTTCTGGCCGAGCTGCCCAAGACGGCGACCGGCAAGATTCAGCGCTTCCGGCTGCGGGGCACGGCCGGGGCCTTTTAAGCGAAAAGACAAATTGGCTCTTTACATGGACTTCCGCCGGTATATATTGGCCTGTAGAAAACGCCAATGCTGCCGCTCCATTTGCAACCCGAAAGCCATGTCCCGCTCTACATCCAACTCCGCGATCAACTCCGCGCCCTGGTGCATTCCGGCGACTTGCGCGCCGGCGACCGCATCCCGGCCAGCCGCGAGCTGGCCACCCATCTCGGCGTCCACCGAACCACGGTGGCCAATGCGTATGCTGAACTGGAATCCGAAGGCCTGATCCAGGGCCATGTCGGCCGCGGTACGTTTATCCGCGCTGTGGCCCCGGCGTTGAAGATCGCCCCGCCGCCGCCGTCGCTCGGCCCCAATGGCGGGGTGCGCTGGGAGTCGCTGTTCGCCGACGAGCGTGGCGAAGAGGCCCTGAGCCGGCTCACCCAAGCCTCGCCTGAGAACGATATCTCGTTTGTGATGGCCCGGCCGGCTGAGGAGTTTTTCCCGGTCGAGGAGCTGCGTAACTGTTGCAACGCCGTGCTGCGTCGCGAGGCGGCACAGATCCTGCGCTTGGGCCCCTCGGACGGCTACCCGCCGCTCAAGAAAGTGCTCATCGAGCTGCTGCGCAGCGAGGGACTCCAGCTCCGGGACGAGAATCTGCTGATCACCGACGGTTGCCAGCAGGCCATCGACCTGATCTGCAAGGCGTTTCTGCGCCCGGGCGATTCCGTAGTGCTGGAAAACCCCGCCTATCCCGGAGCTATCGCTATCTTTGCCGGGGCGAGGGTGCGCTGCCTTGGCGTGCCGGTGCGCACGCGGACGGAAAACGGCGCGTCGCCGGGCGTGGACGTCGAGGCCCTCGAAGCCACGCTCCTTCAGAACCGCGTCAAGCTGATGGTCCTGACGCCCGACTTCCACAATCCCACCGGCACCACGCTGCCCCTCGCGGCGCGCCGCCGCGTGCTCGAGTTGGCGAGCCGCTATCAGGTGCCCGTGGTTGAAGACCACATCTACGCTCGGCTCCGCGCGCACGGCGACAAGCTGGCTTCGCTCAAGCAGCTCGATCGCTCCAATCTGGTCATCCAGATTGACAGTTTCTCGAAAGTGGCGTTTCCGGGGCTGAGGGTCGGCTGGTGCGTCGCGCCCGAAAGCGTAATCGAGCGCCTGCGGCTGGTGAAGCAGACCACCGACTTGCACACTGACCAACTATCGCAAGCCACCCTCGCCGAGTTCACGCGCCGCGGGATGCTCGGGCGGCATCTCGGGCGGATGCGCAAGGTCTATAGCAGCCGCCTTGCGGTGCTCGAGGAGGCCCTCGAAAAGCACATGCCCGAGGAGGCGCAGTGGACGCGGCCTGCAGGCGGCATGTGCCTGTGGGTCGAGCTGCCGCCGGGCTTTGACGCCAGCGAACTGCTGATCCACGTGCGCGAGCGCGGCGTGCTCTTCGCGCCGGGCCGCTACTTCTATTTCCAAAACCCGCAGCCGAACACGCTTCGGCTGGGCTTTGCCGGGCTGGACGAGCGCCGGATCGCCCGCGGCGTGGCCACGCTCGGCGAGCTGTTGCGGATCGAGATGGGCAAGCGCCGGCGCGGGGCGCGGCGGATGGAAGGGGCGCGCGTGGCTCTGGTGTAACCATGGCGGAGCCCAACCCATCGAATCCGTGCTTTGGCTGCGGCGGCGCCAATCCCCGCGGCATGCGCCTGGCATTTGATCCCGACCCCGAGCGCCGCCGCATCGTCGGCCGTTTCCGCCTGGGCGCCGAATATCAGGGCGGGCCGGGATTCATCCATGGCGGCATCATCGCCACAGTGCTTGACGAGGCCATGGGCAAAGTCTCCCGGTTCAGCGACGTCCGTGCGGTCACCGCCGAGTTGACAGTCGAGTACCTAAAGCCGGTGCGCGTGGATCAGGAGATTCGCGTCGAAGCTTTCGAGAACCAGCGCGAGGGCCGCCACCTGTTCCACCAGGGCGAGATCCGCGACATCGAAGGAGAGCTGCTGGCCCGCGGCCGCGGGAGGTTTGTCGTGGTTGATCGGGCGAAGTTTGCGCAGTGAGGGTGCGGCCGGCAGTTTGCGAATCTGCAAAGAATTCAGCTTGAGGAGGCGGCGATGGAAACGACCAACGGGAATCTGTGGCGGGTAAAGGTCGGGCTGGCAGAGATGCTCAAGGGCGGGGTGATCATGGACGTGACCACCGCCGACCAGGCGCGTATCGCTGAACAGGCAGGCGCCTGCGCGGTGATGGCGCTCGAGCGCGTGCCCGCCGACATCCGCAAGGAAGGCGGCGTGGCGCGCATGGCCTCGCCGAAGATCATCCGGCAGATCATGGATACGGTGACCATTCCGGTGATGGCCAAGGTGCGCATTGGCCACTTCGCTGAGGCGCAGGTGCTTGAGGCGCTTGAGGTAGATTTCATCGACGAGAGCGAGGTGCTAACGCCCGCCGACGAGGAGAACCACATCTGGAAGCACACCTTCCGCGTTCCGTTCGTCTGCGGGGCGCGCAACCTGGGCGAGGCGCTGCGGCGGATCGCCGAGGGCGCAGCCATGATCCGCACCAAGGGTGAGGCCGGCTCGGGCAACGTAGTCGAAGCGGTGCGTCACATGCGCGCCATCGTGGGTCACATGCGCAAGCTGACCACCCTACGCGAGGATGAGCTCGTGCACCAGGCCAAGGAGATGGGCGCGCCGCTCGAGCTAGTCCGTCAGGTGGCCGAGGCCGGCAAGCTGCCCGTGCCGAACTTCTCCGCCGGCGGCATCGCTACGCCTGCCGACGCGGCGCTGGTGCGGCAACTGGGCGCGGAGGCCGTCTTTGTCGGCTCGGGTATCTTCAAATCGAGCGACCCGGAAAAGCGCGCCAAGGCCATTGTGAAAGCAGCCACCCACTTCGACGACCCCAAGGCGGTACTCGAAGCCTCCGAAGAGCTGGGCGAAGCCATGAAGGGCATTGACGTCCGGCAACTTGACGAAAAAGAGCTGCTGCAGACACGCGGCTGGTAATAGAGGCTGCGCGGCAGGGAAGCAAAGAAGCAGGGAAAGATGAAAGTCGGCATTTTGGCAGTTCAAGGAGACTTCGACGCGCATGGCGCCATGCTTGCGCGCCTCGGTGTGCCCCATGTGTTCGTCCGAACGCCCGCAGATCTGGCGGGCGTGGACGCGCTGATTCTGCCCGGCGGCGAGAGCACCACGCAACTGAAGTTCCTCACTGAAGACGGCCTGGAAAAGGCCATTCGCGAGATGGGCCAGCGGGGCGGCGCGCTCTTCGGCACCTGCGCCGGCACCATTCTATTGGCTCGTGAAGTGCGCAATCCGCCGCAAGCCTCGCTGGGGCTTCTGGACATAGTGGTCGAGCGCAACGCCTACGGCCGCCAGGTGGCAAGCGACGTCCGCTCGGGGGCCTGCAAGCTCACCCCAGCGACGCTCGAGATGGTTTTCATCCGTGCACCGGTGATCGAGCGCGTGGGTGCGGGCGTCGAGGTGCTGGCCGAGTCCGAGGGCCGGCCGGTTCTGGTGCGGCAGGGGCGCGTGCTGGCGGCAACGTTTCATCCCGAGCTGACCACGGACACGACCGTCCACGAATTTTTCCTGAAGCTGGCTGGCAACAGCTTATAGTGGCAGGCGGTCATGCGTGCGCCGGTGAAAGTCTTGTTCGTCTGCATCGGGAACTCCTGTCGCAGCCAGATGGCTGAAGCGCTGGCGCGGCACTGGGCTTCCGACGTGATCGAGCCGTCGAGCGCCGGCATCCACGCCCTAGGCCAGATAGAATCCTCGACCCTGGCGGTGCTCAAGGAGCGCGGCGTGCCGGCTAGCGGGCAGTACTCGAAGCCGCTACTCGAGGCGGATTGCAAGGCGGCCGATCTGGTCGTAAACATGACCGGCCGGCCCAGCAAGTCCGTGCTCCCTTGGACCGGCCGAAAAATCCTGGACTGGCACGTGACTGATCCCTATGGCCAGGACCTTGAACTTTACCGGCGTATCTGCGATGAAATTGACGAGCGCGTCGCGCAGCTCGCCGACCGCCTGCGCGAAGACCCGGCCCTGGTGCTGGGCGGCCGGACCAAGCGCGATGGAAGGCAGCGTAGCGGCTGAGGAGGCAGCTTGCGCCGCGAACAAACCAGCGTCTCCCGGGAAGACTACCTGAAAGCGATCTGGGAGATCATTCAGGAAGAGCAGGTGCCCATCAGCGCGCGCCTGGCCGAAGAGCTGGGCGTGACGCCGCCGGCGGTTACGGCGGCGCTCAAGCGCATGACCCGCGACGACTACCTGCGCGTGGCCCGCGATGGCCGCATCCACCTCACCCGCAAGGGCCGCGGCGTCGCCGGGCACCTGGCCCTTCGCCACCAGTTGGCCGAAAAGCTGCTCACCGAGGTGATCGGGCTGGAATGGTCGAAGGCCCACGAAGAGGCCGAGCGGCTCGAGCACGGAATCTCCCCCGAAGTCGAAGCGCTACTCGTGAAGCGGTTCGGAGCGGATAGCTCATGCCCGCACGGCGTCCCGCTGTTCGGCGGCTTGGCCAAGCTGCGGCGCAGAGGCGCCGTGCTGCTCGCGGAGGCGCGCGCTGGGGAAAATGTCGAAGTCGTCTGCGTGTATGAGAAAGACCCTAGGTTCCTCGAGTTCCTCGCGGGGCTGCGCTTGCGGCCCGGGGCGCGCGTACGCATCCGTCGCCGCGAATACGACGAAACCATGACGCTCACAGTTCCTGGCAAACGCTGCCGAACCATCCCCGGCCGCATTGTCCACCTCGGTAAGCCCGCCACTACGCGCATCTGGGTCCGCCGTCTGCCGTCCTAATCGTGCGATTCTAATGTGAATGCCGCCCTCGCCCGGGAAGCTTCGGCGGCCTCCTGCACGGCATGGCAGGCGAAAAGTCTCTACCACCGAAGCGTGGTGTATGGAATAATTCGGGCCCTAGTCCCAGGTGAACTGCCCAGAGCGGACCGAGGACTGGCAGGCCTCGTTTGGCTTCCGGAAAACCCGATGACCACAGATTGGATGAGCAAACGGTGGCTGCCCATCTTGGTTGGGGCGTCTGGCGTCTTGCTCACACTATTTCTCTGGCGGGCACTGATTGCTCAGGAGCGCGCGCAGATCCGGAACACCATCAAGGTACAAACCACATTTGTGAGCAACAAGATTGCGTCGGAGACCGATTCGCGTATCTTTGCTCTGTTCCGTTTGGCCAAGCGCTGGGAGATCCGCGGCCAGCCGGCCGAAGGCCGATGGGAGTCCGACGCGGTGCTCTTCGTGAATCGCTTTCAAGGGTACCAGGCAATCGAGTGGGTGGACCCGTCTTTCCGTGTGCGGGGGATTGCGCCACTGGAGGAGAATGAGGCGGACCAGGACCGCGACTTGGGCGCTGAGCAAAGGCCCGCATTGGCGCTTGCGGCTGCGCGCGACCGCCGCGAAGTGATGCTGGCGCCTGCGACCGATTGGACACACGGGGGCGAGGTGCTTCTGGTCTGCATCCCCGTATATTACCGAGAAAACTTCGGCGGATTCCTTGTCGGCGTATTTCGCTTTCAGCAATGGCTTGACACCGTCTTGGAGAACGTGGCGCCCGGATATCGTCTGGCCATTCTTGATGGCCAGGACGAATTCTACGCGCGCCACGCCGCGGGCGACGCGTTCGACCCGCAGTGGGGACAGCAAACCGAAATTGCCTTTCACGGCGTCAAGTGGCGCCTGCAGGTCTGGCCGAGGCCCGAACTTCTGGCAGCGCACTCCGCCCTGCCAGGCGCCGTACTGGTCACCGGCCCGTTCGTTGCTTTCTTACTGGCCTGGGCAGTGCGTCTCGCGCAGATGGCGCGCCTGCGAGCAAAAGAAGCGGAGGACGCCAACCGGGAACTCAAGTCGGAGATCTCAGAGCGCCAGCGCGCTGAGGAAGCCCTGCGTGGTTCCGAGGCCAATTATCGCTCCTTGGTGCAAAACGCGCCTTACGGCATCTTTCGTGTCAGCGCCGAAGGCAATCGCTTCTCCACAGTGAATCGGGCGTTGCTGGAGATGCTCGGTTATGCATCGGAGAGCGAACTGCTTGCCGCCGACTTGTTCGCTGGCATCTTTTGCGACCCTGGTGGCGTGGAGCGGTGGCTCGAACCGTTCCGCAACCAAAAAGGGTTTGACAGCGCTGAAGTCGAGTGGAAGCGCAAAGATGGCACGCCTATCGTGGTGAGACTCAGCGGCCGGCTCGTGACCGACGCGTACGGGGCACCGCAAGGATTTGAAGTCATCGCCGAGGACATCACCCAAAGACGGGCGCTCGAGGAGCAGTTGCAGCAAGCATTCAAGATGGAAGCGATCGGCCGCCTGGCGGGCGGGCTCGCGCACGATTTCAACAACCTGGTGATGATCATTCTGGGCTACACACGACTCCTGCGGAACACCTTGGGCCCCAGCCCACTGATAGGCCGGAACCTTGAGGAGATCCGCACGGCTGCCGAGCGGGCCGCCTCTCTCACGCGGCAATTGCTGGCGTTCAGCCGCAAGCAGGTCCTGCAGCCCCAGGTGGTGGATATCAACGCGCTCGTCGCCGAGGCGGTCATGTTGTTGGCGCCCCTCCTGGGTGAGGACATCAAGATTGTGACCAGTCTGGATCGGGGACTTGGACCGGTGAAGGCTGACGCCGGGCAGATCGTGCAGGTGATCGTCAACCTGGCTGTGAATGCCCGTGATGCAATGCAGCAGGGCGGTGAGCTAACCATCGAGACAGCGAACGTCGAGTTCGACGATGCAGACGCGCAACTTCACGTCGACCTTCGCCCGGGGTCCCATGTAATGCTGACGGTTAGCGACACGGGATGCGGTATGGACCCGGAAACTCTGACGCATGTCTTCGAGCCATTCTATACGACCAAGGCAAAGGACAAAGGGACTGGGCTGGGGCTGGCCACCGTTTACGGAATTGTCGGGCAGAGCGGTGGCGCGATCCGGGTAGATACTGCCCCCGGACAAGGGACCTCTTTCAGGATTTATCTTCCGCGGGTCCGAGAAGCGGTCCAGCCAGTGGAGCCAGAGATTGAGTTGGCGGGCTCGCTCGAAGGGTCGGAGACCATTCTTGTCGTGGAAGATGAAGAGAGCCTGCGGAAACTAACTCGCATGTTCCTGGAGATCAGGGGTTACCTCGTCTTGGAGGCAAGCAATGGCCACGAAGCCCTTCAGGTTGCCGGGCGGTTTCCGGGCTCAATCCATGTCTTGCTCACCGACGCGGTGATGCCGGGGATGAGCGGGCGGGAGTTGGCCGAGCGCTTGGTGCGTCTGCGCCCGGACATGAAAGTCGTGTCCATGTCAGCCTACACCGAGGACGCGATTGTCGGTCTCGGCATCCTGGACGAGGAGACGGCCTTTCTGGAGAAACCCTTCAGCCCAGAGGACCTCGCGAGCAAGATCCGCGGCGTCCTGAAGTCCGAGAAGCATTCTCGACTCTAGCCCGCACGGGCCGGCGCCTGTCCTGACGCAGTCGGGAGCCGGGTTTGGGGTGCGGCGGATTGTCGCCGCCTTTTCAGATCCTGGCTCCCGGTAACCGCCGGATTTCGGCACCGTGTCCTCGCCCCTACTGATTTTCTGTGCCTATGTTATATTCCGCGGGGAGGGAAGGCGGACATGATCAAGAAGGTGAAGGGCGGCTATAAGGTGCTTTCGAGCAAGGGCAAGAATCTCGGTGGACCCTACAAAACACTCGATGAGGCTAAGAAGCGGCTCCGCCAAGTCGAATTCTTCAAGCACCGCAAAGGCTGACCGCCAGCCCCCGTGGGCGTGTTAGAATGCGCCGACCCGATGCGGAACCGGCCCGGGAACAACCACCAGTTTCCATGAATCAGCGCATCGATCTCTGTGCCAAAATGCATCGAAGGAGGACCACATGAACATAAAGAAGTACGCGGCCGTTGCAATAGGCGTGCTGTTGGCATTGACGTGCGTGGGAGCAGTGCTGGGCCAAGCCCCCTCGGGCCCGCCCAAACCGGGGCCGGAGCATCAGAAGCTTGCCTACTTTGCCGGCAAATGGGCCTCCGAGGGAGAGACGAAGCCGGGTCCATTCGGCCCCGGCGGGAAGTTCACCTTCACAGAGACCTGCGAGTGGTACGCTGGCGGCTTCGCAATCGTGTGCCATTCTGAGGGCAAGATGCAGGAAGGCACCGTGAAGGGGCTCAGCATCATGGGTTATGACCCGGAAGAGAAGACTTATGTCTATTTCGAGACGAACAGCATGGGGGAGAATATCTTTTCTCGCGGTGCGGTCGAAGGCGACACTTGGACCTGGGCAAACGAAGCCAAAATGGGCGGGAAACCCACCCGCGTGCGATTCACGCTGAAGCAGGTATCAGCCGATTCGGCCACCTATAAACTTGAAATGGGCCCTGGCGATGAACCGTTGAAACTGGTCATGGAAGGCAGGCAAAAGCGCGTAAAGTGACCGCTGCTCCTTCGCGGGCCTGTTTGAAAATCAGCCGTCAGTAGTTGACCCACGCGAGAGTCGGGGCTAAGCTTGCTCGATTTTCGCGCGACGAGGCTGGTCATGGCCCCTGTTCACGTTTCGAGAAGAGATGTTCTCCGCAGGTGTTTCGCTGCCGGATTACTGATCGCTGCTCCTTCGTTGACCGAAGGGCGAGTGCTCGCGCTCTGGCAAGAGGCGGAATCTCGCAAGCGTAAAGCTACGCCGCCGAACGATCTGGGACCATTCTTCAAGGCGGGCGCGCCGCGGATGAATAAATTAAGCCGTCCGGGCGACCCTGGACTGCCGCTCGCGGTCTCCGGCGGAGTCTTTGACACGCGAGGGAACGCGCTCCCCGGCGCGACCCTCGAGATCTGGCAGGCTGACCCGTTCGGGCAGTACGACAATGCGGGTTACCACTACCGCGCGCAGATTTCCGCCGGGCAGGGTGGCGCCTACAGTTTCGAGACGAACATGCCCGGGCACTATCCCACGCGCGTGTGCCAGCACATTCATTACAAAGTTGGCGCCCCGGGCCATAAGACGCTCGTCACGCAGCTCTACTTTGCGACCGATCCGGTGTTCGAGGGCGACCACGACCGGAATTACCGGAAAGATCCTTTGCTCCAAACTCGCGAGCTGATTCGACCTGTCAGAGTATTTGGCGATCCACAGTCGATTCACGCCGCCGTGCTGTTTGAGATCGTACTCGAACCGGTATGAGACCGCCGATCGACGCAAGAGATTTCGGCATGACTGCAGCTTGACAATAGACTCCGAGCCAAAGCGAAAGGGTCGGATTTCAAGCTGCACCACCACACCCCGCCGATTCACCGATCGCTCTCCCTTGAGTGTCGCTCGATCAGCCGTTTCGTCAACAGGACGAGACCTAGGATCTGCGTCCATTCCGAAACGACGTTTCCGACGACTTGCCCCCACTTCGCCTCGGAGTCCATCGAAGCATAGAGCGCAACCCATCCGATTCCAGTGATGAGCAGAAAGATGGTGAGTGAGTGGTCGCGCAGCCGCTCCAGGGCGGGACGCCGGAGGCTTCGCGGTGGACGTCGACTTTCAGCTGAGCCTTTTTCGTACAAGTACTTCGTCGCGAATACCATGACGACGACCCCGGACCAGTCGGCGATCGCATTGCCAAAGAATGAACCGATATGGGTGCTGGGGCTCGAAACGCTGTATAGACAAATCCACAACATGAGGATGCTGGTCGCGGCGATGCTCAGCGAATGCTGACGAAGGAAGCTCTCCTTGCGAGTGCGTGTTTCGACCATTCCGAATCTCCTATCCCCGGCAGTAAACAGGTAATTGTAAATGGCGCCTTGCCAGCAAGATGTAATTCACTCGGCTGGACTGGTTCAGAGTTGCTGTGCTGACGAGAAACAGTCTAAGGCAGTCGGCCCGTCATTGGGAGTGGCCAGGTTAGCACCTTTGGCTTCGGGGTGGGATCGATCGGAGCCCTTTATTCTTGCAGGCCTAAGCAGCGGTGAGCCCAAACCACGATTTTGTTTGTGCCCTCAATGGTCGCTTGGGCGTTGGACGGCCGGATCGGACTGATCCATGGGGCGCAGCAACGACTGCGGGTGAATGAAGAGCGTGGCGGGGTCCACGCGCTTTTGCGGCGCGGTGTGCGGCAGCTCGATTTCGTAGCGCACTTTTTGCTGGTGGTCTCGCACTTGCCGCTCGAGGTTATAAACCTTGTTGAAGCGCCAGAGCATTTTCACGAAATTTGTCTGACCCTGCGCCAGGTATCTGGCGGCCAGGAAGAAGGTGTCCCGCAGCGCGGCAAGTCCCAGGTGTTTCTTGTTCAGAACCTGCTGCGTGTTTATCAACTCTTGGTAGAAGCATTCGAGCGGCAGCCGGGTGGGCAGCACCGCGTGCTGGACGTCGAAAAGGCGGTAATCGCGTGTGGTAAACTTGCGCGATTCGGTGAGCCAGGTTTCGGTCCCCGGATAAGGCGTATTCACGGTGAGGTGAACAATCTCGGGCACCGATAGCGCCCATTCGCGAACTGCAGCGAACCGCCGCTCGTCCCAATCGGGATCAGCGATAATATTGACCGCCACAGTGATCCCGAGCTGGCGGGCGCATTCAAGCGCTTCAAAGTTCTTGCTCAGTGTCGTACGCTTGCGGTGCAGCCTGAGGCCCTCCTCGTCAATGGCTTCCAGGCCGAGGAACATGTATTCCAACCCGAGGCGCTGCCAATAGCGGAAGACCTCCTTATTGCGCAGCAGCACGTCCCCGCGGGTCTCCAGGTAATAGCGCTTCTTGATGCCGCGTCGCTCAATCTCGTTCCCGATGGCGAAACCGTGTTCCGGCTGAATAAACGCCACGTCGTCTACGATGAACACTCCCGGCTCGCGGATGCTGGCCAAGTCCTCTGCGGCGGACTGCGGGCTCAGCTTGCGGTAGCTCCGGCCGTAGAACGTCCAGGCACTGCAAAAGGAGCAGTCCCAGGGGCAGCCGCGGGTAAACTCGATTGACGCCGCCGGGTCAAGCACTCCGATAAAATATTTGCGGCGCTTAGCCAGCAGATCGCGTGCCGGGTGCAGGGCATCGAGGGTCTCCAGCAGCCGGGGCGGCGGCCCTTCGCCCCGCGGGCTGACGATTCCAGGCAGCCGGTGGATGTTGTCACGGTCATCCGCCGCCGCGGCGAGCATTTGGGGCGTGATTCCCTCGCCTTCGCCGCGCACCACGCAGTCCAGCCCATCGGCAGCGTGCGCCAGGATTTCTTTGGCGGTGAACGAAGCGCTGTGTCCTCCGGCGAAAATGAAGCAGCGGGGCAGCCTGCGCCGCGTCTCCAGCGCCAGATCCACTACCTCAGGGATATTGGCCAAGTAATTCAGGGAAAAGCCCACCGCATCGGGCTTCCATTGATCGAGAACAAGAAAATAGTGCCGGTGGGTGAAAACCTGGAGGTCTAATAGCCGTACGGCGTGCCCCGAGCTGCGCGCGGCCTGGGCTACCAGTTCGAGCCCCAGCGGCTCCAGCCGCAGATAAACCTCCGAGTACATCAGACTACTCGGATGCACGAAGAGAACTTTCATCTGCGTCCCCGCAGCCCCGAACCGTCGCTCCAATAGCCGGTGTGATTCTGGAGGCCCCCCGACGGGTTGCCAGAAGCATACTTGAATCGCCGTCTGAATGCCATTCTCAAGAAACCTGTGGGAGGAGCCCAGCAAGGTCCAAGCTGACAGGTGCGTCGATTGCGCGCCTTGCGCATTTTCTTCTGTTGAAAAAAGCGCATTCGAAAAGATCGGCGCTGGAGGGAGTGCGTCCGCCCCTTCGACTGCGCTCAGGGCAAGGATGGCCGCCCGACGTTCCCTGTCAAGTTATCGGCTGGAGCTGATGCCCCGGTCTTCCCGAGTGCCCGCTAGAAGCTATAGCGCAGGGCGAACTGAAACGCTCGCGGCCCGCCCGAACCGAAGAATCCGCCCGCGGTGCGCAGCGGCTGGTTGAAGTTGGGCGACTGGATGTCGTTGAGAAAGCCCGAATAGTTGTTGTTGTTGAACCCGCGGATGTTCGTGATGTTAAACAAGTTGAAGACCTCTCCGATGAACTGCAGCTTTTGGTTCTCGCCAAAGTTGAAGGTCTTCGTGACGCGCAGGTCGAGGGAGTTGAAGTCGTCGCCGAATTTGAGGTTTGGGTTCACGTGGCCAAGTACCGCGATGCGTTTACCCATGGAATCTACCGGGTGGCACGGAACTTGGTTGACACCACTGCACGACGGCAGCGAGTTCCAGAAGTCAATGGCAGTATTGAGCTGGGCACCGTTGGAAATCTCGCGTCCCAGCGCATTACGCGACAAGATGGGCAGCCGTGTACCGAGGTCACCCACAAACGAATCCATGGGCACGTGCGAACTGATCGTCCAGATGGGTGACACGGTGATTTTCCAGGGTAGATCGAATACACCATAAAACACCAACCGATGACGCTCGTCGGTGGGCGCGAAGCCCTTCTCGAGTCTCAGGTTGTTGCTGCGGAAGATCAGGTTCACCGCATCCTCCGCGCCGTTGAAGGGAATCTGGTCGTCATTCGAGAAATTGAGAGTCTTCGAGAGCGTGTAATTCACGTTGAAGCCCCAGCGGAAGTTGGGCCCGCCAGTCGGCCGCTTCTGCAGGCTGACCAGCAGCGCGTCGTACCAACTCTTGGCCGAGGATTCGATATTCGTCACGTTGTCGGAACGGCCCGTGAGCGGGTCCTTGACCGTGCATGGGTCAAAGCCATTGGGACAACTGATGAGTGGCGACGTGCTCGTCGTGCTGCGCAGCAACCGGCCCAGCAGGAACCGCTGGCCGAAGTCGTGAACGCCGTCGGCGGAAAGAATCCAGTTCTTGGCGAACTGTTGTTGCACACCAAGAGTGAATTGCTGGGTGTATGGGTGCCTGGCGTTGTGGTCGATATGGTTGATGCCGATGCCGAATACAGCGCTCCCGCCGCCGAACGGATTGGCAAGGGACACGATCTGGCCAGTCATCGGGTCGGGCGCAAAGTTGCCACTGGCATCAAGCGTCGAGCCGTTAAAAGCGGCCAGCGGCAGGATGCGACCATTCAACAAGAGTTCCAGCAACGGAACTTCCGTGACGACACGGTCGTAGTAGATCCCGTAGCCACCGCGAACCACCGTGGTGCCCTTCTTGAACGGATCCCACGCGAAGCCCACGCGGGGGCCGAACTGTTTAAAGTCCCGCCCCTGGTGGGGACCCAGGATGTTCTCGATGAACTCGCAGGTATTATCCGCGGTGGTGAGCGAAGCGCAGGGGTGCAGGTTGCTGGCGTCGCCCACGACGTCGTCGAACTCCCAGCGCAAACCCAGGTTCAAAGTGACGTTGGAGCGCATTCTCCAATCGTCCTGGACGTATGCGCCAAAATAGGCGTTAGGATAGAAGGGAACGATCGGCGGGCGCGTCGGTGCAGCGCTCTTGATCGCAACCGCGATAGGAATATCGCGGTCATCGGGAGGACCCGTATGGCCCGATCGGACCCGAGTGGCGAAGTCCTCTGTCGTGAAGACGCTGCCGCTGCCAAACAGGTCAAACAGCGCAAAGGTATTCAAGTGCTGCCATTCCGCCCCGAACCTCAAGGTGTGCTTTCCGAGCACCCAGCTCAGCGTGTCGCGAATCTGATAGCGGTTGAACTTGGTGCTCTGCGGGATGCGGAAGTTGGCGCCGTCCTGCAGGCTGGGGAAACGGAGCTCATTGCCCTTCGCTAGACCCGTGGGAGTGGTCGCGGGGTCATCGGGGCTGAACGCCGGAATCGAGTTCAGGAACCAGTCGGCGTGGAAGATGAAGCTGTTGATCACATGAGACGAAACAGTGCGCGTCCAGTTGGCCAGGAGCGAGTTAAAGCGGTTCAGTGAGGATTGCCGATTGGCCGCCGTACCCTGGGGGCGCCGCAGGCTGCCATTGTCGATGTCTAGGGAACGGTTAAAGGAATAGCGCACCGCCAGGGTGTCGTTGTTCGTCAACTTGAAATCGGAGCGAGCTGAAAGTAGATAGTCGTGCAAGAACGCGGGAGCGGAGCTGCCCAGGATCGAACCGCTCGGGAAGTCGCGCAGGCCAACGGACACTGCATGACCCTGGTTGCGATATTCGGAAGAGACAAACCACCACGCACGATCTCTCTTGATGGGACCTCCGATCGACCCGCCGAACTGCTCTCGCACGAAATGCGGCGTTGGTTGTCTCCGGTCGAACGTCGCCGGCAGGCCCTGCAGTGCGTTGTGTCGGAAGAAGAGGAACCCCGAGCCGTGCCAGTCATTCGTGCCGGACTTGGTGATGATATTGATGATGCTCGAGCCCGATCGTCCTACTTCGGCAGTGAACCTGTTCGTGGCGATTTGGAACTCGGCCACACCGTCTTCGGGGAAATTCGCCAGCGTTCCGCCCACTACCTCGTCATTGTTGTCGCCGCCGTCCACGCTGATGTTCCCGCCGCGGCCGAAGGCACCAGCCGAGGAGACCTCCAGCGTATTCGTCTTCGTCGGGTCAAAATTCGTGGCCGGCCGGTTTCCTGGCAGCAGGAAGGCGAGCTCGAGGAAGTTGCGGCCGTTTAGCGGGATGTTTTCCACCGTGCTCGCCGTCACCAAGCCCTGCACCTCCGACTGGGTCAATTGCAATCCTAAGCCGGCTTCGCTGACGCTCACCTGTTGGCCGAGCTGCGCCAATTCGAGTTTGGCATCAAGGGTGACAGCGCGGCCCACCTCCAGCCGCACGTCCTTGTACACGCGCGGGGCAAAGCCCTGCATCTCGATGCGCAAGGTATAGACGCCCGGCGGCAGCTCCGTGAAGACGTACTGTCCCTCGGAGCTGGTCTTGGCTTCCCGGGACACACCCGTGCCCTGGTTGGTCAGCGTGACTATCGCCCCGGCCACCGCCAGGTCCTTCGGGTCGCTCACAACGCCGTTCAATGTGGCCGTGGGGAGCTGGCTCCAAAGCGGGCTAGTCGTCAGAATGAGAATCAGAAGCGTGAAGAAGCAAGAACGGCACCAGCGGTTGCAGTACATGCGACCCTCCTAGGGGGAAATTAGGCAATCGCATATCTTACTGGTCTTGGGGTGCTTGGTTGCTGATACCCCAAAAGTTCAATACTGTCAAGATCCGCAATCCTCTGAACCAGCTCGAGGGACCATTTGCGGGGAAGCGCCTGCTCGACGGTGGTTTGCCCAGAGCCTTGGCCCGCCGCGGCGGGCTCAGAATGTCTAGCTCATGCGAGCTTGAAATTTTGCAGCCGCCGGAGTAAGGTTCCCCCCTCTCCCTGGCAATGTCTCGAGCGAACCGAACGACCTCGGAGGCAGCATGGCCGTAGAGATTCAGCTTCAAGTGAACGGGAAGCCGCAGCAGAGCAATGTGGAGCCGCGGCTGCTGCTGGTGCACTACCTGCGGGACGTGCTCGGGCTGACTGGCACGCACATCGGCTGCGAGACCTCGCTCTGCGGCGCCTGCACGGTGCTGCTCGACGGCAAGGCGGTGAAGTCGTGCACGGTGCTGGCCGTCCAGGCCAGCGGCTCCGACGTCACCACCATCGAGGGCCTGGCCGGGGACACGGCCGCTGGCGGCGGGCTCCATCCGGTTCAGGAAGGCTTCTGGGAAAAGCACGGGCTGCAATGCGGTTATTGCACGCCGGGGATGATCCTGACGTCGGTCCAACTGCTTCGTGACAACGCCAGCCCTAGCGACGCCGAGATCCGCCGCGCACTCTCCGGCAATCTCTGCCGCTGCACCGGCTACCAGCACATTATCCAGGCGGTGCAGTTCGCCGCGAGGAAGATGAGGACGCGCAAGCGCTGAGGCGCGCTGTGCAAGGGCAGGTTCGCCGGGGCGACTGCCTGCCCGGTTTCTGGAGGAGTCCATGGCTACGGCGATGCGATACATCGGCAAGCCGCTGAAGCGCAAGGAAGACCCGCGGCTGATCCAGGGATTGGCCCACTACGTGGACGATATCCAGCTCCCGGAGATGCACCACGCCGGGATGGTGCGCAGCCCGTACGCGCATGCCCGCATTCGCTCGGTGGATACCAGCAAGGCAAAGAGCGCCCCGGGCGTTGTGGCGGTTTACACCGGCGCCGACCTGCGCGGGGCTATCGGGCCGGTTCCCTGCGCCGCGCAAATCCCCGACATGAAAATGGCGCTGCGGCCCGTACTGGCGACCGACAAGGTCCGGTTTGTCGGCGAGGGGGTGGCAGTGGTTGTCGCCACCGACCGCTACGCTGCGCGCGACGCCGTAGACCTGGTCGAGGTGGACTATGAGCCGCTGACTCCGGTCGTGGACCCGGAGAAGGCCATGGCCAAGAGCGCCGCGGTGCTCCATGAGCAGTACAAGGACAACGTCGCGTTTCGCAGGGAATTCGAGGGCGGCGACGTGAAAAAGGCTTTCCGCCAGGCCGACAAGGTGATCCGCCAGCGCGTGCTCAACCAGCGGCTGATCCCAGTGGCTATGGAGCCCCGCGGCGTGCTGGCCGACTATAAGCCAGGGGAGAAGCAGCTCACTGTGTGGTCCTCGACGCAGATCCCGCACCTGTTACGGACGCAAATCTCCGCCATGCTCGGCGCGCCGGAGCATTCCGTGCGCGTGATCACGCCGGAGGTGGGCGGCGGGTTCGGCAGTAAGCTCAACGTCTACGCCGAAGAGGCCTTGGTCGGCTACCTGGCCATGCAACTGGGCAAGCCGGTGAAGTGGATCGAGTCGCGGCGCGAGAATTTCCTCAACACCATCCACGGCCGCGACCAGATTGACGACGTCGAGGTGGCCTTCAAGCGCGACGGCACCATTCTCGGCCTGAGCTGCAAGGTGATTGCCGACCTCGGCGCCTACTACCAGTTGCTGACACCGCTCATCCCCTCGATGACCGGGCTGATGATCTGCGGCTGCTACAGAATCCCCGCCGTGCGCGTGGAGACGATCGGCGTCTTCACCAACAAGATGTCCACCGACGCCTATCGCGGCGCGGGGCGCCCTGAGGCCACCTACATCATCGAGCGGGTCATGGACTTGGTGGCCGCTGAGCTGAAGAAGGACCCCGTCGAGCTGCGCCGCAAGAACTTTCCGCAGCCGAAGGAGTTTCCCTACACCACACCCACCGGCGTGACCTACGACAGCGCCGACTACCAGCGATCGCTCGATTTGGCGCTGAAGAAGTCGAATTACAAGAAACTCCGCCAGGAGCAGGCCAAGCTGCGCAAGCAGGGTCACCACATGGGGATCGGGCTCTCAACCTATGTCGAAATCTGCGCCATGGGCCCGTCGAGCGCGATGCCCGCCGGCGGCTGGGAGAGCGCCACAGTGCGCGTCGAGCCAACCGGCGCGGTGAATGTGCTGACGGGTTCCTCGCCGCACGGCCAGGGGCAGGAAACCAGCTTCGCCCAGATCGGCGCCGAGGTGTTGGGTCTGGAGCCCGATGACGTCCAAGTGACCCACGGCGACACCGCGACGGTGCCTTACGGCATCGGGACGTTCGGCAGCCGCGCCAGCGCGGTTGGCGGCACGGCAGTTTACCTATCGCTGCGCAAGGTGCGCGATAAACTCGCGAAGATCGCCGGCCACATCCTCGGCGAAGACCCGCAGAAGCTGGTCTTCCGCGAAAAAAAGATCTTCTCTAAATCGTCGGCGAAAAAATCGGTGACCTTCGGCGAAGCCGTCGGCGCCGCCTACGTGGCCAAGACGCTCCCGCCGGGGATGGAGCCCGGCCTCGACGCCACCACGTTCTTCGAGCCCTCGAATTTCACCTTCCCTTTTGGCGCGCATGTCTGCGTGGTGGAGCTGGACGCCGAGACCGGTGACGTAAAGCTGGAGAAATACGTGGCCGTGGACGATTGCGGAAACGTGCTGAACCCACTGCTGGTGGATGGCCAAGTGCACGGCGGGATCGTGCAGGCAGTGGGTCAAGCGCTGCTCGAGGAAGCCGTGTACGACGAGCAGGGCCAGCTGATAACCGGCGAGTTAATGGACTACGCCATCCCGCGGGCCGCGGACCTGCCGTGGTTGGAGACGGCGCGCACCGTCACTCCTTCGCCGGTCAACCCGCTGGGCTTGAAGGGCGTTGGAGAAGCCGGCACGATCGGCGCAACCCCGGCGCTGGTGAACGCGGTGGTGGACGCGCTGTCGCCGTTCGGCGTGCGCCACGTGGACTTGCCGGTAAAACGCGAGCGTGTCTGGCAACTCATGCGCAAGGGTAGGAGGGCAAAATGATCCCCGCGGCGTTTGAATACCACGTGCCGAAGACGTTGGAGGAAGCGCTCCGCCTGGTCGAGCGGCACGGTGACGAGGCCAAGCTGCTCGCCGGCGGCCACAGCCTGCTGCCGCTGATGAAGCTCCGCCTGGCGGCGCCGCGCTATGTGATTGATCTGGGCCGGCTCCGGGGGATGAGTTACATTCGCGAGGAGGAAGGCCACATCGCCATCGGCGCGATGACCACGCACGCCGATGTGGAAGCCTCGGAGCTGCTGCGCGCCAAGTGCCCGCTGCTGCCGGAGACCGCAGCCGCGATTGGCGACGTGCAGGTGCGCAACCGCGGCACACTGGGCGGCAGCCTGGCGCACGCCGATCCGGCCGCGGACTATCCCGCGGCAATCCTCGCGCTCGACGCCGAGATCGTCGCCGCGAGTACTGCAGGGACGCGCGCCATCGCGGCACAGGGGTTCTTCGTGGACATGCTCACCACGCAGTTGCGCCCCGGCGAAATCCTGAGCCAGGTGCGCATCCCGTTGCTCGCGCCGCGCACCGGCACAGCCTATTGCAAGCTGCACCAGCCCGCCTCGGGCTTTGCCATTGTGGGCGCGGCAGCGCGCGTAACGCTGAACAAGAGCGGCAAGATCGAGGACGTGGCCGTGGGGATCACCGGCGTGGGGCCGAAGGCCTATCGCGCCGAGGCGGTCGAAAAGGCGCTCCGCGGCAAGAAGGTGGCTCCGAAGCCGCCCGCCGATGTCGTGAAATATGCAGCGCGGCACGCGGCGGACGGTGTCGAGCCGCTCGCCGACCTGCACGCCTCGGCCGAGTATCGCCGCGAAATGGCCGCCGTGTTCACCCGGCGGGCGCTCGAGCGCGCCATCGCGCGGGCGCAGGGCCACAAGGCGTGAAGATTGCCGGCACCTACAGGCTTCCTGGCGCGCCCGAGCAGGTCTGGGAGCTGCTGAACGACCCGGAGCGGCTAGCCAAGTGCCTGCCGGGCTGCGAACGGCTCGAGCCGGACGGACCGGATCGTTACAAAGTGGCCATCAAGTTTGCCCTCGCCGCGGTATCGGGCAAATACACGGGTTCCGTCGAGCTTGCCGACAAAAAACCGCCGCGATCGCTGCGCCTGCGCTTGGAGGGCAAAGGCGTCCCAGGCTTTGTGAAGGGTGAGGGCAAGCTCGAATTAACCGAGAAGCAACGCCAGACCGAGGTGCGCTACACCGGCGAGGCGCAGATCGGCGGCATGATCGCCGCGATCGGCCAGCGGATGATCGAAGGCGCAGCACGCAAAATGATCCAGCAATTTTTCGAGAGCGCCGCAGCCCAACTCCAAACGCCGGCGCGCAAAGTCGGCGGGGGAAGATGACCGACCTGCGCTACCCCATCGGGGAATTCAGCTACCCCGGCGAGCAAACCGCGGACGAACGCCGCCGTACAATTGAGGAAATCGAAGCGGCGCCGGTCCGGCTTCGTGCCGCCGTTCAGGGACTCTCGCCTCAGCAACTCGACACGCCCTATCGCCCGGGAGGTTGGACTGTCCGCCAGGTCGTTCACCATGTCCCTGACAGCCATCTGAACGCCTATACGCGTTTCAAACTGGCGCTGACCGAAGACGAACCCACCATCAAGCCCTATGATGAAGGGCGCTGGGCGGAACTCGCGGACGTGCGGACGGCGCCGCTCGGGGTATCCTTTAGGCTCCTCGAGGCGCTGCACCAGCGGTGGGTACAGTTGCTCAAATCGCTTCGGCCGGAAGATTTCCGCCGGACGCTGCGCCATCCGGAGCGGGGCGTGATGAGCCTCGATCAAACGCTCTGCTACTACGCCTGGCACGGCCGACATCACGTCGCCCACATCACCTCTCTGCGCGAACGCATGGGGTGGGGGTAAGCCCGGGCGCGGCTGAATACCCTCGCCACTCCTTTTTTTTGCCATCCAGACCGCCGCAGCATGATTGTATGATCGCCGCAGCAGCCGAGGGTTCGGCTCACAGGCCGACCGGCGATCGAACTATGTTGAGCGCGCTGCGATACTATTGGGTCACGGCGAGGGGCTACCGCCTGCGGCCGTGGCTGAGCCCGTATCTCCGCTGGCGAATGGAGACATTCTTCGGCGAGCAGGCCGGGGGTAGCGGCGAGCTCGATGCCGGCACGTTTTTCCGGCTTCTCTGGCGCGAGCGCGCGCAGCTTCGCCGGTTCCTGCGCTGGGTTGACCAGCGCCGGCAGGAGCAGCGGAGCAGAGGTGCTGGCTTTTAGGGGCACGGTGTGCCGTGCCCTGTGCTTGGAGAGGCGAATGAGCGTATAATCTAAGCAACGGCCGTTCCCAGAGGACCCTTCAAGGAGGGTCGGTGCAAGAGCTGAACGTCCTCCAGAAAACAGAGACGCTCCACGAAGCCCGGTGGTGGGAGCCGGAGCCGGACAATAAGGTGCACTGCTACCTCTGCCCGCGGCACTGCCACATCGGCGACGGGCAGACGGGGTTCTGCTTCATCCGCGTCAACCAGGGCGGGCGGCTGTACAGCCTAGGCTATGCCTCGCCCGCCGCCATTCAAATCGATCCGATCGAGAAAAAGCCGCTCAATCATTTCCTGCCCGGCACGATGATTTTTTCCATGGGCACAGCCGGGTGCAACATGGGCTGCTTCTTCTGCCAGAACTGGGACATCTCCAAATCGAAGCACGACCAGGTGAACTCCAGCTACTTGCCGCCCGAAGACGTCGTGCTGTTGGCGATCCGTTACGGCTGCCCGTCACTGGCTTTCACCTATAACGAGCCGACCATCTGGGGCGAGTATGTGATCGACATCTGCCAGGCGGCCAAGGAGTACGGCCTGAACACGGTGATGGTCACGAACGGCTACATCACCTACGACGCCTTCCACGAGATCTACGACCATGTGGACGCTGCCAACGTGGACCTGAAGGCGTTCACCGAAAACTTTTACGGCCGCATCACCCTGACGCACCTGCAGCCCGTTCTGGAGACGCTCGAGTGGCTGAAGAACGAGACCCACGTGTGGTTCGAGATCACCAACCTGGTCATCCCCACGCTCAACGACGACCCCCGCGAATTCCGCCAGCTCTCCGAATGGGTGCTCGAACACCTCGGGCCGGAAGTGCCGCTGCACTTCACCGCCTTCCATCCCGACTTCAAGCTGCGCGACAAACCTAACACGCCACCCGAGACGCTCCACGCGGCGCGAAAGATTGCCCGCGAGGTGGGTCTGCACTACGTTTATGAGGGCAACATCTTCAGCGACGGCGCCCACACCCTCTGCCCTTCGTGCGGCAAGACGCTCGTCCGCCGCTCGTGGCACAACGTGCTGGAGATGCAGTTGAAGAACGGCGCCTGCCCCTCTTGCGGCCACGTTGTCCCGGGTCGCTGGACCAATCCACAGGGCAAGACTCCACTGAAGGCCTACCAGAAGGCGCAGGCGGCAGCCGAGAAGTACGACACGCTCAATCTATAAGAGCCGAAACTCAAAAAGTGAATCTCGAAACTCGCAACCTGACGAACACGCCTGCCTGCTCAGGGCTTCAGCTCATAGCGGGCGATCATTCTTTGCTCCATGTGGTCGCTGACGTGGCAGTGGTAGAGCCAAATGCCGGCATTGTCAAGAGTCAGGCCCACTCTGATCATCTGCGCCGGCAAGACCGCAGAAATTAGCGCGAGCCAGAATGGCTGTCAAGGCGTCCGAGCAGGCGGTTTCCGAGCTGCCATTTGCGTGAACCAGGCGCGCAGCACCTCCGCCGCAGGTTTGCCGAGCGGCGTAAAGGAAGGATCCTGCGGCCCGCCGCCTCGCCCGCTCGATGGCCATTTCCACCAGAACATGCCGCGGAACCAAGGTCTTGTAGAAAATACGCGGAAGGTCGCCTCGTACGCGGCGGCCTGTTCCTCGAGGCTGATCCCGCGTCCGGCGTCTTCGGCCCAGGGCTCGTTCGATCCGCCGCGAACGCTCGGATAGCCGACCTCGGTGAACAGGATGGACTTGTGCCACTTGCGACTAACGGTTTCCAGTCGATCGGCCAGGCGTTCGGCGCCAGGCAGCAGGTCTTCGACGCGTGTCGAAGGTTTGGAGGCCAGCGGGTAGTAGTTGTTCACGCTCAGGTAGTCGAGCGCGTCCCAGAAGCCCAGTGACTCGAACTCGTGCCCCCAGTTGGCGGCATAGGTGAGTGGACCGAGATAGACGCGGCGCACTTCGGCGGTGAGTTTTCGCCAATCGTCCGGGTAGGCCGTGAGGCCCCCGAATTCGGTGCCGATCGAGAGCAAGTCGAATTGCTCGAGCTCGGCCAGCCGGGCGTAATGCAGGATGAACTCACGGTAGTTGCGCATCCAGGCGGCACGGGCGGCGGGGTCGTTGAAGCGGATGGTTCCGGTGAACTCGCCGCGCACCACCCAGAGCTGCGGCTTGAGCATGACTTTCATGCCCAGGCTGTGGGCGACGTGCAGGGCTCGCGTCAACTCCTCATCGGTCTCATCGGTATCCGTGTACGAAATGGTCTCCTCATTGGGCCCGCGGGAGAAGCCGTACGGCACCACGGCGATAGCGTTCACCCCCATGCCCTTCAGCCGGCGCAGCTCGGCAGCCGCTTCGGGCGAAATATATCCTCCGCCGCGCCCACCCCAGCCTTCGTACGAGAAGCTAATCCCGCGAAAGAAAAAGCCAGGGTCTGCTGGCCGGCCGGGAGGAGGGTCGGGAGCCTGCATGGACGCCCGGCCGGTGGCCCACCTCTGCCAGTCTTGTTCAAGCTGTGCGGGCGTGGTGCCGAGTCGAGCTGCCAGCGCGGTGAGGTCCGGCTCGCCCGGCTTGGCGGAGTAGAGCTTGCGCACCGCGGCAAGTCCAGATCGGGCAAACTGCGTGCCGACCCAGGCGGCGCCCAGTGGCTGGCGCACCAGAGGCGAGAGGAAGCCGTCCGAGCTGCTGTCTGCAAGTTGCGCAAGGGTATAATGGCCGACTTCGCCCTCGATCTGCGCGGCATAGGGTTCCACCGGTCGTCCGCGCCATTCCCCGGCGAGCCAGCGCGCCACCCACTCACCGATGCGTGCCGAGCCAGGCTTACGCCAGGTGGCATTGAGCAAGGCTGCGGCGTCGGCTGCCGGATCAACGCGATCGATAAAGTCACCAAGCGCCCCGCGAATCGTCGTGCCATCCACACGGTAAAGCCGTTCGCTCCCTGTCGCAGCCCGCAGGGAAATCAGGCTCGGATAGAGGACCACGCGCAGCCGCACCGCATCGAGCGGCGCCTCCAGGCGCGCCGCTTGGGCCGCCAGGATGCGTTCGCGTTCGCTGACGAATGCACGGATGGATTCGGCGGAATAGGTGTTCGGATCGAACAGGACCTGGTAGTGGGCAGACGAAATGCTCTGCAGATGGCGTTCGCTCAGCCAGGCCTGCACCCCCGGCGCTTGTTGCAAGCCGGCGAACAATGCCGCAGCAACACACGTTGCGGCAAATGCGCCCTGGCCGGTGAGCCCGGCGCTTGGGACACGGCGGGGCCTCCAGGTCAGACCGAGTAGAGCGACCACCAGGCAAGCCGCGGCAGGCACCAAAAAGTAGAACACCGCGCGCAGCCCCAGGAAGCGAATCGCGGCCAAAAAGTTGAAGGCACTGCAGAGAATCACGAGCACGGGAAGAATCACGCCGAGCAGCCCCACCCAGACATTCCGCCGGGGCACGGCGCTGCTCGCATCCGCAAGCAGCCGGCCTGCGCAGATGCGGCCTGGGGCGAGCAGCAGAAGCGAGGCAGCCGCGGCCCAGACGATCCGGCCGACCAACGAGAAAGGCGGCGGGCCCGCGAGCGGTGCGAGCAGGCGCACCAGCGGCCCGCGCCCCAACCAGCCGAAAACCGCGACCTGCGACGCCAGCAGCAAAATCACCCAGATCGCCGCGAAGTGCAGACCGATCCGCGCTGCAGCAGGGCGCAGACGAGCTCCTGCCTTGGTCAGCAGGAGAAGAAAAACGATCTCCAGCAGCATCGGCAGCCCGAGCATAAACGTCGTCATCGCTGCCGAGGCGTTCAGGTCGCCGTTCTGGATGGCGACGCGAAATGGAGTGACGTTCCAACCTTGGGCGGGTGCGCCCGCGAGCGGAAGAATCGCCAGCGGCACGAAAACGCGATCGAGAGTCAACCCGATCCAGTAGCCCAGATACGCCAGCGCGAGCCAGCCAATGGATTTCCCTGCGAGTCTGCTGACGGTCGCAAACTTCATCGGTGCACCGGCCCGACATGTTATCTCCCGTCTGGTGGTCGGACAAGCTCGCCCACAGGCAAGCCCGCTTGCGAATTCGCTCTGCCGCCGCTAGAATCTCGCTCCGTGCTGTCCGACTTGTGTAACCTACGGCGGTAGATCATTCCGACAGCCGGTCAGGAGGCGCAAGTGGCCGTTGCCACGCAGTTGAAGGTGGCGCTCGATAATCGTCCCGGAGCGCTGGCGCAGTTGTGCAGCGAGCTGGCCAAGCGGGCGGTCAATATCAACGCCATCGATGCGAGCGAGGTCAAGCCCGTGGGGTCGGTGCGGCTGTTGGTGAATCAGCTTGCCACAGCCAAAGGTGTTTGCGACGCGCTGGGTTTGCAATATGTAGAGGAGCAGGTGCTCGCCGTATACATCGGCGACCGCCCGGGCTCGCTCGGCCGGGTGACGCGCAAGCTATCAGAGAAGGGCATCAACATCGAGTACCTCTACTGCACTGTCCAGAAGGGTGCGGGACGCGCTCTGGCCGTTGTGGGCGTATCCGACGTAGAAGCAGGGGCGCGGGTAGCGCGCTAGCCGGCCGGCCGCCGGGGCGCAGATTCAAGGCCGCGGCACGACCGCAGGCGCCTGCGCCTTTAGCCGGCGCAATGCGGCGAGCGCCTCGGCGTTGCTGGGGTCGGTCTCGAGCCCAGCTTCGTATTCGCGCACGGCGTCCGCGACGCGCCCCCGAGCAGCATAGAGTGCGCCCAGACGGAAGTGCGCATGGCTGTCGAAGGGGTCGAGCCGCATGCTTCGCTCGAAGGCCTGCTCGGCACGGTCCCGCGTTCCCCAGCGAATGTAAATGTCTCCGAGGCGGTCGTAGGCCTCAGCCGTCGGGTCTACCTCGACGGCGCGACGGAACTGCTCCTCGGCTTCTGCCAGCCGCTCCGCCCCCAGCAGGAACCCGCCCAGACGCCGGCGCGCCTCGGAATTGAGTGGGGCAAGGCCGACTGCCGTCCGGTATTCGGTTTCGGCCTGCTCGGGCCGGCCCATCTCGTCATAGGCGATGCCCAGGCTGAGGTGGGCGTTCGCATAGGTAGGCTTGAGACGGATGGCTTTCTGCAAGAACTCCACGGCCTCGGCGTAGCGCCCCTGGCGCGTGCGGAGTACGCCGAGGTTATTGAGCGTGATGACGCTTGACGGCCCGAGCCGATACGATTCCCGCCACTCGCGCTCGGCCGCGGCGACCTCTCCGCGGTCCCAATACACCTTGCCGAGGTTGGTGCGGATCAGGAAAGCATCGGGCGAACACTCCAGGGTGCGCGTGCAAAACGTGAACTCATCGTGCCAGTCGCGGTTGCGAGCGACGCTGCGGTAGGCATAGAGCGCCAGCAGAGCGTACAGCGCGAGTCCAATCCCGCTGCGCCAGAGTCCCGGGCGAGCCCAGCCGGCCCGCCATAATGTTGCCGCGCACCAGGCCACCAGCCAGCAAAAGCCCGCCGACGGCAAGTACAGATAGCGTTCGGCAAAGACATTGGCGGCCATCCATCGGGCGTTCAGCACCGGAGTCAGGGTCAGCAGCAGCCAGAGCAGGGCGAAGGAAGCGGGGCGCGCTCGCCTAAACAGCACTACGAAAGCCGCAACGCACGCGAGCAGCGCGGCCAGCCCGGCCAGAACGCGAGCGTCGAAGAGGCTCGTGCTGGGGCGGAAGATGTGGAACGCGCAAAGTCGGACCGGCCAGACCAGCTTTTGCAGATACTGGGCAACCAGAGCAACACCGGAGAGCCCCGCGTCGAACCAGCCCAGGCCCGGACGCTGGAGCACGGGCGCCAAGCCGCCCAGCAACCACGCTCGGAAGAGCAGGTAGGCTCCGGCGAGCAGCCAGAGCGGGCCATAGCGTGAAAATTTCACCCCGGGGGAAGTCTGTCCGCGGTCGTCACGGTAGAAGTGCTCATACAGCGTGGCGACCAGCGGCAGGGTGAGTGCGGGTTCCTTTGCCAGCAGTGCCAGAGCAAAACTGGCAGCCATGCCCAGGCGCGCGCCGAGCGCGCTTCCGCCGTCGGGCTGCGCAATGCGCAGGAAGAACCAGAATGCCAGCAAATAGAAAAAAGTGAGCTCGATGTCGGGAACCCCGGCGATCCAGGCGACCGATTCGGTGTGCACCGGATGGAGTGCAAACAGGCCGGCCGCCAGGAGGGCCAGCAGGGAATCGCGGAACACCCGCCGGGTCACGCCAAGCAGCAAACAGACGACTGCGACGTGTAGCATGATGTTGGCCAGATGGAAGCCGTAGGGCAGCGGGCCGAAGAGTTGGTAGCAGATTAGGTAGCCGAAGGTCATCAGCGGGCGATAGTAGTTCGTGATGCCCTGCGTGCCTTGGAACGACCAGACCGTGGTGCTGAAGATCTCGCGGAGGTAATGGAAGCTGCGGACGTAAGGATTCTCAACAAGTTGCGGATAGTCGTCATAGACAAAGCCGCTGGCCAGGGTATTGGCGTAGGGTATGACGGCCAGGAGGAAAAGAAGCAAAAGAAGTAGGGCGTCAGATCGGAGAGATCGGTCCGTTGGGAATGCCGCAACGCCGGAAGGGCTCTGGCGATCGAGCATCCCGCAATGCTACTGGACGAGGCGGCGCGAAAGCCACGGGCTCTCTGTACACGGTGTTGGAATCAAAAACAGCCGGCTGGTGCGGTGCGCCGCAAAGTGAAACAGGAGCCGCACAGGCTTGCGCTTTTCGACTGGACGCACATGGGGTCCCGGGCTTAGACTCCGAAACCATTAGGCGGTGCCTCCGACCGCGATTCCACTCGAAACGGATGGACAGCCTATGCTGCTGAACGTCGAGAAAAAACAACTGGCACCGGATATTATCGTGCTGGAGCTGACAGGAAGACTTGCACTAGGGCGTGAGAGCCAGCGCGTGCAGTGGCAGGTGGAAGAGCTTCTGCGCGAGAACGCCCGGAAGGTCATATTGGACCTCTCTGGCCTCGAGCTGATTGACAGCATGGGGATCGGGGTGATCATGTTCAGCGCCGGTCAATTGAAGAGTGCCGGAGGAGAACTTCGAGTGGCGGGCGCCAAGGGACTCGTGCAGGACGTCTTGAAGCTTGCTAAAGTAGACGTCGTCGTTGGTTTCTATCCCACAGCGATGGCCGCCGCAGAAGCTTTTTCCCGGCCGAGCCAGCTCAGCCAGCACGCCTGACCGGGTCAGCCGTTTCCAGCGTGCCGACGGGGCGACGCACCGTGGTTCAGTGTAGTCCGACAGCCCCGCGCACTGAGTCAATCAGCTTTGCCGAGTCGTAGCCGATACCGTCCTTGAAGACGATCTCCACCTTCTCAAACTCAAGGGGATTGGCCGTGGGGTCGCCGTGGATCACCACCAGGTCGGCCTGCTTGCCGGCGGTGAGCGTGCCGATGCGTGCGGATTCCCCCAGGTACTCGGCGCCATTGGCAGCGGCGATGTGGATGGCCTCCGCCAGGGTGAATCCCGCCTCGACCAGAAGCTCGACTTCGCGTTGGTCGCCGAACCCCGGCAGGACGCCGCCATAGCCGGTGGGGTCCTCACCGGCAATCAGCAGCCCGCCCGCCCTCACAAACGCCCG
>Ga0207646_10000028_pt1 | contig 227768 bp, 228 predicted proteins | sample KBSK5502metaG_FD_184343 | JGI IMG/M metagenome (GOLD analysis project Ga0207646, IMG submission 184343) | Corn, switchgrass and miscanthus rhizosphere microbial communities from Kellogg Biological Station, Michigan, USA - KBS K5-50-2 metaG... | ecosystem: Host-associated > Plants > Roots >... | reverse complement strand
GACGACCATGAGTAGAGCTGCGAGTATGGTGTCGATGCCTTTCTTGTCCCGTGTTATTTTTCTGATTTTTCTCATTTTTTTCACTCCTTTCGTGTTTCCCGTGGGCTTGTCTTGGCTGATTCCCCAGATTGGGTGCAAGCCGGAGCATATCGAGAAGGACGCGTTGATTTGTCCGCTGATACCGTTGATACGCGGTGAAGGTTTCTAGGGCTGCTGGTCATGCGTGGTTTCTCCCTGCGATGCTCATTCTAGTATCGGTGTGGTCTATCCAGAAGACCCATGACTTTGTCGTCTTTTGTCCGCTGATGATTCCTTCCACCACGAGCTCGAGTAGCAGTGCCTTGGTGCTTTCCCAGTTTTTCAGCCCGGACTTGATCCGAACATTCTCGACATCCATTGGTATAGGCGCGCCGGAGAGAACGTGCAGTATTCTGTCACGTAGTGTGTCCTTGGACCTGTTTGGGCGGCTCAACATTTTTTTCGCTCTGGGGCTATGGCCGGGACTCTTGCCCACAAGCCACGACTATAGCCAAAGCCGCATCGAACATATGCATCATGTAACTTCGAAAATTCTCGAACAGTTACATGAGCCGCGGTCGTCAGCCTACGGCTTTAGACGGATATCTGCCAAGCCTCTGGGATATTCCCAGAATACCCCGAGAGTTTGGCTAGATTGATCTTTAGTTGGCTAGCGATTGATTCTATCTATCGAGCTTTCGCCTTGATAGCTTCCTTCGGTTGTAGAGTCGACCAGATCGTTTCGAATATTTTCTCGTGAGACTTTACCAACAACGGATCATTGGTCCATGTCGCAACGTCCTGACCTGCGTTTACGTTTGTGTCGTCTGGAATGTCTTCCAAGAAGATTATTTCGGCCGAGTCCGCGCTAGCGAAGTGCATTATTGGGGTCGTGATGTTCCGGACCTCGATGACTTCCCCTAGTTCCCTTGCGACACTTGCGTTTCCTTGGTTTACTGGCGCTACGACTTTGACTTTGGCTCCTCTCTGAGCTGCTTTCTCCAGGACTTCTGATTGGGCTTTGTAGATTCTTACGAGTCCATTGGCGGTTGTGGTGAAGAAGACGTTGACTTTGGCTTCGCTGATCATGTCTTGCACGCGTTTGTAGACTTTGTCGCGGCCCCTAACGCTCCAGAGGTCGTATCGTTCGTAGGGCTTCTCTGTGTAGACGTACTTTGACGATTCGAAGGCCATTGCTAGGTTTTCTACTACGTTGACGCATTCCGTGGTCTCTTTGTTCAGTTTGTCAACCAGTGGCACTAGCACGTCGTTGGGTGACACGGCCATGTATCGTTCAGGTTTTCCTGGTACGATGCGTAGCAGTCCTTTGCTTTCTAGGCCTCGTATGGCTCCGTATGTTTTTGGCCTCGGGACTTTTCCGAGGAAGCTGATCTCGCTTGCGTTTCGTGGGCCCATTTTCGTCAGGACGACGTAGATTCTGGCCTCGTATTCGGTGAGGCCTAGCTTCATCAGTGACTGTACACTGAACTCGTCCGCTGCCAATACTTTTACGCCTAGATTTCTGCTGTAGTCACTGACTACCGTTTTTAAACTAGTTTCGGCTGTCATTGTCAATAACCCACCGCTCTGAAAAACAACCACATCATCAGATCACCAACAACAAAAGTAACAATGAGGCTCGCGGTAAGAAACACTAAGTGAGGAAGACCAGGCGTCACCCATACGCCGTCAGAAAACATACCCTGCTCCTTGTAACTCTCTAATCCTGACACTAGCTTGTCCCGCTCCTCAGCCGCTGAGGCGACCAAGTGAAACTGTCTAACAGGCTTGGAGTCTACGACTGAGATTTCTTCAGCCGGATACAGGTAGACTTTTGACTGGAGCGAATTGAAACTAGTCTTGTATGAAGTCAACATAACCAAGAACTTTCTCAGGATTGATTCGCGCTCGAATCCTTGAAACAGTCCTCTTCCAGCGGAAGCTCTCTGGAATAGATTCCTTGCAAGAAGGAAGACCGCTGAACCAATCGACAGTAGGAACGAGTTGACTAGGATAGCGATCGGAAAAGGATAGAACACGAAGGGAGCTTGCCAAATCGGAGCCAAGAAACTTGGAGACACTGGCAGTGCTAAACCGAGACACATCATAGCTTTGCTATCCGCACCACCCATCACACTGAACTGGAACAGGAGGAAGGCTACGACAATTGTCGCTCCCGCCGAGACCGCCAGAATTGGCAACGCGTCTGGCGCGAAGACTACCCTGAGAGCGAAGACCAATGCAGCTGCAGGTCCGTATACAAGCCAGAACTTGTTCGAGATCTCTCTCGTCTTGAGATCGCTTAGGGAGGCGGCAATGAAGACCCCAACGGTCAACAGCAACGCTGCCAAGTCCAATGAAGGAGACACGGTTGGATTCATGCGATCTCGGAATCTCCTTTCCGCTATGGAAATCAGCATATCACTTCTGGAACCATCGCTAGTGACGGTCGGTACTAGTCAGCAGTAATGCCCTACCGTTTAGCTCAAAGCTTTTAATGCAAAGGACAAACGCACTGACGATCGAGGCAAAACTGGAATGCCAATGGCGTTTGTCCTGATAAATGCAGAAATCGGCTCTGAAGACGCTGTAGTCAAAGAACTCAAAGCAGTCTCTAATGTGAAAGAGGCCTACATGGTATACGGAGTCTACGACATCGTTGCGAAGGTTTCAGCGGACACTATGGACAAACTCAAAGAGATCATTACATGGAAGATTCGGCGGCTCAACAAGGTCAAATCAACGCTGACTATGATAGTCATCGAGAACTAGCCGATCTAGACTCGCCGTAGACAAGAAAATTTCTTCGAGCATAGACGAAGATGCTAACGGAGTTTCACATTGGGATCGATGATACAGATTCGGACAAGGGTGGATGCACAACCTACACCGCGACAGTTCTGTTCCAAGAATTATTGGGCCGAGGGTTCAAGCCCTCCGACTTCCCATGGCTTGTGCGGCTGAATCCTAACATTCCATGGAAGACTCGTGGTAACGGAGCCCTTGCAGTTCACTTCCTGGTAGAAGGAGGGCGGATCGAGGAGGTCCAACGTGTTGCACTCGATGTTGTCGAGAAAACTACCGTTGCCGCGCCTCGCGGGACAGACCCTGCTGTAGCCTTTTTGGAAGGCCAAGTCCCGACTGCTCTACGCGAATATTCGACCCGCGCTTTGCACGATGTCTTGTCTATCCGCGAAGCTAGAATGGTTGCAACACGAAGCGGTGCAGAGGTTCATGCTTTGACCGGGGTCCGGGGAATGATTGGCGCACTCGCGGCGATCGGGGCTCATCTAGATTCCGTGGATCATACGTTCGAGATCATCGCCTATCGAGTCAGGGAGAACTTGGGGAGTCCGAGAAGAGTCGACCGTGAGTCTGTCAAATTGATGAATTCCAAACATGGGGATGGGACTTTCAACAATCTTGACCCGGAATCTGGAAGGATCCTGGTGAGCCCGCACGGGTTAGATCCAGTTCTTCTGGGAATTCGAGGATACAGTCCCCAAAATGTTCTGGATGCCTTCAACATGGTGCAACTCCAAGAGAAAGTCGAAAGGGTCATGATCTTCAGGACCAACCAAGGCACGGATGCCCATTTGGGAACGAGGCGAAGTGCGGTTGACCTCAAGCCCCATCAATCCGGGACAATCTCCGGGAGAGTGGACGACGTGCCTCGCGTGTTGCGCGGCGGCCACGTTATTTTTTGTTTGAATGATGATTCGGGACTGATTGATTGCGCCGTCTACCGGCCTGCCGGGTCCCTTGCGATGGCGGCTCGGGACTTGTTGCCTGGCGACAAGGTCAGGGTCTGTGGAGGGGTCCGCGGCTTGCGGCGTGGAAGACCAACATTGAATGTTGAAAAACTCGAAGTGCTTCATCTTGTCGACAAGATCGAATATTCGAATCCCTTGTGCGGCAAATGCGGAGCCCGATGTGAGTCGATGGGACAGGGACAAGGACTTCGATGTAAGAAATGCGGACAACGAAATGACTCTGCTACGAAGATCGAACTTCGCCAACAGAGACGAATCCAACCAAGGGTCTACTGTCCACCGCCGAGAACTCGTAGACATCTGGCTATGCCTGATTCGAGGCCTAGAATTTTCCAGAGTCTGGAGGGAGTGGAGGAGTTTCAGGTGCTCGCAGAAGATTACAGTTGAAGACTTTAAAACCAGTCAAAGCTCGGTTCGTCGCGTGTAGCGGGGTGGGGTAGATTCTCTTCGGAGGAGCCTATCCAGGTTTAACCCGCAGGGCTCATAACCCTGAGATTGATCGAGACGGTCGATCCTCAAGCGGTGGTTCGAAGGGCCCGAGTGGGACCCGAAACTCCACCCCCCGCTACCAATTTCGATTAGTACGGATTCGCTACTAAGGTCCCGTCATCTTCTGCGCATGTAGAACGGGAGTCAATATGATCTGACCGTTCCCAGTGAACACGATGTGAGCAGTGCCAGAGATCACGATGCTCGAGCTAGTCTGAGCCTTCACCTCGAGGGCTGGCTGGACAGGAATCTTCAGCTCGCTACTCGGAACCTTCACCGTTTGAAGACCGCTCATTCCTTGAACGGCCGCTGCTGCACTCGCGACATGCAGCGTCACCATTGTCACATTCTCAGTAGGGACTTTCGCTGATGAGATCAGTGTAGACACGTTAAACGGCCTTAACACGTCGAATGTGAACTTTGTACTCGATGTCACCGCACTGCCGTTGTCGTTCCTATCGATTGATACGGAGTCGATCGTGACATTCAAGCTTAGGAGCGTCCCAGTTGGTTTCCCTGAAACATGCGCGTTCGGTGACTGAGGTGAGTTACCGGTAACCGTTGGCTGTCCATTTATATCTGATTGTATATTCGACATGTAAACGGACACTGTTCCGTCCTTCGCGAGCACTGGACTTGCTTGGAAGACGGCTATCATGGATCCGGCTAGCAAGAGACCTAGAATGGCGAAGTACACCATTTTCCTTGTAGCGCGGTCCATTTTTCAGTTCACCTTAAGGGATGCGTCTCCGACAATTAACTCAACGATTTTGAACAGTCGTTCTACTGGATTTTCCGGTATCTACGGCCTCTGCCTCCAAGTTTTGACGGCTTCGAACCAGAAGATCGCGGAGCCCAGTCCCCCGAAGAACAAGCCGAAGAAGGCGAAGTAGTCCACCGTTACGACGTTGAGAGCGTAGTAGACGGTTAGAGCGCTGAAAAGAACCGCGTACAGAGAAAACCGCGGAACGAAGAACTGCCCAGGCAATTTCATAAATTGCTTGAGTACATCCACCTTGATCTCCTTCAGGAGACGATATTCGCCGGACTCCTTCGAGACAAGTCCGAGATCTTTGAGCTTGTCGAGGTGATACAGGGCGAGTGTAGGGCTGGAAAAGTTTAGCGCCCTCTGAACTTCGCGAACGCCTACCGTCTGTTTGTTCGCGTTCATTACATACCAATAAACCCTGAGAGTATTTCCCTTGAGCTCACTTGCAGCTTTGTCTGATTCTGCCTGCTCTTGTAAGTTCAAGGAATCGATTTCCTCTAGAATACATGTCTGTTGCGAGCCTGTTCTAAATAAGTGTAGGCAACTCGAGTGGAGCTTAGTGTGGAGCTTAAACCAAAGCTTGCTCGCCAAGAGCCTTGACGAAATTTGAAGGCTGTTTTGTTTCGCGAGTTCGGCGGCCCAGAAAAACTGCACTATGAAGATGTAGCGGAGCCAAAGATTAACGAAACAGAAGTTCTGATCCGTGTAAGAGCTTGTGCGCTGAACCACCTCGACATCTGGGCGAGGAAAGGAACACGAAGTGAAAGAATTCCGATGCCTCACATTTCAGGTTGTGACATCTCTGGTGAAATAGCAAGAGTTGGGAGTCTAGTCAAGAATCATAGGTCCGGTGAGAAGGTTTTGATTGCGCCCGGGATCAGTGATGGAACTTGCGAATACTGCGCGACGGGCTGGGATAGTCTTTGCGAATCTTACAAGATCATCGGATATGAAACTCAGGGAGGCTACGCAGAGTATACAGTTGTCCCTTCAGAAAATGTTCTGCCGATTCCTGATGCTCTGAGTTTTGAGGAAGCGGCCTCTGTTCCGCTCGTCTTTTTGACGGCGTGGCATATGCTAACGACCAGAGCACGTCTCAGCGCTGGAGAAACGGTTCTGGTTTGGGCAGCCGGAAGTGGAGTGGGAAGCGCCGCGATCCAAGTAGCAAAGGTCCTAGGTGCGAAGGTCATCGCCACGGCAGGGAATGACGAGAAGCTCGAAAAGGCTAGGAAGCTTGGCGCTGACTGGGTCGTGAATCATCTTACCCAAGATGTTCCAGCTGAAGTCAAACGAGTCACGAACGGTCGAAAGGCGAATGTTGTCTTCGATCACATCGGTCAGGCGACTTGGGAGAAGAGCATGCGATCGATGGCTCCTGCGGGTCGGCTGGTAAATTGTGGGGTTACAAGTGGTGGGAAGGCTGAGATTGACATTCGGTACGTATTCGTCCGACAGTTTTCGCTGATGGGGTCTTTCATGGGGGGTCGAGGCGAATTGCTGAAGGTTTTGACGTTCTTCGAAGATGGCCGACTCAAGCCCGTCGTCGATTCTGTCTTTGCCCTATCTGCTGCGGCGAAGGCCCAATCTAGGATGGAAAAGAGCGAACATTTTGGCAAGATAATTCTGAAGATCTAGCCCTGGACTCGGCTGGCCATGATCCCGAATCGGGGAGGGCGATTTTGAATCTGCCGGATTTTCACGCTGAATCATGCCGATATTTTGCGCCCACTAAATTGGCCGACCGTTCCAATATCCGCCCTAAAAGGGAAAACTGAAGCAGAAAAGCTTCAGTCTGGGAACGCTTCTCTGAAAATTCTCAAAAGTAGTTGCTCCCCGCGACACAAAACGGCTCTTTGGGACACACCTGATATGAGAATTCCTTTCAGAATAGTACCAAACGATAACAGCTGGGAACCGATGGGTCCCGGGAGACCTAGAATGCTTGCGCTAGCTCGGGGCATTATTCTGGGACTGAGTCAGCGACCAGTTTTCCGTTAACCACCTTTACGAATAGGTAGCGGTTGTCTCGGAAGATTATGGTAAGCTCGTTTTCTCCCTCTGTGACAGTCAACACGTCTTGTCCGATTATACCATCATACTTTGCCATTTCAGATCGCGCTCCGTGATTGTCCTCGCTAAGATTTCTTTCTTAAATCTTTGACTTATCGCACGTCAACCTTGACAACGGGCGTCTTACCGGTTGCTTCTCCTCTCTCCGTGAAAACATGCTTGCCCCATTTTGCGTGGACCTTTGCCTCTAGAGTGTGATGTCCTTTACCGAGTTTTGACGCGGGCACTTCGAAGTTTCGGGTGACATCAAATAGCATTGTCCGGGCCTCCTCCTCTGTTTTCGGGTAGAGTATGGTTTCGAATTCAGTTGCGACTGTTGCCCAGACTCTGTAAGGCAGTTCGGGGTTTCGGGTCCAGAAGAACACTCCACGTCTCACGAATTTTTCGCGTTTCAGTTCAGCGCCCGGCAAAACCTTCGCTCTCTGCTTGGATAGATCGACTCTGTACGCCATTCGCAGTCCGAGATCATGCTCATCGTAAGCCTTCTCCCAGAGGGGTCGGACGAAATTGCGCCTTATGCCTCCCTTGAGTTTGAAGCCAACGGTAAATGCAAGATTATCGTCCAGCTTGGCGAGCTGAGGCGAGGCGGCTATCGTCAAGTCCTCGATGCTGGCCCACTGCTCTCCTTTCATTCTCTCCAACGATGATTGCAAACTATCGAACCAATCCCCGCACAGTCCCTCCGGTGGTTATCGAGGATAGAAAAAAGGTCTCTGGTTGAAAGGAAGGGGTTTAGGTGCCGGTTATAGGCTCGATGTGAACGCTGCTGCATCCGCAGCCATCAGCGTGCTTGCCTCTTCGAAGCGATCCTCTGTAGAGCCGTGCCTCAAGCTTCTCGCCGTTCTTCTTCTCCCACTCATCCACCGTGATACCGTACTTCTTCTGAATCCGGTCCCGGTACCATTCAGGTATGACGTTGAAGGAGCAGAAGGGAATGATCCTCATGTCCGGTGTCAAGTAGTGAATGTCGCAACGCTGCAGTCTCTCTTCGTCTTGGTTGTACTTGTCTTGGAAGTGCATCATTCCGAGGAACATGCTCTTGACGTGGAACTGTCCCACTGCGCTGTAGTCGTGTTTGAGTAAGGCTCCAACCAGCAACTTCGCCAAGTTGAGTCCCGCGGGCTGCTTGTCTTTCTCGATGAAGCTGTTGAGTTTGCTGATGAACTTGGCCGCAACCAGGTACTTGTTGCTGCCCGAGTTGAGTTCGTCAGTCTTCTCGTCGAGGTATTCGAAGAGACCCTTGAGGTCGACGAAGCTGGTTATGGGTACGAGCGACTTTGTGTTCTTGTCTTCGAAGACGTAGGTTCCGGCGCCGCATGCGAAGTGGATGGACAGCTCGTACTGTGGTCTCTTAGTGAAAGCTTCCACGAAGTGTGTTACTGGTGAGCAGCTTGGGACTGGGAACCATGCGTCTCTCGGGATCTCGCCGTTGGTCTGCTCTTCAATTCTCTCGATGCAGTCAGGTATGGTGATTCGGTACTTTTCGCGCTCTTGCTTCTTCATTCTTCCGGTGAGGGAGACTGGCTGGTAGCTGATGGCTCTGACAATGTCGATGTTGCGCTGGGCGAACCGGAGTATTCCGCCTAGCTCGTGGTCGTTTATGGATTTGATGACTGTTGGGACGAGTACGACTCCGAGGTTGGCTTTGCGGCAACTCTCAATAGTGTATGGTGCTTCCCAGTGATTCTTGGGATTGGTCTTCGGGCTGACCCCGTCGAAGCTCATGTAGAGATTGCTTAGGCCCGAGTCTCTGAGCTCCATTGCGAGGTTAGGGTTGAGTGCTAGGTTGATGCCGTTGGTGTTAAGCTGGATATGGTCAACCCCTTCTTCCTTGATCGCCTTGACGATCTCTGGGAGTTCGGGGCGTAGAGTCGGCTCTCCGCCGGTTATCTGTAGACTGTTGCCCGGAACGGGTCTCTCGGCCTTGAGAGCGCGAACCATTTCACGGACTTGGTCCATGCTGGGTTCGTATACGTACGCGCCTTCCAAGCCCTTCTTCACGTAGAAGAAGCAGTACCAACAGGTAAGGTCACATCGGTTGGTAACTATGATGTTGGCTAGTCCAGTATGGCTGAGATGGTTTGAGCACAGCCCACAGTTAGCTGGGCATGCGCAACTCTCGATTGGAACGTTTGGAGCGTGAGTTCCTTTACCGTCGCTCCAGTAAGTCGCGAATTTCTGATACATGTCGTATGATCCAAAGTAAAGCTCCTCTGTCTCACCGTGTTCTGGGCAGGTTTTGGTCATGAAGACCTTGCCTTCGCGCTCGAAGACGGTTGCTGGGAGAATCCGGTTGCACTCTGGGCAGACGCTCTGTGTTCGGCGGATGTGCCGTCCTATCTGTTTAGGCTGAGGCAGTAGTGCCTCTGGTAACTCGATTTCAAGCAGTGCCATTCATACCACTCTGAGTAGTGAATACCCATGCTCGCATGGATAATAAGCCTTCTGGCACTAATACGAAGGTGAAATAGGGTAACAGTAAGAGGGGTTGCAGCATGCCCGTACCAGGGTCTCTAAGGAGAATGCCCATCGACGAGGGACTAATCTCTGAACTCCTCTCAAACCAGTTCAGCCTACCGAAGCAAGAGACACGTGCCTACCTTAAGCTCCTTGATACCTCGGACCTCACCCTCGAACAGCTCGCGAAGGAGGTCAACCTTCCTCAAGGTGAGACAACAGCCCTCGTGGACCGCATGCTTCAAAGAGGGCTCATAATCGAGGCAACTGGTGTCCCAAAGCGGTATGCTCCATTGCATCCCCGAATGACCTTGACGAACCTGTTCAAGATCTACGAGAAGGAAATCGTGCAGTCCCTTCGGGATCGGAGGGCCACTGTGGATCGAATAGTCAATCTCCTCATTCCGGTCTACGAAGAACGCAACCCGAACGGGAAAGCGAAAAGCTAGCTGGTCTGTTCGGGAGGCTGCTGCGGCAGCGGATTGGAGCTGTAGCGTTTCTTGTCCTTGGGGGTATCGAGGATGTCGGCGAAGGGTTCACTATCTTCCTCTTTCTCCTTCTCTTCTGATATTTGAGAGTCGACTGGGTCCATCGTAGCTTGCTCGTTTGCGGATGGTTCTTTGGCTAGTGCTTGTGACTGCTCCGTTACGCTGACTGGTGTCTCTTCGACCGTCTTTTCGATAATCATCGTTGGCTGAGTGGTTTCTGCTGGTACCTCGCTCTTAGGTGGTTCTGGCGTGGCTACTTCTTCCTCGCTAGGAGTTTCGTCAGTGGGGACACGGGAGAACTCTCTCTCGTGTGGGATGATTGGACGAGCGTCTTTGACTCCGTAGAATCTGTCCGTGAAGTACGAGTAAACGTCAATCGCTTGAGCAGCTGGATGAGCTGGAAAATCATCCTTGAGATTGCATAATGCACAGAGGACTGTTGCGTGTCCCGTATCTTTGGCAATGGTTACTCTGACTGCTTCTTCTCCACATCGAGGGCAGACAAACACCGTGGGGAGCTTCTTCTTGACGATACGGATTACTCGACGTCTCCTTCTCCCCATTGGCTAGAACTCTACGAGTTAGAGAGTCAGGATTCAATATTTACCTTTGGTTCAGGGACTCCTCGATCTGTTTCTCCTCTCTCGGGGGCTAGAGCTGAAATAAGCAAACGCGACCCGTGTTCCCGACCCTTTATCGGCGAAAAACAATGGCCCAGCCCAGACTAATCCGCCAAGAGATCCACAAGCACATCCGCGCTCGGAGTTACATCGGTGGCTCTGCTCTCGGAGTCTCAGATGGGCTTGTAACCAATCTCGCCTTTCTCAGCGGGTTCGCCGCCGTCGAATCTGGTACGATTCACTTGATCCAAGTCGCGGGAGTCGCCTCGATGCTGGCCGGGGCAATCAGTATGTTCTTCAGCGGTGTCATTGCCGGACGTTCGGAATACGAACTCTTTCAAGCCGACAAGAAGCGAGAAGAAGGTGAGATTGAACAAGAACCTGAGGAAGAGAAGGGAGAGCTCGCGGATTTCTACATCGCCAAAGGGTTGACGAGAGATGAAGCGCAAAGAGTTGTCGGGCGAATTGCTTCAAACAAGGAGAAATTTCTGGAGGACATTCTCATGCATGAGCTACACGTTCACCAGGCAAAGTTGTCGAACCCGATCAAAATGGGAGGAGTCATCGGACTATCCTTTCTCATAGGCGCATTGATACCTCTACTTCCATTTCTGTTACTTCCGACAGTGACAGTCGGCTTCGCCATCTCAGCTGTCGTATCTGCACTTTTCCTTTTTCTTGTGGGTGCTTGGAAGGGACGAGTTGTTGGGAGAAAGACATGGAGAAGCGGGCTGGAGACTCTGTTGATCGGAATTTCTGCTGCCGCGATACTTTACCTAATTGGTAGAGGCATTGGATTTTTCTAGCCCATAACCTGGGCTTGCTAAGCCGTTTTCTGAACACTGGCCTTCTGAGGTCGACTCAAGGTTCGCGGTCCCGGAATCGTCTCCTGTCCGCCCATGTAATTCATTAGAACTTCTGGGACCTGAATTGTCCCGTCAGGTTTTTGGTAATTCTCAAGAATCGCGACAATCGCGCGTTCAGTCGCGACTAGAGTACTGTTTAGGGTATGTAGGTATCTGGTTGGCTCGCTAGGTTTCTCCCGATAGCGAATCCTCGACCTGACCGACTGGTAGCTCGTGCAGTTGCTGCATGACGCCATTTCCCTATACTTTCCCTGTCCAGGTAGCCAAGCTTCAAGATCGTATTTTTTCGCTGCCACTGTTCCGAGGTCGCCCGTACAAACGTTCACGACACGATACGGCAACCTGAGGCTCTGCCAGAACTCTTCTAGGTTTCTCAGTAATTCCTCGTGAAGATTCCAAGAGTCTTCCGGCCGTGAGTAGATGAATTGCTCTACTTTCTCGAACTGGTGGACCCTGAATATTCCCTTCGTATCCCTTCCGTGGGCTCCGGCTTCTTTCCTAAAACACGGACTCACTCCAGCATAATGCATCGGAAGGTTCGCTCCATCAATAATCTCGTCCGCGTGAAAAGCCAAAAGGGCATGTTCTGCCGTAGCCAATAGATAGAGATCTTCACCCTCAACTTTGTAGATTACGTCTTCGAAATCAGCCAGGGCAACCGCGCCCGCAACGACGTTTCTATGCAGAAGGTAGGGTGGCTGGAAGAGCTGGAATCCTTTGCTTGCTATGAAGTCCAGGCCATAATGAATGAGCGCGATGTTCAGCTCTACCAGATCATCCCGTAGATAGTAGAATCGTGCACCTGCTACTCGTCCCGCTTTCTCCATGTCTATCACGTCATGTCTGAGACCGAGATCAATATGGTCGAGCGGTTTGAAGCGGAAGCTTGGAATTGTTCCCCATTTTTTCATTTCCACGTTATCGTTTTCGTCTTTGCCGACTGGGACGGACTCGTGTACGAGGTTCGGGAGGTTGAGGAGAATCTGGTCGATCTGCTGCTTGTAATTGTCTACTCTAGCTTCGATCGCTTTGATTTGTTCGGGAATTGTTTCAGCCTCTTTCAAGAGAGCAAGAACATCTTGGCCCTTCCTCCTCGCAGAGGCAATCATCTGCGTGATCTCATTTCTTCTCTTTCTGAGACGATCCGCTTCAGCCTGCTCTCTTCGCCAATCAGCGTCTAGTTGTAAAAGTCGGTCAAGCTCGCCGATCTTTTCAGGCATGCCCCTTTGGCGTAGATTCTCTCGAATCTTCTCCGGCGCTTCTCTAACGAGTCGAATGTCTAGCAAGGCAGTGGCTTCAAACCCAAGGTTTCTTCTATGGGTAGAAAAAGAGATTTTCCCGCTAAGGGATGTTCATTTTAAGCCAAGACTTTTCTACGTCAGAAGACGAAGACGACTCTATCATTGCAGACTCACCAGCACGATGTCGTATACTACGGCGTCGTCAACCTCGTCGACAACAACTACATTATGGGTGCCATCGACGTGTGGCGCTGTCGAGGCTGCGACCAGCTATTCTGCGAGGACAAGAGATACGGTATGACCGACCTCGCGCCAGAAGTAGGCCTACCTAAGATCGAGCCGAATACTCACTGGGCTGCGCTAATCTGTACTCGAGACAAAGGTTCGAACTGGACCCTGACTCAGGTGAAACCTGGAATGACGATAGCACATTCATGTACGCCCGACACGAAAGTCGAATTGACAGTGGGGCCGGGCTATGACTTGGAGACAGGTCCAGCAAGTGGGATCGGCAAGCACCGAATCATTGTCATAGAGAAATTCGTAAACCTTGCCGTCGACGTCCAGACAGGTCAGAAACACACTACTACGACCAACGCGTATCAGGCGCTGGGAAAACCGTTCAGCTTTACACCGCCACTCTCATCTACAACTATCGCTCCTTCAAAGTACAACATTCTCAACCTCACCTCACTTCTCTTTCTCGCGACCGCCGTTTGGGGAATCGTTCTTGCCGTATCAGCTAGTGGATTCCCTTCTTCGTCTGCAACAGAACTAAGAATAATCTTCGCAGGAGTCGCCGCGGGAGCCATGGTCAGCACCTACATGCTGTCGAGGAGAAGGCTATGGAGTCCGCTGTTGGGACTTGGGTTGGCTGCAATCGGGTTAGTTGTGTATGCTGACGCAAGGATCGGCCTTGGCTTTGGCTTCGCCGATTACGCTCTCTCGCTACTTCTTCTCGCCGATATCGCCGCTGCTTGGTTGGCGCGTGAGAGAATCAAAGGACTAATCGAGAAGCAATGGCACCCGCTCGACATGCCTGCTTATGGGTGATAACTTGGCGAAGACAACAAATCCATTCCGTAGAGAAGAAGATCCGACTCTTGAGTATGAAATGGACGTCTTCATCGATCAGATGGACGAGGCGAGTGGGGTCGGTGGAGGAGTCGCAAACTTCCTGACAGGTTATACTATCTACAAGGGTGAAAAATACGCGTTCGAAGCCGTTGCTTACGGACGCATCGGCGGTCAGAACGTGATGCCAACGCTGACGCCCGACTCTGTCCAGAGACTTGAGAGACTCCATGTGGATATGGATCTCTTCACGGCGCGGCTTCAGCGAAAACTTGTCGAGGGCGAGTTGACTGTTAACATACCTGAGGGAGCTACTCCTCCAGAATAAATTACCTCGGCTAGTGTCTCACTCCAAGGACCCTATTGGGACGAGTTGCTCTCCATCATAGTACCCCTTCAGGTTACAGTGCTCGCACCAGGCGCCGACACGACTGTCAGCTTTGTCGGAGTAGTAGACGTTCAGCTGGGGCTGATCGCATCTGGGACATGGGTAGTTAGGAACCTTCTCCAGCGCGATCTCCCCTAGAATTCGATTGGCACGTGGCCCCTCATAGCCAGGAGACCATCCCAAACTAAGCAACATTCTCGTCCTGTTTAGAACCGATCGGGACCTCGACTGAATTCTTAGCTTGTAAATGATCTATGTTGGAATTTGCCTCGCGCTGTCTCTATCGTATTTAAAGCGGCTGTAACCCTATTGTTTCGGGATGAGTAACAGGTAGGGGATAGATTCTCGGACCCCACTTTGGTTCTTGACGGTCAAGACGAATGAGCCAGTGCATCGTTGTCTGTGGGGACTGCGGTCAAGAGATACTCGCGGTGGACCACATTCAACGAACACCTCACGGGAGATTGATCTGTGACGATTGCGCGCAGGAGAGCTACACCGACATACCGCTGAGTTAGGAGATGATTAGCTTGGAGAACATGGCGATACAGATTCTTTACGGACTCGTCGGGGTGACTATCGCTTTCGTTGCCATTGTACGCCAAGTGGGCGTCAGGCCGGTGTCTTATCAGATAACCAGTTCTCTCAGACTTTCAGCAAAGCCTAGAAGATCTCGGACCCCGGTCGGGACTGGAAGAACTCGCGCAAAGTCGCGATCTAAGTCGGGTGGAAGATCAGTTGTACAATCTTCTAAGTCTAGGAAGGCCCGAAGAAGATCTGGGTCAAGACGGCGAGGAAACCCGATAGTGCTACCGGTTACGGTGACAAGCGAGCCCCAGATGTTGGTTGCTGTGGTCAGGGAAGCTGTTCCTTCCTGTCCGACGTGCGGTCTCCAGGCGCCTCAGGAGCTACTGATGGAGCACTTTCAGGCAAGCCCTTCTCACGAGCTGGGAACATCTGAGCCACAGCCGACGATTATGGATGGCGACATCCAGGCGGAGTCGGCTCTCATGTCGTCTGAGGAAGATTCCAGAAACTCAATGAGGAATCTCTTGCAGATGCTCGTCCCGCCTCGAGCTTTTGGCCGTCGACATCAACATAGGACTGTTAATCCGCTCTCCAATGTGATCCAGACTCTTGAAGAATCGCGGAGTGGCCTAATTCACCCGTTGAAGTAACAAGAGGAGGGTCTACTATTCGGTCGGGGCTTCTAGAGCGATGAGCTTCGGCTCAGGCCGAGCGAAAGCGGAAGAGTGTCGGATATAGGCGGATGGATCTCGCAATCTCTTTCTCTCACAGAGGGTCTCTAGAAACTTTATCGCCTTTCCAGCAGGGTCAAGTTTCTTCATTTCTAGATATCCAGACTCCACTGCGCCATTGAGAATGTCTTCTCCTCTAGGAGTGCGGGTCAATACCGTGCTCCAACCCGCCACTGATCCTATAGCCCCGACCGCAATGTCCGCCAGCTCGGCAGAATAGTCGACGCAGATGTTGCATTCCTCGCGAGCCGCGTGAGCGAGAACCTCGACCGGTTCATCGATTGCTAGTCTGTCACCAGTATAGACGAGCAGCCGGTTTTTCTTGATATTGACCTTCGTGACAGTTCCAAGATCGATTCCCCTCGTCCCCTGAACATAGTCGACCATCATCTTTTGATAGTCGAACACCTTAGAACAGAATAATCCGATAGTGAATACAAGATTACGGCCGAGCTTCGGAGCGGCGATCCAGTGGGTATTCATTCGCCAGAAACCCTGCAGTTCGCAAGGCAGACCGACTAATGCCAACCTTTCCTCTTGGAAGTTTACCACTGACCGGTTCGGGACAGCAATCTCCGCCATTCCACCAATCTGACCGCCTGGCGTATACTGAGAACCAGCATTTTCGATCAGCTCTTGTCTGGTGCGAGCTACTTTCGGAGCTGGCTTCCAAGGCTCGCGAGATGTGAAGCCCGATACTAGCGCATAGTCGATGATCTTCTTCTCTAGCGCGTAGAGCATCAGCGCGCTGACCGCCCCGCCATCTTGCGCGTTCGCTACAATTTCAGGGTCCTTGGCTCGGACCGAGTACGACCCAATGTGTACTCCAAGAATCGCTTCGTCAGCTGTACGTTCTCTTCCAAAGATCCGCTGCTCGATCTCTGCGACGGGAAGTTCGATTCGAGGACAACTGTAGTAGCAGACTTGGCAGGCGGCACAGGTCCCACGCATTATCGGTTCCTCGTTGTCGCTGTGAAAGAGAATGTCGATGGGACATGAGGCGATGCAGGCGCCGCAGTACATGCAGATCCCTTTGTGAACAACCTCTGCGATCAGATTGCCGAAGATCTTCAGTCTGATCGGGCGAGCCTTCCAACCTTCTCCCTCAGCACTCGGCTTCAATGTCTGAGGAGGCGTAGCAACTTGCGTCATACCAGTCTAGTGCTCCTGCTCCGAGACTTGCGAAGCTCCCCTGCGGCCCTCAACACTGAAGACATACTTGTCATCTTTCTTCAAGGGCGGCTTGGCCAACCTCTCGGGCGACCATACAAGCCGGTCTCTGGTGTACTCCGCGATATCATACTCGACAGTTTCTTCCAACGCAAACTCCGGACAGTAATCGGTGCAAAAGTGACAGAAACAGCAGCGCCCATAGAAGTATTCGGGAAACCACCGGTCTCCTCGCTGGACTATTGTGATGCATTTTTCGGGACATATCCATGCACATATCCCACAGCCCGTACATCTATCCAGATGGAGAAGGTGTCTGCCGCGGAACCCTTTCTCTACCGCGTATCGCTGCTGTGGAAACTTTAGCGTGTAGGGTTTGTGGAATAGGTGTCGGAGCCCTGTTGTGTAGGCAAGGAGACTGTTGGCAGCATCTCGGACCTTTCCCACTATCGGCGCCATTGTCTACCTGTCAGCCTCCACCGGCCAATAGTCTATGCTCCACCAGGAGGTTGGCATGTCTGCCAGTCGGACTCCTTGTAGTACTGCGGAGATCGCTGCCATGTTTCGATATGAGCCGGTGATGTAGCGGGCACGGTAGGGCTTGTCGCCTCCTTCGCCGATCATGTAGAAGCTACATTCTCCTCGCGCTGATTCTACGCGGCTGTACGCTTCGCCTCGCGGGACAACGATTGGAGCTTTTCGCCTGACGGGTCCTGAGGGCAGTTTCTTCAGCATCTGCCGGATTAGCTGGCTACTCTCTCGCATCTCATCGACATGAACCATGACTCGAGAGTATGAGTCGCCGTCGGGCCGAGTGTGGACCTTGAAGTCGAGCTCTCCGTATGCTGCGTAGGGTTCGTCTTTGCGGAGGTCAGCCTCGACCCCTGAGCCTCGTAGGGTCGGGCCTGTTGCCCCTAACTCGATGGCTCTCTGTCGAGAGAGCACTCCGACGCCTTTGGCGCGGGACGTGAAGAGTGGATTCTTGAAGAATATGTTTTCGTATTCGTCGAGACGTTTCTCGAAGTATTCTGTCCGTTTGATAGCTTCTTCTGCGAAGCCCTGGGGTAGGTCTCTTCTGACCCCGCCTGGAACTAGGTAGGAGTATGTGATTCGGGCACCGGTGAGGCTCTCGGCGAGATCTATGAATAACTCCCGATCTCCCAGTGGCCACATGAACATCGTTGTATGACCAAGGAATACGCCGTAGATGGAGAGCCAGTAGAGGTGGCTCATGATCCGATTCATCTCGTTTAGCAGACATCGAAGGTACTGGCCGCGGGCTGGAGGCTCGACCCCTTGCAGTTCTTCAATTGCCCTTACCCAGGCATGGTTCAGATTGGAGGCGTCAATGATCGAAGGCCGCTCGATAACTGGTATGCTGCGGATGATGTTTCGCAGTTCGATTATCTTCTCGATTCCACGGTGGACGTATCCTGGGTCCGGCTCGGCGTTGAGGATGATGTCTCCGTCGAGTTCAACGATTAGCCTCATGTGGCCTGAGCCTGAATGTTGCGGACCGACACTGAGAGTAAGTGTCTGAGCCCCCGGCTCGTCCGGGCTAGGCGATCCTAGCGTATTTTCCTGTGTCGGCTTGTCCGTGGTTGTCAAGTCTTTTCAGTCTGTTGGGAATCTGACTTCCTTGCGCATGGGTGGGGGTCCGTCCCAGTTGTCGTTGAGGAATAGTTTCTCAGGTTTCGGGTGACCTTCAAATTGGAGTCCGAACATTTCTATGGATTCGCGTTCAAAGTTTTCTACTCCTGGCCAGACTTTGACGAGAGATGTGGTTTTTGGAGTGTTTCGGGGGACAGATTCCTTGAGGTTGAGAAGTATATCCCGCTGATCAGATTTCGCGATGGAGGTCAGATGGTAGACTATTTCGAAGCGCGATTCCCTGTTATAGTCTACCGCGGATACGCCTGTGGGATGGTCAAAGCCAAGTTTGTCTCGGATGAAGAGCGCTACGTTGACGATTTTGTCGGGGGAGACTGTGATGTTTATTCTTGATCGACGAACTGTCGTTGCGTCTTTGATGTCGGTAGGGAAGTTTTCCCTCAATGATTTTATGAGATTATCTTCTCTCTCGTGCGAGAGGCTCAACTCTGAGGGTACACCTTTGAGCTTCGTATTTTTTCTTGAAGCATGATGATTCCATGTTCGAGGGCTTCTGGTCGGGGTGGGCATCCTGGGACGAAGACGTCTACTGGCAGGAATTCGTGGGCCCCGTTGACGATGCTGTATGAGTCATGGAATAGTCCTCCTGAGATGGCGCAGTCGCCCATCGCAATCACGTAGCGAGGGATGGCCATCTGGTCGTAGATCATGCGGAGCCTCTTTGCCATTTTCTTCGTGATGGTTCCTTCTATGACGATGAGATCGGATTGTCGAAGAGACCCGTAGGGGAGAACGCCAAACCGTTCGAGATCGTGTCGAGCTCCGCTCGCGGCTCCAAACTCTGCGCTACAACAAGCGGTTGTAATATTAACGGGCCAGAGAGAGTACATCCGCGCCCAGTTGATTACGTTCCTAATGGGTTCAGTGTCTACTACTTTATGGACGAGGTCGCTGAGCTTTCCGACCCAGACGTTCATAGAATCTGCGAGCAGTTCTATTGGGTCGTCGGATTGCGCAGGCTTCTGAGCCGACATTCGCGTTCATCCACTAGTAATTCTGGGTCTGTCCCTATTTATCGGCATCTTCGGACTCGAGCTAGTTGAACAAACTGACCGGTTTCTCAGCCTTGATGATAAGGACGTTGGCTAGATTATCTGTATTCGAGCTTGTTGAATCCTTCTGGATAAGGGTCCTATGCGAATCTTGACTATGCTACTTCGACGATGCGGCCGGTCTGAGCTTGGTACTGGTACCGTATGATCCTCTTCACGCAGTCACCGTTGAGGCATTGGTAGACTCTGTCGCCGTTGGCGAAGAGCTCGCGCATCACCATCGGCTTGCTGCACCCGACGCATCTGAAGGCCCCGCTTCGTCTCTCATCGATGAGGAGTCGTAGGTCGATGGCTCGAGTGTCTGCTTCCTTTTTCATGTACTGCCGATATGCCAAGCTTAGGGTCTGCCAGTAGTCAGCGTTCTCGGGGCTGGTTTCATATTCGAAACTTCGCCCAACGACCACTGGAGGCTTGTATCCTTCTGCGACGAAGACTGGGTTCTTCGAGTAGGGCACTTTGATTCTCGGCTGTCCGGGATGAATGTCTGAATGGCCGGTGCGGGTGGCAGCGTGAGCGGCCATAGTGCTTCGGTGATGTCGATCTGTTTTGGGCTACTTCTTTCTGCTGGTACGCGGCTTCTCGGTCGAGAGGACTGGGACGGGAAGGGGTACTTCGGTTACTCCTTTTGATGTGACTGAGAATGTTACCCAGTAGGTTTCGTGGGGTGCGCCTTTCATTTTTCGGACTCTGAACTGTTTGACGAGTAGTCCTCTGTCGGCGAATCCTGGGTTGAATCGTATGTCGAGGATACCGTCTACGACGTAGAAGAGTAGATCGTCGAGTTCCGCGTAGGCGCGTAGGGGTGTGTGGTGGGAGCAGAAGAATGGAACGAGTTTCTCTTTGGGTCCCTTAGCTCTCCATGACTTTACGCCGTCCAGCATGTTGAATATGAGAGGGCGATCCTCTTGGACGAGGGTGAACATTTCGGTCAGGGAGTCGACGAAGACTGCTCCTCGACCGTTCATCTTCATCTCCTCCATCATGTTGAATAGTGCGCTTGTTACTGAGTGAAGATCTCGTGGATCTTTGACAAGATGGACGTAGGCTGGAACCTCTGTGGGTTCCATCCTGAAGGAGAAGCAGTCTAGAAATTTCAGCTGTCCCGATTCTAGAAACGGCGTTAGGTCCCAGCCGAAGGCGTCCATGTCCTGTTCGACTGCTATTGGGGGTCCTTCGAAGTTCACGTAGATACAGGGCTCTTTCTGTTTTCTCAGAATATTGTAGAAGAGTTCGCCCATTAGGACGGATTTGCCGGTGCCTAGTTCGCCTGCGAGGATCATCATGGTGTTCCTGGGAATCCCTTTTGGCAGAACCCTGTCGAGTGCTTCGATCCCTGTCTCTAGCAATCTGTGCAGACTCGAGTCATTCTCCTTGATACGGAGCCTTGGTTCAATAGGAGATAAGCTGTGTTTAACCCGGTCCTACCGTTCGCACTTCTGCCGAAATAGCTACTCTTCGCGGACCTACGAGATCGTCAATCTCAGTCCCACCAATATCCGATTGTAAAGTGTGAAGGAGTTTTTTTGTTTAGGCATACCCCCGGGGGGGTCGAGAAAAGATAACAGAAAGAAATAGTTAGCAGAAAAGAAAGATAAGAGAAAAACAAAGATAAGATCTGGAGAGCATGGTTTCGCAACCGATGGAGAACAAAGATTTCTGCGTGGCGACTAGCGAGAAAACGATGACCCCGGGAGGGTCTAGAATAGTTAAGAAAAATGTAAAACTAATTTCCGATGAGTTTCAGACGGAGGCTGGTTATTACTGAATTCTTGCCGCGATGGTCCGGATAAACGAGCGATCCAGCGCACCTGCCTCGTAAAGGTTGACCATCGTGTTCGTGCTCGCCTCGCCCGATAGACGGCCCTGATCTCCACGTATGTGCCGCCATTTCATCTCCGTATGGCCGCTCTTCGAGTTGTAGATTATTCCGAGCACGTAGTTGACCTTGACAAAGCTGATGTCGTTGACTCTTCCTAGGGTAACCTTGTCTTCAGCTTCAACATACATCGTTCCAAGATCTCTCGACCTTTCCGGAAAGACTTGGATGTCCAGCTGGTAGTCGTTGGGAATGAACGACCTACAAGTGCTCGTGATCATGAATCTTCGAAAAGCCTCAAGTGAACACGTAGTCTCGAGCTTGGGCAATATTCACCACACCCCTAACGGGCTGGTCTCCACTCTAGCCCGGCAGTTGAAACTAATAACCTCATGCCTCAGAAAACGTGGTTCCCCGAAAATCCGCCTGAAAAGCCGGGTTAGAGCAGGCTAATACAGTCCCCCTTCCTACCGTCGACTCTATCGAGAGGGCCGGCCACGTCACACAGATTCGCGAGGTACTCCTAGCAATGGCTATCCTTGTCAAGGTTCCACCCCAGATCCTAGAAGACCTCGTCGGAGCCGCCATCTCGAAACAAGGCAACATCTACAGAGGAGAGCTTGCAAAACTCATCGGAGCCTCCAAAGAATCCTTGGACGGAAAGACCTCCCTCTACCTCATCAGCCTCATGAAACTCTGTGGCTTCGCGGAAGCAGACATGGCCAAGGTCTTGAAGAAATCCCGAATCGTAAACCAACGCGGAGCAGTCACCCGAGACATCTCGGCAGGGGAAGAATTGAAGGGAGTCATCGACAATGCCCTTGAAGGATTCCAGACCCTCATATCAGAAAGCTTCAAGCCTATCGGCTCTGAAAACCGGACTGTTCCAGATCAGCAATCGAACAAACGACGAACAGATAGCTTGAGAAATCGAGAGAGTGACTAGACGAGATTCTGCTCTAATGTGAGAGCCAAGGACTTACGACCGACCATCTACGATAGGTAGAAGATAGTTGCTGAAGATCTGACTGTCCTAGCTGATGACGCGGGTGGGTTCGATCTTTAGTATTACTCGTTGTTCACCGGGCTTTCGATTGGGATACTTGTCAATGCCCCGGTACTTCTTCGACATTTTATCGATGTGATCCTCGGCTATTCGGCCAGTTAGCTGTTCGACCACCTTGCCTCGAATCACAACCAAATTGTACGGATTGTCGTGATCTGTAATGGCGAGGGCCACATGTGGATTCATCTTCACATTGCGATGCTTAACGCGGCCGATCGCCGTGTTTACTAGCACAAACTTGCCGTCGGTGTCAACCCAGGTGGGAGTCACTTGCGGGGTCCCGTCAGGATTCACAGTGGCCAAATATACGAAATTCTTACCCTCTAACATCTTTCTAGCACTCTCTGTCAGACTTGTCAAATTCCGCGATCTCTGAAAGGTTTCGTAGAGTCCGGGGGTTCTTATCGATTTCTCCTAGTAGAAATCTGAGAATCTCTAGTGAAACCTCGTTGGCAATATGTTGAGCATTTCTGACAGTCAGTTATGTGACTCTTCGAATTGAACTGGATACCTTGTCATTGAACGGGAAGTTACGCGACCCTTTAGTCCCGTTCTAGACGGTCCGTGCTTCACAGTTCTGGTCACGGGGAGGCATATCGTGCGACACAAGAGAGCAACACGCTACGTCTTACTCATCGCCTTCACGTTTCTTGCTCCGGCCATGCTTGCCGGGATGGTCCCTAGGGCTCACGCTGCACCAAGCTACAGTCTAGGCACGATACCTTTTCTGGGCCAAGAAGGAACGACGTTTACCGTCGTCCTTACCGTCAGCGGAGCTACTGGCGGCACTCAGTATCAGTTCAGGTTCTCGGTGAAAGATCCAGCTGCTAATCTACACTTATCGGGTCTCCAAAACTACACGACTGCCTCGGGACAGACGCAGTTTACCCTTCCAGTCTTCTTCTATCCAACCTCGAGCTTCTCTGGCCCAAACAATTTGGTTGGGCAATACTTCCTCAACGCAACTCAAACTCGTCCGCTCACCATAAATCCAAATGTAGCGCAGACCTACTTCCTAATCTTCCTCACAGATAATTATCAGTATCAGAGGACAGAGACGGTCAAAGTCCGAGCAACCGGGTATACTCCTGGGGAACCTGCTTCCGTGAAGATAGCTACCGCGTCAACGCCTTCAACGACTGTCTTCTCGTTGAATACAACCGCCTCGCTTAGCGGGGTTGTAAGTGCGAATTGGCACATTCCCCCAGACGCCATTCTTGATCCAAAAGGGTACATTGCAACTGTGACTGGCACTACTACGGTGAAGACTCCTGCTGACGTGTCTGGTTTCAATGTGAACCCTGCTTCGATGACGATCTCGGCTCTGAACTCTCTGAAGAGCACCTATCAGAGAACCGAGACCATGAACTTTGATTTCCAGCCTGTCTATCCGGATGGGTCAATCGCGTCCACGGGTGTCGCGCTGCTGACTCTGGCTAGGCCTGGGGGTGGAAACGTAAGTTTGACCACGGTTTATTCTGCGTCCAGCCAGACGTTCAATGCCACATACAAGACGTCGGTCACTAATGTGACTGGGACGTGGACAGCGTCTCTAGGTGCTAACGCCTATGCTGATGCTTGGGGAAACTCAGGTCCAAACGCTAGGGTGACGAATACTCCTCTGCTGGTTCCAGCGACTCTTGCGATCAACATTGCAGCGACCAGCTATGTTCCAATAGGACAACAAGTAAAACTCAACGCGACAGTAACGTATCCAGACGGGACCACGCTCACCACCGGAACAGGAGTAAAATCATTCCTGATCTATACCGGAACTCCTTCAGTCACCCATACCGTTCCGCTTACCTTCGACACGGGACTCCAACATTGGTTCGGATCGTACACTCCGCAAGCGTCAGACCCTGGAGGTCTCTGGTCACTCATAGTCAACGCGACTGACTCTCCCACTCCTCCAAACACGGGCTCGTCATCTACGGCTGTTACGCTACAAGATCGTCCTCCAGTTGCTAGCTTCACGTCGACTCCTACCTCTGCCCCCACGGGCACCGGTATCACGTTCGATGGAACGGCTAGCTACGATCTCGACGGTACAGTGGTCTCCTATTCCTGGGCTTTTGGGGATGGGGCGACCGGCACCGGGGCCGTCGTAACCCACTCCTATGCTCTCGCCAAAACCTACAGCGTCATCCTTACAGTCACTGATAATGGTGGAGTCACGGGTTCAACCTCCTCACAAGTCACGATCACAGACAGACCTCCGGTCGTAAGTTTCACGCTTTCTCCTTCAACAGCAAACACGGGCCAAAGCATCTCGCTGACGATCAGTGTCTCGGATCCAGATGGATCGATCGTGTCTAGCACCGTTGACTGGGGAGACAGCAATGTCCAGTTCTTCCCGGGGGCGATAACAAGTGCGTCTCACAGCTACGCTTCAACTGGTTCGTCTACTTTCGAGATCTTCACGATCATCGTCACCGGGACGGACAACAATGCGTCCTATACCTCGGCCACCTCTCAAGTAACCATCAGCGATAGGCCTCCCGCTCCAAGCTTCAATCCATCCTCGACCGCGCTGAGCACTGGCCAGAATGTCACTCTCACCATTTCTGCTGCAGATCCTGATGGGATTGTTACGGCGCTCAAGGTCGACTGGGGAGACGGGACAATACACACGTTGCCGGGGACTGCGACTAGCGACATACACAGTTACAGTTCAACTGGCACAGCGACATCAAACATTTTCACCATAACGGTTAACGCGACGGACAACAGCGGTTCGACGGGAAAATCCTCCTCGCAGGTCACAGTCTCTGACCGACCCCCGATTATCACCTTCACAGTATCCCCCGCTTCCGCTTCGACAGGCCAGACAGTCACAGTATCAATAACCTCGTCCGACCCTGACGGAACAATAAGCTCGACCAGAGTTGACTGGGGAGACGGTACAGTGGACACTATTCCGGGCGCGCCACAAACGGATACGCACCAGTATTCTTCGACGGGATCTGCGAGCTCAAAGGCGTTTCCCATATCGATTAGTGTGACTGACAATAGCGGATCGTCGAGTGCTCCGAGGACTGCCACGGTGAGTGTCCAGTCTAGTTCGCAGTCGCCTTCGGGAACCCTGTCACTCCCTCTCTACTATTTCGCTATCTTGGCGGCATTGGTAGCAGCATTGTTAGTAGGCGGATTTCTCGCGTTTAGAAGACACAAGGTCACGCATGCTAGACTCAAGATCGACCTGGAAGCGGTCAAGTCGGAAGCGGGACGGATTGAGAACCAAGAATTCTTCCAGTCGGTAAAGGACCAGTTGAAGAAGGATAAAGAATGACTAAGGTAATAGCTGTCCACTCGTTCAAGGGCGGGACTGGGAAGACTACTCTTACTGCTAACTTGGCGGCGACTCTTGCTCTGCATCACCGGGTCGGAGTGATGGATCTTGACCTTTCTGGTCCGGGGCTTCACGTTTTGTTTGGTCTCAAGAAGGGCGAGGTCAAGGCGACGATGACTGATATCTTCCTCGGCGACGCGACCCCTAGTGATGTCATAATCGATCTTACACCCCGGTTTCCGAAGATGAAGGGACTCTACTTCTGCCCAGCCAGCAACAAGGTCGAGGACATGCTTCGACTGTTGAAAGCGGGTCTTGAGGTGTCCCTGTTCCAAGATACTCTGCAGAAAGTCGGTGAACAGTGCAACCTCGACTACATCATCGTAGATACTCACCCGGGAGTCGAGAACGATACGGTTCTAGCGATGGGATGCTGCGACGTCCTAGTCCTCGTCTCTAGAGTCGATCAACAGGATCTTTTCGGTACGGCGGTCATGGTCTTGCTTGCTGAGACTTTCGAGAAGCCTACGTTCTTGACGTTGAACATGGTTCCTCCGGGTGTACGGATCAAGGATGCGATGAAAGTCGGCAAGGAACTCGCAACCCTGTTCAAGTCTCAGTTCCTACAAGCGTTCGAGTTCCAGATGGACGTGATCAACAACCTCAGCAGATCCGTCTTCGTTATCGACAATCCCGACTCATCGTTCGCTCACAAGGTGACCGAGGCCGCTGAGATGTTGACAAGTCAGTTAAGGGAGGCGCCGACTAGTGCAAACTAGTCCGAAGGGTAAGCCGAACGCGTGGGACCTGCGGAGGCTAGTAGGATCAGTAAACCAGTTACGATTCAACGATAGTAAGGGTGAGCTCTCGTTCTTCGGACAGAAGATGATCATTCTACGACGCGATGTCATACGAGTTATGAGAGATGGCCTTGAGCGTTTGGTCGCTGACCAAGCTGCGCCATTCCTCTCATATCTTGCTAGTGGTATCGGTATTCATGAAGGCAGCATATTCCGCGACAGCATCACGTCCACGGGAGAGGATCAGAGAGCAGCCCTCGAGAGTCTTGTACACTCAGCCTTCGAAGACACTAACCTCGGCTTGGGAAAGGTGAAGATTCGCAAGATAGACTTTGACCGGGCAAACGCGAACGTTGTGATCAGTAACTGTTTCGAGGCGATGGAGAACGGCTCGTCCGAGGAGCCTAACTGCATGTTCACAAGCGGCTTCCTAGCCGGACTATTCGCAGAGGTCCTTGACAAGACAGTCCAAGCAAAAGAGACCCGGTGCATCTCGCAAGGCCAGCCTGAATGCGAATTCGAAATAACCACTACGGAACCGATAGCGGAACCGGTTTCTGAGATGAAGGAGCCACCCAAGGAACCGATAAAGGAGATAGTCAAGGAGCCGGCAAAAGAACCGGAGATTCAACCGAAGAAAGAGACACCAGCTATTCCGACAAAACCTCCTGTCGAAGAGCCGAAGCCTGCCAAGATTGCGCCTCCAGCGAACGAGCCTAAACCCGCACCGAAGGCGATGAGTCCGGTAAAGGATCAGCCCTCACAGACCCAGCCCTCCAAGACGAACCAGAGCGAGGTCGATGCGGGTGTTGAGCGAGCGTCGAGAATCGCGAAGAGAAAGCAAGGTTTCTGGGAAAAACACTTCAAGAAGAACGAATGAGAACCCCTAGCTTAGGGAGTTCAGCCCAAACAGCACTTTTGTGTCGCGAGGAGCAACTACTTTTGAGAATTTTCAGAGAAGCGTCCTCAGACTCAAGCTTTTCTGCTTCAGTTTTCCCTTATAGGGCGGATAATCGAACAATCGGCCAATTTCGTGGGCGCAAAATATCGGCATGATTCAGCGTGAGAATCTGGCAGATTCAAAATCGACCTCCCCGATTCCGGATCAGGGCTTGTTCGGCAATGGTTTCTTTCCAAACAGAACACTGTGCGGCCATTCAGAGAGGTTGCGTTTTGTTAATTCCCTCCCAACTGCTTTTTCGTGTCGCGAGCGTCAACTGCACTGAGATTTTGAACAGATCAATCCCAGGCTAACGCGTTTTCTGCGGGAGACGAGCAGTTCAGGGCTTAGAATCGGCGAGTCCGGCGTTTTAGAAAGTGCTGGTTTCTAGCAGGGAAAGAGCGTGAAAACTGCTCTGCCCTCGACAGATTCCGAATCAAGGCTTGATCCGCGCTTGTCGAGTTCGAAACAGAACAGTCTGTGCCAGTTCTGCCTAAGACGGCCATGGGACTCTTTCAAAAGTCACGGATAAACGGAGAGAATGGAACCCTTTCCTTAGAACCCGTAGCCACCCAATTACCTAGAAAGAGTCCGCGACCGTTGAATACGCAGCAAACCTCGGGGTTGAGTGAATAAGCAATGTCATCGAACCCTAATTATCCGGATACGGCAGAATCGGGCGAGACCTACGACGTGGAAATGCAGTTCTCTCCCTAGAGCCCTGCTCTGAAGCACCCGACAAATCGGGCTACCTCCCACATCACTTCACGCTCCGATACGAAATTAAGCGTGTCATCGGGAAACGAGCTATGAGGCCCGAATCCCTTTGCCTCTCATTTGGGACGAACTCGGTAGACCTGTCAAGATATCGTCGATTCTCGGGCTTTTCAGCGGGACCGGTTCGTTCATCATTCTTGTGTGGTTGGCCTCGGTGTCAATTTCCTTGCCTCCAGAGAGTATTGCGGGGGCGATCGTATTCTTTGCGTTATTCGGGAGTTATGGCCTTCTTCAGCTAGCTTCCGGTCTCGTCATTCTTGCTTATCCGCTGAGCATGGAAACCAGAGGAATACTCGGATTCCTTGTTTTCATAACCTCGATTCCTGGAATCGCCGCGATTCTTCTCGCAAGCCTAATCCTTGGCGGAGGTATTCGGTCTTAGTTTATCACGGGTAGAAATCTTTCTTCTGATACGGCTGAGCTGAGCCCGCCTGTGATCGGCAGTTGATGGCCGCAGGTTTTGCACCTGTTGTTCTCGTCTAGATTCCATCCGGTAATATCGAATCCGTAGCGTTTGATTGCCACCGATTTGCACTCGGGACAGTACGTGTGCTCCAACGGGTGGCCTGGAACATTTCCCACATAGACGTATCGCAGTCCCTCCTCTCTAGCAACTCTGCAATGCTCCTCCAATGTCTTTACTGGCGTATGGGGCAGATTCATCATCTTGTAGTCAGGATGGAAGCGCAGAAAATGGATCGGATAGTCAGGACCCAGATTGTCATACAACCAACGGCTGAGCTTCCGAGCATCCTCCAGCTTGTCTCCCACTTCTGGGATTACTAGATCTGTGAACTCCATGTGGACCTTTGTCTTGTCACGGATCTCAAGTATCGTCTGGAAGATGGGTTCGGCGTTTGCAATCCCGATGTACTTTCGGACAAACTCTGTCTCAGCGTTCCCCTTGAAGTCAATGGTGATGCAGTCGAGAAAATCGTTCATCATCCCGACGGTGTCAGGAGTATCATATCCGTTCGAGACGAAGATGTTGATCATCCCATTCTTCCGCGCTTCGACGCCGACATCGTGCGCGAACTCCATGAATATTGTAGGCTGATTATACGTGTATGCAAGACCTTGACAACCATGGCTCACAGCCAAGGCTGCAACCTCGGGCGGCATCATGTCTGTCCCCTCCACTTTTCGGCGCTGACTTACGTCGAAGTTCTGGCAGTAAGAGCAGAGCCAGTTACAACCAGTCGTGGCGATCGAGAAGACCTTCGAGCCAGGCATGAAATGCGTGACGGGTTTCTTCTCAATAGGATCAATATGTCCCGTAATCACTTTTCCGTAGACCAAGAGGTTGAGCTTGCCGCCGATATTCTGGCGGACCCCACACAGCCCGACCTTTCCTTCGGGAATGTTGCAGTATCGAGCGCATGCTGTACATCGCACCCTTGAATCGGCAAGTGGTTGGTAGAGTTGGGCTTCTTTGATCATGGTCTACTGGGCCGGGACACAACTTTTCAAACACGGCGGCCCAATTTCATCCTAGGTCAATCAGCTTGAAATCCCTTTCCTTACCTGCTGTCCGGTCACGTGGGTTGATGGTTTGAAGGCGTACTCTGGAACCGGCGATAAGGGTGAGACGAGTCTCTACGGCGGGACCCGGGTTGAGAAGGCGGACCCGAGAGTAGAGGCGTACGGGGCTGTCGACGAGCTCAATTCTCAGTTAGGGGTCGCCCGAGCGCACATCAAATCGAAGAAACTGGACCAGATTCTGAAGAGCGTTCAGAGGGATCTCTGGATCCTTGGAGGAGACTTGGCAAGCGAACTTGTTAGCGCAAGTGTCCCCCGCATCAGCAAGACACAGCTTGACACACTAGAAAGTGTTACTGATGAGTTGAACTCTGGGCTGCCACAGCTACGACGGTTCATTCTTCCCGGAGGAAGTGTTCCCGGAGCTGAGCTTCACGTGGCTAGAGCGGTGTGCAGAAGAGCTGAGAGGAGAATCGTGGCTCTCTCGAAAGTAGAGTCGATTAACCCCGAGATCTTTCCATACATCAACAGACTGTCTAGTCTTCTGTTCGTTCTTGCACGGACGGTGAACAAGGCTCAACGGGTCCCTGAAGAGGAATTTGTCCGAGACAAGTGATGGAAGGATCTCAATGAAGGAAGACTGTATTTTCTGCAAGATTGCTGGAAAGGAGGCTGACGCGACGGTTGTGTACGAGGATCCTCACACCCTTGCATTCTTGGATATTCATCCGTTGAATCCTGGACACACATTGGTCATCCCAAAGAAACACTACACCGACATGCTGGAGATGCCTAGCGAGGAAGCAGCGCGGGTCTTCGCCTCAGTCCACAAGGTCATGAAGGGAGTCCAGAAAGCCTCCGGCGCAGATGGGATCAGTGTAGGACAATCAAACGGTCGAGCAGCTTCTCAGGAAGTGTTCCACATGCACGTTCACATCATACCACGGTTCAACCATGAGATGATGAGCGGATTCCCAAACCGGAAACAGACGCATCGCGCAGAACTGGACGAGATTGGAAAGAAGATCAAAGCAGCTTTCGCAGGAAAGACCTAAGATTCTTCTCCCCGAAACATATCGATTGCCAACATTCTCGGCCTACGATATATTTTCAATTGTGTACGTGACGCATAAGTCTACAGATATCACGCAGTAGCCGTTCGAAGATATATGCGCAGAATCAAGAAACTATCCACAGCAATCGCGCTCGTAGCTCTCTCAATGGCCATCGGCGTGGCATCCGTTAGAGCTTCACCAGAAACACCTCAACTCGGAACGATGACAATAACACCACTTCTCTCCAGCATCCTCAACAACGTCAACACCATCGGCGACGACACGTTTTCCACTGTTGACCCCAGCACGCTATCACCTCCACCAACACAGCACTACGGGCCCTATGCCAGCTCTTCAACAGACTCTGGTTCGTGCGGACCCGATTGGGCTAATGACGCATTCGACCGACACTTCTCAATATTCAGCCAGAACGGCGCCATCGTTGTAGTCGAACAATTCAAGAGTGGAACCTTTTTGACACCAGCCTCTGACAGTCCAAACCCTCTTGGGCCTAACCCAAGCCCAGGAGCGTGCGATAACGGGCAGGTATACAACGGTGGGCTTGTAAACAATGGAGTAACAGGCAGCTTCCATGGCTATTTCATCATACCAATACCTCCAACCGAGACCCAGATCTCAAATGATCCCTCATGCGTGGCTGGCAGTCCGAGCACCCCATGCACGACCACGGGCTTCATAGACAGTCACTTCAGTCCTGCTTGCTACCTCGGCGGGTCAGGAACTTGCCCAGTGACAACGTTCTTCTTCCACTACTCTGGCGGGCTCGGGCAGGGCCTCATCGCTAACTCATGGATAGACTCCTCGACGGACCGTGCAGGCGAAATCGGCGACATCGAAAGCACGACCGTCTAGGGACCAGGAAGACCTAGGACAGCAGAACCCCCCTCTTTTTCAACAGAAGCGTGAGTCTTGAAGATGGACGACTCCAGTGGTGCCTAGTTTTTGTCTCTGTAGTTTTCTCGGTACCACTGGCATCTATCGTTGAGTGGGCAGACCGAGCATTTGGGTCCGATGGGTTTGCAGATTAGTTGGCCGTATTTGACGAAGACTTCGTTTAGCGGGAGCCAGTCTTTCCGGTCTACTATCTTGGTCAGTTCCTGCTCTGTCTCGTCAGGAGTTTTTGTTTTGACTACGCCTAGCCGGTTGAAGATACGGTGCACGTGCGTGTCGACGGGGATCGCCGGTCGTTTGAATCCGTAGACTAGCACGCAGTTTGCGGTTTTTCGACCGACAGAAGGAAGTGTCAGCAGCTCTTCCATATCGTCCGGGACTTTGCCTTTGTATTTCTCAAGGATTATGCGGGTTACTCGCTTGACGGTCTTGGCTTTGGTATTGTAGAAGCCGACGGGCTTGATCAGTCGGGCGATTGTGCGTGTGTCTGCCTTGGCGAGTTGGGTTGGCTTTGGATACTTAGCGAAGAGGCGCGAGGACGCAAGCGCTGTGACGGGGTCCTTTGTTCTGTGGGATAGGATAGTAGCGATCAGGACCCGGAACGGATCGCCATCAGTTGAGTCGCTGATCTCTTGTAGCGCTGTGGGGTCCTCTTTCCTGGCTTTCTCGATTGCATGAGCCGCATCCTGTATTATCCTGTGTAACTCGCGAGGAGAATATCTGCTAACGCTTACTTGCAATTATTTTGCCAGCTTCCTTACGGTTTCTAGATTCCCCGCGTTTCCTCGCCTCTCGTCGATCGGTGTTTCAAGTATCAGCGGCTTGTCCCGGATAGCCTTGTGGTGCAGTATTGCTTTGAACCCGCTGGTCCCAATGTAACCGAGTCCAACGTGCTGATGCCGGTCATGTCCAGACCCAAGGCCATCCTCAGAATCGTTCAAATGAACAACCTTGAGATTCTCGAAACCGATAGTCTCGTCGAACTTTGCTAGAGTCCTTTCGACAGCCTTCTCGACATGTAGATCGTAGCCGGCGGCGTAGGCATGGCAAGTATCGAGACAGACGGCGACACGTTCCTTCTGTTTGACACTGTCATAGATCTCCCGGACTTCTTCGAACTTGGAGCCCATGCTGTTGCTCGTGCCTGCCATGTTCTCTAGGCAGATCTGAAAGTCGCCCTTCGCATGCTTTGTTGCCTGGTTGAGAGCGCTGCTGATTCTCTTCAACCCGATCTCCCTGCCCATTCCGAGATGACTTCCCAAATGGGTAACCAGGTATGGAATCCCGAGTTCTACACACCGGTCGACTTCGGCGACGAGAGAGTCGACAGACTTCTTGTAGAGCTCATCCTCGGGACAAGAAAGATTCGGAAGATACGGCATGTGATCAACTACCGGATTCAAACCGGTCTTTGCGAGTTTCTCTCGGAAGCCCTTCACTTCGTCGGGATCTAGGTTGCTGAACTTCCAGCCTCTAGGGTTTCGAGTGAAGACTTGGAACGTGTCACACTTTTCCGCTATCGCCGTGTCTACTGCAGTGTCAAAGGATTTGGCGATGGAGACGTGAACCCCGACCTTGACCGTAAAGTGTCACTAGTCTAGGTTGCGGTTGTTCTACAATAGATAGCTTTGGCTAGGTCAGAAGAGCTCTTGAGTCATGCGATGGGTTGGGTTAGGATTCTTTGCGGGACTCGAGGCGTTTCTCGGACCATTCGTGGCCGCAGTGTTTGCATTTGTAGGCATACTGGAACTCTTCGATGTCAATGATTATCGGCTTGCCCTCCTGAACAGCGATAGGAGTAACGGAGGGTGAAAGGAACGCGCCTGAACCCGTTCTACCGCTTCGGAGGACCGCGGATCTAAGCACCTTCCTTCCCGGTATCGACTCCCGATGTTCACTGACAAGCTTCTTGCTCTCGACTTTGATGTGGAATCGTCGCCCGCATTCTGGGCAGTGTCTGAAAAACTCCATCTCTCGAGAATCCCTCTCCGGACTAGCTTACGAGGTTGAAAATATCAAGTTTCCACTAGTGCAATTCCGACGCGAAAAATATTCAGTGCTTGCCTTTCAGCGCGTTGAGGATCTCTTGCGTATGTTCGGCCGGTTTTACCGGATCGAACGTCTTGAGAATCTTGCCATGCTCGTCGATGAGAAACGTGACTCTGCGGGACGTTCCTTTCTCGTTTAGTACTCCGTAGGACTTGCTGACCGTCTTCTCCGTGTCCGCAAGCAGCGGGAAGGGCAGATGGAATTTCTCGGTAAACTTCTGGTGGGACGAGGTGCTGTCAACGCTGACCCCTAGGACTTCGGCTCCTTGTTCGCGAATCTTCTGGTACTCGTCCCGGAGTCCACAAGCCTCTACCGTGCAGCCTGGAGTGTCGTCTTTCGGGTAAAAGTAGAGTACGAGCTTCTTTCCTTGAAAGTCGCGTAAATGAACTGTCTTGCCTGATGTGGTCTGAGCAGTAAAGCTAGGGGCGGCTGTTCCTGCTTGAGGAACGGTTACGGTCTCCATTGTGATAATATGAGGGGTGATTGGCGGATTTATGGCCATCGCTCTTGAGGAGATGGCCGACAGTTACGCCAGTATTTCGCTAGCTCTAGCAGTCAAGTAGAATGACTCAGTCATAGTGTAAGCATGTTTGTCGATCCCAGAAGAGTAAGGGAGAGAGACAGGTGGCAGATCTGGATTCTCCAGTTTCTGCGAAGAATCGCCTAGATGCTCTCACATCGGAGGAGCCTAAGACGCTCCCTCCTCGTTTTCTTTCGATGACTAAGCTCGGTTCGACTAATCTTCTTTTCTACCTTTTCTCGGATTAAAAGTACTATTATTGTGGATTGCACATACTACAATCGGATCCAGTCCGCAAGCACCGAACTGGGGACGAGTTTCTCGCAGAATACTGACGAATTCAGTGTCATCTGGAATGATTTCGCGGAATTTCGTACACTAGCTTAAAATATTCAACAACCCGAGAATAGCCTGTTTTAGGAGCAAGAACTCGACAAATCTTGCCTGATGATGGAGAGCGCACGTGATTGACTAGGATTGTCCTTACTGCTGATTCCACCCAGATGAGCGAATACTGGGGGATACCGCTACTACCGTTCTTCAGCTGTGCTCCTGCTGAGAAGGTTCCGAGATTTGTCTTCGACTTTCTAGCTCCATCAGTTCGCCACCATAATGGTGTGGCCGAGAAGGCTCCTTATGGGCTGCGAAAGCTAGAGTCTGCACTCCTCAAGAAGTATGGCGCCGACGAGATCGTTGTCGCGCATCCCGACCATGTCTCAAAGTTCGTAGACGATAAGACCAGCATCATTGGAATCTCAACAATGGACCCTATGGGTCTGGGACCGGTGAGCATGATGTTCACCGACGGCGGAAAACTCACAGCATACACGAAGAGAAAGTTCTTGGAGCTTGTCGGCGAGATCAACCGGACCCGGAAAAAGTACCCGAAAGCCAAACTGGTGTTGGGCGGCTCTGGCGGCTGGCAGATGGAGGTTCGCGATCGGGATACCAAGGCGCTGGGAGTAGACCATGTTGTGATAGGAGAGTGCGACCACGTTATCGGTGATATTTACAATGACATCGAGGCGGGCAATAGTCCCGAGTTCGTTCATGTTCCTCGCGGGCCGAAGCTGGAGGATATTCCGGACATTCAAGGTCCCTCAACTCACGGTCTTGTTGAGGTGATGAGGGGTTGTGGCCGCAATTGTCAGTTCTGCGAGCCGAATCTTAGGATCGCCAAGTATTATCCTCGAGACAAGGTCGAGCGGGAGATTGCTGTCAACCGGAAGATAGGGAATCCTAACGTCTGGGTCCACAGCGAGGACATCTTCCTCTACAAACTAGAGGATAAACGGGGCTTCATGCCCAACCACGACGCAGTTGTTGATCTATTCAACACTGTAATGTCCCAGAAAGGGATTGGTTACGCGAATCCGACTCACGGGACCGCGGCGCCGGCCTGGGCTGATCCGGATCTAATCAAGGACATTTCCGAGACTGTCTTGAAGGGGTCGAAGAGGCATATTGGTATCCAGTCGGGCTTGGAGACTGGTTCTAGTGCGCTGATCAAGAAGTACATGCCTTTGAAGGTGAAGCCTTTCAGCCCTGACGAGTGGCAAGACGTCATCTACAACGGGACGAGGATCTTCAACGAGTACTACTGGTTCCCGGCGTATACTATCATCATAGGATTGCCGGGGGAGACGTCTGAGGACGCGGTCGAGACTGTACGTTTGATCGATAGGATGGAGCATGGGCTGAAGAAGGAGGTCGGAGTCAAGGCACACTTCACCGTTACTCCGCTCAGCTTCGTCCCGTTAGGGGTTTTGAAGAAGAGCGGCTTCTACAATATCGACGACCAGGTCGACGAAGCACGATTCTGGGTCATATACCGAAGCTGGAGGCACACGGTGCTGGAATTGCACACGATGCCGCCTACCTTGCTGCAGTTGAATCCGGTGCTGAAAGGGGTCTTCACGACGCTCTGCTGGTTCGGCTCGAAGAAGATCCTTGACGGGATCAAGGCGTGGGGCCGAAGACGAGGATTCGACGCCGACAAAAGCCTACGACTAAACTAGGAACGTAACCGGGAAAAGCAGTTCTGCGTCGCGAAACTCAACTACAATTGAGAATTCTTGATTGGTAACGGGTTTGGTAACCGTAAATGGTACCAGGAATTGAAATTGGAAACGTCGATCGATACCAGTTTGAATAGGAATGGTACCGGGAAATGGAAGCTATTGGGGGAGCGGGGCCAGTTTTTCGTGTGAACGTGGGTTTCGAAGAGATCGGAAGCTTCTTGGGCGTTAAGTGTGCTGGCTTGTCGCAGGGATTGTTTGGATGAGGAGTATTCACCTGTTTGTGATGCTGAGCCTTGACGGCTACTTTGAGGGTCCGAACCATGATCTATCGTGGCACAATGTTGATGACGAGTTCAACAAGTATGCGATAGAACAGCTCAAGGAGACGGGGCTGATCCTGTTCGGGCGTAGAACCTATGAGCTGATGGAAGGCTTCTGGCCGAAGGCAGCGGTTGATCCTAAAACGTCGCCGGACGACCGGGAGATTGCCCACCTGATGAACGGTACCGAGAAGATCGTATTCTCGAGAACACTGGACAGTGTCCGGGAGACCGTGAACTGGAGAAATGTGAAGCTTCGCCACAGCGTCGATCCGGCTGAGATAAGACGTCTCAAAATGATGCCTGGGAAAGACATCTGGGTAGGCATGTCGGACCTGGCAGTGTCGTTCATCAAGGAAGACTTGATCGACGAGTTCCGGTTCATGATAAACCCGGTGATCATCGGTGGAGGCACACGAATATTCCAAGGACTGGACAAGAGACTGGACCTGGAACTCAAGAAGACCCAAGGATTCCGGTCCGGTAACATGCTAATGTACTATAGACCTCGGCTCAAGTGAGTCAAGGTCGAATACGAGGGAACCATAACGGTACGGCAGAATCCTCGCGGGGGTTAGAAGCCATTTGGTTGGTTCAAACCTTGAAGATGTGTCTGAGGCTGTTTTCCTCGCTTTCTATCCCATAGATTATCCAGCATGATCAGAGCCATTACAGAGATCAAGATTCCTATCGTAACCAGAAATTGTGTTTGGATTACCGGTCCTGGAGGAGTTGCTGTCGACTGGGGCCAAGCTGACACGTGATATACCAACTGATGGTACTTTGAAGGCCCGGAAGCTGTTATAGTGACGTTGTAGTCTCCCAACTGGACCCCAGCGGTATCAACGGTCAGCAACACTGGAGCAAACTTGAAGGGGGTAACGGACACGTGTGTCGTGTTGAGGTATGCTCTCAGCCCCGGCGCGGAAACGGTTGTTGCCAAGGTAATGTTCCCGTAGTAGCCCCATTCACTAGTCACCTGGAAAGTATCATTCCGCGAGGACCCCAGAGGCACAGGTAAGTTCGTTGTACCCCTCAGCTGAAAATCTGCTACAAAGACGAACGTCGTAAGACTCGCGGTCTGGGACCCTGTACCATCAGAACCCGTCAGTGTGACATTGTACCTGCCTTCTGAGGTAGAAGGGCCAGCGGTCAAGTTGAGGAGGACGGTCCCGGGCATTGATGGGCTCACTGACACAGTCGACTTTGAGAGAGTCGCTGTAATTCCTGCAGTTGGGTTCGGTGGTGAGAGGGTCACTGTGCCAGAAAAGCCGTTGACGCTCGACACCGTGATTGTATTAGAGCTCGTCTGGGAACCATGGACTATGACGGCCAGCCACCAGTTCGGGGTGATGGCAAAGTTCGACCCAGGCGGTGGCAGCACGATGAATGTGCCGTGCATGGTCGCAGGGTAGTTTACGTCGTAGTAAGTATACGTCCCGGGCGCAACATAGCCCAGCGTAGTCGTCGAGGTTGGCGGGGCCGAGTCTGCCATTAAGTCTAGGGGATAGTCTCGTATACCGTTGCCGTCCACATCCACGTAGAATTGATGCAGTTTGCCATCTCCGCTAGAAGCTGTTATGTTCAACAGTTCTCCATGCGGTATGGTTATTGTCGGATTAACTGTGCCGTCAACGCTCATCCACCCAGTATTTGCGTATCCTACAAGTGAAACAGTTGCCACTGTTGCATTTACCTTCTGAATGATAGAAATTTTCGATAGCCCAATAGGGAATAGCATTACCAGAAGGAGAAGGATGATCGGTAGACTCCATGGTCTCAATTTGTCAGAAAGCTAACTCCCTCTCCATGAAAAGCAGTCTCATCAATAAAAAGTAGGCTCCTCCATTAGAAAATCTGCCCGTCTTATTCCTCTATATCGCCAAGCCCAGCTCGAATACTCCACATACCTAATTTGCTAGAGGGTTTGTGACGCTGGTGTTTCCTTGAAGTGTCACTTCCTTTCCTGTAGCTAGGTTGGACTCGACCATTATTCCAGATAACACTATCTTGATCACTGGCAGACTAGATGAATCAAAGAATCCTGAAGATTCTGACGGTTGCAGCTATCTCCGGGACAATCGCAGTAGCCGCAGGGCTATTTCTAACAGGCTACGGCCAGTCTATTCTCATCCACAATCCCGGAGGGCCACACGAAACACTATGCCTTGAGTCCAGTCAGCTCAACTCACCCACAAACATGAGCCTGAACCTGGTGAATTGTGGTAACTATCCGGCCACGCCTCTCTCATACTATGTCCAAGACTCTACTGGTAACACATATGCTGACCCGAACTGGAGCGTACCAACCATTCCTCTAAACACTCACATAATGCTCAGCATTCTCATCGACGGCAAGGCTTTCACCTTCCAGCACGGAAGCGTTTACACAATAGAACTGAATACGTCACGGGCCCACTACACCTACACAGTCACAGCCTAGGTCTTATCTGGAGCCAGAATCCTTTTTTGAGAACAGAGCTTGGGATCCTCTTCGGCACCGCCAGATATCTGCTGCCGTTTCTTGGAATTCTCTTCCTGGTCTATGGATACGAACTCAATTCGACTTCCTGTCTAGCCCCATACATACAAGGAATCCTTCCTCCCTGCCCAGTGTTCTTCTGGCCTTATGTCTTGAGCGCGACCATGATCCTCCTCGGAGTCCTGTCATGGGCACTACCCAACCAGAAATCGTCAAGAAAACGGCAGTCGCCAACCGTAGGGGCATCCTCCCGGTCGCTGACGGGTCACAAGAAAACGAAACACTATGCAGGCCCCCAAACGCCTGTTAACAGACGGTCGGCTTCACCATACTCGCCATCCCCCCCATCTGTCCTAAGTTCCTGAAGGGTGAGATGTAGTTGTCGTGATGATCTCCGTGTCCCAGAACAGATAGCGCGGCGAGAAGTGGAAGGTCTTGGACCGGGGACTCAAATACGCCTCGTATGAATATGACACACGCAATCCACAGCTATCAATAAAAGTCAGAGCCGAGAAATTTTTGTTAGAGAAGAGTTTGTCGGTGTCAATGTGGAGACAGGAAAAACGGCCCTTCCCCAAGTAGCAACACCTAGATCGTTGAAACTGTCACGACGGTTCTTTCTGATAATCCTCATCGCAATTATTGCCAGTGTTGGAATCGTCGCGGGCCTAGTCTTAGTACCCGGTTCTCCGGGACTCCCGTACCTGAGCCCAACCTATCAAGCGGAGAAGGCCACGTTCCAGTCGCAGTCACAGAACAGTCTCGGGACAATCTATGGAGTCTGGTACATCCAACCCAACGCCGGAGAAATGAATAGTACGCTAATCGTAGTTTTGTCAGCCAACTCTGCTAACACACACTTTTACGCAGCTTCGACAGTAGGAGTCAATTCGCCTTACGGTAACTTCAGCGCAACGATCGGCACAAGCAGGACCTGGCTTGTGCTTCCAGCAGCCTCTTGTCCCGTAACGCCTGACCCAACTTTTACAGACCTGGTTGTTTTACATGCGGACTCGCCAGTCGGCGACATTGTCTTCTCCTTCCTCTGCACGCAGGCGTCTGGGACAGTCGTGCTTGGAAACCCGCACATCATCATTCCACAACTCGCACACTCTACGACATGCGCGTACAACTTGTCCATAGGCCCCGTCACCTATGCCAACGGCAGCAACGCGACGATATGGGTCGATAACATGGGCGGATGCAGTATCACACTGACCCACTACTATGTCATGGACATGCAAGGCGACGTCTACTCAAAACTCAACTGGACGGCTCTAACTATCATTCCAGGTCCGGGGGTCAGATTGACGGTTCTGATAGGACCATCATGCTCATCGTGTGTTCTCACTGGCAACTCATTCTCTTTCCAGTACGTCAACCGGTATGTCATCCTCTTCGTAACGGCAAATAATGTACAGTTCCATCAGACCACGGGCACGCCGTCAGGCAGTGAATCCCTGGCCACTATCAACTGGGCTATCGTGTCCAGTACGAACGTAACGCTCTCGTTGCAAAACCTTGGCTCATCTCCGATCACCTTCCTCTCCTACAGTATCAATGATACGAGCGGAAACGTCTGGCAGAACTCGGCGTGGAACGCTGGACCCATCGTTCCCGGAGCAATGTACAGTGCGAACATCGCCATCGGATACGGTCCTGGCGGTTGCGGCAGCGCATGTACCTATACTGGTACACCCGGCGCATTCAATACCATAGCACAGGGCACCTGGTACAATGTGAAGCTCGTCACAGCACTCGGCACCGTCTTCACCATTGGATTCTAAGAGAAAACGGGAGACCTCCTAAGACCATACGAGATTGCTAGTGTGCGAGAACTTTGGTGGTGCAGTTCTGGAAATCGCCGGGGTCCGGGACAGCGTGCCAAGACTGTTGACAAGTCTCGAGCAATTTGGCTACTAGCCCTACGCGAACGCCCCACCGAGAGCCATAGAAGAAACTGGGAGAGGCCATCATCGGGACAAAGTAGGCTGATTGACGAAGGTGTGACCGCCCGTCGTCGAGGAGCTTTGGGCAGTTCTATGATCTTTGTTCCTAATCGACGGGGATGAGCGTAATCACCGGGTAGCCTTTGTCGAATTCGGCTCTTACAGCGTACTCCTGTGTAAAGGGTTTGATTCCGTAGATTAGCAGGGATCCTCCTTCATTCTGAACCTTTAGGTGATAGTCGGCGTTTCTAAGCGTGTCTTGTCTCAGCTTCGTAAGGATTGATGACGTGCAAATCTGGAGTGCTCCACCGTCCCGTAGCCCCTCCCCGATCTCCGTGAAGCCTGGAAGGGCTGAGTCGTCGCCGTAAACGGCTGCTAACCTGTCGAGGTTGACGCTGACGATTGTCCCCGCAGTGTTTTTCGCCAATGGCGCCCAGGTTTCGGTGAAGGTTCTAACATCCTCCTGGAGCTGTCCTGATAATTGGACCTTCCACTCTTTTGGAGAAGAGTTTCGGCTGTACGCGGCTATTCTAACTCGCTCATTCATTGCTGCTTCGCCTACCAAGGGCCTCAGTGCAGTCGCAACATTGTCCGAGCTGTATCCTCCTGTTGGGATTATGAAGCAGGCGCCTCCTTGGTTGACGAAATTGGCCCTCACGATGTTAAGCAGCAGCCTCATCCAGCGAGGGGGAACGTTGCTATCGACATCAATGAGCAGGAGGGTGCTTCTTTCTACTCCACCTCCTAGGATTCGGTCCAAGTCCTGAATTCCCGTGGAATAATACTCCTCGCTGTGAGGAATAGGATTGAGCCGTTCCTGTTGGTGAGAAACGCTATTGTTGGGTCCCTGGGGCAGTAGTGTGAATCGGCCCCTGTCAAGGGTGAAAAGCCCCCTTAGAGTTGAGACCTCGAAACCTCTGAGCTTTTTCAGTTCGAGTAGTCTTGTTCTCCTGCCTTCCACTTCCGACTGGGAAAGGCTTGCTATTCCATCAACTAAGTAGTTCAGATGATCGTGCTTTTCGGTCTCCATGATTATTACGACGCTAATTCCACTCTCGTCTAGCTCGGATAGGAGAGATGATTCGAGCATGCTTAGTCCCTCTTCCTTGGCGTTTCGCACCGCGCCCTCCCAGCTGTCCAGGACTAATAGCGCCTTACGCTTTGAGTGCTTGAGCCTCAAGACGATGTTGAGAATATTGTCTGGTTCGGTAGACCGAATGTCGTCGAGTTCATCCAGCCAGCCTGCTCTCGCGGTCCTTCCCGTCATGGAATCTATGACTTCGTCTATCCAGGGAAAGTCCTGTCTGAGTCTCACTGGAGAAACCCTGCTTGAGGCGTAGACTTTGTGAGTATTCTCCATCTCGTTTAGGATTTCGAGAGCAAGGCTTGTCTTTCCAGTGCCGGGGGCTCCTTCGATAAGCAGGACGTGCCCTGGGACGTCAAGAAAATTCAGGATGAGACTCATCATGTAGCGTAGCGGAGGCTGCTCTGGCATCGTCGGGGTTGATTCAGAATCCGCAACAGCTTGTTCAACGACTTGGTTAGAGTCGGTCTCTTCGCTTGCTGACGAAGCGTCGACTGTCGAGATTTCCTCATTAGCAGAGTCGATTCGGGCTTCGCCGCTCAATCTGGTCAATATGCGACGGTAATCTCTGCCCATAGTCGATTTTGTTACTGATGTGGCGAGAGCAACCGGGACGGTGGAAGATATGTGTGGGTTTGTCCCAAGAGGCGGAAGGGCTAAGCTTGCTCATGCTCTCTGAGCCGGAAGTTAGCCCTGCGTGTCCGTGCTTCGCAGTCTCGAAGTACCCGACGGAGGGTTTCTGAGCTGAACGGTTTCTGTATTGCGTCGTCTGCACCAACTTCCTGAGCTAGTTCTTTTGCGGAAAGAACTGCGGTGAACAAGACAATCGGGACACGGGCAATATCCGGGTCATCCCGGATCGCACGAACCTGGGCCCGCAAGTCAAGCCCCGGCATGCGTACATCGTGTAGAACGACGTCGGGTCGCTGGCTACGCATCATCTCAACGACGCGGTCTGCATCAACGCACACTGTCACTTTGTAACCGAAGGCTTGTAACAGTTGGGCGGTCGACTTTACGACGTCTCGATCGTCATCTACCAGAAGGATGCGCTTCACGTTCTTACCTCCTCTCGCTTCTCGACTTCCTCGGGAGTAGGACGGTTTTTGGGAAGCAGAACTGTGAAAGTTGTGCCGGAAGACCCAGTTGTAAAGCGAATAGATCCTCCGTGGGCTTCGATTATGCGCCTTGAGACTGACAGTCCGAGGCCGGTGCCTTCGGTCTTGGTAGTGAAGAAGGGGTCAAACAAGCGGGATTGCACTTCCGCCGGAATGCCTGGCCCGTTGTCCTCCACCTCGATTTCTGCGCCGTCGCTTGTCTCGCGCAGTCTGACCTTCAGAATCCCACTGTTAGCCATAGCTTCTGCGCCGTTGTTGAGCAGGTTGATCAGCACTTGTTGGATCTGACCCTTGTCCACCTCGTACCCGGTTGTGGGTTGCAGGTCTGCGTTTACGATTACCTGTCCTTTGCGAACTGAACGGAAGAGTTCGACGGCGTTGGCCACGACCCGGTGGAGGGCTGATGGTTCTGTCTTGAGTTGTGCGCTGGCAAATTGGCGCAGTTGCTCTACAATTCTATCGGCCCGCTCCACTCCTTCCTTGCTGCTAGCGACGAGGCTTGCGATAGTTTGTGACGCTTTGGCGGGGTCGGTCTCACTTTTTGCTACTTTTTCGATCTGTATCTTGATGAGTTCGAGGTTATTGTTGATGTAGGTTAGAGGCGTGCGTATCTCGTGGGCTACACCGGAGACCATTGTCCCCAGAGCTGCGAGCTTCTCGCTTACAGCGATTTGACGACGAAACGCATCAAGCTCAGCCTCTCTTGCCTTTCTCTCGGAAATGTCGCGGATGCTGCTGGAGACCATATCTTCTGCGTCTGTTTGGAGCGGGCTTTGACTGACTTCGATCGGAAACTCGCTGCCGTCCTTGCGTTGCCCGAAGAGTTCTAGGAATACTCCCACTCGTGGCTGGCGCGAGGCTGCTTGGAATTCGGCGCGATGGTCCCTGTATTGGTCGCGAAGGCGTTGAGGGATCAGGTCCTCAACGCTGAGCTGGAGGAGTTCATCTCGGCTATAGCCGAACATCGCCTCGGTTTGACTGTTCACCTGAACGATTCGGCCCTTTGTGTTGGCGATGACCACCGCGTCGGGTGCGGACTCTACGATCGTCTGGAACCGACGCTCCGCAGCCGTGGCCTTCCGTGCCTCTTCTTCGGCGTCAAGTCTCTGGTGCACTAACGCCCCGAGAGAGAGGCCGGTCGTAGCCATGACCATGACGGAAAACTGAAGTGATAAGAGTGCAGTGTTGACGTCGGGAGAGCTGAATGGCCCGATGCCGAAGCGTGTTCCCCACATAGCGGCGATTGAGAACAGGATTGTGGCTCCTGTTGCGCCTCTGGAACCGAAGCGTACGCTGGCCCAAACTATGAGGGGGACAATTGTGAAGCTTAACGGAATTGGGGGTATTGTGGAATATACTGCGGGGGAGAAGACAGCCACGCAAGCAGCTGTCATTGTCAGTCCCAGAGCTCCGAGTTCGTGAACGCCTCCTACGGGGGCAGGCTTGGAGGGTCGGAAGGCCGATATGATTAGGGGTGCAACGACCAGTGCTCCGGAAGCGTCTCCGAGCCACCACGTTTTCCAGACGTCACCATACAGATTCCAAGGCACGAAACCGGCCGAGGCCAGACTAGTTACACCGATTGTCGCGCTGACGAGAGGGGCGACGAGTCCAGCGCTGATCGCGAAGATTCCCACGGTGCGGGCTGTGTCGAATGCTTGCGCTCCCTTGGCGAAACGACGGACTAGCAAGAAACCGACAAGGGCTTCGAGGGTGTTGCCCGCTGCAATAGCCGCAGAGGTTGCTGGTGTGCCTGCGGTTAGCGAGTTGGCGGCGAAGGCGCCGAGGAATACTCCTGGCCAGAGTTCTGGGCCCCATAGGAGAAGGACGGCAATGGCAAGGCCGGTCGGAGGCCAGACTGGGCTGGAGCTGGCGTTCAGCGTCGCGAAGAGTCTGAGGCTGCCGAAGGCCACGAGGGCGTAGACCGCCGATAAGGTCCCGTTGGCAGCCAAGGTGCGTGCGTATCGCATGATCGTGCAGCGTGGTTCCCTCTCGTCTGCAAAGATTGAGGATTGTGTTCTCTCATCCACCCGGAGGCGAGAACAACCCGCAATCCTATCACTGTCGAAGCCGAGAACCCCCGCCGTTCCAGATCTGCGCCGCGAGACTAGCACGCATACCCTAAATCTCTAGATTTTTTCGGGTCCCGCAGAACCTAGCATTGAAATGAGGTCGGACACGGGTGGCTTGTCATTCGATGACCTCGGAGGATTAACACGATCACGAGTAGGTCTCCAATTCTAAGGCGTTTTCAAGGCGTTTTGCAAGGGACGATCAGGTTCATGGACTAGTCTGGCTATTGGCAAAAATAGTGTCGAGTCCAGATTCGAAGATTCAAACCCAAGCCGAAGAAATAGTATCCGGCGGATTCCCACTCAGTCCATTTCGACACGATCGGTGGGCAGGGACCTGCGGAAATGACTCCGGTGCCTTCAACCGGGATGATGGGAAGTAAGAAGACTCCTATGGAGAAGAGTAGGACGAACGATGCAATTGCCAGCCGCGTCCTCAACCTCTTAGTTCTTCCTTGAGGGAGATCCCAACGATTTACCCGTCTGATATCTGCCATAACCAAGAAGAAGCCCATAACCCACAACAGTATAGAAGAGCACGTCGAGAATAAATGCCGACCAGTCATAGCTGACGAGAAAGCACGCTGATAGTGTGCCTGGCGGTCCACATCCTCCTATCATCCAGGGCAAGGGACGACCGTGCGCATATCCGTACCCTAGCCCAGTCAACAACGTAATGAGAACGGCGAACAGTGGCACGATGGAGTAGAGAAACAGCTTTGGACTAACTCGTCCCGTCAACTCCGAGTCCCCAATTATCTTCTAGGAGGTTCAAGCCCTTAATGCTAAGGGATAGAACAGAGTGTTCTGCAAAAGAGACAGCGCCGGGTAGTAGTAAGAATTGAGCGGTTTTGGTGCGTGCCCGCCTTTCGTGTGGCTAGTTTGCCCTCTACAATGGTAACAGGATCTGCAGTTATTTCTTCAAGTGCTGCAGAATCTGGAGGAGTCGGAACGCGGGATTGCCGGTATCGTTCGCTTTCTCACGAGCCGCCTTAGTCAATTCCTCAATCCGTCTAGCATAGCTCCGATTTACAACTAGCTCGACACCATTGCCTTCAAGCGCCTTGAGTTGAGATGTCAGTTTCCCCTCAGGAACGACAGGCGACCACAGCATATAGTGGCGTGTGGGAAAATCTTTGAGGACCTTATCGGAGAATTTTTTGTCCCTCTCAAACTTGTCTCGAATCTTCTTCATGGTATTTTGATATGTTCCATAGAGCGCACCACGCAGATGAGTCGTGACCTCACAAAGATATGCGATTTTGTTCTTGAGGTCCAATCCTATAACGTCAACCTCGCTGAGTCCTGGCAGATGCCCTTCCGGAAGCCTCGCGTTGTACTGTATGAAATCGCACTGCTTGACTTCTTTCAGCCAAGCGCCAACGAGGTACTCGCCCATTTCAGTATTCATGGTTAGTTCTCTTCATTTATTCGAAGAATAATAGTCGTCTTCAACCCGCGCCTAACCAAAGAAGTTTCAAGCGTACCCGGCGGTCAAGTAGCGTCTATTAATCACAACTTCAAGAGACCATACCCGGTAGGAATTTCGCGAGTCGAGAAACGTTAGCCTTAGCTTACTTCTTAATTGCTTCTATGTCTTTGATTATTGCGATAAGATCCTTTTTCCCTGAATGCTATGTTTAAGTGGCCTTCTCACCCAATGAGATCCAAATTGGCCCAGCTCCAAGAGTCGAAGCCGGAGGTTTCGGATGGGATGGGGCTTGTGACTCAGGACGACTTCCACAAATTCGTTTCCGAACGCAAATCCGTAACGATCGAAAATGTCAAGGTTGAGATTGGAAAACCTTTCCGGATAACTTCGTTCGCCCCGCCGAAAGACTACGCCGTTGAAGAGTTTACGCTCTGGAGTTTCCCCGATAGAGGAGATTGGGCAACACATTCCGGCAAATACCGTGGCAACTGGAGCCCCTACATTCCAAGAAACCTCATCACGAAATATTCGAAACCTGGAGAAACCGTCCTCGACCAAATGTGTGGAAGCGGGACCACGCTCGTCGAGTGCAAACTTCTCGACAGAAATGGAATCGGAGTCGACATAAACAGAGACGCCATAATGCTAACTCTGGATCGGCTCAGATTCGATTACAACCCTCTCGATTCAATCCATCAATCTACAATTCGAACCTATGTCGGGGACGCCCGCAACCTAGACAAGATTTCTGACGAGAGCATAGATCTTGTAACCACTCACCCACCTTATGCATGGATAATACCCTACAGCAAGAACAGAGTCCCCGGCGACATTTCATCGGCGAGGAAGTTACCGGAATTCTTGAAAGCGATGCGGAAAGTTGCCGGAGAATCGTATCGTGTGCTGAAGCCTGGTCATTATTGTGCTATTCTGATCGGAGACACACGAAAAGGTCGGCACTACATCCCGATATCGATCGGCGTGCTTCAGGCATTCCTAAGCGTAGGTTTCGTACTCAAAGAGGATATCATCAAGGCTCAGCACAAGACAAAGACCACGCGCGAGAAGTGGAGGGGGCACAAGTACGACTTTTACAAGATCGCCCATGAGCACCTCTACATATTCAGGAAACCAGAGAAAGACGAGAACACGACCCCACTCAAGTATAGTAAAGCCTGGTGGACTGCTCCTCCGTAACGCGAAGCTCTAAGACCTTAACCCCTCGACGTCGTAAAGCGGACTTTCAGCTTGGCAGAGTATACTGTCCACACTGTCAGAGTTGCGAGAAAACTCGAATGGTTCGGTCTTACAATTCTCAAGCGATACCTATCCCGTCTAGCGGCCGGTTCAAAGGTCGAGGACGTCCACGATGACCCACAATATTTCTCAAAAGGGATCGATCTCATACTTCACGACTCGGCGAACGGGACTCGAAGCATAGATGTCAAAGTAGACTCCTATTACGGATCCGACCCCAAAAGAAAGGTCCGTGGACTCTGCAACCCAGACAGTGGCTTCATTCTTCTCGAGACAATCAGTCAATTGCAGTATGAGAGAAAAACAGACCCTAATTCTGGTGGGACGTTACCGGTTAAGAGCAAAGGTGACGTGCCAGGATGGTTCTTCACAGAACGGGCAGACGAGGTCTTCTACTACTACCTGGCCCTTCTCAATGCTGAAAGTGAGCTCAATCCGATTTATGCGGAATATGTAAATCTCGTTAAGTCAAAGTCCTCAACACAGGAAATTGAGGACAAGTTATTGCGTTCCCTGCGTGTCGACCGGGACCTGTTAGTCACCTTTAGACTAGTTGACGCTCGAAAATGGTACGAGAATGCTCCAGCATCAGCCTTTCTAGGATTCGCCCCCGCTCCAAACCCAACATACCTTACCCTAAGCAGAAGAGCGTATAGAGACAATTTCATCTCGAATGGGCCAGGCAAGAACCTTGGCCCAATCTTCTCAACAATAGTCAACGGGGGTCTGTCAAGTTGACGGCTGCAGAGTCCTAGTGAAAAGATCTAGGTCGTTTACTTTCACTAAGTCTCTTCTCATAGCCTTATAACTGGAAAAGTTTGAGGCCCTTTGTGATTTGGGAGGGAGGTGCGAGAAAGAAAATGGCGGAACACTATAAGGCAAGCATGAAGGCGAAGAATTTACTCGAAAAGGATCTAATGCCGGAACTCGAAAAGATCCAGAAGAAAGTCAATGAAATCAACGATCAGCTAAAAGCGATAGAGCAAAGAATCACGGGCATACAAGGACAATTAACAAACATAGAAACGAAGCTACCACAGAAGGCGTGAGAGAATGAAGCCTGTCAAACGGTTAGCTAAGCTTTCGATTAGACAGTTGGAAAATAGGACAGAATACGCTACTAAGGAGTTTGTTGACGACTCTTTGAGGATATTCGAGGCAAAGTATTCACTTCCGGTGAAGGATGCCATTGACTATCTCCGCCAAGGCCGAGTGGACAGCATATCTTTGAACAAAGAAACACCGTATGCGAACTTTCATGCAACCCGCTTCAAGGAAAGAATCTTGGTTTCAATCCGTGAAGCCTCGAAGGACATTGAGCTAGAGCTTCGAGTGCCTCTCAAAGATGTGGAATCTCTGCTCGATTCCGATTGACTTTCCCTCTCATCCTTGAGTCAGAGCCCCTATAGAAAACAGAATGTCACGCGCAGGACCCAAATCGGTCGATCCATGAATGTGAAAGCTCACTGATTGACTTGACACAGTAATCCCATCGTATGGTCGAGCGTCCTAGTGCAAATTACCATAAATCCCATCGTTCCTCGGTCCGCAACAGATGGAATGGCAGTCATGATCGAGTGTAAGGATGGGATTGAGAATTGGTTCAGATCTGATAGGAGGCAATTGAGGGTGGCGGTATTGCATGGCTGTTGAAGCCACCCTTTGCCATATCATAGGTCAGGGGGGGTTGTTGTTGAAGAAGGCCTCCCGGGGGTTCAGCAAAGGGAAGTGGAATGCACCTGGAGGAAAACTGGAGAACTCTGAAAGTCCATGGAGAAATGCCAAGAGAGAGGTTCTGGAGGAGACCAATCTGAAGGTAAGGAAGTTGGACTCTCACGGGACCATTCTCTACTTTATGAACGGTACGAGGGTTCTCCATACTAAGGCTCACTTGTTTTCAACCAGAGTCTTTACTGGGACTCCTCGGTCGACTGCTGAAGGTCGAGTGAAATGGTTTAGCCTAGCGCAGCTCCCGTTCAATGAAATGTGGGATGATGACAAGTACTGGCTAGGATTGATGCTTAGTGGGTCCAAGTTCGACGCAAGGTTCTATTTCGATCGAGACAATGCGACTGTTACAAGCCACAAAATAACTCGTCGATGAGACGTCTGAATTATCGAGATTTAGCTGGTTCCCAGATGGTTCGAACACTTTTGTTTCCTCTCCATTCTTCCACTCTTAATATGAACCTCTCGATGTCCTTCACTGCGTAGTCGACAGACAATTCTACAACCGCGTCTAAGCCTCGTTGTCTCTTCATCTTTGCAAACGGATAATCATCTATCCGCACGAATGTTCCTGTGCCTCTTTTCCCGCTACCCCTTGAAGTAGCTCCAGAGTTGATGTGGGTTAGCGAGATCTCGGGATAGTGTGCTCGGACTAGTGCGCCCGTATCCGCTATCAGGACACTGTGGGATCTGTCGCGGTAGGCCTTTGCTCCAAGAAGCCGCTGAAGTCTCTCCTGCTGGACCCAAAAGAACGTCATCCCATTGAGTTTCTCATAATACTGCCTCGGAGACATGTCGACGAGGAGTCTCTTGAGTGTGTTTTCATGCAGAACCTTCTGGTCTCGTATCGTTACCGTTCCGTAGATCGGATGCTTGAGTATGACATTCTCTTTCCTTTGTTGAGACTCTATTGGGATTCTGTCCTCTCGCTTAATCTCCAGCATATCGAGCAAGGCAGATGTGCTCAGCAAACCGTACCGTCGAATTTCCGGCCAGCTACCTGACTCGGCCATGTGATACAGGACAGGATAATTCTGACTCAACTCTTCGGCTTGCATTCAAGACCCTACCATGCTCTTCGATCTATTGTACTCCTCCAGTTGAACCCCGTGCTGATCAGCGACACTCGAGCGTGAGTAACTCTCTCAATTTCCTCAATCAGGTCTATGGTTTCCTTGCTTAGTTGCTCGAAGCGTTGCGCTTTTCTATTCTCAATTGTAAGATAATCGGCAAATGTGAGCGCGATATCAGTCGGCCCATTTAGAAGGGCAGCCTTTCTTAATAACACCCAGTCGAACTCGGCGACTCGCCGTCTCCGATGAGTTGTGGAGGTTTTTTCTGTTTTTTCGAGCTCTTTCACTTCTATTCCAGATCGTTCACTGATGTCTTTCCACGTAATTTCGGTAGTCATAGGTCCCGAGCTAGCGCCTGGCGGATTCTCAACCCTGATCGGATAGCTGCGGCAAACCATCAAGACGCGTCGAACCTTTGAGGGCGCTATCCCAGCTTCCGCCAAACATCCCGCGACCGTGGTATCTCGCGACGTGACATGCGGATAGTAACCATGGTGCAGACTTAGCCCAGTTCCCTGCGTTCCTTCCAACAGCACTCTTTGATTATTGGCAAAGGCTTCAGTCAGGACTCTCTCAGCACTACCAATCCATGGCTTGAGAGCAGGAATATCGCCGGCGAGGAGAACCTTGTCTCTTGAAGATGCCCTCTTTCCTCTATCACGGATCTTCCGTGCCGTAGCCTCTCCAACACCGCTTCGGGTAGAACCAATCATCTTTTCGACATCTCTCTCCTGCTCGATGTCCTCATCTGTGATGACGATCGCGTTGGGGTCGATCTTTAGGCGATCAACGTCCACATTACAATCGCTAATTTCTTCCAAGAGTTTATCGACCTTGATAGTCATCCCGGGTCCAAGTAGCAATTTTGCCGATGATCGTCGAGTTCCGGATGGGAGCTGATGATGGGTATACGGCTCGGGATCCTCGTACACTGTGTGGCCTGCGTTCGGTCCTCCAACGCGAACGAGAAGATCGTACTCTCTCGAGATGTAAGCGGCGATTTGGCCTTTACCTTCACTTCCATACTGAGCACCAATGATAACATCAACGTAACCGCTGTCGTTGTCCCCATACAATGACATGTAACTAGCGGCCCTAACTGTCACGTCTTCAGCAGAACAACGGTTGGTGTCTATGACGAGGTCCGCAACTCTCGCAAGGTCCTCTATGTTCGCTTCAGTCCTGTTCTCCCTCACCTTATCGTAGCTTGGAGCTTTTCCTCCCCGATACCTTCTCTCGTACCGCTTACGCAGCTCTTCCATCGGTGCCGTAAGATGAACATGTGCGACAGCGAGGGGAAACGCGTTCCTGATATGATCTAACTGACTGTTTGTTCTGACACTGTCGACAACTGTAGTTCTGTCTCGTGGAGATTCTAGTAGTTCGATGAGTTCGCTGAGAACCCATTTTCCTCCAGTCTTTTCATCCAGTCGGTCGCCTTGTGCTTGAAGTGAAAGTCGGTCGTTTGCTGCTGATGGGTTCTCGCTCGCCAAACTCTTGATTAGAACGTCCCGCGTTCGAAGGATTCGAAGCCCGAATTGCTCCTCCAAATCCTCGGAAAGGGTTGATTTCCCGGACGAGACAGGTCCAGAGAGGAGAATGATCTTTTTCGTCCTTTCGCGCTGCCGACCACGATCAGTTTCATCTGATTGAATCAAGAAATTCATGCAGATCTTGACTTGGTCTACTCTCGCGACCTGGCAAATCGTAAACTGTTACGTCAATGCCCTGGCGGATCAGACTTTCATCAATCAGTTCCTTTATCACACTCCAATTGCCCTGGGCATAACCTGTCCCAATACGGGGCATGTGCACTGTCGCATGATTTTCTAGTGCAGCTTTGGCAAGATCGATCAGGCAGTCTTTCAGTGCGCTATAACGAACTCTTGGCTTAGGAGAAGGACCATAACCGTGTTGGGCTATCATGTGGAAAATGGACACTTCATCGTTTACATTCGAAAGCTTAGAGTTCCCTAGACGGAGGTTAGTATTGTCAGAATTGATCCAATTCACAAAATCCTGATAAGCGTTGGGCATTTTCTCGGCTAACGCTAACGCAAAACCCCTTCCCCATTTTGCAGGAGTATCGTTGACGATATGGGCTATTATTCGATTTCCGCTTCCCCTAGATTGACTTGCATCTCCAATCAAGTATCTTATTCCCGGTGCTTGGTCAGCTCTTCCTTTCTCGCGTAGGATACCGATTACGCGCGGGTAAACACTACCAGGGTAGGACGGAATACCGACGCATTCTATGTTTAGGTCCAGTAGTGCCGCAGTCCAATCTTCCCTCCCTTTCGCCGTATAACCAACGGCGGTGCACTGCGCAAGTAAGGTATTTTTCGGCAACAAAAGGCCGAGGGGCACTCTCAGAATCGCCGAAACTGAATTGTGACAATAATCTATTCGGTAGCGTGCTTCTTTGTTGTCATTCTGGCGTGCGGCAACGAAAACGGTAATTGGTTCCTTAGTCGTTTTCACGATCCTCAGAAGGAGTGCTTCGACGGAGACATCGAACCTCTTTCTCAGTTCAAGGGCATCATCGATCCCGATACGAACTTGCGACAGATCGAAGGGGCCAGCTGGCATCAATATTTCTGCCGCGGAGATATTGCAGAGCAACTCGACTTGCCAATCGTCGGGTCGGGCCGTGGGACCATTCCTGTGCCTAATTGTTCCTGAAAAATCCGGGAACATTGTGTGAGCTATCTCATGTGCTAGTGAGAAGCGAATACGACTATGCGGTTGATTTGGATTGTATTCGAGCTCTCGCTGACCGGGACTCTTTGAGAGGATTCGAGAGTCCAAGATATCATCACGAGGGATCAATGTAATGCCCAGATGTTTCGCGAGCCACATTGGGTCGAACGGTGGGCCTTCCCACCCGTCATCTATTGCGTCGAGAACTACTTTGCGGGTCCTGTCGGAGATTTCCTTGATGGGATCCGCCTCCCCCGCGAGAGCCTTAACTGACGGGTTGGTCCAGTTAATCGTGGCCAAGTTGTAATCTCCCGGATTCTACTGGTAGCACACCACTTATGAGAGATTGGGACGCCTGGATATTAATCAGTTTATGACCGGCGAAATTGAAAGCGACCTCTCGGTAGAGCGACTGGACAGTAAGCGAATCGAGTTTGACGATGTTACAGGGCTGTCATTCCACAATGGTGGCCAAATCTACCGTAGATCATCTAGAATTTGCTGGAATAATTGATCTCTCTTCTTGTCCGAGTAGCTGTCGTAGGAGAGTTCGAGGATTCTATATCCTCTCCTACGTAAGAGTGATCGTAGCTCTTCGTCTTTGAACGCTTGTACGGTTCTTAGATGAACCCTGCCGTCGACAAACACGATCAGCGGTCTAGTTTCCAGCGTGAAGTAGAAGTCGGCTGTGGTTACTGGGATCTCGACTTGTGTCTGGTAGGGTATTCCGTTGTCTTGTAGTTTGATTGCGAGTTCTCGTTCCATCCGTGACGGGTTGGCGTGTAGCCGTTCGCGCCAGCCGCTCCGCTGACTCGACATCTGTGATGTTGAGCCATTTTTCGGCTATCTTTCAGACACGAAAACGAAACTGGTGTGGGACCTGACTTCTTTCGACGCCGAAACGCAATTATTCTTACCCGCGATTTCAAATCTCAAATAATCGGACCAATCTGAAAGCTAAACTTATCCGCGGTAGGCTAAGTCGGGCGTGAATCTTTTTGCAATTTCTTGAATGACCTCTCAAGGATTATAAAGCGAACTCACGAGTTTCTAAGCATGACCAGCTATCGGCGACTAATCGTTCTCGGCGTAGTGGCGACCCTTGGTTGGATACTTCCAACGATATTCTCCTCGTCGTTATACGCATCCCTAGCCGACCCGGTGGCAAAGGCCACGGTATTGGCAGCCCTCAGGTCTACTCGGCGTAATTTTCACAGCTACTTTCTCTGAGATCTCTGCCTACTACAAAGATAGAGCACAGGAGGTTCAGAACCAGCGTGACGATAAAGCGAAGGCGATGCAAAGGAAGTGGGAGCTCGTGTTTCCATTGCTGACAAATTTTTACAATCCATGGATTCAATCTGCAAAGTACCTTGCTAATTATCTAAATGAGATCAAGGATTCGAATCCCTTCTCCAAGGATCAGGCATCGAGAGTTCTATTCTGTGTGACATTATTCTTTTCTGTCCGACTGCGCATGTCACTAAAAGCGGGAGGGGTGCCGATTCTTGCGAACGATGGCGATGGGAAGGCGACAATGGACGCTTACGATGCAATAAAGCCAACGCTCGATTGGAAGGGCAGCAGTTCGACTAGGCTTGACGTTTCATTCTTGCAAGAATATTTTCTTGAGAAGGAGACCCCAGACAAACCATACCTCGGCTCTCACTTCATTACCGACATAGACTCTCCATGTGCGCCTCCTGATTTGCCGAGGATACGTAATGAGATCCTAGCTTGGTTGTCAAGGCCCAGATGCGAGAATGCATCCAAGGCTCTGAACGAATTCCAGAACGTATTCAACAAAGGGATAAACAACCTATACGCAGGTTGGTTGGACTTCCAACCTGTCGGAAAACTCTAGGAGAACTAGCCTGACGCGATTGGTTCTTAGACAACGGCCAATGTTCGGGGGTTCAAATGAGAAGGTATTGGATGATGCGCATACTCTCCAAGTAGGGACTTGGCAAAGATTAGCCGGGACAATGCTTCGGCTTCAAGCTTTGCATCGTTGAGGGCATTGTGTGGTCCTGATCTACGCTCTAGACCGACATACTCCAATGTCCTATCAAGTCCTAAGTCAGAGTCGCCGTTTGCTTTCTGCGGGAGCCTGTTTGCTCTTAACAAACTGGCATAGCTTATTGAATGTAAGTCTACATATCTATGACCGAATGTCCAATCCAGATGGGATTCTCGTGTTGCTCTCCTAAGAAACATTACGTCGAACCATGGATTTTCGCCAGCGAGAGTCCTCTCTTGACAAGACGAAGCCCATCTAATAAACCGCCCCGTCACGTCCTTCACTGTAGGTTTACCCTGGTCCATTAATGCTGGAAGAGGGAGTCCAATTATGGTGAGCACCTCGTCTGAGAGTGTAATGTCTGGCGAAACCCTGCACTCTTCATAAAAAGTTCTACTAGGATTGAGGAAATCGACGGCGCCGATGCTTACGATCTGATCTCCATCTATTTCTAACCCCGTGGTCTCTAAGTCGAGTACTATCATATGTTGCGAACTCAACTTCGCAGCTGGATAGGAGCCTAATATTTGTTCAAGTTTGGATTACAAGGCCATAAGAAGACGAAGACATTCTTGATTTCGAAATCTTTGGGGGTCCTTTTTGGACGTGTCTATGGCTTTCATCCTCATTACCTAAGTAAGTCGGTCAGTTCAACATGAGAACCGGCCTGGCCCGTCATTCAGCCTGTCAATGCTTATGGACGAAGCTTGGGGAATTGAAAGAGTCCGGGATGACTTAGTTGATTGTGACTTGTGGTTTTTCGTTTTGAAGTTCGTGGTGAGGATGAGGTTGTTGAGTTGGCGGATGCTCATCGTCGGACCCGGAAGAACATGGGCCGCTACTATTCCGTAGACCGGTTAAGGGTGCTCACAGAGCCGTTGCGACATTGAATTACGCCATCGACTATTTCAAAACACGGGAATCGGATCCCAACCACATCAGTATCCAAGAACCAATGGCGTATTGCGTCATCAGAATATCCGGTAAGCTCTAAAAACCGGGCTTAGTTCACAAAGGCCGGTCCTGAGACTGAAGGTTCCCCTTCGCTTCTCAGTCCATCCCAAACGAAGGATCTTGGTATCCAACCAGGCGCGGCGGTATCTTGAGATTGCAGTCACAGGAGCTGCAGGCGTGGTTACAAGCGGAGGAACTGACTTAGTGGTGGCTGGGATACCAGAAGCAGAGAAACTGATGATTGCGGGGATGGGCGCGATTGCCGGGCTATATGGAAGTAACCGGGTGATGCAAAGTATTGACAAGATGCGTCGCAAGGAAGACTTCAAGACGACGTTGCGACAATTTGTCCATTCTCAATTCATTGATACGAGAGATAACCCTCGATTCGACGGTCTAAACGTTGCGGATATGAACGCGGACACACGAGTCGTCGCATTACTCAGAAAGTCCCTCGGACTGGATGTTGGGCACACTCATTTGGAATACGCAGACGTGAGTAGCTCTGACCTCATGACTTCAGCTGGTCCAATAGATCTTGAAAAGATCAGTGATTTCTGGGGACTCAAGCGAGTGGTCCTGGACAGTGGTAAGTTCTACTATCAGCCAAGTGAAAAGATTCCTCTTCCTTACTATTTCAGATATCATGGTCAGATCACCCGGGACCGTAACGGGTCACTTGATGTAACGGTTCCCAAAGAAAACGAAAATCCTGGAAAAGAGTGGTTCAGCATAGCGAAGAGAGGCCAAGAAGACGAACAATGGTTTTCTCAAAAAGATATTGCCAAATCTGACGACGGAGGCGTTAAATTCGTCTATGCAAATGATTACCTCTTCCTCGCAAAGGTGCGTCATCCATTGGATGACACTGGCACGTTTTCGCTGATAAATTACCCAGGAATCCACGACGGGGCGGAGTTTGGTATGGTAGAAGCGTTGTATGACCATTTTGCAGTCATAAACGATATCGCTAGCAAGAGCAAGTATTACCAGGCGATTTTCGAGATCCAATACAAATATGACCGCGCTAAGGAGGATAGGGAACACGGTCAGAGGCCAATACCCAAGTCAGTAAGTACTGAGCTAATCGAAATCGTTCCACTCAAGGAAGACCCGCCTCTTTCCAGTCACTACATTGATATTGGATAACCGGAGCAAGGGTGCCAGCGGGTTGGAGAGGCGGTTGCTAGTTTCCGTTTTGTCTCTCGGTCTTACGCTTAACTACTCTGCCTCGTCGAAGAGTGCCGAGTATTCTGGTTACGGCGTTCTTGGGTCGGGTGCATGTTTCTCCTTCTCTCTCGGTCATATGACTAGGCCTCTAACGATTTCTCGTGCTAGTGGTAGTAGGCCGCTTCTTCCTCCATAGCCTACGTCTCCTATTAGTAGCCAGAAGTTGTCGTCGGGACGATCGCTTGGATTGAAGAAGTCAATCTTGATTCTCATTCCGCGTTTGGTGAATAATCCCACTGTATCAATCCAGCCTTTGGAGGTTCGTCCCGCGATATGGGCGAATCGGGAGCATATCCCACAATCATTGTCGTAAAGTAGGATCGGTCGGGCAAGAGGCAGTGGAGACTCCTCCACCCAGATCTAGGGCTACTAGCAGACTGTAAGTCTTTCCGAACCAGAGAGTATTCTCTGATGCGCGAGGCGATTATTGACCGGTTATTTGGCCCGTGCGGCGGCCGCCTTGGCTGCGAGTGCAACGAATTCCTGACGGCCGAAGGCAGTGCCTGATAGTCCCCAACCACCCTCTGCAGCCTCAGTCAGTATCACCCAGGTGCGGCTCGCCTGTGTCGGGTCTCCGGAGATCTTTGTGACAATATCTGTGGCTTCTTTGACGAGTTGCTTCTGGCCCTCGCGGGTCAATGCTGCTGGGGGTGTGATGATCTGGACGCGAACGGTGCGGGCGGAATCGGTGGCAGCGGTGTGAACCGTGTGCGGATCCATTCGGTGGATGAAAGCCGCGGTGTTGTTGAGATGGAATGGTCCAGGTGTTGCGACTCCTTCAGCGCGGAGAACCGCCATTGTCAGTTCATGGCCGAGCCGACCGTCAGAGCCAGCCGGAAAGAGGTCTGCTGGTGCATAAACGTCGATCATAGGCATAGTAAATCATCCGAGTCAGGTCAAGGCTGGATATATACATCAATCGGCGCAAGAGATGTTAACCGAGAAATCTTGTTAGGCGTGCCCAATTGCTGATGGATTGAATCCTCTGATTATCAGCCATACTGCAAGGGCCATTTCTTGCACGGCTATTGGAAGAGCCAAGACGATCTGCGATGCTGACAGAGGAGCGATGACCCCGAACATCACCAGCAGGGCAGCGCCGGCGAGCAAAACGACTCCAACAAGACCCCAGCCTGATAACCACCGGGGAACGAGTTTCGTCTGATAGAATATGATGTAGTACATCAGAGCACCTAGGCAAAAAGCCAACACCGCTCCGCCATAGTACACCCAATGATATCCTGCTAGTAATGATGCTCCTAGGGTTTGGAAATACGACGGATAAAATCCTATGATCACAGATTGTTGACTTTGTTGACTTACTGTCAACAGGGATATCAGGCCGACTATTCCAACGATATAGAGGACTCCCTCGATAAACCTGAAACCGACGGCCCCAAGAGCTAGAGCTTCATTGTATTTTTTCAGTGTTGGATACAGCGCGATCGCAATACTAGCGGATGCCATAGCAGCGACAAACGCGAGAAACACTCCTGCTAGTACTTGGTTCCCATTTGCAGAAACGTCAACAAGATAATTCGAAGAATTAATTGAGGTTAGGAATGGGGAGCTTGCTATGCTTGCCGCGGTTGCAATTATGAATAATACTCCGACAATTTTCGCGGTATTTCTGGTCGGAACCATTTTTTCTTCCATTTGTTTTCCTGAAGTCTATTGTCGAAAGATATCTAATAAGTCCTATCAGTATTGCAACTTCAGCGGGCTAGATTCTTGAGTGTATCACCCGTCACTCACGGGTGGTGGACGCAGTGAGATGCGATTAATATCAGGGTCAATCTAACGACTGGGGCCCTCCGGCACTAGCATGGGAGTCAGTTCAAGAAGGCGCGATTCTCTTTCGCAAAATGCTCAACGATCTGACCCTCGAAGACCGAAAATAAGCAGGCATCGAGATATCGGAGGCTTGGAAGAAATACTATGACAGTCACAACACGACATCACTTCGCCAGCAGTATTTGCATCCGGCGTGCGATGAGGACACCGAAGTCGTAGACCCATTGCGACGAGAATAATTCCCGTTACGCCGTTAAAACTCGTAGACTGTAAGTCTTTCCGAATCCTGGTAAGAATAATTTCTCTTGTTCTACGTCAAGGTTTTAGGGTCGAATCCTTTGGCAATCTACTTCTTCAGCACGGGGTCGGAAACGGTTCAAATAGCAGCTTCCCATCCATCAGTCACGGAAACAAACATGCAAGCTTCAACTCAGAATACGAGGGGCGAGCTGATCGCGGAGATGAAGGGTAAATCTCACAGCTGGACAATCAAGGAAGTCGGAAGGAACGGTATGGTCATGGAGATGAATGATGCCGGCGACGTAACTGGCAAGTATGATGCACGCTTCATGGAGACTGTCGTCGTACACACGAAACCTGATGGAACCATGACATGGGAGGGCCGTGGAGTACAAAACTCAGGTCAAGACATGATCTTGGTCACAGGAAAAGGCACCGCACGCAGGACCCCGACAGGGAATTCGTGGGAAGGCGAGATGACCTTCATGACTCAATCGCCTAAACTGGCCTGGCTCAACAACACCAAGGGCTGGCAGGAAGGCACCGCCAACATGGCCGACCAAACATTCACCGCCAGAATCTACGCAAAGAAATAGCATCCTCATAGCCCCTAGTCAACTTGCTTTTCTAAGCATCCTAGGTCGTCCTGCGTTTTGCTTCCATAGATCGAATCAGACCCGGTTCAAAACGGACCTGTTCGATTCGGCGACCCTTATCTCGATAAGGGACCACGGAAACGTATGAGCCAGCACCCGAACTCCTCTCATACTGGCGCTGGAACACGCCGAAAACTCAATTCTCAGAGTGGACGGTCTGCCGCAAGCTTGGACTCAGATAGAGACGAGGGATCTGGCTCGAAACGCGGAAGACAGTCCTCAACCCGGTTTCAGGTTAAGGAGCTTGGGAAGGAGACTTGGCCTGACTTTGAGCGGATGGTCGAAAAGCACAATGGGGTCTGGGGTGGTTGCTGGTGCACCTTCTTCCACCTCCCGCCTAGCGAACACAAAAAGTGGTCTGGGAAGCACCATGAGTACAAAGAGAGACTTGTTCGTGAGAATCGGTCCCACTCAGCTCTCGTCTACGATGGTCCCGATGTTGTTGGCTGGTGCCAGTTCGGACCACTAGCCGAACTCCCCGGTAGGATGCTTGGTTATAGCAAGATGGACGTCAAGCTGCCGGACTGGCGGACTACATGCTTCTTCGTCGACCGCGACCATCGGCGCGAGGGAGTTGCGAAAGCCGCGCTGGAAGGCGCACTCCGGTTCATTGCTGCGAGAGGAGGCGGGACGGTCGACGGGTATCCAATCGCTCTTCCCAAGGGGAAGAAATACTCAAACTCATTCATTTGGGGCGGAACAGAGTCAATGTACCTAAACCTAGGATTCCGTCCACTCGGTCCCTTCGGCACCAGCAACCGGGTGATGGTGATGCGAAAAGTCGTCCGTGGCCGATGAAGTAATCCCGGCAGACTTGCACATACTGTTGCTGGACACCAACTCCACTAGACTGAGCTTCGAGCTGACAGCTGCTGCGAGAGTGCTAGCTACCTTAGCTTGTGGAATCGATTTTGACCATATAATCGGAAGTCTTCGCCTTTCTTGGCAATTTCGAGTCCCATCCTAATCTCTGTGTCTGAGTGTTTCTGGAGAAAGCTTCGTATCCTGACGCCCTTCCAATAGTCAGGCTCCGCGTCGATCCCGATACAGTCGAAGACAAAACGGTCACCTTTCAATTCTCCAACTTCATTCATGATGAATCCGTAAGAATACACTTGCTTGCGCACTATCTTTGCGAGGTTGGTGTCGTAAACGAAAATCATGATTCCGTTGTTTTCAAGCTTCCCCGCGCGTTGAGCCTCGAAACGTCCGGTAATGATGCTCGGAGACGGATCCCAGCTGAAGTCTAAAGTATTTGCAATCTCAGTATCCTTGCCAGAGTCAAATCCTTCTCCTTTGCCTTTCCATCTCCCAATGAGAAAGGAGAGCGTCTTGAACTGGTTCTCCATACTTCTCAACCCATTCATTTGGCCGCCGAGTATATATCCGGGTAAGTGAATTAATGGAAAGTTTGAGTGAATCCGATGTGCGACTATGTGCACAGCATGCGTTATTCTATCGATCCCTCGTTCCAGTTGCTAGGGAAGAGATGGGCGACACGAGTCCTGCTAGAGCTCTTGTCTGGAAAGGACAGTTTCAACCTCCTCCTCCGAGCGATTCCCGGAGTAAACTCGAAATCGCTCTCAGCGAGGTTAGAGGATTTTCAGAACGCGGGTTTGATCGAAAAACAACAGCTAGCCACGAAACCACGCCAGATTCGTTACGGACTCACTCCAAAGGGAGAGGAATTCAGGATGCTAACAAGAGAACTTGTAGGGTTTTCGATGAAGTGGCATCATGACTGATTAGCACTTGCGTGAGCCCAAAGCCCTCTGCTACCCTCGTACAAAGAGAACCAGAATGAGCTTCGAACTTAAGCAACTGCGAGGAGCGGCCGAGCAGCACAACTATCGTGACGCTAGTATACACGAGAGTCAATGGGACCACCTGAGCCACAAGTCGACTCGCTATTCGAAGCCTATCCTCCTGGATATTCTCTTGAATCGAGGGTTATCCCTTAGAAAATCGAACCCAGGAGAGATTCTAATGTACGGAAGCCCGGCAGATTTCTCGTCCAGGGCCTTCTCCAGCCATTCTAGAGACTTATCCTCGTCCGCGAGTCCAGCGTAGATCATGGCTATAGTGGAAGGGTCTGTGTAACGCGTATCGCGTTGTCCGAGCAGCCCATTCAATATCGAAACCGCCTCCTCCTTCAGTCCTGCCCTGGCGAGCACATATCCGGCGGCCCCAACGTGACTAGGTAGATTGCTGAGCTCTAGCAGCTTTTTTGCCTCTAGCACCGCATCTTCGTTCATCCCCGCAACAACATAAGCGACTGCAAGGCTTTGGTGGCCGGCCACGAATCCGTCGTTCATATCGACGACTGATCGTAGCAAGTTCAGCCCTTCTTCCAGATGGTTTGACCAGACGAGATAAGAGCCGAAGGAGTGGCCAATCGATAGCGAAAGTGGGTCAAGCTCTTTGGCCTTCCTATACTCCTGCATGGCGTTCCCGTTTCCTTTGACCGCAAGGTCGATAGCGTACCAGTGATGCGCCGTTGAATTGTTCGGATTTAGTTTTATTGCGAGCTTGAATTCTTCTTCGGCTTCAGTCCATCGGAAGTTCATTTCGTGAACCGTGGCGAGGGCTGCGTGAGGTTGGGACAGCCCAGGGTCTATCTGCAAAGCCTTTGTAGCGTATTCCTGCACCTTAGCGATAGCTTCGGGCATCGGAATCATGCCGTAGTCGGACATGATAGCATGAGCGTCTGCTAAGTCAGAATATGCCAGGGCCAGGTTAGGGTCTACTTGTATCGCCTTTTGGAGATATGCGATACCTTTCTCGACTGAAGGCTTAGTCCTTTCATTCCAGTAGTACCTTCCCTTCAGGTAGAGCATGTACGCCTCCGTATTTTCCGTAGGTTTCGTCTCTAGTCGACGCTTGGTAGAATCGACCAGCCTTACTTTCAAGGCCTCGGCAACTCTCTCAGCTATCTCGCTCTGTATCGCGAAAATGTCATCCATCTGACGGTCATAGTTCTGGGCCCAGAGATGCCCCTCGGTCGCCGCGTCAACCATCTGGACTGTTATCCTGACCTTGTTCGCCGCCTTCCTTACACTACCCTCGATGACTGTTCCCGTTTTCAATTCCTTCGCAACGTCTGCAACCCTCTTGGGAGAATCCTTGTACTGCATCACGGAAGTCCTTGCGATAACGGTCAGTTCACGAACACCTGAAAGAACTGTTATCAGTTCCTCAGTCATTCCATCGGCGAAGTATTCATCGGTCGGGTCTGGGCTCATGTTCTTGAGGGGCAAGACTGCAACCCTGCGACTATCAAGATGAACCGCCTCTTCCGTCATGGCTCCTTCCCACGGCATTACCATCTTGAACACCTCCATGGGCAGTCTTAGGTTCTTCAGCGACTTGGCCCCCAGCGTCCTTAGGGGCAGTTCGAACTTGTTCTGGACTTGATCGTAAACTTGACGGGTGAGGCAGACCCCGCCATCCTCTGCTAGGGATTCTATCCTCGAAGCAATATTGACCGCATCGCCCGAGATGTCGCCCTCAGATTCCACAATATCGCCCAGGTGAACACCGATTCTGAGGTGAACCTTCCGTTCTTCAGGCAGGGAACTGTTCAACTCCCTGGTAGACTTCTGTATCTCAAACCCGCATCTCACAGCATTGAGTGCACTAGGAAAGTCGACCAAGAACGCGTCACCTATAGTCTTGATCTCTCTACCACCATGCCTCTTGAACACCGGACGGAGCAACTTCCGCTGTTCATCCAATACAGAGAGCGCTAGTGACTCGTTCCTTTGGCCTAGTTCCGTGAACCCAACTAGGTCTGTGAACATTATAGCAGCGAGTCTGCGCTCCTCCACGGCCAAGAGGCCACCTGAGACGGAACACGTTGCGTGGAGAATAAAGCCGTTTACCCAGGACTCGAAACCAGGGTTCAGCTCCGGTTTCGGACGCAGTGAAACAAGACTTTGCTCACACCTTTCACAGAGCATTGAACCTGATTGAGCTTCGAGCTGGAGCAGCTGCGAGAGGCCGCTTAGAGTAGACCTATCATGACGCTGACACAATAGCTACTTTTTGAAAGACAGTCTACTCAGAACTGGATCATGGAACGATACAAGATTCCGCTTGTTGATGAGTCCGGAAGAACAATAGGATATGGTGATAGATGGTGGACCCATAGGGTGAGAGTGGGTCGTGACGGTCCGGTATTGGGAGAGAAGCATGTAGGCATAACGATCGCCTGTTCGGATGATGATGGAAGAATTCTCGTTCAGCATAGGAGACATAGGATATTCGACAAGGTTTGGAGCCTTTCCGGCGACACTCATCCTAGAAAATATGAGTCTTCAAAGGTGGAAAGCCTCTCTGAAGCATCTAGAAGGTGTGCCGAGGAGGACCTGGGCGTTGTTATCAAGAGCTGGCGGGAGATAATCAGTGTGTCGTATTCTGCCAGGGATCCTCGGGACCCGAGATATTGTGAGAATGAGCTATTGCACGTTCTGGCCGCGAAGCACAGAGGGCCTTTGGTCATGAATGATAACAGCGCCTACGAAGTGCGGTGGGCAGAGTTCGCAGAGATTTCAAGAGACTCACAACGGGACTCGAAAAAGGAGCCAATCGACCGCAGGTACGCTCCTTGGGTCCACGCAATGTTCTCCCTTCCACACGAAACGGTTGAAGAAGCCTTCCGCATCAATTAGACGGCGGCCGTCAAAGGGATCATCGGAGACTAGGCGGCAGTTTGAACTTTCCACTCTTGTCAGGCTTGAATTCAACCATCTTAGTCACGGAGTCTAGGTTCAGCGGGCCGAAAACATGTGGGTAGGACTCAGATCCGACGGTCTCTTCTCGGACGTCTGCGCGAACTCGGTTTGATTCAATACAGAGCAAGACTAGATCCCTTCTCCCCGAATAGTTTGCATCTGCAACTCTCTCCAGCTGGCTCGGGTATGAGCAATGAATGAAACCTTGTTTCTGCAAAGATTCAGTTCTGTAGACTCCCACATGATTGGCGTGTTCCCAGTCTTTACGGGTGGTGATGTGAAGAATCAGAGTCATTGCAGAGTCCTCAACTAGATCTCAAATTTCTAATGTTTTTCGTGTGCCGAGCTTCTCAGAGAGAGGTGAATACAGTAGATATGCCTGAAAGAGGTTTGTTCCAGCTGGAATCATTCAAATGTTCAAAGTGTAGTTTTGAGAGTTGCTAATGCCCCGACTCTCCGTCGAGCAGGTTACCTCTTGGCGCCTGTCGAGACATCATCTTGAAGAGCGCGCTGAGAAACGCCAGCTAACCAGAGTGGTCGAGGACGTCTGCGGGGTCCAGGCTCGGTACTATCAGGTGCGGCTCTCTCGCTTTGGGCCAGAGTCAGCGACATAACTATCGAGGACGTTGAGGATGCTCTCTGGAAGCACTGGAGCCTCGTCAAGACTTGGGCAATGCGCGGCACACTCCACCTGCTCTCCTCCAAAAGTCTCTCCACACGTAGCCGCACTCAAGACCCGGCACGATCTTCACGGCAAGAAAATCTCGTACCGGATAGGACCGGGACCTGAAGACAAGAAATACGAGATCACCAGGGCCGAACAAGAACAGATTACAGAGGCAATCGACAAAGCCCTCGACCAGCGCACTCTAACAAGGGAGGAACTAGCCCGTGAGATCGTCAAACGAACGAAACTGCGCCCCATCCTCCAATCCCATCTCCTCTCGGGCTTTGGAAGCCTACTACAACAAGCAGCCCATCAGGGAAGCCTCATCTTCCGTCCCAGCGAGGAAGCAAAAGTAACCTTCACACGGCCTGACCAGTGGCGAGGCAGACAAGACCAGCCGTCCAGCAAACAGGCGCTGAAAACTCTGTTGCGACAATTCTATGCCACCTACGGTCCCGCCAGCTTCGAAGACTTTGCTCACTGGTGGGGGGGGTTCCGGCGCCCGAGGCCAAACCCCTCGAACAACTCATCGCCGACGAACTAGAACCGGTCGAGTTTGACGATCATCCGTCGAAGATGCTGAGTCGTGATCTCGACCAGATACATTCCATAGACAATGCCCATTCTATCCGGCTCGTCCCCAGCTGGGACACGTACGTCATGTTCTACCATCCCAGAGAGCTCTTCGTCTCCCAAGCATACAGGACCAGGATCTTCCGACAAATCCAAGGAAACGCTCCAGTGCTGCTAGTTGATGGAATCGCCGCGGGAACCTGGGAGAAGACCAAGAAAAGAGCAGCGATTGAGATTCGGGTCAGACCATTCAAAGCCCTCAGTTCAGCTCAGAAGCGCACAGTCAGAGAAGAAGGGGAGCTATTGCGGGAATTTTTCGGGACCAACATCCAAGTCTCCTTCCGGGCCTAACGAACTAGGGAACGGGTTTGCGAGAGTAACAGTCATGGAGGTCTCCGAACTATTTCTTCTTGAGCCACTCTTCGTATTGAACGATTGGCTTCCGTTCAAGAAAGGCCTTCAAATTGTGCAGCGCCCAGTTCCAGCCGGAAAGTTGTGAAGAGTAATGCTCGAAATCTGCCTTCCTAGAAAAACCGTGATGCAATAGAGAGACAATTGTCTCCGCGCCTTCAGTCCCGAGTACGACTTCCACTATTGTTCCTGGCGCGTGATTCGGGTTGTCCCATGTGAACCTGAGCCGTTTGTTCGGGACGACCTCGAGAAATCTACCAGTATCCTTGTCAGCGTTGGAGTAGCGTCCTCCAACACGGAGGTTGACCTTAGCACCCGACGTGAACCAGATGTTTAGCTTTGAGGGTCTTGTTAAAGCTGCAAAGACTTTCGATGGAGGTGCATGAATGGAAACTTCCTTGATCGCAATCTGTCCACTGAAGAGGCTCTTGACTGGCTGGTACAGTCCGGGTCTGGATTTCAGATGATTTTCTCCGCCTTCGTTCCCTTGTAGAGGAATAGAGCTGGCTGAATCTCGCCTGTCCTCAAGAAGAATTCCTCCTGCTTCTTGACCATATCCGCTAGACTCTCCTCGGTCCGGGGGTTTGGAATCCGCATGTTTGAGAGCACGCTCCAATAATGGTAGGGATGCCATGAGAGAGTTTCTTGGCGGAATAACCGTTTGAGTGGTCGGATCATCTCCTGAAACGTGTTGATATGCTCTTTTCTTTCAGTTACTGTTTCTCTCATAATATGATCGATCCCTTTGCCGGGATCATCTGGCAAGTGTGGTGACGAATACCAGCCCTGAAGCTCTAGTGGTTTTCGTATCTGGTAGAGCCATGTGGCTGTTTTCTTATCCATCTTGTTGTAGGCGTATTCGAGACAGACAATTCTCCCATGATTCTTCAGTAGGCGGTGAGCCTTCAAGAGGATTTTTTCGGGATTGGGAAGATCATGTAGTACTCGGCTGAATAGCACAACATCGTAAGCTCCTGTTATGCCGGGCCACTTCTCGAAGTCTTCGTTCTCATATCTTAGTTTTCCTCTGCGCGAACTGCTGCTCTCCTTACTGCGAGTTGCGATCTGAATCATCCTTTCATTTCGATCTAAACCCAGTACATCATGTCCCTTACGAGAGAGTTCTAGGCTTATGCAGCCTGTTCCGCACCCAACGTCAAGGACCCTGAGCTTTCTTGTGCCGATAGAACCAGTTAGTAGCCGAGCGTTCAGGGCATGTGTCAGCTTGCCTATGGAAGCTCTCCTCCAGAGGCTGCCCTTCATCGAGGGCCAATTTCCCAATCGTCGCAAGTCCGCTACAAAGTTCGGGGGAGCTTCACGTGCCACTGTCCGATACTTCTGTCTCCTGCGGACTCGATGACTGCTCGCGGAGAGCCTCCCATCTACCACAACTACACCACGGCCACTGCGCTGCCTCGCAGTTGCAATGTCTACTTCGATTTACTACAAAAAGATAAGCGATGACGCTCTTTTCAATTCGCCTGGTTTCGGTTTCTATTCAGCACTCGTTAGAGGAGAATCGTATCTGGGCAGTCTCGGTAGTCTTGGAAGGAGACGATTGGCACTACGTGATTTCCAAGCTAAGAAAAGTGATTCAGTCTTGTTATGAGAAATCTTATTGTCAACTATTGGAAGTAATCTCCAAAATCGAAAACCGGCTTAGGAAGCAAACGTAGTCGAAGTGCATCGAGGCCAGGAATCCTCAAGGTAGTATGAGTAATAATGGCGTCTAACGGGCCCACGAGCATTCTCCGCATATTGACGATAGGGCATTCTATGCGAACTATCGAGGAGTTTACTGATCTCCTTCGAGCTCAGGGGGTCCAGCTGATAGTTGACATTCGGACAATTCCCCGTTCTAGGCGTAACCCACAGTTCAACGAGGATACTCTGGCTGTGAGCCTGGAAGAGTCGGGAGTAGACTATGTTCGATTGAAGGAGCTGGGAGGCCTACGTCGCCCAAGAAAGGATTCGCGGAACATGGGTTGGAGGAACGAGTCGTTTCGAGGATTTGCAGACTTCATGCAGACCCCGGATTTCGAGGCTGGCATCAAGGAACTGATCAGGCTCGCTCGAGATCGTGCTGTCGCCATCATGTGCGCAGAAGCACTACCATGGCGATGCCATCGTTCCCTCGTTGCTGATGCGTTGCTTATCAGGGGAATCAAGGTCGAGCACATAATGACGCTGAAGAAACTGATAGAACACTCTATTACTAAATGGGCTAAGGTCGTTGGGAAACAAATTACCTATCCTGAGCTTCCAGCCTAGATCCCAAACTTAGAAGCATCTAGCTGTACTCAAGACAGTGGCCGGAGACTCGCCCTGGGTGATCCTGGGCTATCTATCGATATGATCTGATCTATCGCGAGGGCTTCAGTTGTGTTCTTTCCTATTTTGTACGGTGACTCTTGTGTTCCCTCGACTGACGTTCAAAGACATTGGATGAAATAAAGGGATCAGACGCTGGGATGGTGAAAATCTCATGAAGAAAATCTTCGGAGCTTCGCTAGTCCTTCTCTGCCTCGGCTTGGTCTCAGTAGCTCACGCGATAACGACTGTCAGCGCGACTTTTGAGACGCCTGTCAATGTCCAGACATCAATATCCACTTCAGGCTGCGACAATTCTCCCGGTCCAACCATAACACTACAGGGAGCACTATCACTAGGCGGCATGGGAGTCAAACTACTATTCGAGAACAACGTCATCGGAACACACACGTTCACTGTGGAGTCGACTGCTAGCGCCACTGTCATTCCGCAGGGCCAGAGCATTCAGATTCCCAAGCAGCCAGTCCTCGGCGGCGTCGGCGGCAACCCGTACATCTGGATACAGATCGTGGATGCCAACAATAACCCGCTCTCCGGCACAACCTTCCTCGGAAGATGCGTGCAAGGGCTCTTCACTTCCAGCGCAGACTTTAGCATTCCATCGACAGCTCTCGCTCAAGTGTCAGCGGTAGACTGCAGCAACACCGGCTCTCACATCTCTCTCTCCGGACAGCTGGCGCTGTCAGGAATCAAAGCCAACCTCATCTTCGCCAATTCCGTAAACCTAGTCCACGAGAACACCCAGTCAACCACTGTCAGCGTAGTCCTCATACCTCCGGGCCAATCAACAACATTCGCCAAACAACCATCGCTAGGCGGCGTCGGTGGGAACCCATGGATATTCCTCCAGTTCACTGACGGCAACGGCAACGTAGTGTCGGACAGCTTCCTGCTGGGACGCTGCGTACAGCTCTCACAATAGGACAGAGCGCAGCCAAAGCGTAGAAGGACCATACCCCTTTTTTCTTATTCATCGCTCCAGTTCTGGATAGGGGTTCTGAGGTGGATTAGGTCTATTTCGCGTCCTGCCAGCAGGCCATTATCGGTCCAGACGGGATCTTGAACCAGAAGAAGCTGCCCATACCAGGAATGTCGGTTCGCGGAAGAACTATCTGGCCACCCTTCTTTCGAACATTCCTCTCCGCCTCACCGAGATCCTTAACGAGAACATAGCTTGTGCTTCCAGGAATCTCCGATTTCTTAGCTGATCTTATGCCGACGGTCGTCCCAGCTGGGTTCTGGAACGAAAGGTACTGGCCTGTGGGCATCTGAACGGAGTCGAATTTCCAACCGAAGGTTTCTTCGAGGAATTTTCTTGTCTCGTTTAGATTCGTGCTCGCGAGTTCGGTGAACGCCATCGCTCCCGGGGTTCTCTGTCTCCTTGAATCGTTTCCGCTGCTCATCGGTCGTGACCGGTCAAAAGAAGGGGAGAGTTAAGGGATTAGCTTGTTTTCAGTTAGCTACTTGTGTGCGAACATAGCCGCGAAGGGTCTTGCGTCGAAGAAGACCTGTATCGATTTGACCTTGCCGTTTTCTGCGTGAATCCATTCGGCGCAGGGGACGGTCCCGGCGGGTGTGTTGGTTGCGAGGTCGTAGACGAAACAGGCGTCGTTGCCTTCGACGAATGTCTTCTTCCTGTGTACTCCTGTGACTATCTGTGCGAGGCGTCGGATTGATTCCATGTACTCGTGAGCGTTGTTGAACTTGTCTATGGGACCCGTGAACGACAGATGCTCGTCAAGGTATCGGGCGCTTGCCTCGTACTCCAGCTTCGACCAGTGATCGAAGTATTTCAGAGCGACATCGCTCTGAGACTCGGTTGTTTGTACCAATTTTGTCTCACTAAGATACGGTATCCAAAGGATACTAATATGCACGCTAGGGTCCAGAAGGATACTGAATTGTTTTGGCACGGTCCAAATCTAGAATAGTGAAGATGGGCCCCAAGCTCCTGTATCAACAGGATCCCGTGCGAGGAAGCGTCAAGGCGCTAGGTTCGAAGTGGACCCTGCTAATTCTGAGGGATATCGGATTTCTTAGACTGGAACGATTTGGCGAGATCTTGAGGAATAATCCGGGCCTTACACCTCGAGTGCTCTCGCGCCGTCTTCGGAACATGCAGAAGGAAGGCTTGATTGAGAGGACGGTAACGTCGGACAGAATCACATACCTGTTGACTGCTCGTGGGGAAGACGCGGCTTACGTACTGCTTGCGTTCTTGCGGTACGGGTTGAAATATCATGGACCGTCGCTTGAAACCGCGAGGCTGAAGCCGCTTCCGTCCTTCCAAGAGTTGATCAGGGAATACCGCGGTTGAGCGCTCTGAGCTTAGGTCGCTAATGGTTTGTCTCGAGAAAGTCGAATGTCTACCTCCCTTTCGACAAAGTTCCACTCTTCCGTCTTGCGCAACTCGGTGACGAGGTCGTTGAAGGCCGATTCATCGGACGGTGCAAACTCAAACCAAGTCAGAAAATCGAAGGGTTCGCCTATGTCCCGTGAATGGTAGAGCCTCCGGGCTATCGTAGGCACATATTTCAAACCTGTTCGGATATGGCCTGATCGTGTTTCGAATATCCTACGCCTTTCGTCTTGAGAGAGATTCCACCAAGAAGCCGATTTGGTGATAGGAATCAGTGCGGCATAAGTAGCCTCAGACCTTCCGAGTTTGGGCTGTCGGGCTACCAGCTTCTGGTGCTCACGTCGAGTCGTATAGCGCTCGCTACTCATAACGCCCCGTAGAAGCCACTCGGCCCCAGAAGGACCCTTGGCCATCAGGCCACCAATGACCTCAAGTCGCTGGACTTTTTCTAAGGGAGGTCCGTTAATCGTCTCTATACCGGTGACTTTCCATACTCCTTTCCGACCCCCGACAAACGTAGCTGCTTGAGGCACAGCTGGGGCCTCGGTCACATTAACTGAGATGATCGGTCTTCCTGCTCCTTTCTTTCCTACCAATTTCTACCCCACCAAGTACTTATCCAGTGAGACTGTTTAGGCAAACATGCTTCAATCTTTTTCTGTGAATCGTGTCATCATTGCGTGTTCCCCTTGACCCGTATGGTTCACGTTCTGAGTTTCGAAACTTTGTAAACCCACAAGTTGAAATAAGCTGAGCGCCTCAACCAAGCCATGGAACCTGAAGAGACCCCAGCGAATCCACTTGCCGTCTCGACGGCATTCGGCTCAACAAAGCGTGAGATCCTCCTCGTCCTCAAACGTGAAGGCCAGTCAGACCTACAGAGCCTTGCCAAGCACTTTCACATTTCGAAAATGGCCGTGCACAAGCACGTCCAGGAGTTGGAGGATCAGGGCCTAGTACAACGGGTGACGCTGAGAGGCGCGAAGGGTCGACCGCGACACGGGCTACAACTAGCGCCCAAATCATCAAGCCTCTTCCCAAAAGCTTACGCAGGCGTGACTTGCGCAGCCCTCGCCTACATCGAGGAAAAACTGGGACGAAAGGCGGTAGAAGAAGCGCTCCGGCGCCGACAATCCGAAACACTGCCCGTTTACAAGGAACAAGTGAACGCAGAAACGCTAGCTGATCGGGTCCATCAACTCGCTCAACTCCGTGATCGGGACGGCTACATAGCTGAAGACAAGAAGACCGGGTCTTCCAGGTTCGAGATTCTTGAACACAACTGTCCCATCATAGCGATCGCCGAAAACTACTGGGAAGCATGCACTGTCGAGAATGAGATGTTCCGAAAGGTCTTGGATGCGAATGTCGAGACGACCCATCGAGTAGTTGATGGCGAGAACGTTTGCCGATTCTTGATTACTCCAAAAGGGAGGAAAATCGGCTGAGCAATGTCGCACTGATCACGGGTGGGGGAAGGGGACTTGGCAGGGTCCTTGCAACCTTCCTATCAGGCCAGGATTACGACATCGTGATTACGTCAAGAACAGAGAGCGAACTCCAAGACGTAGCTGCATCGATCCGCACGATGGGCGCTAACGTCACGGCTATCTCAGGGGATATCAATGACCCAGGTCACAGAACCCGCCTCTTACATGAGACAAAACTGCTGGGCGGTGTCTCTTTGTTGGTCAACAATGCATCTGACCTCGGTGAAACCCCTCGTCCAGAACTCGCCCGAGCATCAATGGATCGTTTCCGTCTTACGCTCGAGACTAATCTTGTGAGTCCCTTAGCACTGATTCAGGAGGCTCTTCCACAGCTTCAGCAGACTCACGGACTGGTGATCAACATTACCAGCGATGCTGGCCAGGCAGGCTACGAGCGATGGGGAATCTACGGGTCAAGCAAAGCGGCATTAGACCTAGTCTCGAAAACGTTGGCGGCCGAACTCAAACCACTCGGAATCTCAGTGGTCACGGTTGATCCCGGCGACATGCGCACACAGATGCACCAGGAAGCATTCCCGGGCGAAAACATCTCGGATCGTCCCTTGCCAGAGGTCACTCTTCCCTTCTGGGCATGGCTGATCAACCAGGACCCAACGAAGCTATCGGGCCTGCGGTATGAGGCTCAAGGCACGCTGTGGGAGATTCCAGCGTAATGAGACGAGAAGAACTGTCTTTCGAGCGTCCCACAGATCTCTTCGCAAGTCAACCCCCTGAAATGCGTGGACAGTCCCGCGACGATGTCCGTCTGATGGTCACTTGGCCGGAGGGCGAGAATAGCCATCATGAGTTTACGGAACTGTCGACCCTCTTGAAACCGGGGGACCTGTTGGTTGTGAATGAGAGCGCCACACTTCCCGCGAGTCTTCCTGCAACTAGTCGATTGGGAAGTATTCGTCTCAACCTCTCAACCCGGTTCTCAGACGATCTATGGATCGCCGAACCAAGATGGAGCCCGTCGAGACCTGGACCACTTCCCTTGGACGAAGGAGACATGTTGCAGATTGGCGATAGCACTGTCAAACTCCTGAAATCCTATCCTGGCATTCCAAGGCTCTGGCTGACGCATTTCAGCGTCCCAACAAGCGCTCTGATGAAGCTGTACGGAGAACCGATCCATTACAGTTATGCTCCCGTCTATCCTCTGGAAGTTTACCAGACGCTATTCTCCAGATTTCCGGGAAGCGCTGAGATGCCGAGCGCCGCTAGGCCGATAACTCCACGAGTCCACAACACATTGCTCGCCCATGGCATAGGAATCACTGGCGTCATTCTACACGCAGGTGTCTCAAGCCTCGAAATAGAAGATGAAACTGTAGAGCATCAGGTACTCTACCCCGAACCCTTCCATGTCTCAGCCGCGACAGCCAATGCTGTCAACGCTACCCACTCTAGGGGAGGCAGAGTCATAGCTGTTGGAACGACAGTTGTGCGGGCCCTCGAATCTGCCTCGACAGGAAACATGATGCGCGCGTGTGCTGGAGATACAAGCCTCTACATTCATCCAGGCACTGGCGTACACGCTGTAGACGGACTGCTCACTGGACTTCATGATCCTGTAACAAGTCATCTCGCGATGCTAAGCGCCCTCATAGGAGTTGATCAGGTCAAAGAAGCGTACCAAGAAGCGATCAAACACGGGTACCTCTGGCACGAGTTTGGCGATAGTCATCTCATCTGGAAGAGACGAGTAGAGAACAACTAGGCACTTCATTTGTTGGACCCGACGATTTCCAGCGGTTGAGATCTTGTCAGATGATTAACGAGACTATCAGCGTGAATGATCCGAATCCGATCAGTGCAAGGGCTGCGTAAGCGTTGGAAGATTTGACACTGTTCTTTCTGTTGGACCCGAAGAAGGATGGTAGATTGATAGCATGAAAGATTCCTCCTAGAATCAACGCGTATACTAACGAAAATCCATATAGAGCGAACAGGGTGACGATCGCGTAGAAGGCATATTCGACGACGAATGCGAGCGGGCCTCTCTTCCACAATCCTGCGCCAACTTTCCGGTCTCCATCGAAGCCCAGAACTGGCAAGTCCTTCAGATGGACGACAGTATCGAGTAACCAGTGGGAAGCTGAGCCTGCAACGAATACGGGAACGATGAGTGGATTGTTCAAGAGCCCGGCGATGAGAAGTCCGACTGGGAGCGACAAGACGCTACCGAGGACAAGAGAATGAGAATACGGAAATTTTTCGAAGATGATGAACTTCTGGAGAGGGCTGTCCGGGTTGACCTTGACCTTCTCTATTCCGGCTGGAACTAGGATCGACCAGAGGAGGTCTGGTAAGCTGACAGCTATCAGGACGACAGGCAAGGGGACTTGTGGGAATAGCCTCCAGAGGAGAAATGCAATCGCAAAGTGGCCGACAAACATGGGTGTGGTCTCCGACATCAAACGTTCTGTCTAATAACTCGGTTCACGGGACATATTCGAACCGGATCTAGTAACGATAGTTGGTCTCGTTGCGTGCGTACTGACTGTGAGCCGCAGTTATCGGAAGAGTCTGGCACTGTTCTGAATTGGAGACCGGTTTGAACTCGGCAACCTTGTACGAAACTGGCGCGGGTTCCTTCGTAGTGCCTGAAAAGAGGCTGGCGCTCATCCACAGGGTCATCGTGCCACACGAGGACTCTCCGAAAGAGTATGCCATCTTAGTGACTGATCGTCGGTCAGTCTTCATCCGTCAGAAGAAGACGAGGAGCAGCTTTGTTCTTCGTAGAGAGATGAGGTATGGGACTGCAATGGTGACTGATGTGCAGCCCAAGACCCTCGAGGATTACGAAGAGACCAACATCGAGTCCTTGGCTGCAGCTGCATAGAACATTGTTGTTCCGCATGACACAATCACTTCACTCGTGATGACTGAGGGAAACCCGAAATTTCGGTTACAGGATTTATGGGTCTGGCTGACGATGAAAAGGCAAGGACACGAGTTCCGCGTGTACGACTTTGAGATGAATTATATGGACAGTGCGAATCAGGAGACTAGGATCAGATTCTGCGCGGTGCCTTTAGGTGTGTATTTCAAGCCGAGAAGACAGACTCAGACTAGGAAAACGATCTTGCGCGATTACGCTCTAGATGTGCTTCGGACTTTCCGTAAGGTCCTCCCAGCTGAAATTATCTCCGGATAAGACTTCTCCGCCCCGAGGTTTCTCTGTCGACTTAGTCAGACTTTTCTATGTGATTCTTCAGAAACTCGGGGTTGGCGGCGTGCTATGGATATTGGCGTGAGTTGACATGAGAAAAGTCGTCTGGCTGATGCATGTATCGCTCGATGGTTTTGTCGCAGGACCGAATGGGGAAATTGACTGGGTCCAGTTCGATGATCCTCTCATCGAAGACGTACAGAATCTAGTAAACAGTGCCGACACGGCCCTATTTGGACGAGTGACCTATCAGCTGATGGAGAGCTACTGGCCAACCGTGGCCGACAGCCCGACAGCGACGAAGCATGATCTTGACCATTCGCGCTGGCTCAATCCTGCGCCCAAGATTGTATTTTCTAGGACTCTGAGAAATGTTCAGTGGAGGAATACGAGAATAGTCAAAGATCATATCGGCGAGGAAATTGCTCGATTACAGAAGCAGCCTGGGAAGAATCTCATACTCTTCGCAAGTCCAACGCTTGGATCGACGTTCATGAATCTGGACTTGATCGACGAATACTTCTTCAACATTAATCCTATCGTTCTGGGCAACGGAAAACCCTTGTTCAGAGACCAGAGTGAGATGCATAAGTTGAAATTACTAGGTTCCAAGATCTACGAGAACGGAGTCATCAGCCTCCGATATGCCCGGGCGAGCTAGTACGATGAGAAGGATTGTCGTTTCGGAATTTGTATCTCTAGATGGAGTCGTGGAAGACCCGGGCGGAGCTGAAAAGTTCAAGCATGGTGGCTGGAGTTTCAAGTTCCGTGACGATCAGGTTCCAAAGTAAAAGCTTGATGAGCTTGCAGAATCGAGGAACTTCCTGTCAGGCATCGTTCTCGTCTCATACCATCCGGCAAAATAGCAAGTGAGCCTATGTTACTCGAGAGTTTGCCCGCAATAGTATAGTCGAAAACAACATCGCTGAAGGCTATTCAAGAGGCTAACAATCCTATTTTTCGTGGATTCGCAAGTCGCAAGAAAGCTAATCGCGAAGTGTTTCCCCCAGCTTAAGGTCAGACATTCCAGCCAGATCGTCACGGGCTGGGAGAACCTTGTGCTGGAAGTCAATCGGGAGTACATTTTCCGATTTCCTAAATACAAAGAGACTGAAAATCGTCTGAGAAGAGAGATTGCCTTCCTCCCAACATTGCGCACGCAAGTACCGGTGAAGGTCCCTGACTATGAATTCGTCTGGAAGGGAGGGCCGAAGTATCCGCACTGGTTCGGAGGCTACCGAAAGATTAGTGGCGTCACAGTGCAGAGCCTACCGCTCCGCAAGGAATGGACTAGACCATTGGCCGTGCAGATTGCTGGGTTCTTGAAGGAACTGCACAGGATCAGATTCAGAGGCGTTCGATTCAGGAACGTACCGAGGTACTCACCGGAAGAATGGTTCAGATCTATTCGGCTTCAATATCGTAGGGTTCGCAGAATCGTCTATCCGTTGTTGGACGCAGGACTTCGCGAAAAGTCGGAAGAATTCTGGCAGAATCTTCTCTCGGAGTTGAGAGAGTCGAGCTTTGAGCCAACATTGATTCATGGCGATCTTGGCACGGAGAATATTCTCTTCGACCCCGCCTCAGTGAGACTTACAGGAATCCTAGACTGGGGCTACATGTAGATTAGCGACCCGGCCCTCGAATTCGCACACCTGTTCATGCATAAACCTGAGCTAGGAGCGGAGGTTCTGAAGCAATACGGAATGACAGAATCCAATTTCAAGAAGCGCGTCAAATGGTATGTCGATTCAGAACCCTTCTACGATGTCATGTGGGGCATCGATCATCACTGGGACAAAGCAAAGAAACTAGGATTGAATCAGCTCTCGAAAATGTCGAAGGCGTAGGCCGAGCAACGGTTGTCGAATGTGCAGAAGCCGGTGTCAAGTGAGAATCGAAGTTCCTGGGTAAAATGCTGGAAGTGCGGAAAATGGGTCCATTGTCGAAAGTGCCTGACGCACCACCTCTACAACACACCACATAAGTGACTCGGGTAGCTTGTGAACCGCAACGACTGTCTAGGTGGAACCTTGGATTAGATGCACCATCTTGCCGATAACGCGTTCATGCTTCTTTTCGTCCGCGTCGATCCACTCGAGAAGTAGTCTTGCTACTGGATGCGATATTTTCACGGTGTCTTTGAGCGATTGTTCTCCCGCCTTGTCTTCTATCTTCAGGATGGCGTCGAGGAATTCTTTCTTTGGAACATTCAGTCTCGGTTCGTTAGGTAGTTCGGTCCATGAGATGATCTGAGAAACGACATCGGCGTGTCTCATGCTGTCTGCAGCGATCATTCGGAGGAGTAGTTTGGAGTATTGATCGTCAAACTTTACCGCGGACTCGAGGCATCTTTCTGATGCTTTCAATTCTAGTTCGAGTCTTTGTCGTAGAACGTCGACGACTTGTCGGTTGTTCTTCGGTGTTGTCCCTTCGAGCATCCTGCTGCCTTTGCTCGCGATTGCTAGTTGGTCAGCCGCTTCCATCAGTTCTGGCATTCTGACTCCCTCTCTCACGCCGCTCCGGACCCGTTGCAGAATCCTCTCCGCCAGCGCCTCGATCGTCCGGTCGACTTGCGCAGGTCGTGCAACCAGTCTACCTCGCTTTCCTTTCAGATACTGCACCACAGCAGCGGGGGTGGTATTGAGAGCCGCGGCGATCTCCGTCACCCTCAGTCCTTCACGTTTGAGGGCCAGCGCGAGGCGGGCACGAACTACCGGGATCATGTTTTCGCTGCGCACGTTTTCACCGATATTTCGCATGGCGTTCGGAGAGGCGTCTGCTGTTATTAACGGTGTTAACGGTTTTCGTTAACGTCGATTGGCTTAAATGACGTATGTCATAACCTAGGGTTGCGTTGCGGCTTGATAGACTACGCACAACTCCTACTGCTAGGCGCAATCGCCGGACTGACGATCTTCCTTGGCCTACCCATGGCCCTGCTCCCCAACGTCAGCCGCATGAAGAAGGGATTCCTCAACGCACTGGCGATGGGAATCCTAGTATTCCTGATAACTGACGTATTGTCGCACGCTTGGGACCCGACGAAGGTAGCGGCAGTCGCGGGTTTCACGGGAAAGGGTCCCGTTGCGGACGCTGCAATAGATGCTCTCGCATTGTTCGGCGGCCTGGGTCTAGGACTATTGGGACTCGCCCTCTACGAGCAAAGATACCTGAGAAGAATCATCTCAACTAAGAAAAAACTAGCAAACTCGGAAGATAACAACCGCATGGGACCAGCGAATATTCCGGCTAAACCTGACACCACTCCTCAGCAACACGGTTCTGAACTTTTCAGCAGCCCACATCATCTTGCGACGATGATCGCTGTCGGCATAGGATTGCACAATTTCAGCGAAGGCCTAGCCATTGGCCAGTCTTTCGTATCAGGCGCAGTCGCGCTCGCAGTAGTCCTCATCGTAGGCTTCGGAGCCCACAATGCAACAGAAGGTTTCGGAATCGCCGGGCCCCTGACGGGAATCGCCAAGAAACCAGAGGTCTCATTTCTGGTCAAAATGGGGATCATCGGCGGCAGCCCCACGTTCATTGGGACAATAGTCGGGAGTCTCTGGGTGTCACAGTTGACCTACATTCTGTTCCTGTCGCTGGCAGGTGGAGCCTTGATCTATGTCACGCTTCTGATGTACAATACTGCGAGACGAGAATCCAGAAACGATCTGTTAATGGTCGGATTATTCATCGGACTGCTAGCCGGATTTCTAACCGACTTGATAGTAACCTTAGGAGGAGCTTAGGGATGTTCCAGAACCGCAAGGTCGATCAGTTTTCCAGTATGAAGCCGGTTGGCAACGAGGCTAATCCAGAGCACGACCAGAGCAAAGAACAGTCTAGGCTGAACTGCCTCTACGTAGGTTCCGGGTCCCAGAAAACCTCCAAGATAGGTCATCAACGCAAGAATCCCTAAATTCCTTGATAATCGCCCGATTGCTAGACTCTTTCCGTCTTGGCGGAAAGCCACAGCGAACAACAATATTCCGATGATCCCGCAGATCGACCAAACATTGGCAGCGAAACTATGAATGAGACCCGAAAGAGTTGAGCCCGTCCCGGGAACATCTGTGTTGAACGCACCTATGGTAACGAGCCCTGCGCCCGCGATTGATAGCATGATCAAATCGAACCGGTAAAGAGCCGCGGGTCTCGCGTGGCCCCGTAACCCAGCTACAAGGGAGAAGAACGCGAGACCGAGAACTACGAAGCCCGCCCTCATCAGGATGCCAAAGGGTCGGAGGGAGTATAGACTGATAGGGCCGAAGTTCGTTTCAGGTTCGATAACGTGAACTGTTACTAAAACAACCGCAAAGAGTATGGCCAACGACAGAGCTATAGAGCCTATCCACGTGACAGTTTGACTGCTAGACTTACCCATCTTCGGAACCGGATGTCCACGCTACACTGAAAAAATTTTCGTCGTGTTTCAGAGAAGCGGATCAGACTAAGTTCGTTGCTTCATGATTGAAGAGTCAGATTGATTCTCCGCAAATATCCTCTCGCTCACCTGTAGGCTTTTCAATCAAGCAACCTGCAGAAGACCGTCAAAGAGGTGAAATAATAGTATGAGAAAGTTCATCCCGTTAGCTATCCTCGCTCTTCTCGTCGTCCCAGCCTATGTCGTAGCTGCGAGATCCGATACTGGGTCCGGCCCCAAGCCCTCCATCGTTCTAGTCCACGGTGCTTGGGCTGACGGGTCGAGCTGGAGTGGCGTCATCAAACGTCTTCAACAACAGGGCTACACGGTTTACGCACCTGCAAACCCATTACGCGGCTTGACTTCTGACTCTGCATACATAGCCAACTTCCTCCAGAGCATCAGTGGACCAATCATCCTCGTCGGACACTCGTACGGAGGCGCGGTCATCACCAACGCCGCAACCGGAAACCCAAACGTGAAAGCTCTCGTCTACATCGACGCCTTCGCACCCGACCAAGGAGAATCATTAGCCTCCCTCTCCAGCGTCCCACCGCCACCCGGCCAATCACCATCCTGCCTCTCAGGAGACCCTACCACTGTCTTCAACTTCGTACCATTGAACGGGGGAGATGTCGATCTATACGTCAAACCAAACCTCTTCCCCTCTTGCTTCGCCAACGACCTTCCACCCAATGAGGGCGCAGTCCTAGCTTCGACTCAGCGTGCGTTCGCTCTTAGCGCTCTACCGCAGACGTCAGGCGTACCTGCTTGGAAGACTATTCCGTCCTTCTACCTCGTCGGGACCATCGACCGAGCGATTCCGCCTTTCGCGCAGCTCTTCATGGCTCACCGCATCAACGCTACCATCGTCCAGGTCAGGGGCTCGCACCTAGTGATGATCTCCCACCCCGAAGCAGTAGTGGACCTGATCAATCAGGCAGCAGGGACAGTCCCACGTAGCTCGAACGCGAACTCGGGACTAACGCTCGCACCCGCCAGTCTCTAGGAGACTAGAAATCCAGAAAGAAGAAAATCCCGATACGGTCTCGCACCTGCCAATTCTTGGTAGATGCGAGCCACCATATTTTTTAGAACGATTTCTGAAGCCTTAGGCCAACTGGCTAGGCACTGGAAGTTTCCCGTGGATATCATACGATACCACAATCCCCTACCCTTTGCCCGGCCAGTCCGTCTGGGGAGAGCAAGAGGTCTTTCTGATTTCGGATAATCCTAAATCGCGCGCATTTCGCTTGAAGCTTGCAGTTGATTCTTCGGAAATGGCTGGCGTGGGTTTCATCCCTCGCCACGCTCCTAGCTCTGAGTATAGTGATACTTCCCAGGGGGATAGGTGAGGTCGCGGATTGGCTTGTCCCTTGGGTTGGCCCGGGATTGCGGCCGGAGTTGTATTTGCTCTTCCTTCTCTTCGGACCATCGCTCTCCTACACTCCGCTTTTACTCACCTGGGTTGTGGCAGGAGTTGTTGGGGGTTTCTTTGCGAGAGGAGCGGCGAGGTCTATCGCCGCGGGGACTGTGACTACGGGTTCTCTCTTCGCCTTGTCACAATGGAACGTGTTCTACATTTCTCGGAGCTTTCCTTTGACCGGCATTACATCCTTCTCCAATTTTCCTCCCCCGCCTCAGGGATTCAACATCGCTGATGTCCTGGGTGCTCCACTGGTAGGCCAGGTTGTGCAGAAAGCCGCCTCAACCGCTCTACCCGACCTCAGCGGAATTGGACTGATAATTGCAGGAAACCTTGTGACCAATATTGTGATATTCGCTGTCTCTTTCATTCTCTCGTCAATCCTCTTCTCAAAAGTCATAAGACGCCGTAACCAGAAAAAACCAACACCACAACCCGTACATTTACCATCCAACGCCGCAGATCTAACTCGAGTCTCGAGGAAGAGAGTCGCGCTCGCAGTTCTAATTCTGTTCATAATGTTGGCGACAATCACGATCCAGCCGGGGACTGGGCAATCATCTTCGGGTAGCCTCGGCATTTCTACCGGGGAACATTTGACGCTTCAGCTTCAGCGAGACGGTAGTCTGAGCATGTTGTATCTTACTAACACTACTTTGCCTGGGACCTATGCGCAGGATGAATCTCAGGGTCTCGTTGCAGGCTTTTTGTTTGGTCTCAACGCTACACCTGGAACAATCTCTTCTTTCGGAAACAGCCCATTTGGATCCCTGTCTCCAATACTCCAGTATCTTCCCGGAGCAGGATTAATCGCGGTTTACCAATCCACAGACGCGTCCATCGCAAGACAAAGGGCTGACCAGTTGGCAAACGACTTCGCATCGGGCTTCAACCTCGGACTGACACCAAGGGTAAGCTTGAACCTTCAATCCTTTGCCGGACTACAATCAACGGGAGGCTACTACCTCGGGCTTTACACCTCCGACAAGACACCGGAACAAGTAGGGGAGCAGATCGTTAGTCTAATCGCGAGAGACGGCGTGGGAACCATTCTATCGCCCACCAGAGTCTTAGTCGGCCAGTTTGGAGTTCTAGCAGGACTCGTTAACGCAAATCCAGGCGCGCTGGGCCCACCCTCAGCGACGCTCTCAGCCTTCGCCGACCTAACTCCGCTAAGCAACTTTTTCGGAAGAGGAAACTTCACCTTCAGCCTCAGACAGACATTTGGGAACACCGGAAGCATCGGTCCTTCTCGAACTGCAAAGACGACCAGTATTCAACTGACCTTTCCCTCAGATTTTACTGTAACCGACTATAGCCCTCGAGAGAGAGTGAGTCCTCCCTCAGCTGGAATCTTCTCACTCTCGCTAAACTCGACCGGCAATACTATCACAGATGCCTTCGTCAGTTTTGGAGGCACATTTCCCCAACACATTCTGATAGACCGCATCTTAGATCATGCGTCACCTGTCCCGATGGGAACGACAGTCACAGAGGCAATAACAGTAAAGAACCTTGGAAATGAGACAATACACCGAGTTATCGTCAGCGAGAAAAAACTCTTCCAGACCTACAGATCGTTGCAGCCGCTCTCTCCGTCATACAACGATAGCCTAGGCGACATTTCTCCACAAGCTTCCGGAACCGCCACATTTCAGTTCAAAGTTACATCTGATGGAATCTACACTCTTGTCCCTGCACAGATTGCATACGTCGATCAGCAAAATGTAGTTGTTAAGAACAGCGGGACAGCCTCACTTCGCTCAACCCTCAGCACTCTCAACTATTCACTGGCTTTGATAAACAGCACCGCTCCAACATCGTACCTGTTACTCTTCTTGCTCGTCATGTCCCCGTTGATAGAAGTGCCTAGGGGATTAGTCAGGTGGCGCTCGTCACGAAAGCAGGCTAAGACCGGGCAATGACACAGAAAATACTAGTCCGCGTGATTTTCAGCGAGTCAACTACAACGGCTTAGCTGAAAAGTAGAATCCCTAAGACATGGGATTTGGTGCAGACGATTTTAGAAGCAGTAGGTGAGGCTCAGGCTAAATCTGAAAGCGCTTCGTCCGAAGTCGTTCGGATTCTTGCGTTTGAAGGGCCTCGGATGTCGTTCAATCGGTTGCCAGTCCAGTCTCACTACGTCGAAATCGTCGTCTAGTTGGAAAGATGCTCCAATCATTCTCTTTGTCCTCACTTTACCACGGGTATTGGGCGACCCATATTGACTGGGGAAATGGCTACCCAGTCAAGGAATAGTCTGAAACTAGCTGTTTTCGCCGAGTTCCGGCAACATTCGACTGATCCGGTCGAACAGCTCGTAGGCAGAGGCGACCGGAGAACTGGTCTCCTTGGGGTCTGTAGGTTTCGACCATACGAGGACTTCGACTGGCGATAGTTGAATTCTGACTTGGAACTTGTTATCTTCAGTAATCCAGTAGAGCGACAACTCATCAGTCCCATTGGCATAGCCTACCCAGCGGAAGTTCTTGAACCATCGTCCCTTGATCTTTCCCAACAGGGCCTGTGAATCTATTCCGGGCGGAAGCTGGCCGCGAATAACCGGCTCTCCGTCCACCAAATGCTGGGCGGTCTTGGGTGAGTGTTTGAGGGTCCTATAGCCCTCGTCAGTCTTTGCAACTAGATTGTCGTCTTCTAGTCGTCTGAGGATTCTGGTCAGCTTCTCCTGGTGGAGTCCGAGTCTTCTCTTGAGACCCTGAAAAGTGTAGGTTGCGTCTGTCTCCTTGGACAGCATTTCCATGACGAGTGTCTGATCGTCGACTCGTCTGGACTCGAATGGCGTGATGTCTGGAGAAGACAACTGCTTCAGATCGAACTGGGCGACGCGGGGTATTTATTGACTGTGTGACTTTTCTCTAGCTGAACCGTGTTCTAGTTTCCGCCAGGATCGAGTCCACCTGGTGTTTCCACGATTCGAACTGTGACGGGTCTTTGGGATAGTTCTGGTAGAGATTGTTGAGATTCTCCATCTGTTTCATCGTGTAAACTAATCCACGAAAGGCCTTGTACGATCCAAGTCCGAGGAACAGTTTCACGAGCTTCCCGAAAGGTGAGAGGTGCGGCATCTCGCCGAGCGAGATCTCAGTAGCCTCTTTCCCTGACAAGAAGTGGCGCATGCCGTAGTTGATCTCTTGATTGTTCAGGGTCTGGAGATACATTCTGAAGGCCTCCAGCCCGGCAGTCTTGCTGCCGTAGTGGTGGACGAAGTCTAGGTTGTACTGCCAGAGATTTTTCTCGCTGAAATCGTTCTGCTCAACCGCGCGGACCGCAGTCTCTCCTGCTAGTACTCCGCCGATCAATCCGGGACCGATACCACCTGCACTTATCGGATTGGGGAACCATGCAGTATCGCCGCATATCATGTAGCCATTGGCCACCAAGCAATCGTTCTGGTGTCTGACTGAGACTTGCCAGCTTCCAGTCAGATTGCTATCATCGCTCAGTGGTGTCATCTCCTTGAAACGATCATCAGTCGCGAGCCAGTCCTTCAATAGCGCGCTCAACGGCTTCTGGCTTCTCTTCTGCTGAATTCCGAGTCCAATGTTGACTTTGTCTTCGCTTTTCGGGAATAGCCAGAGATAGCCTCCCGGGGCCTTCTCCTGGTCAAGATAGATGTCGCAGTGGAACGGCTCAACATCGACACCGTCCCGGAGTTTCGCGTTCAACCGCGCGGTCGGCTCAATATCGTCCTTGTCGATCTCTTTTTCGATGTGAGTTGGGATTGGAAGATTTCTCCGCAGCTTCGTAGACATTCCAGAAGTATCGATCACGAGCTTGGTTCGCATCTCGAAAGGCTGGTTGACACTCCCACCGACCGTCTGTCCTTTGAGCCCCACTATCTGGCCAGATTCTTCGACAAGATCCAGCGCTTGGACTCCTCCACGAAACTCCACGCCTGCTTTCAGCGCATCGTCAAGCAGTCGTTTGCCAAACTTTGGCCGATCCAAAACATAGCCGGGACCTTCAAACGGAACTCTGACCTTCATGTCAGGCGAGTAGACGTAAACTGCTGTTACTCGGTTCTCCATCTCGGGCTTGCCGTAGGTGACTCCGAGATGTTCGTTGAGGAATTTGATGTGATGTTCTCCGACTGCGTCTCCGCAGACCCATCCTAGAGTAGTCTTCTTTCCGACCTCTGCCTCAGGATTCCGGTCTAGCAGTAGAACGTCGACTTTACCTTTCGATTTTATCGCTATGGTTGCGGCTGTCATGCAGCCTGCGATGCCTGCTCCTACTACGACTACGTCTCTCTCTTCCAATTACAATCCTCTTGAAAGGCTCACTGCGGCTCTGTTCGAGCCGACTTTAGGTTTTCGCTCTCGGACCCGTTGATTATTGGTTAAGAGTTTATATTATCTGCGGACCAGCGGCTCTCGCGAAAAAATCGGGAGAACAATGATGACAGCTAATCCGAGCGCCCAAGTTGCAAAACCGCCATTTCTAGCTCTTTGGCTTAGGACCATGCGCGTCCCATTCCTACAAGCCACGTTCGTCCCGGTAATCCTTGGGGGCGTAATTGCGTTTCAGGTGGCGCATGTCTTCAACCTCGGAACCTTTCTCCTTACCCTTCTCGGCGCCAGTCTCATCCAGATAGCAACCAACATGTTGAATGATTATTTCGATTTCAAGAGCGGAAACGACTTCCAGGTCAAACATCAGAATCCATTCGCTGGCGGCGGACGAATACTCACCGCTGGACTGGTCAAGCCCTCAACCCACCTTCTAGTCGCGACGACATGCCTTGTCATTGGAAGTCTAATTGGACTCTACTTCATCTTCGCCCTATCACTACCCTACCTGTTCCTTCTCGGATTGATCGGAGTAATCTCCACCTACGCCTACGTAGGCCCACCATTCCGTCTCGCATATCGTGGAGTCGGAGAACTAATTGTCGGGCTCAACTTCGGCCCGGTAATGACGCTTGGAGCATATTACGTCCAGGCACACAGCTTCGCGATAGAACCATTTCTCCTATCGATCCCCGTCGGACTGCTCATTGCTGCCGTCCTCTGGATCAACGAATTCCCAGACATGGACGCTGACAATGCTGTAGGCAAGAAAACCCTAGTCCTGAGACTTGGATACGCAAAGTCGATCAGCGTCTACGTTGGAATGGTCGTCACAGCCTACATTCTCATAGTTGTATACGCGGTCCTCGAGATCTTCTCGCCGGGTATCACGAGCCTCACCTCACTCATCGCATTGCTTAGCCTGCCGTTTGCCGCGAAGGCGATCAAGATTCTTCGGGCAAACTACAAGGACCCACACGCGATAATTCCGGCGAATGCTAACACGATATTTCTCCACTTATCGTTCGGGGTCTTGGCGATTCTTGGATTCGCCATAGGGGCAGCTCTAGGACTCTAATCCTCTTTTTGGCAGGTTCAGAATCCGTTAAATCACAGTAGGCGGAGAAAGGCGTTTGACAACCACTTTGGCCCCGGGCACGACGAACGCAGTCCAAAAACAGAAACCGACCCTAGAGCAAGAAGTGTTCAGGCTGAAGCTGCAGTGGATAATGGCGAAGAACGACGATGAGAAACGAAGAATCAGCGAACAGATTCGACAACTAATCGGATCCACTCCTCCTAAGAGCCCGTAAATCCAGAGATCTCCTGAATCCGTTCTCACGAGTCTATTTGCCCTACTTGTCTCTGCAATCTTCAATCTTGAAGTAGCATCGTCGACGCGTCCCGGATTCGAGATTTGGATGAATCAACGACTCACCGTTCATGTCTCAACTGCTCTCGCATTCGGCCCCATCGGAATAATCTGGGCGTTTCTCCCGATCCATTTGCGCTCGCTCGGTGCCTCCTATCTTCTCATCGCGCTCGTCTCGCTGATTCCAGCGATCGAGACGATAGGACTCTCGCCAGCATGGGGCGGCATACTCGACAAGACCGGCAGAGGAAACAGGATTCTACTCGTCTCACTTCTAGCACAAGGGGTCGGATTCTCTGTCTTCCCGTTCCTGAAGACCCCGGAAGAGTTTGTTCTCGTTGTTTCTCTAATGGGGCTCTTCTCGTCTAGCTTCATCCCTGTGTATGGCGCGATGGCCACTCTGTCTAATCGACAGTATGGCCGGGCGATCGGTGGATTCTGGACCACTGCCCTAGTCGGCTATGCGACCGCAACGCTCATCGGCGGTATCCTCTACCAGTACGAATCATCCAGCTATCTCTTCCTCCTAGGGGCGATCTACGGCTACCTTGGAACCCTGGTTGTCCTCTCCGCGCCAAAAGGCGGTCTGACTGTAAAGAGATCTCTGGACATTTCCAGAGGTTATTGGGGATTGTTGAAACAGAGGAACATTGCGATTCTCAGTCTACTCTCGATAACCGTACTGGTATCCACGTCTGCTTTCAACAGCTTCTTCACAGTCTACCTGGTCGACGTTCTCAACGGATCACGCCTCATAGCCGGGCTGGCGGCGACAGCGACAACGGTGGCAGGTATCTTTGCCTACCGCCTCGTCGGGCCTCTCAACGACAAGATTGGAAGGAAACCGGTCTTCATGCTAGGCGCCGCAGGCTATGCAGCATACTTCACAACAATATACTTCGTGACGAATGTGGCGGTTGTAACTATTCTCTGGATCCTGCCGATCTATCCGCTGATACAGTCGGCCGCGGCCGCGCTAATGTCAGACTATACAACAGCGGCGGACCGTGGCAAGGGACTCGGCTTGTTGGAATCGGCCATCAGCTTAGGTGGTGGTCTGGGACCGTTGGCTGGTGGGTTGATCGCGGATGCGGCGCAACTCCAAGCGGTAATCGTTTTCTCACTCGCTGTTGCCCTGGTTTCCGTTCTGTCTTCTCAGGTCTTGCTCAAGGAGAAACCGAAAATTGCAATTCCAGCGTCGATCGGAGTTGAGACATAGCTGTTACGCCTAGGGTCAAGCTACTTTGTAGATGAGCCAGTTGCGGTCTTTGAAGTTGATGAGCCTATAGTCGCCTTTGAGCTTCTTACCTTTCAATAGCACGTGGTACTTTCGCAGCTCCCTCAGCTCTAGGACATAGGTGCCTTTGTCCCAGACCTTCACCGTCCCAGCCCCATACTCTCCTTCCGGAATCGTGCCCGCGAACCCGAAATAGCTCAGAGGATGATCAGGCACTTGCACCGCTAGACGCTTAACGCCTGGCTCTATAGGCGGACCCTTCGGGACAGCCCAGCTCTTCAAGACACCATCCAGCTCCAGCCGAAAGTCCCAGTGTAGCCTAGTCGCGTCGTGCTCTTGAACTAGGAAGCGAAGCGCTCGCGGCAAAGTGAGACTGTTCTTACAACAGTTGCTGGAACTTAGGCTTACCTAGGTGATTCTTGCGATCTATCGACTCGAGTGAACAAGATCACCGATAGCACTCCGCAACTCAGAGCTCCGAAAACGTATGCGATCAACCCCGCATTGGGGTCGAGGAACAAGACTAGATTGCTGGCTGGGCCGAAAGCTGCAGCTCCACAAATAGAGACGAATGGAAGATACCTCGCGGATTTGAGTGGACCGAATAGGTATGAGCCTATTCTGAGCATGAACAGACCGAGCCCTTGTGACAGAGCAAGATATGAGATGATGAAGGGTACCAGAGCTGTGGCGCCTATTGCAATGGCGGAGGAGACAAACGGATTCAGTTCAACGATCTGAGAGTTAGTTGAGAGCACGATCAGCGTAAGATAGATGTCCGCGGCAACGAGTGCAAGTGGAACCGTGAATATCCAGCCGTCCCGTCGGGCGAACAGATCGCGGAGTTCTTCGAAGTCTACTTTGACTATCCAGAGGCCGACGGTGGCCGATATTATTCCGACAATCATGATCAATGACGTTCCCAGCGCAGCAGCCTGAAAGAGTCCAGGGCTCAAGACCGTGAAGGATGATATGAGCTGGCTCGAGAGTATCCAGTACAGCCCCGACCCTATCAGTAGGAGGCTCGCGCCTGGAGGAATTCTCGACTCTGCCATCGTCACACCTCAGCTTTCCTTTCGGGAGTCCTTGCTTTCACGGCGACTGCGACCTCGACAGGCTTCCTGGCTCTCGCGTTGAGGATTCGCATTCCGATGGACGAGAGAAATGAGCTGACCAATGTCGTAAGTCCAGCGACAGGGAAGAGTATCTGCGATGCAACTCCGAGTCCGGCTCCTTCACTGGCGACGATGAAGGAGAATTCTCCTCGAGGTAGCATTGAGACCCCGACTTTGGAGGCTTGACCTTTCGCCGAGGAGAGCTTAGCTCCCGTCCAGCATCCCCAGTATTTCCCGAGGATTGCGGTCCCGATAACAGCGAGGATAGGAAGTGTGAGCGTTAGGACTGCTCCCATGTTGATGAGCGTCCCCATGGAGACGAAGAAGAGTACTATGAACAGATCCTTTACAGGTCCAACCTTGTCGAGTACGAACCTTGCCTGTTTTCCTCGTATCATCAGACCCATCAGGAACGCGCCTACTGCGGGTGAGAATCCGAGGAAGGATGAAACTAGTGCGAAAATGAATCCGAAGGATAGGGCGAGAAGAAAAGCGGTCTCCCTGTATTCCTGGTCAATTTGAGCTATACGATCAATGATTCTCGGGGCTACCCGCCAGCCGAAAGTGAAGATGACAGCCACCAAGAGGATCCCCTTACCGACCAAAAGGGCGAGATCGGAGGATCCGACTTGATTGTTGGCCGCGGCGAGTCCCGGAAGAAGTAGGAGGATTAGGACGGTGGCGAAGTCTTCGATGACTGATGCTGTTATGACCATCTGAGACTCTTTTGTATGGAAGCTCCGGGATTCGAGCAGTATCTTGCTCATTATCGCGGTGCTGGTCGTCGCGACGACCGCGCCGACGAACACCGCCTCGATCGTGCTGAGACCGACCAGCAGTGCCACACCGAAGACTGAGACGAAACTGATCGTGAGCTCGACAGCTGCCAGTACGAAGCTGTCCATTCCGATTTTGCGAATCTCTAATGGATCAAGTTCCAGTCCAACGGTGAAGAGTAGGAGAACGATTCCCAGAGAGGCCAGCAGATTTATCGTACCAAGATCTTGGATGAGTCCAAGACCGAAGGGTCCGATAATTATTCCCGCGATAAGCTGACCCAGCACCACGGGCTGTTTTAGTTTTGAAAAGAGAAAGCTGAATCCGAATGCCGCAGAAATTGCTAGTCCGAGGTTTAGAAGTAGAGAGAATTCGGGAGTCGCAGCCAAAGAACAACCCGTTTACCGGGACCTAGTTGATCTTGATCCTCCGTCTCTTCCAGTTTAACGAAGTGACCCCAGTGTGCTAGTCCTTCGGTTCCAATTGTTGTCAACTCGCCTGCTCGGCTGAATTAGATGAAAACTGTCCGGCTGAAGTTGGGAGCTCGATGGCTGGTTACAATTATTGTAAATAACGCGGCGGATTCGAACGGAATGAATCCTGAGCTTTGGACATCGATTCCGTAATCGTATATGTTGCTGGTACTGGTTTGAGCCTGGCTCTCGTCTACTATGGGGTCAGGACGTTGAAGTTGTTCAAGGGAAATGTTGCTACCAGAGCTTGGACGTACATCTCAGTCAGTAGCGTGTTTTTCTGGGGCGGAGTTGTAATGTTTTTGGTGGACGCGTTGGCGCCGATGGGATTGGTCGCTTTGGGTGGGATCATGCAGACCGTGGGAGCCTTGTTCCTGTTCTTGGGGCTTCGGAAGAACTATCTCTTCTGGGCTAGCAAGGATCACTTTGCCTAGACCGCGTTCTTGACATTTCTTCTGCTGGACAGATTATTCTATATCCGAAAAAGGCTAACAGCGAACGTTTCTGAATCTGGAGGATATAAAGCCCGTAGAATCTTTTTCGCTAGAATAGTAGGCCACGATTATATTCACGAGACATAGGTGAAACTAAGCAAATACTAAGGGTGCTATTTGTCAATAGTCCAGCAAATCCTCAAAGATCCGAAGGGCGGCGAGCAAGCGCAGGCTACGCATGACATTTCCGAACCAGTACTCAAGCCGAGACTCCTCGTCAAGTCGCTCGAAAGGCTGGAATTGGGAGAAGTAATCGACCTCTACAAGTCCGTAGGTCGTAGGAACATCGAGTATTTCGCATGGATTCACGACGTGTATTCTTGGATTACGCTACCCAGCGTTAGTTTTGACTGCCGGAAAGACCTCGGAGATGACAAGACCAAACTGACAGTTTTTGACATCCTCGTAGATGACTTAGCCGATAATTTCGAGACTCGAAGCTACCCTCTGCTACAGCAGCTGGCTAACATCCCCTGGGAGAGCAAACCCGAGAACGCCGACTCGGAAGAGTATCTGAGGGTCGGCAGAAGAATCTGGGAGGACTCGATCTCCTCAGTATCCAACTATCCCCGATTCAACGAGTTCGAGAGGATATTCTACTTCGACCTTCGCCAAGTGCTCTCCTCGATGATGTACAGCTACCTCAGCAATACTGCCGGTATTGAGAATCCGATTGAAACAAACTTCTACTCTTCCTACGGCTGCCTCGTCGAAGTTGCACTGGACATGGACCTGATGTGTTCTCCAACCTTCGACATGAAGGAGCTAGGGGCGATGAGAACGGTTGCATGTCTCGCACAGAAAGTCGCACACGTAGGTAACATGCTGACCACCTACCCGAGCGAGCTTGTGGAGCGTGACGTGTCGTCGCCGATCATATCACTCGCCCTTAGAAAGGGAGTCATTCGCATAGACGAACTCGGCGACAAGGCGGCCGTTCCAAAAGTTGCAAAGTTGGAATGGATCTACAAGAACAAGGCGTACACTTACATCAAGAAAGTGGCGGAGTATGAGAGGGAGGTTCGGAGCATCAACATCCGAGGGTTTTCCAATTACCTTGTCGAGCTTATCGAAAAGTTCGAAGGCAGCAGGGCCCTCCGATAAGAATCACACTTCAAAACGATTAGGATCTCCACCACGACGACTCGTCTTCGTGAATGATGCGCAAGCGCGTTCAGTCAACGATTAGCCTGAAACGGCCATCTTCTTCCTGATTTCGGGAACACTGCTTCCTGCCTTGCAGACAAGCTCGAGGTCGAACATGTTCTGGAAGGTCGACATTATTTTCTGATCGTGAGCCTTGGAGTTCATCGAGAAGATTGCAGTGATCTTGTCGGAGATCATCAGCTCAAGAGCTTGTCGAACCAGAGAGTAGGTCCTCTCGGGTCCCAGAGTGAACACTAGGTGTGAGATGTTATCAAAGATAATCGTGAACGCCGAACCGGCATATGCTTCAATTGTCTTGTTGAGCGCATCAAGGAGGAGGGAGGTGTCGTAGGTGGGCAGCAGGAACAGGTTCTCACTCTCCATTTTTGGATAAGATACGCGTGATGTCATCACGAAGATTTTCGCGGCTGGCTGTCTCTCGACGAGAGAATAGATCAGGCTATCATTTCTGGTGAAGACAACCGTCCTCTCGAAGTTGGAAGCTGTTTCTGCAAGTAGCGACTTGAAGGCCGGTTCATAGTCTCCCTGCGGGTCAAACTCTAGCAGCAACTTCCGTCCAGCTATCTCTTGGTGAGACAATCCGACGGTGTGGGAGAAGGTGTCGATTGTCTCGGAGAGATCCAGGGTTCTGATCTTCTTTTCAAGGTCGGCTAGGTAGCCTTCTTCTCCTCGAAACGCGTTCGAATCGAACGCCATGAGCACGTGAAGGGTATGGTCAGGGCTTGTCCACCTCGAGTCTGTTAGATGCGTGACGAATTTTTGTAGGGGACGCACAACAAAGTCGTCGTAGTCTAGTATCACCCTTAGACCCTCATTTCCCAGAGTCTTCGCCTCGGTGGCGAGTTCTTGCACTACCTCAATGGGTGTGTCGTCTAGGATCCCTTTTGATGGATAGGCACTTCCTAAGGGTGGGACCCTCAAGGCTCCCTTCACCATAAGTCTAGTCGCATCTACTCCTTGACGTGAAAGGCCCTCAGTCACAATGTTGACATCGCCATCATGGAAGTAGATTACTCGTTCTCGACGGCTCACACCGTCGAGGATGTATTTGGCGATCGGACCAAACTTTTCGTCGCCAGGACCGTGTATCAGCAGCATCTGGTCATACCGAGCAGATCCGGGCGAGGATTGGAGCGAGGGGACTACGCCTAGGAACGTTTTCAGAAAGGTTGGTTTTCGGAAGGCTTGTACCGCGACTATGATCAGAATCACTGAGAGAAAATTTGCGGGTCCGAGAATATCCTGCCCAACGGCCAGCAGCCCAAAGCCAAGGACCAGGGCCAAGCTGATCACGCCAAATGATGAAGCAATTACTCGTAGGGCGCGCCTTACCTCCCTATCCTTTACCAAGGCCCGGCGTCGTGAAAGGACGACGAGGGGGTAGGAAGTAAACACCGCGACCACACCTAGCCCAATTCCCACAAGGAGGAGTGACACTGTAGAGGAAAGCGTCTGCAGACTGTCAAGGGGATACGTAACCAGTATCGGGGTCGAGGAAATTGCGTTTGGGTCGGCCCACCCATCAACCAATGCGAGAAGCATGGGCAGCAGGTACAGCGCGTAAGCGAGGAATATGGGACGTAACGGTCTCGAGACTAGTCTCTTCGGTGTTAGGGTTTCAGGATAAACGTACAGTTTTGTTGCAACATAGCCCCATATGACTGCGATTAGAGATCCAGATGTCACGATTCCTTGTATGGAAATTCTCTGAAGTGTTTCTGAGGTGGAGGAGAGGAGGATCAGATCTCCGGCTGGAAATGCGAGGAATATGAGATAGATAGCAACGAAGTAGTCTCTGTACGACTGGAAATACGACAGCGAGTTTCGTAACAGGAAAATTATCATCAGGGCGTCCGCTGTGATTGCGGCGGCGTCCAGAGCAGCGTCTATGTATGGTAGCGTGTTCCTTGGCCTCTATGCAAGACGTATCCCAGCGACTACGGTAGCTGGAGTGATACCCTCCTTGCGGAGGCAACACTACTCCAAACTGGTTTGAATGACGTTACTCGCGGGGAGACTATTTAGTGACAGTCTACGCTACGTCTGGTAGACCTAGAGACTTCGAGGCAGTCTTGAGGTCTCTCATGCGGCTTCGAATAGTCACTTCTGATACTCCGGCGGCCTTTGCTAGGTCTCGCTGCATGACCATGGAGCCTCGTATTCTGGCGGCAAGGTCCAACGCGGCGGCTGCAAGCCCATCGGGGTCTTTACCTACGTTCACCCGCAATCTGATTGCTTCTCGCAGAATCTTACCAGCAAGCATCTCGGTCTGAGAGTCTGCACCAGCTCGCGAAGCGATCTTTGAGACTCGTTTGAGGGGGTCTTCAATTGCCATGGTCACGTCCAGAGACCGGACCAGGGCTCTATAGTAGTGAGCGAGGAGTTTCCGGCTCATACCTGATGCTTTAGCGATCTCACTCAGGGACCGCGGGACGTCGGTGAGTCTGCATGCTGCATAGGTGGACGCTGCCACCATTCCGTTGATTGGGCGTCCTCTGACCAAGCCCTTGTTGAGTGCTCGCCTGTACATCAGCGCGGCTCGCTCGGTCACGACTTCAGGGAGGTTTAGGCGACCGGAAAGCCCTCTAAGCTGACTCATGGCGCGGGACAGGTTTCTCGCCATGGACGAGCCGGCTGAGGCTCGTAGCTGGGTCCGTCTGAGGCGCCAGAGCTGGAGCCGTTCGTCAGCGTTGAGGTTCCGGTTTGACGCTTGTGCTCTTGAGATTATGGTGGATAAGTTCTTGTCAAATGCGGAGAATCTTCCAGGAGGTCCTGACTGGCTTTCAAGTAGTCCCTCCTCAGTGCGTCGTGGAACTGGAGCCGCGTAGTTCTCTGATGGGTCTGATAATACGAATCCGCAGTTGGTGCATATGACCTCGCCGGTCTCTGCATCTCTTACTAGGCTGGGGCTTCCACAGTTGGGGCAGACGTAGTGTCCGACCTCGTCTCGGGGTCTGGTCTTCCGGCTGCTCATCATTCGTCCCGCGACGGGGTAGGTCTGCGTGGTCTGGGCTGAGCCGATCTGGTCCTTTTCCGGGGTAACGGTGGAAGTGCCTGCCATCCTTGCCAATCTATATGGCGTAGGGCCCAAATGAAGCTTGTTACTATCCTGATAGACTGGTCAAAATTGAAGCCTGAATATGTCCCTGGCAAGTGCAATATTGGCAGGCGGGGGAGGGCCATAAGACTGACCACAGGGGTCGTCCTTATTGCAATATCGATAATCCTCGGCATACTGGTTCTAAACCCGGTAAATCGCTGGCTTAGCCTAGCCATGGTCTTCCCTGCCTATGTCGGCCTGCTGGCTTGTCTGGAAGGCTCGACGTCGTTCTGCGTCCTCCATGCGACCAGAGGAACATACGACCTGAACGAGCCTCAGGGCTTCGCCTCAAAGAGGTCGAAAACTCTGCAGAAGGTTGTTTCTGAAGACTGGAAGAAGCTTGACCGCAGGAAGGCGTTGAAGATGCATCTTGAAGCTCTAGCTGGCGCCGTGTTGTTGGCTGTGCTACTCTCCCTGGCCTAGGTGACCACCGACGGTCGGGGCCCGTCTGCTGGAGGGATCCGCGGAGAAATTCTCGAGACCAAAGCTCGGCTTCAAGTCCAAAGCTAACTCGGACAGAAGAGTCCCAACTAATGGTGCAAATTTGAATCCGTGTCCTGAGAAACCATACCCGTAGACAACTTCTGGATGGTCCGGGTCCTTGTCGAGGACGAAATCGGAGTTTTCAGTCATATCATAGAGACAGACCTTGGTGTGGACGACCTCGCCGTCGGATAGATCTGGGACGAACCTGCGGCATACTTCTCTGCATGCCGAGATCTGTTCCGTGTCAACGGACCGGTTCGCATTCTCCGGGTCTACTGGATCCTTCAATTCTTTTGGTGAGACTTTGACACCGTCGATTCCGGCCGCTGGTAGACCGTAGTGCTTGTCTGTGAAGAAGACGGGGCAGCTTCCCGGGCGGAACGGGTCTAGACTAGTCCGGGGTTTGAAATAGATGATTTGTTGACGAGTCGGTACCGTTGAGACGAGTTTTGGATTCAGGAGACTGTTAGACCACGGTCCAACTGTAACGACCAGTTTGTGAAAACGGACGGTCTCGCCATTGGCTGTCTCTAACGAGGGGCTATCTCCAAAGACAATTCTTAGGGCCTGGCCCTTGCGAATCTCGACACCGTGTTTCTCAGCTAAGGAGCTGAGAACAGTAAGCGCTCTGGTAGCGAGTAGGACTCCTCCGTGAGGGTCGAAGAATCCTTTGTCTGCTCTGAACTGTGGAAACCGGGTCTTGATGTCCTCCGCCTCAAGCTGACCGGCTCCGAGTTTCATTCGTGATAGGGTGCGGTAGCTGGCTTCGTTGAATCCGTTCGCGTTCAGGTCTTCGCCCTGAATCATGAGAAGACCTGTTGGAACCAGAATTTCTTGGCCGGATTCCTTTTCTAGATTCTTCCAGAGCTTGAGGCTTTCGACCGCCATTCGTGTGTATAATTCATCGTTTCCGTAGGAATAGCGAAAGACCCTATTGACGTCGTTCGAGCTGCAGTAATCATTGGCCACGCCGTAACGATCAAGAAGTAGCACTTTCGAATGACTGGCCTTGCTGATTGAGTAGGCGGTTGCTAGTCCCATGATCCCCCCGCCCAAGATGCAGATGTCCGTCTCTAAGGTCAGAAATATCCCCCGGTTGAGAAGCCTACAGGAGTTCGGCCAACGCAGGGACTGGGTGAATGGCGCGCTAGCGTTCGGCTATTATTTCGTGAATCTCGAGTTTGCTAGGGCCGGAGAAAGACTGTTTCGGTGGAGCGTTTGCATGGGACTCGATGAACGCGTCGCTGTTGGTCCAGTTCTCGAAATCCTTCATCGTCTGCCAGTGAGTAACTACCATATAGTGGTCGGCCTTCACTGGCTTCAGAACTTCGGTGCGAATGAAACCCATATGATTTGCAATTGTCCACTTCCTATTCTTCCATCGCCGCTCAAATTCCTCCTCCGCTCCTTTTGATACTGGGATTCTGTTCGAAACTACAACAACCATGGCGGAGAGAAACAGGTTTAGACTATTTCATTCTATCTTGACGCCTTGGGCTTCAGTAGCAAGCTTGGCACGGTGAGAGCCGCGTCTTCGGTACGCAAAGCCAAGAATTGCAAATGCTAACGCGATGACTATTGGCAGTCCAACAAAAGACAGCATAACTATCGATATCCCAAGGGATATCCATGGGAAGAGTCTCTTTGCACCTTTGACCTTGAGGAGTCGGATTCCAGAACTAGATCCGATAATGTAAACGATAATCGCAGCGCCGCTCGGAATCAACAATTCGGTTTCCAAAAGAACATTGAACGCATAGAATATTGCCAATGTGAGCCATGAAAGTCCAAGAAGCAGCATTAGCGATCTGTCTGGGACCTGAGTCTTCGGGTTTACACGGTCAAACAACCGGGGAAGTCCTCCATCTTTGGCAGTTGCGTATATGACTCGAGAGATGCCGGTGGTGTAGGCGTTCATTGTCCCGAATATTATGATAACAGCCAAGACCGCTGTTCCTACGGCGCCGTAGATTCCGAGAGCATTGGAGAGCATCACTGCAAAGGGAGCGACGCTCCCTCCGGCAGCGTAGGCTTTGGTTCCTATTGTTGCAATAGCGACCGATATGTAGAGGAGACCGATAACTATCACGCTGAAGAGAATACTTCTGTGAAAATCCTTCTCTGGGTTTTTGAACTCTTCTGCGACGTTGGACACGTTTTCATAGCCCAGGTATGACCAGAAGATTAAGGCGGCGCTCACTCCGATCGGGACAAACCCGTTAGGGAAGAAGGGAGTGAAATTGGCAGGGTTCACGGAGGCTGCGGATGCGACGACTGCGGTGATCAGAAGTCCTACGATCGCTATTATCACTGCGAGCTGTACTCTGCTGCTTACGACGATTCCTCGATAGTTAACCAGGAACGCTCCGAGTGTTAGGATGCCTGCTATGAGGAAGATCTCGGTTCTGTCTAAGGGAAACGCGTATGCGAGGTATGAGGCTGCAATCACAGTGACGGCCGGCGCTCCCGTGACGTACCATAGAATGAAGAGCCAGCCGACGGCGTTCGCTGCGCCGGGACCTAGACTCTCGCGAGCGAATGAGTAGACTCCTCCTGATTCTGGTTTTCGCGCTGAAAGGCTTGCAAATGTGTAGGCTAGTGGATAGCTGATGAGCGATAGGGTAATCCACGCTACTAGCGACGCGGGTCCGGCTATCTGGGCTGCAAGTCCAGGAAGGACAAGAACTCCCGACCCCAGAACCGAGCTCATGTAGAGTGCGACAGCGTACCGCATCGTCATCGCTTTGCGGAGAGAGGGGCTTGGTGCAGACATGTCCGGGGTAGACCCTTCGCGAGACTAGCGCGTGATAAGCCCTACTTGCCAATTGCTAGAAACAGAGTAACTCTTCAGATTACGTCGTCAGTGTTTTCGGGTGGCGAGCGCGACTCCTGTAAACATCAGGATTCCGCCCAGAACTGTGAGAATGGTCACTCCTTCTCCGAGCAACACGATTCCTCCGAATAGACTTACCAACGGGACAATGTAGAGCTGGATTGAGAGTCTCGACACTGAGCGATTCCCGATAAGCAGATAGAGGATCACGTTGGCAAGCACAGTGCTCAGAAGTGCTAGGTAGAGCACCGATAACCAAGTTATCGTGGAGAGCTGTTGGATCTGAGCGATGAAGTCCACGCTGATCAGAGGTAGAGTGAATACGGTCCCGATCAGTGCGATCCATATCGCGGTGGGCAGTGCTCCATACTCCTTCACCAGAGGTTTCGAGCCGACCGCGAATAGTGAGTACATGAAAGCTGAAAAGACAACGGCAAGTGGGCCTGTTATTTGTTGAAAGTTCAGTCCCGTGCTCAAAGACAGCACCACCGCACCGGTCATGGCTGAAGCCAGTGCAAGCGCGAGTCTCTTCCCAATCTTCTCCTTTAGGAAAAACGATGAGAGGAGCACTACGAAGATGGGTCCCAGTGAGATGAGTAGCCCTGCAAGACCAGCCGATACGATGGACTCAGCGTAGTTTAACGATAGATGATATCCAATGACACTCGCTAGGGACACGACCAGAATTCTAGGAATGTCATGTCTCTGGACTCGTTGTTTTGGTTTTCCGAAGAAAGGTGCGAGGGCTAGGAAGCCGGCGGAAGCGATGAGCCAGCGGAGTACTGTCAGATTGACTGGGCTGAGTTGGAAATCTGCGGTCCTTATCGCGACGAAGGCTAAACCCCAGATCACGCCTAAGATGAACACTAGAATGTTGGTGAAGACGCTGCTCTCTCTGAGTGGTTTGCGCTCCACCTTCGATTCGAGCCTGGTCTCCTGAGTCATCGATTGATCGACCCCTCTACGATTACGCTCTTGTCAAGTCTGAGTGAGCCTTATTCTCTAACGATAACAAAGTCTTCTTCCTCTTCACTCCCCACGCATAGCCCCGCAAGCTTCCATCCTTACCAATCACTCTGTGGCATGGGATAACGATCGCAACCGGGTTGGTCGCGCAAGCTCTGGCCACAGCTCTCGTTGCATGAGGTGCTCCTAGAAACTTGGCTATGTTGCTATACGTAGCGGTCTGACCATAAGGGATTGCCTGAATCTCTCTCCAAACTTTCCATTGAAACGCGGTAGCCTGCAAGTCTAACGGCAAATCTCGGGGAAACTCATGACCGTCGAAATATGATCGAAGGGCCCCCGTCCACTTCTTCATACTCTCATCGTCCCGATGAAGGTCCGCGGCGTAGTAGTCCTCTCTGAGAGCCGCCTCGACTGCCTCGTCAGAGGCTCCCATACAGACAGCGCACGCGCCGCGTTCGGTTGCCGCAAGCAGAACTCGTCCAATGCGAGAATCGACGATCGTGTAATGGATGCGGAGTCCTAGTCCTCCCCTTCGGAATATTCCCGGACTAACTCCAAGCTGGGTGTTCTTCTCGTAGAGCCTGCTCTTGGAAGTGAAGCCTGCATCGTAGAGTGAATTTGTCACTGTCTCTCCATTGGTCAATGATCGTTTCACCTTCTCTAGACGGCGTGCCCCAACATATTGACGCGGAGAAATTCCGAGGACTCTCTTAAAGGTCCGTTGGAAATGAAAGGGGCTTAGCCCTGCTTGACGGCTGAGATTCTCGAGCGTGAGTCTTCCATCGAGATTCCCCTCAATGTATCTGCAAATCTTCTGGACTAGCTCGGCTTTGGTAGAAGATCGCTGATCCCTTGGATGGCAGCGCTTACAGGCTCGAAAACCAGAACTTTCTGCTTCGTCAGGTCGAGAGAAGAATACAACCTGTTCCGGATTCGGGTGTCGAGCGGGACATGAGGGCCTGCAGTAGATTCCGGTGGAGCGGACCCCGAAAACAAAGAGTCCATCCTTGGACTCGTCCCTCTCGACCAGGGCTCTCAATTTTTCCATATCTCCGTCGATGCTCTTTAGATTGTTTCGCGGGTGTTGTAGGTCAGTGCTGTTTCGTTGAGCCGTGAGCATGGGGGAATGCTCGGCTGGATTGAATAAGTAGTTTGACTCCAGATCTTGCTCTCAAACTACGAGATCACGAATGAACAGGCCGAGCGTTCCCGTTGAGGAAACTGTAGTATTCTGATCATGCAAATTTAAAGGGATTGGAATTTTTTCGTGCGGAACAGTAGGCGGCTCTTTTCTATCACGACCCTCAATAATCCTCTCTCAAGAGAATGTCTCAGAATCCTGTCAAGCCATCCAGAGGCCTGTTTTTTGGAGGGATAATCCTATTCGGCATTGTCGGCTTTGCGGCGATTTCAGCTACAATTGCCAAGATTTCTCTCTCAGGAGTAATTCTGGTTCTGGTCGCTTTCGCTGAAGCGGGATTGATAATCTTCGGACTTTTCACAGTACAGAGAGGACGAGACGCTTCAGTAGCGAACCAAGAGAACGCCTAGTCAAACGTTCCCCCTTAACTCAAGAACGGGAGGAGTAAGACTTAATCCTCCGTTCTGACAATTCCCTGATAGAGCGTATGAAGTATACCTGTCCCTATTGTGATTCTGCCTTCTTGAAGTTCATAGAGTCAGAGGAGCAGTTAAGAGATCACATGTTGAAGGCGCACGGTAGAGAGCTGAGCTTCGCGGGCAAGTCGTTAGGAGAAATGCCTGTTCGGAGCGAAGAGGACCGGGAGAGATAGCTTAGCTAAGAGTCACCCTTTCGAGAATATTCTTTTTCAGATAGGCCACAATTGTTTGGGCATGGAATTTGCCAGAGTAGTACGGAAGAGGCGGATGATCCGCGCTTTCAAACCTGTGCCTGTTCCAGAAGCCAAGATTCGACGAATACTGGAACTGGCTCAGCACTATCCTAGCGCTGGTTTCAGCCAGGGAATGGCCTTCATTGTCGTCACTGAGTCTGAACGGGTTCGTAGAATCCGGGAATTGAATCGTCTTAGGGGAGACGCGCCCGTATTAGTTGTTCCTTGTGTGAGCGAGAAGCTCTATCACGACAGATATCATGAGCCAGACAAGATCAGGCAGGATGGGACTGAGATCGACTGGCCGATTCCATACTGGTATTTTGACTCAGGATGCGCATCTCTACTAGTGCTACTGGCCGCTGTTGACGAAGGATTGTCTGGATACCTTGCTGGTGCTTTTCAGCCCGACCTTCTTAGACAAGAACTAGGGATTCCAGCTCATTTCGTCCCTGTTGGCGTTATCTCCATCGGATATCCTGACTATGAGAGACACGTTCCATCTCCGTCACTCAATCGCGGAAGACGACTCGCAAGCGAAGTTGTCCATTCTCAACGATGGTGACCTCAGTATTTTGCCCGTTATTGTGGTGCGGGGGGTGGGATTCGAACCCACGAAGGCCTACGCCACAGGATTTCTCCTGCGAGCCGGATCTTAAGTCAAGCCCCGTTCGGCTGCGAACGGTCCTGCCCCTTTGACCTGAATCCCGCCACGAACAGACCAGAATCCTTGCATGGTCTCGGGTACCCCCGCATCTATCCAAAATGATCCCTCTTCGAGGCTCTTAAAACTAGGAATAGTCTCCGACTAGGAGACTAGGGCTAGGCTCCCTTCGAGAGTCATTTGAAAACAGGGTATCAATCATCGTATTTTCTTGAACTCAGCGACTGCGTTTCGGGTAACGTTTCGATTTAGAGCAAGATACACGGACCACTCACCGACATGGACTCTTGACTTCTACCGAATCTAGCGCTTCTAGACCTGAAGAAGACCGAGTTGCGACGGGAGTCGAGGGTTTTGACAGTCTCATCGAAGGAGGCTTTCCTAGAGGAGATCTGATTCTACTTGTGGGTCATCCTGGCTCGGGTAAGACAATACTCTCGTCCCAATTCCTTTGCACTGGGGCCTCCGAAAAACAAGAACCAGGCATCTATGTCTCATTTGCAGAAAACCGGGAAGCGTTCCTCCGCAACATGCAACGGTCTAAGATGAATTTTGAGAAGCTCGAACAGCAGAACCTTTTCAGATTCTTGGATTTTGTCACGGTTAAGGAGACGGCGGTTGATGATGCTCTCAACACGGTGATGTCTGAGATCGATTCTCTAAAGGCCAAACGTCTCGTCATCGACTCGTTCTCTGCGATGTCCCAAGCATTCGCCCAGAAAATAGACGCTCGAATTGTGTTACACACGGTTCTCGGAAGGATGACTCGCCTGAGCGGAGTAACGACCGTACTCATTGCTGAAAAACCTCTCGGGTCGGACGCGCTCGGTGGAGGAATGGAAGAGTTTGTCTCCGATGCGGTCGTTATTCTCACCCATTCTCTTGAGAGAGGATATCTCATTCGGAACCTTGACATTGTGAAAATGCGGGGAACCAGAACAACTCGGGCACGAGTGAAGTATGACATTGCAGATGATGGAATAGTCGTCTATCCTCCCTTAACACCGTACGCTACGGAAAAAGTGTACAGTGAAAGGGTGAGCACCGGCGTTGATGGTTTGGATAGGATGCTGAGCGGCGGAATCTACAAGGGCTCAACAATGCTCGTTATGGGAGAATCCGGAACTGGAAAGACCACCAGCGCCCTCCAATTCTTGGTCCGAGGCGCCGCGAGCAAGGACAAAGTGCTCTTTGTATCCTATGAGGAATCACCTGAGGAACTCATACGGCACGGCCGCTCCTTCGGATGGAAACTCGAAGAGCTCATTGAGACCCGGCTCGCCAGATTTGCCTGCTCTTTCCCCGATCCAGGCAATATCCAACGAGTATTTTCCGAAACTAGAAGAATAATCCAGGAGTACAAGCCCTCGAGGCTCATAGTTGACGGTCTAACAACTCTAGAGAAGGCATTGGATGAGGATGAGTTCTACCAAGTGATTAGACGTTTAACGACCCTCGGCAAATCGGCCGGAGTCACTTGTCTAGCAACAGCTCGGACTAGCGAAGGAGCGCTTCCCTCCGACTTCTGGGTATCATCACTCGCAGATGTGATCCTCTCCTTGAGGCAAGTAGAATCGCAGAGTGCGCTGAGACGTGCTCTTGTAATATTCAAGGCTCGAGGATCAGCGATTGATCCCAGCATTAGGGAATTCGAGATCAGTCAGAGAGGCTTGGTGGTAGAGGACAAGTTCACTGATCTCGATCAGATACTTAGTGGCTCTGCGAGAAAGTCCGCACGGGTTGAGGGATGGAGCGATGCCTTCGCCGGCCGGTCAAAGTCAAAAACCGGGACGCCAGGCTGAGTTCAATGTTCGCATGCATCTATACAACAAGACATACGAGAATCGATCTGATCAAACATTGATGGTCTCTAAGACACAGAAGTTGGGAGTTGTCAGCATCCCCGTCTTGGCGACTCTTTCTGCCGCGTTTGGTGTTTTCGGCATTGCTGCAGGACTAATATTCGAGTCTGTACTGCTGGAAACCATACTGAATATTGGAGTGATCCTGTCAGTCTCGGTAGTGGTCGCCCGAATCTCGGCCAAGAGCTTTCTTCAGACAGGATCCACGAACGTTCTGCTCTTAGGTCTCGCAGTTTTCGAGTTTGGTTTCTCGGCGACGCTCGGAGGATTCGTCAGCAGCGTTAGCGTTGCAGAGGGCATTGCCATGTATGAGATGGGAGCATTAACCTCAGCATGTCTCCACTTTGCGAGTGGGATCTTAACTTATCGTGGGGGTCCTCAGAGAACAACGCGGCTCCGTCTCAGAGTTGGAATCTCATACATGGCTACGGTGATCTTCGTCTCGATTCTCTCCCTTCTCGCGCTTGGGGTACCAAGTATATCGATTCTTGCTGAGACAGGCTCGATTTACCAGCGAACGGTCCTCTCGATGACCGTTGCTATGCTGTTGGCGTCGGCATACTTCTTCTCCCGGGTTTATTCTCGTTCTCATAGTCCGATCGTATACTGGTACAGTCTTGGACTCGCGACTACGTCTTTCTCTTTTCTCGCTTTCTTTCTCACACGGGCCAACGGAGACCTAGCTACTTGGACAGGCATCGGCGGACTCTGTCTCGGGAGCGTCTATTTTCTATTGTCTGTTCTGGCGGCTCCGAAGCCGTTGGGCGCAAGGAAGTCCGGGGAGCAAATCGAGTGAGAGGTATGGTATCAAGTCTGAACACGCAGGTTCTGCAGTGTATCGATGCAGGGATGGATTCTATCGGCGGCACATCCAAACGCATCGTCTACTGGTATCTCGCTCAGAAACGCAGTCTCACCAAGGATGGTATCCTCGACGATCCTAACGCGTTCATCGAAGCCCTCAAGACTCTGTTCGGTCAGGGTGCAGGCATACTAGAAAGAACCATCATAAGACAACTTAGAGAATCGTTCAACATCACATTAGGCGAGAACTTTACAGAGGTCCTTGCTTTGATACGACGGAAGAACTTGCCCACAGCCACGGGCAACAACTTGCGAACTAGTTCAAGTAAGTCAAGTCTCGAAGACTAGCATATTCGTTCGCTCTCCAGTCTGAGACAGATTGGACGCCAACGGCCATTTTGACCTAGGACGGCTAACGGTTCCATGCTTGTTTCCTAGCATTTTCTTAACCCGGAGATGATGTTCCCAGTAACATTGTGACTTAGAGCGAGATAGGGTCGATCTCAAACTGACTAGGTTCTTGGCAATTTGCAGGCCGAATATTGATGAACTGTACCACAATAGCCCGGCGGAGCCGTAGTCGTGGTCTTCTAAAAGGCAGGCTTGTTTAGGGGATCTGACTCGTGGACAGAGCGGAGTTTGATTCGGTGATTCAAGTCTCGCTATCGAACACACTAAAGAGTGTGGGAGATGATTGCCTAGCATCCGTCCAGTCACTCCTGGGCGGAGAACGAGAACCGGTCGAAAGTCTAGTCGCACATCTAGGAGATATCGATTCGGTTCTTGATGAGTTGTTCGGTAAATTTTCCAAGATCATCAAGCATATTACGATTCTTCAGGCCAGTTCGCAGTTGAAGATCGACCCGCCAAGTCTTGGAGGCAGTCTTTTCTGGATGGTTGAGGAGCTCCGTTCGACTCTGTGGAAGGGGCAGTCGTAAGATGCGCACTCCCAATATCACGCTCATCCATGAGACCATCTCTATCTGTTTCGACCAAGTGTTAACTTCCATGGGAGAAATGACAAAGCGCATGACCTATGACTTCCTGGCAAGGAGGGGGATAAGCAGAGAGGATCTCTCTAGCCGGTTTGAGGATGTGGAAGCATTACTGGTCCAGCTATATGGTCAGGGAGGGCGTTCGGTGATGATTGGAACTCTCGCTAAGCTCTGTGAGGAATACTCTATTCCTCTCAACCTGGGCTACTCAGATACTCTGAGTAATCGAATGTCACAGTTGAGCGAGGACATCCTGATGCGGAAGCTTACGCCGAAACATTTCCGCAAGGACGTTGATACGACGACGTTTGAAGATAATACGGGTTCTTACGCCGACTGGACTGATTAGAGACAGACTCCCCGCACTCTGTACCTGATTAGTCCCTAGTTTAGTGATGGACTTGTCGCGATTATGCCTTATGAGACGCCTATGGGACTCGAAGCTTCGGGATTTTGACGCTCGCCAGCATAAGTACGAATCCGATCATGATGAAGACTACTCCTCCGGTCAAGTATGCGTCGGCGACTATTCCGCTGTAGGCGACCTTATTTGCGATGATGTACATTGCTTCGGCTATGACGCCAAAGATTAGGAGTATCAGACCCATCAGAAGCATTAGCTTCCTCATGTTCTTCCCTAGTCATCTTGTGGCTCTAGAACACTTAAGCGCTGTTTAACCCGAGATGAGCCGGAATCGGAAATAGGTCAAGAACCCGAATACGATCGGGCATTCAAAAAAGGCGGTCGGCTCTGGCGTTGAACCAGAGCTTCATTTTGTCAGCGATTCTCTAGTCTTGTTCTGCTTCTGTTGGGGTTATCGTCAGTTGCGTGAGCTTCTCGCCGCGCAGTACAGAGATGTTGACGTGTCTACCGATTGCTTTGTCGTCTAAGAGAACGCGTAGGTCTGCGAGGGTCTCGACCGGTTTGCTGTCTAGCTTTACGATCACGTCGCCTATGGCGACGCCCGCTTTCTTAGCAGCGCTGTCCTGGTCGACTCCGTAGATGATTAGTCCTGCTGACTGGCCGATGTCTGATTGTTTTGATAGATTTTCGGGGAGACCGATTGTCTCTGCGGTTATGCCCATGTATGCGCGTTTGATCTTTCCGTCGTGGAGTAGTTTGTCGACGACTGTCTTGACAGTGTTGACTGGTACTGAGATTCCGCGGTTGTTGGCGTAGGCTGCGTTGATTCCCAACATTCTACCGCGAGCGTCCACGAGTGGACCGCCGGAGTAGCCTGGGTTGAGCCGTGCGTCTGTGACTAGTACTTTGTCTAGTCCTCCGCCGCCCCACCATCTTCTGGTGCTGAAGGCGGGGTTTGTGACTATACCTGAGGTTGCGCTTGGTTGTCTGCCGAAGGGATTTGCGACTGCTAGGACGAACTGTCCGACTTTGAGACCGTCGGAGTTGCCTTGTTCGATGGCCGTGAGGTTGTCAGAGTCTACCTTCAATAGTGCTAGGTCGGAGTAGGGATCTTTGCCTACTACTTTGGCTGTGTGTTTTGTTCCGTCTGCGAAGCCTACTTCGACTTCGCGCATTTCACCGATGACGTGGTTGCTGGTTACGATGTGTCCGTCTTTGCTCCAGACGGTGCCTGTTCCTCCTCTCCATCTTCCAGCTCCTATCTGGACGACGGATCGGGATACGCGTTCAGTAACTTCGACGATTGCGTCTGAGACTGATTCGAGAATTGCTGACGAACTTGTTTGTTTACTCATTTTTTCACCTACCCTTGTAGGGTAGGTTGGCCTATTTGTTGACCAGTCAGCACTGGATACCGGTCACAAGCTAGGCAAAATCCAGGCCCGGATAGTATGCCACCTGGGACGCTAGATGCTGTCTGCGGCGCGTCGGGGTACCGTATAGTCCTGAAACGTGCCCGAGTAGCTGGTGGGCGGCCTTGACCGCCTGGCTAACCTCTCTCCCTTCACCCACCTTAGCGTCGATGCTCAGGTAGCTATCGGTGAATCTTGCTTCAATCTGAATCCCATCCTCTTCTGCGATCCATTTCAGGACCGTCCCCTCATCGGTCTGAGTATATCCTAGCCATCGGAGTCCACCGAACCATCGACCCTTCAAACCCGAGATTATCTGCTGAAGATCAACATCACGAGGAAGAAGCGACTGGACAATGGGTATCGGTTGGATGGCCGTGCCTAGGGGACGAGGAATCACCTCGTTTCCTCTTGCCGTCATTCTGTAGCCTTCAGCCACCTTCTCCAGAAGACCTTCTTCTTCTAAGCGATCGATAATTCTGGATAGTTTCTCCTGATGTAGGCCAGTCAAACGCTTCAAGCCATCGAACGTGAAAACTGACAGGCCCTCCTCCATAACTGCCCGAAGGACTCCAGTGTCCCGAGGAGTGAGGTTGCTGTCCTCATCTAAGATTGAGTTCGATAGAGAAGCATCTAACTGTCTAGTACCTGTCATTACCCCCGATTATCCTCCGCTCCGTGTTATATACTTAGTAGTCAATGCGAACTGAGTAGGTTGCGTTGACTTTAGCGAGCCTAAGTTCGTCTCTCAACTGTTACTCTCCATGACGTTTCGTTCTATGAGACTCCCCATCAAGGGTACAATCTTCTCAAATGCTCTTCGGGGGGCCTCATCCTCGTAGGCGTAGAGGCCAATCGCAGATTGAGTCCGGCGAGGAGCGCAGTAAGGCCCGTCACTCCGGGCTCTGTCAAGATCCTGATGATGGTCGAGGCGGGAGTCATCGGATTCCTTGCCTACTGGATTGTCAGTGAATACGTCTTCAATGCCTATTTTCACGACTATGTCGACCAGTTGCTTGGAACGCATGGCACCACGTTTACCGCTGCCCTCGGCCTAGGGGTTGGTTTGGCGGGCTCGGCAATTGCTGCTACCCTTTACAGAAACTTGCAGCATGCGAAGTCTCGCCTTGAAACGATAGCTGCTCCAAAGATCAGAGGGGCTGTCGAGAAGATACTCTCAAACCTGCCAACTGTTGAAGAGCCTCAGCGAGCCAGCGTCACGAGAGCACCCGCCCTTTCTTCAATTGCTCCGTTATCTCCGTCCCAAGTAATCGCGCAAGTCCCGGTCTCACGCGAGGAAGAGAAGAAATCGAACGACGTGAAGTCCTAGAGGTTCTCTCCGCGTTGACGAGCAAGCTCTTGTAACAATTCCCGTTCGCGCTTGTTCAACTCTCGCGGAATATCCACGTCCACTCTGACTAGTTCATCTCCTCGGCCCCAACCTTCCACATGTGGGAAGCCCTTCCCCTCGAGCCGGAATACTGTACCCGCTCTGGTTCCGGGTGGGATTTTCAATTGAGCTTTTCCGTCGATCGCCGGGACCTCCAGTTCCCCGCCTAGAGCCGCTTTAGGCATGCTGATCTTCGTCTCGAACAGAATATTGTCGCCTTCCCGCTTGAAAGAGGGATGAGGCTTCAAGTGGATTCGAACGAACAAGTCTCCCGCTCGTCCTCCCAGGGCAGCGTTTCCTTCTCCACGCAGTCTCAGACTCTGTCCCTCGTCGGCCCCCGCGGGGACTTTGACTTGCAGCTTCGTTCTCTCTCTTGTGAGTCCGTTGCCGTTGCAGTTCTTGCACGGCTTGTCGACCATCGTTCCCGAGCCGTTACATCTGGGACAGGTCGTTATCTGGATCATCTGTGCGAAACCTGATCGTCGGACTTGCTGTACCTGTCCGCGCCCGTAACACGTCTTGCATGTCTTTCGCTGACTTCCAGGCTGCGCACCTGTCCCGTTGCAAACATTGCACTGGGCGAGTCTGGGAACTTCTATCTCCCGGTTGGCTCCGTGGGCAGCATCGTCAAAACTGATCTCAAGATCATAGACTAGGTCTTCGCCTCGTGTCGGTCGTTGGGGAGTTCCGAATCCTTGGAATGTGCTGAAGCCGCCGAATCCTCGAAGGATCTGCTCGAAGATACCACCCAGCCCGCCGATGTCTCGAAAGATAGAGTCGAAGTCTGCGCCGCGAAAGATGTCCTCGGTGTTGTAACGCTCGTAGATTCCGGCTCGTCCAAACTGGTCGTACTGGTTCCGCTTCTCGTCGTCAGAGAGAATAGCGTATGCTTCAGAGATTTCCTTGAAGCGTTCCGTCGCCTCCGGCGCTTTGTTCCGGTCTGGGTGGTATTGTAGCGCGAGTTTTCGGTAGGCGGATTTTATCTCGTCTTTGCCGGCGCCCTTCTGGACTCCAAGGACGTCGTAGTAGTCTCGCTTGTCCATACTCTATTCATTCTACTCGTTCTCTACCGGGAACCCTCGTCTTTTACTTCCCGATACTCGGCGTCGACCACCTTGTCACCATCTCCAGGTGCTTGTGCTCCCGGCGCTCCAGGTGGCGGCGCCTGTTGCGAGCGCTCCTCATCTGGCTTTGAGGCGACTTTCTGGTAGATCTCTGCACCGATCTTCTGAAGGGTCTTGCTTAGCTCGTCGCTGGCACTCTTGATCTTGTCCGGTTCCTTTCCAGCCAGCGCGGCCCGCAGGACACCTGACGCCTTGTCTATTGTCTGGACCTGGTCAGGCGTGATCTTGTCCTTCAACTCGTCTTTGGTCTTGTCCGCCGTGTAGAGCATGCTCTCCGCGGTGTTCTGAAGCTCGACCTCTTCCTTCCTCTTCCGATCCTGCTCTGCAAACTGCTCCGCCTCTCGGACCATCTTCTCCTTGGAATCCTTCGAGAGTTTTGTGGACGCCGTGATCGTGATCTTGTTCTCCTTTCCCGTGCCGAGATCCTTGGCGTTGACGTTCAGCATTCCATTGGCGTCGATGTCGAAGGTGACCTCGATCTGAGGTACGCCTCTCGGGGCTGGTGGTATCCCGGTCAGGTTGAACATTCCCAGCGAGATGTTGTCGCCGGCCATGGCTCTCTCTCCTTGGATCACGTGTATCGTCACTGTGGTCTGAGAATCTGCCGCGGTCGAAAAGACCTGGCTGCGCTTTGTGGGGATCGTCGTGTTACGTTCGAGAATCTTCGTCGCGACTCCCCCGAGTGTCTCGACTCCCAAGGATAGAGGTGTCACATCCAGTAGGAGTATGTCTTTGACCTCGCCGGCTAATACTGCACCTTGGATTGCAGCTCCAACTGCGACGCACTCCATCGGGTCCACTCCCCTCTCAGCAGGCTTCCCGATCATGTCTTCTACGAATTTGCGGACCAGCGGCATTCGGGTCTGGCCTCCGATCAGAATTATTCTGTCCACGTCTTTTGTCTGGAGCTTCGCATCCTCTAGGGTTCGTTTTATCGGCGTTTCGACTTTGCGAACAATTGGATACGCGAGTTCTTCGAGCTTCGAGCGTGTGAGGGTAATGTGGAGGTGCTTGGGTCCCGAGTTGTCTGATGAGATGAACGGTAGGTCTATGTCAGTGGTTAGGAGTGTTGAGAGTTCGATCTTCGCCTTTTCCGCCGCCTCTTTCAACCGTGTCATTGCAGATTGGTCGCCTCGGAGGTTGATGCCTGTCTGGCGTTGGAAATCGGTCAGGAGGTGATCGACGATTGCATTGTCGATGTCGGTGCCGCCTGTCTGTGTGTCGCCGCTCGTCGATAGGACTTGGAAGACTCCTCCGCCAAAATCCATCAATGTGACATCGTGGGTCCCGCCTCCGAAGCTGAAGACCATGATTTTCATCTCCTTGTCGGTCTTGTCGAGACCGTAGGCAAGGCATGCGGCGGTTGGCTCGTTGATTATCCGGTCAACTTCGAATCCTGCAATCTCGCCCGCATCTTTCGTTGCTTGGCGCTGGTTGTCGTTGAAGTGCGCCGGTACAGTGATGACGGCTTTCTTTATCGGTCGTCCGAGAAATGTCTCCGTGTCCCGTTTGATCTTCTGGAGTACGAAGGCGGATATTTGCTGTGGAGTATACTCTTTCCCGTAAACGCGGACCTTGTAATCGCTCCCCATCTTCCGCTTGATTTCCTGAATCGTTCCTTCGGCATTGGTGGCGGCTTGTCTCTTGGCAGGCTCTCCCACAATCATCTGACCGTCCTTTGTGAAAGCCACTACTGAGGGGAACATCTTGCCCGCGGCTGTCTGGCCTTCGCCGCTCGGGATCACCAGGGGGCGACCGGCTTCCATTATGGCCGCTGCACTGTTAGTGGTTCCCAGGTCTATGCCCAGGATCTTCTCGGTTTCAGGCTTACTCATTCTCTATCAGCCTCACTCGATTCATTTTCCTCCACTAGGTTCTTCCCTGCCACTTTAACTATGCTCGGACGAAGAACCCTTCCCTTCAGCATGTATCCCGCCCTGACCTCTTCTAGCACTGTCCCTTCCTCCTCATCGGAGACGACCCTGAGAGCCGCCTCATGATAGTCCGGATTGAACGCAGACCCGGCCCCTGGAACTCTCTCTATGCCCTCCTTCGACAGAATGTTTTGAAGCCGTTTCTGGACCATGCCCACTCCTTCCAGCAAAACCGGGCTCTGCTTGGTCTCGCGGGCCTTTGCAAACGCCAGATCAAGTTCGTCCTTTACTGTTAATAGATCTGAAAGGAGCCGTTCGTTACTGAATCTCTTCGCATCTCCCATTTCCTTCTCAACTCTCTTTCTATAGTTCTCAAAATCAGCCTGAAGGTACTGCAGTCGACGAAGCAGGTCCGCGGATCTCTCTTTCTCATCTTCCAGGGCCTCTGCCAACTGAGAGACTTGGCTAGGAACGTCGGTCGTCGAATCTTCCTCAACCTGTTTCTCCGGGACAACTGCGGTCTTCGACGGCTGATGGGCTATTGTTTCGGAGGCAGGTCCATTCTCTTTCTCATCCAAGATGTAGCTCACCAGAGACCAACTCTACCCAGCACACTTAGTCGGACGGTATCTGAGTTGAGAGTCTAGACTCTCGGGGAAAAATTAAACCTTCTGACACGCTAGTGCTCGGCAACCTATTGCACCCTTTCCCGTGAAGGTGTCATCAGAGTTACGCTTTCTTGATAGGGTGCACCCTTAGCATGTAGAAAATAGCTCGGAGGAAATCAGACCATGGGATTATTCGATCACTTGAAAGCACCCAAGGGCAAAATCTGGATTACTTTCGACAAACCAACATTTGTCGAAGGCGAAGGCGTAGCTGGGAAAATCAACGTGCAGGCTCAAGAATACATTCAGTCTCTAGGAGTCAGGGTAGAAGCTCGAGTGTTTGAGAATTACGAAGAACGAGTTTGGGTTACACTTCCCAACGGTCAGAGGATTCAAGAAAATCAGCGCAGGCAGAACGTCCTGTTCTCCCGGGACGTCCAAGTGACGGGACCAAATGACTTTGGCAGTGGTCCAACTCAGACTTTTCCATTCAGTGTGGGTATTCCTCCCTGCCGGCCGACTAGGGGAGGATCTTCAGTGGAGAACAGCCTCAAAGCTGTTGTCCAAGTCAAAGGCCGGCCTGACCTCACAAGCCAGACACAGGTCGCATTTGCTCCCCCTGGAAGCATGCCCCAACCCCAAGCGATGCCGGGGTACATGGCGCCCGGATATCCGGTTCCCCAAGGCTATGGTCCACCTGGTTACAATCCGGGATACAATCCCAACCCCGCATATGGCCAGCCCATGAATCCAGGCTACGGTCAGCCGATGCCGGGATACGGCATGCCTCCACAAGTACAGATGCCTCAGCAACAGGTCGCGCAGGTCCGCTGCAAATATTGCCAAGGCATGATGAACCAGAACTCGGCCAATTGTCCCAACTGCGGCGCCCACCAGTAGCCAACCTCATAAGTTTCTGCAGCGCTAGGACGCAGTGCTAACCAAGACAACCCCCGCGATTATCAGAAGCGCACCGGTCCCAGAGTAAAGATTGAACGGATCAGTAAAAATGATAACGGACAAGACTACTGCGACTACAACTTCAATCGGCAGAATTATCGACGACACGGTCGGAGAGACGGATTCCAAACCCTTCATGAAGAAATAATACGCTCCGACGGTGGCGAAAACTGCCAGAAAGAGTACATAGAACCAGGCTGCCGGAGCAGGATTGATCGACTGGTTCCAGTCGAAGGGAACCGTTGGAAGTAATAGAAGTGTTGTGACAAGAACTATTCCTCCTGTGACAGCTCGCCCTCCCTTCTTCTCAACTAGGTCCTTTGAGAGGACGAAAACCAGCGCTATCGTGACAGCTGTTCCAAGAATCAGGAGATCGCCGAGGACCTCAGAGCTTCCCAGATTTAGTGTCTGCCCTCTGGTGACGAGGAGAGCGGTTCCGATGAACCCTGATAAGACTCCAGCTACTTTTCTCATTCCCATCTTTTCGTGTAGGTAGATCAATGATAGTAACGGAATCATGAGTGCTGCTGTGCTGATTATGAGAGCAGCATTTGATGAAGAGGTTACGAGTTGTCCTTGAAACTGGGTAACGTATCCCAGCGCATTGATGAATCCAATAATCCAAATCTTTCTTGACCTGAAGAGGTCTAATTGCACCCAACCTCGTCCCCGCAAAAGGAAAACAATCAGTGCAGAAGCAAACGAAAACCGCAATGCCACAAACGTGTCAGGGGGAATAAAGCCTAGTCCTAGCTTTATCACGGGGACACTAGTTCCGAACAATATCCCTGCAAGAATTGTTGCAACGAGTCCAACTCGGTTGACCATTCAGTCTCCCTCCTGGGTGGTGGTTAATTTCGGAGTCGCCATCGAGCTATGTGTATGATTTCCCGTAGCGTGATGATCATGTTTCAGACAATCACTCACACACTCATCAAGCATGATCCTGAGACTATCCACTCGAGAAAAAACTGTGTACGCTAGGCTTATCTTTCACTCGCCCGTCGAGGTTATTCAGCATGAGTGAAGTCACTCTTCTCCCAGGCAACATAGTTGAGTGTGCCTGGTGCAAGGATTCTAAACCGATAAGCGAGACTACATGGTTCATGCCTGAACCCGGAGAGAGATCAGTCCGTCTCTGCAGCTTCTGTTACGAAGAGGCCCGCAAACAGGTCCGACTACTGAGATTCGTGAGGAACCGTGGCGAATTCCCAGTAGAAGCAGCTTCCTAAACTACACAGTTTTCCCAAACTCCGCGAACGTCCCTAGTAAACAGTGTCGCCCCCAAACCCGACCCCGCAGGGAAAGCGTGGTGTCCTCGAGACATTTGGACCAGCGCAAAACATTATGCCATTGACAAGAGCAGCACCCCGAATCTGAGAAGCGCTTGCCTTCAAGACCCAACATTGTAGTTCTCGGTTGCGGAATGGGCGGTTTCACCGTATCAAATCTCATCTCCAAACAAGTTGGCAGCTCAGCCACTGTCACGATCGTAGAACCGAACGCCCGGCTCGCCTTTGCTCCAGCATTTCAGTGGTTAGTATTTGGCTGGCGCCAACCGGAGAAAATACAACGAGACCACAGGAATCTCTCCAGAAAAAAGAACGTCCACATGGTCAACGACAGAGTAGAGAGGATCGATGTCAAAGAACGAACCATCAAAACCGAATCTGAGACGGTAAGATATGACAAACTTGTAATCGCTCTGGGGACTGAATTCGCCTTCGACCAAGTACCGGGACTCGAGGCCTACAGTCATGACGCCTACTCAATTGAGGGAGCACTGAAACTCAGGGAAGCTCTAGACAATTTCAGCGGCGGCACCATCGGATTAGGAATATCGCGGCTTCCAATAAAATGCCCCCCTGCTCCCTACGAGCTTGCCCTATTGTTGGAAGAACATTTTCGCCGCGCAAAGAAGAGAGTGGAGATTTACTTCTTCACCCCCGAACCTCACCCCATTCCTGCGGCAGGTAGCGTAATTGGCAAACAAGTCGAGAGACTCCTGAACAGTAGAGGAATCAAATATTTGCCAAAGAGCAAACTTGTGAAGGTCGAACGGAACAATGTCGTCTTCGACGATGGATCTGAATTGAAGTTTGACCTTCTTGTCACAACCCCACCTCATCGTGCATCCCAAGTCGTAAGAGATGCGGGTCTCACCGACGAGTCGGGTTGGATTCCCGTGAATCCTCACAACCTCGCAACCCGACACGAGGACGTGTTCGCAATAGGCGACATCACTTCAATCGAGACCCCTCACGGGCATGCCCCCTATTTGCCTAAGGCGGGTGTTTTCGCAACAGGCGAGGCTGAGGTTGTTGCCAACAATCTAGCAGTGTCGATAACCAAGAAGGGAGGGATGATGCAGTGGAATGGTGAGGGTTCGTGCTACTTACAGGTCGGAAAGTCCGAGAGCGCTTTCCTCAAAGGGGCTTTCCTCTCTAATCCTCCCAGATTGGAGTTCCATCCGCCGCGGAGAAAGTGGTTCCTGGAGAAGTTGAGACTTGAGAAAGAGTGGCTGAAGCTAAGGTGAGACTCTCGCCAGTCAATTATCTGCCTTAGCGTCCTCTGAAGTTGGCCAATCTTGAAGCAGCCATCTCAATTGTGTGAGGCATTTTTGAGAATGAGAAGCGCAGTTTGAGTCTGCCTCTGGACGGGACGTGATAGAAGCTCGAACCTGGAACAGCGCCCACTCCAACCTTCTTTATCAGATACTCCGCGAGTTTTCGGTCATTTTTGAAGCCCGTTCGTCTGATATCTGTCCAGACATAGTAAGCACCGTCGGGGACAGTGCAGGTGAAGGAAGCTTCTTCCAGTGTTTGGAGCAGCAGCTTTCTGCTCTTCGAATAGAGTGCTCGGAGATCCCGATAATAGGAGAGAGGGAGTCTCAAGGCGGCAATACAAGCCTCCTGCAAAGGTGTGGGGGCGCATACGGTTAGAAAGTCGTGAACCTTCCTAACTGCAGACGTGAGTTTCTTCGGCGCGATTACGTATCCTACTCGCCAGCCGGTAGCGCTGTAGGTTTTTGAAAATCCAGAAATCGTCATTGTGCGATTTTCCATACCGTCGAGGCTCGCGATGCTTACGTGCTTCCTATCGTCGTAGAGGATGTGTTCATAGATCTCATCAGTGATCGCGAAGGCATCATAGTCGGTGCAGAGGTCTCGAATTAGTTCTAGCTCACGACGAGTGAAGACTCTGCCTGTCGGGTTGTGAGGAGTGTTGACGATGACAGCCTTGGTCTTTCTGGAGAATGCTTCCTTCAGCTTCTCTTCTTCGATCCTGAAACTAGGCTCTTCGAGAGCAACGTATCTACACTTTGCTCCTGAGAGAATTGAGTCAGGACCATAATTTTCATAGAATGGTTCGAAGATTACGACCTCTTCACTGGGGTTTAGAAGAGCTAGAAGAGATGCGATCATCCCCTCGGTTGTCCCGCATGTTACGGTAACATTGTCATTCGCATTGCATGGTACATGATTGTAAGTTGTCATTTTGCGAGCGATGGCCTGTCGGAGGCGAGGAACACCGTGAGTAGTCGAGTATTGATTGTGTCCCTCATAGATTGCCTTCGAGGCGGCGTTCTTCACTTTGACCGGAGGATCAAAGTCGGGAAATCCTTGGGCTAGGTTTATCGCGTTGTAGGCTTGACATAGCCTGGTCATTTCTCGTATTACAGATTCTGTAAAGCCCTCGGCTCTCCGGGACGGTCCCTTTCCCATGGCTACGAGGAGAATTCGATGCCTAGTAAGGGTTCTTCTAATTGTCTGATACAAAGTAGGTGGGGTCTAAATAAAGCCCAGTCAGTTTCAGGATGAGTCGTTACCATGGCTTACTGTTCTGTCTTCTTGTACCGAGTTCCGAGAAGAAAGGCAGAGGCCTTTGTACATGCTCTCAAACCAATCATGAAACTCTTCGAGGACGCCGGAGCCCTGTCCGACGAACTGTTACGACCGAAAGATATGACGGCGAAATTCGGCGGAGCTAGCCTTCCCTTGGCGGTCGAGCTTGGCAGTGATGAAGAGCTCTGGATTGAGATCGCTAAGTTCAAAGACGCATCCCACATGAAGGAGGTTCATTCCCTAGTAGCCAAGAATCCGGATCTTGACAAGCTTCACTCCAGATTCGATCTCCTCATCTCTGGAAAGCAGGTCTATCATGCAGAGTTCGAATCTCTGCGTCCCCAGCCCTAGTCTCGTTATTGGACCCGAGAGCGTTCGGAACACGTACCACTTTCTAGGGAATTCGAAGGGTTGGTAACACTACCCTGAAACTTGAGACTCCGTGGATGCTTGAATGAGATACATGGCAAGAACCGTCACGAAGAGTCAGGCGTCAAAGAGACCGGTCAAGTCAGCGAAAGCTCTCAGCAGAGTCAGGAAGAGGTCAGTCAGTCATACGAGAGCGTCACCTAGAGTCTCAACCAGAAAGACGGTCTCAAGAACCGGGCATCAGCAAATTAGCGACACAACCTACATTTTCGAATGTACCAGACCCGGGTGTGGATATAGAATCCCACGCGAAGAAAAAGCTGAGTTAGGATCGGTTCGCTTCGATCTCAAATGTCCCAAGTGTCACCACAGGGAATTCAAATGCCTAGGAAAAGGCGATCTCCCAGCGAGCTTCGAATTGCCTGTGCCCACAACGAACATTGACTTCGACAGCATACGACCGGTTGACCTGGGTTCAAACTAGCACTTCCCAGCTCGACGCTCGGACATTCTAGTTCAGGAGAGGAAGGATCTCTTCTTCTCCTTACTCTTGAAATAGGAAAAATATCTAGACGAAGACTTAACAGAACCTTTCCTTCTTCGGCAACCAATGACTGTTAGTGAACTTCCTCCTGAGAAACTGAGATTGGAGTGTCCGGCCGACCAGGTCGGATGCGAGACCAGCGCAGAACTCGGTCCTGTAGACGGCATTATCGGACAAGATCGCGCCCTGAAAGCCTTGAAGTTCGGAGTCGAAATGAAGGGTAAAGGCTTCAACGTTTACGTTGCGGGTCCACCGATTACTGGGAAGAGACCTGCAGCTCGAAGCTTCCTCGAGAATATTGCGAAAACCCGTTCCGTTCCTCCTGACTGGGTGTATGTGAACAATTTTCAGAACCCGTACGAGCCGAAGGCGCTGAAACTTCCGCCCGGTAAGGCTAGGGTATTCCAGAAGGACCTCAAGAATCTTGTTGATCAGGCGAAGAGGGCTGTTCCTGCGGCTCTTCAGAACGACGAGTTCGTTTCAAGAGGGAATGGCATTACGAAGAAGGCTGTCGCCGAACGAAACGCGATTCTCAGTGATCTGAACAAGCAGGCAGAGGTTCACGGCTACACGGTTCGGATGACCCAGCTCGGCATCACAATAATTCCAGTTGTTGATGGCAAGACGGTGAGTCAAGAAGAATTCGATGCTCTTCCGGCCCGCGTGAAGAAGAAGTACGATCAGAGCAGAGACACCGTTCGAGCTGCGCTTGACAAGGCGGGGAAAGAAGTCAATGATCTAGATGCTAAGACCCTTGAAGAGCTGAAAAAACTCAGAGACGACTCAGTACGCTACGCCATCGGCGGCCTCATGACCAACCTCGTCTCCCGCTACGAAGACATGCCAGATGTTGTTGAGCATCTCAACCAGATCAGAGACGACATCATGGAGAACACCGAACTATTCACTCCAGGAGGCGCTGAGGAAAAACCCGACCCAGCGAACGCGGAACAACAGAATCCCTTGGAGAAGAATCTGCCAGAGTTCGTGTTTCGCCGGTATGATGTGAACGTTATCGTAGATAATTCAGAATCGAAAGGGGCTCCAGTAATATCGGAAGACAATCCTACAGTAACTAATCTTCTCGGCAAGTTTGAGAACGAGTCACGATTCGGAGCCGTCACAACAGATTTCACTCTCATCAAGGGAGGCTCGATACACCGGGCTAACGGAGGCTACCTAATCCTCGGGGCTATTGAGCTGCTCAAGAATCAGTTCTCCTACGATGGTCTGAAGCGAGTTCTGCAGAGCGGAAGTATTCTGATCGAGGGGGCCGGAGAAAGGCTCGGGGTTGCCAGCACCAAGACTCTCGTCCCACAACCAATACCGTTGAATGTCAAGGTGATACTCGTCGGAGATCACGAAATCTATCAGGCACTATACACGCAAGACCCTGACTTTGGGATCCTGTTCAAAGTCAAAGCTCACTTTGACGATTCCATCGAAAGGAATGACCAGAACCAGAAGACCTACGGTAGCTTTGTCCACTCTCTTTGTGAGAGAGAAGGGCTCAACCATTTGGAGGCACCGGCTCTGGCGAAAGTTGTAGAGTACGGGTCCAGGTTGGCCGAAGACCAGACAAAGCTGTCGACGAAATTCCCTGAAATCGCCGATCTTGTCAGAGAGGCAAATTTCTACTCGGCACAGGAGGAAGCCAAACTGATCAAAGATGTTCATATCAAGAAAGCTCTCAACGAGAAAGTCTACCGTTCCAATCTTCTCGATGACAAAATAAAGGAGATGATTGAGCGAGGAATCATCCTCATAGACACGTCAGGAACGCAAGTGGGACAAGTAAACGGTCTCTCAGTTATCAGCCTCGGAGATTTCGACTTCGGCCAGCCATCGCGAATTACCGCAAGCCTTGGGTTAGGAAGGAGGGGAATAATCGATATCGAACGTGAGTCTAGGATGGGAGGGCAGACGCACACGAAGGGCGTCATGATTATCTCCGGCTATCTTGAGAACAAGTACGCCCACGACAAACCGTTGAGCCTCTCATGCAGACTTGTCTTCGAACAGAGCTACGGTGGAGTAGATGGTGATAGCGCTTCGAGCACTGAGCTTTACGCGATCCTCTCAGCCCTGTCAGAACTGCCAATCAAACAAACCCTTGCCGTAACAGGATCGGTCAACCAGAAAGGAGTTGTCCAAGCGATAGGCGGGGTCAACGAGAAGATAGAAGGTTTCTACAAGATCTGCAAGGCAAAGGGATTGAAGGGCGACGAAGGGGTGATGATCCCCAGCAGCAACGCGCAGCACCTAATGCTTAACGAAGAAGTGGTTGAGGCAGTCCGAAAGGGCCGATTCCACATCTATCCCGTTAGCACGATTGATGAGGGCATAGAGATTCTGACTGGTGTCAACGCGGGTCAGTTGAAGAACGACGGGACTTACGAGCCCGGCACCGTGCACTTCAAGGTCAACAAGCGTCTCGCAGAAATGAGTCAAAGAATGGCCTCGTTGAGGGGCTCCTCAGGATTAGACGAGGAACCCTCTCGGTCTGAGATCGAGACCCTCGCTCAGCCTCGATCTAAACCTTAGTCCAAATGGTCGTTCAAGGCTAACTGTTCTTCACTGACTCGTCCACGCGACGCTGACTGGATCGAAAGGCATTGTCACCTTTAAGAGGAACGAGACAATAACCGCTTGGCTGGTTTCTAATGGAAGCTGCAACAACGACCCGACCTCTACCGCGAGAATCTACGCTAGTACACTTCGAGATACCTGCCAACGAGCCCGAAATAACAGCCCGCTTCTACGAGCAACTCTTCAACTGGAAGATTGCCAAAGTCCCAATGGGACCAATGGACTACTGGCTCATATCTCACAAGGACGCCGGTGAGAACGAGACAATGGGCGGAATGTACAAGAAGACCATGGGCGAAACAGGATTCCTCAACCATTTCAGCGTAGTCAACATCGACCAATCTCTGGCCAAAGCCACGAACCTCGGCGCGAAGGTTGTCAAAGGAAAGGAAGAAGTCCCGAACATCGGATGGTTCGCGATTCTCCAAGACCCAGACAACAACACATTCGCCTTTTTCCAAGCCTCAGGCCGCATGTAGACGAGACTCGCGTAACATCCACTATCCTTTTTTTCTTGGTCTCCTATTGGAGAGACTGGCCAATATCTACTGTGCTAGCACGAGTTTCTCAAATGAGAGTTCTCGAGACAGACTTGCCAAGTTGACTGGGGAGTAACCGTCCGGCTTGGCGATCTTCTGTTCTGATGGAGGTGCTTCGAGGTAGTCCGGTATGCGAGCTTTGATGCGTTCCGCGTAGGTTGGGATGGTCTCGTTCTGGTAGAATACGCCTATCGGGATCTTGTCGCCCCACTCTCTCGACTTTTCGATTATCAGTGACATCTTCTTCTCGACGTCCTCCTCGCTCATCATTGGAGTAATCCTCCCATCATAGCCAGTAGGCTCGAGCTCGTACGGACGCGGTGTGGGCTTTTTCGTTGTCGGGTCTAACCGGTCTTCCCCACCATACCATTCCTTCGTGTTAATGTCGTTGTACGTGGGACAGGGTTGCAGGATATCGACTAGTGCGAAACCCTTGTGGGCGACCGCTTTCTTGATTGTCTCTTTGAGATGTTTCGTGTTGTATGCGTAAGTTCTTGCTATGAAGGTGAAGCCTGCGGCAAGCGCGAGCATCATTGGATCGACATTGGTGTTGATGTTGGGCATAGGCAGGGATTTCGTCTGCACCCCGAGATGAAGTGTCGGCGATGCTTGTCCCTTGGTCAGGCCGTAGACGCCGTTATCGTGTATGATGTACGTCATGTCGATGTTTCTTCTACCGGCGTGGACGAAGTGGCCTACTCCGATTCCTAGACCATCACCGTCGCCTCCTATGGCGATAACCTCCAGGTCCGGGTTTGCCAGTTTCGCGCCCTGCGCGAACGGTAGCACTCTACCGTGTAGTGTGTGGATTCCGGTTGCGTTTGTGAAGTGCACGATCTTGCCAGAGCATCCGATTCCTGAGAATAAGACTAGTTTGTTGACGTCGATCGGCAGCTCTGTGAGAGCCATCTTCAACCCGGCTTCTATTCCGAAATCTCCGCATCCGGGACACCAGTCGTTGTGAACGTCTGTTCTGAGGTCGCTGAGTCTAAGCACCATGGGTCAACACTACTCTCCTGTTTTGTGATGGGTTCGAGATTATCTGCCTGACCCCCTGGTAGATCTCGTCTTGGGACATGGGTCGGCCGTTGAACTTGAGGATCTTGTTCTCGATATCAATCATTGTCTTCTCGGCTATGACAGCAGCCATCTGGCCTGAGTAGTTCTGCTCTATGTCGATGACGAGCTTAGCACCGGCCAACTTTTCCCGAACTGTCTCTGTTGGAAAGGGGCTAGCGAGTCGGATCTGTAAGAATTCGACACCTATTCCATCCTTGTCAAGCATCCGCATCGCATCCAAAATAGCTCCCTTGGTAGACCCCCAGCTCACGATTGTGGCATCAGCTTGTTTCTTATTCGACCTGAAGAAATTGAACTTCTCCTCCTCCGGAATGTCTCGCGCCGCAGTCTCCAACTTTGACATTCTTTTGTCCATCATCTTGATCCTGTTGTCAGGGTCTTCCTCGATATGTCCCATTGTGTCATGTTCGTCTCCGCTGTTCCAGAACCGATGTCCGGGCATCCCTAACACTGCTCTTGGCGAGACGCCGTCGTCAGAGAACTCGAACCGGTGATATTCACTGTTGCTTGGAGCTTGGCCATCGTTGATCAGTTTACCTCTTTGAATCGGGACCACGTCAGGCCGGAGTTGTGGGATGGTAGCGCTGTTGTTTGCGAGAGACTTGTCAATTAGGTGTATCGCTGGCATCTGGAATCGTTCTGCATAATTGAAGATTCTAGTCGCATCGTAGAAGCATTCTTCGATGTCGCCGGAGCACAACACGATTCGGGGAAATTCTCCGTGGGACGCGCTGAGAACGAACTTCAGGTCTCCCTGCTCGTGACGAGTGGGCTGTCCTGTTGATGGGCCTCCACGGGAGTATTGCGTTATGACGACCGGGACTTCGTTCATGCCTGCCCATCCGAGCCCTTCGACCATGAGCGAGAATCCGGGTCCGGAGGTTGATGTTGCGGACCTGACTCCTGTTAAGGCTGAACCGGTTGCCATAGTGATTGCAGCTATCTCGTCCTCTGTCTGGGTTACGAGAATTGATCCTTTCTTTCCTGGGTTGACGCCGTCCAGGAGATCGAAGTTTTCGTGGGATTCGATGAACTCGCTCTCATCAGCTGCTGGAGTGATGGGATAGTAAGTCTGCACTCGGCAGCCTCCTACTATCTTGCCGAAGGCGACTGCTTCAGTGCCCATTATCAATAGTCTAGACTGATTTTGGACTGGTCTGAGCTGATAGGGGAAAGGCTGAGAGATCATGGCCTTCGCGATATCGTAGGCCATTTTGGCTCCGATCTCGTTCATCCCGATGACCTTCTTCTTTGAGCCGAACGTCCGCTCAAGCGACTGGTCTAGGTAGTTGATGTCGAAACCTAGGATGGCGAGGGAGGCAGAGACCGATAGTACGTTGATGATTCTTGAGACTTTGCTGAGCTGATGCTCTCCTATCTGGGCGGCGGTTTTAGCGATAATATCATTGTAGGATATGGGATAGAGGCTGACAATCCTCCGTTTGGCCTCTTCCAGGATTCCTGCGACAGTGGCGGGTATGTTCTGTTTCGCGAGTCTTGCTTTGATTCGAAGTACCACCGGGTTCTCGATCGTGTCAACCTTGTCGATCTCGATAGCGCTGAAGCTGGGGTCATAGAGGATTCCGCCCCCCGGGTTTACTTCGTCAGCATGTCTGATTAGTGTCTCCGCGTCGAACGTGGCTAGAAGGTTTACACTGTTTACGTGGGATCGGATCCTTTCGCTGTTCACCCGGACCTCAAAATAGCTATGGGGTCCCTTAATGCTCGAATAGTACTCTCGGAGGCCGAAGGTCCAGAGACCGCCGAGTGCGCAGGCTCCTGCAAAGATGTTTGCTGAAGAGTCGACCCCGCTGCCTTGCGGGCCTCCCGTCATCCACGATAAGTCGTTGACTTTTGAGGGCGTGGTGCTCGTCGTTTAGCCCCCGGTCGCCTTTCCGAGCCCTACCGCGCAGTCGCAATCGCTGCTCTCGCTACAGTATGGACAGGCGCATTCACAGTCATCTATGACAATTTCACAGTTGGGACACATGTACCGTTCTACTTCGTCCAGCACAACTATCGCAGTAAAAAAGTGCTAGTCTTCTCAATAAGTCTTTACAGAAGGGTGGGTTCGGTTAACGTAAACCCTAGTTTCGGCCTCTGTCAGATCAGTTCAATATTCTCTTCATTGAATCCTAGTTTGACGAGTTCATCCTTCGCCTTGGTTCGCTGTTCTCCGTGCAGGACGATTCGTCCTCCCTCTACATCTCCACCGGTGCCGAGGGCCTCTTTTAGCTGACGAGCAATTTCCCTCAGTCCCGATTCGTCCTTGGTAGGCCTGTGAGGCTCGACAATAGTCACTTCTCGCCCAGAGTGGTGATGCTTCTCCAGTCTAACGACGAAATGCTCTGACTCCTTGTCGATATGTTTCAGTATGTCTTCGAATGTGAGATCTTCACTACTCATCCATTATCTCTCTCCTTAGACCTCAACCATCTGGTGCGGATGGTCGATCGTGTGATGGTAGTGTTCGGGCGGCATGAAGGATTGGAACGCTCTTTCTACAACTTCGCTTAGTGCTGGGTGAATGTGCATCATGTCCCTAATCGGCCTATAGGTCTGTTCGGGCGTGTACATTAGTGGTATTATCTCATGTATTAGTGTTGAGGCTTCAGGGCCGATGATGTGGGCTCCTAGGATTCTCTCGGTGTCTGCCTCTACTATTACCTTGACGAAATAGTCCTTGACATTGAGCGCTTCCCCTTTGGCTGTGTCCTCATACTTGTGATAGCCAATGAGCACCCTGTCCGCTCCGTGCTTTGCTATGGCTTCTTGTTCTTTCATTCCCACGGCGGCGATCTCAGGATAAGTGAAGATGGCGCGCGGGACTGCGTGATAGTCTACTTTGACGTTCCTCTTTAGTATAGCATTATAGTAGACAATTGCAGACTCGTAGTTTGCAACATGTTTGAACAGATGCTTGCCGTCCGCATCTCCAAACGCCCAAATGCCTGGTTGAGAAGTCTCTAGATACTCGTCGACTGCGATCCATCCAGTGGGGGTCGTCTTTATTCCTGACTTTTCAGGGTGGAGGATATCTGTTGTCGGTCCTCTCCCGCTGGCGATCATGATTTCCTTCGCTGTGACAGTCACTGTCTTCCCGCTCTTTCGATCTAGTGCAACAAGTTCCTTCAGCCCTGGCGAGATCTCTCTCACTTCCTTCACGTCATGGTCGATGAGAATGTTGAGGTGCCGCCCTAGCACTCTGGTCGCCAGCGCGGAGACTTCAGGCTCCTCTTCTGGCACGAACCGCGGGTTTCTTCCTATGATCGTGACTCTGGATCCCATGCTTGCGAAGAAGTGGCCGAATTCTGCCGCTATGTATCCGCCTCCTACGATCGCAATGCTTTCCGGTAGTTGATTCATCTTGAAGACTGTGTCGCTAGTTTGGTAGCTGATTTTGTCGAGGCCCTTGATTGGTGGGATGATAGTCTTAGAGCCTATGCAGAGGAAGATTATTGGCGACTTGATCTCGGTCCCGCTGACTCTCATTGTGTAGGGCGCGATGAATTCTGCTGGTGCGTGGTAGTAGTCAATGTTCTTGGAATTGGATAGTCCCTCTCGTATCTGGTCGATTTCGTGATTGATGAGTTTCCGCATTCTTTCCATTACGAACTCGAAACTGATCTTTCTGATCTCAGTGTCAATGCCTAAATCCCGTGCCTCCTCGATCTTCCTGACGAGCTCTGCAGGATAGAGTAGGATCTTGGATGGAATACACCCCCGGGTGAGGCAGATGCCCCCTGGCTCGTCCTTGTCGATGACAGCAATACGAACGGAAGGATTCTCCTGGATCATCGGGTCAACGAGATTCATCGCCGATCCGGATCCGATAATGATCAGGTCGTAGTCTTTCATGGAAATCGGCTCGTGCATCGTTGAAGATAAGCGTGCGTCACGAAAGGGTCGGTTCAGGACTGGTAAGGCTTGATGAACCCAAGTTAAGAAGAGATTCGCATAGGCGGTTTCTTGGCGGCGAAAATGGAGGAGACTCTGACCTTCGCGTTGAATCTGATGGGCACATTCGCCTTTGGGCTCAGCGGCGGTATATTGGCGGTTAGGAAACAGATGGATCTGTTTGGAGTCCTCGTTCTGAGCGTGGCAACGGGGCTCGGCGGCGGAATCATGCGAGACATTGTACTAGGTCATATTCCACCCGCGACGCTTACCGACTGGCGCTATCTTGCGGCCGCCGGATTGGCTGGGTTACTGGTCTTCCTATGGTTCAGTAAGGTGGTTCATCATGGCAAATTCCTGACCACCTTTGACGCTGTCGGGCTGAGCATATTCACCGTTACAGGAACCACCATTGCTCTCGATGCCGGGCTGGGTCCCGCGCCTGCGGCCTTGCTAGGCATGCTCACTGGTGTAGGCGGTGGCGTGTTGAGAGATGTCTTGGCCGCTGAGATTCCGTTGATCTTTCGAAGCGAAGTTTATGCTGTCGCCTCGATTCTGGGAGCAGTGATAATCATAGTTGCTAGCCAAGTCGGGTTCTCCGGGATTCCAGCCGAGACTCTTGCGGCCCTTGCGACTTTCACCCTGCGGATGGTGAGTGTTCAGAGAGGATGGAAGATTCCAGTCGCGAAGCCGAAAATAGAAACTCGATGATGTAGCCTGTTCGTCCTTGCCTGTTTCAGGGTCGATAATTGTCATGCGGTCTGATCGTTGCGGTTTGCTCACGCGATAACGGTCTTCACGTCTGAGCATTCGAGGAATCTGCCTAGGTCTGAGGCTTCTTCCCTTATCTTTGAAGAAATGCGGCTAGAGATTCTGGAGAAGGGTGTAACGCAGACATTTAGGATGCCCTTGTTCTGATCGTGAGACCAGATGCCCTGCGCTCTGCCCTCTACGAGGAGGACCGGGGAGACCCATCCTTGATCGCGGTAGACCTTTTTGTGGTTTCCTTGATCCACTATATTTCTGTGAGACTTGTGTCCTAGAAGGAAGGAGTCGAAATACGGTAGAAGGCGTACGACTGGCCCGTCAACCTCCGCCTTTTCTAGATCTGCTCGATCCGATTCGAGGATATTGGCTTTCCAGCCTTCAACGTCAACATGGACAAGGTTCTGTGCCTCGCTTAGCCAGATTGGCTTCGCGTCACGCACATACATTCCAGCCCACAACGCAAAGTCTTGTAGTGTTGAGGGTCCGAAGGCTCGGAGATACTTGACAAGTAGCTCCCGCTCGGCCTTTTCAACTGGCATGTCCTTCCAGTTGCGGATCCATTTGTCAGCTCTGACATAGGTCGCTTCGTTTCCGTCGCCAGGACCAGAAACAATAACGTCGCGCGCGGCAATAACATGGAGAAGCCAACCAACTGGCAACAATGATCCTCCGACCCTAACCCACGGTACAGGTCTCTTGTTCCCCCATCCTCCTCCAGCCTTCGACTTCAACTTGTAACCGTGGGACTTGGCGAGTATCTCCGCAAGATCGGACCGTGTGCGCGGCTCCTCTAGGGCGCCTAGAACAGCATCTAGTAACTCGTCGAGTTTCTCTTTGGAACCGATGCGAGATAGAGCCTGGCGGAAGTGATAGGCTGCTCTCCGAGTTGTCCCCCTTACGAAGACCGCAAGCTGATCTGATGGCAGGAGAAACATTGTCCTCCTCATAGCCCACGCCCTAACCAGCGTATGATCGTCCCATATTGCTGAGTTCACTTGCCGGATTCCTGCTCCTTTGACTCGCACCCAGATTGACATCTGAGCAGCCGACAGTACCTGTGACTGTGCCCCGCCAATGTCGGCCAGAACTGAGGCCATGGAGGCTGAGGGCTGGCGCTTGGAGAGATGGTGTCGGGCGAGTCTGAATGCGGCTACCTTTTTCCAAGAAACGGGAATGGATTTTTGCTCCATCGCATCGCGCAATGTTCTAGCTGATCACCCTGTAGCCGACGACCAGGTCAGGTCCGTATTTCGCAGTGTTAAGCAGCTTGAGATTGATTCCACCTCTGACAAGCGAGCTTCCCCTTCCTTCGACGAGGCTCACAGCTTTGCTTCCTCCCAGAATCCTAGGGGTGATGGCGACCGAGACCTCGTCAACAAGGCGACTATTCAGCATGCTCCAGTTCAGTGCGCCTCCTCCTTCCAGGAGAATCTTCCTGATTCCGAGCCTTCTCAGGGTCTGGAGGAGGATCTTGACTGATACTAGCGAGCCTCTTCCGCAGACAAGGACTTTCACGCCTCTTTGTTCAAGGATCTTGATTCTGTCCTTTGGTGCTCTCGACGTTACGGCTACGACCGTCGGGATCTCTTTCGCTGTTCTGACCACGTATGAGGTGAGCGGTGTTCGTGCGCTGCTGTCTACAATGATCCTATGGGGTTTCCGTTTTCTTGCAAACCTAACTGTTAGTTTTGGGTCGTCTCTGAGCAATGTTCTCATTCCGACCATTATACCATCGACCGAGGCTCTCAACCGGTGAACCCTTCTCAAGTCGGCCGGGGAGGACATTCGCGAGTCGCCGGTGTAGGTGGCGATTTTTCCATCCAGGCTCATCGCAGCGTTCAGTATCACGTAAGGGCGACCCTTATCCAACATTTTGACCTAGCCCGCAGTCACGATCATGTGTTGAGAAGAAAGAGTTTAGCGTAACTCTCCAAGAGCCGTGTCGATCTCTACGTTATTCCTCAAGTGCAGCATTGATATTTGTCGTTCTTGACAGTACTCTCCACTTCTGAGCTGGCGACGAAGTCGTCAATCGCTGACTCGGAACATCTTGACTAGCGATAATCCATGGGTTTCGGCCATGTTTTGCCAAAGTTGCGGGAAGGAGATGACCGACAACGCTATGTTCTGCCCAAAACTGCGGTGCCCCGGCGACAGGAGTAACTGCCCCAGGCACGCCCTCTACTCCATGGAAACCCGTAGAACAGTTAGCGCAGCCTGGTATCTGGTGCCGCTCTTCTTCGGAATTATTGGCGGAATAATCGCATGGGCCGTGAACAAGGATAAGGCCCCGAAAAGAGCTAGGAACCTGCTAATTTTCGGACTGGTTTGGACTTTGATACCTGTTATAATCGGATTAGTAGTGTTCCTTTACTCAGCACCACACATCGGACCTCCGCCCCCACCCTAGACAGAATGCTCCTTAACTCGGCCCCTCTGTCATTTACCATTCCGATCTGAACTGGTACCAGGCGAATGTTTCTGCTTCATTCTCTGGTACCATTTACTGTTACCAAATCCGTTACCGTACGATAATTCGTATAGGATTTGACTCCCGCGACACAGAGTTGGAGTTCTATTTCCAGCTCTCCGCTAACAACGGTCTATTCTTTCTTGTGGCCGCTCATCCATTTCTTTTCTTCAGTGTTCGGAGTCAGCTTACAGCCCGAAGACCAAAGAAACATTCGTGCGGTTGAAGGTCCTACATGCTCGAACCGATCTGCGACAGCCTCTTGCATTCGATCCTCGTCCTTCCCAAACGAGTCGAGATACTTCTCGAAGGATCCGAACTCTTTCTCAAGCTTCTGAAACTCGCCAGCGTTGTGGATGGTGGCCAGGATCTTCTTCTCGTTCCTCACAATACCCGCATCAGCCATCAGCCTCTTCGTGTCCTTGTCAGTAAACGCCGCAACCTTCGGTATCGAGAAACCTGCAAAGGCCTTCTGGAACTTTGGCCACTTGTTCTCGACAACCTTCCAGTTCAGACCCGCTGTGAAGACAGTCTTGGTCATGCGTTCAAAATACTCGTTATCGTTTTTCGGCGGCTTCACATTCCAGCTAGGAGACACGAATCTTGGGAAGGCTGGTCTAGATTTTAAGGATTGAACCCGGGTTCCTCCAAGCCTTTTCTACTCCGATCCCATTCTGCTCGATCATTCGGAGCTGTCCGTGGCCGTGACCCCCAGCGCAATCATAAGTCCTCACGAGGTTCTAAAGAAGTACAAGACCATCGCGGTCGTCGGTGCAAGCAAGAACCCTGCCAAAGACGCCTACACGGTCCCACAGTTCATGAAAGACCACGGCTACAAGATCATACCTGTGAACCCTACCGCCGACGAGATCGTGGGAGAGAAAGCCTATCCCAGCTTGATGGACCTGCCCGCGGAACTAGCGAGCAAGGTCGAGATTGTCGACGTGTTCCGTCCCAGCGAAGAACTACCTCAAGTGGCTCAGCAGGTCGTCGATTTTCACCGGAAGTATGGTCGGCCGTTCGTGTTCTGGGCTCAGCTTGGCCTAGAGAACGAGGAAGCCAAACAGATCCTCGCGAAGAACAAGATTCCGTATATCATGAATGCCTGTCTGAGGATCGTCCAGAAATCGATCTAACGCGAATCGGACAGAAATTTTGCGCAAAAGAAACTCTTGTAGCTAGTTCAGGGGCCTAGGGTATTCCCATTGTGTTGCCTATGCCGGCAACAATCACCGTGTCGCCTGACTTTGATGCGGACTCAATTGTGTTCTTGACTCGTCGAATTGCCTCGTCCACGGCCAACCTGACTTGCTGTGTCATTGCTGAGATTGCTTCCTTATTCGACATCTTCACGACGATCGCGATCATCGGAATGTGATGCTTCGAAGCGCTCTGTTCGATGTGGTATCTGTCGACCCCTGGACCACCTATGGCTGCGCCTACTCCTTCGGCAACTTCACCGCTGGGCTCTCCTTCGAACTTGAGAGCCGCGTCGACCGTCACTACTAGCGAGGGAGAGTTTTGTTCAATGAGTTTCTCAACGGCGATCCCTGGCTTTCCGACGCTACCGCCTGGACCCTTCGCACGAACGAGCAGTATGTTTCTGCCATCGAGACCGGTCTCGTACATTATCGTGTCCTGTTCGATATCTCGTGGCTGAGCGCCTTCCGCCATCTTGCTCGCGATTAGGGGCCCTATTCCGTCCCCTATCGGGTTGCCCTTGGCGAAGGCGTCGATCGCGGAGCTGTAGGCTTCGGCCTCTTCCATGATTTGAGGCATAGCCATCTGGAGTTGGTATAGTGCGAGAATTCCGCCCTGCTTCCTTGCTAGGAGGTAGAAGTGGCGGACCACTCTGTACATCTGGTCGAGACCGATGGAAATCTCCATCTGGTTGGATAGTGTGTTGACTTCGGCTTCTGTTGCGCTCGAAGCTATGGCCTTGACTTCCGCTCTGAGATTGTCATCGTAAGTGTCGAGAATGTGTTCGAGTTTGCCTACAATACCTGAGGGATCCATGCTTACGGGTTGGATGGCGAAGGAGCCTGTCAACCGGTCGATGCGAGACTCGACGGTTTTCCGGTCTCCCTTGAATCGAAGGGCCGAGCCTAGAACACTGTCGTGTGCGGTTTTTCGGAGTCTCTCTAGCTTACCTAGGTTTCTTTTGACTCCAACTAGCATCATGCTAACTTGGATTCTCTGTCCGTAGAACATGAGCACGATGAATGATCCGAAGTATGCGAGTTGGATTATGCTGCTGACGTCTATAAGGGCCATTAGAAGATCAATACTCCGTTCCGAGATATACGCGTTGCTTTGAATCGCGGCACGTCAAAAACTGCATGTTTCACGATGCTTATCATCCTATCGTCTTTGGACGGTTTGCAAAGGAGTCTCTTGTAGGAGTAGTCTAGTCACTCGTTTGGTGCCGGTTCTGATGAAGCGGAGATCTACTTCTTCACTGATGGCGTGTTTGGAGAGAGCGGAGAGTACATCTTTCATCTGATTGATTGTTTGGGTTCCGATGCCGATTATCACGTCTCCAACCCGTAATCCCGATCTGTACGCGGGACCCCGGGCATCTACTTCGACCACTAGCACTCCAGAGTCGGCTGGAAGGTCGTATCTCCGGGCAAGCGCCTCGTTTAGTGTTGTTCCATAGATTCCCAACCAAGGTCTGACAACTCGGCCCTTTTCGCGGATCTGTTGCATCACCCATTTGATTGTGTTGACAGGAATTGCGAACCCAACGCCTTGGGCATAGGGTATCATCGCCGTATTCATCCCGATCACGTTTCCGCTAATATCCGCGAGGGGTCCTCCACTGTTACCTGGGTTGATGGCAGTGTCCGTCTGGATTAGTCCTTCAAAGATGAAATCGGCACCGGGAAGGGGTCTGCCGAGCGCGCTTACGACACCTAGGGACACCGTTGGTCCTCCTTGGAGTCCAAGGGTGTTTCCGATTGCTAGGGCGAGCTGTCCGACCTTGAGCTGCTCTGAATCACCCAGTGTGGCTGCCGGAAGGTCCTCAGCTTCAACGTGAACAACTGCGATATCCGTAGACGGGTCGCTTCCCACGACTTCTCCTACGAATGAACGTCCGTCTTTGAGATGTATCTGGACTTTGGCGGCTCCGTCTATGACGTGATTATTCGTAATAACGTAGCCTTTCGGGTCGATGATTAGTCCCGACCCTTTCCCTTCGATGGGTACTACACCGTATGCAAAGTCTCGTGTTACTCTGACGCTGTCGATGCTGACTACGCTCTCGCTGAGCTTCTCGACCGCTCCAGTTATCTGGCTCTCTAAGGATGTCAGAATTGACATGTTTAGAGTCCCCAGCTCGTCTTCGTGACGGGCTTGATCCTTACGTAGAGATAGTCTCCTTTCTCCTTTGCCTCCGCTTCTCCAGTTATCTCGACACCTCTCGGGACCCACCTTGTAGGAGAGTCTACATCATCTACCAGTAGAGTGACTCTGTTAGGGGAAGTATCTTGGAACCTTTCACTATACTTGAGGTTCCAGCCGCTGAGATAGAAGTAAGCTCCATCAAATTCGAAGGAAACTGGCATGATATGCGCTTGCATATCGGAACACACAAACGCAAGTCTTCCAAGGCTTCTCTCCATAAGATACCGAAACTCCTTCTCAGTGAACCCAGCCCCGCTCGTCTTCCTCATCCTCTGAGTCATCATATTCTCTAACAGACCATTGCACCAGTCGGGCTTATATACTTGGTAGTCGCAGGAAACCAAGTAGGTGCGAATTACTTGAGTAAGTTAACACCAGTTGACCAAGACATAACAAAAGAGCAGTCCGAAGAGTGCCATCTACTCCATTCTGCCTGGAATGATCTCACCAAAGTATGGACCCTCCCAGTCATCCACGCCCTAAGCCTCAAACAGCCTGCCAGGTTCAACGAGCTCAAGCGAAGAATCCAGAACATAAGCGCTACAAGTCTCGCGGAGCGGCTGAACGAGATGGAGCAGAGAAAGGTGATAGAGAGAAAGGTCTACCCCGAGACCCCGCCGCGAGTTGAATACGCTCTAACAAAGAAGGGTGTGGAACTTTCAGTGATTCTCGGTACACTTGCTGAATGGGTAATGAAATGGGACAAACCGAACAACAATACTCTCCGAGCCGATGACGAGAAGGCTCGTGCCTTAGTTCGTACGAAATAGTCGACCTAATAGATTTCGATATGGTCTTCGGCGAACCCCATCTTCACTAGCTCGTCCTTGATTCTGTTACGGTGGTCGCCCTGAAGCATTATCACGCCTTCCTTCGCCGTTCCACCAGTCGCCAAGCGTCCCTTCAGCCTGTGGGCCACCTCGTCTAGGGAGCGTCCCGTCTTAGGGAGACCCTGGACTATAGTGACTGGTTTTCCCCATCTTCGAAACTCGACTCTTACAACTAGATGAGTCTCGCTCTTGTCAAGCTCCTTTAGAGCCGCGTTGAAGTCGAAATCTCCACTCAAACTCTCTGTCAAAGTCGTCACTGAAGGCCCATTAGTTCTTTTCGGCGATTTCTAAGAACTTGCCCAGATAGTCTGCGAGAAGTGCTCTGTATTGCGCAGGAGTCATGTCTTCTCTCAAGTTCTCTAGCAGATTCCGAAAATACTCGAAGCGACCCGCGATTCGAGATGACACTTGGGACAGGAATTTCTTGTTTGCCTGTTCCGCCAGACCGCCAGTATCTTCCACCTTGTGTCTCGCCATTTGCGCGATTGCGCGGGCATTGTGCGTCATGACTGAGGTGTTGACCCAACTATCCATTACGGGATCCCGTGTCTTAGACGGCTCGTCCTTCACCCAGTCTTGAAGGAATCTGGTCATTTGGTCAGATTCGAATATTGGTGTTTTGCGTAGGACCTTGAACGAGATGTCGTCAGCGTATAGGTCCTGGATGTCGTTGAGTAAGTCGTGAATAATTTTCTGTTGATAGTCACGCAATGCGACCTTCTTTCCGAGTTTGTCAATCGCCTCTTCGAGAATCTCACCGTTGTGAGAAGGATGGTTGGTCTGTATCCTGTAGACATGCGACATTTCGTGCACCAGCAATCCCTCTAGTAGCCCAGATCCTATCGCTCCGCCGGACACGACTATAGTGAAGCTGCCTCCTTGTGGCATTGTGTATCCCATGAATGGAAGCTGTGGATCGACGACAACTTTCACCTTGGTGCCTATTTCGTATCCAGCTTTTTTCATCAATTCCATAGCGGTCTGTCGAGCCTTACCGACTATTTCCTGAATTTCTGTGCTGCTCGGTGGTCTCTGAGATGTTGAGGTTTGTGAACTAGCCATGGGCGTCAGCTTATAGTCCGATTAGATGGTCGATCGAGAATGTTCCGCCGCCCAAGAATGCGAGGGCGAGTGATGCTAAGAGCAGGGTTATGTCAACTTCTAAGCCGCCTTGATACTTTTTCTTGATCTTCGTCACGGAAAGCCATGTTGTGGACAGCATCCAGAGCGCGGCGAGAAACGCAACGATGGGAGTTAGGATTCCCAGTAGCAGTCCGAGTCCGCCGAAGAATTCGACCACTCCTGCAAATGGGATCAATCCTACTGGTAATCCCATGCTCTTCATCCAGCCCTTTCCTTGTTCATTCTGCTTGAGCTTGGGATATCCGTGAATCGTAAACGCGGATCCGATGGCGAGCCTTAGAATGATTGACGCCAGGTCAGCGTATTGAGGGAACAGCATTACTGTGTATCCTCATTCTGTTTCCTGTTTTGGGTTTCTCGAATATAGTTCATCGTACTCGTAGGTGTGACGAGGCCGTGTTATAAATCAAGTAGTCAATTGCTACCAAGTAGGTTGCGAGAACCGTATCAGGTAAGCCCGGCTTAACCATGTCCTAGACTTCTACGAAGACTCCCTCAGGACCCACCTTCACAGGATAAGTTGTCACCTTTAGCGTGGGTATTAGGCTGAGGCTACCGTCGAGAAGGTTGTATTTCCATCCGTGCCAAGGGCAGGTGACCTCGTAGTTTCGGACCTCGCCTTCCCCCAGTGGTCCCCCTCGGTGTAGACAGTTGTTTGAGATAGCGAAATACTGGTCTTTGACGCGGAAGAGCGCAATGTTTCTACCTTGGACGTGAATGATCTTCGAGCCTCCATCCGCGACCTCATTAGGTTCTGCTACCTTGATTTCTTGAGCCCGACCCGTAGTAGCCTCTCTGCTCGTCAGATTGTATGTCCTCCACGCACAGCAATTGGCTGTTCCTTCTTCGGCGATGGTCTCCCCTCCCGCGTATACTGAGTAAGCCAATCCTCCAGTGCTCGTATCTGCGTGTCATCTGTTCCCAGCGCGATGAGTTCCCCTTTTGTCAGGTGGACTGTCTTGAGCAGAACCTGTTCCATGTGCGAAGCGTGCGATTCGGTTGGCGGCCTTGGTTGGGTCTCGGCCAGATACTCGAAATCCTCCTGCAAATGTTCGATCTGAAGCACGACATCGGTTGTCATACGCGAGATTTCGACACCGAGCACGTTGCTGTAAACTCCTAGGAGTGTCTCAAGGTCGGACTGTGCGGTCTTGAGCTTCTCAATATGCAACAACAGGACGTCTTTCGGAATCGGGCTCTTTTCTCGGGACGCGCTCGTAACGTCAATAACGAGTGTGATTAGGAAGGTTGTGAGGAATCCGACACCGAGCTTGGATCGCAGCCGTTCTTTCGCTAGCTTCTCTACTGGGACCAGCTTCTTCTTTTCGTTGTTGTCAATTATCCGGTCAACTATTAGATACGTAACGGGTAGCGTTACAGCTAACCCAATGAGGGCGGCGATTACTGAGAGTTCGATATCATCAAACGTGATAGGCAAAGATGACGCTGACTAGCTCAGGCTTCCATATTTCTGGCTTGTAGAATCCGCCAAAGATAACGAGGCGGACGAAAACGGGGAGACTAGGGCTCTGTGATCTTGATGGCCTGCACGGGGCACTGTATCTCGCAGGCTCTGCAGAAGATACAGTCCTTCTCCCGGGCCGGGTCCGCCTTCCACGTAGCTAACGGAGCCTTCCCGCTGTCATTAGTGACTCCCTTGTCCATCTTCTCCTGTTCGCCGGGCAACTCCATCCTGTCGAAGACGTTGACGGGGCAGACGGTTATGCAGATACCGTCGGCTATGCAGATGTCAAAGTCAACGCCCACGGCCGATCCGTGAACGCCGTATTCCTTGCTGACTCCATCCTTCCACTTCAACTGGTGGTCGATATGGGTCTCCTTTACCGGCCATCCGTTAGGAAAGCTCGGATCCTCTATCAGTTTTCGAACTTCGCCCATAGCAGAGTCTTCTGCTATCGGCGGGGTGTCGGGCATATAAAATCGTTGAATACCAACTATCCTAGAGGTTCAGAAATCGTCTAGTACCGTAGCCGTAGCTATCATAATCGTGCTTGTAATGCTAGTTGTCCTGATCGCTATTCTTGCCGCGGGCGGTTCGGGGAGTGGCTCTCGATAGGTTTCTACGTTTTCAAGAGCCTGAGTCTATTGAATCCCTTTCTTAGACAGCCATCTGTCTAACTGGTTCAGCTCTCTATCTAGCCAGTAACCGAATCGTTCGAACAACTCCAGACCCAGAAACAAAACAAGCAGCCCACTCGCAAGAGCGCCCAAGGTATCATGGAATGCGTAAGAGATTCCGAATATCACGAGACCTTGGACAATTCTCTTCCCCGCGATTCTATTTTTTGGAGCATTCTCAGGGAGATCCACAATATCACGAACAAACAGGAATAGCACCGCTAGATCAACGAATGCGCTCAGTTTGTAGAACGATAGAGCGAAGCTTGCTATTGTAAGGATAGCGGCTTGAACCAGATAGAATACAAGAGACTGAACGGCAGTCTTCGCTAGCTCATCCTTGTATGATTCTTGCTTGGGTTTGAGCTTCTTCTGACTGGTCAAGGCCGTCTGTGTAGTTCTTCCTTCAACATCTTGATTCTAAATCTCTCTTGAACGTATTGGAACTTCAAATCCCCCTCATATCGCCGAATGTTTGGGTCGGATAGGGCCTTACCCACCTGAAGAAGTTGCATAGATGCAACGAGTAATAGAACGGCTAGCCCGTCCACCGATATCATCTGCACTGTATTATGCACTTTCATGTTGGGCAGGAGGAACGTGATTAGAGCGATAGCATCCGCGTAGTAGAACCCTGCAAGGTAGAGTGAAAACTTGTAGCATTTCCTAGACTTGATATCCGACCCCATCTTCATTCGGATTCTTGCCATTCTCAGGCGGCATGCCACAATCTGGAAGACTATCCGAATTCTTCGCATCATAGTTCCTTAGTCACTACCCTAACGAGAAACGTGCCGAACGAATGTGATTCTGCGTCCGCCTGATGGACTGTGAACACCGCTTTGCCGGTTGGAGACACTTCGAACTTTAATCTCTTTTCGCCCAAGGTATGCGTTTGTGGAAGTGTTGGGATTAAGCACATCAAATCCCAAGAAGAAGGTAAGTTGCCCCTCGCTCACAAGCATCGCCAAATTGCCGTCCAAAGTTTCCTCTGAACCGGAGTGCGTTCTCCAGGCTAGATATTGAGGATTGACCGATAATAGCAGCATCATCATGACGACCAGCTTCCATCTTCCGCACTTCGGAATATGCGCGTAGAAGTGCCGTGTAAAGTATCGTGAATGGGAGACTCGCGTAATGAATCGGCGGAGAATCGGTTTCTTCTTTCTTCGTCTTAGTGTTGATGGTTGCAATTAGCGCAATAGCGCGTGCCGAGCAATGCGTTGTCGCCAAGGAGAGGCAACGCGGTTCCACAACAAGAGCAAGTGGTTCGCTTGACGTATCCGTATATCGTTAGCAGAAGCGACGCAACTCCGACTAGTCTTTGAAGCCACGCTAGGTCGTCGTTCTTCTTTGCCATTACCTGATGACCAAGTCGTTAATGATAGGAAGTTGGTTAAAAGCTACATGTCAGTGAAACTAATTGCCCTCTATCTCCTACCTTTCTTGCTGACGAACGGTTGTATTCGCCTGCCGGCCGGACACCTCTGTGACTAAAGAGCGTCGTTTGACTTGGGACTTCGAAGTATGCGACGCGGGAGAATCAACACTCACAATCCGTTGCCGTCACTCGATTATCGATATGAGTACATTAGACTCGCACCTGGCTATGTTAGGGATGCAATCGAAGCCTACGATCATTGGACTGGTAACGAGCAAGTCCCCGCGAAGGTGAAAGAACTCATAATGATACTTCGAATTGAGCTTTCACGGCGATATGAAGCCTGACCCCGACCGCTGTAAGTGCCATTGCGGTTGCAAGCGAAAGGGTGCCGAGGTCAAAGGATCGCGCGGGGATACTTTCCGACTCTCACTGTGTAAAGAGTGTTCAGAGGGAAAACATCTAGTCAGAAAATTGAGGTAGAACCGAGCTTTACGTGGATATGAGTTGCAGAGTCTCGGTGTCAGTGAAGTAGCCTCGGTTAGGGTTGTTGGCTGGTTCTACGAATGCGACATACCAAGTGTTGGGTGTGGGAATCGGAACGATGGTAGTGTAGAATGTCGATGCGGGAGATGACCATGTCGATGAGGTGTAATTGTCGTAATTGTAGCAGTTGCAGTTGAGGAAGGTGGCATATTGACTCTGATTGAGGAGCATTGCAATCGTAAGTCCTCCGGAGAATGTAACATTCAGCTTGGTTTGTGAAGTCGTAGACGTGAATCGAACAAACTGCGCCGGACCGTATTCGTATATTGCGATGGAGCCAGTGCTGACCAAAGTGAAGTTTGTCTTTGGAATTGTTTTTGTAAGGTTGGCAAGTTGACCTTGGAGACTGTTGACTTGTGCTTGAAGCTGTTGGAGTGTCGAGGCAAGTTGTGCATTCGTGGTTAGCAGTTGACTGTTGGTGCTTCGGAGCTGGTCGATTTGAGTTGTCTGAGCGTTAAGTTGAGTTGTCTGCGTATCGATTTGGGTCGTCTGAGTGTCAAGTTGGTGCTGGGTGCTGTTTAGGTCATTGTTGAGGGTGGATATTCTGTTGGTTAGAGTTGCGTTCTGCTGTTGGTAATACAGTGCTGTAGCAGAGGTTGTTCCGGCAGTAATAATGATCAAGACAACGATTGTCAATTTGTAGATACTGATAGGTGACATGGCGGATTGCGTAAGCCATCTTGTTAATGAGCGTATTTGAGATCGTGTTGTTCGGAGATACCCCTTATGGTTAATATTCCAGACTTCCCTTCTAGATCACATGAAAGTCGTTCTTTCCGAGGTAGCTATTGTCGCAATAATAGCCGCTGTCATAGTTGGAGGGGTTTTCGCCGGGTTATTCCATGACGCGAGTATCAAAGGAGTGTACGCGTCTTTCGGCGGGCAAATTGCCGACTTACAGTCGCAGAACGCTAACCTGCGATCACAAGTCACCCAGCTTCAGACTCCTAAGTTCGCGTTCGTTCACGGAACCGTCAGCATAAGCCATACTCCCAATACAATATTCTTTGATGGTCAAGATGGGCAGTCCTTGAGCGCCGCAGTGACTTTCTCAAACTCGTATCCCTATCAGTATCAATACCAAGTCTATCTGAGAACTGGAGTCAATTATGGTGTTCGGATAAACTACGATGGTGGAGTGTTTTCGAGCCCGGGAAGTTGTGCAGGCGTACCAGTAGTAGTTGTTCCAAGCGGACTCGACTACGCGCAGAACTTCAGTTGCTAAGAAGGTAAGGCTCAGTATCTAGCCATACTAAATGGATAGCTCGGCACTGTGGAATCCAATGCAGTGCCCGATCTGTGATAGAAGAATGTCCCAGATCACAGCATTCGAGACTGACATATACTTCAAGTTCTGTGCTCTGTGGTCGCTCGTAGACGGAAAGTATCTCAAGATTGAGCCTGAGAGTCCGGGCTAGCTCGGCTGTATGTCGTCGTACTTCCTGTGTACGCATCTTATCGAACATAGAGTACCCATGTTCCAGTCCGGCAGCGGTTTCGAGCATATTTCACAACGTCGCGTCGTCATACGGGTTAATCCCCTCATTCCAAGTATATCAGAGTGGCACTTGTAACTGTAGCTAGCTAGCCCGCCCCCGCCACGCTTAAGTTCGAGAATGAGCCAGCGGAATCCAGTGTATAACCATGGAAACAAGCCAAACCGATGGGCTAATATCAATTGTACATTATCCGGCTCTTACAGCGATGATTTTCTGAGTTTTCTCTGCTAGCTGACCTAGTTGTGGTTTTTCAGGAATTCTGGCCCATAGAATCTTGCTGATGAACCCAGCTCTTCTTCGATTAGGAGTAGACGATTGTATTTTGATGTTCTCTCTCCGCGTGCCGGAGCTCCGGCCTTGATCTGACCCGTAGCTAGCGCAATTGAAATGTCGGCAATGGAATTGTCTTCGGTCTCTCCGGACCTGTGGCTCATGACTAGTCCGAAGTTGGCTTTTCTCGCCATCTCTACTGCCTCTATCGTTTCTGTTAGGGTGCCAATCTGGTTGATCTTCACGAGCAGCGCGTTCGCTGCCTTGGCATTGATTCCTTGGGCAATTCGTTTGATGTTGGTGACGAATAGGTCGTCTCCAACGATCTGGACTCTGGCTCCAAGCTTCTTTGTGATCCGGGCAAAGTTTTCGAAGTCTTCGTCGTGGAATGGATCTTCAATGGATTTCAGTGGAAACTTGTCTTGGAGACTCCTGTAGAGTTCGAGAAGCTCGCTGCTGGCGAGTTCTCTTCCATCCACCTTGTAGGTCTCAGCCTTCTCGTTGTAGAAGCTGTCGGCCGCCGCGTCTATACCGAGGATAACGTTCTGGCCGGGAGAGTACCCTGCTTCATCGACCGCGTCATTGATTTGTCCCAGCGCTTCCTCGACACTCTTGATTGGCGGCGCGAACCCACCCTCGTCTCCAACATTAATTGCGGATTTTCCATACTTCGCCTCTAGTCGGAGTCGTAGGGCGTGATAGACCTCGGACCCACACCGAAGTGCGTCCTTGTAGGTTCTGAACCCGGCGGGAATAACCATGAACTCTTGGAAGGAGAGGTCGTTTCCCGCGTGCTTTCCACCGTTGATGATGTTCATCAAAGGCAATGGGACGATCGGCTTTCTTCCTCCAGCCAGCGCCCTATAGAGTGGCGACTTGGCCGTGTCGGCTGCGGCCCTTGATACGGCAATTGAAACCCCTAGAATCGCGTTCGCTCCAAGCCTGCGCTTGTTCTCGGTCCCGTCCAGACTGATGAGGGTCCTGTCAATCTTCTCCTGTTCCCGCGAATCCATACCATGAATCTTCGGACCAAGGATCTTGTTCACGTTCTCCACGGCCTTCTGAACGCCTAGGCCTGCGAAGCGTTGCTTGTCCCCATCTCGGAGTTCGAGTGCCTCTAAGTGGCCTTTCGAAGCGCCTGAAGGTACGGAGAATCTTCCGAACCCGGGCCTGGTGTAGAGATCGACTTGGACAGTCGGGTTTCCTCGGGAGTCCAAGACTTCCCTCGAAATGGTTCTTTCAATCTTGAACTTCGAGTCTGCCAAGCTTCTCAGCGGTCGAAGTCTTTTCTCAGCCTGCTTTTACTGTTTCCAGATCGTCTTGGTCAGAGCTAAGCCCTCGCTTTGTCTCACTAGGTCTGTCGAGTATCCTCACGTGTAACACCATCCGTATTCGTCGAAACGGAGGCTTCATTCTGTAGGAATCTCACCTTGAGAGCTGCGATGGTTGCTACGTTCCAAGACACGGTGGGCTACTGTTTCAGGTCGACACTCGAAACGATGGGGACGAGCGTCCGAGATGTTGTGTATGACCATCTGCGGCGGAAGGGCATTCCAGAGTCCGAGATTCCGATCCAGTTCGATGACGTGGTCAGAGTCCTTGACGAGTCCTTCGGAGGATCAGCTCGTGTAATCATCTACAAGACCTTGGTAGAGCTCTATCAGCAATATTCGATGAGGATCGATTTCACATATCAAGAGTCACTGAGGGACCATATGTCTCTCCTGCGGGAAAGAGTAGTCGTGGACCACATTATCCCGAAGAGGGCCCGGATAGAGGATTCCAGGCTTGAAGGAAGACTCTCCCTAGTCTAGCGAATCGTATCTTCCAACACCCCTTAGCCTCACCGCGTTCTAGAAAGCACACCCGATCAGAACAGGTCGGGGTCATCCGTTTGTCTGGAAATGGTTTAAGACTCGTTCAGTCTTGGCCGACGGTTGCGCCGGGATGGCTGAGTGGTTAAAGCGACGGCCTCGAGATCCCATCCGGACATTCGTCGATTGACATGACAGCCGTTGGGCATCACGCCCTCGTGGGTTCGAATCCCACTCCCGGCGCCATATTACCAGCTATGATCCCAATCTGAACTTTCTTGCGTATTCAATGGTAGCAGACTGCTCCCGAAAAATTGAGTCGTTACTGCTCTAGAGAACAGAGTCCAATCGAGCGATGGAAAGAGATAGCATTGCACGAATGAATGAGAGGAAAAACGTCAAGGCTGAAAGTAGCCAGAGCCCACCACCGATTTTTTCCGACGTTCTGATAAAGTGTCGCTGAGCTTACCCAACTCCTTCTCCCCAGCGCACTCGGCAAAGAAATGGAACATCCCAGGCTCAGCATGATACATACGCCTCATCGACAGACATCCGTCCACTTTGCGATATTATCGAATCTCAATATGTTCGGATATCGATATATCGCCAGAGAAATCTTCAGATGTGTTCAATTGTAGACCTGAACGATTTAGCTATACTGATAGAACCTTAGGCGAAAATTGTCTAACTTAACCAGTCTTCTCAAGACGAAACTAGGCAGACCAATACCCACAGTTCTGACGATCGCCATCCTAACCCTTCCACTGTTCCTGTCACACGGACTCTTCGCTGTAGGGGCATCAACTAGCACCACTCTACAGCTTGTTCCGGACCCTTCTGCTGTCTACGTCGGACAGGTGAACGTCCAAACTCTCCCCTCCCCCAGTGATGAGAACATCAGCCCCGTAGCCCTTCCAGACTTGTCTTTGTCCACACAGGAACAGGTCGGAACCGATCCGTTGACCATCGTGACACCAGGATCCCAGTCAGTCATCCACGTGGTGAAGGACTTTGCTGGAACGCCCGGAACCAACCCCAACCCATGTAGATGTACACCTCCCGACATGGGAGTGGCCGCCAGCACCAAGTTCGTGGTCCAGATGGTCAACCTCGCAGGAACAATATGGAAGAACAACGGAGTCTTGGTTACGACGTTCTCGCTGAGCGATTTCTGGTTCCTCCCGGTCAGAGGAGGACCGCTGGGAATCGGAATGAGCGACCCCATCGTAGAGTACGACGCCGCCGCTGACAGGTTCTATGCGTCTATCATCGACACCTTCGACGTGAACCGGGTGAACTTCGCGGTTACAGTCACCAACGATCCAACTGGCGCATGGTTCATCTACCGAGTCATAGCCAACTCTGCCTCACCAGCGAGTTCGAACACGCTACCCGATCAGCCCTTCATCGGCTACAGTACCGACAAGTTCCTCATAGCCGCCAACGACTTCGTCTTCGACCCAACATTCAGCGCATCCTCTTACATCGGATCCCAGTTCTGGGTCCTCAACAAGGCAGAGATGCTTTCCGGATGCACCGCTCCAACTCCCTGCCCTCAAGGTCGAAACATTGATGCATTCACGAACAACCCTCACAACACCAACTTCTCGATACGGCCAGCCCAACACCTCAGCCCAACTCCTATTCTCGCGGGGGACACAACTCCTACAGCCTACTTTGCAGAGAACTGTCTACCAACCGCTCCTCCGGGCGTTGTCAGCAACACGTGCACCTCGTCTCCGACTCAAGGCGGAATCAACATCTACACGGTTCACGGTACGCCTGGAACAACTACCTCGACCATTGCAGTTGTCACAACCTCGCCAATCGCCCAGGCACACTTTCCAAGGCGTGCCGATCAACCGGGTAACCCCGGAAGCCTCAACGCTGTGAACCAGGCTCGTCTCGTAAGCGCTGTCTGGAGAAACGGACTGCTCTGGACAGCTTTCAACGATGGCGGTTCCACCGGAGGCTGTCCCCAACAGGACTGCGCACGCCTCGACCAGATTAGCACCACAACCTTCGCAACACTGCAGGATATGGATCTCACTCTGCCAGGTACTGCTGTCTTCTATCCCGCGCTGAGCACCGACTCCTCAAACAATCTAGTCGTGCTCTATGGATCCTCCAGCTCAACAAAGTTTCCAGACCTTGAAGTCGTAGCCCAGCTCAGCACGATGGCACCCGACACTCTTTCACAAGCAGCCGTTCTAGTCACTAGTACTGCAGCAGATATCAGCACTCGCTACGGCGACTACTTCTGGGCAGCAACAGACCCCTCAACACCCAACGCGTTCTGGGTGTCCGGCGAATTCCGCCAGACAAGCATGTTCCAAGCTTGGTCAACACAAGTAGCAGAAGTCACCGTCTAGACATCTCCCCAACTCTTCCCCTTTTTTTTATCAAACTCCAGCGGAGTCCTTACGCTCACAGCAACAACTGGTATTCTACTATTTGCGGCAATTCTGCCGGGAGCCACGCCTATGGTGAGACTGCGCAGTGCGCAGGTCGGGTTTTCTCGCAACTGCAATGTTCCTACATTATGCGGCCTACTCGGAGGAACATGAACATTCGGCTTCTGGGGTTGATGCGTGTGGAATCCTGACTTCTACGCGAGGTATTCGCAAGCGTGATGCTGGAAGTGCACCAAGGTCACAACTCACGAGATAACCTTCCGCTGGGGCGGGAACTAAAGACTTGAGAGCGTTGCCTCCGATTCCGATACGATTTATGTGCAAATGTTATCGATAATTTGCCGCAGCCCCCGAACTAAGCTCACGCTTTTAACTCGATTATCGACAGATCTAATCAGCAATGATCCTCGCTGTCTTGGATGTGGAACGTACTCGCGAAGGGGACATGAACGGGTAGGCCATTAACCCAGGTTCCCGAGGCCACTGTTTCACAGGTCATGAGATTGCGAGCCGAGCGCAAATCGTTGAAGGCGATATGCCGCATTTCAGGTCTGAAATATAACGTCGTGCAGCGGTTGCTTTCTGGTGTCAAGTTTCCTTCAGTGACTGCCACTTCGCCTGCCGACTCAGTGAATCGCACGGGTCTGGGACGGGCCGACCCAAACACTCAAGGCGCAAAGAGGTTGAGCAACACTGTTAACGATCAATCCCGTTTCCACATAGGGCGAAAATTAAGCGGGAGGCCTTCATCTTCCGTAGGGTTACCGCCAATATATCAGCACTGGTTAAAAGAGGAGCAAGCCAAACGAGAATTTGAATATATCAAAAGTCCTCTGTACGAGAAAATAGAGGGCGTGCGAAGGGATATCGAATACCTTAGCCTTTTGGATGAAAAAGCCGAGGTTCGGATGCGGCTACGTCTCCATTGGCTACTAGAAAAGACACCGGGCCTTTACGTATTCTCTGAAGAAGCCTATCGAGCCAATATGAGGGCGGCAGAGAATTTCCTGCTTGGTATGAAGACACCGGCAAACGAAATGTTGCGGTATCTTACAGTGTTCGAGCTTAAAGCTAGGTTGAAAGCCTTCAAACTATTAGACGAACATGAAATACGAAGGATAGTCAGCGAGACATTTTCCTAAAATCTTTGAGGGAAAATGTCCTTAATCATTTTGATCGTTTCCTCTTCCTGCTTCGAGTGAGTTTGCTGACCTCACGAACAAAGGGTCCTAAATTGAACTCTAAGAACTTCTCAACACTCACTTTCGGATCTCTCTCCACGATTGCATGGGCGAGAGTATCGAGGATAATAGGAACCGGACCTTTATGGAAATGTGGATGAAAGATGTCATCTATTGCTCGATTGATCTGTCCCAGACGTGGCCGGTCGAATTCAACGTTCTTTCTCTGTTGCTTCTTTTTCATTGACCAGCAAGTCAACTCGCTGCAGGTCAGAATAAAAAGCTGAGCTAATATGGAGTGAAAGTAACTGGAGAATCTTACCTCACAATTCTGAGATCGACGCGTTGTTGCCGTTCTGTTATTTATCGATAAGCGAGTTCAGATTATCGACAATTGTCCTCGATCCTTTCGAGGAATGTAGAAATCCGCCACTGTGACTGGGATCTCGACTTGCGTCTTTCGTTCTTGCCAATTTGGTCGTCTCGCAATTTGATAGAGAGTTCCGTTTGAATAAGTGAGGAGTCGGCGTTTTAGTCGTTCTCTCCAGTTGCTCCGTTGACTCGACATCTGTAGGGTTGAGGAGCCCTTCCGCTATTGCTCAGACACGAGAACGAAACTGCAGCAAAGTGGGCAACCCTAATGCGTTGTCCCCACGAACGGTTATTGCATCGCTTTGTTCTGATTAGTTGGTTTGCACGGAATCTCCCTATTCTGGTTTCTTGAATGTGACGAACGCTCTATACGCCCTCTTGTATGGGCCAAAATTCAAACCTAAGGCCCATCCAAGCCTGATGATGAGATTGAGTAGGGAACTCTTGTATGCCATCAACGAAACATCCCCAACTTTTTCCAGACCAGTCTTATGTAATGCCTCAGTGAGCCATGTAATGTTAGCCGAGCAGAAAGTTGTCGGTTCAATCTCTGATACTCTGAATCGGTGTAGGTTGGCTTTCTTGTTCCCTGATCTCACCAGACCTTCAACCAACAATAGCCCACCTGGATTCAGCTTCCTTACTACATATTGAAATCCCCTGACTGGGTCTTCGAGATGATAATAGACTCCGAATAAGAAAATCAAATCGAATCCTAAAGGAAGCTTATCAAGGTCAACGAGGTCCAAGTTCTCGTACGACACTTTCGAATGGAAGGCATTCTTCGCAAGAGCGAAAGTCTTGAGAAAAGGCCTCCCATCTTGTCCAATTCCTACTCGCCCTTCCTCGGGCTTGTAACCTTGGAATACGTCTATCGCAACAACCTTTGCGGCATTTCTCTTCTCGGCCAAGAACGAAAAGCACCCGTCGGCCGCCCCGATGTCTAATACGGTCTTGCCAGACAAATCTTGGGGAATATTGCCGGCTATGAACTCTTGCTCCTCAATTCGTTGATGACCGGGAGTTCTGATCCCTCCAGGAAGCTCGATCGAGTGCCACCACCAAAGGTCTTCCACAGCACTCTTCCAGTCGTTTGCCCTATGCTCCAAGCCTAAGGCTGGATAACGTTCGAAGTACTAACTATTTCGATCCGAGAACGTAATCGTGCATTGGCCAGACCCAGAGTTTTTCTAATCCTTTCAATAAGGGGACAAACAATCTCGGACATCTGCGGTAGACTGTTACTGGCATACGCATAACGGACCCGCTTTTCACGACCGTGAAACCTGATTTCAGAAACATGCTTTCAACATCCGAAGTCTTGTAGTAATACTGTTGCGACGTTCCGATTCCGAGCAACAGCAGAACTCGCCTCAACATGTTGTCCGTTTCAAAGGTGACGAGACATTTTCCAGACGGTTTCAACGCGTTCAACATTCCCTTCAAAGCCTCAATGGGTTTTGGCAGAAAGTGGAAGGTTCGAATGCAGAGAACATAATGAAAATAGCCTCTGAAACCTAACTCGCAACCATCCATCTGAACGACTGAGGCAGAATGAGTCGTACGTTCAAACGTTGTTCGCAACATTTTCCGTGAAAGATCTACGCCCGTGTATTCCGCTCCCTTACTGGTTAGAGAAACGGCGAACCTTCCTGTAGCGGTTCCTACCTCCAATACTGTGGAACCTTTGATTATGCTCGCTACGAACTCCTGCTCCTTCTTATCGACGTATCGTCCTCCTGGAGTTCCGTATCTGACTTTATCGTAATTACTGATGTTCTGATCGTAGTCCCTTTGAACCCGAGATGCGGTACGGAGATTTTTCCGACGCATCAAGCTACACCGAGAATTCTTGGGACGATTACTATGCTGAACCAGAAGTAGGCTTGCAGATAGACCAAGGCCACTAGAGCAATGATCTCGAATCTGAATTTTACTGGCTTGTGAAACGTGTAAACTAGCATCAGCAGAAAAAGAGCAAGAGTCATGAGACCGTAGACGTATAGAGCACGATCATATCCCTCAACGAAGGGCAGAAAATGTGTTACCAGACCTAGTGTTTCAAATCCTGTTCCCTGCGCTCCAATTGTGTTTATGAGAAAGGTAGACGCGGTACCATAGAAGTATGTGAAGGCCAGCAACCCGTGCCGGTTCGTCAAGGCACCGTAGACTATACCGAGGGGAATAGCCCAAGCAAGCCATTGTGGTTCGGACTGAGAGAATAAGTTGAGAAAGATGGCACCGACGAGGCTCCATTTTGTGAGAGCCACCAAACTCGCCCCGCTGCGAGTCTCATAAAGGTAAAGCGAGGATACTATGATTAGAACGATGAGAGTTGGGGAAGGCACTCTGTTTAGTGAGTTGGCGAACAGAAGGTAGAGAATACTGTAATTGCCGCCACCTAAGGTCACTCCGCTTAAGCCGATGAACCTGAAAACAAATCCTGCTAGGAAGATGTAGAATCCTCCGAAAAAAACAATAGGAGCTACAACTGCTCCTACAATTATTATGGTCGAAAGAAATTGGAATGCGACTGTGCGGAATCGTTTTGTCACGGCGTTTCTCACTAGGAGTAAGATGTATGGGACGAAACCGAATAGCTTCAGAACTCCTCCAAGGGTCAACATTATGCTTGAAGCAAGAGTGTTGCCCTTCTTCATTAGTAGCAGCCCGTATACGACGGCAAGAAGCATTAGAGGATCGTAGATACCCCACGCGGATGATTCGAAAATGGCCAATGGATTAAGGAAAAACAGAGTTGCAGGTAGCAGTCGTCCCGTAATCTTTTGTATGACAAGAAAGATCCCAACGTCGGCCAGAATGTATGGAGCCTTCAGGAAAACGCTCTCAATCATGAGACTTGTATGATAGAATAATTGGTAGTCGCTTAGTCCTAGAATTTCTAGAGCGGCGTAGATCGCATAGAACGGCAGTTGGATGAAATAAAGCAGGGGGAGTGTGGGGAAGGTCTTTAGGCCGATGATGCCCTCTTGAAAGTATATTCTTTGCGTGAACGCGAAGAGCCCCATATCGTATGCATGCCCTGCGATGGGGGCCAGAGCGAGACGAATGCCCAGTCCGCTAATGACCACTAGTTTCCTGTTCACTTGTATCCTTTTCATTCCTGAATGCTCTCCCGAACAGAATAACCATGACTACGGGTGTCACGAAGAGGAATACGATGTAGTATGCAAACACTAGCTGTGCGAAAGTGGGGTCAAAGTCGGCGGACGCGGTAACTGTCTGTGGCAGAAATTCGAAACTTAGAGTGTCAAGTTTGAAGTATGTAATGCTCCCCTGTAGGGCTACTACGCTTATGTAGCTCTGGTTAGAATCAGAGTAGACAAGTGGGAAGTCGTGAACCAGTTGCGGTTCAAGAGTGGCTTCCTCGTAATCCAAGATGGACTTTAGGTGGTAGATGAATCCTTCAGCTTCGGTAACTAATCCCTTGTTGAAGTATAAACGGTACTGAAGGTCGGACGTTCCGCCAATTTTGAATCCCACGTATGCCTGAAACAGAGATTCGTTGCGTGAGTTGGCCGCTTCAAAGTTCGAGCCTAGGCGAACTATGAGTCCGTTGTACGTGCCGTTGTCTGCGTACGGTTTCTGAAGCGTAGGCAGTATAGCAATTTGGGAAAGTATTAGTGAGAACCATCCTGATTGACCAGGCGTAGCTTCAATATAGAATTTGATTGAAGTTACTGTCGAGTCTTGCGGAGGCAACTGACCGTTCGCAACATAGCTGTCCAGCGCAAGATTGGCCGTCAGATTCCGATACATGCCATTTCCGAGTATATGCTGGTTAGGAGAGGAGTCGTACCACGCCTCAAATGACACGTTTCCGGGTTCGAGCCCCGAAAACCTCATTCCATAATGAATTCCGTTCGAGACTCTAACTGTCGCAATAGTAATCGGATTATCGTTGAGTGATACGTTGATCGGACGACGATAGATGCTTACAGCTTGGGGTTGAGAGGATACGGGAAAGAAGGCAGTAAGGTTTAGCGAATTGTTTCTAAACGCCAGGTGCCCTTCGGTTCCATTGTCGGGATACATTTGCCACGTTGTTTGACCTGTTAGTTTGTCCGACCAGATCTCAGGTCCCAGGCTGCTACCATAGGTAGATTGTAAATAACTTGTTCCATCTATCTGCGTCGCGTTTCTTTCTGGAACGGACCCTCGCAAAACAAGGACTAAAGATGCAAACGTGACGATTAGTATGATGATAGCTTGATAACGCCGTTTCATTATTCGACAACTGCAAGCAGATCCTTTGTTGACCTTTCTATGCTGAACCGTTCTTTGACGAACTCTCTTGCCTTTCTTCCCATGTCTAGTCTTAGTCGATCGTCGAAGAGAAGCAGATGCATGAGCTTGCTGATGTTCCTCGTCTCCAGAGGTTCTGTTACAAATCCGGTCTCACCATCAAGCACAGTTTCAGATGGTCCACCTCGGTTGGTGACGATAGAGGGTTTTGAGAAAAGCGCGGCTTCGAGTGGGGTTAGACCAAACGGCTCGTATAGGGCAGGATGCAACAAGAATTGGCACGCACCGTAATCCCCTGCTAGGTTGTACACGTCCTCGCTCGCTTTTATGACTAGGGGGACTCGGAGCTTTCTCGCGAGGTCAGATAGATTTTGTTCCTCGTTACCGTTACCGACAAAGGTTAGCCTTGCTGAAGGCACCTCGGACGCCGCATGAATTATCGTGTCGAGATTCTTTTGCGGGGTCAGAGCCCCGACGGCCAGCATGTAGTCGCTCTCATGATGAGAGCTTTCTGACGCTAGTTTTTCGAGTACGGGGTCCGCAGCAGGGTAGACGACGTCTGGCTTAGTCCTTAGTTTGTAACTTCTAACCAGGGAGTTTGCTGTAAAATGGCTGTTCGCAATAATTTTGCCATAGCTCTTTACCGTGGAGACATCGTATGCATAGATGACTGTCTTCAAGAGATTGTAGAATGCATCATATCGTATGAGTCGAGATAGAATGCTTCCGTAGAACTCTCTAGCAGTTGATGGCAACGTAGGGCTGATACTTCGATAGTCTTTCCCTGTAGAGTAGGAGAGTTCGAACAGTCCTCCCCCGGAATACCATGTAGTGATTTTGCCGAATAGTTTTGAGACGAAGTAAGCTAAGAGTGGTTCAACATGATGATGGATTATGATCCTATCGTAATTCTTGAGTTCCTTCAGGAATCTTTGGAGATCTTGGACTTGCGAGGGGCTTTTTGCAATTCCACTTGGGATCGTTCTGATAGGTTCACTGCCAAGCCTCCTTCTCCAATCTGGAGGTATGCTCCCGTCATAGAACAGGGTTACATCCACGTTCATCCTCTTCAATTGAACGTAGTGGCTGAGGGCCAGCCGCTCTGCTCCCCCGAATCTACCGTATGATTGTTGGAGGATAGCGAGACGCATTGGCGGAAATGCTAGGGGTTTTCCTCTCGGTCTTTATTCTTATCGCCAACCGAGGAATTCTTTGGAATTCTGTCAATATCCAAAGACACCAATGACAGCGTTTTAGAGTAGGAGTATGCCCTGGAGGGCGTAGTTGGCGCATGTCACGAGTATGAGCAGGATGATTATTCCTGGCCAGCGAACTTTTCTGTTTCCTATCAGAGGAAGGAAGAACAGGATGGCAGTGGCCATCAGGACTGGGATGGGTAGGTCGTAGACGATTCGTGTCTGGTTGTAGCTGTCTAGGATGAGGAATGGTATTGAGGCTGTTGCGACCCAGAGGAGGATTAGTCGTTCAAATCGATCCTTGAACCGGAGTGCGAAACAGGCGAACAGTCCGACTCCTAGGATGATCCAGCTCGCTAACAGTCCGCTGTGGGTGTAGAGTAGGCCATCGACGAGGTTGATCCAGAACGTGGATACTTGTCCACTGGTTGGGAGTTTAGTTGCCAGGTCCGCGGCTACTGAACGGGTCGCGAAGAGAGTGCTCTTCAGGATGTCTAGAGCTACGCCAGTAATCAGGATTCCAGCTATTGATTTGAGGTGGATTGTGAGGTGTGTCTCTCTCCAGAGCGAGAGCGCGAACACGAGACCCGTGGTGGTTATGAGGGCCCAGGTCCATGGGTGTGTTAGGAAGAGGGCGACTGAGAGAGCGAACATCGCAACATATTTTGCTGCTGAGGGCGATTTCGAGAATAGTAAGAGTAGTGTCAGGAAGAGATAGGCGAGAACTAGCGCGGCCATGTTTGCGTAGTATCCTCCCCAGAGTCCGACAGGGAGATAGAATGAGAACGGTGTGAAGAGTGCGGTCAGTGCCGCGAAGTTCGCGTTTCCCTGTCCGAACCTGACGAATGCGTATGTTGACAATGTTAGGAGCGGTGCCAGGACCATCTGTAGGTACTCGATGATTTGTGTGGGTGAGACTCCCAGAGACGCGACGATGTACAGGATGATCAGAAGTAGTGGTCTGGAGCCGTCGAGTCCTCCGACGAACGAGTACTGGAGCGCTTGTGGTACTGGTCGCGCGAGCATCTGGCTGATCCATGTGACGTAGATCGGACTGTCTACACCGACGAGGGTGCCGGCTGGGTTGAGGTCGGGCCGGTAGGGGACGAATGCGAGAAGAATGCTGGTCGCTATGCTGATGATTAGGAGTAGTCGTGGCCGAGATAGAATCTTGAATGTCTTCGCTGATTCTGAAAGAGATCTAGCTCCTACAGATGCTAGTATCTTCTGGAAGGGCTCAGAGAGAAAACGTGCGATGGACCTAGCTCTCGATGAGTATCGAGTCGCCTGCTTCGCTGCGATTCTTAATAGCCACGCGTAGAGGAGCTCCAGCAGGAATATGGTCGAGAGTGGTGAGAGGAGGAAGTAGATGTCCGTGTTGAGATTGAAGAGTCCAGGATCTGGAATATGGGGGAAGAACACGAGTATTACTAGAACTAGAATCTGGAAGGCGAGAACGCCTAGGATTAGACCCGTTGTAACGGCCGGGCGTTGAGTAGCCAAAATACTCGACCTTCGACTCCAAGAATCGCAGTAGTAATCCTTACTCGATTGCAATCAAGAAATTAGTTTTGCAGCCCAACGTGATATGATGTTGCAGTTTCCGGGTAGTATAGTAGCTGGGACCCAAAGGCTGGATCTTGTCCCAGTGCGTCCATTACGGTTTGCACAGCTTCTCCAAGACGCCCTCCTCCCAACAGGAGTCGTAGTAACATCTGAGAAGCCACATCCATTCTACTGAGCGTCACGCCGTTATTCCAACCTACGAGCGCGTGTGCACCCTTCTTCACGAATGCCGCAGCGACATCATTGTTCGCCATTGCAGAGCAACCCATGAGAAGGACCAAGGCGCCCTGGAAGTCTCCACACATCTTTGCGACAAACTTCGGTGTCAATCCAAAGTATTCTTGAGATGTTCCGTTTACCCTTACTCGCGTGATGCTACCTGAGAGTTGAGGCCCGACCCATCGGTCTGATGTGTAAGGGTCCGAAGTGGCTACTGCTTCGCTAATACCAGTACCGTGCGCCAGAATCAGAATCACGGAGTGGCCCTTCTGCGGCAAATGGGCAAAGAAGTCCACCCCGGCTTCTCCGAAGCCGTAGTAGTCAAAGTCGTAGCCCGCTGCCCGGACAATCTGACTCATTGTCGCGTTGAAACTTTGATCCAAACTCTCGCCGATCCCGTTTATTACAGCAACACTCTTTATGGATCCCGAGCGACTCGCCAGGCCACAGTCAAAGCCATCCAGAAAATTGCCAATCACTGGTAACTCTAAGGCAAGGAGAAAGGAACCTCCGCCAACGAGTACTAACAATAGAACTCCTTTGAGTTTGAGATGTCCCCCTCGGTTAACGCTCCTTTTAGCGAACTTCAATGCATGCGAAGTAATAATTTGATTGAAAAGCTCGGAGCGACCAGAGTCGTCAGGAATCCTGTCTTCTCGATTTTCTCTATCTTTGGTAGATACCGTTCCGATCACATCCGAGTCCGCGTCGCAAATTCGTAGAAGAGGATCGACACGTCAACCTGGTGATGCTTCTTTTCCATTTCGCCTTTTGGAGCGCTTGACGTAGACGACTGCGATTCCAATTGCCGCAATAATTAGAGATGCCGGACCTATGAATGGAGCCAGAACGGCAATCTGATCGATCGGAACGACAACACCGGCAACAACAGTAGATACTACAGTCAGCGGCTCGCATGAACTGCTGGCGGGATTATTGTTGATGTCCCCACTATAGTAAGTGTTGAAACTGTAAGAACCAGCTGTTGACGGGGTCGTCCACGATGACCCAGGCACTGAATTGCTCGGACCGACGGTGACGGTCTGTGGCGACGGTAATGTAGGCCCGCCCCCGCCACCTGAACCCCCTCCACTACACGCTTGGCCCATGCTGTATGTGACTGAGCCTGTGGGGCCTGCAGGAGGAAAAACAGCGGTAAGTGTTGCCTGGTCCGTAACAGAGACGCTAACCCCGACCGTCGGAGAAGGCATGATGCTGGTCGTAACAAGCGGAGATACAGGCGGATGCCACAGGACTGTACTGGGCACTATCGCGAAGCTGGACGAGCCAGGTGGCATCCACGCGAGATCGATACCGGACCCACCCCCGCAAGTTTCGTAGAAGTCAACCTCGATCGTATGAAGACCCGAGGCTAGGGTGACGGTTGCCGCCGAGGAGTGTGCGTTGTGAATGCCGCCGTCATTGACGATGATCGCTGAATCAATATACAACCATGAGCCATCGTCGCTCGTAAGGTTGAACGCGTATGTGCCGGTAGATGGAATGCTGATTGCTCCCGTCCACTTTACACTGAATTGATTGTAGCTAAAGGGGAACCAGTTGAAGTTGGTCGGTACCCCCGAGTTGATTGTTGAGTCTGTTTGGATTACACTGGCCGCCAGAATTGGAGCCGACGGTGCTGCGTAGGAAATGGTGCAACCGTTTCCAGTAGGAAGGGGATTCCCGTAAAACGTTCCTCCCCAGTACTGGCTGAAGAGTTGTGGACTCAGCGCCTCTAGCGGCTCGCAAGCACTGCGAGCGGGATTATTGTCGGAGTCACCGCCGTAAGATACGATCCAACCATAAGTTCCAGACTGGTTGAAAGCTACGTGACGGGACGGGGGAACAGCCCCGTTCGTAACAGCGACGATGGAGGCTATGCTGCTTGAGCCAGAGCAGAAGCTGCTTGGAAAGACCTGGTAAGTAGCCGTCCCGTTGGCATTGAAAGAGTTTGCGAGTGTGCCGGAATCACTCGCGGTCCCGCCGACAAGAACTGTTGTTGTCGAGAGAATGGTAGTGACCATGGGACTAGCCTTGTTAACGCTCAGAGCGAAAAAGGCCGTGTGTGATAGAGAACCACTTGTGGCAGTGACGGCCACAGTGAAATTGCCGGCAGTAGTAGAGGTGCACGTAAGAGTTGCGCTAGTAGGTGAAGGAGGCAACGTAACACTACTGGGAGTAATAGTCCCACAGCTAAGACCAGAGGGAACCGTATCGGACAATGACACGGTGCCAGAGAAAGTGGATGTAGCGGTCAATGTGCTTGTAGAAGCGATAGAAGAACCTAGAGTGCCTGACGGTGAGGTGGCGGAGATGGAAAAGTCAGGCGAAACAAAGGTGAATTGTGCCATCGTAGAGTGAGACATCGTACCATTCGTACCCATAATCGTCACGGAGAATGTGCCAGCTGTTGTGGACATGCAGGATACAGTCGCTGTAGCAGGTGAAGGAGGCAACGTAACACTACTGGGAGTAATAGTCCCACAGCTAAGACCAGAGGGAACCGTATCGGACAATGACACGGTGCCAGAGAAGCCGCTGAGAGCCGCTATCATAATAGTGGAGGTAGCCGGAGAACCCGGACTCACAGGTGAGGGGGATGAGGCGGAGATGGAAAAGTCACTGGGCCAGGATCCGACCGTAGCTCCTTCCAATTGGGACAGCCCTGAGACAATTGTAGTCATGCTAAGAGTGCCGCCTGTAAACTTGAACTGGAGTATGCTGGACGAGCCGCCCTCCGCTGCTCCTCCTGTATCCTGACCAACAATCAGAGTACCGACGTCGGAAGAAGTGAACTGTGACATAGCTACAATTACCTCGTTCTGCGAAAAGGAGTTTTCAAACAGGGCATTGCTGATCGACGATACGAAATTTAGATTCTCAAGTTCACTCAGTCCAGTGAACCCACCGATCTTAGTGGTGACGACTCCTGAGGCGGAGATCGCGGTTAAGTATCCGGTTGAACCAGCTATGATTGCCTGACCTCCGAAGGGTCCGAAGGAAGATGGAGCTATGGCGACGGCCTCGGCGAGCGGGCATGATCCGGCAGTGTTGCAATTAATTCCAAGCGCTGGTCCAGCGTTGGCAATGAGCGAACATGTCCCGGTGGAGTTCACCGCAAATAGCATCCCGTTGGTCGAGAGCGCCAAGAGTCTATACCCAAAGGAACCAGCAGTGTCAAAAGTGAAGCCTCCACGAAAAGCGCCACCAAATCCAGCCGCCCCACTCGCTCCAGTACAAGTGGTCCAAGGATCTGTGACCACACTACCATCAGGAGTAATCTTTGCAATAGTCCCACATGAATTCCCTAATGTACAAACTCCCGTTCCTGCGAACACTGTTCCTCCTGTAAAATTCCCAAACCCCGGTGAGACAGCTAGGTATACTTCATCAGCGCCTGTGAAACTCGGAGCGAAGGCTGTTACGGTCCCAGAAGAATCAACCTGCTCCAATTTCTGCGTTCCAAAGTAACAGCATATGACGATCAGCCTGCCTTTTGTGCTGTCGAGTGCTATGCCGCCACCAGGTTGAGACACTGAAGCAAAATTTGAGAAGGTGAGAGCATGTGCAGGTAAGAGGGAGGGAGATAAGAAAGCGGTTAGTCCTGCAAGGCAGAGTATAACGAATAATAGACTCCTAAGAAAACGAAAAACAAGTATCCTCTCAAGCAAGGGCTTTTTCCAACGGTGTAACAATTCGAAGCGGTCGGTTAGTCCAACCGTCCAAAGTTAAGCCTATCCATTCATGTTAGAGACTTACAAGAGAAATCGTCAAAACCGCCGATCGAATCTGTGAAGGCTAGGAATAGTCAGGGACTACTGTTTACATTCAAATGTTTTCCTTGGAGATTGCAGTCTAGAGTTTCAGTTACGCTTATCCCAGATTGCGTCGGTATGAGAAGAAATCGAGCTAGCATCTGGGTCATCCCTAGTGAATCTTTTATCGCTAAATGTCTGGCATCAAGCTGTCTCTTGTGTGGAATATTTCGGGGATCCGGGATCTGGAACATAGGGAAAGAATGCTAGTGTTACGAGAATCAGAATCTGGAAGAGTAGGATTACTAGAATTGCGCCGGTGAGGATGACCTGGCGTTGCGTCAACAGCGGACTCATCTCAGGGAGCGATGACACTCCTATCATGCTTCCAAAAGTGTTCCGGTCAATGGATGTTCCACATGACGTGGCATAACTGTTCTGATGGTCGAGCCGTTACATTCTGTTCAAGACAAACTCCCCAACTATTCTAGCTCCCATGTCATCTGGCATTGACGAGCTGATTGCGGCTCTACCTAGGGTCTCAGATGAGCAGTTGGAGGCCTGGTTCACTATGGTCGTAAAGACGAAGACAGAACTAGTGGAAGCGAAAAGGTTCCTCAATGGACCCTTGACACGTTTCCACAGGTCGCTCTTGGCACAGATTCGGGAGAGAGAAGAGAGACGCAACCAGATCGAATAGAAAGATCTATCAAGTCCAGCTAGTAGCTGGAAAAGGATACTTGGATATCCAGGGTTAGCCGTAATAGTCGAAATTGGCTTCCTTCTCGCGCAAATGTTAAATGATTAGGATTCGGCCCCGAACTTACCATTGCAGTCGCCTATCAGACGATATCTTCCTCACATCCTGGTAGGCCTATCGATAAGCCTCATCATGGTCGGAGCCTACGCCGCAGTCGGCTTCGCCTCCGCTGGCACACCGAAGGCTCTCTGGTCAGCGAACCCTCTGAGTATAACTTTCTCAGGCAGCGGGGGCACGAGCAGCTCGGGCAGTGCGGGAGACTCGTTCAAGTGCGCCCCAAACGTCGCGGGGCCGATTACGATGAAGACAACGACTAGTAATCCGACTAAGATAAGCCTGACCACTAGCCCATCGACATTCTCGTCCTGCGGACCATCATTCAGCACTGTCACAATCACAGTTCACTGCCTTGTGACTGCTCCAAACTGTAAAGGAAGCTTTACGGGGACGGTTACGATAACCCAGGGTTACACAACTTACGCGCCGAGCCTCTCGGTCACAATAGTCGTGACCTAGCTGCCAGAAAATTATCCTAGTAACTTTCAGAAAATTTCTTTCTTTCGCTCTCGTGTCTTGGAGAGTCTCATTATCAACTGATGCCATATACTGAGTTCGGTTCTTCGTCAGAAAGTTCTCCACGTAGGAGAAATCGAGTTTGAAGCCCGGCCCTGGCAATCAGAGTTTCGATTCTAAGGATTCTCAATATCCCATTATAGAAACGCGTGGAGAGATTCTGTGCGGTTCTTGTCTCATTACGGCTGGCGATCCAATAAATTACTAGGGTAGGTATGAGGAGGTCCGCTAACCCCATGATTAGGAGTTGAAATGGGTCGCCAGAGCTTGTGAGTTTGGACCGATCGAGAAACTTCTATAGAAGCCGATCTGTTTTCTGCATGGAGGGCGGTCGGTCTTCTCGGCGCTCTTAACGAATCTGTCCGTATCGTGGTCCATACAAAAAAGGGGAGCATCCCGGCTTATTGTGCCGGGCGATGCCTAGATGGGGCAGTCTGTCCCGATGCAGTCGAAGACCAAGGTGCTGTTCGAGATCATGCCGCTGGTGCCGGTAATTGTTATGGTGAATTGGCAGTTGGGACGTTGGCCGCATGAGCCGCCTGAGAGTCCAAGGGTCGAGGGCGCGCTTCCTCCAGCTGTTAAGGTCACGCTGCTCGGATTCATGCTGGCGCTCAGACTGCACTTGGTACAGTTGTCCTTGTGAACCGAGGTTGACAGGCCAACAGTGCCTGAAAAGCCGTTGAGGCTCGTAATAGTCACGGTGTCCGTGCCACAGAAGTAGGGTTCATCACAGCTCGAAGTAAGCGAGAAACCTGGGCTGGTGGCGAAAACTTGTCCGACACTGGAAAGGCTAAGAACTACAAGCGACAGTGCTAGACTCAAATAGGTTTTCATTTCTCATCCTCCATATCTTTGGGTATTTCTTGTCACCGCGCCCCTCCTCGGCGCTCCCCCCTCCAAGAAATACTTCGCAGGATTTGTCAGCTAGAGGGGTCCGAAAACCTTCATTGGAGAACTTTGAAACTTAAACCGGCCGGTAACAATGTTCTCGACCACATGCATCCCCCGACTTGATCGACGATTAGTTTCTTCTAACTCTGACCGTTGAGAAAAAATAGCACTCCGATTCCGTCTAGAAATGGTAGTGAGCCCGTCAAGACCTGTCCCTGCCTAGAATCTAGTCTGCCGAAAGTCCCATCTTGACAAATACTGTTTCACTTTCGCCTAGGAACATTGTTACTCTCTGAGCTATCAGCTCAATCCGCTGTCTTCTCGACAAGCACGACGCGATGAGGCAAAGTAAGGGAGGTTAAGATCTGAAAATAAATCCCAGAATATTACCGCTTGCAGTGCTGCTTGCAATGCTTTCGGTTGCGCCGACGATTTTTCCAGTGCATGCTACAGGAGACTTTACGATCACATCGAACCCTACATCTTTCGGCAACTTCCTCGTTGCCGGCTCGACACATAGAGCAACTATCACGGTCACTAGCACAAACGGATTCTCGGGAACCGTCTCTTTGACAGAATCTGACAATGGCGGCATAACTGCATCGTTCAATCCAACAAGCGTGACCGTGTCTTCAGGCGGATCCGCGACATCAATACTGACCGTAACGTTCGGAGACTGCGGGCAAATCGGTCCTTCACCGATATCAGTGACCGGAACAAGTGGCGCTCTACAGCACACCATACAGATCACATACGGACCAACGTTCAAGTGCTAAACACAGGACCCCCTGTGAACTCCAACGTTTCAAAAGTCCCCCACTTTTTTCAAACTGCTGAAAATGAACGCTAAGCTAATGAGTTCACTCGGGTTTTCTGAACAGCCTCGTTTTAGTCGTGAGGCTCTTGGTCCCGCCACTGAGACTCAATTTGAAGCAGCTGCGATTGTGGATCATCCTTCGATGAGTTCTCTCAGACGCGGCTCTATCCTTATCGAATCTTCGGACTCGCGACGGTGGACGAAGCCGTGCTGGGAGAGAAATTCGATTATTGGTCTCAGCTTTTCCTCGGGCATTCCAGTCTTGACGGACAGATCCTGGATCCTGTGCAATTTGCCGTCGACTAGAGTTTCCAGAATGCCGTCCAGTACCCTCAGACCATCTGGCAATAGACTAGCAACCGGTTTTGAAGCCGCGGATCACGCTTTCTGTTTCTGTCAGGCTCAACAAAAATGCTTCTAAAGATATTTCGGGAATCTCAGTGGAAAATCCACATTTGTAAATCCAGCGACGAGACGAAACGGATCTCGGCTGATTATTGCTTGGATGGTGACTGTTTCTTAGATCTCACGGTAATCTTGCGGGTGGTAGGTACGACCAGCGGTTGTTCAAACCGCTCACCCCATCTCTTGTTAGATTCTGTTTGAGAAGGCTTGAGTGAGGAGAATCTTCCTGCGAATAACACGCCGAGGTCTCTTTCGATTTCCCGGAGAGCCTGACGGAGACGTTCGCCTTCAGAGGTGGTAAGAAAATATTGAAACCCTCTGGCAGTGAATTCTCGGGAGAGATAGCCGTTGTCTAGAAGAAAGGGCAACAGTCTCTCAACCTGCGCGAAGTTTAGCCTGACTCGCGATATGATGCGATACTTTGACGCGCCATTACTGGCAAGGCAGAGTATCTCGTAGATCAGCCGCGTTGTATCCCTTCGAGGAATCGACTCCGACCCCCAGGACTAGGAAGGGGCGGACCATTTACTTAATCGAATATAAGCCAGCCGTTTAGTTGGAACACAAAGCGAAATTGGCCAAATTAGTATAAAAGAAATGCTTCGCAACCAATTCTAACGACGGTCCAAGAGATGCTTGACGGTAGACGGGTGGAAGAAAGGAAGAATACCCGGTAGACGAGACGATCATGAAAACTGTCCCAGGAAACCTCACGGTAGCCTTTTAGAGAATCATAACCAGCGCGCTAAAAGCCACTGCCTTAGCTCTACTTCGTCATCGATGCATGAGATGTTTGAGATACCGTTCCAACCCGCGCTCGATCTATGGTTATGGATAAGAGCAGATTATCGACAGAGTTTGACGATTGCCCCAGTCAGTTACCATCATCACGAGACTCGGGAGTCTTTTTATGAGGTGAACCAGATGAACGCGGAGACTTGGCTCTCCCGACAGCACTCACGGTCATAGTGGTCGGGGTCTTCTTCGGAGTCTACGGTCTTATTCTGTCGGACAGGTTTCACAAGCCCTCAGCCGCAGTCCTAGGAGCTACTCTGATGGCTGGGACTGGAGTGTTGAGTCTGACGGACCTCGTCTCATCCATCAACTGGACAGCGATACTGGTTCTTCTGGGCATGTTCATCATCGCGTCAAGCCTACGGGAGGCGGGGTTCTTCGAATGGATGGGCCTTCGACTAGCCCACTCGGTAGATGCTCACCCGGTCTTGATGTACGTCCTGCTTCCACTCTTGACCGCGGGCATGGCTTCACTACTCGACATCGTGACCGTCGCCCTCTTCATTGTGCCGTTGACTGTGGAGGTGTTTGATGGTCTGGGGATTGATCCCATACCGTTCGTGATCGCGGAGGTCTTGGCTGCGAATGTTGGCGGGATCTCGACGATGGTGGGAGATCCGACCAACGTCATCATCGGCTCCTCCCCTCTAGTCAACCTCTCCTTCAACCAGTTTCTCTTCAACACCGCACCGATTGCGCTCGCGATCCTTGCGGTGAACAGCTCCATCCTCTACCTTCGCAATCACGGTTTTCTCCACCGCGACGCGATGAGGAGGCATCGTGAACGTGGACCCTTACAGCTTCCTCATCCATCGAGCGCTATCAAGGATCGCGGCCTCTTACGCGTCAGCCTAGTCTCTCTAGGACTAGCGGTAGCATTCCTGATCGTCCATACGTTTCTCGGGGTCTCTCCAGCCCTCGCGACTCTTCTTCCCGCGATTCTCATCCTCGTCTACGAGTCCTCCCGGTCGACCGAACTCTGGGATGTTCTGCGCCGCGTTGACTGGCAGATATTCTTCTTCTTCGGAGGACTATTCGTCCTCGTCGCAGGCTTTGCGAAGACCGGACTATTAGTCCAGCTTGGAGGCTGGATGGTTCAAGAGTCCGGTGGAAACATGGCCCTGGCCGTCACTCTGGTGCTGTGGACTACAGCTTTGATCAGCCAGATCGTCGACAACGTACCCCTGGTGACGGTTTTCATCCCGGTCATCGGAGCAATGTCCAGCTTTCCAGGAGTCTCAATCGCACCGTTAGCCTGGGCCCTGGCTGTCGGGACAGGTATAGGTGGAATGGCGACGCCAATTGGGACGGCGTCGAACATGGTCGCATTGAACATTCTCAACAAGGAGAAGAAACGATTGAGCTTTGCAAGGTTCGCAAAGAGATCTGTGCCATTGACGATTATCGACTTGTTGATAGCGAATATTATTCTGCTAGTTCGGCTGTAGACAGTTTTCGCGAAGTACCTCGCCAGAAGTGGCGTTCAGCCGGCCCCGACCGGCACATATGCACCTGTTCAGCCGAAATTCTCTCCGCTAAACAAATTTCTTCACCATGAATAGGACATGTATGAACCCAGGCTTCCTTTCTCATCCACAGCCCGTCTCTCTTGTGCCCGCAGAATAGAGCCGTCAGAGTCAGGCAATTTACACATTCTTGGAGTCACGTCTGCTCCACAGATAGCTGGTCTTGATTCCGGGCTTCCGAGAACCCGAGCATGAATAATTCTGATCTAGAAAATCCTCTCGTTCAGACCCCGGTCTGATAACATCCAGCTACCATCAGAGAGGAGTACTGTCCGCGAACATGTGAATATTCAGGACCCCAACTTCGCGTGACGAGCAAGAAAGAAGGAGGTCGTCTCAGCCGTGCCTTCCACTAGCAGTCGTAGCCGCTGGGGCATCCGACTATTGCCGCTGGGGAGTACGTTACTGGTCCTTCGTACAGTACTGGTGGTAGTGGCGAGATGGCTGTTGGCGGGTTGGTTGCCCAGTCGAACGGTGCAAGCCAGTTGAGTGTGTAGAACCTGTTGACGATTGCAACTTGGCTTATTTCCACTACCGACCCCGTGCCCGGATTGCCTATGCCTTGTTGCCAATGAGCGCACGGACCGCTCAAGTTGACAGGCTGGCCGTAACACGAGGCCATTGTCTCGAAGTTGAGGAAGGGTCCTGGAGCCCCCTGTTCAGACCAGATCCAGAGCGCTGCGCTAGTGCTACTGCGGAAGTAGCAGTTCGACTGCTGGCACATGGAGACACCTGAGCCAAACCGGGTCAGTGTCCAACTGTTAGTCGTCATCGTGCCGCCAGGCGTGCAGGTTCCACTGCCAATGCTCGTCACAGTGCCGCAGGTCCACGGACCAGAACCGACCATCATATGATTCGCGACTGGATCGAAGCTGGCGGAGATATCAGCGGCGTTGACCGTCATCAGGGTTGCTGGAAAGACCCCACAACTGAACGGGGGAGTGCTGTTACAGACAGTGCTGGCTCCTGAGAGAGTGTACTGAGACTTGCCACAGCCCATACCCATTGTGCAGGTAGCTATTCCACTGTCCCACGCCGAGCTCCCAGCGTTTGTCCAGTAGCGGCCAGGCACAACGGGTAGACCCGTAAGGTTGGGCAGAGTGAAGATTCCGAGAGAGTCGACGCTAACATCGAACTGGTGTGGTCCAAGAATGGTCATGCCAGTCATCGGCGTCGCCCCGGTGCTTAGGAATGTTCCTGCTCCGATCATTGACAGGTAGCTGAAAGCGACATCGTATGAGGTGACCTGTCTACCATCCTGGAAGTAAACGTCAGGTCTCAATGTAAACCGGTAAGTCGTCAAAGTATGGGCTGGCGCAGGATATCCGAGACTGCTATTCGACAGTTGGAAGGTGCTGATGGTCATCCAATTGATGAACTGTGAGGGCGCCTCCGGGTCCGCGATATAGAGAGAATCGTAGACGCTGCCCATAATGCCCAAGTCCCAGGGAGTCCTTGCAATGTATGGATTCACACTGTAGGTAGCCTCTGCGAATCCTTGGCGGATCGTTTGGGGAGCTACGGGCGCCGGGTTCCAAGCGTTTAGCCAAGTAAAGTAGTTGGCTAGACCAAAGATGGAATTGCCATTGTCTACATGGAGCCAGCCGTTGTTTAGGTAGCCGTACTGGTTCGTGGTTTGGAAGGCTGGGATTGTTAAGGCCTTAGAGCCGAACTCAACCTCCGCTTGAACTCCCACACTGATCGTTGAGAGCTGCGTCCCGCCTGCGCACAGCCCGTTTCCAGGAGAGGTCGGCATGTTCGATGTGGCACCGACCACGGGATCGCCCGGGGCAGTGAGGCATGGAGCGAACTCCATTTGACTACTTAGACTATCGTAGGTTGGATCGCATGCGTACATGTAATCGGCGGCGGCCGCCGAGGGGACCGAGGTCGGGTCGCATGGACCAAGTGGCTGTTGGATGGACGGTATGCCTGAAACAAAATGGCTATTGTAACTGCGGAATAAGCTGCCGTCGAAGAACGTTGGTCCGTGAAAGGCAGCAACATACAAGCCCCAGTTCTGGTTAACAGTGGTGGTTGATGTTGCGAACCCTGGAAAAGGACTTGTTGGAGCGCCAACAAAACTTGTGAGATAAGCACACGCACTGTATGAGCCCGTAAACAGGTAACAGATCTGCATTACCAAAGAGCTACGCAGGTCCGATTCCGCAATGGTTTGCCCGAGCCACATCAAGAAGTTTGGTGGATTAGAAGCCGCGGAAGAACTGATTCCCGTAAGCACCGAGGTGGTTCTATTGAACCCAGTGGCTAGCCCCGCATTGACGAAGTGTTGAGCAGCAGCATTGAGATCCTGGCTGCCAGGAGCATAGATCCATGGAATACCATTAGCTCCTGTACCCGATGCTTGAAGATGGTAGGCTACTCCGCCGTTAGCACCCACAATGCACTGGCTGCCGCTCTCTGGAAACGAACTGTCATAACCGCACGGGTTGGGCGATGGAAGACCACCACCGCTCGTCGTCGGTAGAGGGTTGTCGATGGGCTGAGCGTGTCCGCCTATTGCTGCTTCGTTTGTTGTGAACGAGTTCTTGTCAAACATGTGAGAAATGCCTTGTCGAATCTGTATACCGCAGGCCGAGTTTCCAAAGTTGAAGTTGCAACCCCAAAAGTTGCTGTCGAGATGGAATTCTACCTCGTAGTAACCTACAGAAGCCTGCGCGGCCGTGATGAGGAAGTTGCTGTTAGAGGTGAATGTGTTGAGCAGTGAATCGGGTAATGGTGAATCGGTAAGGTCTATGCTCGGCGTGGATGATTGAATGTTGTTGAATTCTGCAGTCTCATCCGTGAAGATATTGACCTGGAGAGTGTTCATCGCTGGGCCCGTCGGATACCAGTAATCGGAACAGGCATTTGACGAGGTGTGGGTTATGCACCTATCCGTGTTCGCGTGAGCCAGCCGTATCTGAGGTAGATGGAAACCGCTAGACATTGGGCCTGTCAGACTAGCGAGGGAGAATGCGATTGAGAATACTAGGAGCAGTCTAAGATTATAATTCATGTTCAAGTCTTATTCTCATTATTTTTTCAAGGAGCAATCCGGTTAAGCTTATCCGAGCTTCATGTCAGACTCCGAATCTAGCTTCGGCTGTGTTGAGATGTGCGCATGTGGCACTATCTATCCGCTGAGGGAGACGGAAAAAAAGGGAGAGATAGAAGATTGACGGGAGCTCTAGCAGTCATATCCACTGGGACATCCGACGACTGAGGACGGGTTTAGAGTTGCTAATCCTTCGTAGAGTATTGGTGGGAAGGGTCCGATCCCAAGCGGCGGGTTTGTCTGCCAGTCGAACGGCGCGACCCAGTTGACACCGAAGAATCGGGCCTCGACTGCGATCTGACTGATGCTGACGATTCCCGCAGGCGTATTCCCCATGCCCTGCTGCCAGTGGCTGCATGACGGAGTTGGAAAAGGCTTCCCGAAACAGGCTACGGCTTGAGCAAAGACGAGAAAGTCATGAGTTGTGTCGCCGTTCATTCCTGACCAGATCCAGAGGGCGGTGTTGCCGGAGCTACGGAAGTAGAGCCCGTTGACGCTGGATGCGGGAGCGAGACATGTGATGGCGGTGGTGCAGCCGAACCGGATCAGAGTATAGCCATCGCCGGCTGGGGGGTTCTCGTGACCTGTTTGGGTGCAGATCCCACTTCCGATAAGGGTCACAATTCCGCACTGCCATGCACCCGACCCTACAAAAATGTGGCCAGCGATCGGATCAAATGTTGGGGATATGTCACCAGGATTCACTGCTAACAAGGTTGTCGGAAAGCTAGCGCAACTGAAAGTTGGACCACAGTTGACGGTTGACCCGGAGAGATAGTACTGGACTAGGCAAACAGATGAGGCGCAAGTAGCGGCCGCAATGTCCCAAGCTGAGGTTCCAGCATTGGTCCAGTACCGTCCCGGGACTATTGGGACACTTGTGAGATTTGGTAGGGTGAAGGGTCCAAGAGAGTTGACGCTGATGTCGAACTGGCTGGGTCCCAATATGGTTACTCCCGTCATGGTTGATGCCCCCTCTCCAAGAATCGCTCCGGATGCAACCATTGACAGGTAGCTGAAGGCCACGTCGAATGAGCTAACCTGCCTCCCGTCCTGGAAGTAGAGATCTGACCGTAGAGTGAACCGGTAAGTTGTGAGAGTGTGGGCCGGTGCCTGATAGCTGAGACTGCTATTCGAGAGCTGGAAGGTCTTGATAGTCATCCAGTCGATGAACTGCGTCGGAGATAACGGATTCGCCGCGTAGAGACTGTCGTACACGTTACCTTCGATGTACGTATCCAAGACAGTGCTGGCGATGTAGGGGTTCACGCTGCGCGTAGTCTGACTCATGCCAAAGCGGAAGGTCCCCGGAACAGTCGGATTAGCATTCCAAGCGTTCAGCCATGTGAAATAGTTCGGCAGACCAGCGTTAGCACTGTTGATCACTCTCGACCACCCTGTGGGATAGCAGAATTGGTTTCCACCGACGGGTGCTGTGATGTAGAGATTGGGACTGCTAGTGCAGGTTGCGACGACCGAGGAGGGTGCGGGAGTGTCTGGAAAGTCCAGGCAGGGTGGCAGAGACTGCAGGCACGGATACTCATTCGAACCGATGATGTTGGCCACTTCACTGTTCATCTCTGGACCCGCGGGATACCAGAACTCTGAACAAGCTCCACTTGAGCCAGTTGTCTGACAGCGCTGCGGAATCGCATGAGCCGGTCGAACTGTCGGGATATTGAGACTGCTGTTGATAGGCCCCGTCAGAAAAGATAGAGACAGCGAGATAGAGAAAACTAGAACAAGCCTCAGAAAATGATTGGAAATCAATCCCCTTATCAGAAAAGGCTGCAAACTCCTAGACGGTTAAGCTTATCCAAATCCGCCCCAGAATAACGTCATAGGTCCGCCATCCTGACAGGCCGCTCTGAAGCCAGCCATTCGTTGGGAGAGGAGACGAAAAAAGGGACCAATCCCAGATGCTGAAGACGGCGAGGATCAGAGTTTACCGATTGGGAATTATCCTGACTCCGAGTATAAGCGCGACGACGAGTACTCCTACGAATATGGGAACGGTCCAGAGTTTGATGTATTCAAGCCCGTAGACGAGGGCTGCGAAGATGCCGAACGCCGCGATGAGTCCAAGGAATTTCCTGTAACCGACGTCCCACGACTCGAAGTTTCCCGCGTAGCCAGCCTTCTTTATGACAAAGTAGATTATGCCCATGGAGCCGGCTAGGCTAGTCCAGAAGACCAAACCGCCGAATGCCATGCCGAGGGTGACCAGAAGGATTGGATAGGCGAAAGCGAGGGCATAGAGCGTGTGCTTCGTTAGAGACCTCGCTCGGCCGAAGACATACCGTTCAAGAACCCCGGCTTTGGGTCCGGGCTGGAAGACTGACGGGTCGAACAGCCATAGATGGGTCTCCCGAGTTTTCTTCTTGGTCAAGAACTAGTAATATGCTAATTGTCCGAGAGACTAGTTCAGTCTATCGGTACCATTGCTCAATGTGGGCTGTGGTTGAGAGAATTTGTGAGGTAACTTTGATCTCGAAGCCCAACTCGACAGACAGAGAGTTCTAGAAACAACCCGGATAGTAAGTGTATTCGCGAGGTTGAATTGGTATTTTTTCCGGAACCGCACCGCTGGTCTTCCTAGGAAATACAAAGGTACTCGAAGGCTAGAGAAAATGGTCTCAGCGTTTCAGAGACCAAAAATGATGCTTCTTCTCTTGCTGTTCCAGTCCCCCCGGCCCTAATTCCGACCTTGACCTCCCATCTGCACTCATCGCACAATCCGTTCTCCACCAATTCCTCACGTTCAACCGTCTTCCCACACCTCTTACAGCGTCCGGCGTGATGAGTCTCTTCTATTTCCGGGCGTCGCCGCAAATTACTCTGGGCAGGTGGAGGCGCTGATGGGCCAATGTAGGGCATATTTTCTAGGGTCTCATTTTGTGTGCGACCAGAAGTGCTTCTTCTCCTCTTCGGCGGGTGGCTTTACCATCCCGACCTGTATCTCCCACTTGCATTCGGTGCAGAGTCCTTCATCTAGTTCCGCTTCCTTCCCACATCGTTTGCAGCGTCCAACGTCGTGCTCTGGTTCTCTCGGTCGCTCTGGCGGATAGTGTGTTCCGCCCTGAAAACCTGGTCCTATGGGCAAAGGTCGATGCTAAACCAGCGTCGTGCGAATGTATAGCTCTTGCCGATCCTCGATTCTTCATGAATGACAGGAAGACTTAGCGGATCAGATCCTAGCGCACTCAAAAGTCCGTAGATGAGTCCCGCATAGACGCCGAAGGCACCGACGAGCGCCAGGAATGCCCTGTATCCGACATCCCAAGAAACAAAGTTGTGGGAGTAGTATGCTCTCTTTAGGACTAGCGAGATGATTACCGTTGTAACTCAGTCTTACGTGACAAGAGCCAATTCCGTTACACTTTTTCCCATTGGCAGCAATCGCTTGGTCCTAGTCTTCCGGTCGATCCGGATGGGACCCATGATACTCGAATTGTGCCCAGCACACCTTCGAACAGAATCTACGGACTGAAGAAGTCGGCCGGAATATTCTTGAGACGATTGTCCTTGTCGGCGATAGCTCGCTGGATTCTTCTTTTCCAGTATTTCCTAAGCCAAATTGGGCTGACAATCGCGACCACAACCAGCAATGCGAGAAGCGCGAACGAGAATGGCGGATTTATTCCAAAGAGGACCAGCGAGCTCGACTGGGAAATAGCAGCGAGGAATGCTGAATGCCCCGTGGCGGTTGCCGCATGCCTTAGGTCTCCTGCAACGAAGACCTCTCCATGTTCTACTGAAATCACATCAGCAGTTCTGAGAGAGCCTGCAGTCATCCATGGCAGTTGAAGAGACCAGACATTCTTGCCGTTCCCGTCGTATTTCAGCACTATCCCTCTGTCGTCGCCGGTTGTCGTTGTCACGTAGATTCCTGAAGAATCTACTGACGCTCTTACTTCTGCTACCCCGGTAACCGCCAGCGAACTGGAAGGAGGATTGAACTGGGTTGTCCAGAGCTGATTTCCATCCAGATCATACTTGGTCAGAAAGCCAACTGGAACGCTAATACTGTTTAATGCAAGTCCGAAGACGTACAGGTCTGTTCCTCCGCCCGTGATCCCCATCGGTTCGCATGAACATAAACGCGTCCAATCCGGGGTCGACGAAGAGCCGTATTCTTGAACGAGGCCTACATCGTTTACAAAGTAACCACCGGTCTCATTGTCATAAGCAACATAGAATTTGCTGGACCCTGCGAGAACGCTGATTCTATTCTGGTTGCTCCCTAAGAATCTTGTCCAAGAAAGACCCCCGCTAAGATCATAATTCTTCACAAAATACTGGCTCCCATTGTAGCCAGCGACATAAACCCCTGAAGTGGATGAAGAGACTGATGAAGCTGAGCTAGTACGATTCGGAAAGAATGAACTGTTCCAAAGCTGATTCCCGCTGAAGTCATACTTCGCGACAAAAGAACTCGCACTCGCTGACGAAAACGACAGATAACCGGCAACATACACCCCGTCCGTTCCAACGCTAAGGCTCGAAACCTGGGAGAGATAAGGGTCACCGAAGTGCCGGCTCCAGACCTGATGCCCATCAATTCCATACCTATTCACAAAGAGATACGTGGGGGTCACGTTACTATATCCGACATAGCCTGCGGCGTAGACACCGTTTGAATCTGATGCTATGGCTGTTATGCTGTTGTCGGAGTTGGCTGTTCCAAACTCTATCGTCCGCAGTATAGGTGGTTCCCAGGCAACGAGACTGACGACTGTACCAGCCACGATCAGAACCAGAACCGCGAAGGGCACCAGCCCAGCAGCCAAGACAGGGAGTAGCTCGCGCAACGACTATGTCACTCTGACTCTTCCATGCGAAAACAGTTTCTGAGAGCGATTGGATACGTTAACCAGAGCTGGAGATTTAGGCTTGCACTGATCCGCCCCGTGAACCATCCGTATTGTCACTCGGACTAGAACTATGGTCAGAAGATGTCTGCTGGAATATTCTCAAGACGACGATTCATGCCTGGGCTGAGGTATTGAATTTTGCGTCTCCATCGTTTTATGAACCATACGATATTGACGACGGCGGCTGCAACGAGGACCCCAAGGAGCCCAAAAGAGAATGGCGGGTTGATTCCGAAGAAGACAAGCGAACTCAACTTAGAGATAGAGGCGAGGAATGCAACGCCAGCCAAGCTCGACGGCGCTCTGATGTCTCCTGCTACATAGAGCGACGCCGGTTGAGCTGTAATGACATCAAAGGGAGTGAGAGTACCTATAGCGCCAGTGGTCCAGGGCAGAGTTAGAGACCAGTCCTGACCACCGCTGTTTTCGTATTTCAGGACAACACCTCTCTCATCACCTGTAGTCTCCGACACGTAGACTCCGGACGAGTCCGCGGATATTCTTACTTCGTTTACTCCTGGCAACGCAAAGTTGCCAGCAGGAGGGGTAAACCTTCTTGTCCAGAGCTGATTTCCATTAGTATCATACTTGGTCAGAAAACCATCGGAAGGCACGAGACTTGCCCTTTGGACGGTTCCGACAACGTAGAGAGCTGTTCCGTCGCTCGTGATTCCCATTGGCCTACATGTGCAGGCCTGTGTCCACTTCAAGGTCCATGCAGAGTCATAGCCTTGGACAATTCCACCCCCAGTTGCATTCTCATAGGCCGTGTAGACAGAGTTCGACGCTGCAAACACGCTAATTCTGTCAGGGTTGCTGCTAAAGGATCTAGTCCAGGCAAGACTTCCGTTATCATAATAGCTATTCACAAAATACTGGCCTCCGTTGGAGCCAGCGACGTAAACACTAGTAGAGGACGATGAGGCTGATATAGGATTGCCAAAAGAATTTTCGAAGAACCGGCTGGTCCAGACCTGGTTTCCGTTTAGGTCATATCGTGTGACAAAAGAACTCTCATTTGTTGATGAGAACGATATGTAACCGGTGACGTATACGCCATTCGCTCCGACGGTAATCGCCCCAATATCAGAGTAATATGGCTCTCCGAAATGCTGAGTCCAAATCTCATGCCCGTCAAGCCCATACTTGGTCACAAACAAGTAGCTTGGAGTGACATTTTCGTATCCTACGAAGCCTGCTGTGTAAACCCCTGAAGGATCTGACGCTATAGATGTTATGGCGTTCTGAGAATCGGCCGTTCCGAACCGAATTGTTTGTAAAACGGGCGGTTGCCAAGCGACGAGGTTCATGAAGATCCCGCCGACGACCAGTACTATTATTGCGAAGGGCACTAATCCACCGGGCAAAAGCCGGAGTATTTTGCGCATGGCCTCAAGAGCTTCCTCTCTCGTTATGTTAACGGTTCCGATGGGACTCGAATCGAATCGTTATCTGGCAGAGACAGTGAGTTGTATTTGTAATGATCCGGTCAGTGACCCGCTGGTACCAGTTACTGTGACCGTGTAGACGAGCTTCGTTGTGCTGCTGGTTGCCGAGGCTGACAGAAGAACGGTGCTAAACCCGCCCGCGGTCAATATCACATTGGATGAACTGAGGGTGAGGTTCCGGCCGCACTCATCTTTCCAATGACAATTTTTCCGCCTAGTTTGAAATGGTACTAAACTCGGTCTCCCGTCTTCGAGGTTCTGGTCGTCGAACGATTCTATTTCGCCTCGTTCTCTTTCTCCCAGCCTCTGATCAGTTCTTCTTTCGCGGTCTGCATTCGGTCTTCGGTAAGATGGTCATCGTAAATGTCGCCTCGGGATTTACGGGCTTGATTCCATCTATAGGCAAGCAGTAGATTCACGGCCAACCAGCCTGTGAAGCCAGGCCATCCATAGACCGGAGTAAGATAGAGAGCTCCGAAGCCTATAATGTACGTCCAAATAATCACTCCGATAATCTTCCAGTAGCCTAAGGATATTTCACTCCAACTGTCTTGAAAAAGAGACTGGGCAAATATGAAGATACCTAGGGATGTAATCTAGCGCATGTTGAGTTCATTAGACAAGAAAAAACTTCTACCAGTTAATCCTAGTCGCAGGCCTAGTTGAAGACCGGTGCGCCGTAATAGAGTATAGCTATAGTTACGTCTGATATTCCGATCATGCCTGTCGCGCCGAGGTCTGCTTGTGGATTGTATCCGGGGCTTCCCTGGCTGCTGCCATAATCAGATATCACCGTGGTCACGTCGTTGATGTTGACGGTTCCGCTGCCTGAAATGTTCACTTCTCTGCTGACCGCGACCTGCGTCGTTGTCTTTGTCCCCTGTAGGGTTAGGGTATTGTCGCTGGAGAGCGCGTAAGGTGTGACGGGGATGCTGAGAAGGAAGTGAGTGCTCTGACTTGTCGTCATGTTTTGAAGCAGGACACTGGAAATCGTGTAGTTCTTCGAGAAGACAGGCAGACCTGTGGTCGAGTTAGTGGCTACTACTTTTGCCGTCCCTGACACAGTCATTGTGAAAGTGTTGACTTGCAGGCTGCCTGTAGTGGTTACGTTCAAGCCTTGGAAAATACTGCTGCTTTGCAGATGAGTCGGAGGCTGTATGAGGCCGCTCACGACCAGGCTTGCGTCCGGTGTTCCTAGTCCAGTAGGATAGTCCCATCCCGGTCCGGTTTGGAAGAACCCGTTTGATCCGATGGTGACATCGTGGTAAGAGGTGAGGTTGTAGAGTTTCGCTCCTACGGACCCGAATCGGGTGTTGGCGGCTTGGCTGGCGAGAGCTATGAGCGCTGCCCACTGGGGGCTTCCCGCACTGGTTCCTCCGACCGTGAACTGAGAACCGCCCTGAACGACGAGGACTCCGGTGCTCGGGTTAGCATCATAGGAAACGTCTGCAATGTCGCGCATAAAGTCGCCGAGCCCGTTCTGCCACGATGGCTTGGCAAAGATGAGGCTTGATCCGGCACCACTGCCACTCCACACGCTGTCGTATAGGTATGATGCAGACCCGTCTAGGTGAAGCGTCGTGCCCCCGACCGCGACTACTAGTGGGTCCGAAGCGGGATAGGACACGTCGCAACAAGAAGAAGAGCCAGAGTCTCCTGAACTTGCAAACATACTCGTTCCATGCGAAGCCAAGGTCGCGAAAAGCTGGTGATGGAGAGCGATCGTATAGTTTCCCGTGGTGGGAAACTGGGACTCTGACAGCCCGAAGCTCATCGATAGAACAGTCTCGCTGGTAAGATGACCAGCAACGAAGCTTATCCCATCATAGACACTCCCAAGGCTGTCGTCGAAGGCCACGACCAGATCGATCGTGGCGGAAGGAGCGATCGCGTGAGCCCACTCCACATCAAGGGCCGTTTCAAGAGCCCATCCCGAATTAGTAGTGGAAGGCTGACCGTCAGGATAGTAGGTGTTCATGGTAGCCGCGGGAAGCCCAGTCAATGAATCAAAACTCGAGAGATCTTGGAAGAGTCTCGAATCTCCAAAGGCGTCAACTATCGCGATCCTCGTCCCGTTCCCCTTAATGCCATGTGTGTAAAGCGGCAGGAAATCGTAGCCCTTCCGGATGTCCGAGGGGGCGAAAGGAGGAGAGCCCGGCTTTGAGAGGCTCAGGGGGCTATAGAGAATGGGATGCTGAACATGAGGCAGAAGACTCGCACGTTCTGCCGAGTTCGCGTAGGCATTGTGGCTCCAAGATATGCCGAGAATGCTCAGGGCCAAAAGTAGAATTGGAAGAAGTCTACTGATGGCGAGCATGATTCGGCAGGATTACTCCAGATAGTCCCCAGGTTCTATTAAGCCCATCGGGTTTACGACTCAAACAACGACTTGCGCATCGGATTCAGTGCAGAACCACGGCGAGAACTTAATTGCGAGTATGACCGGTGAAAAAAATTAGGGAGATAGGGTGCTTGGCTAACTGCATCCTATCTGGTAGGCTACAAGGTCCGCGGCGAATATTGTATTCGGTACACTGTAGGGCTGGACTGCCCAGATTGCGCAGTTCGGTGCGAAGCTTGTTGGGTCGAAGGCTATTGATTCGGCCCAGGTGTTGGGATCGACTTGGCTGATGGGGAATCTGGATATCACCTGTCCGCTAGGGGTGACTTGGTCGATAAAGCTGAATCCTTTCGTCTCGCTTGTACCCTCGCACCTGTCTACGACATAGAGGCTCTTACCCGTTACCGCGACTCCGCTCACTGCGAACGGAAACTGGATTCGCCGGATCAGGTTGCCGTTCGTGTCGACGTTGTAGACAAACCCGAAGGAGCAGATGTTGTTTGTGAAGACGAAATTGCAACCTACGTCCGGGCTGACCCAGAGGCTTCCTGTAGATGAGTCGTAGCTGAGCCCGTCGATGCTACTGCACTGCTGGTCTGGGGCGAAGACTGCTGAAATGTCGACAGTTTTGATCACATTGCCGGTTGACACGTCGATCTCGTAGAGGAAGGCGCAGCCGGATACCCCTGTTGTGCACGATGCGCCAGTCTTTGAGCCGGCGAATTCTCCGGCCCAGAGATGAGTTCCATCCCAAGCGAGGGCGCCAATGTTAGAAATGCTGGAGAACGTGTTCAGAAGAGTTCCGGTTGGAGTGATATGGAAAGTGTCACGGGTAACAGTCTGTGTCGGCTGAGAATAGTAGAGGTTTGTCCCGTCGAAGGTGACTCCGATGGGGAAGTAGAAGGCCTCTTGGGGTGGCAGGACCTTCGGAGCATCGAAGGCTCTTAGGACTGCGCCGTCAGCCAGTACGGGAGCTACGGATAGCGATGCGCCTATCAGCAAAACTATACAGCTGAGCAATGGTAGTCGGATCTTGTTGTAGGAGAACATTCTTTTCCAATTTTTTCTCCAGCCATCTTGGTAATCTTATAGATTTATCGGGACAGCCAGATCCTTGAGCTATCTTGTCAGGCTTCCTGATGCGTCACGGATCCTATCGGTAGCCCCAGTATGCCAGAGCGATACGTGGATTTGAGCTGGCCATTGATGAAGGTGCAAGCTCATCTTTTGATGAATCAGATCAGCATGACACATATGGCGTTCGACTCTAGCAAAGCATTCTTTGAATCCGCACGAGTATAGCGGGCCGACATCGAGTCCGGCAAGAAAAAGGAGAAGTGCTTCGCGAGGGGCTTGTGTTAGCAGTCGTATCCGGTGGGGCAGCCAACATTGGACGCCGGGCTGAGAGTTATCTGTCCCTCGTACAGCAATGGTGGAAATGGGGCTATTCCGCGCGGTGGATTTGTTGCCCAGTCGTAGGGCGCGACCCAGTTGACACCATAGAACCGGATTACTATCGCAACCTGGCTTACTCCTACGACCGTTCCCGTCCCAGGGTTGCCGATGCCCTGCTGCCAGTGACCACACGGACCTGTAAGGTTGACTGGTTGACCGAAGCAGAAAACGACATTCTCGAAGTTTAGGAAGTCATGACTGACTACGCCTTTCATTCCTGACCAGATCCAGAGGGCCGTGTTACCGGAACTACGGAAGTAGTCATTGGACGAGGCGGGGCTAAAGCCGTCCCCGAACCGCGTCAGGGTGTAACTCTGGCCCACCAGGGGATTCTGGGATCCACTGGGAGTACATCCCCCACTCCCCGTCCCTGTTACCATTCCGCATTCGTATGGGCCTGAGCCGACAAAGATGTGGTTGGCGATCGGGTCGAACCCGGCCGCTATATCAGCCGAGTTGACAGTCATCAGTGATGCGGGAAAGGCCCCGCAACTGAACGACGCGCTACTGTTGCAGTTGACTGTCGCTCCAGTGAGTGTGTATTGTGACTTGCCGCAGCCGGCAGTTGTGGTGCATGTTGTGACTGCGTCGTCCCAGCCTGAGCTCCCAGCGTTTGTCCAGTAGCGTCCAGGCATTATCGGCAGATTCGTGAGGTTGGGCAGAGTGAAAGCGCCAAGAGAGCTGACGCCAATGTCGAACTGGTGGGGTCCAAGGATTGTTATTCCAGTCATCGGATCTGCCCCGGCTCCGAGAAACGCTCCGGAAGCGACCATCGAAAGGTAGCTGAAGGCCACGTCGTAAGATGTGACCTGTCTACCGTCCTGGAAGTAAAGGTCGGGTCTCAGAGTAAACCTGTAGGTAGTGAGAGTATGAGCCGGGGCAGGATAGCCTAGGCTGCTGTTCGAGAGCTGGAAAGTACTGATGGTCATCCAGTTGATCAACTGTGATGGAGCCAAAGGGTTAGACTGGTAGAGAGAGTCGTAGACATTGCTTGCAATGTAAAGGTCGTGGGCGGTGCTTGCGACATACGGGTTCACGGTTCCGGTTGTTTCAGAGAAGCCTTGACGGATCGTCCATGCCGTTGGAGCAGCGGCATTGTACGCGTTGAGCCACGTGAAATGGTTGGGCAGACCCGGCCCTTCGCTGTTGATGTCCTGATCCAGCCGTTGTTGAGAAATCCGAACTCGATAGTCCGCTCGAATACTGGCAGAGTGAAAACTCCCGCGCCGAATATGGCTTCTGCTTGGACGCCTGCACTTATCGCAGACAGCTGGCTTGTGCCCGAACAGTCAGCGCCGGGACCGTTGCTGACAGAGCCCGCGGTGGGATCGCCGGATGCGCTAAGGCATGGAGCGAACTCCATTTGAGAACTTAGACTATCATAATTCGGGCTGCACAGATACATGTAGTCACCAGGACTACTAGTCGGTACTGCCTGTGCAGAGCAGGGTCCTAATGGAGACTGGATAGACGGAACCCCGGAAACGAAACGGCTATTGTAGCCATAGTAGAGGCTGCCGTCGAAGAAGGTCGGACCGCTGAAGGCCGCGGTGTAGATCCACCAGTTCGAACAAGGGCTGTTCGCGCAACCTCCGCATGGGCCTGAGCCGCTACCTCCTGTAGGGAAGCCGGGGCACGCGGTAGGTGGACCCAATACAGTTTGGAGATATGGGCACGGGATGGTGTAGGAGCCGCTGAAGAGGTAACAGATCTCTTCAGCCATGCTTGTGCCGAGGTCCAGTCGTGGAACGTCATCGTTCCTGATGAAGAACGTCGGTGGGTTCGACGCAGCCGCCGCACTGATACCTGTCAAGACGGATGTGCCACTGTTGAAACCGGTAGCGAGCCCTGCGTTGACAAAGTGCTGAGCGGCGGCGTTCAGATCCTGGCTGCCGGGAGCGTAGATCCACGCGTAACCGTTGGCTCCGGTTCCTGAAGCCTGGAGATGGTAGGATACACCACCGTTCGCTCCAACGATGCACTGAGCACCGCTCTCTGGAAACGAGGCATCGTAGCTGCACGGGTTGGGCGATGGCAGACCCCCAACACTAGTCGTAGGCACGGGATTGTCGATGGGGGAGGCCATCCCAGCTAAGGAAGGCTGGTTGGAAGTGAATGATGTCTTGTCTATCGTGTGTGCAATGCCTTGGCGTATCTGGACACCACAAGCAGAGTTTCCGAAGTTGAAGTTGCAACCCCAGTAGCTGTTGGCCAGATTGAACTCGATCTCGTAGTAGCCAACTTCAGCGACCGCATTGGTGACGAGAAAACTGGCAGAGTTGATCATTGTTTGGCATACGGAAGGGAAACAGGGCGAGTCGGTAAAGTCGATGCTCGGTGAAGAAGACTGGAGGTTGTTGTATTCAGCGGTTGCGTCCGTAAAGATAGGAGTCGATAATGTGTTCATCTCTGGACCCGCAGGGAACCAGTACCATGAACAGGCTCCCGAAGCGCTGTGGGCGGGACACGGCGGGAGGCCGCCGAACTCACCATATGCGTGTCCCAATTGCACTTGCGGGAGATGAAAACCGCTAGACATTGGGCCTGCGAGACTGGAGATAGAGAAAGCAATCAAGAATACGAGAAGCAGTCTAAGGTTGTAACTCAGACACATGTCTATTTTCTCATATTTTTCAAGAACATGGTTGAGTTATCGGACTGTATCGAGCAGTCACGCTTTGAAACTCGGGTGGAGCCGAGACATGCGCACGAACACGTGTCTGTTTTCTGAAGAAGACGTGAAATAGGTTCTCGCAAGATCGTCTCTATTAGCAGTCGTATCCGCTGGGACAGCCGACCACTGAGGACGGGTTAAGTGTCACTGACCCCTCGTAGAGTACGGGCGGGAATGGTCCTATGCCGGTTGGGGGGTTTGTCTGCCAGTCATATGGTGCGACCCAGTTGACGCCGAAGAATCGGAGTATGATTGAAATCTGGCTAAGCCCTACGCTGTTACCGTTACCTGGGTTGCCGATGCCTTGCTGCCAGTGCCCACACGGACCTGTAAGGTTGATTGGTTGACCGTAACATGCTACCGGCTGTGCGAAGTTCAAGAAGTCATGCGTCGTGTCGCCTTTGTTGCGTGACCAGATCCAGAGTGCGGTGTTGCCGGAGCTCCTAAAGTAGGTGCCGCTTACGCTTGACGCAGGAGCGAAACCGTTTCCAAACCGGGTTAGAGTGTAGCTCTGGCCAACAGCTGGGTTCATTGTCCCATTCGGAGTACATTGACCGCTACCTGTGCTCGTTACGAATCCGCACTCATACGCCCCTGATCCGACAAAAATATGGGCCGAGATTGGGTCGAACGTTGCGCTAGTATCAGCTGGGTTGATTGTCATTAGAGCAGACGTGAACGGGGTGCAGCTTAGAGAGCAGTTCACTGTTGACCCCGTGAGGGTATATTGCGATGAGGGGCAGCTGGGCATGCTAGTACATGTCTGGACCGCACTATCCCAGGCGGTGCTTTCAGCGTTGGTCCAGTATCGCCCAGGAACTATTGGAACGCCGGTAAGGTTCGGCAATATGAATGGTCCTGTAGAGCTGACTCCGATGTCGAATTGATGGGGTCCCAGGATCGTCATACCTGTCATCGATGTCACTGCACTGCCAGCGAGGGCTCCGGAGGCCAGCATCGACAGGTAGCTGAAAGCCACATCGTATGAAGTCACTAATCTTCCGTCTTGGAAGAACATGTCAGATCGCAGGAAGAATCTGTAGGTTGTTACCGTATGCGCTGGTGCAGGGTAGGTTAGGCTGCTGTTTGAGAGCGGCTGGGTGTTGATTGTCATCCAGTTGATTGCTTGTCCAGAGTTCAATGGGTTGAGCTGGTACAGTGAATCGTAGACCTCGTTGACAATGTAAAAGTCGTGGACGGTGCTGGCGATGAACGGGTTCGCGGTTCTCGTACTCTCCGAAAAGCCTTGCCGTATAGTTCCCGGCGTCGCAGGGCTAGGGTTGTAAGTGTTCAACCAGGTGAAATAGTTTGGAATACCAGTTCCTGCATTGTTGACGGCCCTGATCCACCCGTTAAGATATGCAAACCGTACTGTCTTCTCGTAAACTGGTATTGTAAAAGCGCTAGCGCCGAAAATTGCCTCTGCCTGGATCCCTGCGCTGTGAGCTGAGAGCTGTGATGTGCCAGAGCACAATCCGTTCCCTGGGGAAGTGGGCAGGTTCGATGTTGCGCCTTGGACGGGATCGCCCGGAGCATTTAGGCATGGAGCAAACTCCATCTGAGAACTAAAGCTATCGTAGGTTGGATTACAGAGATATACGTAGTTAGAGGCGCTGTTGGTAGGAATCGCGTCAGGGGAGCATGGGCCGTTGGGTGGCTGAATCGCAGGATTGCCTGAAACAAATCTGCTGTTGTATCCGAAGTAGAGACTGTCGTCGAAGAAGCGTACATTGCTGAAGGCAGCAGTATACATCCACCAGTTCAGAAAAGTGCAAGCGAGGCATGTGGTAAAGCCGGGGAAGGATGAGAGCCTACCGTATACTACTTTGAAATAGGTGCAGGGAATATTGTAAGATCCGGTAAATAGATAGCAGATCTCCTCGGCCAGACCGTTGCCAAGGTTAAGACGGGCGCTGTCATCGTTCCTGATGAAGAAGGTTGGAGGATTCGAAGTAATTGAGCCACTGATACCTGTCAGCACAGATGTAGTAGCGTTGAACCCTGTCGCCAGACCCGCATTGACAAAGTGTTGTGCTGCCGCGTTAAGGTCGGCGCCCCCAGGTGCATAGAGCCAAGGAAAACCGTTGGCACCGGAAGCTGCGCCGATATGATACGCGGTTCCCCCCGGTGCTCCCACAAGACAGTCAGTACCTGACTGCGGAAACGACGCATCATACCCACATGGGTCGGGTGACAGGAGTCCGCCACCGCTACTCGTCGGCACAGGATTGTCAATAGGAGTAGCTTCACCCGCTAAGTTGGGGTCATTGTTTGTGAAGGCCCTCTTGTCGATCATGTGAGCTATTCCCTGTCGGATCTGGACTCCGCAGGCCGAGTCTCCGAAGCTGAAGTTGCAGTTCCAGAAAGTGTTGGCGAGCAGGAACTGTATCTCGTAGTAGGTCGTCTGAGGGACCGGCGCCGATACAACGAAGTTAGGGCTAGTTATGGGTGGCTGAATCAGCGATGGGGGTAGAGGGCTATCCGTGAAATCGATGCATGGGGAAGAAGCTTGGATGCAGTTGAACTCGGAGACATAGTCCGTGAATATTGGGGTTGTCAGAGTGTTCATTTCCGGGCCTGATGGATACCAGAACTCAGAGCATGCCCCCGAGACACCTTGAGTCTGGCACTGCTGAAGGTTAGCGTTCGCCAAGTGTATGCTCGGAAAACGTGAGCCGCTCGACATTGCACCTGTGAGGCTTACGAGTGAAAATGCGACCGAGAATATGAGAAGTAGTCTAATATTATGAGTAAAACTCAACTCGTTCCAGACAATTTTTTGCAGAGGGCGACGGTTAAGCTTATCCGAGGTTCAAGAGAAACCTGCTTTTAATATTCGATTGTGTGCCAATGCAGTCATCGATACTGTATCTCTCTTGCACTGCTCGCTGAGTCGGGGTCTATGTGAGCAGACAATACGTGTTAGCCGAGAAAAGTGACGGTTTGAATACTGTATTATGTCGGGGTCTTTCCGTAAGGGCTAGCCATACATTCCCTTGCGCTCCTTCTCTTGCCTCTGAAGTTGTTGAGGTCGTTTGATTAGGCTCTCCGGGACCTTTATTCGCGGAATCATCTGAGCATTCACAACATAGAGCGGCTCCCCATCGGGACCGTACCTGTCAGTCCTTAAAACTCCAGTAATCTCTAGTTTTGCACGCAAGACGCTTCCATCAGAGAGTTCGTATACATTCCATTTCTCGACTCCGACCCTCTCGAAATCGACATGCGTGGTACCAACAGTGTTAGGGTCTAGGGATGTCGGAGGAGGATTAGTCGGTGTGCTCTTGAGGGTCTTCGGTGCGATGGTTGTGAAGAGGTTCTGTGACGACCATGCGTAGACGGGCTGGCCGGTAGGATCGTAGTCTGTCCCCCGGAAGATCTTTGTTATAATCAGCCTGCCGAAGAGTGAGGTTCCGTCTTCGAGCTTGTATTTTACCCAGGGCTCATCCTTCATCGAGAACTCGACCGATTCAGCTTTGGTCAGGTCAACCTGGGCCTGCGACATGGAATGTCCGTAGGTTCGTTGTAGTCTGTGGGGTATATACTTTGACGGACGACCGTCTAGTGCTCTGCCTCGTTGAGGGACAGTATTCTTTTCTATAAGATTCCCGAGACTGGACTCTTCCCTATCAGATTCTTTGCGGAACCTAGACAAGCTTGAGCGATCTGTTTCGTCGTGTCAAAGGCTTCTTTGTCCCTGGAGAGAAGGACGCGTTCCTGCGGATCCAGGAGCTCGCGGGTCTAGGGGAGGAGTCGCTGGAGCTACTGGTGAAGATTCTCTCAAGCTCGGGTAACGGGACCAGCAATGGCTCGCATAATGGCCTGCACGACATTGAGATCTGTACGGAGAGGATCAACATTCTGGAGAAGATGGGGGACAAGATCACCCAGTCTTTCGAGGAGATGCTCGGTCGTGGATCTATCACCGCCTCTATCGAGTACGATTTTGGCCGTCTCGCCGACAATGTCGACAGTATCTTAGATCGAGCCCATGCATTGTCCCGGCAGCTGCGACGGGTTACACGTCGGCCGCTGCGTGAGGCGAAGGACTTTGACACAGCGAACCGCAAGCAGATGATTCACCTTGTCGAGATCGGGCTGACACAGCTCCGCGCCTTCAGGAAACTGCTAACGATTGCTGGGACCGACAGGACCCAAGCGATCGAACTCGCAAGGAAGATCGAAGAGCTAGAGGAGGAGGGCGATGATGTGAAGGATTCAATGCTGGACGAGCTTTACGGGTCTTCGGAGAAGCTGGACTATGCTTCATTCCACAACTATCTGGAGATTACGATCGAGGCGGATGATATTCTGGACCTCTGCGAGGACGCATCTGATCTGGTCATTGCGGTTATGAAGGCTCTAGGCGCCTAGCAGTGCAATGATCCCCACCCTAGACATCATCTCCCTAGTGCTAGCAGGCCTTCTAGGCATGGCTGTTGGAGGAAACAACCTCGCGGCCTGCTGCGGACCACTAATTGGGAGCGGTATGGTCAACAGGCGCACAGGCATACTCATAGCTGTCGCAGGCTACCTCCTCGGCCTTACGATAGAGGGACCGAAACTCTTCCGGGTCAGGGAGATATTCCTACCATTGGATACTGCGACAGGAACATTCGCCATCCTTCTAGCCTCACTCATCATCTTCCTCGGCGGCGAAGTATCCAAGATTCCGCTTTCGCTCTCCAAAGCGCTGACCGGCGCCATTCTCGGAGTGAGCGTAGCGCTCGGAACATTCAACAGCTCAGGATATCTCATCCTAATCTTATCGTTCTGGTTCCTCGTCCCGCTCATCGCAACGGCCCTCGGAATAGTACTCGTGAGATTGGACGACCGGCTCAGCCCACGAAACCTCTGGCTGAAACTATCACTATTGAAGACCGGCTTGTTGGTGGTCTCATTCCTCTCAGCATACGTACTAGGCAGCAACACTCTCGGACTCATCGCCGGAGTCGTATACAACCAGACACTCTACGCAACCCTTGCCGTCGGACTAGGCGCCATCCTAGGCACATTCGTTCTCGGACGAGGTGCTCTGCGAAGACTAACAGAAGGCATCTTCAGCCTCCGCTATCCCAACGCGTTCTTCTCCCAACTAATAGGATCAGCGACAGTGGAGCTGGCAAACCAGCTCGGGGTCCCCTTGTCGATCACCGAGACCGTCTCCTCGGGCATAATCGGGTCCGGGCTTGGGCGGAAGATGCGGATGATGAACGCGCGAAACATCTTCCTAATCATAACGAGTTGGATACTCTCACCCCTAGCAGGCTTCATCATGGCATTTGTCCTGGCCAAAATACTCTAGTCAGTCAGAATCAGCACCTCACCCTTTTACCCAAAAGCAAAGAGTACCAGAGATACAAAGCGAAAAAAAAGAGCGCAATAGAATCCAGATTAGCCGGTTAAAGACGAAATCAAGCCGAGTAAAATCAGCGCTAATCCTGCTCAACATTAAGAGCCGGGGCCATGCTACAGTTAACAAGGCCTTTCAGAAGTTAGGTTCAGGATTTGAATCATAGCATTGACAGATTTGTTGACCTCTCTGGGCGTAATAAGACCGCAACGAGAGCGTCTCGTGTCAACTCCTGAAACGCAATGCCTGATGTGTAAGCGAGTCCGCCGATTGTCGGGTGAAGAAAGGTGTGCGATACACGTCAAGGCAACAACACTAGCGGCTCATCACAAAGAGTTTGACACCAAACAAATCTCCGGATCGAGCCCTCCAGGGGTCTTTGTGGGGAGATTCGGATATCCCAAAGTCTTCGTTGGACCAATGGTCCCACCAGTCTCAGGCAACACCGAGATAATGGATACCCCAGAATGGTGGATGGGCAAAGGATTCGACGAGATAGTTGACTTCCGGTACAGCCTACTCCGAGCCTACAGCAAGGCCAACGTCTTTGACGCCAACAAGGGCGGCAGACTGATTGAGACGCTACAGGAAGTTGCGATGATGACGAAGCCAGTGGACACTGAACTCGTTCTCACGAGAACGCCCCGGAAGATTCTGGATTTGCGGGAGGATTCGCAGCCCTTCGGCCCCATCGCCCCGCTAGCCTCTTTCGAGACCGGTAATTCTTCGGTTGATGATAGAATCGAGAAAGCATTCTACGACGGCGACCTTCAAGCTGACGATGCGGTTTTGCAACTGTACAGAAACGGTGTTTTGGTGACAAGGATTCAGAGAGCCTTTAGCCTCGGCATGTTCGGCGAGAACAAGCGACGGAAGCTCGTCCCGACAAGATGGAGCATCACTGCGATTGACAGCAATCTCAGCCTCAGGCTAATGGCGAGAATCAGGCAACACCCACTCATCGACAAGTATCGAGTCTACAAATACGAATACCTAGACAACACCTACGTCGGAATCCTCACGCCTGAGAGCTGGAGGTTCGAATGGATAGAGGCCTGGTTCGAACCTGACCTGCTTGCAACCAGCTTCCCAGACGTGAACATGGCCTTGGACGTCGATACTACCGGCTATGTCTCTGCAGATGGACACCGACCGGTCATGCTAGGAGACTCAGAAGGCTTCCGGAACAGAAAGACATACGCGAAGCCGGGCGGATGCTACTACTCGGCGAGACTCGCAGTCTCAGAATATCTTGACAGGATCGGGAGGCAAGCTGGAGCAATAATGTTGAGGGAGATTCACCCAGGCTACATCATGCCGGTCGGGGTTTGGAACGTCAGAGAGAGCCTCCGAGCACTCTTCAAAACAAAATTCCAACAGTTCGACTCAATGGATGCCGCGATGAACCACGTCAGCAAGATATTCGAGATACCGAAACGCGGCTGGATCGAGAACTCAGCTTTCCTCCAGAAGGCATACTTCCAGCGGAAGATCAGCGAATTCAACTGATCATAGAAGAGCCTCTAGATCCAGCCGCTTCTCTTGAACGAGTAGACGAGCCCCAACGATATGATGACCATTCCTAGAATCATGATGTAGAATCCGAGCGGGTCACCGCTTCCAGGCTGAAAGAAACCTGGAGTGAAGTTCATTCCGTAGATTCCAGCGAGAAGAGTGAGCGGAAGGAATATCGTAGCGACAAGCGTGAGCAACTTGATCGTGTTATCTGTTGAGGCAGAATGTAAGCTGATGTAGAGGTCTCGAACATCACTCGTTCTATCTCTATCATTGTCAATCGTCTCCAAGAGCTGGAAAGAATGGTCGTAAACGTCTCTGAAGCTCCTGAGACTTGAATCAGCAACGAATGGGACCGCGCCACGCATCACCATTCCAATCATGTCCCTTGTCGGCGTAAGAGAGCGTCGTAGAATCATCAGTTTTCTCCGCACTCCGCCAATCGTGGTAATGATCGAGATCACGTTCTCCATTCTCTTCACGCGTGTCCTGAAAGTTGTAATTGCCTGCTTGTCAAGATCCTCAAGTCGTTCCTCCACCTCATCCAGTATCGGATAGTACGCGTCAACCGCGAAATCGAGAAAGATGTAGAAGAACAGGTCAGGTGACGGAGCGGTTGTAAGGGGGGCTAGGCCTCTGGCTCTGATCCTGGAATCTACGGAATGGATCAGTTCTGAATCGTCTGAGTGTACTGTTATGATCCAGTTTTTCTGGAAGAAGACGAAGAGTTCGATAATCCCGCTCTTACGATTCTTAACGTCGGGCACGTGGATTACGGCAAAGACATTCTTTCCGTAATCTTCAAGCTTCGGCCTCTGATTCTTGTGAACAACATCCTCGACCGCGTAGTCGTCTAGACTGAACCTGCTCTTGAGATCAGCCAGCTCCTGGCTTGTTGGACTCTCAGCGTCAACCCACAACATTTCGCCCTCGTGAACCTGATCAGGAAAATCGGTCACGGTCTGAGCCGGCGCGCCCTCACCGGTGGATTTGAGAAGCGTTATCGAAATCAACGACTACGATCTCCAAGTAGTTCACCCGGTAATAAGTTGAACAATTCTAGCGCGGATTGACTGGGTCCCGTTTGCCTAACTTTTTTAGGGAACATAAATCGTCGGCCGAGAGCGAGGCCGGAGATCTTCGATTCCAGAAACTCCTTCACGGAGAAGGAAAACCATTGACGACAAATACAATAGGCAACATCAACAGAGAGTACAAACCGTCAAAATCCGAAGAAGAAGTTCTCCAATGGTGGAAGACTAGCCGAGCGTACGAGAAGACAAAAAGAAAACTCCAGAAACGGCCAAAGTTCTACTTTCTAGATGGTCCGCCCTTTGTGACTAACCCGCCCCATGTCGGGACGGGCTGGAACAAGACGCTGAAGGATGCAGTCATACGATTCCAGCGAATGAAAGGCCACAACGTCCATGACCAACCTGGCTACGACTGTCATGGACTTCCTGTCGAAGTGATGGTTGAGAAGAGCCTCAATCTAAGTTCGAAGAAGGACATTGAAAACGTAATTGGAATCGACCACTTCATCGCCGAATGCAAGAAATATTCTGACGTGAACATTGAGACCCAAACACGGGTCTTCAAAGATCTCGGGATATGGATGGACTGGGACCATCCATACATCACCTATCACGATAGATACATTGAGTCAGTCTGGTGGACGGTCAAACAAGCCCAACGGAAGAATCTCCTCTACAAAGGCCTGAGAGTCGTCCACTGGTGTCCCCACGATGAGACAGCCCTCGCAGGATACGAAGTTACAGACGAGTACCGGATGGTCAAAGACTATTCCATCTACGTTAAACTACCAATCACCGACAAATCGGGAGAATATCTGCTCATCTGGACCACAACGCCCTGGACCCTGCCTGCAAACGAAGGCGTCATGGTTCACCCCGACATGATCTACGCGCTAGTAGAGGTAGACGGCGAGAAACTCATCATCGCGAAAGAGAGACTGTCTCCCGTACTGGGGGAGAAACCGTACCGAGTCCTAGAGGAAAAGAAGGGAAGCGAGCTAGAGGGAATCAAATACACTCCACCCTTACTGGAAGAGACTCACCAAAAGACAGGCGGAAAGCTTCACCGAGTCTTCCTGAGTTCTGAATACGTTACGATGACCGACGGCACGGGTCTAGTCCACATGGCTCCCGGGCACGGTGAAGAAGACTTCGAGGTAGGCCAACGAAATGGCCTGCCGATACTCTCACCTGTAGACGCGTCGGGACACTTCACCTCCGAGGCGGGAAAGTACGAGGGGCTACGGGTAAGAGAAGCAAACCCTGTGATTGTAAAGGATCTAGAAACGAAAAGACTTCTTTTCAGAGAAGAGACGATCGAGCATTCGTATCCACACTGCTGGCGCTGCAAGACGCCTCTCATACTACGAGCTACCGACCAGTGGTTCATCAAAGTAACCAAATTCAAGCAGAGAATGATCCAGGCAAACAAGAAAGTCAGATGGACGCCCGACTGGGCTGGCTCCAAACGGTTCCACTCGTGGCTTGTTGGCGCTCGCGACTGGGTCATCAGCCGACAACGATACTGGGGAACACCCCTCCCTGTCTGGACCTGCCAAGAATGTGGAGAGCACACCGTATTAGGGTCCCGGGCAGAGCTAGAGAAGATTGCTATTGGAAATCCGCGAAATTTTGAACTCCACAGAAACGGCGTAGACCAAATCGAGACAAAATGCAAGTGCGGCGGCAAAGCAAGAAGAGAACCTGACGTTCTCGACGGATGGCTCGACTCCGGTGTAGCATCCTGGGCTGGACTCGATTATCCACCCAACGTCAAAGAATTGAGGGCGTGGTGGCCAGCTGACACCATTCTGGAAGCTCATGATCAGACGAGAGGCTGGTTCTACAACCAACTAGGATCCAGCATACTAGTGTTCGATAAGTCACCGTACAAGGCAGTGCTGATGCATGGACACACTCTAGACCCGGATGGGGAGAAGATGAGCAAGTCGAAAGGAAACTTCGTCAGCCCAGAAGATGTCATCACAAAACATGGAAGAGACGCTCTTCGATTCTACACTCTCCTAACAACCGTCTGGGACGACTTCAGATTCTCATGGAGCGCGGTAGAGACCGCAGCCCGGGACTTACAGATCGTCTGGAACGTCTATTCATTCGCAACCCTCTACATGAACCTCGACAAGTTCAACCCCGGCAAATGGCCGACCCGAAAGCTAAGGAAATCGCTGCATCCCGAAGACAAATGGCTACTGTCGAAAACTGAGACCCTCGTAAGAGAGGTTACAGATCACATGAATCAGCTAGAAATCCACTTGGCAGTTCGCGCACTCCGAGACTTCGCCATCGAAGATCTCAGTCACTGGTACATCCGACTAGTCCGTAGACGCTTCTGGCTGGAAAAGACAAACCGAGACAAACTCGCAGCATACGCGGTTCTCTATCACGCTCTCACAAGCTGGCTGCGATTGGCCGCACCAGCAATACCATTCATCACAGAGACAGTCTATCGAGATGCGTTCAGAAGCGCCGAAAGCTTGAGCCCTGAAAGCGTCCACATGACCAAGTGGCCCATAAGTGACAAAAAATGGATCAGTAAGACACTAGAAGAGGAGATGCGCATCATCCAACACATCTCCGACGCCGCAGCCTCGGCACGACAGTCAAAGAAGATCAAGCTCCGTCAACCAGTATCCACGATCATGATCATAGCAGACAAACCAATCGTGAAACGCGCCGTCAGAACCCTTCGCCAACTTCTCCTTCAACAGACCAACGCTAAAGACGTTAGACTGGTCAGCATAACTGAAGAAGAACGATTGAAGAAACTGCGCGTTGAGCCGAATTTCAAAGGACTTGGGCCCGCATTCCGGGGAGAAGCGAATAGAGTCGCAGAGAAACTCCGAACATCAGACGGCCGTGAATTAATGCGAGCATTCAAAGAAGCAGGCGACTACACTCTCAAGCTGAACGACAAAGACTACAACATTACGAGCGAAATGGTCTCTTTGAAAGAAGAGATCCCTGAGAATCACGCACTCGGAACCTTCGATGAAGGACGGGTCTACGTGGACCTGACAATCCCAGGCGAGCTCGTCAGAGAAGGCTTTGTGCGAGAGATAACACGCCGACTCCAAGAGATGAGAAAACGATTGGATCTACCCGTAGACGCCTTCGTCGACGCATTCATCTCAGTCGCAGACCCTGAAAGGCTCGAATGGCTAGAAGACGAGAAAGACTACGTAATGGAAGAAGTTCGAGCCAAGTCGCTTCTTCTCCTACGACCAGGCCAAGAGAGACCCGAAACCAAACTGGAGGAAAAATGGGAGATAGAGGGACACAACTTCCACATCGGCATATTGCCTATTCGAACCGGGCTTGTCCTCAGCCGCTAGTCGGTCGCGTCTTTGCCTGAGCTTAGCCCCGACTGTTGGATGTGCCAGAGCCTCCGCGAGCCGGAACATCTAGTCTTCTTTGAATCTCGGATCTCGATTGGAAAGCTCAATCCGGATCAATTCTTCAGGGGCTACTCCTTTGTCACTCTGAAGTGGCACGCTGAGGAACTCTACCAGCTCACGGACAGGGCTAGGAGAAACTTCCTCGAAGACATGTCGAAGATAGCCAAAGCGCTCGCCAAGACTTTCACTCCTGACAAGATGAACTACGAACTGCTGGGCAATGGTATGCCTCATCTACACTGGCATTTGGTTCCTCGCTACAATACAGATCCGATGTGGGGACGTCCAATATGGACTGGGTCTATACATAGAAAGAGACTGATGAGAGATGAATACGAGAGCCTCGTAAAACAGGTTCAATCTCATCTCAAGAAGCAGACCTGAAGCTTTCTTTCGTCGAACAGTACCGTTCAACAAGCGCCAGCAGTTACGCCAGATTGAAACCGCTAGCGGGCACCCGTAACATCTAATCTCCCAGGAAATGGAGCGTCGTGCCCAACGTATATCGAAGTCTATCTTGACGCTGTGGCACTGGTTCTCCCTTCCATCGCGCTCTGGCGCCTTCTCAAGCACAAGGCATCCATAACCGGCGTTAGAGCCGGAAACCTAGTTCGTCTAAACATCTACTTTCTATCTTCGATCCTCTTCGACATATTCCGCAACCTAGGCTACTCATGGGCAGCCTTTGGCAGCGGAGTCAGCTCAGGATTGGTCTTCGGAGTAATCGGACTGACCGCTGCGAGTCTCTACTTCTGCCCCGAATGCAACACCCTTCGAGAAGCTTGGTCAAAACTGAAATCGCGCAGATCACTTCTGGTCTATGAAGGAGTAGTATTTGCCTGGGTAGGGCTCAACCTATCTCTTCCAGTCCTCTTCCTACCGTTTACCCTCGTCCTACTCTCAGTGGCTACAGTGTATCCAACTAGCTTGTTTCTCTCAGCTCGGAGACGGGCGAGACCGCCGCACGTTAGAAATTCCATGGCGTTGCTCTCGGTTACATGGGCTCTCTTTGTGACAATCGGCACACTTCTGTTCGCACTCGGGGCACAGCCTCCAGTGCTCCCAGTCTCAGTCCCGTATGGATGGGAGATCGCGTACATTACAGGCTCGGTTCTTTTCTTCTTGATGTCCACAGCTGACGCATTCACTCTGAGCGCGGTCAGATTCTCATCAGGACAACTTGTCCCCGAGACCATCGTCAAGCCCGGTCATCGCTACTTGATCCTACACGACTCGGGCAAACGAGCAATCACCTTCCTCTCCTCTACACTCAAAGGGCTTATCGACTCAGGCGCGAGAGTCGTCATCAACGCATCGAACAACGGATGGCTCGTTGGCAATCTATCCCTGTACGAGTCTCGCTTTAATGAGTGGAAGCAAAATGGTAGAGTTGTAGTTTCCGAGAACGTGGTCGGACACAGCTTCCCCCATGAAGGACTCACGGACAGGCTGAGCTACGGCCCCACATCAACCGTCTTCGTTAACGAGCTAGGCCAAGAAAATCTTGAAGGCGTAGTTTCACCTCAAGACAGCGGTTCAAGCGAGAGGCATCAGGAGCCGGCTGAACTCTTTCTGCTGGAGAGCAGCAAGGCTCCCCGGCCACAACTCACCGAGTTCCTGCGACGCAACACGGGTATGGAACTCCTCAATCTGTCTGAATCCACAGACCCATTCTCATCCCTAGTCGACCTGGATCACCAAAAGATTCGAGGATCAATCGTACTGCTGGAATATGAGACCAGCTCCGACTATGAAGGAGTAGTCGACAAGTTCCTCGCCGAGGGCATAAGCAACGCCGAGCTGTGCGTACTTTTCACCACCAAGTCGAGCAAACTCTACAGAGCCATCAAGGGAAAGAGAATGATCAAGATCATAGCCGCGTCCTCGTTGATCTCCGTTCCCGACGAACTACCTGACGGCGAAATGCAGATTCCAGATAAGGAACTCGGACTTGTCGCGGCAGTACTATCCGACTTCATAGATAACAGCAAGAACTCAGGCGCAAGCTTCGTCTTCGACAGTATCACTGAACTGATCAGAGGTGAGCGTTGGGAACAAGTCTACTCCGGAATTAAACAGTTAATCGACCTGCTCAGCGTCCCAAATGCTACAACTCTCTTCCTGGCCAATGTGAACACATTGGACCCCAGATTCCTGGGAGCCCTCCATGGAGCATTCGCGCTTCAGCTGAGACTCGACGACAACGGTCTAAGAGCGATAAAGGTCCCGACCAACTAGTAGCTAAGTAATTTCTGGCCGAGTTGACTGAGCCACTAGACAATCCGCTTCTACTTAGATCATTTAAAGTACGGTCCAAACCGGTTAACCCGAGACGAACGACCGAGGGGTTGCACGCTTGGAGCATCACAATCACGACATTGTCATAGTGGGCGGTGGGGCTGCTGGCCTTCGCGCCGCGATAGCGGCTGTAGAACTTGAACCCAAGCTAGATGTTGCGATCGTCTCAAAAGTATACCCGATGCGCAGCCATACTGTCTCGGCGGAGGGTGGAATGGCTGCTGTCACGCGCGAGTATGACAGTCTAGACGCGCACGCTTTTGACACGATAAAGGGGAGCGATTTTCTCGCGGACCAAGACTCGGTCGAGTTCTTCGTAAAGGAAGCTCCTCGAGAGTCGTATCAGCTTGAACATTGGGGATGCCCGTTCAGCAGAGACCCTGATGGTCGCATCAGTTCTAGGGCTTTCGGCGGGATGAGCGTAAAGAGGACGCTATTCGCGACCGACAAGATCGGCTTCCACCTTCTACACACCCTATTCCAGACTTCTCTAAAGTACGAGAACATTCGCCGCTACGATGAGTGGTTCGTCACCTCTCTGCTGGTCGACGACGGCCGGGTCGAAGGCGTTACTGCCATAGAAATGCGGACGGGCGAGCTAGTATCGATCCTCGGTAAGGCGGTAATCATCGCGACAGGAGGCTGCGGCCGAATCTTCAAGTTCACGACCAACGGGTGGATAAAGACGGGCGACGGGATGGCCCTAGCCTACAGGGCTGGAGTCCCCCTGAAGGACATGGAGATGGTCCAGTACCATCCCACCCTGCTCCCCAACACAGGCATTCTGATCACAGAAGCGGCGCGCGGAGAAGGCGGCTATCTGGTAAACAAAGACGGAGAACGCTTCCTGAAGAAGTACGTCCCAAACAAGATGGAACTAGGCCCCCGCGACATACTCTCAAGGGCAGAGATGAGCGAGATCAACGCAGGCAGAGGATTCGAAGGACCATACGGAAGCTACGTACATCTCGACCTCACCCACCTGGGCAAAATAACCATCGAAGACAAACTACCATTCGTGAAAGAACTCGCCGAGAAATACGTCGGAATAGATCCCGAACACGAACCAATACCTGTGCGACCCGGACAACACTACATGATGGGCGGCGTGCACACCGACATACACGGTTTCACTGGAATGCCGGGACTCTACGCAGCAGGCGAAGTAGCCTGTGTCACGATGAACGGAGCCAATCGGCTCGGAAGCAACTCCCTAACCGAATGCCTGGTCTTCGGCGCGGCCGCAGGCAAAGCAGCGGCGCAGTATGCGTCGAAATTGAACAGCCCCAGCTTTGGAAACCCTGTCCAAGGCGAGGCTATGATGGAGGAGAAGAGGATCTTCGACCAGATGCTCAAACACGAACAAGGCGAGAGAATTGCAAGTATCAGGACCGAGATGCAAGATAGTATGGACAAGCATGTGGGAATCTACCGTGACGAGAACACTCTCAAAGACGCATGCAGAATAATCGGAGACCTCAAGGCCCGTCTCAAGAACGGCATAGTCGAAGACAAGGACCACGTCTACAACACAGAACTCGTCTCCGCCCTGGAACTCGACTTCATGCTCGACGTGGCAGAGACAATGCCTTATTCCGCAATTCTGAGGCGAGAGTCCAGAGGCGCGCACTACAGGACCGACTATACGAAACGAGACGACACCAACTACCTCAAGCATTCCATGGCATACAAGACGGCAGGCCCTCCGAGGATCGATTACAGTCCCGTCACGATAACGCGGTGGAAACCGGAGGAGCGTGTTTACTAGCAAGATGAGCCAGGACATCGCGACGATACGGGTAACTCGATATCGACCGGAGAAAGACTCGAAACCCTACTTCCAGGAATACAAGGTCCCCTACCGGCCCGACATGGTCGTCCTTGACGCCCTGAATTACATCAAAGCGGAGATGGATGGAAGCCTAACCTACCGATGGTCATGCAGAATGGGAGTCTGCGGCAGCTGCGGCGCAAACATCGACGGAGAGCCCAAGCTTACCTGCGCAAGCTTCGTTCACGACTTCAAGGGTCGAACTATAACAGTTGAGCCGATGAGCAACTTTCCAGTGATCAAAGATCTCGTCATTGACATGGAAGACTTCATGGAGAAACTTGTCAAGATCAAACCGTGGATTATTCGCGAGAAGGAGACGCCCCCTGAACAAGGCGAATACAAACAGTCAGCCCAAGAACTGGAACGATACAGCCAGTTTTCATCCTGTATCAACTGTATGCTCTGCTATGCGGCATGCCCAATCTACGGGCTTAACGAGAAATTCCTCGGACCTGCAGCAACCGCACTCGCCTACCGTTACATCGAGGACTCTAGAGACCAGGGAAGGGACGTTCGATTCCCAATAGTTCACGAGATGGAGGGTGTCTGGGAGTGCACTCTAGTGGGCGAATGCAGCGTCGTATGCCCGAAAGGCGTTGACCCTATGCTGGCGATCCAGAAGACCAAGATCCTGGGCGCGACGAACGCACTCAAGTCGCTACTGATGCCTCGAGGCGGACACAAGTAATGGCAGAAGCCCATCACTATCCCGAGCTAAGGAAACGACTAACTCCCGGATGGTGGACGGCCAACCGACATTACGCGATGTACATGATCCGTGAGTGGACCAGCCTCTTCGTCGCCCTCTACAGCCTGATCTTCATCTACGGACTCTCACTCTGGGCTACTGGGTCCCGCGCCGATTTTCTAGTCTTCCTGAAAAACCCTGCAATTGTTGGTTTCAGCCTCGTAGCTCTCGTGTTCACAATGTACCACGCGGCGACCTGGTTCTATCTACTGGGCGCCATCTCGCCGGTCAAGATCGGCAGGAGCAAGACCAAGCCCTGGCAGGCACTCGTCCTCAACCTCATACTACTCGTCATAATCTCATACCTCGCGATATGGTTGCTGATTCTGAGATGAAAGCAGAAACTCACAAAGTCGCGAGATTGCACGCGATACTGTGGGGTATCTTCTCACTTGGTGGCATGATCGCTGCATTCCTACTCCCCGTCCTGATCTACCTGACAGCAATCGCATACCCATTCAATTTGTGGCCTTTCAACGGAACGAAAGACCCCAGCTTCCTTGTCTCGGGCCACCTCCTCGGAGCGCTCTTCATCTTCGTCGCCATAGCGGGCTCACTGTACCACGGAATCTTCCGCTTCCAATCTGCGCTGACCGAGGTGGGGCTCCTAAAGTATAGGAGACCGTTGGAAGCTCTCGGATACTTCATCATATTTGTTGGAATAATTATTCTCGGATACTACCTGGGTTCGTGGTATCTAAACGGGACAATAAGATAGTGGAACACGTGCGAGACCAACGCCTCAATACCGGATCCTCTCAGTGGCGTGTGATTGGCTAGTCCCATTGACATTCTAATACTGGGAACTGGCCCCACCAGTATTCCAGTGATCAAAGTTGGCCCACGAGCATTCCCTAGAAGAGTTCCGACGCTATCGGGAGAAGATGAACGAGAAGATTCTGTCCCGAGGAAACTTGGGAATAAAGCGGTTCTTCAACCTTGACACTCAAGCATACAACGACGGTGTTCTCCCAAGAAAAACCAAAGAACTCCTAGGCTTGGTAGCGTCTCTTGTCCTGCGCTGCGACGACTGTGTAACCTACCACATCATTCAGTGCGTCGACGCGAAGGTTTCGGATGAGGAGTTCTTTGAACTATTCAATGTCGGCCTGATCGTAGGTGGATCAATTACCATTCCACATCTGCGATATGCAGTCGACAGCCTCGAGGAATGTAGGAAAAAAGCCAGAAACTGATCAGAACTCAATCCTCTGACTTAAGAATGGGTAGGGGTCCGGACTCTCAGTTTATTGCTTGATCATCTTCCACGATGCTAGCCAGTGACCGTGCAAGTGTGGCAGAGCCCAATTTCCGACTGCTATTGCCATGATTAGACCTTGGGTGAACAGTAGTCCGAGATAGGCTGTGTCACCGAGCAGGTATCTCCTGAAGGCTGCCGCTGGTGTGCCAGCAGGTTGGCCGGTGATGATATCCCCGAGCATAGAGACTAGTTGGACCGTTGCTATCAACAAGGCTCCGAAGACCGCAGCACGCACTGCTCTCCACATTCCAAATATCAGCGCAGTATCCAGAGCTACGAATGCGACGAGCCCGTAGGCATGCGTCGGTGCAGCGGACCAGAGCCAGTAGTCTGTCGATAGTATCTCAATTCCAACTAGCGCCGACGCCGCCAGGGCTGCCCCGAGTATCAGACGAACAGTTCTCATTCATCGTCCCCTCACCTACTAATTGTCTACCGCTGGACTTACTCAGGACGCAAGTGTTGTAACTAGCAGTATTGACAATCCGTGTAAGATGTGTATCTACCACCGATACGAAATGATGACAGACGTATTAGGAAGAGAAGGCATCTAGAAGTTTAGAGCCTGAATCCCTCCATTATTCGATGTGCGGTCTGCAACTGTACTCTTGTCGAATGTAAGATAGCGGAGGCCTCTGCCAAATGTCCCGGCTGTCAGCTTGAACCCTGATGTTGCTGGTCAAACTGTTCATCCGTCATCCGACTAGTTGGGCCCCAACCGTGACTTAACTCTCAGTACACGAAGAGCCTTCACTATCAGATAGACCAGAACAACCCAGATCACTGCGAAAATCAGGAAGGGCCAGAGAGTCAAGAGTGATGAAGTGAAATTCAATAGGTTGAAGGCCAGGGCCAACATCGGGTATACCGAACTAAGCAATACGAGGAATGCCAGTATTCCTCTGTGATCCTCGCTCATCGGTAGAGTGAGTAAACCTATTGATCCTCCCACCGAGACTACAGGAAGAGCAGCTACCAGAGCCCCCACCAACGAATAGAAGAGGACAACTTGCGGCGGCCCTTCCACCCACGTTGGACCTGAGAATATTCCGGGATTGAGGAAGAGCAATGGAGAGAGCAATTGGGTTTGATAGGCTCCTCCAATGAGGCCCATCACCGAGCAGACCCGAAATGTCCCAGGAAGTTCGGCCCACCGGAACCCTACCCTCAAGACAACCTACACCCCAGAAAATTTTCGCTGGTCCGAAAGATAGCTCTATCCGTCTCATACTAATGCGATAAGAAGCGAACAAGTTATTCCGTGGAATATCTAGGCATGTTCAGCTTTGGTGGGCCGGGGGAGATTCGAACTCCCGACCATGCGGCCTTGAAAGGGGTTTCCGCGTGTAAGGCGGACGTTCTCACTGGGGGTTTCCCTAACCAGGCTGAACTACCGGCCCGCGTGGAGGAATCGTCGCGTGTCTCTGGGTAGATTACGATTTAGGTCGAGATTACCGAAGCTTGCAATCTTTGAGAGATTGTCCTTTTATAGAGCGAATCGCTAGTTTTCATTCTGGGCATTTTGCATGGCGGGGAAGGAACCGCTCGTATACATCGACGGTGAATACCATCCCAAGGGAAGCGCGAAGATCTCAGTCTACGACCACGGACTACTCTACGGAGACGGCGTATTCGAAGGAATACGCGCATACAACGGCATAGTCTTCCACCTGCGCGACCACATCGAACGACTATACGAGGGACTCAGAGTCACAAGAATCAACGTCCAACTATCAAAGGAGGAGATGGCGAACGTCGTCGTCGAAGCCCTTCGAAAGAACAACATGATGGACGCATACATTCGACTCGTGGTCACCCGTGGACGAGGAAACCTGGGCCTAGACCCGAGAAGCTCCCCCAAATCGTCCACCATCGTAATGTGCGAGCCTGTCGCACCAGCTCATGGCAAAGAGGCTCGTGAGAAGGGAATAACTGCGATAATCTCCAGCTATCGACGAGACATGGTCGATGGCACAACCCACGAGCTGAAATCGCTCAACTACATCCAGAGCGTGCTCGGAAAGTTCCAGGCTATAGACGCAGGAGCCGACGAGGTGGTAATGCTCGACCATCGAGGAATGGTCTCAGAATTTCACGGATCCAACCTCTTCCTTGTGAAAAACGGAATCATCAACACACCGACCTCCGCAGCCGGCATCCTTCACGGCATCACCCGCGGCCGGGTTCTGAAGCTCGCCGAAGAGCTGGGCTACGAGTTCCACGAGAGAGACATCACACCGTACGAACTTCTCAACGCCGACGAAGTCTTCCTAACCGGAACAATGGCCGAGATAGTTCCGGTAATCCGGATACAGGGAGTCCCGATAGCTGACGGAAAACCGGGACCCGTCACGAAAGAGATCATCAGAGCATTCCAGAGAATAACTCAGGATCCGAAAGAAGGAACAGTAATCCGCGAAGCTGTTCCCGTTCAAGCCCGAACCCGATCTGACTAGATGAAACGGCCAGCCAGACTACGAGTTCTTCTAACTCAGCAGGAGAGAATTCAGACCGACGATTTATTCTTGAGAACGTTGAGATGGAATAAACTGTAGATAACGCAGCCTCCAGCTATGTCCATCAGAGTCGCTCCAGCGATAAGTATGATGTCGCTGACCGTGCCCGTCTGAAAGTAGCCGATCCATTGCTGTACGGAACTCCAGATAGACCCTACGACCACAGCAACTCCAACGGCTAGGAGGGGCTTCCTTTCCGGTTTGATGTTGATTCGAAGGTTGAGAATCGAGGATGAGACAGCGAGCGAGAGCACGAGATGGAGTAGAAGGGTGTAAGGCGTTATGTCAAACAGGGCTAGCTGGCCGAAGAAGAACCCGATTCCGGCTATTATTAGGACGCCCGCTGAGCAGCCTAGCGTTAGGCTTAGCCATCGGGGTGAAGTGTCCAGTAAACGCGCTGACACTCCTGCCAGGGCCTAGTCCTCCTTATTCTCGACCTTCACAGAGTGGTGCATATGGAGAGGAAAACCAATTCTGGTTCTCATCAGAAAATAGTGGAGTCTTGGCCAGTGCTGCAGAGAAACAACACCACCGATTATTCCTCCTGACAAGGCGAGGACTGCTGAGACCGCGGTCACAATTGCAAACGCAGTCTGGAGCGCGTATGGGACCAGGGCGTTTGGATAGACGATCAGGTTTGTGAGGACCCAGAGACCAATACTGGCTAGTTCTCCAAGGGTGCCCGCGAGAAAGCCTGCGAGACCTCCTCTGAATGGACCTGTCTTCACAATGACTCCTGCAACCAGCCCAGCTATGAACGGTCCGACCTCAGGAACTGCCGCGCCAAGAACGAGATTGACGAGGAATCCCGCGCCGATGCCGAGAAGAAGATCTGCCGTCTTGTCTTGTGATGGACTGCGAAGTTTGCTGGCCATGGAATCTTTCGGCCTGTAGATTCAGACGTCAGCCGCTACGGTGATATTCTGTGCGTAACCCCAACATAATCCATATGGTTACATTGCTAGGTCTGGAGGATACGAGTGAGACTGATTGAAGGGGGCCGTGTTCGACTGGGACGGAACGCTCGCGAGTATTGACGATCGAGAATTCTACTGCATCAATCATGCCCTAACTGAAAATGGTTCAATGCCTATCGACCATGACTTCTACGTGAAGAACTACTATCTGCGCGCGTACGAAGAGGGCACCGGACCTCGAATGGTTCTCGAGACGGCACTGCAAGGAAAGGGCCGTGCGATTATGGACACGGTCTACGAGTCCTACAGGAAAATCTTCCAAGCCACAGTCGAGAAGGCGACGCTCCAGACAGGGGCAATCGAGCTACTGAGGGTTCTGAAACATGAAGGGTTCAGGATCGCGATCGCTACTATGCGGTACACAAAATGGGTCGTCGAGTCTGAACTGAAGAATCTAGGGGTGACGGCTCAGGTTGAGCTTCTGTTGACTCGACAGGACCTTGGCGTGGGGGGTAGGCTGAGATCTTTGGAAGAGACAGTCGGTCAAAGAGCTCGACTTGTGACAAGGGCATTGGAGGAGATCCGCCTCACACCACATGATGTCTTCCTGGTCGGCGATTCGTGGTGGGATGTTCGGGCAGGAAAACGGCTGGGGATCAGGACTGTTCTAGTTAAGACAGGCTTCGCTTTCTACAACGACTTTTCGAAGGAGAATCCGGATCTTATAGTCTCTTCAATGAATGAGCTGAGGGAGATCCTAGAGAGGAGGAATTGGGATATCTGAGGAGATCTCCCTGAGAGAATGCGCCCCCCATGTGTCAAGGGACGTTCGACACTATGCGATTATTTCTGGGGCATCTGTTCACGCGGGTTTGTAGAGGTCTGTCAGAGCGACCGGTTCAACGTCATTCTTCTCCAATTCTCTCAGCAATCGGTTGATGCCAAGCCAGTCGCTCGCTATGTGTCCCAGAACAACAAGATTCGCAAAATTCTCTAAGGCCAGCTTGGTGAGATCGGGTTCAGAGATGTGGATGTAGGATAAGGTATCCACACCGTTCTGGAAGTAGGCCTTGGCAACGTCATACCCGCCGTTAGTATAAGCAGCATGAGAAATGGCGACCTTGCCAGCTTTACGATTTGCAGATCCGAGTCGAACTTCGATCCTGGTCTCTGCGTCGCGGTATTCGGGAAAAGCTCCAATCCTAGAGACAAGCTTAGCTACGGTAGAATCTTCACCGAGGCCCTTAACTGCCTGGACAATCATTCTTCGACCAATCTCGTCGCAAGGACTGTGAATCGTAACTAGTCGGAGTCCAAGCTTCTTTGCAGCGTTTGGGACTTGGTCGTAGTTCTCTGGATGATGCTGGATGTCGAGGACTCGGTACTTGTTCTTCACCGCTTCCGTCGCGACCTCTACGGGAACTCCCGCCCCCTTCATCTGATCGACGTGACGGAGGAAGACCTTGTACCCTTCAAGCTGGGCTTTCCCTCCCGCAGGATGGTGCGCGATTACGCCATCACAGTCGAGATTCTTCGCGAGCAATAGTTCGCCGACTCCGACATCAATAGCCACTAGGACCTTTCGGAGCTTGCGTCCCTTGACGTGAATCTCGCTGTCGGCGGGAATATTGTTGAAGTGGGCGAGTCTGAGAGCTGTCTTCATTATCTGCTGGGTGTCGAGCAAAGTAGATCCGAGCGTGTTGGGCAGAGGTTCCTTTGAGGCTTAGGCGCGTCCGCCCTTTGTCATCTTCTTGAGGTCGAGAGTCTCGTCCAGCTTGTCCTTGGGGAGGATTCCCTCTTCCAGGACAACTTCTCGAAGGGATTTGTTCTCAGCCATGGCCTTCTTCGCGATCTTAGCAGCACTGTCATAGCCGATCTTTGGGGTGAGCCTGGTCACCATCATTAGTGTCCGTTCTGCATAGTCCAAGCAACGTTTCTTGTCAGCGGTTATCCCTGCGACACACTTCTCTCCAAGGACGCGTGACCCATTTGCCAAGATCTCGATCGACTGCAGCAGGTCGTAGGCTATGACTGGCATCATTACATTCAGCTCCAGCTGTCCCAGCATCCCGCACACACCAATCGCTGTATCGTTCCCATAGACCTGAGCCGCGACCAGATTCAGAGCTTCAGGAATGACGGGGTTGACCTTGCCAGGCATGATGCTCGATCCGGGTTCCATAGCAGGAAGATCGATCTCCCCTAGCGCGGTTCTGGGACCCGAGTTTAGCAAGCGAAGATCGTTGGCTATTTTCATCAAGCTCGTAGCGATAGTTTTCAAATCGCCACTTGCCTCTACACAAGCATCCTTACTCTGCAGCCCTTCGAACGTGTTCTCCGCTTTCCGGAATGACAATCCCGTCAGACGGTTAATCTCCGCAATCGCTAGCTCAGCATATTTCGGATCAGCGTTCAGACCGGTACCTACGGCGGTCCCGCCTAGTGGCAGTTCCAAGAGAACATCTCTGGCCTGCTCCGCTCGTTTGATGCCGTGTCTAATCATGCTCGCGTAGCCGCTGAACTCCTGGCCCAGAGTAATTGGAACAGCGTCCTGCAGATGGGTCCGACCTGCCTTGACAACCTCGTCAAACTCCCTGGTCTTCTTCTCCAAAGCCTCAGCTAAGACCCGTAAGCTTGGGATGAGTTTGCGAACAATCTCCTCCGCGGATGAGACGTGGATGGCGGATGGGAAGACGTCGTTTGTGGACTGGCACATGTTCACGTGATCGTTCGGATGAATGATCGACTTGTCCCCTTTCTTTCCGCCAAGAAGCTCGACCGCCCGGTTCGCGATGACCTCGTTCATGTTCATGTTCGACGAGGTCCCGCTACCTGTCTGGAAGACGTCGACAACGAACTGGTCGTAAAGAGCCCCTTCCATAACCTCCTTCGCCGCGGACACAATCGCCTCGCCCTTCTTCGCGTCCAACAATCCTAGCTGCATGTTGGCTCTCGCCGCAGAGAGCTTGATCAGAGCCATGGCCCGGATGAATTCTTTCGGAAGACGCAGCCTCGATATGGGAAAGTTCTGAACTGCCCGCTGTGTCTCAGCCCCATAATACGCAGAACTGGGAACTTTGACTTCACCCATCGAGTCCTTATCCAGACGATATTCTTCGACTGCTACCATTATCGTGACGCCTTCCGAAGCCGGGAGAAATGGGACTAAAAAACACTCCCTATCAACTCTGGAAATAGTACGATTGACCTGGACATCTCAGTTTCATCGCCCTCTACGGTCTAACTGTCCGATGAGACAGCCCTGGTCGACCTTGATCTCTACTCGAAGAATGCGGCGAAATAGTCAGCGGCTCAGAGACCAGATACGACAAGTCCTATCAGCCCTAGACGAGATGGAACAGCACCGAATCCAAAACCTCTCAAAGCCCCATCCACGGATCTAGAGATTTCCCGCCTAGAGCCAATCTCGACCCCGGCAAGGGAACAGTTTACATCATCACACATTCTGTGAGCGGCCTGGAAGTCCAGGTCGCTAGTCTATGAGACTGGTAAGGTTCCAACAGAAACCCTCCGAAAACCGGATCGGAGTCATGATCGACACATCTCGCTTAGCCGAGCTTACTGCCTCGAAGAACTCAGAGCCAATAATCGATTTCCTTCAGGACCCAAAGAGCGAGGCCAAAGCAGGCCAGACTATTGAGGCGGCTAAGAAGCAGACTGCGGAGTCGGGAGAAAGGAATCCGAAGGGGGTCTTCAACCTCGACAAGATTACAGTGCTTCCGCCGATCGGTCATCCGACGAAGATTATCTGTATGGGCGGAAACTTCTCCGACCATCTACAGGAAGGATCAACAACTCTTCCTCCATTCCCAATATCATTCCTCAAATCCCCAACCTCGCTCGTGGGGCATAGGGCACCTGTCTTCTATCCTCGACGAGTCAAACTCTTAGACTACGAGGTGGAGCTCGCCGCCGTCATTGGCAAGCGGTGCAAGGACGTGTCGAAGAAGAATGCTCTCGACCATGTTGCCGGCTTCTCGGTCTTCAACGACATCAGTGCCCGCGACATTCAGTTCGCGGAGATGAAGAGAGGCTTCTGTAATCTCGGCAAGAACTTTGCATCGTTCGCTCCTATGGGACCCTTTCTCGTCACACCGGACCAGGCAGGAAATCCTGACAACCTCGGAATGGAACTGCGAGTCAACGGCCAGACCCGACAGTTTTCCAGTACGAAGAACATGGTCTTCAAGATGCGACAGCTCGTCGAGTTCTTCTCATCCATGACCTTAGAGCCGGGAGACATCATCACGTCCGGCACGCCGTCCGGAGTGGCCATCTACAGGAAACCGGACAAGACGCCCTATCTGCTCCAGCCTGGAGACATGATCGAATCCAAGATCGAGAATCTGGGAAGGTTACAGAACACCGTCGTCGCGGAGACCAGTCCGGTAAGAACGACTTTCTAGGAGAAGAGGAGTAGCCTAGCGCTGGAAAGCTTGCTCTTGCATTCTCTTCGGATACGAAGTGACAGTTACCTTCTGAAGACCTATCTCGCTATTCTTCTGAGCCTTGTAAGAGTCCCATCCCAGCCTGACGATATGACTCAGAACAGCTGAGAAAGTCGGCTTCGGAGGCTCCATCCGGTCATACAGCCTCCTCATCTCATCCAGTAACTCCTTCGGAATTCTGACCGAGTACGGGATTGTAACCGTCATGCCATGCATCACACTACACTACGATACGCACTTCTCACTACACCATGGTCGACGACGTTTGATTGTGGTGTAACCTCCGCCCTTAACCTCAAGTAACGAGAGTATGGTCGGAGAGGTGAATCGTGAATGAGAAGTGATCAGTTGAAGAGATTCCTCAACAGCGACGTGGTCGGCCAGTTGACAAATGGACTCTTCTTTGAAGGCCACGTTCAAGACAGATCTGGAAAAGCTAGAGTCTTCGACCAGCAAGGTGAAGTTCCTCGGCGAATCAGTGCAATCCGGGTCAGATGGCTTGCGAAAGCAGTAAGACACTGCTGACATGGCGATAGGAGGAGCTTCACAAACTCTCCCAATTTTCGGACCGATTGTGTTTTAGTGGCGGGCCCGCCGGGAATTGAACCCGGGACAGCCGGGTGTCTTCCGCGAGGTAAAAGCTTCACCAGAGATGGACTCTTCCGGTGCTCTACCTCTTCAGGATCCCCTGTTCGGGAATCTGGCTGAGCTACGGGCCCGCGCGACGGCCGAGTCCGATCTGATCTATATTAGCTGATTTTCAAAACAACAGCATCACGCCTCGCAAGGCGACGCTTCAGGATCAGAGGCACTGAGTCAGGATTGACTGACTTGGCTTAGCCTGATCGAACCAACAACCTCTAGGAGACTTCTCCCCTGAGCCATATTCGCTGGAACTTGCCTCCTAGCAATCAGACCGGCAATGATGAGTTTCTCGACAACTCTACTAGTTGGCCCCAGCACCTCTTGGAGGGCTTTTACGAACTCTCCAACAAGCTTCGGAATTTCATCGGGCGTGATAGAATTCCTCCGCTGGAGGAGAAGAAATATTGATTCCTTGACTGTCGGTCCGAGCGCATCAAGAGCTGCGATAGTAGAATCTACGAGAGCTTGATCGAAAGCACTTTTCGATTCATCCGCCAATTCCATTCTCCCTCCGCATCCGCATCGTTACACTTCGCTCGTCATTGTACAGCAGACCTTTGTTCATCATGCCTTTTACTGACAATTTGTCTAGAGAAAATTCAAGAGAGCACGGCGTAGAATCGAGATAAGACTCACGTTACTATCAGGGACTGAATCGAGTCATCTCTGATCTACCCGACGAGGAAACCTGTTTCTCGAAGTCTAGGTGGAGTCAATATTAACCATAAGCCACCCTTCGCGTAGCCATGGTTGATCTCAGCTTCCTAGTCACTGACCTCAGCGCGATAAGCTCGGTCGCCGTCATTCTGGGCGCAGTATTCGTTATCTTCCAGCTTAGACAGAACGGGAGGCTGATCAAGACGGCCAATTTTGAGACTAAAGCCAACATTTCATTTTCAGTTCTAGAGATCGTCACTGAGGAATCGTTCGCCCGTAGGAGGAAGAATATGCACGATGCTATCAAGAAGTACAGCCAGAACAACTGGGAGGGATTTGACGATAGTCTCGAAGACTTCGAGGCCCGAAACTTCGGCTACATTTACGAACTGATCGGAGAACTAGTGAGGGAGGGGATAATTGATTTCACGATCGCCATACACTCTCTACGGTATCTGCTCGTCTTTGACTGGCAGAGATTCGAGCCTCTGACCAAGCATCTCATGGAACGGTATAACGTGCCTGTGAACCCGTATGAAAACTTCGAATGGCTCGCGCAAGAGACTAGAAGATACTTGCAGAGTCAAGGAAGAATTGACACGGCAGGCCATGCAGACACTCCTCGTCCCGCTAGCATGCACTAGCTTAAACATCAGCAGAGAAACCAGTCACACTCAGGTGCCGAACATGATCGTCAAGCATCTCTCTGAAGTAGTACCTGAGAGAGAAGGCGATTTTACACGATGGTATCTCTCCCGAGCCGACAGAGGACATTCACTAGCCGTGCGATATGTTGAACTCACAGGAATGGTCTCTCCTCACACTCATGATGTTGAAGAGACCATCTTCTACATGGAAGGACGAGGCCTAGCCCGTGTCGGTGAGAAGGAAGTCCGGGTAAAACCTGGAACGATGGTGGTAGTTCCTCCTGGGACAGTTCACAGTTCGATAAGGGAGGGCCTCGAACCGCTAAGGTACTTGGCAATCTTCGTGGGAAACCCAGATCTCTAGGGCGACACAAATCAGAAGTACGGAGTGGCATGATTTCGCAAGATCCCTCTGAATCCTACAAGCTTGAACAGGCCAAGACCAAGCTCCCGAGAGGTGGTGAGACTAGCATCGTCTACGGTGTCCCTCATAGTATCCATGATCCTTCAACTTGTCTGATCATAGCCCACGGCGCTGGTGGACCAATGCATACACCGTTCATACGGTACTTCCATTCAGAGCTTGCAAAACGAGGCTATCTGACTGTCAGGTTCAACTTTCCGTACATGGAAGCACGGCGAAGAGTGCCAGACAGAAGAGAGATACTCGAGGAGAGCTACCGTACAATCGTTGACCAAGCAAGGAATGGCAGACAGAAGCCTTCTTTGGTCTTCATAGGAGGAAAATCGATGGGAGGACGAATCGCATCCCAGATAGCAGCCAACGGAGTAGACGTGAACGGCCTATTCTTCCTTGGATATCCTCTCCATCCAATAGGTAAAACTGATCAGCTACGAGACGAACACCTCTACAGGATCAAGAAACCAATGCTCTTCGTGTCAGGAACCAGAGACAGTTTTGCTAGACGAGATCTTCTGGAGACGGTCGTTTCAAAGATAGGTCCAAACGCGACGATCCACTGGATACAAGACGGAGACCACAGCTTCAAGACTCCCGATGTGAAGACAGGCAGCACAGACACTCTGCAAGAAGCCCTAGCATCTCTAGTGAACTGGTTACAAACGATAGCCTAGGCATCTCGAAGTTGACGCGGTCTTCCTGTTCAATACTGTATATTTATTAGAGACAGACAGGGTCTCGGGCTTAGAAGAACAATGTGCGACAGTTGCGGCTGTTCTTCAGAGCAGGAAGAGACGACTACTCAACCAGAGGAAGCCTAGCCCTAAACCTGCTGGGGCATTGACACTTCCCAAAAATCCAACGAAGGAGCACGAAAGCTCCTTCCATCTTTTCAAGTTAACAAGCTCTTCTCGTGATCTAGAGCCCTGGTATCTTCGGCAGCACAAAGAGAGCGCCTAATGCTAGAGCGCCGAGTATGAAGATTAGCACGATGCCGACGACTATGGCCATTATTGATACGCCTATTGCGCCCAGCCATCCCGTCTTGAAGTAATGCTTGACAAGCAGTAGAAAGATTAGGAGTCCGACTATGAGACCTATGAACCCAGGAAGAAAAGCGATCGAGGCCCCCACGAGAAATGTTCCCACAGCGGCGATGCCCAACGCTTCGACAAAAGTGACTCGCCTTCCAACCACTATCTCTCCAGCGAGCCAGAGAACGAAACCGATGATTAAGAGATAGATGATGAATACAACTAGGAAGCCGATGAGGATGCTGATCAGTCCGGTGCCGAGAGAGGGAGCCGCGAACTCTACCATCGATAGGTTTTCCTGAGTCTCGTATCTTCCTATTCTTGGTTTAGCCTTTGTCGAAACCCTTGTTACGCATCGACAGTAATTGCGATTATTCCCCAACGTCGTTAGGAAGGTTTAAGCTTGCAAGCTTTCCGGTAGCGTGAGTGCCCAGGAAATCAGTATCCGGGCTCGCGCCCCGTCCGTCAATCGCGGACGCGTTAAGGTAGTATAGCCCGGTCCGCGGCTCGCGGGAGCCGGCCGAGAGTATGCACGGCTGTCACCCGTGCGACACTCGAAGAGAATGTCGAGCGCACGGCGGGTTCGAATCCCGCCCTGGGCGCCAACAATCTAACACAGGTCGGCCCTGAGGGTCATTTGACTTACTGTCCACTTGGAAAATTTCGTTCAAGACAGAATCGCGTTCGTCGTTCTTGCGATCTCATTTACTATAGCGTCGGGTCAAGGCCGCTTCAGAGACTGAGAGAGCCGCTAGCGCCGCCAAGGCCCAGAAAAGGTAGTCGAAGACAACTAGCATGGGGCTAGTGACTGCGCATTGGTATTCTGATGCAACGAATAGACATGACGTTGATCCGCCTGTGAAGGAGATGGGTATCCCGAAGAAGGTGCTGAAAGTCAGGAGAGCAACACCTGCGAACAGAGAGACGGATAGGTGATGCGCAAAGCGTCGAATGCGGCCCTTCGACCGGGCGACTTCTCTTTTGAGCTGTTCCATCTTAATCATTCCTCAAATCGTAGAGTTCTCCAAAAAATTGGGGATTGGAATATGCCTCAGGCCCGGGATCATAGTGTTACAGCAATTGGGACGGTGATTGTGGACGAAGCGGTGGCTGTGAGCCCGTTTGCGTCGGCAACAGTCAGAGTTACTGTGTAGGTTCCTGGTAGAAGATACGAGTGTGTTGCGGAGGCTCCTGTGCCGGTGGTTCCGTCACCAAAGTTCCAGCTGTAGCTGTATGGTGCCGTACCGCCTGTCGCAGTGGCGGTGAACTGCACGTTGGTCAGTGGAGCAGGGTTGGATGGCGAGTAGGTGAAGCTAGCCGATAGAGTTGAGGTGACGGTCACTGAGTTGGTTGCACTAGCAACGTGGCCTGCTGCGTCGGTGACTGTGAGGACCACGCTGTAGACGCCTGCGGACGAGTAGACATGGGACACAGGGTTTCCTGATCCTGTTGACGAGTCCCCGAAGTTCCACGTGTACGTGTAGGGAGATGTTCCTCCTGTTGCTGAGCCTGTGAAGGAGATTGTCTGTCCTACGACAGGGTTCGAGAGGCTTGTGGTAAAGCTAGCGGTGAGGCTTGGCGGGGGTGGAGGCGGACTGTTGACAGTGATGGTCTGTTGGCTTGTGGCTGTCTGTTGGGATGGACTGCTATCCTTCGTCGTCAAAACTACGTTGTAAGACCCTGTTGTAGAGTAGGTGTGATTGGCTGTGGCTCCTGTTCCTGTTGCTCCGTCGCCAAAGGTCCAGGTGAAATTGTAGGGTCCTGTACCGCCAGAGGCAGAGGCAGTGAACCAGACGTTCTCTCCGGTCTGAGGCGAAGTCGGGCTGTAGGTGAAGCTTGTCGAGAGTAGGATTGGAGGTGCTGTGCTGGCGAAGAACTCGGTCATCGGTTTTGCGTTTGCATCGTTCGATGTCAAGCTCGCCAGGTTCCAGCTCGTTTCGATTGTTTTAGTCCATGAATAGTGGTTGTACAGGTTGCTGGTCGCGTAGCTAGTCTTTGCTAGTGGGCCAGCCCATACTGCGTAGACGCAGTCCTCTGACGATCCGTTGAGCGGGCAGTATCCGTTGCCCTCGTCGAAGACGATGAAGAGAGCGGATCGTGCTGTCGTGAATGTTTGACTGTTCAGAATGTTTGGCACTAGGCTCTTGAGATAGTTGTCGCCTGTTGGGATGGATGATGGACAGATTCCGGTGAATCCGTGCATATTGTTGCAGTTGTTTGGTGTCAGCCACATGAGACTGGGTGCAGATGCGGAGTTCAGGTCGTTGACTAGGGCACAGTCCGTTACAGTGCAGCTGCTGGGATTTGCGAGAACTACTTTGGAGCAGCGTGATGGATTGTTCAAGATGTCGGTGAAGCCGACGAACGGGTTGTGCTCAGGAGTGTACGGCTCGTGGTATGTGGTGTCGCAGCCGCTTGCCGAGTTCTGATCTTCCATGTATCCCTTCCATGTCAGTCCTGCTGATTCGAGACGGTCCACGAGGTTGGGGTTCGAGACTGGTGGGCAGCCGTTGTTACTGCAGCCGAACGTGTCTCCTCCTAGGAGTGCTTTGTAGTTGGCTTCGCTGAAGTGGTTTATTCCGAGATATTGCGACCCGATCGCGTTCCCGTTCGCCAGACCGGCCATGTATGGTGCTCCGTTAGCGCTCGAGCAGGGTGGAGGGTTCTGCGCGCAAATGTCAACGATTCCATGATCCTCCATTATGATGATTACGGTATGGTCGAAGTAAACGCCGTTCGACGGTGTGGTAGCGTTCACTAGTCTTGCCAGCTGCGGTGTGCTGATGATTCCTACGGATAGCACTATGACGCAGAGGCCCAATAGCAAGTTTCGTAAGGCTGCGTTTCCATTTTTCTGCATCAATATTTTTCTATCCTACGCTTCTCGCACCGGATATTTGGGTCGCACGTCTACAATTGCATGGACGGCTCGCGATAACGCCAACATTACCCGGATGAGTGTACATCATGTGCCACTAGTGTACCTGGTTTCGGCACATGTGTCCACTTGTGTTCTTCAGTACGGCAATAGCCCTGGACCCGTCAGAATATTCTCGATTGTAGACATCCCGGTTATATGAAAAGCCCGCTATAGTGTTGCTTAACATGGGCAGGCTCAACATCGCGGTGATAGGGGCAGGATACTGGGGCAGGAAAGTCATAGCGCAGATCCTCGACCTGGCTAGGACCGGAGACGACGTGAACCTTTACTCCGTTACTGACAGCTCACCAATCGCGCTCGAACAATGCAGAAAGGAATTCGGCTCGCTAAACTACCGATTAGACTATCGCGAACTACTCCTAGATCCCAAGGTCTCGGCGGTTCACCTATGTTCTCCAAACCAGACACATTTCGGAATTGCCGCTGAATTTCTCAGAGCGGGCAAAAACGTTCTGGTCGAAAAACCACTGGCAATGAAATCGAGGGAGGCGGATGAACTGGTTAGGCTGGCCAGAGAGCGTGGCAGAGTGCTTTGCACTGGCCATGTTCACAGATTCAACAACGGCGTCAGAGCGTTACGACGTCTGATGGCGAGCGGGATACTGGGCGACATTTACTATCTCCGGCTCAAGTGGACTGGCTTCTTAGCGGTCCAGAACAACAGGGAAGTCATCACGGACCTCGGCCCACACCCCTTCGACATTTGCAACAATCTCCTTGAAACATGGCCTCGGAAGATCTCCTGCAGAGGCAGAGGCTACAGATCGAGCGCGGGTTATGAGATGGCCTCGATCTATGCAGAGCACTCCGGCGGATACGACGCTGGCATAGAATTAAGCTGGCTAGATATGGAGAAACATCGAGACGTATGGGTAGTTGGCAGCGACGGAACCGCAGAGCTAGACTGCATCGAACAGAGACTCGTCCTCCACCGGAAGGGAGCTGTTGAACGCGTTATGGTCGTCCCGAATAATACTCTGAGGGAGGAGATCCTCCACTTCGCCAGATGCATCGAGTACAACTCATCCACCGAACACTATCCTAACCGAGCAGACGGAATACTCGGGGCCAACGTAGTCAGAGTATTAGAGACAACGAAAAAATCTCTTGAAGAAGAGCGGACGATACAGGTTGAAGCTCCTCCCGGCGAGCTCACACCTGCCAGCGAACCGATGCTTGGAATACACGCCGCGCTCTAAGCATCGGGAGGTTTCCGATCCACCCACAATCAGCGGTAGTGGGCTGAGGAGCTCATGTTAGGAGTAATGATGTGCGTTAGAATCTGCCGATGAAAAACACTCGCACAACCTAACCCGCTCAACTATCCAGATGTGCGACAAATGCCACCGCTTCTTCGTAATCAACTATGAGAAGAACGAGAAGGGAGAAGTCGTCGAAGTCGGCCACGAGCTCGACATTCGAGTCAAATCATCCGGCGTCGTTCGAGTCGAAGGAGATGAACAACAGGAAGGCTCTGAACGGAATCCTCCCATTAGGAAGTATCAGGAAGAGACTTGCTGGTAGCCCCCGTAACTCTATGTCCCAATTCTAAGACGAAAAATCGAGAGCTAGATATCGTGCGATTCATAGAATCGGCAGCTGGATTGTAGAAAAACTAGGCTTCGCGAAGAGAAGAGCGAAGCTCTTAGGATTCGATTGGACTTTAGCGCTGTGTTGCCAAGGGTGATACTGGCGCGGGCATCGTGATCCGGAACTCGTTCGGACCCACGATCTGCGCGAAGACTTGATGCTCGCTTAGCCCAATGTCGACCTGTGTGTTTACGAGGTCCTTTAGCAGCGCTTTCACCGCTTCGCTGTAGAAGAGGGAGGCTTTTCGGCCGAATCCGTGGTTCAGTATTACGGTGGTCAAGTGGCCGTCATTTGTGTATTCGAATCGGAATGCTTTGCCGTATCTGGGACCCAGTAGCTCGAGGGCTCTGACCGAGGTCTCGAGGTCTACCCTCTTGAATAGGAAGGCTATCAGGTCCTTGGCTAGGTTCTTCCCGAACCAGCTGCCTAGCTCTTTGGCCTGTTCGTCTGTTACGAAGCCGACCAGTTTCTCGAAGATGTCGGAAGGTAGTGTGACGAAGCCAAGGCGATCTGCAAAGACGTCCCACTCGACGAATTTCCGGAGCGCCTGGTTTGCGAAGTAGTTGACGCTCACCCGCTGTTCATGGGCTAGTTTTTCCAGTTGGAAGTCGATGTCCTCGTCAATTCTAATGGTTCTTGTGACACTCTTTGTCTTATTCTTGAACTGATAGCTTCTCAACATGGTTATGGAATATTCCCTTGGCGCAGAATATATGCATAACTCTTCGTTTGTGTTCGTGCTGAAGGCACATGTGTTCTATTGTACTTGGATTGACTGAGAGACACCGTCTGTGTTCTAATCGACCACTTTCCCATTCCATTGTACACGTGACAACTATTGTGTTCCGATATATCACAATGTGATAGAAGCGACTCTAGCTCTAACCATCCGCGAGCGAACAGAGACCCACCAAGGACGTTGTACTCCTTAGACCCAAGCTAGAGTCTTCTGAAGTGGAATCTCGTCTGAACGTGGCAGAATAGACGGATGAGTCATGGAGAATTGCTGAGTGAGGACAACTGGCTCGGTTCGAAAAGCGATAAGACCGTGAAGTCAATCCTACGCAGAAAACAGTGGTAATGAGTTGGATCGCACTCCACCTGCCAAGGCTTAACACACCGGGATAGCAGCAACACCACGAGTGCCAAATATGGTTACGATTATTCACGCTCCACCCCAAGAGATAGTAGTTACCGGGTTGACCGGCTTCAGCTCTCAACAGAATCTCGCCTCCATGATCGCTTTCGTCATGAACGTCTCCGGTCAACCTATGGCCCTATACTGGGCGGAAGGAGTAGTATTCCTAGCTGACTTTGTCGAGCCAGAAGCTCTTCCGGACGAGTATGTCAAAGGAAAGATCTATGCCTCCAACGTCTCACACGCCCCCATGGCCAAGTACAACAACATGATCCGAGTAGGAAACATGGAGGTCCCAGTCATAGACGTCTCATCAAACATTGCTCTACGCGACCTGGCTCAGTGGATACGCGAGAATGAGCAGACAGCCTCCGACAAATCTTAACTAATCACTGAATCCGGGGTAGCCTCGGTCCCGGGGTAGCTCAGCCTGGAAGAGCTTCCGGCTGTAGTCCTGCACTCAAGGTGCGGGTCAGCCAGCCGACCAGGCGCACAGATACCGGAGAGGAGAAATTCCACGGAGTGTCGCCGGAGAATCGGGCAAAACCGGTTCGGCGAGTTCAAAGTAGAGGTTGTTCCCTCTATGGAACTCCGGCCCCCGGGACCAGCTCCGCTAAGGTTGAGACTTGTGGCCGCCGAAAGTTTTAGGCCTATTTCGATTTGATGGTTGCGGGCCGTGACTCGAGCTCACGGAGGATGAGCTCGTTCTGCTTCATCATGATATTATTCTGGTCGGTCAGGATTCGTAAGGCGCTAGCGATCAGTGAGAGGGATGGATTATCCCACTTGAAGTCATTCTCCTTGACGGCAAGCGCCTGCTTTCCCTTGATAATCGACCCGCGCAAGTTCTCATCGCTAGAGTCGTCAGCAAAAGCGACTCGCTGTCTCCGGTCTACCTTGTCTGACATACTGGCCGCAGCATGCTCCCGTTTGACTTCAGGGAAGCAATCCTCGCAGAACCTCAGACCCTTGAGCTCGAGCAGAGGATCTATGAGGCTGAGCGTCTTTCCACATCTCGAACAGAAATCTGCCAATTTGCCTTGTCTGCCCCGTTTATCGATGGAGCCTCGTTTCGGTATTAAAGAGTCTTGTAACCAGAAGTGGGACCCAGATCCGGGGTTGGAGGTCGGATGATCGTTCTAGTGTCTAAGCCTCGCGACTGGTGATACGAGCATCTGAGAATCACGGGAATCTCTACGGTAGATAGACTGTTGAAGCAAGTTGGACCGCTGTTCAGCTGGAGGCTGTCCGTCTGCATTCTGCCTTATCCAGTCCGGTACGACGACCGCTCTGAGCAGTTGCTGAACCGTCACGTCTCGGTTCTTCGCCTCGTTCGATAGAATATCATAGGCATTGTCTCCGATTGACATTATGAACTTGGCCATTTACAGCATCAGGCTCCCGGCTGCTCTGTTTCTCGTCGACGCGGAGCCTGCTCGAAGGCAAGACTCTGAACACGTTCTGGTTGGTCAGATTCAACCTGTACGACCATTGAGTAGTCAACGCCAATCCATTTGAGATATTCGACCATGGCTCTGAACTCGGTCATAATATCCTGACCACTGTCCACTGCGGTTTCACCGTTCATTCTGAGGAACGCCTTCCACTTGCGGGTTTCCATCTTTAGATCCTCCCTGGCGACGGGTCTTCTGGGCCGTTCTTCCCGTCAACTTTGCCTTCGACCTTGAAGTAGACCTCTCGACCTTTCATCCATTCTCGGCGGCCGCCGGTATTCTCTATGTCTGTGTAGACTCCGTCGAGCCAGACCCTCACATTCAGGCTTGCGGATGATGATATCAGCTCTGCGAGAAGATCCTTCAACTGGTCATCCGTCAGAGTATCCGGTGAGACGGGTTGACTAGTCGTTTCGATTGGATATCCCCTGCTGGCTATTTCTTCCATATCGGTTCAGACATAGACACTCACCCATTTGATATAACCCCAACGTTTACACTAAATAGCAGAAGCATGCTGGAGATAGCCGATCCATAGTACTCTACTCAAGTGTGTTCACAGTTAACACATTGTAGACGTTCGCTTATTATCGTTCATAGTAGTTTACGCGAAATTCTTGGGTTTGACTGTTGCGGAAGCTCATGGTGGCGTTTGACGAGGAAGTGTTCAGAAAGCTAGACAAAGACGCTAAGAGCCGAAACATTAGTCTTCAGGCCCTTCTTAGAGCGGTCGTCATTCCAGAATGGATCCGAGACGGAAGGAGAACACTTACGAATTATCGAGGGATGCGCGAGACCTAATCATAGTAGACTGTTCTAGGAGAATACTGCCAACGAGGGGACCATTCGTTTCTGCCTATCATTTGAGGCCCCAGCCTGATTTGAAAGAAGGAGTAATCTTGATGAACGGTGCTTCGCCTTCCTTCCAGGGGTCTCGCTTGACCCAGCTCAGCTTCGAGTAGAACAGTTTGTAGAGCCGCCGGTATTCTTCTCCCTTCTCGATAATTTCCACGGGCCCGCTTATCAGTAGGAGCTTCTGGGTTCCATCAGTGTCAACTAGGACTGCTGCGTGCGGATTCTCTCTGAGATTCTTTAGTTTCCGGGTCCCATAGTCAGTAACAATGTAGACGTTATCCTGGTCCCAGATATAGGACACCGGGACAACGTGAGGCACACCTTTCCGTGATGCAGTCGCGAACCTGCAGAGATCGTTGCTCCTTAGGAAATCAACCTCTTTCTGGGATAACTTGACATTTTGCAACGTGGTGCTCGGTTTCTTCGGCAAGGTTTTCCCATGTTAGACGATCCTACTATTTGAGAGCGTCGGACAGCCTACAAGCCAAGACGTTTGCCCGGAACACGCATGCAGAGGCCGTCGCGCCGACGATTGGGAATGCGCCTGTTCCTGGCATGGTCTATTGAAGGATATACATCAATAGCCCTGGTAATCCGCGTCAAGCTTACACATGCTAGGACCTCGAAACCTTCATGAATGAACCATCATCACGGGAACGATAAGACCGCAGTATGGAATTTCTAACTGTCCTCGTCCTGGCGCTTGCCTTCTCAAACTCCCTAGGCTCCACTGCAGTAGGCGACCAATCTCATGCGAATCATCTCTTCAACTACGTCGTCGTCATCGTAATGGAAAACCAGGGATTTGGGGACATTATTCACAATCCTGTCGCTCCGTTCTTGAACCAGCTCGCTTCATCCAACTCACTCGCCACCAACTATACCGCGATCAGTCATCCTAGCCTGCCAAACTACTTGTCGCTGGTCTCCGGACAGGAATTTGGATCCTGGAGTAAGACAGATTGCAACCCTGGTCCAGGATGCAGCGCAGGCGGCGCGCCGAATATTGTGGATAATTTGGAGAACAGAGGACTGTCGTGGAAGGCGTACATGGAAGACTATCCCTCCAGCTGCGGGTCCCACTGCTCCCCTGGAAACTGCTTCGTGGGCGACACTGGAACCGGCCAGTACGCTGCGCGACACGATCCCTTCGTCTACTTCGACGACATAGTCAACAGCACGGCCCGATGCTCCAGAATCGTCCCCGCTAACTCAGGCGGAAGAGGAGCTCCCGACGACCTCTTTCTCTCAGACCTAGCCTCACCTTCCACCGCATCAAATTTGATGTGGCTAACACCGAACCTCTGCAATGACATGCACGACTGCCCCACATCTACTGGAGACACCTATCTCTCTCAAGTAGTCCCCAATATCCTGAACAGCACACTCTTCACGCACCACAAGGCCGCATTGTTCATCACGTTCGACGAGGGCAACGGATACTGCCCGCTCAACGGATCGTCAGAGGACTGCGTCTACGCGGTCTGGGCAGGACCCGTAGTCAAGACGAACTTTGAATCAGCCAACCACTACAACCACTACTCATTCCTGAAAACACTCGAAACCAACTGGAGGCTGCCCTCGCTGACCACCAACGATGGAAGCGCGACCCCCATGACAGAATTCTTCGTTTCCCACGCGCACAATGGACACGGGGAACACGAGAGACCGGATGACGATCATAACAGAGTGAATGTGGAAGATCATAGGGACCATGATTCTCGCGAAGCGGTCTGCAACAACTGCCAGCACTTCTCCGACTAACGTGCAGCTGAAGACGACCGTCGAAGAATCATCATCACTAAGACCTCCAAAATGAGGCGCCTCTGTTCATAAGAGAATATTACGTAAATGCCTAGAGGCAAAACTGCATCGCCAAAGTTTAGATCTCAAGTGAGAATTGGAACTGCGGGAAAAAAAAGCAGTTTGGAATGATCCTTTGAAGCGAATTATGCGTAAATAGTCTAACAAGACGAGTTCCGCCATCATCTCTTGACACCTGATGGATCTCGGATCCCTAATGAGCAGGATATCGTGGGTCCGTGATGAACAAGACCGGAACTTCTCAGGCTCGGTGGGTCGGAATCTTTGCACTAGTCCTCACACTATCCCTAGCTGAACTCGGGGCCCTGATTCTCGACTACCAGAACAACCGCTATCTCCGCCAATATGTCTCGGACAATCTTGGCATTGTCGCTGCCGGCTCGATCGGCGTTCTCGTAGTAGCGGGTATAGTTGGATACTGGGTCTCGCGAAGATTAGGGATTACAAAGACCCCCGGACCCACTACTCCAACGTTCGCGAGGATCGGCTCCTTCGTTGGAAGAAGATACAAGCTAATCATCCTCTTCTGGATTCTACTCTTTGCTGCGAGTTTTCCACTGTCTCAGCAGCTCTCACAAGTCACCACTTCTAACACCAGTGGCGGCCAGTCCAGCACCTCTCAGTCTGCGCAAGCAGAGAATCTCATGGCCCAAGAGTTTCCTCATCCACAATCCAACGCCAGTGCAATAATCCTCCTCCAAGGAAACGATGTCACGGACAACGCGACGAAGATTTTCATTCTGAGCCTAGAGAAAAGTCTTGAGGCGCCCGGAGTCCTCAACAGCCTAGAAAACGTCACCTCGATCTACGACCTGGAAAAAGCAGCCTTCACAGTGCTCTACGTCCAACAAGACGAAACCTACCCGATGGCTGTATACCATGCAAATCAGACCGTATGGCACGAGACCCTCTCTCAGTATCCCCCACTGATCCCACCTCCGATTATCCAGAATTTCATCAGTCCAAACAAGAACGCAATGATCATTCTGGTAAGCTTCTCACAGGCTCCTGGATCGTTCGGATCAGCCGACAGCGATCCGATACTCAAGAACGTAGTAACTATGCGAAACATCATCGCCCAACTCAAAGCCAGCGACAGCGAGCCCTTGCAGACATACGTCACAGGCGACCTAGCCACCACCGCCGACTCGTCTCTAGGAAGCGCCGCGGACCTTGGCCGCATCGAGCCGGTCACCGTGGGCGCCATCCTAATCCTAGCTGGGCTGTTCTTCTTAGCAATCGTCACTCCCTTCATTCCTCTGGCCACCGTCGGAATGGCGCTGCTGATGGCAGAGGGAGGACTCTACCTCATCGGCAAGTACATCATCCCGATCCAGGATACCACAACTACATTCCTGTTCACTATCATGCTCGGAGTCGGCACAGACTATGCCATCTTCCTCATGGCCCGTTACCGCGAAGAGCGAGTGGAAGGACGAAACAAGACCGAGGCCGTCCAGACATCCATCACATGGTCAGGAGAGAGCATCGCCACCAGCGCAACAACGGTCATTATCGCCTTCGGCGCAATGACTCTGACCAGCTTCACACTCCTCAGATCCATCGGTGTCGGCTTGGGCTTCGGTGTTCTCATCGCACTTCTGGTGAGTCTGACGCTAATCCCATCGCTCATTCTGATCGCGGGAGACAGGATATTCTGGCCAACATCTGGAAAGAGATTCGAGGCTTACGCGGCTCGGGCACGGAAGAGAAGAAGCGAAAGACCCGGGTACTTCCGGCGCGCCGCAAGCTTCAGCGTGAAAAGACCGGTCCTAGTCCTGGGACTAGCTCTGATAATTTCCATTCCCGCCATCTACATATCACTAACAGGTTCCACATCGTACGACTTCGCAGCAGGACTCCCACAAGCGGAAAGTGTCAAAGGCCTTACCGCTTTGGAACAGAGCTTCGGCGCCGGTCAGATAGGTCCGACGCAGGTAATCGTACAATTCCCTTCGACTATTATTACAAACGGGAACCTGACCGCGAGCGCTCGGGCTAGCCTGGAAAAGCTGAGTCAAAGCATTGGCAATTTAACCAACGTGAGGGAAGTCACGGGACCTACTCGTCCTAACGGTGTCCCCATAAGCGGAACAAACCTAGGGAGCATCGGAAAAGACAATCGGACCGCGATGGTGACGGTCTTATTTGCTGACGAACCGTTCACGCAAAACTCTCTCAACACAGTCACCCAGATCCGGAACCTAATCACAAGTCTTCAGAGTTCAGATCCCTCGCTATCCCAGGATACCATACTGGTGGGAGGCGCGTCCGCCTCTACGTTAGACTTCGCCAATGAGACCGTCAACCAGTTCAACACCATCAGAATACTGACAGTCGCGGCCATATTCGTCGTCTTACTTGTAGTACTCGGCTCTTATCCTCTCGCAATCACGGGGATATTATCGATAGGACTGAGCATAATCTGGGCCTATGCCGCAACTCTTCTCTTCTTCAACAACGTGCTCCAATCTGGAGTCCTCTTCATCATCCCCCTTGTACTCTTTCTCCTCCTCTACGGAATTGGCATGGACTACAACATCTTCATCCTAACCCGGATCAGAGAGGAGGCTCAGAAGGGCAAGGAGACCCGCCAGGCAGTAGTGGACGCTGTGGACCGTACAGGCGGAATCATAACAGCTCTCGCACTCATCCTTGCAGGAGCGCTGGGCTCACTACTGCTCTCATCTAATCGTCTTCTCGAAGGCTTCGGCTTCGCGATCGCCTTAGCAGTTGTTCTTGACGCGATGGTTGTGCGGACCTATCTCGTACCAGCAATCATGTCACTACTCGGCCCCAGGGCTTGGTGGGGCCCTAACCGACTGAGAAGAGTTAGATTCGACAAGAAAAATGAGACACAATCCCCAAGCAATGCCTAGAGTTCGAGTCTGTTAGTTCTAGAAGACTCATAGTTCGGACAGGAAATCTTCTCAGGTGGAGCCTTGACCTACAGGACAGAGTACACTCTGGGCTTCCTGGCCCTCCTGCCTCTTTTGGCCACGGGCGTTGCCAAAGGCACTGGCTGGCTCGTCACTATAATCGTAGTATACGTTGGCGTGCCACTCCTCATCTGGAGCCTACTAGTCGACCGGCTCGCCTCATTCGTCTTGAGGATAATCTGCCGTCTCCGCGAGTCCTCTGGACACCAGTACTATTTCGAGAGACAAGTAGGAAAACCTGGAATTTCGCGCAGACTTCTAAGAGACATCCGGGTCTTGGTGTTCGTGTTCTTTCTCTCCGCGCTAATCGTTCCCCAAGTAACACAGGTCAATCCCCAAAATCTGGTCATTGTCAGCAACGCCTTCATCTACGTAGCCATTTTTCTTCTCGCAATACCATCCTCCATACACGTTCTCCTCTGGGTCCTCGAGGACTCCGGACTCCGATGCCATAATACGACGAGACTCACAGTTACCGTTCCAGCTGCTTGGACGTCAAGATGGCTATCATCTCTAGGAGGGATCGGCGCCTTCGTTTCGTTTGCGATCGCAATGGGCGGAAGCCTTGACAGAGCAATTTCGCTCGGATTTACCCTAATGATCTCCCTTCTTCCATCCTGCATTCTCGCCCCGACTCTTTTCTACCGAAGGTTGGAGCCAGGAATCATCGCAAAGATTCGTCAAAGCAAGGCGGCAATAACGATGGCCCGTCTATTTCCGCAGGTCTCCGCGCCATCCCTTCCATCGCCATCTGCACCGACTCTCCGCTCAGCGATAGTGACTGAACAGACTAAGCAGACAACCGAACCCCACTCCTAGAACCCTACAATATTCGCTCGACAAGTTACTATTCGCTTAAAGAGCACTGAAACAATGCCGAATATTATGAGCCTGGCCGAGGCGGCGAAGCCGGCCCTTCCGAGCAGCACGATTCGCAGCTATGCTATGATTGGGATCGTGCTATACGCCTTCGGCCTCGTACTGAATGAGATTGGGAACGGTCTTTCACAGCTTTGGCTGGTCCCCTACGCGGACACGATAAGTGCGCTAGGTTTCGTGATTGCACTCTACACTGCCACTCTTGCGGGTCTCGGAACGCGTTTGACGGTCTTGATAGGACTCATCTATGGCATCGGAATTTTCTACGTGAGCGAGCCCGACTCTACGTACTTAGCCTCGGGTTTCAAGATTGGATCCTACACCCACGACGTCGGGCTCGGTCTGATCGGGTTCACGATGATATTCTTGATCGCTCTCGCATTTTATCTGACGCGTGCGAAAGCAGCCCACGGAAGCCCCTCAAGGCAAGACCCGGGTTCGGCAAGCTAGATTCCTCTTGTTGGTTGCTCTGTAATCCTTGGCGGGCCCGCGGGGATTCGAACCCCGGACCTCTAGCCGGAGATCTTTCGTAATCTCCTACAGCTGACTCCGATGTGAAACCCCACTTAGGGGGCTGCCGCTCTATCCAGGCTGAGCTACGGGCCCAGAAAAGACCGGGAGCGATATGATAGTTAATGATTCCTGACGAACAGCGAGCGGTTATTCGAGATTAATCGTCTGATTCCCAAAGAACTCCTTGGGATCGACAATGTGGACCCTCTTGCCCTTTTTCATTAATTCCTCCGCTACTTGCTCATTGGTTGTGAAGTAGCAACCATCGCCAGTGAAAAATCGCAGCAACCCGTGCGACGGATCTCCACAAACTAGGAAGTTAGCCATTGTCTTGTCGTCGTCAAGATCCTTCCCGCATAATGGACACTTGAATTCAACCCACAAATTACTGCACGTCAAACGTCCAGTAACTCTAGCCGCCTTTAACTGTTGATGTGACCAAGACAATTCTCCCGAACCCGCATTCCGATTGGAAACCACGCATGTTTGACAAGTCCATCGTTAACCAAAGTGAAATCTATATGAAAACATATTGACGTCCCAGATGAGAATCTTGGACGAGAAGATTATAGTCAAAACGAAACACGGAGAGCTCACTCTAGAGCAGCTCGCCGAGGTACAACCTGGACTAGCTCGGCTGATGAAGGAGATCGGTGATCGCTTTCACGTTCTATACTATGCGGCAAAAGGTGGAAATTGGAAACTGGCAGAACATGAACAGAAGGTCACAATCAGCATCTTGAAAGTCGGAGCGACGCTGAGACCAAAATACCACCAAGACATTACCAATTTCATCCAAACATGCCTCAATCCCCTGGGTGAAAGCATCAAAACCAAAGAATGGAAAAAATTCGAACACGCCTACAGGATCGCCGTAGAAGAAACTAACAAACTTCACGAGAAATATGGGTACGGATTCATACAGTACAGACTATCCAAAGATCCGCCAAGTTACTATGACCTAAGCCCTCGAGATTGAGACTTCAATGGTCAGAACTCGCGAGACCCTATCTAAACATCGCTCGTACGGGTCCTAGTTTCTCTTAGCCTGCGGCAGCTGAAACGTGAATCAGACGGGTCCGAAATTCTCTCTTGGCGCGTCTGCGCTTCAAGGCCTTGGTCCTTGAACGAATATCCAAAGTTTCGTTACGATTGGGCCTTGTTTCAACCATCGAGTATCCCCGGCGTTTGCGCGCAACGCTTGTTTGGAGGGTCCGTCTGATAAGTTTTCCTGAAAATCCAACGGAATGAGGTGAGAGCCCCTAACCTAAGATACTAAGATAGAATCTTTGCTACTTCGTCTACGATTCGACTCTTCGGAATGTTTCTTTCCTCTCCAGTTTTCATATCTCTCAATCGGAGATTGCCCTCTCTGAGTTCTCTTGGGCCGACGATCACGACGATTCTTGCTTTCGCCGAGGAGGCATAATCCATCTGTTTTTTCAACGGACGCTCCTTGAGGTCCCTATCAGCGCGGAGTCCATTTTCTCGCAACGCCCGCAGCACTTTGATGGTTTCGTCACGCACTTCTTCACCTGCCATTACTACGTAAATCTGTGGATTCTGCTCCAGATCCGGAAAGAGTCCCTTCTTTTCAAGGGAAATCATGAGGCGTTCGAAGCCGCCTGCCACCCCTGTCGCGGGCATGTCTCGTTTCCCGTAAATGCGACATAGCTTGTCGAAACGGCCGCCGCCAAACACAGCACCAACGTCCTCGCCGGCCTGATCATAAGCTTCGAAGACCGTCCCGTCGTAGTAGCTGATTCCTCTAACAATTCTTAGGTCCACTTGGACCTTTGACCCTTTTCCAAGAGAGTCAACGTTGTCAATAGTACCTGTAAGTTCTTGGAGTCCCTGGCTGATCATTTCGTTTTTGGGAAGCTTCTTCTCCAGCTCCGGCAGAACTTTGTCAGCGTCACCACCAATGTCTGCGAATCCCATTACGCGTTTCACTTTGTCTTGAGAGAGCCCAGCCCTGCCCAACTCTCCTTCAATTTGTTCGGGACCCTTCTTGCCCATTCCATCGATGATTCGCAGTAATCTCTCAAGTTCGTCTTGTGAGCGAACTCCGAGGCTCTGGAGGAATCCTTCTGCGAGTTTTCTGTTGCTGACTCGGACCTCGTGATCTTTGAGTCCTACTTTGTCGAGAATATCGGAACCCAGGCTGATGATTTCCGCGTCAGCCGTGGATTCTGCTACTCCATAGACTTCGGCGTCCCATTGTGTATGGTACCTGTACCTCGCGTACTGTGGTTCGTCGTATCGCCAGACACCTCCGATACATCCGATCTTGATAGGCTCAGGAAGGTCGAACCGGTTAGCGATCATACGGGTCATGCCGACAGTTAGGTCGAACCGAAGCCCTAGGTTTCTGCCTGCTTTGTCTTTGAACCAGTAGATCTCGTCTCGGATTCCAGGGCCTGATTTCGCCTCGAGAGTCTCAAGATTTTCCACAGGGCTGGGTTCCAACAATTGAAATCCATAGCTCAACTGAACCTGACGGATCTTGTCTGCAAGCCAGATTCTCCTGATCATCTCCTCCGGTTCTATATCCTTCATTCCGCGGGGGAGTGTAAATTGAGTCTCAGACAAGACGAGAAACCTTCTATGCCGGATTTATTGGGCTTGGAAATTCTCAGGGTTCAGTGTGTAATAGACTATGTCTGTACGGCGGTCAATGACAGCCAAGACAAGGTCTTTCCCATCTTTGTTTGCCTTTGCTGACAAGCCCGCTAGTTTCTCCAGGGTGGATTCTCCACCTTCGAATACGATTGTAACGAGCCGTCTCACGGCTCCTTTGCCGAAGGTTTCGAAGTCGTAACCTGCTTCTCCATCCCTTACTAGGTATCCTCTATCTCGAAGGTCCCTGTAGACGAGATATTTTGTCCATATAGTGGGCTTTCCCACTGATAGTTTTGTCACCAACTGCTGAAGGGACTTGGGTTGTTTTGTCTTCTCTTCCAAGACTTTGATTCTTTTCTTCTCGACGAGGTAGAAGGTCTCGTATGGATTAAGTGTGATCTTGTCGTCGACTAGGGTTCCAAATGCTTTCTCCCGCAGGTCCATAAGTTTCTCTGGCTCTCGAAGAAAAATTCCTCCCCTGGATAGGTAGGCCTCGATGGCTTCAACGACTATGGGCGCTTGCTCGCTCTTGGCTTCCAAGGGTTCCAGAAAGTCGAGCAACACTGGTAGGCGGCTATAAAGCCATTCAAATAGAAAGGCGATGTTCTAATCTCAGCAGTGCCCATATGACTAGCAAGAATCTGGAACCTGTACGATGGCGGAGTAATGGACTAGAAGTCGTGGATCAGACTCTCCTCCCTTCCAGGCTGGCATATGTTCGTCTGGGAAGTGTCGAACAGGTCTCAGCCGCGATCAAGACGATGAAAGTTCGTGGAGCACCATTGATAGGAGTAGTCGGAGCTTATGGGCTCGTTCTGTCAGTCAAGAAGATCCGGACTAACGATTTGACTAAGGCTCGAACTCAACTCCGGAAATGGGCTGACATTCTGATCCAGACCCGGCCCACCGGTGTGAATCTTCGATGGGCGGTGGAACGAGTCTTCAACGCATCCGCGAAAGCAGTTGACGTCTCTTCGCTCAGAGAGACTCTTTCGAGGGAAGCAGACGGGATTTTCCATGCTGAACTGGAGGCGGCTCAAAACATCGGTAAGTTTGGTTCTCCACTCTTGGAAGATGGGGACACGGTTCTCACTCACTGTAACGCGGGAGCGCTTGCAACCGTAGGTTATGGGACAGCTCTCGCAGTGGTCAGAGCTGCAGTTAATCAGGGAAAACGGATCAACGTGATTGCGACGGAGACGCGTCCGCTGTTGCAGGGGTCGAGGTTGACCGCGTTTGAACTAGCGCACGACAAGGTTCCGGTAAAACTCATTGTTGATAGTGCGGCCGCGCAGATAATGTCTCGGGGTGTTGTGGACAAGATTCTCGTAGGTGCGGATCGAATCTTGAAGACCGGTCATGTGACTAACAAGATCGGCACTCTGCCTATTGCTTTGTCTGCAGAGTTTTACGGTGTCCCGTTTTACGCGGCTGCTCCGGTCTCCACTATCGACATGGTGACCGACCCGTCGATGGTTGTGATCGAGGAGCGGAACCAGCGTGAAGTCCTTTACGTTGCTGGGAAGAGAATTGCTCCTCGGAACGTTGAGGCCCTGAATCCGGCTTTTGATGTTACTCCGCCCGAATTGGTGACGGGCATTGTCACGGATAGGGGTGTAGCTGGTCCGCCGTTTGTTGACAGTCTACGCTCTTTGTCCGGGTGAGTTTGATGGTTCTTCGCTGATGTATCTACTTTTTCTACGCTGAAAGGTAGTTTTATGCCACCATCTTGACGAGCGATAGGCCGATCTCGACGGGAACGTTGCCTACTGACTCTATCCGAGACTTCCACTCGTTTCCAATAGCCACGAGTGCATAGATGCCGATGACTTCTGCTCTTGCCTTGAGTATGACCTTCATCATTGCCCGCTGCGTCTCTCCGCTATCGATGATGTCGTCCGCAATGAGTACGCCCTCCCCCTTCTTGAACGCGTCCTTTGAAACGTAGAGACTCTTCATAATGGCAGTCTTGGGCGGAACGTAGAATTCCTCGATGAACTCTCGAACGCCTACCTCCCTAGCCTGCTTAGCGACGATTAGTCTCGTGCCTAGTCGGTGAGCTAGGAGCGTTGCAAGCGGGACGCCGTCGACCGCCGCGGTCATGACCTTGTTCACTCTCTTGCCTGCAAACTTTCCGACTGCTTGTTGAACTGCTCTTTCCAGTAGCATTGTATCGTTGATTATTCCCGTGTTGTCAAAATAACCGAGGTCGTCGAATTTTATTCGCTCATGCAGTTCTTTTTCGAGGCTCATGTATTTCTGGAGGGTTCTATTGATTTCTTCCGCGCGCTCCGCGGTCGGGAGTACGTGGCCTTTCACATAGCGACTCAAGACGGTCTCCGGTAGGTGTAGAATGCCGGAGAGTTCTCTGTAGGTGTATTGTTCTTTTGCCAGGTTCAGGAGTTCGATCGTTTGGAGTTTGTACTTGAGATCTAGAATGCGCGAAGTGT